>JAEAMG010000010.1_pt1 | contig 391779 bp, 328 predicted proteins | sample 8958741 | NCBI WGS metagenome assembly JAEAMG01 (sample SAMN16933256, study PRJNA681125) | bioreactor sludge metagenome | isolation source: anaerobic bioreactor treating anionic surfactant - SDBS | place: India: Bengaluru | collected 2019-02-28 | reverse complement strand
TAGAATTCACAGAGGAGTACGGAGAACACAGAGGACTGATAACGAGTCATTTAAACTCCGTGATCTCCGTGAATTCTTTGTGTACTCCGTGGTTAAATTGCATTTAGACACAGTCTCTAATGTCTTCTAAGTTGAAGATCCCGAACCTGAAAAAACCACAAAAAAAATTTGCAATTCAAAAAATTTGAATTAATTTTGTCCAATTGGTTTAACCATTTAATCAATCTTTTTGGTTAAACTATTTAGTAAAATACAATGACTGAAAGTGACAGACAAACAGAGGATAGGATCTTTGATTCGGCCATGGAAGTATTCCTCGAAAAGGGAATGGATGGCGCCAGGATGCAGGATATAGCGAATCATGCAGGGATAAACAAGTCGCTGCTTCATTATTATTACCGTTCAAAAGACCGTCTGTTCAGTGCCGTATTTGAAAAGATCGCAACGAACCTGTTCGCAAAATTTGCACCTGTTTTTGATGTGAATAAGTCCCTTGAGGATAAAATCAGGTTCTTCTTCGACGAGCATATTGGCTTTCTTCAGAAAAACCGCCGCCTTCCGGGCTTCCTGCTAAATGAGATCAACCGGAATCCTGCAAGATTAAGAAATTTCATAAGCGAAATCGATTTCGAGAGGGTGTGGACGATGCTTTATACCCAGCACAGCGACGATCTCAAAAAATATAATATCACCAGGGAAAAGTTGCCCCAGCTAATGACCACCATTGTGTCGATGAGCGTTTTCCCTTTCGCCGCCAGGGGAATCCTTGAAGAGATTTTTGAACAAATGGACATGAATTTTGACGATTTTATAGAAGAGAGGAAAAAGTTCGCTGCCGATTTTGTGATCACTGCACTGAAAAATATGAACCAGTAATCATCTGGCATTGAATAAAAAATCAATACAATTATGTTAATCAGAAATCCAAATAGATTGACTGTCGCAAGCTTGAAACTATTGATGTTCAGTATTTTATTTATATCCTCATCTGTTTCGTTTGCACAATCGGCGGTTGGTCTGAACATTGACAGTTGTTATGCCATGGCCGAAAGAAACTACCCGTTGATTCAGCAATATGACCTCATCGAAAAATCGAAAGAGTATACGATTTCGAATGCCGGCAAAGCTTATCTGCCACAGATAAGCATAACAGGGATCGGTGCATATATTATAAGCGGTTTACCAACCATTGAATTCCCGAACAGTGAACCTTCTGAAAAACACGATGTTCAATTTATAGGGATTGGGCAGGTCAAGCAAACCCTATGGGATGGAGGGGCTACACGCACGCAAAAGGAGGTGGCGGAAGCAAGTGCCTCAGTCGAAAAGGCAAACTTGGATGTTTCCATTTATGACCTTCACGAGCGGATCAACCAGTTATATTTCGGGATCTTACTGATCGATGAGCAACTCAGGCAACTGTCCATTCTGAATGACAACCTGATCCGCAGCCTGAACGGCGCAAAGCTGACGAAGGAACAGGGATTGAGCTACCAGACGGACGTGGACGAGGTGAAGACGGAAATGCTGGGTGTTGACAAGCGGATGATTGAATTCAACTTCACACGGAAAGGATATATTGACATGCTCGCCCTGATGGTGGGGGTCAATCTTCCGGAGACGGTTCAACTGGAGATGCCATCGGCGGTGGAATCCTACGCTTCGTTCACCAGCGAACGGCCCGAGTTGAGTGTATTTGCCAACCAGCTTAAACTCATCGAAGCCACTGCTTCCTTTGATAAAGTGAGCGTTATGCCCAAATTCGGAGTGATGGCTGCCGGTATCTTAATAGAGCCCGGAATAAGTTTCGCCACGGAAAATATGTCATCGCTGGCCCTTGCGGGGATAAGCGTCTCATGGAACATCGCCGGACTGTATAAATTATCCAACAACAATAAACTCAACCAGATAAAAATGGACAGGATCCATAACCAGCAGGAAACGTTCCTGTTCAACAACCATGTTCAATTAATACAGATATCAGGCGAAATTGACAGGCAAAAAGCGATTCTCAGTATTGATGACGAAATTGTCGCCATGAGAAGTAAGATAAGGAACGGGTACCAGTTGAAATACGAAAGCGGCCTGTGTTCCATGAATGACCTGATCAGCGCCATCAACAGGGAAAGTGAAGCCAGAAGCACCCGGTCACTGCATCATTTGCAACTCCTGATGGGCCTGTATAATTACAAAACAAATACCGGTCATTGATTAAAACATTATAAACACTCTGATCATGAATTACAGATATACGTTATTTCCGGCTATCGGTTTGTTCCTTTTATCCTGCCATGACCAAAATCACGAATTCGACGCTGCAGGAAATTTTGAGGCAGTTGAAACCATGGTTTCCGCTGAAGCAAATGGAAAAATCCTTGCATTGGACATCACCGAGGGCGAAGTACTCAAAAAGGATCAACTCATAGGCTATATTGACAGTACACAGCTCTATCTGTCAAAACTGCAACTGGAGCAAAACCGAAAAGCCATCCTGTCGGGCAGGCCGGATATAAAGATCCAGCTGGAATCGCTGAAAAAAGAACTCGAGAATGCCATAGCAGACAGGGACCGGATTGAGCATCTTGTGACAGGAGAGGTTGCATCCCAGAAGCAGCTGGAAGATGCCAATACAAGGATTAAGATCCTTGAGTCAAAGATCGAGGCGCAGAAAAGTGTTCTGACCATCAGCACCAATACGTTGACCGAGCAAAGCAATACGGTGGAGATACAGCAGGCGCTCATTGAGGATCAGCTGCGCAAATGCAGGATCATCAATCCCGTCGGTGGCACCGTGCTTGCAAAGTACGCCGAGCCGTTCGAAATGACCTCCCAGGGCAGGCCACTTTACAAGATTGCCGACCTCGAAAATATGTTCATCCGGATCTATATCAGCGAAACGCAGCTCTCCCAGATTAAGATCGGACAAAAGGTCCAGGTGCTTATCGACAGCAGCATGAAGGACTTCAAAACATACGAGGGCACGATCAGCTGGATCTCTTCCAGGGCTGAATTCACTCCCAAGATCATTCAGACCAAAGAAGAACGGGTGACCCTGGTCTATGCCGTGAAAGTGCTGGTAAAGAATGATGGCTACCTGAAGATCGGCATGCCCGGAGAGGTGAACTTTTAAACTGTTTCCATGCCGGCAGACTGTCTCATATCGGCCCGACACGTGTCGAAGTCCTTTGGTGCAATCAACGCACTGAATGATCTTTCCTTTAATGTCAGGGAGGGGGAGATCTTTGGCTTCATCGGCCCTGACGGAGCTGGTAAGACAACCCTTTTCAGGATCATTACCACTCTGCTCCTTCCCGATGAGGGTGAAATGACCATCATGGGACTCGATATCAGGAACGGTTTCAGGGAACTCCGTAAGAACATCGGTTATATGCCGGGGAGATTCAGTCTTTACCTGGATCTGTCGGTAGGGGAGAACCTGAATTTTTATGCCACGGTCTTTGGCACTACTGTCAGGGAGAACTATGAGCTTATCCGCGACATTTATTCGCATATAGAACCATTTGAAAAGAGGCTGGCGGGAAAGCTTTCGGGCGGTATGAAACAGAAGCTTGCATTGTCCTGTGCACTAATCCATAAACCGGCGCTGCTCGTCCTTGATGAACCCACCACGGGAGTTGACGCTGCGTCACGGTCTGAGTTTTGGGAGATGCTCAAAAAGCTGAGGCCGTATAATATAACAATCATTGTTTCAACTCCTTACATGGATGAGGCGATGAAGTGTGACAGGGTGGCACTGATTCAGGAAGGGAAAATCCTGTCCATTGATGAACCGGAAAAAATCAGAGACGGATTCAGCAGAAAGCTCTTCAGCATCAGGGCTTCTGATAAGTACAAGCTGATCGTTGCCTTACGAGCATTCCCGGGAACGGTCACCGCCTATCCCTTCGGAGATTCAGTACATGTGACATTCAAGGGCGACGGGTTGGAGAATTCTGTATATGAATATCTTAGCCAGACTGGCCTAAAGGATGTCATCATCCAAGAGACCAGGGCTGGAATTGAGGACAGGTTCCTGGAGCTGATGGAATAAGGCACAAAGGCACAAAGATAAGGTATAATGTTTACCCCGTAGGGGTTCAAGTATTGTAGCATTGTAGCAGATCATCAACATAAAATTGATACGAAACACGGTCATATCGGTTCATAATCTGGTGAAGAAGTTTGGGAAGTTCATCGCCAACGATCATTTGAATTTCGAGGTATATGAAGGAGAGATTTTTGGATTCCTGGGTGCGAACGGAGCCGGAAAAACCACTGCGATAAGGATATTGTCAGGTTTGTCGGCACCCACCTCCGGAGAGGTCATTGTCGCCGGATTTAACGCAAAAAAACAGCCGGAAAAGATAAAGAAGAGCATCGGGTACATGTGTCAGAAGTTCTCGCTTTATGAGGATCTGACCGTCAGGGAAAACATCATGCTTTACGGTGGTATCTACGGGATGAGCAAGAAAGAGATCAGGGAAAGGACCAAAAGCTTACTGGTCAGGCTTCACTACGAAGCGTACGGGGATCGGCTGATCGCATCCCTGCCGCTTGGATTGAGGCAGAAGCTGGCCTTTTCGGTGGCGGTCCTGCACGAACCCAGGATCGTCTTTCTGGATGAGCCTACCGGCGGAGTGGATCCCATCACCCGGCGCCAGTTCTGGGAAATGATCTATGAAACGGCGGCCAGGGGCATCACCGTCTTTGTTACGACACATTACATGGATGAAGCCGAATATTGTGACCGTGTCTCCATCATGAGCGAAGGAAGAATTGTTGCGCTGGATACACCCGCCGGCCTGAAAGATCAATATCATTCTGAGTCGGTAGAAGAGGTGTTCATTAAAATTACCCGTCCCGGAAAAAACTGAGAAATGAAGCGATTCCTCGGATTTGTAAAGAAAGAGTTCCTGCATATCTTCAGGGATTACCGGACGATGATCATCCTTTTTGGCATTCCTGCTGCTCAGATACTTCTTTTCGGATTTGTGGTAAGAACGGACCTGGAGAATGCCCGAATCGCTTTTCTGGATCTTTCCAGGGATGAAGTGACATTGAAACTATCCGATAAAATATGTTCATCAGGTTTTTTTTCCAGGGGAGAATACCTGACAAGCTACAAGGATGTGGATCAAGTCCTTAGGGGAAGCAAGATCAAGGCAGTGGTCATTTTTGAGGAAGATTTCAGCACCAAGCTTACAGGGGAAGGAAAGGCAGCCATAAGCATCATCACGGACGGATCAGAACCCAATATGGCGACTCTCACGACCAATTACATCACTGCGATCATCAACGATTTCAACCGTGATCTTGCAGGGACGGCAGCTAACGGGGTCCTGCTGGTGCAGCCCGAAGTCAGCATGTTCTACAATCCTTCCCTGAAGAGCCAGTTTATGTTTGTTCCGGGCGTCATCACCCTGATCATGATCCTGATCTGTGCCCTGATGACATCCATCACCATCACACGCGAAAAGGAATTCGGGACCATGGAGGTGCTGCTCGTGTCTCCTCTGAAACCGATTCAAATTATCCTGGGGAAAGTTCTTCCCTATTTCATCCTGTCATTCATCGATGTGATCCTGATCTTATTGCTTTCGTGGCTGGTATTTGGCTTGCCGGTCAAGGGGAGCCTGGCTCTACTGCTTGCCGAATCGATGCTTTATATTCTTATGAGCCTTTCTCTGGGTATTTTGATTTCCACAGTGGCCAGAACCATGCAACAGGCAATCTTTATTTCACTGGTAGGCATGATGCTACCGACCATCCTGCTGTCCGGATTCATTTTTCCCATCGAGAACATGCCGAAAGTTTACGGATGGATCAGCTCCATCCTTCCCCCGAGGTATTTCATCGTGATCATAAAGAACATCATGATCAAAGGGACCGGATTCCTTTATGTCTGGAAGGAAACACTGATACTTGTCATGTTCACGTTCGCATTTATAGGACTGGCCATAAGGAATTTTAAAATACGACTTCAATGAAAAAGGAGGAAAATAAGGGATGAGGACGATTTTTTACCTGATACGTAAAGAATTCCTTCAGATCTTCAGGGATAAATTCATTGGAAGGGCAATTTTCGCTATCCCTGTCTTACAGATGCTGATATTGGTTCCTGCCGTGACCTTTGAGATCAGGAACGTAGAGCTTTGCATCCTTGACAGGGATCTGACCACTGAATCGAGAAAACTGGTCAATCAACTGGTGGGATCAACCTTTTTCAAGGTCATCTTTACAACATTTTCTGAAGAAAAAGCCAATGATCTTTTAAGCAGGGATCAATGCGACCTGATCCTTCAGATACCCTCTGGTTTCGGGAATGATATCAGTAAAGGGAATCAGGTAAAAGTATTCGTCGCTGCCAATGCGATCAATGCCTCCAATGCCCAGCTGTCGTGGGCATACCTGAATGGAGTGATCGGTGACTACAACATGGACATTATTACAGAAAAAATTGATAATCAGTCATTTGTTCCTATACCACAGGTTCAGGTGACCAACAGGTACTGGTACAACGAGATGCTCAATTATAAATATTACATGCTGCCCGGTATCCTTGGGATTCTGGTACTGGCCATCGGATTCCTGCTTGCGGGGCTGAACCTGGTGAAGGAAAAGGAGAGCGGCACCATTGAGCAGATGAATGTGACACCTGTTAAGAAGTATCATTTCATCATTGCCAAGATGGTACCCTTCCTGGTCATCGGTCTGGTGGACCTTGCCCTGGGGTTGATTTTAGGAAAGCTGGTATTTAATATACCGTTTGAAGGCAATATCGCTCTTCTTTTTTTCTGTTCAGCTATTTTCCTGGTGGCGGTCCTCGGCTTCGCCCTGTTTTTGTCGACGTTTTCCGGCACCCAGCAGCAATTCATGTTCACCGCATTCTTTTTCATGATCATTTTCATTCTGATGAGCGGTATTTTTACTCCTGTGGAGAGCATGCCGGAATGGGCGCAAAAGATTGACCTGATCAATCCCGTGGTATATGTAATGCGAATCAACCGGATGGTCTTGCTTAAAGGATCCACCTTTCACGACATTAGCCGGGAGATCGTCGCTCTGACTGCGATAGCCGTCGGATTCACCGCACTGGCCATCAACCGGTACAGGAAGACGGCGTGATGAGGATTTCTGATTCAGTATTCGGTATTTGGTATTTCTGATTTGATTGCAGAATAGGATGTGTTCGGGGAATTCCGTGGTGCTTGCACTGGAATTTTAATCCATTACCGACAGCTATCGGGATTGAATTTAGTTTGGAATTTGTGGTTTGGAATTTACCTGGAATTTGTTATATTTGGGATTTTAAACAAAGGAGGTACCTATGCCCCTGGATGCTGTCTTTATTGCTCGCAGCCTGGCAGCCTACCGCTTCGAGATGGCCGACAGCCAGGTAACCGACAGGGATTTGAGCGGTTATACGATCATTAATACCCAGGAAGGGCCGTACTATGCTTTTGATAAGCTTACCGATATCCTAGTGCATAGCATCGGACCGCCTGAAAAAGGGCAGTTGTACCACCTTCGTCGCAGGTGTTTTTCGGGTCTTAGTCCCCGGCTTGCAGAAGTGACGTTGTATACATTTGATAATCAGCCACTTCAGCTAGACGGAGCAAAATCCGTTTTTCCAAATACCCAGAACGGGGAAGTGCTTCATATTTATAGGGGGCCGGCCGGTATGAATTGTAAATACTATGCGGGATGGTTCTGCCCCGGTTATGAGCGAAAGATCACCCTGGATGCGGTCGTTTCGCTCCAGTACAGGCTGAATGATCCGTCAAAAAAGATCCGGGTGGAGATGACCGGGCAATGCCGGCGGGCTGTGGATGGTTACTACAAGACCGTAGCTTTCCAGGCCGAATCGTTCAACCCTCTGGTGACCACCCAGCAGACCTCGGCCGTTTACAAGCTGCTGAATCCGTACCTGCAGATCCTGTAAAAGATCAAAAATTGACAATTAAAGTTAATCGTTGCAGGTTGCAAGTTTCAAGTTTCAGGTAATTAAACCTGCGACCTGCAACTTGTAACCTGTAACCTGCAACCTGCAACGAAAGGTTTTAATTTTTGATTTTTTGCTCTTTGATCTTAAAAATCGTAGCTGTACCTTAGCATGCTACTTGAACCCGTTTTATGGTATTGAACTACATCTGGATCGCCTTTTTTGTGATTGCCTTCATCCTTGGGGTCGTGAGGCTGATCTTCTACGGCGACACAGAGATCTTTCCCGCCATGATGGGCAGCACCTTCGACATGGCCAAGACCGGTTTTGAGATATCCTTAGGGCTCACCGGTGTGATGACCCTTTGGATGGGCCTGATGAAAGTGGGAGAGCAGGGCGGCATTGTACGGCTTATGTCTCGGCTGGTAAACCCCCTTTTCCGCAGGTTATTCCCGGATATCCCGAAAGATCATCCAGCCGGCGGCGCCATCATGATGAACATTGCGGCCAACATGCTGGGTTTGGACAATGCTGCCACGCCGCTGGGCCTCAAAGCAATGAACGAACTGCAGTCCATCAATCCTGACAAGGACACTGCCTCCAATCCGATGATCATGTTCCTGACGTTAAACACCTCAGGCCTTACGATCATTCCGATCAGCATCATGGTATACCGGGCCCAGATGGGAGCTGCCGATCCGTCGGATATCTTTGTGCCCATTCTGATCAGCACCTTCTTTTCGACGCTTGTCGGCGTCATCGCGGTTTCAATGATCCAGCGCATCAACCTGCTCCATCCGGTCGTGCTGGCCTACCTCGGGAGCCTTACCCTTCTGATCAGCTGCATCATCTGGTATTTCACCACGATCCCGCAGGAACAGGTGAACACGATCTCTTCCGTGGCCGGCAATTTCATTCTGTTTGGCATCATCATCTCGTTTATCGTGCTGGCATTCATAAGAAAGGTCAACGTGTACGAATCCTTTATCGAAGGAGCCAAAGAGGGATTCTGGATCGCCGTGAAGATCATTCCTTATCTCGTTGCGATCCTGGTGGCCGTGGGTGTTTTCCGAGCCTCAGGGGCAATGGATTTCCTGGTGGATGGGATACGCCGTGTGGTCAACGTTTTTGGCGCTGACGGAGAGTTTGTATCGGCGCTTCCCACGGCTCTGATGAAACCCCTGAGCGGCTCCGGTGCCAGGGGAATGATGGTGGATGCCATGAAACAGTTCGGAGCCGATTCGTTTGTCGGAAGGCTCTCATGCATCTTCCAGGGTGCATCGGATACTACCTTTTATATCATCGCAGTTTACTTTGGATCAGTGGGCATCCGCAAGACCCGCTATGCGGTCGGATGCGGGCTCCTGGCGGACCTGGCAGGCGTAGTGGCAGCAATCCTTGTTGCCTATCTTTTCTTCGGGTAATGAACTTTAGATGTAATTCTGATCTAAACCAGAAGTTGTCCGGAATCCCTTTGACCTTACTATAATTGCATAATCATGATCAGTCAACGTTATAAGATTCCAGGATATGCCCTGATCATGACAGGTATCCTTCTTACCATACTTTATTCAGTCGACATGGTGAAAATTAAGGTGCCTGTCTTTGCCATTCATTCTTCCTATCTGGCAACGAAGTATTTTACCGTGATCAAGACCAATATCATCGAGGAAATCATCTTTCTATGCTATTTTGCCGGATTCCTCCTAACGGCATTTTCCAGGGAAAAGATTGAAAACGTGGCTTATAATGATCTGAGGTCAGCCTCATGGAAGAGCGCCATACTCATCAATACGGCCCTGCTTGTCCTCACCACTCTTTTCGTATTTGGCCGGGGCTTTCTCACTGTGCTCATCATCAACATGTTCTCGGTTTTTATTCTGTATCTTATCCTATTCAATATAAAAAAGCGGAGATTTGACCGAAACTCAACCCGGGAATCTGTGAAAAAATGACATCCTTGTATGCATGAACTACTTATCCATGATCCGGAGATTACTAAAGAAGATCGTAGTGAATCAGTGAAAAGATCAAAGAGCAAAGATCAAGGATCAAAGATCAAGGATCAGATTTTCACCATTTCGATGTTCATCACAAGCCGGACTTCCGGTCCCACCACCAGGCCGCCTGCTTCGGTGGCTACGTTCCATTGAAGGCCATAATCGAAGCGGTTGATCTTGCCCGTGATTTCAAATCCCGCCCGGGTATGTCCCCAGGGATCCACAACGCTGCCGCCTGCTTCCACGTTCAGGGAGACTTCTTTTGTAGTGCCTCTTATGGTAAGGTCACCGGTCATCGTAAAGGAATCCTCACTTTCCTTCTTAAACTTAACTGATTTGAAACTGATCTCCGGATGATTGGCTGCGTCGAAGAAATCGGCCGATTTAAGATGATTGTCACGATCAGCATTGTTCGTTGAAATGCTGGCTACTTTTGCCGTAAACTCAGCCATGGCACCGGAAAGATCCTCGCCGGCGGTTTCCAGTCTGGCATCAAATTCATTGAACTGGCCTGTCACGGTAGCGATCACCAGGTGTTTCACCTTGAACTGAATTTCCGAGTGCGTCTTGTCGATGGTCCATTTTGTTACGTTTGGTGCTGTCATGATTATTGGAGTTTAGTTTTTGTTCAATTTTTAATATCTGAACAATAAACAAGCTAGCAGGGATTTTGTTCACAGGCATCCTTACCTTGACCCCCTAAACCAGAAAATTGTCATAGACATTTACCTCCGTGCCTTCCATCGGTCTTCTCCCATATGTACATTAAAACCGAAAGAGCCGCCGATATTTTTACCCAGAAAAACACTGCCTTTAAGCGTCAGCCTGTCATTGATCCAGGCATTTCCTGCCAGATTCAGGCCCAAAATGTAGGAATTATTGCTTTCGCCGAACAAGCCGACATCCCATTCCACACAAAGATCAGCCCGTATCAGGCTCCTGTCGACTTTCCCGAGACCTGATCCCAATCCGAAGCTAAAAAATCCCGGTTCTCCCATCTGAGAATAATCGGTCATCACCCCAAATTCTCCGAAAAGGACATCCTTCTTACCCGCCCACAGACTGAACATCGGAGTAATGTCATTTATCGAATAGGGATCAAAAAATACATTCATCCCCAAAGTGGCTCCGGCATAACGCAGGTCGTAACTGATATAAGCATTCAGTGCAGGTGAGTGGTAGTCAGTTTCATCCTGATCATCGGTACGATCGGTGGCGGAAAACACATTAAATCCTGCCGTAAGATGATGATCCTCAATAGGTTTATAATGGTATGCCGCACCTGCCCCCCAGGTTGAGTAGTTCCGGTCGTATCGTTTTGTTATGTCCCCGTCGCAATTATAGTACCTGTCCTCGTACTGTCCCAGACTTCCAAACGCTCCTGCGCTCCACCACCCTTTGTACCCGGGTTTCTGAGTCTGGGTATTCTGGTTGATCGTATCCTGGCTCATCGTCATCAGGACAACAAGAAAGATCAGGGGTATCTTCCAGCGGAGTGCCGGGACAGTCAGGCTTGAATATACATGCCGGAGATAGACAGTCAGCAGGGGGATTGTGAAAAGCCACAGGGTAAGCTTCTCAAAAGGATCCAGCCAGTTGCCGGTTGCCATTATAAAAAGAGGAATCATTGCGAAAAGAATGTATTCACGATAAAGGCCCTGGATTTTTGCATCTTTACATGCACTGCAGGAAGCCTTTCCCTGGCGTTCTCTCGCGATCAGCAACACCACCAGGATGCACACTGCAGTCAGTAGCAGCCATTGAATGATTTTGATTTCCAGGAAGGATTCATCCGGAAGGCCAGGACGGATGGATTCCCGGAAGAACTGCTCCACAAATCGGAAAGATGCGTAGCAGATGATCACAAACAGGAACCGGCTTCCGGTATTTCTCCATGTATTTCGGGTCAGGTAAATTACCAGGAGGATGACACAGCAAAAAAGGATGTCGTATACCTGCGTGGGGTGCACTGGCAGTGAAAGAACACTTGTGGCAGGGATCAGCTGGTGGGTGACCTGGGTATGGAAAACGTGCGAGGACGGTCCATACTGGATTCCCCAGGGAAGGCCGGTGGGTGTGCCGGAACAGCAGCCGCTGAACAGACAACCCAGCCGGGTAACGGCAATGCCGGCCGGCAGCGCGTACGCCAGGTGATCGAGTACCGGCCGGTTGAACTTCAACCATCGCCGGGCGATCAGTATCCCGGCCGTCAGTCCCAGTATTCCGCCGAGCATCGAACGGCCACTGTCAGAAGGTGAATGTCCCCGGAAGAGCTGTCCCCATTCCGGAATGCTCATGGTAATGGCTTTGTTTCCGATGATAAAGCAAAGGATCCCGAAGAGGATGATCAGAAGCCAGGTACGAACAGGGTAATGGTTCCTGATCCCCGAAAAAATGAGGATACATGTTGCAACAAGAAAAGCAGCCACGTAAAACATTTCGTACAGGTGGCTGCTTTGCAACGTCGAAATGATGAATAGGGTTTGCATGGTCGTATGATTTAAGGAAGGGCAGCATGAGTTAAAGAGGAGTGAATTTAGTGAATAAAAAAGCAAAAGTCAAATGTTATAGTTGACATATATCGCTAATTCATAACGTAATGATATGCCCATTACAAAAGAAGCGTGCCTGTTTATATTTCGCTCCGAGAAACTCGAGGATTGCAGTAGAAAAGCGTACATTAGCGGTTTGGTATGCGGCTATTGTAAATTAAAGAATCCTGGAGTGAAGCACCTGTATATGAAATGGTTATCATTGGGACTGCTGTGTGCTGTGATCTTTTCGCCGGGTACACTGAGCGCCCAGTAGTATGACACGATTTCCAACTGGGATGCAGTTACCCCGGACTGGTATGTGTCAACAGGCGGTTCAGAAATTGTCCTTAACCCTTCGCCCGGTGAAGTCAATCCGTCTGAACGTTGTTTCAGGGTGGTCTCCGGAGCCGGAATGTGGGATTATATGCTCCTGGATCTGGATGAAGCTGCCAATTTCGATCTTTTCCCCCGCTACAGGGTCAAGGTAATGGCCCCTCTGACCGGAGGGGATGTTGCCCTGAAATTCGAAAACCATAATAACACATTCTCGCATGAGATCATCAAAACCCCTGTACCGGGACAATGGAATGACCTGGAGTTTGATTTTTCAGGACTTACCTACGGTGACCTCACACGGATGGTGATCTTCTGGGATTTTCAGGGTATGACACCCGGGATCAGCTGGTACTTTGATGATGTACTGAAGGAAATTCCCGGGCCGCTTCAGCTGTTGTCGAATTTACCCATCGTGGTGATCAACACCGATGGCGTTTCCATTCCGGATGAACCAAAGATCACGGCACATATGAGAATCATTGATAACGAACCCGGGATGATCAATAGCCTGAGCGATCCATTCAACAATTACGACGGATTTATCGGTATTGAAATCAGGGGTCAGTCAACACAGATGTTCCCTAAGAAGTCCTATGCCTTCGAAACCCGCGATGGCGATGGCGAAAACCTGGATGTCTCCATCCTGGGCATGCCCGAAGAAAATGACTGGGTTCTGTATGCACCTTATACCGACAAGTCGATGCTGCGCAATGTGGTGACTTTTGATATGGGGAGGAAGATGGGTCATTACTGCACCCGTACCGTGTACTGTGAGCTCGTCCTGAACAATGACTACAGAGGCGTTTATGTGATGATGGAAAAGATCAAAAAGGACGAGAACCGGGTTGATATTGCCACGCTGAAGCCGGATGAAATCACGGGGGATGACCTGACAGGAGGGTATATCTTACGGGTGGATAAGGTCGACTGGGATTTCGTTTTCGGTGTTGACGGCTGTAAGTCCAATCCATTTCCTGCCTATCCCAATGCCATGGACATTATTTTTCAATATGATTATCCGGATCCTGATGAGATTGTCGCTGCCCAACGTACCTACATCAAGGATTTCATCACGGTTGCGGAAAACACACTCACTTCGACCAATTTTACTGATCCTGAAAACGGCTACCAGAAATATTTCGACGTACTTTCCTTTATTGATTTCATGTTGCTCAGCGAGATTTCCAAGGAGGTGGATAAGTACCGGTACAGCAACTATTTTTATAAGGAGAAGGATAACGATGGAGGTAAACTTTTTGCCGGGCCTGCCTGGGACTTCAATCTTGGCTATGGCAATGTCGATTACTGGGAGCCGGGGATCGATTATACCGGCTGGGCCTACACCAGGGTGGAGCCTCATGAGGCCAGCGTTATGTTCTGGTGGAATCGGCTGATGGAAGATCCCTATTTCCAGAATATGGTAAAAACCCGGTATGCGTACCTGCGGCAGCATCGACTGGCGGATGATGAAATCCATGATGTGATCGACTCCATCCTCGTGCTCATTGATGAAGCGAAAGACCGGAATTATCAACGCTGGCCAATCCTTGGAGAGTATGTCTGGCCGAATTACGACTGGTATGGCAATACCTATGAGGATGAAGTAGAATATTTTGAGAATTTCCTGTTCAACCGGCTGCACTGGATGGATTATAACCTGCCGGGGACGATAAATCATCCGTGGGCGGGAATTTCTGCATCAACCAATACGATCAACCTGATCCTTCATGGAGATTATTTTTCACTACCGACATTAAAAAAGGAACATTTCCGGTTGAATAGTGCACCGGATGGAGTTTATATCCAGGCTGTTACATACATTGACGCCTCTGAATGCTCCCTCAACCTTACCGCTGTTGTCACCGGATACCCGCAGGTCTCAGTAACCATAAAAGAGGAGGCAGTCAATTACTGGGAGGATATTACCAGCAGTGACCTGGGTTCAGCCGGTGTTGGAGATTCCGAAGCAGAACTTCCCACGATCCGCGTGTGGGAAGAAAATCATCATGTACATATTCGTTGTACTCAACCTGAACGGTTACCTGAATATGCGACAATCTTCAGTATGGTTGGACAGCGTCTGGGTATCCTCAGGCTGGAAAAGATCAGTGAAAATGTTCTGCCCCACCGGTTCTATCCCGCGATCTACCTCCTGGTAATGGAGATGGAACATGCCACTTCTGTGGAGAAACTCCTGGTCAGGTAGTGGAAGGAAAATCCTCTCTACCTGTGATGGAAAAAGATCAGAGAGTAAAAATCAACGGCAATTTGCTTTGACGAGGCAATTTATTGGGCCAGCATCATGGCATTTGTTCTCACCTCACCATTGAACCGGATTGTGTAATAGTACACTCCGCATTTCAGCCCGGATGCGTCGAAATCAATCATGTGCAGTCCTGCAGTCTGTTCTTCATTGATCAGCGTTGCTACCTTGTTCCCCAGAACATCATAGACCTGTAAGGTTACCGGTCCGTTCTCCGGTAACTGGTAACGGATGGTGGTTGAACGATCGAATGGATTGGGATAGTTCTGCATGAGATTGAAATCAGTGGTACTGAACTCTTCTACAGCGGTGAACCATGCATTGTACTTCTGGATAGCCTGTGCTATGTTGGAAAGCATAGTTTGCTTATTTTCTCCAAGGGCCAGTGCATAATATACATCAATGGACTGTCCCGGATTGATGGTCACTGGATTTTGTGCTGTGACCGCCACGGGTCCGTCGAGCGTGTTGGAGGCGTATTCAGGCTGTAATGATCCATGGTTCATCCAGGTCCAGTAATCGGAATCCACTGAATAATCATCATACCATTCAAAGGAATACAGGGAAGAGAGGGATGCGGAGAGAAGCTTGGCTCCCAGATTGATCTGTGAACCCCGGTGAAAACGGATAACTCCTTCATCATTGAGGTAGGTCACGGTATCAAATCCATATTCCTCGTTCAGATAGGGAATGAACTCAACGCCGATGGTTGCATTGATAGCACTGGTCTCATCATTCGTCACATGGAATTTAATGACGGTAAACGCCGAGTTGTTCCAGCCGTATGCATGTTGCTGGATGATAACATCGGGAGGCAGGTTTGAATAGGTGTTATCATATGCACCATAGATCTCAAAATCACTCATTTCCGGATTTTCGACCAGCACGGTTGCTTCCAGTTGTTCTGCATCATTGGTATAGTCAAAGACCGTTGTAGGAGATGTCGCCACCAGGATCGATGCGCGTTCCAGCTGCTGGATGCCATCGGCAGCATAAAGGCGTATCCTGCCATACTGGTTTGTATAGACCTCCATCACACCAGTATTGAAGGAAGCCTGTGAAAAACCACTAACAATGCAAAGCAGCATTAATGCAAGGAAAAGTACCGTTTTTTTCATGGTTTAATGGATTTGGTTGGTATTCTTACGTGCGAATGTACAATAATTTTTCTAGTATATATTTACTGAACCAATTTCATGTCTTGTCCTTTTTATCCTTCCCCTTATTTTTCTTCTCCGCCTCAATGGCCAGAGCGGTGAGTCCTGCCACTCCACCCAGCTGCATGGTATCCACGGCCGTGCTGGGTACAACCATTATGGTGGCATTTGATTTCAGGCCTTCGTAGAGCATGTTCATAGCCCTCAGATGTAAAGCAGTTGGATTATTGGCATAGGTATTGGCTGCCTCAACGAATTTATCCGCTACCTGCTTTTCCGAGTCACCCAGGATCACCCGTGCCTGACGTTCCCGCTCTGCCTGTGCCTGCATCGACATGGCATCCTCCAGGGCCTGGGGGATCAGCACATCCTTCACCTCCACCGAGATGACATTGATGCCCCACGGTTCGGTACGCTCATCAATGATCCGCTGCAGTTCAATGCTGATCTTCTCACGGCCTTCCAGCATGTCGGATAGCATGGTCTTGCCGATCACATCGCGCAGTGCGGTCTGGGAAGCCCAGCTGATGGCACTTCGGTAGTCGGCAACGTCCAGGGCTGACTTCTTGGGATCAATGACCTTCCAGAAAAGGACCGCATCCACGTTCACCGGGACGGTATCCTTGGTCAGCGTCTTTTCAGCCGTAAAAGAGGTAGCGATCACGCGGATATCGATCCAGTAGGGAATGGTGTCAATGATCGGGATGATGAAGAACAATCCCGGTCCCCTTAGTGCATGAAAGCGGCCCAGCCTCAGAACGACTACCTTTTCCCACTGGTCGGCGATCTTGATGGACGATGAAAGGATGAGAGCAAGGAAAAATACCGCGATCCCAAGCCAGATGCCTTCAACGGTGTTTCCATCCTTGTACAGAAAATAAGCAGCGACCACCCCGATGATCAGGATGACAAAAAAGATCAGTGTAGCAAAACCTTTGGATTTCATAAGTAATTCCTCCCATTATTTTAGGTGTAGTAATGATCGGTAAATTTAGTGAATCCGGAACTGGAAGTCAAATATAATGACCCTCAATGTTCCGAAATTTAATAACCGATAAGCAATATCCAAAAAATTTGTAATTTCGAAAAATAAATCCTATCCTGCCATGAGGAAATTTCACCATGAAGATCATGAACCACCCTATGCCATTGAGAAGCTGGGATGGAAGTACCATCACCTGGGGATACCGGTCAAGGACCCGGTCCCCGGTGAGGTCTATTACCCCCACCTGAAGATCCATGTCAGCGGTTTCAGCACCAGTCCTTTTGGCATCGAGTGGATGCGGTTCGATGAGGATTGCCCGATCCCGGACCTGGTGAAAACGGTCCCTCATATCGCCTTTGAGGTGGAAGATCTGGACCGGGAGCTTCGTGAACATGATTTTGAAGTACTCAGCCCACCCGGTGTACCTTCAGAAGGTGTCCGGGCTGCTATGATCGTGCATAACGGAGCGCCGGTGGAGCTCATTGAGTTTAATATCAAAGAGCAAAAAGCAAAGAGCAAATAGCAAAATATAATTTCAAACTGCGAACAGTAAACTGCAAATAAAATCCGTAAACAATGATGAAACCGCGTGTTATTTTACACAATTCCGTTAGCCTCAACGGGTCGTTGACAGGCTTTGAGGTGAACATGGGACTGCATTACCAGCTGGCGGGCAGCTATCATCCCCAGGCGCACCTGATCGGCTCCAACACCGTCATCACTGGTGCTGAGCTTTATGGGGATGGAGTGCCACCAGAGGAACCCCGGGATTTTCTCAAACCTTCAAGAGATCCTTATGTACCATTATGGGCTGTGATCGACTCCGGAGGAAGACTTGCCGGGATGCTTCACACCTGCCGGAGATTTGAGTATTGCAGGGATGTAATCCTATTTGTTTCTGAAAACACTCCTCCATCTTATCTGGTTCACCTTCAGGAAAGAAACTATGATGCCTTCATTGCGGGACGGAAAAAGGTCGATTTGAAAATTGCCCTGGAAGTGCTCGCTAAACAGTATCAGGTCAAAACCGTCCTGGTTGACACAGGCCGCATTCTGGGCAACCTGCTGCTGAAGAAAGGTCTCGTCGATGAGGTCAGCCTCCTGGTCCACCCGGAAATCACCAGCATAGAAACCTATTCCATGTTTGGTCGTTTTCCTTCTATTATGCATTTCCGGCTTATCCAATCAACGGTTTTTGAGGAAAAATATGTGTGGCTTACCTACGCAGTAAAATGATCCATTCGATTCTTTCGCGTCTCCTGAAACCTCATGAGGAATATATTTACGGTACTGCGGACCTGACCGGCCTGACCGATAGTAAGTTTGGTCAGCACCATTATGGGATATCGATTGGTAAAAGACTGGATGACCATATTGTAGATGCAATTCAGGATGGTCCGACCATCGAATATTTTCATCATTACAACCAGGTTAACAGTGAACTTGCAGGCGTGGCTGAAGAATTCAGGGAGGAACTGCGCAAGCTGGAAATTGATGCCATCGTGATACCACCCACTTTTAATCTGGGCTCGAAAGATTATGAGAAGTATTTATCTACCCTGTCATACGATCTTTCGCATAAAATGGTGGGCACACGGGCAGGGCTTGGCTGGATAGGGAAGACCGCCTTATTCATTTCCAGGGAATTCGGGCCCCGGTTGCGGCTGGTCAGCATTCTGACCGATCAACAACCTGACACTGTTTCCATTCCGATTACTGAAAGCCAATGCGGAAAATGCAGCATCTGCGTTGAACGCTGTCCGGCGCATGCTGCTACAGGTCAGTTATGGAACATCAACATCCACAGGGATGTTTTTTTTAATGCAGTCAAATGCAGGGAGAAATGCGGCGAACTGGCGAGGCAGCAGCTCAATGTCGAGGAAAGGATCTGTGGCCTGTGCGTTTCAGTGTGTCCGGTCGGGAAAAAGAAGAAAGGATTGCAGGTCGTCCCTGGAGAGGATGGCACCGTGCCCGCTGATAATGATGTCGATTGAATCTGAGCGTGATTCAATCCAGTTCAGGGCACGCAGCCATCTTTCTGCATCTGCTTTCTCACCGCTGTTAAAATTTGGTTTGCCATACTTTGAGAAGAGATCACCGGTGAACAATATCTTCTTTTCGGGAACATAAATGATCACGTCAGCTGTTGAATGAGCTTTGCCAAAGCAGAGGAGGCAGAAGGTAACATTACCTGCGCGGAGGGTCAACGTGTCATCGAAGGTCAGCTCAGGCACGGCGTACTCCGGTTCCCCGGAGGCATCTCTCAATAAATGCTTGTAAATGTTTTTATTACAGAGGGCCTCTTTCCATTCCGGTGAATTTTTCGTGAGGCTGTCCAGCTGAGCCTGATAATAGGTTATACTTGCGGATGCCCAGGAGAGCACCCGGACTGTATCCTTCCATATGGCCAGTATCTCTCTCAGAAAGCTCCGGTGCCCAACGATCACCGCATCCGAAAATACCGGATTCCCGCGGGTGTGATCGTGGTGCGCATGAGTATTGATCAACCAGGCGAAATCATCGCTTTTGAAGCGCTTTTCGATCAATTCCCTGTAGTTGGAAGTCAGCGAATAAGAGATGCCGGCATCGATCACCACGATGCCCTGCTGGGTGTTTATCGCAGTTACATAGTCCCATCCAGTGCCGACCATCACCACGCTGTCACAGATATTGGTCATCGTAATGCAGGAATTGGTACCTTCCGGATCATTTTCCCTTTGCGAGCCGGTACAACAACCGAAAAGTATCAGTATGGTGAAAACGGTTATTTGAGAGGAGAGAGGAGAGAGGAGAAAGGAGAGAGGAGAAAGGAGAGGGAATTTATTTAAGAGATTATTTTTCATACATAAATTTCAGTTATGTTTTCCACTCCACAGGAAAATATTTTTTCTCTGTTTGCCGGACCATGAAAGGCGAAGTTACACCTTTTATTTTTTCGGGACGGACAACCAAATACATAAAATCAGTCTGTAAAGTATAACTGAATTTTACTGAATAACTAATACTGTCAGATGAAAATAATTCCCTGTGTAGTTTGTTTCTTCCTTCTGATTCCGCTGCTTTCCGTTGCACAGCAGCAGGAATATGATGCCCTTTACCTTAATAACGGAAGTGTCCTGCGTGGGAAGGTGCTGGAAAGCATTCCCGGACAGGGAGTCAAAATTGAAATGGTGGGCAGCAACATCCTGGTCATCCCGGAAAGTGAAATACAGAAAATGGTCATGCGGGAGTCAGAACCTGTCACTCTCTCCATATCCAATCCACCTTCAAGGATTGAGGTTCATCCCCAGGTTCATCTTTTCGGGGGAAGCGATCAGTCGTGGGGATTCACGGTCAGGACTACGTATGCATTTCCGTTCCGTCTTTCGCTGGGTGCGGGTACCGGTGTGGAGTGGTTCAGTGCGGCCATGCTGCCCCTGTTCGCTGATGTCAGCTATAAGATCCTTCCCGGCAAATGGTCGCCCTTTGTTTATGCTCAGGCGGGATATGCCCTGCCGCTCGAGGAAAACCAGAATACCTATTTTTACTATTACGATCAGAACAATCACGGCGGAATTCTCGCCGGCGCAGGAGCCGGGATACGGAAAGACTTCTCAAACCACGCCGCCATCACATTCTCGGTAGGTTACCGCTTCCAGCAATCCCGGATGACGGCTGAATACAATTCCTGGTATGATGATGATCCGGATCATGAGATAAGGGCAGAACGCACGGAGCAGTTCAACCGGATCGCCCTGAGTCTGGGATTCATATTTCGCTAATCCATAATAACCACCACTATGAAAACCACATATAACCTGTTCCTTCTGTCACTGATGGCAGGATGCACCCTGTTCCTGACATCCTGCAAGGACACCTTTACCGAAACCAGGACCTATATGGCCTATGTTCCTGAGTATATGACGTATGACGAACTCAGGAAACCGGTAGAAGTATCGGAATCCAGCGCCATCGAAACGATGGGGAAGATCTATATTAAGGACAACTACCTGTTCGTCAATGAGAAATACGAGGGGATCCATGTCTTTGATAATTCTGATCCCTCCCATCCTGTGGATCTTTCCTTCATCCCGATCCCCGGCAATGTCGACCTGGCCATCATGGACAATTTCCTTTATGCCGACAGTTACATTGATCTGGTGGTGCTGAATATTGCCGACATCGCTCATCCGGAACAGGTGTTCAGGCTGGAGGGGGTGTTTCCCTACACCATTCCTGATGTGGAAAGTGATTATCCCATTGCGCTCATTGATCAGGAAAAAGGAGTGATCACCGGGTGGTCGCTGGAGGAATATACCGAGGAATACGAAGGAGATATTGCTCCTCCCCCTGTTATTTACTGGGATAGAGGATCCGATGTGTGGTTGTCGTACAGCAATTCGGAATCCGGGGGAAATGTATCACAGACGGTTGGTGTTGGAGGCTCGCTGGCGCGGTGCATCATCGCCGGCAGTACGCTTTATGTGCTGAACCAGTTGGAGATGCAGCTGATCGACCTGAGTGTCGCGGATAAACCGGCTAAAGGCCCTGTTTTCTACCTGTCACGGATCGTCGAAACGGTTTTTATTGACGGCACATTCCTCTATATCGGGACGCAGACCGGTATGCTCCTTTACGATATACAGCAGCCTGCCTGGCCGGTTTACCTTTCCGCATATGATCATTTTCAGAGCTGCGATCCGGTCGTGGTGGATGAGGGGATCGCCTATGTCACCATGCGTTCCGGCAACCGGTGCGGAGGCTGGCAGAACCAGATGGACGTGCTGAACGTCAGCGATCCGAAGAATCCTGCCCTCATCAGAAGCTATCCGATGGCAGAGCCGTACGGACTGGGTATTGACCAGAAGACACTGTTTGTATGTGACGGCCCGGCCGGTCTGAAGATCTATGACGTCTCCAATCCTTCAGCGATCGATGATCACCTGATTAAGATTTATCCAGGAATCCAGGCAAGGGATGTCATCCCGCTCAACGGGATCCTGATCATGATCACTGCTACGGGAATCATTCAGTACGATTATTCTGACCTCAACAATATTGTAGAGATCAGCCGGATCCCGTTTGCGCTTGAGGATAAATAATTACCTGCTATTTCGGTAGAAAGTTCTCAAGCACCCATAGTTCGTAGTTTCTTCGGACCTGCGTGTAAGCCATTTTATTGCCATCCGGGTGCATGACAAATCGCATTGGAGCTCGGGGAAGAAATAGAGTTTTTTTCTGCACCACCCACTGAAGGCACTCTCCGGAGCTCAGTGCCTTCCTTGAAGTTTCTGGCTACAATTACGATTTTTCCAGGGAATGATAATGCCTGACGAGCTTTACACAGAGGAAAATTCCGACAAGCCGTAACATCAACAGGTTGATAAGCCGCAGATGGCTGTTCTTTTTCACGCTGTCTTTATTTCTTGTAATACTTGCAAAGGTTTTCAGGAAAAAAAGCTTCAGGTTCTTTCTTACCGGGTAGCTTAAAAAATATAAATGGATCCATGCTATGTAAAAGTCCCGGGGTGATAAGCGTGTCGGTATCACGGCATGGGCGAAGTCAAAATAATCATAGTTCAGTATAATATGGTCCTTCACTTCGGAATGGTACATTGTCCCGGGTATCGGGGTCAGGATAGGGAATATAGGGCTTTTCAAGTGGTTTTTTGTAACGTAGTGCATCACCCTGCTGAAGTCTTCTTTCTCAAAACCAGGATCGATGATGAAGTGGGGGCGAAACGGTATTCCGATGTCATTCAGTATCCTGGCAGCCTGTTCGTTGTTTGCGATCGTATTTTTCTTGTTCAGTTCACCCAGATGAACATTGCTGGTGGTTTCAAATCCGACGCACAGGTTGTCCAGCCCGATCTCTTTCCATTCCCGCATCATGTCGGGATAGCGTGTGATCGTATCGGAGCGGCAATAACCGGAATATTTCTTCCGGATTTTCGCCTCTTTGATCATCCTGCATAATTTCAGGGCATTCTCCGGATTGAGAAATGTATTATCATCCGCAAAAAAAACGCAGTGAATGAATTTTGGCAGGCTGACAATTTCGTTGCAGACATCCTCCGCGCTCCGGATGATGAATTGTCCTCCGGAAGCCTGCCATACGCCGCAAAACGAACAGCGGTATGCGCATCCCCTGGTCGTATTGACGAGGGATGTTCTGAAACCCATGTCACTGTGGTATTTTTTAAGGTACCGTTCAACAAGATCCCGGCGGGGAAGCGGGATCTCAGAGGCCTGGAGATCATGCCGGATATCATTGTGAACTCGTAATTCTCCCTGGTCAAGAATTTCAATTCCCTGAACCTGGTCAAATGGCTTCCTGTGTTCCAGGCATTCGATGTACTCAGGAAAACTTTTCTCTGCCCAGCCAAGAAAAATGGCATGGACCCCCGGTATGCGGAAATCCGCCGGAAGCATGGTTGCATGATGCCCTCCTACCACCTGGATGATATCAGGATACTGATCGTGGATATAGGTAATCAGTCTGAGTGCCTGGTTGACATGGACGGAATTATTGACTGTTATTCCGATAACAATCGGCTTAAAAGTGTCAATCTGCCTATCCAGCACCCTGTAATGATCGATCCTGAGATCGAGAATCCGTACATCATGGTCCGGTAAGACAGCAGCAAGCACCTCCAGCCCCAGGGGCTCAAATCTGCCGGGGACAATGCTTACCTTGCTGTCAGGGGGATGGATCAGGAGTATTTTCATGCAACGGATATCAGTAAAGATGATGTCAAATATATAAACATTTCTCGGGGAAAGCAAATTTATCTAATAGAAAAGTCGGAGCAGGAAAGGATGCTTTCCGAAAATGCAGTAATTTCATAAAAAACAGTTGCAAAACAGGGATATTGATCATAACTTGCACACTTATTTTAATCCCACTCTTTATGAAGAAAACACTTTTATTTTTATGCCTGACGGTATCGTTCGGCCTGTTGTTCCTGCCACGGGGGTCAACGCAGGAGAACATGCGCATCAACCTGAAGGACGGCTCCGTCATCGAACTAGCCATTGATGACATACGGAAGCTGACATTCGACCTTTCAACCGATCTGCAGCACCATGGTGAGATCATCGGGCAGCTGTTGAAGATCAAAGCGTATCCAAATCCGGCCCGCGACCAGGTGAACCTGGATTACACTCTGTCGGTTAAGGGGTCTGTATTTCTGGAGGTTTACAGCATAAGCGGAAACCTGGTGTCGAAAAAGAATTTCGGCGACCAGCAGGCGGGGCAATACCAGTACCGCTGGAACGCGACCGATGTGCCTTCTGGTATGTACATATGCAGGATAAGGCATAACAGCGAAATTGTGAGTGAAAAAATCATTGTAAAAAAGTAAAACGATAAAGACATGAAAAAAATAACCTTGTGCTTATTTGTTTCTGTACTGATGGCAGCGAGCCTCACCGCCCAGAACCTTTACATTCATAAGACCGATGGCACGGTGGTCACAGTCCCGATGAACACCATCGACAGCATTACGTTCACAGGAGTGACACCTGTGGTCAACTACTTGTGGATGAATGAAATCTACTCCAGGGGTACCACTGAGGATCCGGATTGGATCGAAGTTTATAACAATGGTACATCTGAACTTGATCTCACTGGATTCAAGATCTATGACTCGGGAGGACAGAGTGGTTCCAAGCCAAAGAAAGAGTTCCCTTCCGGTACGATCATTCCGGTCGGCGGTTTTTTTGTGATCGTGACCGACACAGAAGATGAATCCGGATTCGGACTATCGGGCGGAGGTGAAAAGGTATGGCTCGAAAATGCCACCGGAACAATCATCGACAGCATCGCCTTCCCCGGTCTGGAAGATGGCCAATCTTATGGCCGGTATCCGGATGGAACCGAAAACTGGCAGATCCTCTTCACTGTCACAAAAGGTGCTGCCAACAGCAACCTGGTTCCTTCCTCCATCTTCCTGAACGAGCTGTATTCCCGTGGAACGACTGAAGATCCTGACTGGGTGGAGGTCTATAACTCCTCCTCCTCTGATATCGATATTAGTGGTTACAAGATCTATGACCCGGGTGGAAATGCCGGTACCAAACCGAAAAAGGAATTCCCCGCCGGAAGTGTTGTCCCGGCCATGGGTTGGCTGGTGATCGTTACCGACACGGATGATGAGGCGGGATTTGGCCTCTCCAGCGGCGGTGATGAAGTATGGCTGGAAAACACAGCGGGCTTTGTGATCGATTATATTGCGATCCCCTCCATGGAAACCACCCAGACCTATGGACGTTACCCCGATGGTACTGCCAACTGGCAACTGTTGAACACCATTACCAAAGGCACAGCTAATTTGCCTTAATAGTATATAACGAAGTGAAGCTTTAGTTCAGAGGTAAAGGCTTCGAAGCCGGTGTGGCTTAGAGGTAAGGATTAAGGGATATAAAGATTGACCTTGAACTTTATCCTTAAACTAAACAGGCCTCTTGATCCTCACCCCTGAGCATAGTACTAATCAATTCAAGCATATAGCCCATGAAAACCAATGCTTTCCTGTTCGCATGCCTGCTCCTTGCTGCCATGATGGGCTGCAAGGAGGAAGAATATTTTCCCGAAACGTTGGATAAAGTAACGGCAAAGGTCCTTATGGCTCTGGATTCATTGGACCTTTCGCTGACAACTACCAGTGTTTTTTTGGCTTCAACCGATGGCGACAGCATCGCCACCCGGGCTAAACTTAAAGAACTTTGTGAGACCATTTCCTTTACCAGGGAGTTTGCTTTCATTGACAGTGCGGGGAGCATGAAGGTGATTGAGCCATCGGAATATTATGCTTACGAGGGCATAGATTTCAGTGGCGACGACGAAATGATGCATGTAATCGAATCCCACACTCCAGTGTTCACAAATTATTTCACTGCCTCGGAAGGTTATTTTGCCGTGGCGGATATTCATGCAGTGTACGACTCCCATCACTCGTTTGGAGCCATTGAGGGATTGTTCACTCCTCTGGATCTGCTCGATCGGATCTGTACTCCTCTTGTAAATCCTCCCAATGAGGTCTGGGTCATGGAAAAAACAGGAAAAGTGATCTATGACCGTGACCTGGTGACCATCGGGCTCAATGTGCTGACCGATCCTTATTATGATGATTTTCCAAGCGTCAGGACAGCGGGGCAGAAAATTCTCGCTGAAGAAACAGGCAAGACTTCGTATACGTTCTACCTGACCGGAACCCTTACACCCATCGTGAAAAACGCATGGTGGTATACAATACATCTTCATAACAACGAGTGGAAGATCATCTGGACGGAGCAGGAGTGAGACGGAGAGGAGAAAGGAGAGAGGAGAAATATTTTTAATTATGTGGGGTGAAAAGGATAAACCATGATATCAGGTGTGTGAGGATTGGTGGGACGATTTTTTGCTTTTTCTGTTTCCTTTTTGTATGGATTTTCATACCATCCAAGTTGCTTCACGCACAGGACAGCCGCGATCAGACCATCAACCTCCGGCCTGTTGTCAGTCTCCCTGATGCCATTAAAGAGAGTTCGGGGATTGTAGTCACCGGCCCTAACGAGATCTGGTCGCACAATGATTCAGGCAATCCAAACAAACTCTATTGCTTCGATACCACAGGTGCCCTGATCCGTGCGCTGGAAATTTCAAACATAGCCAATATTGATTGGGAAGACCTTACACGTGACGATGAAGGCAACATTTACATTGACGATGCGGGAAACAATGACAACGACCGGACGGACCTGGCCATTTATATCATTGCTAATCCCGGGATGATTGTGGGAGATGAGACAGAAGCCGAAACGATCCATTTCGTTTTCGAAGACCAGAATGCCTTTCCTCCGCCTGTTTCCAACAAGAATTTTGATATTGAAGCCCTTGTCTGGCATCAGGACTCCTTGCTCTTATTCACTAAAAACCGCAGTATCCCCCTGAATGGTTATTGCAAGCAATATATGTTGCCGGCGCAACCAGGACAATACATTGCCCGGTTGGTAGATTCAGTCTACCTTGGCTCGACGAACGATGACGCACGTGTCACCTCTGCAGCGGTCCATCCTGACAGTCACGAGCTGATCCTGCTCACCCGGACAAAACTGGTCTCTTTTACCCATTACATTGGGAATGCAGTATTCAGGGGGGAAAAGAATGTCTATCCGTTTACAGTGCTCCCGGGTCAGGCTGAGGCTATTGATTTCAATGAGCCGGACAGGGTATATATCACGGAAGAAGGCAGCGGCGGCCTGAGCGGTTACCTGTATGAGGCGCGTTTGCCGGTAAGTACCGGATTCAGAACGCTTTCCACAGCGGAGGGACAGCTTGGGGTGAAAATGACAGGAAACCGCTTGATCCTTGAAACCGGCAGATTACCGGTTGATTTTGATGAGATCTATCTTTTTGACGTAATGGGCTGTGTTCGGTTAACTGGAGCAAAAACACATATTCTTTGCCTGGACGGAATTCCAGATGGATACTATGTGGTGCTGACTGTGAAGGATGGACGCGCCATGTCCGCAGGGTGTGTGGTAACAAGATAGATTTTACCGCAACGCATCCCCGTCTGGAAGCCGTGGACTGATTTGTACTTTTGGAATAAGAACCTGACCATTCTGTTAGAAAAAACCTGGCAAGTCTTGACTTAAGTACATTATTGTTGTAATTTTCGATAAAAATCTGCCTCTTTGGAGACCTAAAGTCCAGAACCATTATCCGGCAGGTTTATCAAGTGTTTATTATTAATGAGTCAGTTATAAAAGAAAGTAGATTATTACTGATTCTGGCGTGTTTCATTATTTTTTCTTTCACCCTGGAAGGCCAGAATTCCCTTGGCATTAAAGCAGGGGTGAACGTTGCCAACCAGGTTGGTGGCGATATGGACAATGACCTGCTGGTTGGATTCGATGGTGGGGTGAGTGCAATGCTTCGCCTCACAGGCAACCTGAGTTTTCAGCCTGAGATTTTATTCTCTACCAAGGGATGCACGTATGATTTTGAAAGGATCCATGATGATGGAACCATCCGCAACTATGAGCACTATATTGGCTCATGGAAAATTCATTATCTTGAGATCCCACTGCTTGTCAACCTTGCATTTTTATCCGGCCATGAGTTCCGGCCGCAGATCTTTGCGGGATTTTCACCCGCTTTCAAGATCAAGGGGACTTACGATGAAGACTATGAACTGAAGAACTACGAGGACGGTATCCTGGTCCATGAGGAATCGGGTCATGATAAAGGGGACATCCAACAGATTAAGTTATTCGACCTGGGATTGACAGTCGGCGCCGGAGCCATCTGGGGAAGTTTTTCGCTGGATGCCAGGTATACAGCCGGATTGTATACTCTGTCTACAGATAATGACTTTGAGATACGGAACAGTGTTTTTTCGATCCTGATCGGATATTACTTTCCAATGAAACAATAGACTTCATTTCATGTCAGGAGTCGTTCAGAAGGCTGGCCTCTTCGCCGACTATCATACGCTGCCCGGTAGCAACCCCGAGGATAAGGGCCGTTTTGAGGTCACACAGGCTGTGGCTGATACAGATATATTTAAAGTTCCTTCCCTCAGGAACATCGCCGAAACCTATCCCTATTTCCACGACGGTGCTATGGCAGATCTTCCGGATGCCATTGAGACCATGGCCAGTCTTCAGCTTAACAAGAACCTCTCGGAAGAAGAAGTAGAAGATATTGTTGCCTTTCTGAAGAGTCTTACCGGAAAGATCCCGGAAGACGCACTAAAGGTGCCACCGATGCCCTGATTCTGAGAGAGGAGAAAGGAGAGAGGATGGCCATCCTGCCACCATATAATAACGTTCATGCACAGGTGATCCGGAGGGGGAGTGAAACTTCCTGGCCGGAATATGGCATTACTGTGCTTTGAAGGAACACTGGAGGCCTGCAAAGTGTGCCATGGAGTGGATCCACTTTGATCCAATCACAGTCCGAATCCCTGAGCAAAGGTATATACCGCGTGCGTAGGAAGGTTCAGTGATGGAAGCCCGTCAGTTGGCAGTTGCCTCCGGAACGGGTACATGCTCGTTATCGCAGATCTCCCGCAACCTGTTCAGCGACCACGGGGAATGATAATCGAAGAAATGCCCAAAAGGTCGCTTGAGCAGGTCGATCAGGTAAAAGGTTTCAGGGTCAAGGTCCCGGGAGCATTTTATCCGAAGCAGATCCCAGTCCTTAAATATGAATTTCAGGGTAACGAAGACCGTTGGATCGATATGCGAAAGATTGATGCTGCTGATGCCATCATCCAGTATTTTTCTTTTGACACGGTTGATGTGCCGCTCGCCAAGGTCATTGAGCACCTGAATGTACTTCTCAAAGAGAATGTATTCGTTGAGCAGGAAAGCGATTTCACACTCATCCATTTTTTCCCAGAAAGCTATCGGGTGGCTCAGGCATATAAAACGTCCAAGCATGAACGATCCGGCATTGAATCCGTTAATCTTCCGCTGGATGCACATCGCGATGGCTTTTTTAAAAAACAGGATCTTCCCGTCCAGGGTGAAAAGATCGTAGATCATTTGCTGATCCTTGTGTGTACCCATTTCACTTTTCAATATCTGTTCGGTGTAGAGCGTCAGGTTGGATTGGAGCCAGTTGTTCACCAGTTTTTTTGCCTTGTCGGGTTGTGTCTGCAGATCGTTCCGGATGATCTTGACCAGATCGTTCAGGGTATTGACATGATAATAGTCGAGGTTTTTGACGATTTCCTGGTATTCGGTGTAGGCAGCCTTTATGTTGACGAAGACCTTTTCCTCTTTTGACTGCATATCCAGCGCCGCTCCCTCCAGGTATTTCTGGAACCGTGCGGGTTCAAAGCTTGCCTTTCCGGTCAGGATCATTCTGCGCTTACTCGACAGGGTGATCCAGTCCCCTTCTTTCAGGATGTTGCCTTCTTCATTCACGAGTGTCTGGTTCACCAGCCTAACCTTATATTTATGTAGGTTGATGAATGCAGGTATGCCATATCCGAGGCAGGATGTGACCACATGAACAGCGGCAGGTGTCAGGCTGATGATGGCGTCGAGTTCGTAAAGGATGATCGTGTCGGCCGGGACGAAGGTTTCTTTGCACAGGCAGACTTTTTCGCCATTTCTTTTGGCTTCCAGCGCCTTTGTAGTGGAAAAGAAAATCCGGGCGGTGACCGCTGAACGCGGAAGAACCGAAATCCCGTCGCAGAAATGTTTCAGCTCATGGAAAGACTTGTCATCAATGCGTTCCGAGAAGATCTGCCTCAGGTGGTAAGGCTGAATAAGCTGTATGACCCGCTCCCCCGGGATCAGCTTTTTCTTGTACATGTCGATGGCTGATAGCAGCGTGGAACGACCAGTAAGCTCCGAGGTGTTTAGCTGAAGCATGGCAAACAGGTATGCGTTCTTCCTGAATTCCGCTGCAAACTCGATGGTTACCGGAGATTCGAACAGGATTTCCAGTTTGGAAAGGGAGGGGACGAAGTGATAAACGGCTGGGAACGAGTATTTTATTTCTCCTCTTTCAAAGAACTCAGTGTCGTTCCTTTCCATATTGCCCGTCATGATATCATCCCCAAAGATGTTGACAGCGCTTTCGATCTGTATCCCCAATCCGGTTCGTGAGTGACGACTGTATAAAACACCTGGGTAGGAATCGTCGTTGCGTACGGTCCACACCATTTTTTGCATGATGATCGACGGATAGGAAATATCTCCTTTTTTGAATGTATACGCCAGGTCCTGGTTTCGGCGGAAGTAGTCGTGAATGGACTCGGTGAAGAACAATACCTGTTTCAACGGATCGGAAAGAATGGCTTCATGGCCGTGCCCGATTTCCCTGACCAGTTTTTCAATCTTTTTCTCAATGTCCCGCATCGATTCATCCGGTCGGACCGATTTGCAGAAATCCTGTTTTGTTTGGTCAGGGAACAGGAGCTTGTAGATCGTCTGAAGGTTATTCAGATAGATCTTGCCGGCGGGCCTTTCGCCATATTTGTTTCTCAATCCCTGGTACACCGTTCTGTTGATCCCGGCATTCAGATAGGTGGGAAGAAAACCTGGAATGTAAAACGATGTAGCTGAGCGCATAGCGAATACCAGCGGATTGGTCTCATCACCGAATGTCAGCCCTGTCATTTTCTCCAGGTTTTCAATGGCATGAATGAGGCTGGCTTCCTTTTCCCTGACTGGAAGGAAATAGGCTCTGGAGGTAAGAACACAGAAATCCGGAACCGGAAAAAGCTGCTGGCTCAGTTTAAGCAGGATGTGTCCTTTATGGCTGATCTGTTGCTCGTTGTAAATTTTATCAGTCGAGGAAGGGACCACAAAATCATTCTCGACAAGCGATATGTTCTTAACCTGATCCTGTTTTTCAGCCTGATAATTTCCGATGAACCGGGCGATGACGTTTTTCGATTCCTCATTTCCTTCCCCGACCAGAATCAGATGGCGCAGGTATTCTTTTCCCAGGTTTTTATTTTCCTGGCACAGGAAAGGGATATCGAAGAAGTGACCCGTAAGAGTACTGGTCTCAGATCGGTTCTCTTCAACATATTCAATTTGCGGTGGCAGATAATTGCTCAGCAGTTCCTGGTTATGCAGGTATTCCTGACGGACAAAGAAGCGGATCGTCCTGAAATTGGCATAACTGGACCGTACCCTGTAGTCCTTGATCAAGTGGTCGTTCATCCATGGAGTAAGATACATTCAGATGTATTTTCGTTGCGTGACGGACGTATGATTTACGAACAAGGAACAAAGATCTTTGATTTTTAAATGAATTCAAAGATTAAAACTCAACATTCTTTGTTCGTAAATCACAACTTCCCGTTAAGTGTCCTCTCTGGTTAATTCATTCCCCAGGGATACTCTTTTCTTATGACACAGTGCGTGCCTTCTGTTTCGGATGCAAGATCAAGTGTGAAGATTATAGGCTCCTGATCTCCGGTATATGGTTCACTGAAAAAGATCACATACTCCTGGATTTCGATGTATTTAATAAATTGAAGTAAAAGGGTTAATTATCCCAGACGCACCGGATGGAGAATCCATCTTCCTTGTAGTAGCTGTCACGGTCCAGGTTGACACTGCTATAGACAAGTCTCCATCTCCAGGCTCCAGCCCCACCGACCTCCGTTGATGACCAGAAGTAACCGGTGCTGGTGATGACCAGGAAGTAACCGTTATCGGTATGGTTGCGCCATCCTCCGGGATGCCCTGTGAATCCGCTCTCGTTGGTGGCACCCGTATTGGGCTCCCACCAGAGTCCTGTTCCGTCCTGGAGTGTTCCGGTGGATTTCATCTTGCCTCCAGCTACGTACCTCCCGCCAAGAAATTCTCTTATAAAAGCATACTCCTCGTCGGTGGCAATATGCCACCCGGCAGGGCAAATGCCCTGCGCACCAGGATTTGTAACATATTGCATGGCTTCCCTCCATTCATAAAGTCCTCCGTAAACGTCACAATTAGTTTCAAGGTTATCGTAACAGTATTTTTCGATGACGCCATTGTCGGTCTGCAATTGTCCTCCGCCATTCATAAGGATCATTGTGCCCACGTTCAGGTTCTCTCTCAGCCAGCATTGGTCGCCAATCTTAACCGTATTATATGTTTGACCTTCATACAGTACAGGCGGTACACCCGGGCAGGGCTGTCCCATAGCGTCGGCGAAGCTGATTAGCACCGTATCGGCCGAGATGTCACAAATCGTAGTGATGGTCCACGCAAGTTCATATTCATTCCCTGGTTGACCCTGGAATTCACTGGCCGGACTGGCAGGGGAGAGAATATTGCCTCCTGTTCCGCTGATGATAGCCCACAGCCCGGTGCCGGAGACCGGAGCATTGCCGGCCAGGATTGTTGATGTACCGGGAATATCGATCTGATCAGGACCGGCGTTGGACTGGGTTGGCAGAATAACACACCCTTTTAGGCAGCGGATAGAGAATCCGTGTTCCTTATCGGCAAAGCGACCGGATTCAGCCTGGCCGGTGTTCAGATAACGGCTCCTGGCATCATCTTCACTCATTTGAGTGGACGAATAAAAATGACCTCTGTAAGAAAGGTAATCAAAGCTTCCATCGTCGAAATTGCGCATACCTGCTGGAAGACCTGTAAATCCGCTGGAATTCGTAGCGTCGGCGTTGGGCGGGTACCAGTGAGCGGTTCCTGCCTCTTTCAGGTTTGATCCTGCATCAAAGCCACGCCAGCCATGAATGTCCCATTCCGGATCACCGACCGGGTATATGGCATCAACGGTACCTTCCAGCGTCTTCCATTCATTGTCGGTAGGTATGTGCCAGTCCGCCGGGCAGAGTCCCTGAGCGCCCTCCGTCGTCACAAATTGCATGGCCTCGTCCCATCCGTATAGCCCACCGAAGATGTTACAATTGGCAGGGTTGTTATCATAGCAGTATTTTTCAATGGTTCCATTGTTCGATTGTTCAATTGTTCCTTCTATCATTGTCCCTACATTCAGGTTCTCCTTGAACCAGCACTGTTCCCCGATCTGTACTGTAGGATAGTTCTGTCCTTCATACGAAACTCCTGGAAAGCATGGACAGGGTATTCCGGGCACCTGCAGGATGATATTGACCAGAGCGATGATATCCAGCACGTTGACAAGACCATCATCATTGACATCGGCAGCGTCTGCATTAAAGGGATCCGGACTGCCTCCCACAATGTAACTGACCATGGCAATGATATCCAGGACGTTGATGAAAGCATCGTCGTTCACATCTCCGCAGAGAAGATCATCATCAGGAAGATCGGGCAACCATGGCCCGGGAATAAAATATCCGGCCGTAATGGACGGCTCAGGGCTGACCGGGTGGAGTGCATACACCTGGACATACACCAGGGTAAGCATCCCAACGACTGCTGAAATAAAAAAGTACAGGATTTTCATCGGATATTTCTTTGAATGGAGTTAAATGGGAATTGTCCTGTAAATCTACGAAATTCATTATTGGAAAGCAAGATGATTCATTGATAAACAAATTTTTAAATACTGAATCACCCATACTGAATTATAGAATTTTTTGCTCACGGTTCGTACATTTGTGGATGTGAAACCAATCGAACTCACATATGACTCCATTGAGGGCAAGACCTATTCACTGTTTGGAGATTCTGGAACAACCCGGGAGTATTATCGAACCATCCGGTCATTGACTGATAAGATCCTGATTGAGAATGAAATAGAAGTAGTGCTGGCCACTCTGAGAAAATATTCCTCCAAAAAAAGAATGTTAAGAAGACTGGCGAAAGATCCTGACAGTAATTCTCTGATATCACTTTGCTTAAAAACTGTTCATGAACCTTTGAAGCAATACACCAGAGCCACTGCCGGGCATCTGGCTGGCCTCCCGCTTTGGAAGAAATTAAGAGACCAGAGACTATCCACCTCCGAGGAACAGTATCATCTGTACATGCTTGAGATCGAGCTGACCAACCTTCTGAACCGAACCTCATTCTTAGCGGCTGACCGAAAGATTTCGCTCCAGCCGTACTGCCTGAAAGATCAGTCGGTAAGCTGCAAGGCGATAAAGAAAGACAGGGACTATCAATGCACCGGTTGTTCAAAACAGTGTTTTCAGAATGCAGCGAGCCAGATCATGAAAACGCATCATATCGATCCGTATATCTGGATGGGTGGTAGCATCAGCAAGACAGCGATTTCAGTGCGCAAAGAGAACAAGAGCTTCGGTATCATCGGCATAGCCTGCGTCCCGGAGCTGGTCTGGGGAATGCGGAAATGTGCTAGATACCGGATTCCTGTTGTCGGTATCCCTCTAAATACAAATCGTTGCATTCGGTGGTGGGGGAAATTTCATCCTAACTCCATCGATCTGGATGAGTTGCGGGGTCTTCTAACGGATTAAATTTAACCCCAAATCCCAAATCATAAATACTGAATTATAAATTTTTGAGGCAACGCACGGAAAATCCGTTATGCATGTAATACTGGCTCCTGTCCACCTGGACAGAGGTGTGATATAACCCCCGTATCCACGCCAAATACGGATCTCCCTGCGAAGAGGTCCAAAAGATTGCATCCTCACCCAGGGAGAAAAAGCTGCCATCAGCGTAGAAGTTTAAGCCGCCAGGCAGAGCTGTGAAGCCAGAGGAATTGGTAGCTCCAGTGTTGGGCGGACTCCAGTGCGTCGTTCCTGCTTCCTTCAAATTGCCTCCTGCATCAAATCCTCTCAATCCATACTTGTCCCATTCCGGAGCTCCCACACCATACTGGCTGTCAACTGTACCTTCAAGAACCTTCACTTCATAATCAGTGGGCAGATGCCAGCCAATCGGGCAAATTCCGTAGGCTCCTTCATTTGTTTCATACCCCATCGCCTCAGGCCATTCATATAAACCGCCGTATGTATCGCAAAAGGTACTGGTATTGTTATAACAAAATTTTTCAATGATCCCGTTATTTGTTTGTTCATATCCTCCGGTTGTACTGAAGATCATCGTACCTATATTCAGGTTCTCGGCCATCCAGCATTGATCTCCAATCTGAACCGTCTCATACGATTGTCCGTCACGGCAATCCTGCAGCATATCACCGCATGTAAATGATACGTCGGGAGCTAAGCTGATCCCGACGATATCTGAAGTGCTTCCGCATTCGGTACTGACGGTCCAGGAAAGGGTATAGGTAGTGCATACCAATCCCTGGAATCCGCTGGCCGGATTGGTGGGATCGGTAACCGTTCCCCCGGTACCGCTTATGATTTGCCATAATCCGCTTCCGGATGCGGGTGTGTTTCCTGCCAGTGTCGTTGATGTACCGTAGATAGCCTGATCCGGACCTGCATCGGCCTGGGAAGGCTGGGGCTGACGGTCTTTGAGACATCGGACGGAAAATCCGTTTTCCTTGAAGTAGCGGTCCCTGTTGACATTGGCATCGTCGTTGCCTAGTTGCCGGATCCATACGTATAAGGTTTCTGTCTGCGAGGAGGACCAGAAAATCCCATCGCTGCCAAGATCATCAAAATCAGCATCATCGAAGTAACGATAGCCACCCGGAAGAGCGGTAAATCCGCTGGAATTGGTGGCACCGGTATTGGGAGCATTCCAGTGTTCTGTCCCTGCTTCTTTCAGGTTACCCCCTGCATCCGAGCCGCGCCAGCCAATTTCATCCCATACCGGATGCCCGAAGGGATACTGGCTGTCCACTTCCCCTTCCAGGTTCTTCCATTCATTGTCGGTCGGCAGGTGCCACCCGGCAAGACAAATGCCCTGGGTGCCTTCTGTCGTTACATACTGCATGGCCTCGTTCCACTGGTAAAGACCACCATAGGTACCACAGTTGGACAGGCTATTATCAAAGCAGTATTTCTCGATGGTTCCATTGTTCGATTGTTCGATAGTTCCGGTGATCATGGTTCCCACGTTCAGGCTCTGCTTCATCCAGCACTGGGAGCCAATCTGGACGGTGGAATAGATTTGCCCGTCACGGTCATCTATCAGGTCAGTACCACAGCTAAAACCTTCAGGTGCAAAACTGATCACGACTGTATCCGCCGAATTTCCGCAGGTCGTGCTGATCGTCCAAGCAAGGGAATATATCATTCCTGCCAGGCCCTGGAATTCGCTGGTTGGGCTGGAGGGATTAACGATCGTTCCGCCTGTTCCGCCTACAATTTCCCAAAGTCCTGTGCCATTATCCGGAGTGTTTCCTGCCAGGATCGTGGAGGTACCGCTGATGTTCAACTGGTCGGGACCTGCGTTCGATTGGGAAGGGAGCGGCCAGCAATCAATGATACAGCGTATGGAGAAACCATTGTTCATTCTGCCCGAGTTCAGTGCAAGACTGGTATTATCGCTGGCCATGGAGCGGTACCATGCCAGGCCCGTACTGCGTTTCACCGATGACCAGAAAGGCCCAAAAGCATGAAGGCTGTTGAACCCCCCGCCTGACATACGGTATCCTCCCGGAAGGGCGCTGAAACCGCTTTCATTGGTTGCACCTGTATTTGGTGCAAACCAGAGCCCGGTTTCATCCTCGTATGTGCCGGTGGTTTTCATCTTGCCTCCAGCAACATCTGATCCTCCAAAAAGATCGGCCAGAACGTTCCATTCGATTCCAGTAGGAATATGCCAGCCATACGGGCAGATGCCACCGGCACCTATGTTTTCCACATACTGCATGGCTTCGTTCCACTGGTAAAGACCTCCATAGATATTGCAATTGGAAATATTATCATCATAGCAGTATTTCTCGATGGTTCCATTGTTCGATTGTTCAATTGTTTCTTCTATCATAGTCCCTACATTCAGGTTCTCCCTGAACCAGCACTGATCACCAATCAATACCGTGGTGTATGTCTGACCGTCGTACATTACTGTCGGGAGGCCCGGGCATGTTGGGCCTGGAGGGGCGAAACTGATGAAAACCGTATCTTCGGTACTGGTGCAATCCGTACTGATTCTCCAGGTGAGGGTATAGCCCTGGCCGGCCAGCCCCTGGAATTGGCTTGCGGGATTTGCAGGAGATACGATCGTACCACCGATCCCCGTGAAGATATACCATTGCCCTGTGCCGATAGCCGGTGTATTGCCGGCCAGCGTCGCGGATGTGCCAGTAATGCCGGATTGATCAGGGCCGGCATTGGCCTGGGTGGGCTGAAGACTGCAGTCTTTAACACAGCGGATGGAAAATCCTCCCAGCCGGTAAGCTTCAATACGCTCCATATCTGGCTCGAGGTAAGAAAGCTTCCGTGCCCAGGACTTTTCTGCGCTGATTAATCTGGAAGACCAGAAAAATCCATTCTCACCCATCTTAGAGAAGCTTCCGTCGGTCCTGTTGCGAATACCCCCGGGCAAACCGGTAAAACCACTGAAATTGGTGGCGCCGGTATTGGGAACAATCCAATGTGCTGTTCCTTCTTCTTTGAGGTTCCCACCCACATCAGATCCTCTCCATCCATCAATGTTCCATACCGGATCCCCTACAGGAAACTGGCTGTCAGAAGTACCTTCCAGGATTTTTATCTCATTGTCCCCGGGGATATGCCATCCTGGCGGGCAAATGCCCTGCGCCCCGTCTGTTAATCCATACTGCATGGCCTCATTCCACTGGTAAAGACCTCCATAAGTGTCACAATTGGAAATATTGTCATCAAAGCAGTATTTCTCGATGGTTCCATTGTTCGATTGTTCGATAGTTCCTGATATCATTGTGCCCACGTTCATGTTCTCTTTGAACCAGCACTGCCCTCCAATCCAGACAGTTGTATAAGTTTGTCCTTCATACAGAACAGGCGCCACACATCCGCACGGCAGTCCCGGCACTTGCATGATGATGTTGACGAGGGCAATGACGTCCAGTACGTTGATGCCGCTATCGGCATTGATGTCCGCAGCATCCTGGTTAAAAGGGGATGGATTTCCCCCCATGATGTAATTGACCATGGAGATGATGTCCAGGACGTTAACCAATCCATCCTCGTTCACGTCCCCGCAGAGGAAGTCATCCTCCTGGGGGAGTGCGGGCAGAGAAGGGATCATGGCTTTATATCCGGACGCATTGATTACGTGATTGTTGGCTGATGAAAACTGATTCATCGCCAACAATAACACTGCTGCCATCAATGAACAAAGGAGATGTGTTCTCATGGTGGAGAAATTAAGAATATCAGAGGACTTATTTACGTATCAAATATATGTATTAATTTAGTAGAAAACAATAATTACTGAGAGGAGTAAAGAAAAAGGAGAGAGGAGAAATGAGAAAGAACGATTGGGATATTGAGGATGAGATGGTTCTGCTGGTTTGATAGCCAATAGCCAATTGTTGATAGCAGATTACTGCGAATTCTTTTTAGACCATTTTTTGAAGGGCAGGGGGATGATCTCCGGAGTGTCTGTTCGGTATGAGAGGTAGGCTTCACCGAATACTGATTCCAATTCCCGGTATTCCTGTTTAATATGGATTTTAAAAAGTGTATAGGCCACCAGGCTCGTAGTGAGGATCAGCCATGTGTGCAGGACAAAGGATAAGCCGGGGAAGATCATCAGGATCATCGATGCGTACAGCGGATTCTGGCACAGGTAATAGGTCCCGGTGGTCATCAGCGTAGTAGTTTTTATTCCTTTTAATAAAAGTCTGCCGGTTATTCCCCAGAAAATCACTCCGATGACCAACAGGACAACGCCGGTAATTAACAGGGGTTTATCCAGTAACGGTCCTACATCAAAGATCTCTTTGAAATAGATGCTCAGGATTAAGGTGATAAGAAAATAGGGGAGGGCGACACGCCCAATCTTCGGTCCAATACCCGTGATGCTCAGTTTTTTCATTGTTATTAATTTCGAAATATTATTTTTATTCTTCAATATCCGGCTCAAAAAACACCCACTGAACAAAGGGATTATCTCTTTTAAGTGCTGATTCACAATTGTTGATGTTCCTGGCCAGCTGATCGGTGGAATGTACTTTGTTCATTTTGGCCTTGACTGCCACCATGATCTTCGGACCCAGCTGCAAAGTGATCAGGTTCAGGATTTGCTCGATCTCTGGCCGGGCTTCGAGCAGCCTCTGGATATCAGCGCGGGTTTCATCATCTGCACTTTGTCCGATAAGCAGCCCTTTCACTTTGATGGCTAGGAAAAAGGAGATGATGATCAGCAGGGCACCGATACCAATGCTGCCGATCGCGTCGAAGATTGGATTGCGGGTCACCACGGAGAGCACAACGGCGATCAGTGCAAAAGAAAGGCCCAGCAATGCGGCAATGTCTTCACCCAGTACGACGACAAGTTCGCTTTGCCGGCTTTTTCTGGCCCAGGTCCAAAGGTTCACCTTGTGCCTGACCTTATTGATCTGAGTAACGCATCCGTAAAGCGAGGCTGCTTCGAAGACCATGCTGACCGCCAGCACAACAATGGCGATGATCGGACTTTTCAATCCTTCATGCAGGTGAAGCTTATGGATCCCCTCGTAGATCGAAAACAATCCTCCCATACTGAACAGGATCAGGGCGACGATGAATGACCAGAAATAGATCTCCATCCCGTACCCCAGCGGATGGTCTGCATCAGGTTTTCGTTTGGCAGCCCTCAGTCCCCAGAATAGAAGCCCCTGGTTGCCGCAATCGGCATAGGAATGGATGGACTCAGCCAGCAAGGCGCCGGAACCGGTGATGACTGCCGCCACGGTTTTGGTGATGGCAATGCCCAAGTTAGCCAGCAATGCAAAAAGGATGGATTTTATGGAAGCATTCTGGTTCGACATGGCTCCAATGCATTGAAAAATACGAAATCAAAAATACTGAATAATAAATATTATTCCATCAGTACATTCACTTTTAATCCGGAAGGGCTGAATCCCCACTGGGCGTGTGCCCAGGGACCCATGATAAAGTAAATGGGGTGATCCGGGGGATTCTGCCTTTCAATGGCATTGTAGGTATGAAGTGTACCATACAGGTCTTCTGCATCGAACCAGCCACCTACGGTCATGACGGCAGGTTTCACGTTCCTGAAGTATTGCAGCGGACTCCTTGATTTCCAATGACGTCAGCAAATACCACCATTTGCCGGACATGGACGGGAGAAAACCGTAATGCAGTTTAGTAGCAGTGCCAGCAGCAAGGTATTGCCTGATATAAATGATCTTCTGGATATGGAACGCAAGATTTTAATTAATTTGAAGAGGGAAAGGTATAAAAAATATCTATTTTTATTTTTCATAAAACAGACGTTAAGATGGATCAAAAAAAGGATCCTGCCGGCCAGATATATTCCTACCTGGCCCTGAGAAAAGCGGTGGGATGGATCGCCATCCTGCTTCCCTTTGTACTGATGCTGGGAGTCTACCTGATCTTTAACGGCAATATTACGCTATATACGATCAGCATGTACTATTACTCCGGTATGAGGGACGTTTTTGTCGGGGCACTGTGTGCCATCGGGCTGTTCCTGTTCTTTTATCATGGGTATGACCGCTGGGATGACTGGCTGGGAAACATTGCCGGATTTTGCGTGATCTGCATTGCCCTGTTTCCCACTTCAAAGATGGAGCCCCTTGACTGGAAAGGGACCATCCATTTCATCGCTGCCATCATCTTTTTTATTACCCTGGCCTGTTTCTCACTCTTTCTTTTTACGCGGAAGGGAAAAGATCCCACTTCAAGGAAACTGCAGCGGAACAGGATCCATATTACATGTGGTGTGATGATGGCGGCCTGCCTGGTGTCCATCATGATCTATTTTCAGTTTTTCCAGAAAAGCTATCCGCACAGCAGTTTTGTATTCTGGGCCGAGACGTTGGCGCTGGAGACCTTTGGAATTTCGTGGCTGACGAAGGGAGGAGCGATGCTGGCGGACAGAGAGAGGGGAGAGGAGGGAGGAGAGAGCAGAGAGGAGAGATAATTTGGGAATCAGGATTTGTGATTTGGGATTGCGGGATTTAGATGAGTCACCCCGGTCCAAGTAATAGGATAATAAAGCGAAGCCAGCCTTTGCGTTCTTACTGAAATATAACTATATTTGAATCCCGTAACCCACTCCTGATCTTGCCACCCGGTTTGTTGATGTGCTCATTTTATTGGTAACGAATCATTACCGCTATGAAATCCTATTTGCCGGCCGCACCCTTCCAGAACCTGGCGCTGTCGCTCTCGGGAGGTGGTTACCGTGCCGCTGCGTTTCACCTGGGACTGCTTACCTATCTTTCGTCGGCCCGATGGAAAGACAAATCCCTGCTCGAAAGGGTCCGGATCCTCTCTACGGTCTCGGGTGGGACCTTTACGGGAGTATGCTATGCCACTACCATCGCTGAGGGCAAAACGATCGAAGACTGCTATAAAAGATTGCACAGGATGATGAGCGGTGTTGACCTGATCGGAGAAGGGCTTGCGAAATTGTCATCCTTCAAAGGCTGGAACGCAGCCAAAGGGCGAAGCCTGATCAACGCTTTTTCGCTGGTCTATTATGAACAATTCGAAAAAAATACGTTCTCTGTCCTTTTTGATCACGACACGCATCTGAAGGAGATCATCTTCAATGCGACGGAATTCAGCTACGGACTGCCTTTCCGGTTTCAGAAAACAGCACAGCCCGGCAGGAGGTCTTCCTCCGCCTACCTTGGCAACCGCCAGGTGAACATGCCACCGAACGCGCTGAAGGAGATCCGGCTGGCGGATATCATGGCAGCGTCATCCTGCTTCCCCATGGGTTTTGAGCCCATCAATTTCCCCGACGATTTCAGGCATGGACATTCCCCGCTCCTCAGCCAGCTGAACGTTTCCTACGGCGTGGATCAGTGGGGAAACAGATGCACATTCCCGGTCGGCTTGATGGACGGAGGGATTGTGGACAACCAGGGCATCGATAGTGTCTTCTGGGCGGAGCAGCGGATGCAGGAATACAGGGGAGGACTTACACAATTCGCCTCTCATGACGTGAAAGCTATTGATCTCTACCTGATCTCCGACGTGTCCTCCCCCTTTATGGATTCGTATGTGAAAACGGAAGAAAAACCGATGAAGAAATGGAGAAAATGGAGCTTCCGGACCTTCCTGAAAGCAGGACTGCTCTTTTTGGCAGCAGGCGCACTAACGGTTTACCTGGCCTGCATCCTGGATAATCCGTTCTGGATCTTTATGACCGGATTCTTTGCCTCCCTACTGCTTCTTCTCAGCGGACTGAGCTTTTTCCTTTCCAACATGTTCAATTGGCTACTGAAGAAATTCAGCGTGCCGGATTTCTTCATCAAACGACTGGGAAGATTTACCCGTATGAAGTTCGGCGTGTACGAGACACTGATCATGAACCGTATATCCTCCGTACAATCCATGGTCTCCGATGTATTCATGAAGCAGGTCAGAAGGCAGGAGTACGGCAGGGTTTACAATGACCGGATGTGGTCGCCGAGACTGGTCATGAATGCGATCTATGAGCTTACCCTGGAACAGACGATCTACCGGAACGAGAATGACAGGGACCTGCTGAGCGCAGATCTTAAGAATCCCAGCCCCTTCCTGATGAAAACGGCTGAAAAGGCAAGATCCATGGGAACGACACTATGGTTCACACCGGATGAACTGGAGGACGATGCGGAAAACAAACGAAGCATGCTGAATGTCCTCATCGCCTGCGGACAGTTCACGGGTTGTTTCAACCTGCTCGTCTACATCGAGAAGGTTCTGCGGGGAAGGGAAAACAGGGAAGCATACGATCGTTACGATCCAGTTTTGAAAACTGCAATTCAGGAACTCTATGAGCGGTTGCTGACCGACTGGCGAAGGTTCAATGATGATCCCTACTGGATGGTGGATGTTTACAATCAAAAGACCAGACCATGAAGAATCTAACTTTTCGTCCCCTGCCGTCCGGATCAAAAACAGCCGGCTGGCAATGGCCCGTACGAATCGGCTTCAGCGATGACAGGGAATCCATGGAATTACTGGACCGATTCTGGGCAGCGGGATCACCTTTGAACTGGGTCAGGGCCCTGATCAGGATCGTGGAGGTGGACACGTCGTTCGAAAGGAACGTTGATCTGCTTGTGGTCCCGGGGAACCTTCGGCGGGCCACGGAGCAGCTTGAAGGGGACAGGGAGAGGATCCATGCAGCATGTGTTGCCATTATTGGTGAATCCGGTAAGGAAAACCTGGAACAGGAAAGGGCCGTCGGGCAAATTCGTGAACTGACAGGTGCTGATGCTGTTTTCTTCGTGGTACCGAACGATTTTGGCAAATGGCTGGTAAACCTGCTGGACGACCTGTCGCACAGCAAGCCGCTGGATGTCGCCCTGGCTGGATCCAGGAACCTGAAAAGAGGTATCCCTTCTACGTTATGGTCTACCGGAGACTTTCTGACAGTTCCAAGTCTGGGGGATGCCCTGCTCCTAAAGGAACTAATCCTTGCCGGTACCCAGGAAAAGATGGCGCGGCCACCTGAAGAAACAGCCGGACCTGAGGAGGACTTGGACAGAACAAAAGGAGAAATACAACCCCAGCCGGTGCAGAGGGTGGAACGATTCCTTCAGGCGGAGGTGAAGTCAGGTGGCCAAATTCTTACCAGGGCGTTTCGGAAAAAATGTGAACATACGATCCGTATCCACATCGGTCCTCCGGAGAAGGGAAAGATCGGAGTACCGGATAAATTCCCGGAAGAAAAGCTTCCTCCGACTACGGCAGACGGGTGGAACCTGACCATTTCCTTTTTCGAGCCAAATCTGATGAAGCAACCCCAAGTGGGACCTCTTTTCCTGCCAAAGACCGGGAGGTCGGATTCCTGTCCTTTTAAGCTATACATTCCCCAGGAAGCAGACCACGTCGAGGCAAGGATCATCGTTTTGCACAAGAACAGGATCATTCAGAATACCATCCTCAGCGGGCCGGTTACGGATGATTCCCGGAGAGAGACGACCGAAGCAGGATCAGGAGCAGGGATCCTTTTCCGGTCATCGTTCATGGTACCTTTTGCAAACCGGGATCCCGATAAAAGAAGCCAGTTCCAGGCTGCCTTCCTCCTAAACCATACAGGTGAGACACCGGGCGTATATCAGGTGAAAGACAACCGGTCATTGTTTGTCAGGCTGGATAGTGCCACCATCGCTGATCTGGTGGACCAGGTGGAGGGTGTCATTGACCGGAGCGAATGGGATCTGCCTGAATTTGAAGGCCTTACTGCGTCAGGAACCACAGAGCTGCTGCGGGAACTGGCCTGGGCCGGCAGCTCATTGTATCAAAGCGTGATCAAACGGATTGATCCCGGCTTCGCGGCAGATACTGCACCCATCAATGGTACCGTACAAAAGATCCAGGTGGTTTGCGCCAATGTTTCCAGCAGGATGCCATTTGAGTTCATTTACGATTTTCCCGCACCAGGGGATGACACCCCTATCTGCCCCAGGGCATCGGAAGCGCTTCGGAAGGGTAGTTGTGAACTTTGCGAAGAGAAAGAGGAAAATCCTGCGAAGGTTATCTGCCCGCTGGGATTCTGGTGCATGAGCCGTATCATCGAGTGGCACGCCTTCACAGAGGAGTCGGCACAGAGCACACAGAACGCCCCCTTTGTGCTTCAGACAGGCGGTTTGGGAGACCCTTCCTGGCTTATGGTCATGAAAGATCCCCTGGTGGGATACAGCAATAAGGTAACGGCCGCCCGTAAGAGCAGTATCCGGGACCTGAAGGCCAGCTTCAAAAAAGTGGGTATCACCTCACCAACCATCGTCACATCCTGGGATCAATGGAAGGAAAACATCACAAGGCTTCAGCCCTCGCTTGAAGTACTGCTGGTCCATACCGAGAAAAAGGGTCCGCGGACCATGATCGAGATCGGCAGGGACATGCTTTCCACACTGAATCTGGAAGGCTATATCACGGATAAGAAATCCTGGCCAGCCATCGTCCTGCTGCTGGGTTGCGGAACAGGCACCTCGCGGGTGCAGTTCCAGAGCGTAGCAGCCATGGTGGAAGCCTGTCATGCAGCCATCATCGTCAGTACGACATCAGATGTTTTTGGCCCGATCGCATCCAGGCTGGCCGGTTATTTTGTTGAACAGCTAGGTACCCTTGAGAAATCCCAATCCTTCGGGGAGGTTATGCTGGCCATCCGGAGAAAGGCGCTGGCTGAAGGTGTGCCCATGGTCCTTTGCCTTCGTTCATACGGAGATGCTGACTGGCAATTAATTACATCATAGAAAGGAGTTCATTATGTTTCGAATTGAAATGCTTCCAGCCGAATATGGCGATTGCCTGTGGATCGAATACGGCCCAACGGAAGATGAGATACATCGTGTGCTGATCGATGGCGGCACCAACGCGTGCGGAAAAAAGTTGCATAAACGGATCACATCCATTCCCAAAAAGGAGCGCCGTTTCGACCTGGTGGTGGTCACCCATATCGATTCCGATCACATCGACGGCATGGTCGAGCTGATGCAGGACATTCCACCAGGTCTTGAGTTCAGCCATTTCTGGTTTAACGCCTATGAGCACACCCGCCCGGAAGGTTTCCTGGGCGCCGTGCAGGGTGAGTACCTCGCCGTTGAGCTGCTTGCCCTGGAAGAAAAATGGAAACGTACCTTCTGGAACGAATCTTTCGGACGGAAAGCGGCCATGATTCCTGACAAAGGAGATCCCGTCCAGGTGGAACTGGAGGGGGGCATGAGGATGACCATTCTCGGACCCACTTCTGCAGGATTGCGTAAGCTTCGAAAGGAATGGGATGAGGTGATGGAAGAGGCCCACATCAAACCAGGCGATATCGAAGCCGTACTGAAAAAACTCAGGGAAGACCGCCGGTTCAGACCCGGATGGCTGGGTAAACCCGATATAGAACAACTCGCGGATTCCGATTTTCAGGAAGATAAATCACCTGCCAACGGCAGCAGCATCATTTTGCTGGCCGAATATGACGAGAAAAAGGTGTTATTTGCAGGGGACGCATTTCCCGGCAATATCCTGGCAGGATTGAAGCGGATCTCCGGATACGAAGGAAAAAGGATCCCGCTGGATGCCTTTAAGATCCCTCATCACGGGAGTAAGAACAACAACAGCAATGACCTTTTTATGGCCGTGGATTGTCCCAGGTTCCTGATCTCCACCAATGGGGATAAATTCGGCCACCCGGATGATGAGGGGATCGCACGGATCCTTTACAATAAACGCAAAAGCAGAGAGATTAACCTCTACTTCAACTATGTCACGGAGATAAACGAGTTGTGGGCCGATATAAAGATACAGACCGATCATAACTATATAGCCGTTTATCCGAAAGACAAAAGAGCAGGGATTTCATTTGATTTTTCTCATTGACCGGTACCATCAGATACTGCCCAGGGATGAAGAATCCTGTTCTCTCCGTTTATTGACCTATCTTTGCCTTTGATGGAACAAAAAGGATCACCTGTCGCACTGGGGACTGAGAATGTGTGGCGTCTGCTGCTGCAGTACGCCATTCCTTCTGTCGTCGCCATGACAGCGTCATCGTTGTATAATATCATCGACAGCATTTTCATCGGGCAGGGAGTTGGTGCCCTGGCCATTTCTGGACTGGCTATCACCTTTCCCCTGATGAACCTTTCGGCGGCATTTGGATCGCTCGTGGGCGTTGGCGCCTCCGCGCTCATGTCACTCAGGCTGGGACAGAAAGACTACAGCTCGGCCAATCATATCCTGGGGAATGTCTTTGTGCTGAACCTTTTGTTAGGCATCATCTATATGATCGTCGTGCTCCTTTTTCTCGATCCGATCCTGTATTTTTTCGGAGCAAGTGCCGAAACTCTTCCCTATGCACATGATTTCATGGTGGTCATCACCCTGGGCAATGTGATCACCCATATGTACTTCGGATTAAACGCCCTGCTGAGGGCTTCAGGGAATCCACTGAAATCCATGTATGCCACGATCTTTTCCGTCATCATTAACTGTATCCTCGCCCCCCTCTTCATTTTTGGCCTCGGATGGGGGATACGCGGCGCCGCCCTTGCCACCATCGTTGCTCAGGCCTTCATGCTGACCTGGCAGATCCGGCTCTTCAGCGACAGGAACCGTTTCATCCATTTGCGGAGGGGCATTTTCAAGCTGAAACGCAAGATCGTGCTGGATTCTTTTTCAATCGGCATGGCACCCTTCATGATGAATGCCGTTGCAAGCGTCATTGTCATTATCATCAATCAGGGCCTGATCCGATACGGGGGAGACCTGGCCGTAGGCGCTTATGGCATCGTCAACCGGGTGGCGACTCTTTTCGTGATGGTTGTCATCGGGCTCAATCAGGGAATGCAGCCGATCGCTGGTTACAACTTTGGAGCAAGGCAATTTGACAGGGTAAACAGTGTTTTAAAGTTGACCATCCTCCTGGCAACGGGCGTGATGATGATTGGCTTTCTGATCAGTGAGATCTTTCCCCGGACCGTTGCGTCTCTTTTTGCGAACGACCAGGACCTGATCAACCTGGCCGCACCGGGATTGCGAATCGTAATGGCCACCTTTCCCATTGTTGGTTTTCAGATGGTCACATCCAACTTTTTTCAGAGTATTGGCATGGCTGGAAAGGCAATTTTCATGTCCCTTTCGCGTCAGGTGGTATTTCTATTGCCCCTGCTCCTGATCTTACCTCATATCTTCGGAATGAAGGGTGTATGGTACAGTATACCGGCTGCTGATCTTTTATCGAGCATCGTTGCAGCATTTTTACTGGCAGCCCAGTACCGGAAATTGAGCGATAAGCCATAAATTTGTAAAATCAATGACATCAGCATATGGATGAAAAATATGTCATAACCATTGGAAGACAGCTGGGCAGCGGTGGCAGGGAAATCGGAGAGAAACTGGCCGGACGTCTTGCGATTTCATTTTACGATAAGGAACTCATTCGGCTGGCTGCACAGGAGAGTGGCTTGAAAGAAGAGTTTTTCGAGAAGGCTGATGAAAAAAAACGTTACCCTGTCTTTGCAGCGTTTTTTGGTTTGAAAGGCTCAACAGCTGATGAGATTTACTCAAATTATTATTTGAGTAACGAGACATTATTTCAGTTCCAGAGCAATGTCATCCTCAATCTTGCCGAAAAGCAATCCTGTCTTTTCGTCGGACGATCTGCAGATTATGTCCTGAAAGAACATCCGCGCTGCCTGAACGTATTCATCACCGCTGACATATATGACCGTGTACAAAGAATCAAAGAAATAAAAATGGTATCTGCGGCCAAAGCCCGGGAAATTATCGAAAAAACGGACAAAAAGCGGTCAGGTTACTACAATTATTTTACCGGCAAAGTTTGGGGTGCAGCCGAATCCTATCATCTGAGCATTAATTCCTCGGTACTGGGAATTGATGATACTGTTGAATTCTTCATTACGTTTGTGAAGAAGAGATTTGCGTTATAATTTAGGATTCAGTCTTCAACATCTATGATTTGGAATGATATAAAAGTCACCTATTCAGAAATTCAACACACTGAATCATAAATACTGAATCATAAATTTTTCAGAATCCGTTCAGATCGAGGATGACCGTTGGGATCAGCAGCAGAAATCCCAGGAGGATCAGGATCAGCATGAACGGAGCGATCCATTTGAACCACTTGTCGTAGGGGATACGCGCAATACCCAGTACACCCATCAGCACTCCGGAGGTGGGTGTGATCATATTGGTGAAGCCGTCACCAAACTGATAGGCCATCACTGTAGCCTGGCGCGACACACCGATCAGATCGGAGAACTGCGACATGATGGGCATGGTCAGGGCGGCCTTTGCTGAACCTGAAGGCATGATCAGGTTGATGCCGGTCTGTATGACATACATAAAGCTGATGGTGGTATATTTGCCCATCTCCCGGATGGATCCCGAAACGTAGTAAAGAAGGGTGTCGATCACATTTCCGTTCTTCAGGATGATGATGATCCCGCCGGCGAGCCCGACGATCAGGGCTGCTGACAGAATATCACTGGCCCCGTTGAGGAAATGCCGTGTCAGTGTGTTCGCTCCGTACCCCATGGCCAGGCCGGAAACAAGACCCATCACAAAAAACAGGGTGGCGATCTCCATGATATACCACTGATAACCCATTACACCGACAATCAGGAAGGCAATGGTGAAGATCAACAAATTGAGGATAAAGAAATGGACAGATTTCCGCAGAAAAAGGATACTGGAAACCAGGAAAAGCCCGGCAAGAATGGGTAGGATGGGCAATGTTGCACTGGAATGTCCCACCTTCATGGTAGTTTCCGGATAAAGGATGGAAAAGACGATCATGGCCACCTGAAGGGCACCGAAGACGATCCAGGCGGACAGGGGAGTGTGGTACTCTGCCCTTTCTTCCTGACTGCCGGTCAGTTCCCTCCAATGGGCGTCCTCCTGAAAGACAGGGGAGCGTTTGGGATCCTTCCGGATCTTTTTTACATACCACAGTACCCAGGAGATCCCCACGATATTGATGACCACCCAGCAAAACAACCTGTACTCAATCCCTGAGAAAAGAGGCAACTGCGACAATCCCTGTGCGATGCCTATGGTAAAGGGATTCAGGAGGGCTCCCGCAAATCCGAGGTGAGCCCCCACATAGCACATACATGCTCCCGTGATCGAATCATAGCCCATGCGGATGGCCAGGGGAACAAAGATGATGGTAAAGGCGATGGTTTCCTCACTCATCCCGAAAACTGCTCCGAACGTACTGAATATCAGCATTAAAAGGACAATGATAATGTTGTCGATGCCCATTCGTCGGATGAACCGGTTCTTTTCCATTGTTTTCGTATACCTCAGGAAAGCATGGATGCCTATATCGATCGCTTTAGTTTGGTTCATGATCCAAAAGGCTCCTCCGATGAGCAGGATAAAGACGATGATGTCCGCTTTATCCACAAATCCGTCAAAAAGGGCTGAAAAGATCTGCCAGGTCTGCGGCGAATTGCCAATGTAATGAAAACTCTCACTTTTCACCACCTCACGATCCACACCATTGACCTGGATGACCTCGCGCTCAAAGGTTCCGCCCGGGATGACCCAGGTCAGGACACCGGCCAATACAATCACAAAAAATACAATGACGTAAGTGTGCGGAAACTTTTTCTGTTTGATCATAAATTCTTCGCTTTTACAGCTTGATCCAGACAACCTCCATCGCATGCGGACTGACCCCCGTGATCCAGTCTTCCGGATTTGAACCGTCCAGGTTTGACCGAACGATCTTGCCATCCTGGGCTGAGTTTGATATTTTATATCCCCAGAAAAGCTTCTGACGGGTATGGTCAATGGTCATACCCCAGGTTGCTTTCGAACCGGTTTCCCCGATCTTGGCAAGTTCCGTTCCGTCGAGGTTGCACATGTAGATGCCCCCTTCAATCGGAGGTTCGTCAGAGGGATACAGCGCCATGTATATCTTACCCGTTGTGAAATCGACCTCTAAGGCGCATCCGTCAACATCTTCAACCACCTCGGTGAGCCCGGTGCCGTCAAAGTTGACCACAAAGCATCCGCCTGTAAAATCGGTCTTGTCGTTGACCAGGTAGATTTTTTCCGTGACCGGGTCGATCTGCATGTCAATGGGGAATTCAGGCGGATTGCCTCCGGTGTTGATGAACTCCTCCGGATTCGTCCCGTCGAGGTTGCAGCGGTAGATTCCCCCTGTGCGGCCCCAGTAGAGTTTATCCTTATACACGAACATCGCTTCCGGATCGCCGGCAATCTCCTGGCCGGGTACATTCTTATCCAGGACCTTCACCGGATTTTTACCGTCTGCACTGAACTGGAAGATGACTCCTGCGGAAAAGTCGGAGACATACACCTTGCTGTGTGCCGTGTCGGCAGCAATCCCATAGGGCCGCGTCAGGTCCATACTGAGCACTTCGAAATCCTGTACGATAGGAAGATTATCGGTCAGAATGGCCATATGGCCTATGCTTTCCACTCCCCTGGAGGTGAAATAGAATACCTGGGTGAATCCCGCAAGAGGATCCTTAACATTGACTACAAGTATTTTCTTTAGTGAATTGTAATATACGTCATTCACCGGGATACAGGTTAATGTCACGGCATACAAGCCTGGTGTTTCATAGTAGACCACCGGATTGGTTTCGGTAGAGGTCTGTCCGTTGCCAAAATCCCATGAGTAACCCTCCGCATTCAGGGAAAGGTTATTGAAAGTGGCCTGACAGGGAGCATATCCGTTGTTGGTAAGTACAAACTCGAAATTGGCGACAGTGCTTGCCGGGGGCGTGTCGAGATCCCATTCGTTGCAGCCTGTCGTATAGAGCAATGCAATCAGGGACAGGGTGATATGGATAAGGTTTCTTTTCATATGGAGTTTGGTTTGATGTTAAAGGATGATCAATAGCCCGGATTCTGAGACATTTTTTTATTGGTCTGCATTTCGCTGAGCGGAATGGGGAAGAGAGTATATTTCTCATCAATTCCCAGGATGAGTGTTGCCGTTTTTGTCCTTACCATGTCGCTCCAGCGTTGGCATTCGAACGCAAATTCATGGCGGCGCTCGTACTGGACCGCTAGTTTAAGTGCATAGTAGTCAGCCGCTTCGGTGGGAGGAAGGCCTGCCCGGTTACGGATTACATTGATATCGTCCTGGATGGACCCGATGTCCCCATTGGTGTAGGCAAGGGCCTCCGCCCGGATGAGGTACATCTCAGCCAGTCGCAGGATATATACCCGGTCGGTACCGGCTGTCACATCGCGGTACTTGTATCCGTACGGGAGCAGGTCAGGGGCAATGGCGATGGATGCATTGAGTCTGAACGTATCCGCGATTTCCCAGCTATCCAGCAGGTCCTGTTGCGGTGCCACCTCGTAGCGGCCCAGCAGGCTGCGCGGGTAGAAATACTGTGCCAGCACGTTCCGGTTCTGGGCATCGAAGACCACTTCAAAAAGCGATTCAGTATCATTGCCGGTGAACAGGTCTTCCAGCGAAGCTGCAAGGCTGTGCCCACCTTCATTGATCACATGTGTCGCTTTGTCGATGGCTAGTTGCGCAAAGGAAGGATCGTTGCCGAGGTGGAAACGGGTAAGGTACACCCTTGCCAGCAGGGCCGTGGCGCTGAAAGCGCTTGCTCTGCCTGGGGAACTGGATGATGGAAGCTTCTGCTCAGCATCCAGCAGGTCTTCAATGATCTGATCATACACAGCATCCACGGTGTTCCTGGCCTGGTCAATATTGCTGAGGTCAAGGGTGGGCTGGACCTTCAGTGGCACGCCACCAAACAGTTCCACCAGGTTGAAGTAGCACAATCCACGCAGAAACAGCGCCTCACCGTCATAGGAATCCCGTTCGTCCGGAGTAAGGTCGCCAATGTCCGGAAGCCGGTAGATCACATTGTTGACCCGGTTGATGCAATCGTATGCCGATGCCCAGATCCCGTCGATGATGACGTTCTCCGCAGGGATCTGATTGTTGTCTATCTGTCCGTAATCCTGCGTCGTACCGGTCCATTTCAGGTTATCCGCAGCGAGATCTTGGACAATGACCAGGTAACGACCGTAACTGCCGGTCTGCTGAAGGGCATTGTAGGAGCCTGTGATGGCCCTGTTGACACCGGTCTTGTCCTTGATGGCCTCTGTATCGGATATGGAATCCGTCGGTTCGATGTCCAGAAAATCATTGCACGAGCCAAACAGCAGCGCCCCGGCGATCAGTAAATATGTTATTTTCTTCATAGGATACAAGTATTGTAAATTTAAAAACCGATGTTAAATCCGAAAAGGACCTGGCGGCACTGTGGGTACGTGAAGAAATCAGTGCCCATGATGATGTTGCTGGAACCACCATAATAATCTACTTCCGGATCCATTCCTTCGTACTTGGTAAAGGTGTACAGGTTCTGTACCGTGGCATAGATCTTAGCTGATTTCATACCCACTTTCCTGATCCAGTCCCTGTTGAAGGTATAACTGAGTGTCACATTTTTGATCCTCAGGTAAGAGCCATCCTCAATGAATCGTGAAGACAGGTAGGTATCCCCGACTTTTGGAAAATCGGTGATGTCACCGGGTTTTTTCCAGCGGTCGATCATACGTTTGGTCTGGTTGTCCTCTCCGGTACCTGATTCCAGGTAGATGAACGTGCCGTTGAAGATCTCCCTTCCCTGAAGCCAGTGCAGGAAAACGGACAGCTCAAAGGATTTGAAGGTGAAAACATTAGTGAATCCCATGACGAAGTCCGGATTCGGATCACCGGTCTTGGTACGGTCGTCAGCAGTCAGCACCCCGTCGCCGTTGATATCTTCATAGACCAGGTAGCCCGTGGTGGGGTCAACGCCAAGACAGTTGTATCCGTAGAAGATGCCGATGGGTTCGCCCACCTCAACGCGGTTCCCCCCACGTCCCATATCGTCGATGGGCTGATCTTCGTAAAGGCTGAGGACCTTATTCCGGTTAAGCGAGAAATTGAGCGAGGAGGTCCATACAAGTCCCTTGTCGATGTTGGTGGTGTTCAGCAGGAATTCCACTCCCTTGTTTTCCATGGTGCCGATGTTGGACGAAATGCTGTAGAAACCGGAAGAGGCGGGTATCGGCCTGTTCAGGAGCAGATCTTTTGTATAATTATAGTAGAAGTCGGCTGTCAGGTTGATCCTGCTTTTAGCCACAGAGAGATCAAAACCGAGATTTGTCTGGGATGTGGATTCCCACTTCAGGTCAGGATTGGGAAGCTGGATGGGAGCAGTGCCGGATTCTCCGCCGTAATTGTAACCGCCACCGTAAAGACCAAGTGAGGCAAAATCGGAAATGCCGTCGTTGCCGGTGATGCCATAGCTGGCCCTGAACTTCAGCTCATTAATGAAGTCAGTTTTCTTGATGAACGGTTCCTCCGACATACGCCATGCAAAAGAGGCGGAGGGGAAATACCCGTAATGGTTATTCTTTCCGAACTTTGAGGAGCCATCGGCACGTGCTGACAAAGTGAAAATGTACTTGTACAGGTAATTGTACTTGAGCTGCCCGAAGAAGGAGTTCAGGATTCTATCCAGCGCCGAAGCCGAAGCTGCTCTTATGGTACCTGCGGATTCGATATACTGGAATTTTTCATTCGGGAAATCGATCCCCTCCATGTAGGTGTCGCGGCGGGTAAATTTTTCGAAGCTGTAACCGACCAGTACGTCCATGTTGTGCTTTTCCTTGATGGTCTTGATATACTGCAGGACATTATTGTTTACAAGATTGCTCACCGACCTCATCCCTTCGATGCCCAGGCCGTTGTATTTGGCACCCTGCCGGACCGTGATCGGATCGTATTCATGTTCGCGCAGCGTGTAGAAGTCGGCGCCAAATTTAGAGGAGAACATAAATCCGTCCAGGAACTTGTATTCAAGGTACACATTCCCGTTGGTTCGGTTCGTATAGGCCTTATTGACCGTTTCATTAGCTATGGCGACCGGATTGGCATAGGGACCGGATTCGTCATATTTCCCATCGGGGCCATAAACCGGAAAGATGGCAGGGATGGACATGGCATTGGGGACCGGGCCATAAAGGGTTGCGTCGCCTTCCACGCGGGAATTGTCGGAATAAGACATGGAAGCGCCTCCACCGAGGGTGAGGTTCGGCACGATCTTGTAATCGACGTTCAGCCTTCCGCTGTAACGTTTATAATCCGTGCCTTTCACGGCACCCACCTGGGAGTATTGGTTGCCGGATATGAACATTCGCATCCTGTCGTTACCACTGCTGACAGAGAGCTCTGTATTGGACGTGGGGCCTGCCTGGAGGATCTCACCCATCCAGTCGGTATCAATACCCTGCACGTCCGTCCCCTTGTATTCATTCCATTCAGCAGCATTCATCATGGGGATGACCCGCTCCTTGGGAATGGTCTGCCATCCATAATAAAAATTCAGGTTCACGTCGGTCCTGTCGCGGTTCCCTTTCTTGGTGGTGATCAGGATGACTCCATTGGATGCCCTTGCACCGTAGATGGAAGTTGCGGAGGCATCTTTCAGAACGGTGACTGACTCGATATCGTTGGGATTGATGTCGGTCATGGCATTGATTTCCTGGCCAAGGTAACCGATCTGGGCGAATTCGCCGGTGATGACAGGTATTCCGTCGATGACCATCAATGGCTGGTTGCTCGCGTTGATGGAACTTCCTCCGCGCAGCTTGATCGACGACTGGCCACCGGGAGTTCCGGAACTGAGGTTAACCGTCAGGCCGGCCACCTGTCCCTGCAACACCCCGTCGATCGTCCTCAGTGGTATGTTGTCGATCTCCTGTTCGTTGACCAGGTCGATCGATCCCGAGATCAGCTTTTTACTGGTCGTGCTGTAACCCACGACCACCACTTCATCCAGTGAGATTTCCTCTTCACTCATGGTGATGTTGATCAGTCGCCTTCCTTCGACCGGTACTTCCTTGGTCTGCATCCCTATGAATGAAAAGACCAGTACCCCGTCCGGAGGGGCAGGCAATGAATAATTGCCGCCGATGTCGGAAGTGGTTCCTCTCAAACTGCCTTTCACCAGCACATTCACCCCCGGGATCGGTTTGTCGTCGGTAGCCGAGGTGACCTTTCCGCTTACCGTAATGTCCTGTGCATTCAGTGTTTTGAGAAACGTAGTGAGGAGCAGGATTAAAATGTAAATTTTTTTCATAATTTACCTGTTTGATTTAGATTTATTCTTGAGTGGTTTCACCGTGATCTCCACCGGCGTAATGTCCATTCGTACATCCACGATGGTATATTTTTCAGTTCCATAGGGTTGTTCAATGTAAAATCCTTTGCTCTCTGACATCTTGATCAGGGTAACCAAAAAACCGGTCTGATCGCCGGCAAAAGTGACATTGCGGACCATATCGGCCCCTTTGTTGTCCATCAGGTTGATGGTGAGCAGGTCGCTGAGGGTAGCGGAATTGCCTGAGAGGATCCCGGTTTGTCCGGGATTGGGGATGTTGTAGTATTCGTTGCCGCGTGTCGGTCTTTTACCTTCTGCCGGTGTTATCTTACCCGTGGACAGGTCGTACGTGTCATTTTCCATCAGGTAACTGACCGATAGGTTTTCAATCCGTGGAAGATCCCTTACATAGGAGATCCTGGCATCTGACCGGTTCATGACAGTGACTCCCGAAGCACCTGCCACCTTTACCAGATTCTGGCTGCCCAGATAGATGAGTGCCGTATTTTCGTCGACACCGAAACCGGCCTGACAGCCATAGGTGCTGTCCATGAGGGCAACAGCCAGCCTTCCGAACCGGGCCCGGGCATCAAAGTGCTGGTCAACGATTCCAGAGGGAAAGAATCCCAGTCCGTGCAGCATGAGCAGGCCACCTCCGTCGGGGAAATCATTTCCCTGATAATCCGTGACCACACCACGCGTAAGTGCCGCCATGCTGTTGCCTCCGCCGATCATCGACTTGCTCATGATCGCAGCGCCGGCACTCGATCCGCCAATCACTCCCCCTGACCGGAATACCTCCCATATGGCCTCGAGCACGACGGTCTTGCTGCCATCGGGCCGTAAGAGCGTTTTTGCGGTCCTCGACTGGTCTCCTCCGGTGAACCAAACTCCCGAACATGCCCTGATGATCCCTGCCAGCGTGGTGTCGTTGCCATTGTCCTTCCATTCCGCCTCATTCACACTGGCTGTGCTGTCATCATCCACCATGGCCACAGGGATCAGGTGGATCTTTTCAGGATCAGCTCCGTAGGAAACCAGCACATTCCGAAAGCTTGTATAGGATTGAACGGGGACGCCGCTGGCCGAAGGCACCACGGCAAAGGTGGCCTTGTCTGCACCCCCTGCAAGGTGGATGAGCTGATGAAAGACACTGGCATTGTCATCGTGCAGATCACCCCCTGCAATGACCAGGCTCCCCTGATATTCCTGACTGGCAGCCTTGCTCCATATGATTACGAAACTCAGGATGACCAGAATCCCTGCTTTCTTCATCGGTAATTCTTTGGATCGTTGTCTGACTATTGATTAAGCGAAAATAGGAATTAAGAGATGAAAAATGGAAGCCCATGCCTTTTTTTTTAACAAATTTGCCGGATGAAATAATTACACGATGCTAACCTTATTCACCAATGCACAGGTCTATAGTCCGGGATTCCTGGGCAGGAAAGACGTTCTCACCGGAGGCCACACCATACTTGCTGTTGCAGATCATATTGTCCCACCGCAGGGTACAGCCGTGCATACGGTGGATTGCACAGACCTATGGCTTGTGCCCGGATTGATCGATTCCCATATCCATATCACGGGAGGTGGTGGCGAGGGTGGACCGGTGAGCCGAATGCCTGAACTCCAGCTGAGCATGATGCTGGAAGCGGGGGTGACCACAGTGATCGGATGCCTTGGAACGGATGGTATTACGCGAACGGTGGAGAGCGTGCTGATGAAGGTGAAAACGCTACGTGAGCAAGGTGTATCGGCATGGATGTACACCGGAGCATACCAGGTCCCGCCTCCAACGATCACCGGTGATGTCATGAAGGATATCATCCTTTTTGAGGAGATCATTGGAGTGGGGGAGGTGGCCATTTCCGACCACCGGTCGTCAGTGCCTTCCGTGGCCGAGCTGGCAAGAATTGCCGCCCAGGCGCGTGTGGCAGGCATGATCGGCGGAAAAACGGGAATCGTGAACTTACATATGGGTGATGCACACGATCCTTTCCGGCCCATTCACGATGTAGTCAAACATAGCCAGCTGGGATACAAACAGTTCCTGCCCACGCATTGCAACCGCAACCACTATATCTTTGAAGATGCAAAAGAATATGGCAAAAAGGGGTACGTGGATATCACTACCAGTTCGTACCCATATTATCCTGATGAAGAGATCAAGCCCTCAAGGGCGTTGAAATTGCTGCTCGAAAGTAGCGTACCCCTTCAGCATATCACGTTCACATCCGATGCCTGCGGATCCCTGCCGGGATTTGATCCTGTGACGGGTCAACTGGTCAAACTGGAAATGGGGCTTCCTTCATCCAACCTGCGGGAGGTGAAAGATGCTGTTGCTGTGGAGGGCGTTCCCCTGGAAAAGGCCCTTCAGCCTGTCACCTCCAATCCCGCCGACATCCTGAAGCTGCAGCGCAAAGGGCATATCCGGGAAGGATTCGACGCGGACCTGCTGTTGCTTGATAAGGACTTTACTATCGTTAAACTGATGGCCAACGGGAAGATGATGATAGGGTGAAACAATGGCTCACCCAGCTTTCCAGGCGGCCATCCTAATGGTGACATTGTCCAGCCTCTTCCTGTCGACCTCAACACCTATCCCTGCGCCTTGCGGCACATCCATGGTGCCGTCGCTGTTGACATAAAAGGCGGGCTCCACGATATCCTCTGTATAATACCGGCTGCTGGCCGAGATATCCCCCGGCAGGGTAAAGTTCGGCAAAGAGGCCAGGGCTACGTTGCCTGCCCTTCCAATGCCCGATTCCAGCATGCCTCCGTGCCATACAGGGATCCCTTTCGACATGCAATAATCGTGGATGAGGATGGATTCAGTGAACCCTCCCACACGCCCCGGCTTGATATTGATCACCCGGCAGCTGTCCAGCTCAATGGCGGCCCTGGTGTCGTCGAGCGAATGGATGCTTTCGTCGAGGCATATGGGAGTCTTCAACTCCCGCTGCAATTTGGAGTGATCATAGATATCTTCGTAGCCAAGAGGCTGCTCGATCAACAGCAGACCATACTCATCCATTTTTCTGAAAATGTCGATATCTTCCAGCTGATAGGCTGAATTGGCGTCCACCTGCAGCTGGAGACCGGGAAACCTTTTCCGGAGCGCTTCCACAAACTGCAGATCCTCTCCCGGGGCGATCTTGATCTTGATTCGTTTATAACCTTCAGAGAGATAACCTTCAACTTTCCGGATAAGCGCATCAACCGAAGGCTGTATGCCGATGCTCACTCCCACATCGATCCTTTTCCGAGTACCTCCCAGCATCCTGGAAAGGGATACATTGTCCGCTTTGGCCAGCATATCCCACAGGGCGGCCTCCAGTCCCGCCCTGGCCATCATGTGACCGCGCACCTTCGCATAAGCATCAATGGCCTCGCTGACCCTGGTGATGTCCCTGCCCAGAACCGAAGGGATCAGGAAATCCTTCAGGATGTGCCAGGCTGTGTTAACGGTTTCGTAGGAATAAAAGGGTGTGCCCTCGGCAACACTCTCCCCCCATCCTGAGATCCCCTCCGCATCCACCCTGACTATGATATGCTCTTCATCATATTCAGTTCCCATGGAAGTCACAAAAGGACTGACGAGGATCATCCTGATGTGGCGAAGCTCAATTCGTTCAATGCGCATAATGTTAATTCTTTGTCACAATAACTATTAATAGATATCCTTATTTTGGTACCACCCTTAAAACCGGGTAATTCTCTCCCTTTTTTAACAGATGAGCATACTGGGGATAAGTTATCAGCCCCAGCATGGATTTTGGTTCCAGCGCCAGGACGATCAGGTTGCATTTCAGCTGGTTTGCCGGGATGAACCAATAGTCGCTTGAACGAAAATTTATGATCTCCCGGACCTCCACCTGTGGATTCACGATAGTATCTCGTTCAAAATCAATGGAATCAATAGCTGTGATGAGGTATTGTTCGATCGTATGATTTCTCTTCGGTTCAAAAGTGGTTATTGTGAGGTACTGCCGTTTTGCCCATTCAGCAAGTTCGGCAGATTGCCTGGGAATGAGGTACCCCACAGGACGGGTCACATCATGGATAGACCTGACAACCGGCCGGTAATCGTTGACAATAACTGTCGTATCAGTTCCTGTTTTATAGTTGACCAGTGGAATGGACAATTTCTGCCCGTTGGCAACGTGTTCCGACTGAATGGAAACTTCCTGTCCCACGGGGCCTGATATCAGCTTCTTCCTTTCCGAGGCGACAAGCGTTTTTATCTTATCAATGTTAAGATACACATATTCGAGCAATCCGCGCATACCTGCCATCTGCCCCTCGGACCGGTGCCGGAGGTTCTCCAGAAAACTGTCGGTCCCGTTCATTCCTTCCTGTATGAATGAGAACGTATTCTGGATCCCAAGGCTTTGCCGGCCGTCGTTGATGTCGAATGTGCTGTGCCGGATGTAAGATAACTTCGGGGGCCCGCCCGGACAATAGACGAAGGATGAAAATCCCCGCTTTGTCCAGTAGTTAAAAATATACGGAAGGTAATGATTATCAGATAAATCTTTTATCTTTCCCGAAACATTGGGATTGGTTACCGAGCCAATAGTGACGTCGAAGTTCTTTCTGTATCCGTACTCTTCCCAGGTTTCACCGTAAGGAAAATACTCGTGGACGTCCAGGGTCACCTCAAAGAGATATTCGTTAAAAAGAGCGTGCACTGCCTGGATCTCAGGTTCTGTAAGGATCACGTGGTTTCGGTTCAGGTCCATCGTATGTGCATTGGGTCGCTGGTTGTATTCAGCGCCATCCGGATTGACCTGCGGGACGAGGGCAAGATCGATCTTGTCGAACAGGTAACGGTTTTCCGGTTTAATAAGCTCCGATGCCAGCAGCAACGCGCCTTCTTTGCCGGATTGCTCATTGCCATGCTGTTGGGCAAAGATCAGAACCCGTATCTTCGACCTGTCTTTCCCGAACCGGCTGGAAGAAAACATCAGTCCATACAGGTTTTTCCCTTTGACGGATTGTCCGATGATGTTCACCGTCAGCATGTCGGAATGTTCATCCAGGGATTGAAGGAAGGGAACTAATTCCTCATAGGCCGTGACGACAGTGAAGTTGCGTTTTATTGCCGGAGGGACCGGTTCCTGTGAAAGGATTGGCAACGATAACGCAATAAACATCAGAAGCATTATGGCCGTTTTTAAGCTGGTATTCAAGAGCATGTCGTTTATGAGGTGATTGGAGCATTAAAAGTAAAGAAAATTCGAATGAATACGGTTTTCCCCTACCTTTATACCTACTTCCAAAAGTTTATTTATGATTAAATGGATTTTAATTGTCGGTGCTTTACTTATGATTGCACTTCCCTGTAGGCCACAAAGCTTCGATGCCTTCATCGCACACCTGAATTCTCTCCCGGAAAACCAGCGAGCAGCCGTTGTGGACAGTTTCATGATTGTAGCAGCTTCATCAGGATTTCCTTATATCACCGCTGATACGGCCCGTTTCATTTACCGCGGTCAGGCCAGTACGGTTCAGGTTGCAGGTGATTTCAACGGATGGAACCCGGCGTCCGCCTTTCTCCAAAAGATCGTCGGCACCGATTTTTTTTACTTCTCCAAAAAATTTGAGATGAATGCCCGGTTGGATTATAAGTATGTGCTGAATGGCTCCAGCTGGATCCTCGACCCGTTGAATCCCAGCACAGTATCTGGAGGATACGGGCCCAATTCGGAGCTTGCCATGCCGGAATATATTCAGCCCTGGGAGATAGAAAATTATCCGGGTACAATAATGGGAACCGTTGTCACCGATCAGATCTTCAGCTCGTACGTCAGCAAGACCTTCCAGTTAAAGATCTACCTGCCGGCAGGGTATGATCCATTACAGCCGGTACGATATCCTGTGGTTTATTTTCAGGATGGGTATGAATATATCAGCCTTGGCTTTACCGATAAAGTGCTGGACAACCTGATCGACAGTGCGATCTGTTGCCCGCTCATCAGCGTGTTTGTGTGTCCCAACAACCGTAATGAGGAGTATGCAGGGAGCCTTCGTGAGGAATATCAAACCTTTTTTGCCAGCGAGCTAGTCCCCTATATTGACGGGAAGTATCTCACCCTGAATCATGCCAATGCAAGGGCCGTGATCGGAGATTCCTACGGCGGAAACATCTCTGCACTGATCAGTTATCATTATCCTGAATTGTTCGGCAAATGCGGCCTGCACTCTGCAGCCTTCCAGCCCAATGGTTATGAAGCTTACAAACTGATCACCCAGGGAGAAGTGAAACCCATCCAATGGGCTTCCGTCTGGGGCACTTATGAGAGCCTGTGGCAGAACATGCATGATTTCCGTGATTATCTTCTCAGCCATGACAATGTTATCACATGGCTGGAGCTGCCCGAAGGACACAGCTGGGGACTGTGGCGCTCCACCATCGACGTGATACTGCCTTTTTTCTTTCCTCTGGCGTTTATGGATTCCAGCGGACACCTCCTTCCTTCCGGAAGCGGACCGGTATATACCGGGAATGTGTTTCCTGTCCATCTATGCCGGCGATGGCCATCAGTCAAGTGAAATAACCATCATGTAATAGCAGCTTTAGATCATAGTATGCCATGAAAACCTACCTCGTTCTTATCATCCTGAGCTGTCTGGTCATCTTTTCCTACCTTTTCGACATGCTTGCCCGGAGGACAAAGCTGCCCTCTGTGCTTTTGCTCCTGTTGACAGGGATCGGTATACGGCTCATCGTCGACTCCCTCAATCTACCCGTGCTCGATGTATTCATCATTCTGCCGACACTGGGTACCGTGGGGCTCATCCTGATCGTGTTTGAAGGGGCGCTGGAACTCAAGTACGAAAAGAAACGGAACAAGCTGATCCGAAATTCGTTTTTTTCAGCATTGATCATCCTGCTGGCATCAGCAGCAGCCATTTCATGGATCATCCATCTTCTTACGGACTATCCCTTTCATGCCTGTCTCATCAATGCGGTGCCTTTCAGCGTCATCAGCTCAGCCATTGCCATTCCATCGGTCACCAACATAGCTCCTGAGAAAAAGGAATTTGTGGTGTATGAGTCCACGTTTTCCGACATCATCGGGATCATTTTATTCAACTTCCTTTTATACAACGAAAGGATCGATGGTTCTTCCTTTATCTGGCTTGGACTGGATACTCTGATCGTCATCGTGGTTTCCTCTGTTTTTTGCGTTTTGCTCCTTTATATCATCGGCCGGATCAATCACCCGGTCAAATTTTTTCTGATCCTGGCCATTCTGATCCTGGTTTACAGCCTGGGTAGATTGTGGCACCTGTCAACCCTCATTATCGTCCTGGTTGTAGGACTGTTTCTGAATAATGCCGAGCAGATTAAATTCCCCGTTTTCAGAAAGTATTTACTATACCCTAAATTTAAAGATGATCTTCAGCAGCTTCACACATTCTCGGCTGAAAGCGCCTTCCTGGTACGGACCTTTTTTTTCGTCATCTTCGGATTTATCATCAGCATCCGCGATTTGAATGATTCACAGATGGTTTTGTACGGTGCTGTCATTTTATCCGTCATCTATATCCTGCGCGGTTTCTATCTTCGATTCATCAGCCGGTCGGGCTTGTTCCCCGAATTGTTCATTACACCCCGTGGATTGATCAGTATCCTGCTTTTCCTGACCCTTCCCCAGAGCCTTCGAATACCCGGGATCGATACCGGTCTCCTCTTTGTGGTCATCCTGGCCACCAGCATCATCATGTCGTTTGGGATCATGCTTTCAGGGAAGAAAGCCAAAATACCTTCCTGAAACCTTCTATTTTCAAAGCTTTCCATTAAGGGTGGACACACCTATCGTACAGTCCCGGCTTATGAAATTTGACCAGGATAAAAAAAATCATTAATTTTATAAAATTGAAAGTTTTCGCTATGAATGAACTAACTTCACTACAGGTATCTCAACTCGTTGATTTGCTTTGGAATGCTGATCCGGAAATAAAAAAAACACTTGCTCGTTCAGCTTCCGTTGAAGAAGCCAGGGAAAGACTTTTTGAGTATCTTAATTCACTGGAACGCCATTATTTCAACATCTGTTCGCAAAAGCGCTTTAAACACGCGCACATTATTGAAAAGGCCAACGCCAAGGAATGCATACGGGTACTGAAGAACATCATCAGGACTGAAAACGAAGAGATGACTAAGTTCTCAGCCTTGAGCCATTTATGGCAGCTTGTAAGGAATGATTCCTCCACCAGTCATGTATCCAGGGGTTTTATCGCTGAGTTTATACATCTTTTCAGGGGCATCAATGCCAATTCAGGGATCACTGAGGATAAATTCATATTGCCCGATGATGACCGAAGGGCATCCCGTTTAAGATCCCGGAAGTTGGATGAGTATGCCGTAAAAATGAATGCCCACCTGATGAAATTCAAGTCTGGAACAGAGCTTTCGTCTCGGGCAAAGAGTAGCTCATTGAGGAGAAAGATCCTCAAATTCTTCGGAGCTGATGAAAAAGACTGGAGGGACTATAAATGGCATTTAAAACATATCATCAGTGACACAAGGACTCTTGAAAAACTGATTCACCTTGACAGTGAAGAACGTCAGGGCCTGATATATGCCGAGCAAAATAAGATTCCGTTCCAGGTCACTCCCTATTACCTCTCATTATTTAACGAACAGGGTAAATCGTTGGAAGACAGGGTTCTCAGAGCCCAGGTCCTTCCCAGTCTGTACTATTGCAGTACCGTTCGCTCCAACAGGCTGCTCCGGAAAAATATGGATTTCATGGGGGAGAAGTCAACGAGTCCGGTGGAGGGAATAACCAGGAGATATCCGCAGATTGTGATCCTGAAACCCGTGGATACCTGTCCACAGATCTGTGTTTATTGCCAGCGTAACTGGGAACTGAAACCGCTCAGGCAATCCAAACCGACAAGATCCGGGATGATGAAGGCCATTGAATGGATCAGGGATAATGAGAACATCTCGGAGGTTCTGATTACGGGAGGGGATCCACTCATTCTGACAGACGATTACATCGGCCTGATGCTGGACAAACTTTCTGCAATCCCTCATATCGAGCGTATCAGGATTGGATCCCGGATGCTGGTGACGCTTCCTTTCAGGATCACAACTCCACTCATCGGAGTACTAAAAAGGCACCACAAACCCGGATACAGGGAAATATGCATTATCACCCATTTTGAACATCCCGTCGAAATTACTACCGATGTCATCCATGCCGTCAAAAAGATAAGGAATGCCGGATTGAGTATTTACAACCAGCAGGTTTTTACTTACTATAACAGCCGGAAATATGAAACCTGTTCTTTGCGTCTCGCCTTGAAACGGGCAGGGATCGATCCCTATTATACGTTCAATACAAAAGGGAAGGAGGAAACGGAAGAATTTCGGGTTCCTATTGCCAGACTTGAACAAGAGCGAAAAGAAGAAGCCCGTTTTTTACCTGGCATCGTCCGAACCGACGAACCTGTTTTTAATGTCCCCAAACTGGGTAAATCTCATTTAAGGGCCTGGCAGGATCATGAACTGATCATGATCCTGGGTTCCGGCCAGCGGGTCTACCGGTTTTTCCCTTGGGAATCCAAAGTGACCCTAATCGATGATTATATCTATTCGGATGTGCCCATCTATGATTATTTTCAACGACTTAGGGCAGACCAGGAGGACCTGAACGATTACAAATCCATCTGGTATTATTTTTAACCAGATTTTTTCAAACAACTTGACCTAATCACTATCCGCTTCAAACAAAATATGCTTATTTTTGTTAGGAAAATTTAGCTTCGTATACGAGTCTCACTTCACTCTGTTTAAGTGGATCTAAAATCGGAGGAATACCATGATCAGAATACTATTTGTTTGCACCCACAATATCTGCAGATCACCCCTTATTTCAGGCATCCTCAGAAAAAAATTCCAGGAGAAGAACATTCCTGCTTTCATCGATTCAGCCGGATTTGAGCCCCATCTTATCGGAGAACCTGTCGATCCGGTGACGCTGGATTTTGCCCTTGAAAAGGGTATTGATCTCAGCCAGCATGCAGTAAAGCTTTTCCAGCCAGCTGATTTTGATCAGTTTGATAAGATCTACGTGATGGATTACAATGGCTACAAGGATGTTTTATTTCATGCGCGGAACGATCAGGATAAGAAGAAAGTGGATTATCTGATGCATGTCCTGATGCCTGGGACAAAGCAGCCTATTCCTCATATCGCCGATATGGAGAAGAAATTCATCGAGGACGCATACACACTGTTCGATCAAATCAGCGATCGGATTGTCGATCAATACAAGTGAAATTCAAATACTTCGCCCCAATTTCATCATACACCGAGAAAAGATCCGTCACCTCTTCATTCTGGTTGAAAAGACCGCTTCTCCAGTTGAGTGGTTCCCATATGCAGGCTCCTTTTCCCAGCTCGTCAGGCAGGCCGAAGACAATATCGTGCACTTCTTTTTTGTAGTTGGAATATTCTACCACATTCAGAGGCTTATGGTACCGGTTGGCCAGATCCAGGAGGTTTGCCTTCAGGTCCTCCAGTGTACCATGCCACCGCGGGTAATAGGACAGGCCGATGACGTCGAAAGTCACACCACGGGCGATCATGTTATCGAGCCAGAACACGGCTTCCTCATTCTGCCCGCCGAGGGCGATATGCATCATCACAGGTATACCGGGATTAATGGCCACCACCCCTTCCACGCCTGCCTTCAACAAGCCGGCCAGCTGATCGGGCTGGCTGATGTGGCCATCGGGCCACAGCATGCCGTGGTTGATCTCATTGCCCACCTGCACCATGGCAGGCGGCGTTCCCTGCCGTTCCAGGGCAAGGAGTACATTTGTGGTATAGGCTTTTACAGAATCTTTAAGTGTCTCAAAATCCAGTTCTGCCCAGCGATGGGGTATGTATTGCTGTTGCGGATCGGCCCAGTAATCGCTGTAATGAAAATTCAGCAGCAGTTTCATCCCTGCCTCCCTGATGCGCCGGGCCATCGACAGGGTGCTGTCCAGACCGCAGTATCCTTTACCCGGGGAATATCCTTTTTCATGGCCCGGATCTACGAAGATCCTCAGGCGGATGTAATTGAATCCGTGGCTTTGCAGGATCCCGATGGCATCTTTTTTAACTCCCTTTTCAGAGAAGGTAGTCCCGCGGTCCTCCAGCTGGGGGAGAAATGAGATATCCGCACCTACCATGCGGTCGACGGATTTGACGGTGGGAAGGAGCTGGCCCGGCTCCGGTTTCATCATTGTAAAATCAGTCGGAAGGGTATGGATCTCATGTCCGCCGGGCCACAGATCCTCTGACTTTGCTTCGATCCTGACCTTGCCGGGATCTGTGCCGGTGATGAACAACAGGTTGCAGATCCCATGCTGAAGCCGGCACAGTGCATATTCCTGTCCGGTCGAGTCCGTCTGGTGCGGAAGCTCGCTTCCATCAGCAGCCGCCACCCTCCCGTTTCCCGTCACGTACAGATGGACCGGATGACTGGCCGTGGTTATCTCCCGGTCAAGACTGTCGGTGACAGCGATGCGTAGACGGGTATGATCCGATCCATCCGCAAGAAGGGTGGTGCTGTAGCTGGTCAGCATCACGGAAACAGGCTTGCCCGATGCGACCCGGCTGGCAGAGTCAAATTCGGAAACAAAAGGTGCAGGCTCCTGGCAACCTGACGTTAAGAGGATAGCGATCAGGCAAAGTGATTTCACTGTTTTCATCATTCCATGTGTATTGATGCATAAAGGTACGATAAACTGCTAAACAGGTGCCCGTTCATAAAAATTTGGAAACTCTGATTTTTCATCATAATATTGCTACGGGAAATCAGGATCCCATACTTATTCAATTATGAACTAAAACCGATTCCATGAAAAAATTACTATTCCTGTTCATCGCACTAACCTCTGTCAGTCTGCATCTTATGGCGGGAGGTATAGTGACCAACACCAACCAGAGTGCCAGCTTCATCCGGTTGGGAGCAAGGAACGCAACGCTTGGACTGGATGGAGCATATTATAACCCGGCTGGTCTGACCAATCTTTGCAATGGCCTTTTCATCTCGCTGAACAACCAGACCATTTTTCAGACAAACACCATCAAAAACAACTATCCCTATTTGCATGGTAACCCTTCGGCAGAATATACAGGGGATGTTTCGGCCCCTATATTCCCGGGGATCTATGCTGGTTATAAGTTCGGTAAATTTGTTCTTTCCTTTGGATTCAATCCGATTGGAGGAGGAGGTGGGGCAAAATATGATAACGGAGTGCCTGCCTTCGAAATTCCCATTTCTGACCTGGTCCCGAAGCTGAGTGCCGATTTCGGCGTCACGGATTATAAAGCGGATATCAGTTTCGAGGGTACATCGGTCTATTTTGGATACCAGGGAGGGCTGTCGTATGAAATCATACCGGAAGTGTCACTGTATGTTGGATTGCGATATGTCACGGTGAAGAACACCTATAAGGGAAGCATTCGTAATATCATGATCAATCCTCTTGGTGGTGATTTCATACCTGCCGAAATTTGGGGAACGAACATGGCCGCAAATTATACGAACATCGCCGATAATTATACCATGGCCTCTGCCGGGGCCCAGCAACTGATGGATGCCGGCCTGGGCGGCTATACCTATGCCCAGATAGCGGCCTTCGGTTTTATTACCCCAGAGCAGCAGGCAGGTTTCGAACAGGCCCTACAGGGAGCAGGACAGCCTGTTGATACACCTATCAACGCTTCTCAGGCGATCTTTAATGCCACTTCCTCCATGGCAACAGCAGGAGCGGATCAGATGACCGGACTTGCGGCACAGACTGGTGACCAGGAGGTTGACGCTGAGCAAACCGGCTCAGGCATTACACCGATCATCGCCGCAAACCTTACCCTGGCAGAGAAACTGACCTTATCCCTGCGGTACGAGTTTATGACGAAAATCGATGTGACGAACGACACAAAAAAAGATGATACGGGTATGTTCCCGGATGATGAGAAATCAAGCAGTGATCTGCCTGGCATGCTGGCTATCGGAGCTTCCTACCCCATAACAAATAAATTCAGGGCGTACAGTGATTTTAACTACTACTGGGATGCCCAGGCCAATTATGGCAAGACCAATGATCTGGGTCAGTACATCAATAACGAACCCCTCATCGATCACAACATGTGGGAGCTTGGTGCGGGACTTGAGTACAACATCTCCAAAAAAGTTCTTCTCAGCGCCGGCTACCTGTATTCCAGCAGCGGGACCACACAGGACTATCAGTCCAACCTGAGCTACAGCCTTACGTCCCACTCTGTTGGCTTCGGGGGAGGCTGGCAGATCTCTCCGAAGATCGGATTGAACCTGGGCTGCATGCTGGTTCATTATACGGAGGATACAAAAGATTATTCCTATAACTTCACAGAAGAAATGACCATTCCGATAACCGAAACATACGGCAAATTTACACAGGTATATGCCATCGGTTTGGATTTCACGCTTTGCGAACCCTTCAGAGATAAGGACAAGGATGGCGTACCGGATAAATTTGACCAATGCCCGAATACTCCTCTGGGTATTCGGGTAACAGACGACGGGTGCCCGGTGGATGCCGACAATGACGGTATTCCCGATTACCTTGACAAATGTGTGACAGTGGCCGGCATTGAAGCGTTCAATGGTTGCCCCGACAAGGATGGGGACGGCATTCAGGATTCTGAGGACGATTGTCCCTCGGTGAAGGGAACCGCCGCTTTCAGGGGATGCCCCGACACAGATGGCGATGGCATGAGGGATGCCGACGATAAGTGTCCCACCGTGAAAGGGATCGCTCTGTTTGAAGGATGTCCCGACACCGATGGAGATGGTGTAGCTGACGCCGATGACATGTGTCCGAACGAAAAAGGACTAAAAGCATTGAAGGGTTGCCCGGATACCGATGGTGACGGGATCATGGATTCGGAAGATAAATGCCCCACTGTAGCTGGTATCGTAGAAAACAAAGGTTGCCCGCCTGTTAAGGAAGAGGCCCAGAAGGTCTTTGACCAGGCCCTGAGAGGTATCAACTTTGAAACCGCCAGGGATGTCATCAAGGTTTCTTCATACCCCATTCTCGACAATGTGGTTCAGGTCATGAGGGACAATCCTGAATACAATCTGGAGATCAATGGGCATACGGATTCACAGGGTGATGATGCATCCAATATGGATCTTTCTCAGCGGCGTGCCGATGCCGTTAAGAAATACCTGACGGAAAAAGGGATCTCAGCTTCACGGATGGTAGCCAAAGGATATGGCGAAACCATGCCGGTGGCCAGTAACGAAACAGCTGCTGGCAGAGCGGAAAACAGAAGAGTTGAGTTCAAGGTGTTCTTCTGATATCATTCTGACATTATTTTCTTTTACCGAAGAGTGGGGGTAATAGTAATATCACCAGCAGGTTCATTGCGGCAAATATCGTAAAGGTCCACCTGTAACCAATTATATCCGATATCCTTCCTCCTCCTGCAAGTCCGATGGCTGAGCCCAGGTTGGAGAATGCCATGAGGATGGCAAACATGGAAGCCGCGATCCGGACGTGAGTGCGTGACATGGCCGTAGCAAAAAACGTGGTCTCGTAGTACCCGTAAGAAAGCCCGAAACAAAACAAAAGCGGCCAGGCCATTCCCGGAGTGACGATCTGTGCCAGTGCCATGACCGTTACAAGGGAAACGGCCATCGCCGTGATGACCGCCCTGCGATATCCAATCTTCCGGATCAGCTGTCCCCCGGTGAGGCCTCCGCCGATCATTCCAATGCCGAAGATCGCTGAATAAAATCCTGCGGTCATATAGGATATGCCGAAATTTTCTTTCAGAAAGGGATTCACCAGCTGGTTGGCGCCCCCTGTGATCATGGAACTGATCAGGCCCAGCATGGCGATAGCGATGATGGGCTTTTGCTGAAAGACACGGAAGGCCTGCCATTCAAAAGAACGTTCGGGAGGATGGGGTGGAATCCGGAAAGCCACCACAAACGGCAAAGGCAGCAGGGTCATCGCTGCCAGGGCCATGAATACCCATGTCCAGTTGGTCAGATCCGACAACACTCCGACAAGCGCTGCGATCAGGACGATCCCCAGTGCACGCCCGGCGACCATGATCCCCTGCAGATGGCTTCGGTCACGCTCAGGCGTAATATCCACTGCCAGACCATCGGTGCAGGTATCGTACAGCGCCATGCCCGTCAGGCTGATAAAAGCAACGAAAACAAGCCAGCCAAAGGATTCAGCCGGATGAATGAAGGGAAAAACGATCTGCATGCTGGCCTGCAATAGCAAACCCATGATGATGTAAGGTTTCCGGTGGCCAAGCCCGAGAAAGCTGATCCGGTCACTCAGTATCCCCAGAAAGATCTTCAGGATCAGGGGAATTAGCGCAATGGCGGAGAATAATCCTGCCTGGCTCATCGACAGGTCATGCGACAACAGGTATAATGCGTTCAGTGCCGTAAAATAACCAAGGATCGATCCCTGAGCAAAATAGAGCAGGGCAAACATCGTAAAACGCATATACCGCCCACCTACATTCATAAATCATAAATACTGAATCAGAAATCTAACGACCTTCAGGATCTTTTCTCAAGTAAGCCTCCACAGCATCCTCCAGATCCACCTTGCGGCTGATATGCCCGACCTCCTGTTCCATGCCTTCGGTGCGGAGAATGTCGCGCACGCGACCAAGCGCTTCCACTATTTTGAATCCGATTCCTTTTTTTTGGAGTTCATCTTCCAGTTCCAAAAGAAAACGGGTACCGGCCATGTCGACATAATTGGCCGAAGAGAGGTCCATGATCACCATGTTGACGGGTTTTGCCTGGTTATTCAGTATTTGCCGGATATGCTCATGGATATGGGGAACATTGAAATAGATGATGGACGATTCCACACGAAGGATCAGCAATCCTTCGACAGGCTCATTTTCCGGATGCCGCAATGTATCGGAAAACCTTCCGGTACCTTTGATGCGCCCAAGGATCGCAATATGCGGTGCAGTTGTTTTTTTGAGGAGTGTGATAAGTGACAACAGAACAGCAAACAGCACTCCCTGAAGGATGCCAAAGACCATCACGGTAAGAATGGTGATCACCATGATGCGGAATTCATACCTGCTCACCCTGTGGAGGTGCTTCATTTCCTTGACCTTGATCAGTCCGATGATAGCGTGGAGCACGACGACAGCCAGGATCACCTCAGGAAGATTCTTGATCAGTCCGGTGAGGAACAGCAGGCATATCATCAGCACAATGGACGTGATGATCAGGGTCAGGGGTGTCTTTGCACCGGCCTGGCTGTTGACGGTTGACTGGGAAAGCCCTCCGGCGACCGGATAGCCTCGCCCAATAGCGGCAGCAAAGTTAGCGGCGCCGAGTGCCAGCAGCTCCTGACGGGGATTCACCTCGTGTCCGTTTTTTCCTGACAATGCCCGCGCGGCCGAGATGCTCTCCACATACGACAAAAGGAAACAGGCCATGGCAAGCGTGACCAGGTTCCTGCCCGTAACGTAATCCAGCAATGGCAAATGAAGGGTCGGAATGCCTCCCGGAATTTCACCCACCGTTGGCAGGCCTGCTCCCTGTAGCGGGGTAAAGGATACAGCCAGGATAGACAGGATGACCACAACAAGGGCTACGGGTTTTCCGGGCATCAGACGATCGCCCGTGATCAGCAGGACAAGGGCGATCAAACCAAAGACTAGGACCTCTGGACGGGTTTCGCCAAGATGTGTGACCAGGTACCCGATCCTTTCAAAAAAATCACCTCCCTGGCCGTGAAATCCAAAGAGCTTGGGCAGTTGCGTGGAGGCGATCACCAGCGCTGCTCCTGCCTTGAATCCCACCAGGATCGTATCGCTGATGAAGCTGACCAGTGCGCTTAACCTGACAAGCCATGCAAGAAAGAACAGGGCTGCCATGATCAGGGCGACACCTGAGCCCAGGATCAGCGCCTGAGCAGGATCGCCTCCCGAAAGCGTGGCTATCGAAGTACCTACCACAAGGGAGATGGCTGATGTGGGTCCTATGGCCAACTGGCGGGAAGTCCCAAAAATAAAATACAGAAGTCCTGCGAACACGTAGCAGTAGATGCCCGTTTGTGGCGGAAGGCCAGCAAGCGTGGCATAAGCCATCGACTCGGGGATCACGAAGAAAGCCAGCGTGATCCCTGCCACCAGATCCCATCGCAGGTACTTCAGGCTGTACGTTGGCAGCCATTCAGACACGGGAAATATCTGTTTGATCTTATCCTTCATTCCGGAGGATTACGTGAGCTCAAAAATAATGAAAACACTTCATCGGAGCAATGTCAGGATGCCTTTTATTTTACCCGTCTCATTCGTACGCAGCGAAAATCCGTATGTTACTACATAAAGGTAGGCCCCACCCGGACACTCCTGCCCGTTGCATGTGCCGTCCCACCCCCGGGTGATATCCTCAGTTGAAAAGATGAACAGTCCCCAGCGGTTGTAGATCTCCATACGTGACCTGTAAATATTTTGCATGATGGCAGGTTTGAACACATCATTCGAACCGTCGCCGTTGGGTGTAAAAGCATTCGGGAACAAAAGAAATCCTTCACAGTCAGACCCTTCGCTCAGAAGGATCTCAGCTGTATCGGAGCCCATACATCCGGTAGGAGCCGTGTAGGTGTATACAATCCGATGCATACCCCCGGATTCTTTATAAGGGAAGAGGCTGTCGGACCGGATTCCATCCACATAATACGTACCGCCGGCGGGTTGCCCACCTTCCAGCAGAAATCCGGGCGCTGTGTAGCATACATCGGTAAAGTCTGCCAGACTTACATCCGGTAACGGAGTGACGGTGATAAAGGCCAAACTGGCTGATCCATCTCCGCACGGTTCATTGTGGCCTAATACAGACAATGTCCCGGATGTGGCATCCGAAGAGAAATCCAGGGCCACTTTTGTGCCGGATCCAATGATCGTCACTCCCGTCCCAGAATAGGCCCACTGATACTCCGAGGAACTGGGATCAGCTGTTACGCTGTATTCCTGAACGCCCGTCCCGGTGCAGTGTATTTCGCTTCCGGTGATGGCCAGCATTCCCGGAGTCCTTCTGGAGGTAGCGTACACTGGGGCGATGTCATCCATTTTAATGTACCACCATGAATTGACCGTATTATTATCCCCAATGTACTTTGTCCACTTGTGGCAACCCGCCATGCTTTCACAGCCGCTGCTGACGTTATAATTTCCATCTATACCGCTGTCGTCCCAGAAGATCTGAAGTTCCCCTCCACTCGGTCGGATCTGTTGAATGATCAGACCATCATCGTTGTTTTCGATATCATAGAGCGGCAAATGGGAAAGTCCCCTGATAAAGGTGATGGTAATCGTCAGTGCAGAACCGTTGGGAACAGGCAGGCCGCTACTGTTATATCCATCCCAGGCGACCAGGTTATCTCCTGCTGTCACACTGGCTACGATCTCGGAATCCTCAGGATCGATGCCGGGCGAGGGATTCGTCTCGACCAGGATCCTGACAGTGCCTGATTTTTTCACGGCAAGGCCAATCGAACCTCCTCCTGTGGCACAATCCGGCGTAAACGTGGGGGATCCGATGATGCCAGGCGAGATCCTGGCAGTAGGGAAGAGGAGGCTGTCAGGGTCATTCAGAAACAATTTATACTGCGGATAAGTGAAAAATCCCTCCCGGGACTTCCTGTCATAGATAAAGTTGCCTGTACTGGCACACCCCGTCTGGTTGCTGTAGATAGAGAACGTCCCCCCCTGAAAGCCATTGCAATCCAGCTGTGTGACAATGCTGTCGTCCGAAAGGATCATCATCTTGCCGTAAAAGCGGCTTGTCGTCACATCAGGATTCTCCGACCAGAACTGCCATGCTTTTGACCACACCCGTCCTTCGGTGACCTCTCCGGCAGCGTCAAGTACGGTGATGTCAAAGTATTGCAGCATATGCTTATCTTCATGCGTGTATCCGGAGAAAGCATCATATGGAAGATAAATGAATTCCAGTGAATAATCACCTGTCGCTGAAGGATCCAGTTCCAGGTAATCATAACCTCCGGCACCCGGGAATGGCCCCGCAACTGACTGCTCATAGGTACTGATATAACCAGGGCCGTATGCAGGAACCACTGAATGGCCGTATACCACGTTCCCTGCCGGATCTTTTATCCTGAAATTAAGCTCCGTAGGATTACCATGATCCACACTGATTACTGATCCGAATCCGAACCGAATGGTTTCAGAGGTATTTGCAATCGCAATGTTCAACCTGTAATCAGCCGCTCCGTCATAAAATGCAAAATCATTCCTGGCTTTATCGATGCACAGTTGTCCGCATGCGGAAAATGAAGGAATCAATTGCTTTGTCCCCTCCGGATGGACAGGAAATGGCAATAAAATCAGGCAGCTGACAAAGAGAATAATTACCCTGACCGTTCTGGCCTTCATCTAGCAGTGTGTGAATCTCTACAAATGTATGATCATTCATTGAATAATCAATTTCTACCCATATGTCATCCCTACGGGATGCAATTTCATGCTCCTTCCGTGTCTTGCTAGAAATGACCGCTCTGACACTTCCCCATGCTTTGGAATTTGTATTTTAGAATTTGTTTAGAATTTGTATCCTGGAATTTGTTTGGGATTTGAGATTTGCCTGGCTTTGCCCCTCCCCAACCCCTCTCCATTTGGGGAGGGGCCAGGGGTGAGGTATTTGATATCCAACTGTCAACTGCCAACCGTCAACCACCAACCGGGAAACGTGAGTGGATGAAATCAGGGAACAGAAGGATCTTGTTTGATCGTTCTCTGCTGATTAAAAGGTGCTCAAAGTCACGGGCCTTATGTTTAAGATTGATCGTGATAATCAAATCAAGCAATTGTTGTTTAAGCTGAATATCATTCCGGATACCGGCAGATTGTTCCAGGAAAGAGTAATCCGGTGATGTCCTTGATAAAAGAAACATACTATCGTAAAAATCGCGGCCTTTCTTTCTGCTTAGAAGTGCTGAAATTTTCATGGCACATAAAACCTCAGGCGCAGGAGTCTGAAAATTGAAAATAAAGCCACACCCCTTCATCAGTCTGATCTCCGGATTATAATTCACTTCCTGATCCTGGCTTTCAATCTTAATCAGAAATTTTTCATCGCGAAAGGGAGTAAACTGGTTTTCGAATAAAAGCCCCGGAAAAACAAGATTCCTCCTGTAAGCTTTTAATGTTTTATCCTTTTCTTTATCGCTAGCCCTTACAGTAAATCCTGATTTTTGGAGAAACCGGACGATACGGTCGGTCATCTCCGTGAAAGTAACAGCATCCAGCTCTTTGTGATCAAAATCGATATCATCTGAAAACCTGTCAATTCCATGGATCAACCGCAGGCTTGTACCGCCAATGAAATTAAGTTTCCTGGCATACTTTGAGTTTGACAGGAAGTCAAGGATCAAATACTGCACATATTCACGAAGGATGAACCTGGCGTAATTCTTTTGTTGCAAAGGCTCAGGAAACCATTTCTTTATGTATTCAAAATCGATCATAATTCATATATTTCCAGCATCAGGCGGATCCGTCTGGTGAGTGACTGAATCTTCATTTCATCAAGATAATGCAGCAGGTTTGCCTTGTGAAGACTGCCAAGCATCATTTGCCCGTCGAGCCTCAGGTTCTCTATTTCATCCGGATCATTGTATTCCGGATACAGATAAAAAAGATCGATCAATGCTTTTTCAGGAGTGGCGAAAAGAATGGTTACATCACTGATTTTTCTCGGTTCATACCCCATAAAAAAGGCGGGTTGAATAGTCTGATAGGTAAAATATCCTGCAGGATTACGGAAGGAGGTAGTTTTCAGGGTAGTGACGGAGGTTAGGTCGCTGATCATTTCAGATATGAATCCATAAAAGCTCAGGGCATAGTGCAGGCTTATATACGAAGGACGATACATCCTGTTGGCGAAATAAAGAGGAAGCCCTTCCCGTTTCAGATATTCAGGAAAAGTATAGATTCCTTTGCGCAGCCTCACCACATATCCCCTGTTTGCCCAGCGTGTCAAATTACGCGGATCGAAATCAGGAAACAGAAGGTTTATTTGGTGGTTGCTGATGACGATCTGGTCGAAAAGTTCATTCTTGAATTCCTGAAACATATGAGTAAAATGGATATTTTATATTTCTAATAGTTGCCAAAAATAGTAAAAAACGGAAATAGTATAATATTTTTAACTATTTTTTTACCTCCTCCGCCCCATTCAAGTTAATCTCTAACTGCCGATTCTGATTTCATGGATCAGTATTGAGCAGCAGACGCTTTGGAATTTGTATCCTGGAATTTGTTTGGAATTTGGTGCTTGGGATTTGGAATTTGCCCGCAGGGCTAAAACACCCCATTTGGTGTGATCCCCAACAGCCGGAACCATGTCTCCCCGGCAAGGATGATCACCAGCCAGGAGATCACCATCATGGTGATGCCGAACTTTGCCGTATCGGTATAGGAGTACATGTCGGTCTCGTACAGCAGGGCAGCGGGTTTGCTATTGAACGGCAGCACGTAAACGTGCTCAATCATGAAGGCTGTGGGCAGGGCCAGGCTGACCACATCGTACCCGAAGCGGCCCGCCACTCCGATGGCGATGGGGATAAAGATCATGGCCCGCATTGTTTTTGATTGAAAAAACACAGCGCTGAAGACCATCAATCCGGTCAGTAGCATATATAAAGCCCAGAAGGGTGTTTGGTGCCCCACTCCCACGTGATCAAAAACGGCATTCACGCTGATGGAAGGCAGGTCGGTATACGAAAGGCCTGCTCCGAGTGAGTAGGCGCCCGCCGAAAAAAGCATCAGGTGCCAGGGGATATCCACATCGTTCCATTTCACAATGCCGATGCGTGGCATCAGTGCGATCACCGCACCCACGAACGCCACACTGGTGGCGCTGATCCCATGCAGGCGGTCGGTGGCCCAGAAGCCCAGGATCAGGACAAAGAGGATCACGGATTTGACCTCCTGGAAACTGAGCTTTCCCATGCTTTTATATTCCTGTCTGAGCCGCTCCATCCCGCCTGCGATCTGCGGCCTGCGCTCTTCAGGTTTGAGCGGGAAAAAGACTTTCATCGCAAGGAGATATCCTATCAGCATCAATCCGATCATCACCGGGAACTGGGCCATCATCCAGTCGGTAAAATAGATCTTCCCGCCAATGGCTCCCCCGATGATGGCTACCGCCAGCAGGTTCGCACCTGAACCGGTCATAAAGGCCCCAGCTCCCAGGTTGATCTGCAGCAGGTTCTGCAAAACAATGCTCCGCCCGAAGTTGGTCTTTCCGTTATCCCGGTGCGCGCCATAAATGGCGGCAATCACCATAAATATGGGCAGCAGGATCGCTGCTTTGGCTGTGGTCGCTGAAATGAAAGCAGACAACACCACATTGATCACCAGGAAACTCAGAAACACCGATCCAGCTGTTTTCCCGAACCGCAACAGGAACCACAGCGCAAATCGCTTGGCAATTCCTGTCTTGACCAGCATGCTGGCCAGAACGAACGACATGATGTTGAGCCACATGACCGGATGACCCAACTGGGCCAGCGCTTCTTTCTCGGGTAGAACATTGCAGAGGATCAGGCTGATAATGACCAGCAGGGAGGTCAGGTAGTTGGGAATGGCATCCGTGAGCCACAACAGGATGCTGGCGGCAAAGATCGCCAGCATCAGGTGATTGCTCCTGGAAAAAGCGATCGGCCCCAGCTTCTCAAAAGCTTTTTTTGCTTCCTCTGAGATCAATCCCGCCGGATCAATGTCGGTCAGAAAGGGCAGATGGGTAAAGAAACCAAATACAATGAAGGCGATGAGCGCCAGGGGCGGACCCAGGATCGCAAGCCACTTCTCAAATTTCGATTTCTCCCTTTTCGGGAGCTTTTCGATGCGGTACTGGTGCATGTCCAGCGGATCATACGCAGCCTGACGGGGCTTGTTGTCTTCCATAAATGATATTTTGTTGAATCAGACTACCAGGTTGTAAAAGGATGCTTCATGAGGATGACATTATAATATCGGACATCTCCTGTGACCTCTTCCCCCAGCCAGCCAGGCTTTTCGAAGGATTCCTGCTCCGACGGCAACTCGATCTCCGCCAATACCAGCCCCTGGTTTTCGCCATAAAATTCATCCACTTCAAAGGTGAATTTCCCGGCCGGGACCAGGTACCTGGTCTTATCAATCACACCGGGCTCGCATATCTTCAGCAGCTCTTCCACTTCTGACACAGGGATCTCCTTTTCCCATTCATACCGGCTGGCACCGGAAGCGTTGCCGATCCCCTTGACCGTAATATAACCCTTGTCTCCCTTGATCCTGACCCGTACAGCCCGTTCGGGGACGGACGACAGATACCCCTGGGTGATCCGGGTTGCTTTTATACTAAAAGGTTTGAAATCACCCTTTACCAGAAATTTACGTTCGATTTCCTGTGCCATTTTTCAAATATTTTCGTTTGCCAGTGGTTTATTGATCATGCCGATCACACGCTTGATGGCCTGAAGGTAATTGATATTTTCAATCCCTTGAAGGCCAATATCCTGGATCGTTTTTTTAATATCCTCTATTTCTGTGGATTCTGAATTAACGGTGACCACCCTGGCACCATTGATCAGTACAATGCCATACTCACAAATGGTATCATTCACCATGTAGCCGTATCGTTTTTTACACACCCGCACCGCCTGCAGATCAGGGTGGCTGCGGATCATGGCCATAAATTCATCGTACGTATATTCTGGTTTTATCAGGTCTGGCATCTTTACCTGGAAGGCAGGAAAAACCTCGCCGGCAAGCATTTCTGCTTTCATAGGGAATTCTCCTTTCATCAGGGGATCCCATAGCTCCAGGCCCTCCAGCGTGTGCACATATGTTTTGATATCCATCTTCCCGTCGCGGATCTTGGTGTTGTTGATATCGTTGATCCGCGACATGATGTAGATCTCCTCCGAATAGCGTTCCCAGACTTTTTCAGGAATGGGCACCGAGAGACGGGCCATCCGCTTCCAGGCATTGTCAAAATTCTGTCCGAACGACCGGAATTCATACCTTGGTTTGGTCGCCTGTCCGACTACCAGCTTTTCTGCCATACTTTATGTTTTGATTAATAGTATCATTGACTGTGATTATGAAGTATTTTTTTAGTCTTTCCCTACAGGGACTTGGGATTATGAAAATCCGATTTAATGTACCCCACCCCTGCACCCCTCCCCTGCCAGCAGGGGAGGGGACGGGGGAGGGGTAAATGGTTAACATCCCCTGTTTTACGGCATATTGGCCGTTCCCCGCGTAATGGTGTTCAGCAGCTGCCAGGTATCGGAGCCATCGGGTAGCCTTCCGTATGACTGTGTGGTTTCCATGGCCGGTATGGCGATATTGTCGATCACGGTGCCACTGGTATCTTCCAGCCATACTTCATCGCCGCCGCTGGAGAGGCCGAATCCGCTGGGATCGTCATCATCCACCACGATCACCAGCCAGCCCATTGCAGGTACGATGCTCCCTGCCGGGAATTCCTTTTTGGGCTTGCTGCCTGACTGTCCGCCCGGATCATAGATCTTATACCCGCTGATATCAAGCTCGACCGGGGAGGCATTATAGATCTCCACCCAGTCGGGATCGCCTGTCACACCGCGGGAATAGAGTTCGTTCACCACAACCCCTCCCGGCACGGCATTGCTGTTGGCTGTTCCTTTTGTTATAGTGAAGAGTATCTGCCAGTTATCGGTACCATCCGGATACCGGCCATAGGATTGTGTTTCCTCCAGGGCAGGGAAGGTAACGCTGTCGATTACCGTACCGTCGGCATTTTCCAGCCATACCTGTTCGCCGCCACTCGAAAGCCCGAACCCGCTCTCGGCTTCATCGTCGGTCACGATCACATAGAATCCCCCGGTGGGAATGACGGTACCTGCCGGAAATTCCTTCTTCGGCTTGGTACCTTCCAGACCACCACTGTCGTAGATCTTGTATCCGGAAAGGTCGATATCCTTATCTGAATCATTGAAGATCTCGATCCAGTCAGGATTCTCCGATGTACCCCTTGAATAGAGCTCATTCATCCAGATCAGGACCACATCAGGGATCACATTGCTGTTGGCCGCTCCTTTTGTAACTGTATAAAGCATCTGCCAGTTTTCGGCGCCATCCGGATAACGGCCGTACGACTGCCCTGCCTCCAGGGCGGGGAAAGTGACATCGTCGATGACCGTTCCGTCGGCATTTTCCAGCCATACCTGTTCTCCGCCGCTGGAGAGTCCGAATCCGCTTTCCGCCTCATCATCGGTCACGATCACAAAGAATCCTTTGGATTGGATGGTGGTGCCTGCGGGGAACTCCTTCTTGGGCTTGGTGCCTGCCTGGCCGCCGCTGTCGTAGATCTTGTACCCGGAGAGGTCAACGTCGGCATCCGAATCATTGAACACTTCTATCCAGTCGGGATCCTCGGTCGTACCCTGCGAATAGAGCTCATTCATTACGATCCTTATCTGGGGGGGTGGGGTATTATCGTTGGCAGCGCCTTTGGTCACGACATAGAATGCCTGGAAGGTAGAAGCTCCGTCAGGATAACGTCCGTAGGATTCGTTTTCTTTCAGTGCTGGAAAGACACAATTGTCGATGACATTTCCGGAAGGGTTTTCCAGCCAGATCTCTTCGCCGTCGCTGGAGAGACCAAAACCACTGGCATCGGCGTCATCCGTGACGATGACAACGAAGCCGTGGGCTGTAATGGTGGTCCCGGCAGGGAATTCTTTTTTGGGCTTTGAACCCGATTGTCCTCCGCTGTCATAGATCTTATACCCGCTGATGTCGGCATCGAATGCAGAGGCATTATAGATTTCGACCCAGTCGGGATCCTCTGTTGAGCCCTGGGAGAATACTTCATTGATAAAAAGGGTGGGAGCAGGCACTTCACTGCTGTTCGCAGTACCGCGGGTGATGGTGTTCACGATCTGCCAGGTGGGCGATCCGTCGGGAATGCGGGCCCATGACTGAGTGGGTTCAAATCCGGGGAAGGCGATGTTATCAATGACCGATCCACTGGCATTTTCAAACCACACCTCATCACCACTGGAGGAAAGTCCGAAACCTGCCTCGCCTCCTACATCCACCACGATCACGTAGAATCCTTTCGGAGGTACAATGGTTCCTGAAGGAAACTCCAGCTTCTGCTTGGTACCTGATTGTCCACCCGGATCATAGATCTTATAACCAGTCAGATCAGCAGGACTGTCAGAGTTATTGTAGATCTCGATCCAGTCAGGATCCTCCGGAACGCCTCGTGAGTAGATCTCATTCATCAGAATGGAAGGTGCACCAACGGTATAACTTGCAGCTGATGCAGGTGCACCGGCCGGGTTGGTCGCCTTTTTCCCTGCATTGGATTCAGCTTCGATGTAATATTGTACCTGAACATCACTGGCTTGTGCCGGGATCTGTCCGGAATACGTGCTGCCGGAGGCTGTCATGGCCACACTGGTAAAACTGCCTGTACCTGCTTTATAAAAGAGGATTACAGCCTTAATGCCATCATTGCTGGTCACCTTCGCCGTGACCGTTACAACATCATTATCTCCCGGAGCCAGGGGGCTCATCGACATATTGGTGATCACCGGAGGCCCTTCGAAAATTTCATCCTTTACACAGCCGGTAATGAAAAGCGCAGCTATGAAGAACATCATGACAAAATATCGTGTTTTCATCTTTAAATGGGTATATGATTAATATTTCTTTTAAAAATCGATTTCAAACCTTACCGTGACCATGTGGTAGTTTTCCCCTGCTTTGCCTGCTGCCTCCACAACCTGCTTTGGATCTTTGGTCAGGTTACCGTCGGCGTCATAGCCCACATACAGCTTGCCTTTTCCGTTGGCATACCGGTCGTGATTCAAATAGGCATAGTTGAACATCATTTTCACATTGTTGGTGATATAATAATTCAACCCCAGCGTATAGCCTTCACCGGCGCCTCCCATAAGCTTTTCCATTCCACTGTTCAGGCTGAGGTAATCATAACGAAGTGCAAGCTCGATGTCGCCCCATTTCTTGCCCCGGCTTACCTGGGTGAATTCTCCGTCGTCCGGATTGTAGTTGTATTTTCCCCCGAAGATCAGCCAGCTGCCAAAAACATAAAATCCGTCAAAATAATGGTTCACTCCCTTAACGGTATCGTCCACACCGCTTAGCAGATATTCTCCCTGGATTCTCAGTCCTTTATGGTATGCGGCCAGCTCCAGTCCGCCCAGTGTCGCATGGTCGATGGGTCCCACCAGGTCGGTGTCGATGTATTTTTTCCGGTTGATGCTGGTGAGGGAACGGGTGCTGTAGCGAAGGGTTCCCACAACTTCGGCATCCGTTTTGGGCGTGCGGTACGATCCGGAAACTCCCAGGTGCAAACCCTTGTCCGGGTCATCAGGGAACCCCATAAACACTACCCTTCCTGTCAGGGAGTATCCTTCGTCCATGCCATAGTCTTTGTTGTTGTCTTCCGAGAATATTCTTTCCTCCAAGTCACCGACATTCTGGAAAAAGATACCTCCCTGGAGAAGTAACCACTTGTAATGATACGTGGCACCCAGTCCGATATGCCGTGACGGAGCGAAGGCGTTAACCGCCATGGGACGCTCGATGAAGGTCAGGTATCGGGAGGTGGTGGTCCTTTCCATGGAATAATATTCTTTAAAGTTACCTGCCCGCAGGGAAACTCCTTTATTGAAGGTGTACTCGAGGTAGGCATCTTTCAATTCCAGTTCGGAGTTGCTAATATCCATATCGAATTCACCATACCAGTGCTTACCGATCTGGGCCTTGGCACCCAGACGTGCCCTGCGGATGGAGTAACCGTTTCCGATCGGATTCATCACATCTCCAAAGAACCATGCCCCGTCGGCCTGGACACGGAAGTCGAACCAGAAACGGTAATCGTTCTTATAGCTCTCAAATACCAGGATCCCATTCCGTTCTTCGGCGAACAACGGATTGCGGTTCACACGGACACCATACTGATTGTAACGGACATTATAGATCATCATGACATCCGTTACGGTTTTACCACTGAGTCCAATCTCAATCTTTTCGTGATCGGGATGGGTAAAAACGAGTACATCCGATGAGGCTGCGCTTACCTGAATGGAGTACATCCCGTTTTCATTGGTCAGAACGGAAGCATCGGTTCCCTTGAGGCTGACCGTGGCCTCTTTAACGGGCTCCTGCCCAATGTTCGAGGTGACCTTACCAGTCACAGTGCGTACCTGTGCACTCACATGAAGGCCACCCATGAAGGTCAGCAGGATGAGAAAGAAATAAAACTTTTTCATAATTTAACAGATTTAATTAATAATTAGATGTTAGTCATTTCTATTTGGCTTTAAAGGTTATTGATGAACTGTGCCAGGTTATCGTCCTGTTGCAGGTTGAGTTTCTTCTTCAGCCGGTAACGCGCTACTTCAACGCTTTTGGGTGAGATGTTCAGAAGGGTGGCGATTTCCTTGGTTGATAAATTCAACCGGATGAGCATGGCCAGGTGTTTTTCCTGCAGGGTCAAATGAGGGAAGCCTGCAGTGAGTTTCATCTGGAAATCCTTGTGGACCTGCTCGATCTGGCTGTAGAAATTTTCTTTTTCGGTCGTAAAACTCATCCTTTGCCTGATTCTGGCAGAAAGCTGTCTGAAAAGCAACTCAGCCTCCGTCCGGTCGCTTGCTTTAGTTATCCGGTCGATCTCATCCAGGATCTGTTCCAGGAATGTTCTCTGTTCCGAGAGGTTCAACGCGATATCGATGAATTCTTTCCTTTTGTTTTCAAGTCTTGCATTCAGTTCGTCCTTTTGCAGCTGGATGGTCTTGACCTCCATTTCGTGCAGTGATTGCCTGACGATATAATTCTGGTTTTGCTGAACCAGGAGTTCGTTGGTGGTCTTCCAGCGAAGCTTTTGCTGACGAAAGACGATGAGGATAAGCGAAAGAACAATGACTGCCAGCAGGATCAGCAATCCATAAACGACCATGTCGATGGTTCTCGCCGGCAGGGAGGCCTCACCAGGATCGTCCGGAACAGGGACACCTTTTGTGATCTGAAGGTCGAACACGTTTTGCATGAAAAAAAGCATGAAAAATGTCAGAATTCCGGCGATGACGGGTGTGGCGATCCACCCTATGGCCACTCCACCCAATGCTTTTAATTTTATTTCACGGACTCCTTTTACAAGCCCGATCCCCAGAATGGATCCGATGACCACCTGGGTGCTTGAAACCGGTACCAGTGGTAATGGAGGTAGTCCCGTTTTTGCAACCAGCTCCGAGAATGTTGAGGATGAAAATAAAAACAGGACCAGGGCCTGGGCAAGCACGATGACGATCGCTGCTTCCGGGTTGAGCGATAGAATATCGTTGCCAATGGTTTGCATGACACGTTATCCGTACGTAAAGATGCCAACAGCGATGGAAATTCCTCCGAGCAGGAACAGGAGCTGGACCCCGTCGAGCCGGTAGATCCCAAAATCAAGAACGATATTGGGCGCACTGCTGACAAACACACCCATGACATTGGCAATGTTGTTCGCCCCGAGGCTGTAGGCTCCAAATGCTCCCACCAGGATCAGTGCCGTGCGTATATATGAATCGAGTTTGATCACATGGATCTTTGCCTTACGCAACGCCCACTTTAACAAAAGGTACAAGCCTGCTGCGAACAGCATCCCCAGAACAGGTCCGCTGATCCACGTAATGACTATTTTGCGGAGCACCACCAGGTCGGTGTTATGGCCGGTGAACAGGGTCCAGCCGATGATGGCCCCCACGATTGCCTGGCTTGTGGATACGGGCAGACGGCGCTTTGTCATGACAAAGACCGTCAAAGCAGCACATAGCGTGACTGTGAAGCTTCCCCCCAGTGCATCCACGGTGCCCAGTTCGTTGAGGGTTTCAGCTCCTCCTTTGCCCTGGAAGACAGCCCCTAGGATCACAAACGTGCTGGCGATGATCGCAGCACGTCTAAAACTGAGCATACGGGACCCGACGGCAGATCCGAAAATATTCGCAGCGTCGTTTGCTCCCAGTGACCACCCCAGGAATAATCCGCTGGATATGAAGATGAGCAGGAGCATCGCACAGGGATTATAAAGACCTCTTGATTGCCATGATGTTGAGCAGGTCGGCAGCCCGCTGGGCTTCATCCGAAAGACTTTCAATATGCAGGGTGAAGTACCTCAGGTGAAACTTTTCACTCAGCTTCAGACCTTGCATATCATGAAAAACCCTGCGTTTGATGCTATCCGCCATCTTATCCACTTCTTTTTCATATAAATACACCCTATGTAGATTTTCTTTTATGGAATCGGGATCACGAAAGTAGGATCGGGCTGCAGGTATGACCGATTCAACCGCCGAAATGGAAAGATCGGTCAGCTTGATGAGATCCTGGTTGAGTTCGGCAGGTATGAAGGGCACTTCCACATCGAACTGGAACAGGTTGTGCTTGGCCAGGTCAATGATGGTATCCAGCTCTTCGAGCAACCGCATGATGTCTCCCCTGAGCTGAGGCATGAGCGATTGCGTATACAGCGTGTTTTCGATTTTTTTACGGATGATGTCCGCCTCATTCTCAAGATTGGAAATTGTTTTCAGGTTATCCTGGAAGCTTTCATGGTTGCCGCTCAAATAATTCCTGACTCCTTCCTTGAAAATCAGATTGCCCTCATCCACTTTATCCAGAAACTGGTCGATCTGCTTGATCGATTTATTGGCATGCTTGAAAGAGAACATAACAGATGCTTAAATTTGACAGTCAAAGATACAGGAAATAGTTGATGGGTTGTAATACCGTCATTAGGATAATAATATCTGTTAAGTGTCATTGTAGGGGAATAATAACATGTAAAAAATTATAAATCAATATTTTATAAATTGTTCGTTATGCAGTTGATGATTCGGCCACAGGGATCAGTTGAGTTTTGTAGGGCTCTTGTAGGGGCTGTCGGGAAAGGAGAGAGGAGAAATTAATTGTTCAAACTAGTATCAGGTTCGGCGTGGATGGTGATACGCAGGTAGGGGATCTCTTTTTGCAATTTGTCTTCAATTTCATCACAATATTGATGAACCTTTTCAAGAGGAACATCGGGGGGCATCTCCAGGTGAAAATCAACAAAACGGTAACTTCCTGCTTTTCTGGTTTTCAGATCATGGTATTTCACTCCCATAGAGTTCAGGTGATGGATGAGTTCACTGAGTTCATTTTTGCTCCAGGAACTGTCAAGCAGGGGAGAAAAGGCCCTCGAGAGTAACTCATAGGCTTCCTTGATGATCATCAATGCTACCAGAATGGCTATGATGGGATCAAGGATATGAACATTTGTGATCCATATCAGTAAAAGTCCAGTTCCTACTCCAAGTGAGGTATAAACATCTGTTTTCAGATGCAGTGCATCAGCTTCGAGGGCTACGGAATCAGTTTGCCGGGCAACTTTATAGAGGCGCCTGGAAACCAGGATATTCACACCCGCTGAAATGAACATGACCAGCGATCCCAATCCTATCGACTCTACGGGCTCATTTCCCCTGAATTTCCGGATGGCTTCAAAAATGATCCAGCCAGCAGCCACAAGAATAAGCAGTGCCTCGATCACTCCCGAAAGGTTTTCAAACTTGCCATGCCCATAGGGATGCTTTTTATCCGGCGGATTATCGGAAACCCGGACTGAGAAAAATGCAATGACAGCAGCCAACAGGTCCATCATGGAATGAATGGCTTCCGATAGAATGCTGACCGATCCGCTGATGAATCCGACAATGAATTTCATCACGATCAGGAAGGTGTTTGAAAGAATGGAAAGACGGGCAACGCGGACTTTCTGATTCATAATTGATTTCGAAGTGACTGACAAAGGTAGAAAAGCAAAGAACAAATAGCAATGAGTAAAAAATTTAAAATAAATACAGTCAGCGGTCAGCAACTTGTCTTGAGGAATCCCGACCTGGTCATGATGATGAAGGATCGGCCTAATGCACCCCACCCCTGCAGGGGGGTAATTCCTCTATTAAGCCCTGTTTTAAATAGCAAAATTTGTTGTCAGAAATTTGATATATTCTTCTTTGCTTTCACCTACCGGGCATTCGTACCGGCAGAGGATCTGAAACAAAAATTCGCCTACAAGGATTTTGAGAAAGCAACGAAATGCAGGCAGTGCCACACGGGATTTTATGAACAATGGACGCAGGCGATGATGTCGCAGGCCTACACGCACCACTGGGATGAAATTGAGTATTTCGAACTGGCTGTTGCCCAGGCAGAAAAGGTCCCTGCGATCAAGGAAGTGGTGGATGGATGCAATGGTTGCCGCATGCCCTACTTCGATCCGGACGGGAACATGACCATCATGCAGTGGAATACAGCCAAACAGGGAGTCGACTACCGTATCAGTCCCAGGGAGACCAAAATGGAGACCTTCACATTTCAAATTCCATTCAATGCCGCACCCGGGGAAATGCGGGTCACAGCCACGCTAAACTATCAGCTCCTGGTCAAACCGGTAGCCGACCTGTTGAACGTTCCTGCGGAAGAGTCGGAGATACGGCTTGTGAACAGCCACTCTACGCACTTCACCGTTCTGCCGTGATTTTTTAATATCCATAAACCACATATCATGAAAAAGACAAACGCTATTCTTTTAAGCGGATTGGCACTGATGATCATCGTCCTTGTGCCGGCTAAGCCTTTGAAAGCCATCCCTTCTTTTGCCCGCAAGTACCAGTTCAGTTGCCAGGTGTGCCATGCCCCCGCCATGCCAAGGCTGAAAGCCTACGGGGATGATTTTGCCGGAGCAGGTTTCCGTCTGACTGACACGGAAGCCCCACGGTATTTTGTTCCGGTGGGGGATGATAAGCTTTCACTGCTGAGAGTAGTTCCGCTGGCACTGAGGTTCGAGGGTTTTCTTTCCTATAACTACTCCGATGAGAAAACCGCCGACTTTGGCGTTCCCTGGGGGGCTCAAACTGCTTTCAGGAGGAGAGATTTCCAAAAAACTGTCCTATTACTTCTATTTTTTCATGGGAGAGAGGCGTGAAGTGGCAGGCATCGAAGATGCATTCATCATGTACCACGACCTTTTCAGAAGTGGGATCAATGTTTCCTTCGGTCAGTTCCAGGCATGCGATCCGCTTTACAAAAGGGAATTACGGTATACACTGGAAGACTATTTGATCTACACTATCAAACCGGGGAACTCATCCATTTCGCTCAAATACGAAAGGGGACTGTTATTTGATTACGGTCTGAAGACAGGAACGGATTTCGTCCTGGAAATAGTGAATGGGAACGGGATCGGTCCTGCTGGTGAAGGGTATTTGTTTGATATTGACAAATACAAAAATTTCCTGCTGAAGATATCACAATCAGCCGGGAAGTACGCCAGTGTGGGATTTTTTGGTTACCTTGGTAAAGAAGCGCTGAAAGATGTCACTTCCATGACCAACAGCATGTACATGTTCGGGCCCAATCTTACCCTTGATTTCAATGAAAAGTTCATTCTGAACGCACAGTATCTTTACCGCAATGATTCGAGGGTTGTTGTAGAAACTGACGCCATCGCCGTACAGGAGGATGTGGTGACGCAGGGCGGATTTGCAGAGCTTATTTTTTCGCCCAGGGGGGACCGTAGCGACTGGTATCTTACAGCGCTTTTCAACTGGGTGGATTCGGATCTGGATTACCTCGACTACACCTCCGCTACGTTGCATGCGGGGTACCTGTTACGTCGCAACATACGGCTGGTGGGAGAGTATTCACAGGGATTCACCGGTGAAGAGTTCGGGAAGGCGAGTGTGGGATTTGTGGCCGCGTTTTGATGAGATGTGAAAGGAGAGAAGAGAAAGGAGAGATGAGAAAAGCGTACCTTTGCAGATAAAATGGAACATATGAGATATCAAACATTATTTCTTACAGGACTGTTACTATTTGGCGGTTTCATTGGATCAAAGGCATGCACAGTCATCGCCGTGGGTAAAAATGCATCGGCCGACGGCTCGGTGATCATATCCCATACCGACGCTGGACCGGATTCCCGTATCTTCGTCGTTCCCGGACGCACATTCGAGGCAGGTGCCATGGCACCGGTTTACCTTGACATTCAGGATGCTCACCTGCCCCTTGGTGATGACGGCAGGATCCTTGGCTACATTCCCCAGGTGAGGCAAACCTATACGTATTTCCAATCGGCCTACTCCCATATCAATGAATTCCAGCTGGGTATCGCCGAAAGTACGACCGACCAGCGGCCGGAGCTGGTGGCCGACATCGAAAACGGCAAACAGATCATGACCATTGAGCAGGCCATGATCTTTGCCCTTCAACGCTATAAAAAGGCCCGCGAAGCGGTTCTCTTTATCGGAGACCTGATGACACGCTATGGCTTCCTGCCCTCGAGTGGAACAGGTTCTGAGACACTGGTCGTGGCCGACACGGAAGAGGTGTGGATCATGGAGGTGTTCGGCATCGGACCCGTGTGGACGCCCGAAAGCGGTAAACCCGGAGCTATCTGGGCAGCACAGCGCCTGCCCGACGATCAGGCGACCATGATTCCGAATTTCAGCATCATCAAAGAAATCGATGCAAAGGATGCGGATAATTTCATGGTGTCGTCAAACTACATGCAGGAAGCCATCGACCGCGGATGGTACGATCCCGCCCCGGGCAAACTATTTATCTGGCAGGAGGTCTATGCTCCCATCCCTGCCGAATATGCCACCAGCCGCTTCTGGCTGTTCTTCCAGACCTTCGCACCGAACTACAAACAGTGGCCCGACCGTTTCCTGCACGGTAATCCCTACAAGGGGATCAACCAGTACTTCCAGATCGTGGAGCCACTTTCCATCTACCCGTTCTCTGTCGTGCCGGAGAAAAAGATTTCTGTGCAGGATATCATCGCTTTTCAGCGTTCAACATTCGAGGGTACTATCTACGATATGACCTCCGGTCCCCAGTGGCTTGTCCCTGACGGAAAAGGAGACTATATCATGAGTCCCCTGGCCACTCCTTTCCCGGGCAGCGAACTGCGTAAGCTGCTGGAGATCACCTACCGCAGGCCAGTGGCACGTCACAGGGGACATTACGGGATGGTGAACCAGCTGCGCGGATGGCTCCCCGACGAAATCGGAGGCGTCTACTGGGTGTATCTCGACAATCCCTATTTCAGCCCCTATGTACCGATCTATGCAGGCAACCTCTCGGTGGCGGAAACATACGCCATTTATGATCCCGAAAAATACGACGAGCGCTCAGCCCGCTGGGCGATCGACTTTGTGGACAACCTGGCCAACCTGAAATTCCAGGACGTGATCAACGACGTCCGAGCCGTGCGGGATCCGTTTGAAGCTGAGATCTTTGATAAACAGAGTCAGATCGAAACGGAGGCACAGCGTTTATACAAGTCCGATCCCGCATCTTCCAGAAAGTTTCTGACGGACTATTCAAACGGGCTTATGAATGAGGTCACTGTGATGTTCCTGGAGCTGAGGGATGCGATTATTACAAAGTACACGAACAACAGGGAGTAGTCGGCAGTTGGCAGTTAGCAGTAACCGATCAGAAGCTGGCAGGCAAGGGATTGTATGGATTGATTTGATAACTTATTCCTTTCCCTTTTTCGTCAGGGGTATGACACCAGCCATATCGCCGATGATGTTGACCAGTTCGGCTCCGGCTGGGACGACAATTTTCGCATTGTTTTCCAGGGACACTTCAAGGGTTTGTAACTTCCTCAGCAACTGGGCATTGCCAACAAAATACTTATCGGCAGCCTCATTAACAAGACGGATGGCTTCCGCTTCCCCTTCGGCCTGAAGGATCCTGGATTGCTTTACCCCTTCCGCTTCCTTGATCTTGGCACGCTTCTCCCCGTCGGCAACCGTTTCCCGCGCCGTGGCAAAGTCGATGGCGGCGATCTTTTCATTTTCCGCCTTCACCACTTTGTTCATGGTATCCTGAACATCCTTGGGAGGATCGATCTCCTTGAGCTCCGTGCGAACGATCTCAATTCCCCAGCTCTGGGTTTCTTCCCTCAGTGTGCGGTGTAATTCCGAATTGATCTTTCCGCGCTCACTGTTGGCCGACTTCAGGGTCAGGGTCCCGATGATATTCCTGAGGGTGGTACGTGCAAGGTTGACGATCTGAATCTTGTAATTATTGACGTGATACTGTGAATTTTTTACACTTTCTTCGTCCTCTTTCACCTTGAAATACACCTGGGCATCCACGCGGGCATTCAGGTTATCGTTGGTGATGATCTCCTGCGGCTCTGCGTCCACCATCTGCTCGGTAATATTGACCCGGTACATCCGTTCGATCAGCGGGATGATCCAGTGAAATCCGGCATTGGCAAACCGGTTGTATTTTCCAAACCGTTCAATGAGCCCTTTGTGTGTGGGCCTGACGATACGTAATCCCCAGAAAAACAGGATAACGATAGCAGCACCAATAATAATGTAAATGTTCATACTGACCTCCGGATTTTGATGAATTGTTTGTTAAAGGCAGGATAACGCAATATATTCAGGTAACAAATCTATTAATAGTTATCGTGAAATTGTCGAACCAGTAAAAATATTTCTTTTAAAAGTTGAATACCCCCTTTTTTTGTTGTACATTTATACATTCTTTTTACCCTTCAGGTTTTAAGAGCCCATCCTTTTCACCCATTCAGGAGCAGGACCTGCACATCTTACGAAACAGTTGTAATTCAGGCAGTTGAGCTGAACCCAACGTGTCAGGTTTCAAGGTTAATCATTTAATTTTCAGTATCATGTTTGGAAGAAAGCGAATTCAGACATTCAAGGAATTCCACCGTCTTGTTCCTGAGATTCTCCGTCGTATGAACGAGGATCAGGGACTGGCGCTCAGAGCGGCTGTCAATCCTCTGCTTGCTTTCAGGGAGATGGGATTGTTGCTGACCGGCGACGTGGAAAAAGAGGTGGAAAAGATCCTGCGTTTTACTCCCCAGGAGCGTAAACGTCTGGAAGACCTTGAAAAGGAACTGCACAAACATACGGAAAAACCGGTCGATTTCAGGTCGGATGAAGAGGTGGGGGCTTTGCTGGTGAAAGACCTGAAGCTGAAGAAGGGAAGAGTCACCAAATCCGTAGAAACTTCTGATGTTCTTGAGAGCGCCCGTATCCTTTTAAGCAGGAAAAAGGCGGTATGGTCGGATCCTCTCGAAGAGCTTAAAGATGCGCATCCCATGATGCCTGCCCTTCTGGAATACAGGAGGATTTATCGCGGCAAACCGGGATTTGCTTCGAAAACATATTACAATGAATTGAAATCCGGTAAGCGCAAGTTACCCATCACCGGTATACGGCTGACCTTCCCCGGTGGTGTTCCAATCCATGAGGAGGAATGATATGGCAAATACACAAGGTTTTGAGATCGTAGCTGAAGTGGGTGTTTCCGTCTTGCTGGAAATGCTCAAAGCTGCCTGGGACAATGGAGGCACGGATGCCGAAGGAGCGATCCCCCACGAGGTGGAGATCGCCACCGGTACTGCCATTGGTCCCTATCACGTTCAGGCCGGACAGGTCACCCTGCCCAAGGAAGGCCTCAGCCTGGTCATGGCGCCGGCTGTCAACGGTGTCACGGCGGGTTTTGACACACAGATACAGGTCGATATGGATCAGAACGCACTACCGGTGCCATCACTGTCTCACTTTGACATGACGGCAGCCGTTGGGATCACGGCTTCTTTCGGTATCGTGCCCGGAACCACGATCAATGTAGGCGTCATCTTTGAGGGACTGGCACGCAGCAGCGTCACCGTATCCCTAACCAGCGGCGACCCGATCGGGGCCATCACCCTGCAGATGATCAGGGAATATGTCCATAACCTGTATGTTGATGGTACCATACCTCACTCCGTCACCCGGGAAGGGGTATCCTATGGGATTTTTACCTTCGATGCCTACCTGGAGACTTATGACGACGAGAACGATACGGCTATGGAGATCTCGGTGACACAACCCGACACGGATCACATCCGGGTAACCATTCCTGTTTATCTCAGGCTGAATCACTTCAACAATCCGCTGGTGCTCTCTCCGCTGGGTATCCGGGCAGATGCCATTATTACAGCACCGTTCCAGTATACCTCCGGAGAGGTCCTAAGCTCCCTGAGCTCAGGATCCGTTACAGTGGAAAATATCCAACCGGCTTCGGGAGTGGAAGGCACGAATTATACAGCTGACAAGGCTGGTGCAGCTGTCCTGGGTATGGACCTGGATGCGCTGATCAGCGCCCGCGTGTCGGCCGAGATCACCACGGTCATGAATGCCATTGGTGAGATCAGGGTGACGGTGCCTACGGTCGCCCAGATTGAAACCCTCATTGGCGATCATGTATACCAGGACTTATTGTCCCGCAGATATTTCGGCACCTGGACGCCTGAAACGCCGGAGGGCACTTCCGTCACCATCGAAGAGGTGAGGCCGAAGGCGCTGGCCGATGCCCTGGCCATCGCCATCAATCCGCAGAACGGTGCCGACGAGAATGCCCTGGCCAATTTTATCCCGGCAGGACAGGCTTTTGCCGTGGCAATGGACGATGAGTATGTGGAGCAGCTGATCGGTGAGATCGTTGACCGGCCAAGGGATGATGGTGGCTTCGGGGGAATACCCACGACTTTTCCCAATATCGAGGGCCATGAATGCACGGTCAATCACCTGCACTGGAACTGCCAGTCCGGAGCCATCCATTTCTGGGGAGATGTGACCGTGGTGGATGCTATCTGCAAGACCGATGTCACGGTGGATTTCTGGGCCGACATCGGCCTGCGGTGGACGAGTCCCGGCGCCGACGGAGGCCAGACGCTGGAACCCTATGTCATCGACAAGGATGCCGACCTGCCCTGGTGGGCCTGGCTGCTGGCCATTCTTACCTTCCTTTTCGAGATCATCCTGGGGATCATTGCCATTGTACTGGTGGCGGTTGCTGAAAAGATTGCAGAGCGAGTCGGCGGAGCAGTCATGGAAGACGAAGTGAGCGGCCAGCTACAGTCCATCGGAGCCTGGCCGCAGCAGCTTCAGGGGATCGGTACGGTGCAGTCCACGTTCCAGGAGGAAGTGGGTATTGCATCCGACGGGCTGGTCTTTTCCGGATCGATCCTGATCACTGCCATGTATCAGATGACCATGGTGTCGCCGGCCAATGCGGGGGGACCCTATACGTGCCAGTCACTACAGACGATCCATCTTGATGCAGGCCCAGCCCATCCCTCGCTGAACTTTCAGTGGCGGCTGGGCGACGGTAGCTCGGCCTCGGGCCACGCTGCGGATCACAAATACATCGACAACGGACTTTATGTGGTCAGGGTCAGGGTGAAGGTCACGGAGCAAGGGGGAGCCACAACGCACCACTCGGTGGTGATGAAGGTTAAAAATGTCAGACCGTCGGTGGATGCCGGTCCCGATATTGAGATCGATGAAGGGCAGGTGGTGGATCTCTACGGCACTTTTTCCGATCCTGAGTGGGTAGACACGCATGAGGCCACATGGAACTTTGGTGATGATTCGCTGCCCCAGAAAGGTGTCCTGACTGAAACCAACGATCCTCCCCTGTCGAGCGGAGTGATCACCGGCAGTCACGCCTGGTGTAACAACGGTGAATACAGGGTCACCCTCCAGGTTAGGGACAAGGATGGAGGAGTGAAGGAGGACTCGCTCATCGCAAAGGTCAGGAATGTAACCCCGAAGGTCGATGCCGGTGACATCTTCTTTGCATATCCCTGCACTCCGGTGACGCTCGTCGCCAGGTTCAAGGATCCCGGTTGGTGCGATACCCACAAGGCGTTCTGGACATTTGGCGACTGTACACCACGTGTGCCCGCCACGGTGAAGGAAAAGCATGAACCTCCTGAAGGATTTGGCATTGCTGCGGCCACGCATGTTTATCATACGTGCGGTACGTTCCTCGCTGAGTGTGAGGTGATCGACTCTGACGGTGCCTCAGGAACGGATACGCTTCTGGTACAGGTTGTCGACGTGCTGAACAAGACCTTTGAAGAGGGCTTCCGCAACCTGGTGCAGGGAGTCGTCGCCAATGAATGGGAGCCGTATCCGATACCGGGTACAGGAGTGGTTCCCGGCATCACCGCATTGCCGGATCAGCTAGCAGGGATCAAATTCCTGCCTGCGGAGTTCATCCTCCATTCGGGTCAGCGATCCCAGCAAATCCTGCTGGAACGAACCGGAGCGGCTGGCATCTGGCAGCAGGTCGGCACCAACCCGGGATGGGATTATCAGGTTTCCGCATGGTATCACCTGAATGAAAATTTCGGGGGAAAGTGCCGGCTTGGTATTGATCCAAAGGGAGGGAAAGACCCGTCTTCCGCTGACATTTTATGGACCGAGGGACAGATGAAGCACGAATGGGATCAGCTGGCAGGGCGTATCACTGCCCAGGGGAACATACTGACGATTTTCCTTGAGGTAAGATCCGATAAGGAACCTGCACATGCCTGGTTTGACGATGTGAGGATCCTGCCGTACCCCTGCCCGCTTGAAGAACCGGTAAGGGAGGAAGAAGAACCAGAAGGCCCGAAAAGCAGGTGTGTGAACTGGAAGGAGGAGAAAAAGGAAAGAAATGTCGGTCCCAAATACGAGAAGGACGGATTCTCTTTTTCAAGCATAGATAAGACTGACCTTCGCATCGTGCTTTGGGGAAAGCCTGAAGGCACTGGCAAACTATCAGTTCCGCCGAAAGGACTCAGTGTAGCATTGCCATTTACCGCAAGGATCGTGACGGCCACCATGATCCGGTACCATTCGGATCGTCATTTCATGGAAGCGTATGACCGTGACGGAAATCTGCTTGGTACAGTCAGTTCCTCCCTGCAGGGGGAATCCGAGCTCCTCAAACTGGAAATGGAAGGGATAGCCGGTTTGGTTTTCAGAGGGGGAGGTAATGAAACCCTGCTGATCGAACTCTGCATCGCCACCGGGTCAACCATCACAGGAAGACCGGAAGGCTTCACCGGAAAGAAATATTCCGGCATTGTAAATATCGCAGCCAGGAAACGGGGCTGCAGGTAACTGAAATGAATCGTTGAACAAACTTTAATCATAATGCTATGGAAGAGCACAAAAATCATGTTTCTATTATATCCTGGCCAAAAGAGCCAGCCCAAGTGGAACACCAATTCAAAAAGGGAAGTCCGGCTGAGGTAGCGATCCGCTTTGAAAAGGATCCGGCCCATGTATCCATACAGCAATGGCCAAAGGACCCGATGAATGTGGATATGAACATGCTTCTGTCGGTCAGACAGCCAGTGCCCGTTTGTATCCGGCTGTGTGAACCCATCTGCGCCAAAAGCGACTATACGATCAGCGTCAACTTCCTCGATCGTCCGATCGGTTCCATATTGATCAAAGGGATGACCAAACTGTTCTCCTGCTTTGAGAGTGAACGGCCCAATCCGCTGTGCGTCGACTTTCGTGACCTTAAAGAAGGGACGGTGATCAGGGACAACATAACCCAGTACGGGATTAAATTCTCTCCTGTCGAACGTGATCTGAAAATTGTCACCCACGGAGAACCGGAAGGTGTCAATAAAATGATCTTCCCCCAGGAAGGATTACGGATCGAATTCCCCTATCCGGTGGATAAGGCGTGGCTGAGGATCTCCAATCCATCATACCAGCTTTTCCATATCTCGGTATATGCCGGCAGTGAACTGCTCAAAACGGAAGATGTAACCATGGATCAGGGCGACGTGAAGACAGAGGTTGCCCAGGATGACATGACCGCACTTGTCATTACCGGAGGAAAAGGCATCGCGTCATTGATCGAAGTTTGTTATGTCGCTTTTTGATTTTTTTTATGAAACAATACCTGATTTTTAATGAAAGGAGAACATTATATGCAAGAGAAGTCAAAGATAAATCCAAAAAGTGAACCCGCAGGGGAAAAGAAGGGAAATACGGCCGCCAGTGCCATCGAATTGACGAGTGTCGCACAGGAGGTATTCAGCCAGATCGCAAAATCCACCTCCAGGGTAGTGCAGCAGGCTGCTTCCATTCTTGAGGAGGAAGTGGCGGCTGGCATTGTCGCCGCGAAAGAGGTTGAAGGCAAGCTGTTCGATACCAGGGATATCCGCAAGGAGAACAAGGAGGTATTATTCAGCCGATTCAGGAAGGATGCCCATGAAGTGGTGGATATTTTCATGGATCTGGTCGGCGTGGCTGCAAAATACGGCATCAACCTTACCCAGCGGATGATCACCTTTACGGTGCCGGGTACAAAAACAGAAGAGGCGCCTGTGTCGGATGTTCCGAAACTGGAGATGCCCGAGCCCATGAAACCCGGAACGGAGACGGAAGTTCCCATGGAACTGGAAAACAAAAGCCGGGAGGTCACGGATGTGTTCAGCATGTACTGCACGGATCTGATCAGCAGCCAGGGCAAACGCATTGCGGCCGGAAACATTACCTTCGCTCCGGATACGATTAAGATCGGGCCGGGCCAGACCGCCAGGGTAACGGTAAAGGTTTCGGTGCCCCGAACGACTCCGGCAGGTTCTTATTCGGGGCTGGTTCAGGCCACCAACCTGTATCAGCTGCGTGCTATTCTGATCATCAGGGTCGTTTAAGCTTCCGGCATGCCAGCCAAGAGCTATGACTTTGTAAAAGAGGTGCTTGAGGACTACAATGCACTGGCCATCAAGTCTCTTTTCAGGTACATACCGGAGCAGGAACCACGCAGGTATCTGTATGAGCTGGTTTCTTCCTATCCGGGCAGGCCGGGGAAGGGATTCCGGCCGGGATTATGCATGGCCACCTGCAAGGCGTTCGGCGGCACCGAGCACCTGGCCCTCCAGTCAGCGGTAGCCATTGAACTCTTCCATAATGCATTCCTTGTCCACGATGACGTGGAGGACGACAGTGATTACAGGAGGGGTGAAAGGACGTTGAACGCGGAGTATGGGATACCCATCGCGGTAAATGTGGGGGATGCTATGAATGTGCTCAGCATCAGGCCGTTAATGGAGAATTTATCCCTGTTGGGACCTGAATTGACCTGGCTGGTCTTTACCGAGGTGGAGCACATGGTCAGGCAGTGTGTGGAAGGGCAGGCCATGGAACTGGGCTGGGTGCACGACAATGACATCCACCTGACCGAGGAGGATTACCTCCGCATGACCCTGAAAAAAACCTGCTGGTACACGATCATCCATCCCTGCCGTATCGGTGCACTGATTGCCACTGGCGGGGAAGCGGATCTGGACCGTTTTAACCGGTTTGGCTATTACCTCGGTGCCGCATTCCAGATCCAGGACGACCTGCTGAACCTGATCGGCGATAAGGAGAAATATGGCAAGGAGATCGGCGGCGATCTGTGGGAAGGCAAACGTACCATGATGCTTATCCATTTGCTCAATTCAGCAACGGATGACGAAAAGGAGTGGCTGGGTCATTTTTTGAGTGTACCCCGCCGGCAGAGGAACCTTCAGGATGTAGAAAATGTCTATCGCTTGATGATCACGTATGACAGTTTCGGATATGCCCGGTCCTGTTCCCGTAACCTGGCCGGCGCTGCTCTGAAAGAGTTCTTCACTGCCTATGGGGATCTGCCGGATACGCGGGACAAGGAATTCCTGTATAGGATCGTTCTGTACATGATCGAGAGAGAGCTTTAAAATGATTTGGAATTCAACGATTTAGCTGATTGTTGATAACTAGTGATAAAGATTTGCGGGAATGCATCACACGGGATTCCTTCCGGCATGACTTGCGGAAAGCGGGCAAACTACGCAAAGCCGCATCCCATACATTGACTCTGGAAATAGTGGCGGTTCAGCGTACAATGGTCTTATGACTGTACACTTTATCCAGCATGCGGTCGAAGAAGCTGTTCCGCTCTTTAGCAGATACCGTGCTGATGAGAACGGAGTTTTCCATCAGTGTATGCATGAAGTCTTCGATATCCTTGCAGAATTCCGAGTTGGTCGTACTGAACAATTGAATGAGATTAGTTGTTTCAAACAACGCATCCGCTGAAAGACTGTAATGAGTGATCAGGTACCTGATCTTAAAGATTGGAAGTCTACCCTGGAAAAGTTGACAGTGGGCTGGCTACATCAACAACCGTTCGACACTGGTGAGCGGGACTGCTGAACGGGAAAGGAACAAGTTCTTTAGGGAAATCGTCTATCAGATCCAGAAATGTCAGTTGCAGCTGGATGGGTGAAGCAGTTTTCGTTAAAGCCCGTCAGCCATTCTGAAGAAATAATACACGCTCGGTTGCATATTAGGAATACTTGATGTATATTTATGTCATAATTCAATTCCCAAATTCTGCAATGCTCAATGCTCAATACTGAATACTGAATATAAAATCCTGAACGTTATGGCTCTCTATAATAAAAAAGGAATGCTTTTCATACCCACTCCGGAGCGAACGAAAGCATTCGGCAAAGTATCTTCTCTTTTGGTCATCAGTCAGTGTTACTGCCCCGAAGGTCACAATCTTGTCAGCCCCAGGGCAAATTTCGACGGATATGAGGGTATTCTGATCAAAGTGAGGAAGGGGGGGCAGATGGGCCTGGTGGCCCTTAGCCCTGTTTACGGTGTGAAGAGCCGGATATCCTTTGATGTGGACCTGAAAAAGGGCGATATCACAGAAATCCTTTGTCCGGTATGCGAGAAGCCTTTCCCATTGTACCACCCGTGCTCTTGCGGCGGACACCTGGTAACCATTTTCATGGATGATAAGATCAATTACAGCAATTGCATCCTCATCTGCAACCGGGTGGACTGCTTCAATGCCGAGCTGCGGTTCCATGATGAACTCGTCCATTACGACAGCACTGACCAGATCATGTTCGGGTAGGCATCAGTTCACTTCTTATTTCCTTCATTTCACACTACGCATCCTTCACTTCGCAGCTTTTCGGTTTCCTGCCGCGTGGAAGGAACTTAATTTTGGTGCATGTTTCATTCACATAGTGTTTAACCACCAAAATCAAGTTACCATGAAAGCACAGGTTTTAGCAGTTCTGAGTGTCCTCTTCTTCGGAATGACCTCTGGTTATGGCTCAGCCGTTACACCAGTCGATTCGGTTGCTGAAAAAAACGCATCCGTTGAATGTGTCGTCTATACCAGCCACGACGGATTGATCACTTTCCGTATGGTCAAGGCTCCTGACGAGGTAGTCAGGGTGGGCTTGTATGATACCAAAGGCAACCTTCTTGTCAGCAGGAGATATAAAAGGATCAACAGTGTTAAATTGAGCTACGATCTGAGCGAATGCCCGGATGGCAATTACGAGATCCGTGTCAGCACCAGCGATGCGACTGTATTTTCAAGGTCCGTTGCCAAACCGCAGGCGTCCCTCACTAAAAATTAACCTGGAGATGTTCCTGACCGGGTTCCACCCGTTGCCGTTCTTTGAAATCCTGGCTCGACTGTGTGCATCAGGCCTTAATTTCGTACATTTGAGGACTGTTAAGCGATCAAAGGCATCACCCGTATGGATCCATTGAGCAAGCCTGTTTTTCGCAATCCCCTGGTGCGCTGGGTGGCATTGCTGGCCACAGGGCTGATCTGCAGTTTTGCGGTCGATGTCACCTTCACCCTGATCTACCCCTGGCACCGTATCTTCAGCACCTGGTCATCATATCTCTATCCGGTGGCAGGTGTGCTGCTCGGCGGAGAGATCTTCAGGCTGGTGATCCTGAGGCTGAACAGGTCCATCCAATGGGAACGGAATCTCTGGAAGAGGGGCATCACTCAGTTTCTGGTAGGAGCAGGCCTTTCACTGACGATCACAACCGGTATCCGGTGGATCTGGATACTGGCTTTCTCAGGGGATGTGTTTGTGCGGTTCGTTGACGAACTGATCATCGCCTTTTTCGGATTATTGATCATTACAGGGATGGTAGTGTGGGACCTTGGGATTTTCCTCATCAGGAAGTGGAGGCTTTCAGAGTTGCAGGTGGAACGGTTCAAAAAGGAGACAGCAGAATCCAGGTTCGAGACACTGCGTGCACAGGTCAACCCGCACTTTCTGTTCAACAGCCTGAATACCCTGTCTTCGCTTATCCATGAGGATCCCGGGAAGGCCGGTGAGTTCATCAGGGAGCTTTCGGACGTTTATCGCTACATCCTTGATATGCGTGAAAAAAATACGGTCGATCTTAGGGAAGAGTTGGTGTTTATGCGGTCGTACATTTTCCTGCTTCAGCTTCGCCATGAAAACCGCCTGTTCCTGAGTGAAAACATCCCAGAAGGATACGGGAACCATCAGATCGTTCCGGCGGCTCTCCAGCTGCTGATCGAAAATGCCATCAAGCACAACGTAGCCTCTGCCAGTAAACCGCTGACCATCCGTTTGTTTGTGGACGGCCAGGATTATCTTGTGGTGACCAACAACCTGCAGCGGAAAGCTGAAAACGTTCCCTCCCCGGGTTTCGGTCTCAGAAGCCTGGCCAGCCGGTATATGTTCCTGACGGACAAACCGGTCCAGATCGATGAAAGTGGTACTGATTTTTCGGTAAAGATCCCCTTAATCCCATGATCCATGAAGGTACTGATCATTGAAGACGAGCCTTACGCACAGAAGGAACTCACCAGGCTGCTGGAACAGACCGGCAGGCAGCTGGAGGTCATGGCCTGTACCGATTCTGTGGAGGAGGCGGTCGAATGGTTCCAGCTGAATCCAATGCCTGATCTGATTTTCATGGATATTCAGCTGGCGGATGGACTGAGTTTCGAGATCTTCAGGAAAGTGAAGGTAACGGCACCGGTCATCTTTACAACCGCTTTCGATCAGTATGCCATTCAGGCCTTCAAAGTGAACAGCATCGATTATCTTCTGAAACCTGTCAGGCTGAATGAACTTAACAATGCGATGCAAAAGCTGGAAGAAATCCGGAATCAGTTCTCCGGCAGGAGAACCTTCCTTGAAAGTGGCGACATCGACAGACTGGTGAAAAGCATCCGGCCGGAATATAAGTCGCGTTTTATGGTCAGACTGGGTGATCAGTTTAAAACGGTCTCTACCATGGAGATAGCCTATTTCAGGGCAGAGGACAATGAAGTCATCCTGGTGACGCAGAATGGAAGGAACTACATTGTCGACCATTCATTGGATGAACTGGGCCAACTGCTCGATCCGCGTGTTTTTTTCAGGATTTCACGCAGTTATTTGGTGGGCATCCATTCAGTGATGAAGGTGAGCAAATATTTCAACAGCAGGCTGATTCTCGAGCTTCAGCCGGAAGCAGGTGAAAAGGTGCTCATCAGCAGGGTGAAGGTGCAGGAGTTTTTAAAGTGGATGGACAAGTAGGGGAATAATTTAAGATTCAGTATTCAGTATTTGGAATTTAGTATTTGAGTTTTGACGGATATGAGCAAGATATTTTTGAAATATTGGGGTTCGATCATCATCCTTTTATTAATTACATCGTGCCACAGGGTGGTGATCGTGGTGGATGAGATACCGGAGAATACCCCTCCCGGTGAGGCACTGTATTTTGCAAGCAACCTGAACCGGTGGGATCCGGGGGATGAGCGGTACCAGCTGGAAGCCAATGCCAACGGTACCTGGCAGATTACACTTCCCCCGGGTTTCGGAACGATTGAGTATAAATTCACCCGGGGTGGGTGGCTTTCGGTGGAAACGGATATTTGCGGAACGGATATTAATAACCGGATCCTTCCCATTACAAAGGATGACACCATTCATCACTGCATCGAAAGCTGGCACGATCAGTTTCCCCTGAAATGCGAGGGGGTGGTGCTGATCCTTGACGTTATTCCTGAGAACACGCCTCCGGATGCGGATATTTATTTTGTGAGCAGCATGCGTGACTGGTGGACCTATGATAAGAATTACCTGATGAAGCGTAATGCCGATGGATTTTATGAGCTCCGGATTCCAAAGCGCGTCGGGGAGTACATTGAATTCAAGTTCAACCGCGGACCCTGGTCAACCGTCGAAGTGGATGCCAGCGGGAATAATATTAAAAACCGGCAGATGGTTATCCGTGATCAGGACACCCTTTATTTTCAGATCGAACGATGGAAGGACAGACAGTAATCAGTTGGCAGTTAGCAGTTGGCAGTTGGCAATGGAACAATAGAACAATAGATCAATGATAAATTGACAATTGCCAACTGACAATTAAAAATTCTTCAGGACTCTGTACGCGTAAGGCTGGAACTCAATACCGGATGAGAGTGTGGCCGGTGATTCGTCAAAAGCATCCTTCCACACTGAATTCACCAGCTCGGCAGGCACACTGTATTCGATTGCCACTTTTCGCGTGTTAACCATGACAAAAAGTTTCTCCTGGTTGTTTGTTCGCAGGAAAGCCAGTATGTCCTTATTGCTGAAGGTCTTTAATTCTGCGATGGAATCAATCCTTGCCGTTTCGGAAGCATTATAAAATGTGAGGATCTTTTCATATTCCCCAAACATATCCGGATTCTGATCCCAGTCGATCGTGCTATGTTCAAAAAAGGGAACATTGTCGCTGACTCCGACTTCCTGGGATCCATACAGCAAAGGAATACCTTTGAGATAGATGGCTATGACGGATGCAGCCAGCGCCCCCTGTTTGCCGTTGAAAAGCGACACCGGGGTTGCATCCCAGGCTGATTCATCGTGGTTGGTGGTGAAACGCAGCTTATGCCTTCCTGAAGGTATGTTCTTGTATTCGTTTTCGTTCACCGTGAACAGGCCGCTTGCTGCCTGGTTTTGTATAAATACTCCTTTGAGCTTATTGTAGAAGTCCCACGAATAATTCATCTGGAATCCGGCTGTAAAATGATCGGGGCGCGACCCTTCCGCCAGCAGGATCAGCTCTTTCTCCTGGCCGGATTTCAGGTCAGTGAGTGCCTGCTGCCAGAAACTGAACGGGACAAAGTCGGCCGCATCGCAACGGAATCCGTCGATATCCGCCGTGTTCACCCAGTATTCCATGGCTTCGATCATCGAGAGCCTCATCTGCGCATTGTCGTAATTCAGGTCAGCCACATCGAGCCAGTTGGTACCTGCAGGGTGAACAATGTTCCCTGAGCCATCTTGGGTGTACCAGTCTTTGTTACTGATCCAGGGATTGTCCCAGGAGGTGTGATTGGCAACCCAGTCGATGATCACCGCGATATCCATTTCGTGGGCCTTTGAGACCAGATCCTTGAAATCCTTCAGGGTACCGAATTCGGGATTCACCTCTTTGTAATTCTGTACGCAATAGGGTGAGTTGACCGAATTAACCTGACCGACGGGATGGATGGGCATAAGCCAGATCACGTTGATGCCCAGTTTATGGATTTCGTCCAGCCGGCCGGTGACTCCCTGCAGATCCCCTGTGGTACTCAATGCCCGTATATTCACTTCATACATCACGATATCTTCCGTTTTTGGAACGATGAAGGAGCTTGTATCCTCCGGTTGAGGAGGATTCACCTTTTCTTCAGGATCTTTTTTGCAGGATGCAAGCAGAAGCAGAACGATCAACAGAAATAACAGGATTCTCATGGAAACTTCTTTTGGCAAAGGTACTGATTCAGGAGAGAATTGTTAATTTTACGGAAACAAACTCCACCCCAATGAGAATCCTTTTACTGTTATTGGCATTGATGGTCTTTTCCAGAGAAGTCCTTCCCCAGACCATTCCCTACAATCTTTACCCAGACTGGGAGTCAACGCCCCAGGGCCATGTGGCCACTGGCCTTGGTGTTGCTGATATCAACGGGGACGGCTGGAAGGATATCATCGCCGCCAATGGCAATGACATTGACCGCCAGCATCTGGTAGTCTATTACAACCAGGGCGACGGAACTTTCCCGCTTGTACCAGATTGGCAGTCCTTTGATGTTGATTACCATGGACACCTCGCAGTTGGGGACATCAACAGGGACGGCTGGCTGGATGTGGCCGTCTCGGTTTATCTCGGACAGTACGGCTGGGGCTCCAAGGGCAAGGTGAAAGTATACTATAACACAGGAGGGGAGCTGGAAACAACACCCTCCTTTCAATCGAATCCTTTCTATACATTCAGCTGCAGCCTGGGAGATGCCGACGCCGATGGTGATCTGGACCTGGCAGTGGCCTGTTCAGAGACCTACCATTCGAAATATGATTATGGGAGAATCTTTTTCAATGAAAATGGATTGTTCAGCATTGACAATGTTTGGTTGTCTGACATCGTGATGGGGCCAATGGATGTAGAATTTGGCGATCTTGACGGGAATGGTTTTATGGATGTGATTTTTGTAAGTGAAACCACACCCAGCTATATCTTTCTGGCGGACACGAACGGACAGATTTCGTCATCGCCGGTCTGGCAGTCTGCTGAAGGGAATACTTACCTGAATTCGGTTGATATTGGCCATACCTTCCCTTATAACATCCCATATGCCGTAATGACGGGGAATAATCAGACGTCTGGTGACGGCAGGATCCGTCAGTATCTTTTCGGGCAGCCATTCCCTGAAACCAGTTATGCCTATTGGCTTTCCGATTTGGTTGGATATGGCTCCGGGATCCTCATCGCTGATGTCACCCGCGATCAGATCCCTGACCTGATCTACGGAGGATGGTGGCTGCCGGTGGAGGTCCTTGTAGGAGATGGTACCTCATTCAACACTACCCCTGCATATACTTCCTCGATGACGTCTGTGGTGGAAACCATCCAGATGGCGGATCTTGGTAAGGAAACTCTGGTATCTGACCAGGATGAATACGTCATTTCCTTCAGACAGAATGTTCTTTACCTTTCACACCAGGTCATTGACCAGATCAATGAAGTGAGGAAGAACGGAGTCACCATGGAAGATACGGATTTTATATATGTGCCGAATAAAAATTGGATATCCTTCGCCCATCCTTTGTTTGCAGGCGACCAGGTTACGGTTGATTACCTGTACTGCCTTGATGGCGATCTGATCATCACAAACTGGGATTCAGATAAAGGTAATTTCATTTATTATAATAATGCCTCTCCGGTGGCGATCGATGAACCATTTCAAAGGCCCGGTTCACCGGAAATCGGATTATTTCCCCAGCCTGTCGCAGACCTTTTGAATGTGACCGTCCGTCTGTCCCGAAAATCTGAATGCCGGTTTGGAATATACAGTACTGAAGGTAAGAAAATGAAGGCTGCCGGTCAGTACGATCTGCCGGAGGGTCCAAGTAAACTTACGATCGATGTCTCTGCCCTGCCAGTCGGTGTATATTTCCTGAAAATAGATCTGGACAATGAACAATTCCTGCGCAAATTCGTTAAGTTCTGATGACCTGTGATACGTTCAGTCATTACTTTCTAAGGAAGAATAACAATTTGACAATCTGTTTATCCAGCCGAACCACCCGATTAGAATGGCTTTTATCAGAGAAACATATCCAGTAACCGGCATGAACTGTGCGTCATGTGCCTCGAGTGTCGAAAGCGCGCTGTCGTCCATTGAAGGTGTCCGGAGGGCCAGTGTCAACCTGGCCTCCAACACGGTACTGATCGAGTTCGACGAGGAAAGGACAAGTCCCGGACAGATGAGATCCGCACTAGATACCATGGGGTATGGGCTGGTTATCGAAACAGTCGTTAACCAGGATGCTGTTGATATCCATGAAGACGATCAGCTGCATCTGGCCAGGCAAAATACACTGTGGGCCATCGTCCTGAGCATTCCGGTTTTTGTTTTGTCGATGTTCGTTCCCTCATTCCCCTTCAAGAACTGGATCATGCTCATCCTATCGCTTGTCGTGATGGGCTGGTTTGGGAGAGAATTTTTCATTGTCGCCTGGAAAAGGTTGAAGCATGGCTCGGCAAACATGGACATGCTGGTAGCCCTGGGAACCGGATCGGCATTCATTTTCAGTACATTCAATACGGTTTTCCCTGAATTTTTGCTTCAACATGGAATGGAACCGCATGTGTATTTCGAAAGCACCGTCGTGATCATTTCGCTGGTCCTTTTAGGCAGGTATCTTGAACAGAGGGCACGCAGGCATACTTCCCTGTCGATCCGCAAGCTTATGGGGCTTCGTGTTCATACAGCGCGTATCCTGCGGACTGGCGAAGAGGCAGAAGTTCCGCTTGCCGAGGTCATCCCGGGTGATACTATCCTGATTCGTCCGGGTGAGAGGATCCCTGTTGATGGCATGGTGACAGAGGGCGTATCGTATGTTGACGAGAGCATGATCACGGGAGAACCCTTACCGGTTGAGAAAAGAGAAGGAGACACCCTGATCGGTTCAACCCTGAACACGACGGGGAGCTTCCGGATGAGGGCAGAGAAGGTAGGGGCGGAGACCATGCTTTCGCAGATCATCCGGCTCATTCAGGAGGCTCAGGGCAGTAAACCGCCGATCCAGCGGCTGGCCGACCGCATCGCCGGGATCTTTGTGCCGGTGGTACTTGCCGTTGCCTTGATCAGCTTTGCCGTCTGGTATCTTTTTGGACCCACGCCTCCGTTGACCTATGCATTTGTCATCATGGTCACGGTGCTGATCATTGCCTGCCCCTGTGCCATGGGGCTGGCCACCCCCACAGCAGTCATGACCGGAGTAGGACGGGCTGCAGAGATGGGGATATTGATCCGCGACGCGGCAAGTATCGAAAACCTGAACAAGGCAGATGTAATCGTGATGGATAAAACGGGTACGATCACTGAGGGAAGGCCATCGGTCAGGGAGGTTTTCTGGGATCCCGGAACCAACACCCGCGGAGAGCTGGATCAGATCCTTTATTCGGCGGAATCCCTGTCGGAACACCCGCTGGCCAGGGCAGTGCTTGATCATTATAAACCGAAGGGGATCCAGCCTCTTCTTCCTGATGAGTTCACCGCTTTCCCGGGCATGGGTATTAAAGCCACTTTTGATAAGAAGCCATATGTCGTCGGTAATAAAGCTTTTGTTGATACATTGGGAGCCGCGGTCAGTGATGAAATAGCCACTACATACCGGGAATGGACACAGAAAGCCTGGACGGTCATTTTTCTGGCAGACGGTACCCGCGCTCTTGGAATAGTAGCCATTTCCGACAAGGTAAAAGACACTGCAACAGGTGCCGTGCAAAAATTCAGGCAAATGGGCCTGAAGGTCGTGATGCTCACAGGCGATCATGCAACGGGGGCTGCGGTCATGGCCAGCCAGGTGGGCATTGATCGTTACCTTTCGAATCTCCTTCCCGCCGACAAGCTTGGTTTCATCCGCGAGCTTCAGCAAGCGGATCACAGGGTTGCGATGGTGGGCGACGGGATCAACGACGCCCCTGCACTGGCGCAGGCGGATGTGGGCATCGCCATTGGAACAGGGACCGATGTTGCCATGGAAAGCGCTCAGATCACCCTCATCCATGGAGATCTTGAAAAGCTGGTCCAGACGATCCGGTTCTCAGGCAGGATCGTGCGTACCATCCGCCAGAATCTTTTTTGGGCATTCTTCTATAATTCGGTCAGTATTCCCATCGCTGCAGGGATACTTTTTCCTTTTACGGGATTTCTGCTGAATCCAATGATCGCCGGGGCAGCGATGGCGTTAAGTTCGGTGTCAGTTGTAGGAAACAGTTTGAGACTGAGGAGGTTATAAAATAAAATTCCAAATCCAACTAACTGCAACTGTCCCTTACCTGAGTTCAAAGAATTCCACGGTACAGGTGGATATTTCCAGTGGTTTTTTTTCAATATTCCACAAGTAGGTCACAAAGGTGTGTGCAGAATCCGGAAGCAGGGCTATGAATAATCCGCTGACCACATCGCTGTTCTCTGCTTTCCATGCTGTACGCTGCCAATCCAGTGGGATCCGCTCATAGCACAGCGTTGCGCGGTCTTTGTCAAAGGCGGTGAAGACGATCCAGGCACGGAGCGGCTTCGCCGATGATATGATAGAGAGTCTGTAACCCGCATATAAGGATTTACCCTTCAGGGTATCGGCAGAACCTTGTGCGAAGCTGATAAATTCTTCCGATGTGCTGACGTTGCTGATCTGAAAGGAAGAGACGGGTAAGCGTAAAGCTGGCGTTTTCCGTTTGAACAGGTAAAAACCGGTTTGAGGATCGTAATCCAGCGAATCGTATGTGTTGAGCCAGTCAGGATTCTCCGTGATACCGGCAATCTGGTAATCAGCGATGGTTCCCGGATAATCTGAATACTGGATGATCCCGGCAGGGCCACCGTGCCTGAAGTTCTGGTAAGCCCACTGCATCTCGCGGCCTCTGTAACCACCTATGGTGGCGGGATACCCGTTCACCGGCTGGTCAGATCGAACCCTCTGGTAGAAACGCTCGGGGATCCGCTCATTTTCGAAGGAGACATGCGAGAAGTTGACATTCATTCCAAAGGTGACAGGGATGATCAGCAGCGGCAGCGCCAAAAGGGTGATCCAGCGTTTATTGGTCCTGTAGACGGCCGCATCGATCGTGAAGATGGCTGTTCCAATGAGCAATGGGTAGTAGTACAATGCGGTCCGGGATTCGTGGTAGTTGATACCGAAGATCCAGTGTGCCGTCAGGGCACCGATGATATTCCCACCCATAAGGTAGAGGAAAAGGTAATGGTAACTGAACCATTGGTTGAGCGGTCGGTGGGAAATATTCCAAACAAGGTAAAAAACCAGCGAAACGGATAGCAGAATGCATGCATACCAGAAAGCTACGGCCTGACCACTTTCAAACAATAAGCCCGAAAGTGAACGAAACGTTGTTGTGATCAGTCCTTCCGATGAACCGTAATAAAGTGCTCCATGGCTTTTAAGGTAGAACAGGTAGGTTGTGAAGAAGGCAGTGGGGAGGAAGGAGAGGAGTAGAAATGAGAGAGTAGAGATGGGTGTGGGTGTGAGTGTGGGGGTGGAATATTTTTTATTACCGGAGGTGGAAAAGAGTTGGGGTGGTGAAGGCAAACGGAGTTTTGGAATTTGATTACTTGAATTTGTTTGGAATTTGGATTTTGGAATTTGGGATTTTTGTCTCCTTGTGTTTTGGATGAAAATAACGACCAGAATGATCTGCAGAAGGATAAATGCGTACATCAAATTAAGATTGGAACCGACGGAGAGCATTCCATAGAGAAGGGCCAGGCTGTAATTTTTAACTGAAAATTTAAACATCAGGCAGTTCAGGTACCAGCAGGAGCCCAGCAAAAATGCCATGGACATCCCATATCCCCTTGTCAGGGAAAAGAACTCAAGGAAATTATGGGCAAACAGCATCGAGAGGATAAAGCTCCAGCGCAGAAAAGGCAACTGAATCTGCCGGGCGAATTTCCAGACAAAAAAGACGAACAGGGGAAACGACAGAACGTTAGGCAGCCGCAGGGCCAGGGGAGAAGAGCCGAGAATTTTATAAGAAATCCATGTAAGTGCCGAATTCAAAAGGTGATTGTTCGCATCCAGGTGCGAATGGAAGGGCAGGAATGAATTCGTATGAATATAGTGAAAAAAAGTGGCAATCTCATCGTAGATCAGAGGTACACAGATGGCTCTCGCCCATATATAGATCCACAACAGAAAAGAAATGCTCCAGAAAAGAATCGCTTCCCTGTTCCGGTTGCCTGACAGATTCATGGGTTCAGTTGTTCATGACAGATGAACGCAAGTTAAGAAAATCATCAATGGGAAAGGGAATCACTGGATAATTTGGATCGTGTTCTTTTCGGTATCTTCGGTGATGAGGAAAGAAGTGTACCAGGCGGCCGATTTTGAAGTGATCTCTTGCAGGAGCTGTGAATGATTTGTTTTTAATGATTCGCAGAGGGATTGAATGTCATCTGTCTGGAAAGTTATTTTGCAGATCCCACTGATCACATCTTTTTTTATGCCCGCATGCCCGGTTTCCTTAACAGGATCTTCACCCGACGTGTCTTTCAGAAGTTCAATAATAAAACCGTCGGCATACAGCTGTCTTACGTAGATGCCCCTGTCAGATACTTCCCACTTACGGGTAAACGTGAAATCCAGGTTCTGTTCATACCAGTTGATCTCCGATTCAATATCGGACACTTTTATCCCAATGAGGTACGGGCGTATTTCACGCGCATCCATGGATTTAGCCGAGGCGATGATCTGAATGAGCGTGCTGTCAGGATCATAGAGATCAAAATAGGTATACCCGCTGATTTCACTGTTGATGACTCCATTAACCTGATCCGGATGCTTCTGCTTCAACTCCTGGTAAAAGTCATCAAATCCGGTGATCAAAAAACCCATCTTATAGTAGCCGTAATTCGATGCACCGGCTACGGAAGGCATCTGACTGCCGGTGGCCGTACTTTGGATGAGTTCAATATAAAAGTCTTTCCGTTTTAAGACCGCTATTTTTGTTTTCTGCTTGATAAAAGTATACCTGTCATCCATTTCAAAACCAAGCATCTCTTTGTACCAGGAGACGGATCGGTCAAGACTGCTGACCTGGAGGGTGATGAGGGATGGTTTGACCTGCCTGGGAGGCTGGGCATCAGCCGAATGGTTGAATAAGAATACAATGGTAAATAAAGCTAAGATAAAGGATAATCTGCGCTTCATATGGGTAGGAGTTTCGTGGAAAACGTAAATATGCAAAGATTTAGTACATAAATGATAAGATTTATTTACGATGTAACCGATGAATTATTTTTTTGCCACGTGTGTTGAAAGAGGCCGATTCTTCCGGCAACCGGCTGTTTATCCGTGCCACCAGTTCGGGGGTCAAGCCAGGCTCCTGCCGGGCTGCCTTGAACAGAATGTCGAGGCTATATGCTTTAACGGCAGGCTTCTCCAACCCGGAGTAAATATATTCGAAACATAGACTTACCAGTTTACTTAGATGTTCATCATTAAGTGGATAGGGTTGAAAGGTAAAGATCTTCAATACATTCATTTTAACGCCGTCGGTTTTGATATTTTGCAATTTTTCGATCAGTAATGGTAACCAGGGTCTGATCATTTCCGGATTTTTCTGACTGGTTTCAGAAATCACACGGGAAGCCCGGTTGGATACCTGAGGTTTCTCCTTAAGTGCCAAAGCAACTATTTCATCAAACAAGTGCGGGTGTTCCTGAACCATTTGAACAACCTGTTCGATGGTTCGTTTGGAACTATCGAAAAACAGAGACTCGAGGGACATAGGATGTATTTTAGAACACGGATCAATCTTTAATACACCGGATGCTCCAGCCATACCGCGTATCATCATAATCCCTGCACAATCCTTCCATCTGGCATGGGAAACTACGCGGCCAGACACCGTTTTCTGTGAATTGTGACGATGACCACAGGGCTGCTCCCTCACCCAGGTTTGTAAAACTCCCGTCCGGATTTCGACTCCCTGAAGAAAGGGAATTGAATCCTGACAGGTTATCCCCTGCACATCCCTCAGGCCATCCGGAGATGGATTTCAGGTGAGTGCCTGCATCATTACCACGGCATCCGGTCTTCAACCATTCGGGGTCTCCCACTCCGTAGTGCGTATCAGCAGTTCCTTCCAGTATCCGAAGATCCTCATCGGTCGGGATGTGCCACCCATCCGGGCAAATGCCCTGGGATCCCTCGTCAGTACTGTACTCCATGGCTTCCTGCCACTGGTACAGACCTCCATAGAGGGTGCAATTCGATGGATCATCATTATAACAGTACTTCTCGATCGTTCCATCGTTCGATGGTTCCATTGTTCCTTCTATCATGGTTCCCGCATTCATGTTCTCTGCCAACCAGCACTGGTTTCCGATCTGCACGGTCTGGTAGGTTTGTCCTTCCCAGGTTACCGTTGGTACACCGGGACATGGTTGACCCTGGGTGATGAATCCGATCGAGCTGCCATAGGCTGTCCCCATGCTGTTCGTGGCATAGGCCCTTACATAATATTGGGTACTGGCGCTCAATCCGGTAATATTGCTGGTGAAATCACCTGCTCCAGCTCCATCGGTTGTGTGATCATCATTTATGGTAGGGAATTCTGATGTGCCCCAGCATACTCCACGGGCAGTGACAGCACTTCCTCCGATGCTTGTCGCATTACCGCCGCTGACAGCTGAATTTTGAGTGATGTTGGTTATTGCCGCCGTGGTCACCATGGGCAGGCTGGTCTGATTGTTGAGGCAACGTACGGATTGACAAAAATCACCTTTAATATCATCCGTCCGGTCAACCTGATCATGCTGATAATTCAAGCCTCTGTCCCAGGCTTTGTCAGTACCCGTTATTTCAGAAGATGTCCAGTAAGCGCTGTACTGGTTTATATAACCAAATCCATTCTGGGGCCAGCAGAATCCGCCCGGGAGACTTGAAAAGCCGTAAGCGTCCGTTCCGCCTCCATTATCGTTCCAACCTGCAATGGACTTGAGGTTATTTCCAGCATCAAAACCCATGCTGCCTCTGTTTTCCCAGATCGTATCGCCGACACCATACTGGCTGTCGACGGTACCTAGCAACACTTTCCACTCATCATCCGAAGCGATGTGCCAGCCTGTCGGACAGATAGCCTGTGCACCCTGCTGGGAAACGTACTGCATCATCTCGTTCCATAAATATAAGCCTCCATAGAGGGTACAGTTAGCGGTATCGTTATCGTAACAATATTTTTCGATAGTTCCATTATCTGATTGTTGTTCAGTGATATTAATCATAGTCCCCACATTCAGGTTCTCTTTGAGCCAGCACTGGCTGCCGATCATTACGGTATGATAGGTACTACCCTGCCACACCACCGTTGCACCTCCGGGGCAGGATACGCCGGGAGTCGTGAAAGCGAACTGGTTTCCGTATCTTGTCCCTGTGCTGTTGGTGGCATAAGCACGGACATAATAATGCGTTGCATTGACTAAACCGGTCAGGTCACTTGTAAATTCCCCTGTGCCGGTACCATCCGCTGTGAAATTGTCTGAAAGAGTGGGATTTTCGTTTGTACTCCATACCACTCCACGGGCAGTGACCGGATCACCTCCATCACCTGTGATGGTGCCGCCACTGGTCGCTGTTGATCCGGTGATATTTGTCAGATTTTTGGTGGTGATCATGGGTGGATCGGTTCCCGGACCTTTTATGCAACGAAGGGACAATCCATTTCCTGTTGCGAGTGTGTTTCGCCCGATCTGAGGGGAGCCGCTACCCAAATGACGAGAATAACTTGATTCTGAACCAATGGATGAAAATGCCCAGAAATAGGCGCTGCTGTCTCGTCCATTAAAACTATCCCCTTCCACCAGCCGGCCTGCAGGTAATGCATGAAATCCGAATGTATCTGTTCCATTTCCGCTATCGCTCCAGCCTGCTGTGGCCCGAAGCCTTCTACCCGCATTGGATCCTCTCCACCCGGTCAGGTCCCATTGAGGATCTCCCACAGCATAGAGACTATCCACCGTACCCTCAAGGATCTTGTATTCCTCATCAGAGGGTACATGCCATCCTTTGGGACAGATCCCCTGAGATCCGGGATAGGTTGAGTGCTGCATCAGCTCGCTCCAGGAGTAAAGTCCTCCATAGGCAGTACAATTCGTTTCCTCGTCGTTATAGCAGTACTTCTCAATGGTTCCATTATCTGATTGCTCCGTTGTTCCATCAATCCTGATTCCCACGTTCAGGTTCTCTGCCATCCAGCACTGGTCACCGATGCGGACCGCCAGATACTGCTTCCCATCCCTTGAGTCGGTCAGCGGATCGCAGAACACGTACTGCCTGCTGATACTGTCCATCCATGCCGATTCATCGGTCAGTTCAATGGTGATCCCTCCTTTTATGACCTGTTTCCTGAATTTGATCTTCTGATTGGCAAAATCAAAGCTGGTGATGGCAAAAAGGGTATCTGAGATCCCAGCTTCTCCACTCACACTGAATTTTTCTCCGGTGCTGGTCACTCCCTCAACTTCCAGGGTATCGGCCCAGAGTTTGACTTTTTTTTCTACAAAGTCTCCATAGATAAGTGGTTCAGGTGTTTCCGAATTAGCTATGTAGAGTTTGTTGGAGCCCATTTCATTCGCACCTGCCATATCGCCAAGAAAGACATTGTCGTTTCCTTCCGTGCTATTCATTCCTGCAGCCCTTCCAACATAGGTGTTAAATGAACCTGAAGTATTGAGATTACCGGCTGACAGTCCGACGAATACATTTCTTTTACCGGTTGTATTATAAGACCCTGCATTTGGTCCAATGAACGTATTTCGATCACCTGTTGTATTCCTAGTACCATTATTCCATCCCAGGAACACATTATAATTTCCGGTTGTATTGGCACTCCCTGCCTGGTATCCTACCATTACACCCCAATTTCCTCTATTATGAGCCCCTGCTTCATAGCCGATCATCACATTGTTGGCACCATTTGATTCAGCCACAACTGCCCGTGTTCCAAGATAAACGTTTCTTGATCCATGGGTAGCATATCCTGCATTATCTCCCACAATGGTGTTTTCCAGCTGGTTTCTGATATCAATCCTGCTGGCATGGAACCGCAGGAGCTGGTCGTCGAACTTGCCATAAATCAGCGGCTCGGAAGTTTCTGAGTTGGATATGTAAAGCCGGTTTGATTCAACTTCATTAGCACCTGCGAAATTTCCGATGAATACATTATTATTGCCTTCGACAGTTTTCCACCCGGCACACCTGCCGATATAGGTATTAAAGGATCCTGTCGTATTTGCTCCTCCTGCTGACAGCCCGATAAAGGTATTCCGTTGCCCGCTGGTATTTAACCACCCGGCATTGGTTCCCAGAAATGTATTCGCTGTGCCGGTTGTATTTTGCCAGCCTGTCTGCATTCCAATGGCTACATTGTAATGCCCGGAAGTGTTCGCATTACCTGCCTGATCCCCAATGAAAACATTACTGCGCCCCATCGTGTTGTTTTGGCCGGCAAGGCGGCCCAGATATACATTTTGAGTACCACCTGCGTTGCTCTCCCCACTGTGCTCACCGATAAAGATGTTATTATCCGGATTGAGGATCTCCACCCGTTTATCCATGAACCGCCATTGTTCCTGCCCGCCAGTGTATATCCGTATGATGTCCTCATCCGGATTTTCTTCCGCTTCGATCTTTGTATCTCCGTCGCGGTCGCGGATCCCTGATGAGGCAGCGGCATCCTCCGCGTGCAGGGCATAGGGCACGGCCAGCAGCTGGGTGGTACCCAGCGCCACGAAATTGCTTCCTCCGGATGTATCTGCCTCAATTTTAATGTAATAGCTTTGCGAGCCCCACGACAGAGTATCCATGATCCCGCTGACCGTGGTACCGTTGCCGATCTCCAGGTTCACCAGCCCGAAGAAGTTGGTGGTCTGCTGGTGCGTCTCCTGGTAGCTCACCGGTCCCTGATCGCTTCCCAGCAGCAGGCTGATGCGGAAACTGGTCAGCTGATAGGCCAGCGGTTCACCATTGCTGTTGCGGACCACGGCCTGGTAGCTGAAGCTGTGAGGGGTCTGGGCTGAGAGGAGAGAGGAGAAGGGAAAGGAGAGAGGAGAGAGGAGAGAGGAGAAAGAAATGGATAAATAAATAATGAGAAATATTTTTTTCATGGTTATAGGATTTAGGATGATTTATGCCTATGCTGAAAGTCCGAAAAGTAAGAAGTGATCTGTGATTTGTCAAATATATTTCTATTACAATTATCTCAGGTCAGTCATTCTACAACATGAGCATCCCACTGACTATTCTGACCTGATCCCTGACTGTTTTTCTATGACGTGAGATGTACAGAGATGGATGACCTCATCAGTCATGTTTTGTTTGGATTGCCTCCCGGTGATTTGCATCTTCTTGATGGTTCGGGCCGACTGGATTTGAGACCGGTGCATCACCCGATATGTCCTCAAACGTGTAATAACCCGTCGAACAGGTGAATGTGACATAATAAATGGTGGTATCGTAAGCAGGATTCAGCAGGACAGGGATGTTATTCCCGTAACCCGGGTATCCCGTACCGGCCGGGAACTCAGTGGAACCCCAGTTCCTTTCCCAGTTCCAGTTTTCCCGGAATTTTGATTCGACGATATTATCCGGTGGATCTGAATGATCATCTTCGACCGTGAGTTCAAAGATGGTCGTCCAGAAGTTCGGATCATTGGGATCCCGTGTCATCATGTGATCAGGCATGGTGGCTGTATCACCTCCCCAGCCGTTGAATTCACCCACCATAGTAATGATGCCGCACGGAACGATCGGATTGACCACGGAGTCGACCCAAGGGGATTCTTCGCTCAGCCAGGTGACGATCCCTCCTGTGTAGACCGTGGTACGGTATCTCAGCTTGTCATTTGCGTAATCGAAGGCCGTGATATGATTGAGTGTATCGTTGATGCCGGGGTTCCCATTCACACTGAATCGCTTCCCGGACCGGATCTCGCCGGATGCCTCCACCGAATCAGCCCAGAATTTGAGTTTCCTTTCCGCAAAGTCGCCATAGATAAGCGGTTCGGAGGTCTGGGAGTTGGCGATGTACAGCTTGCCTGACCCCGATTCGTCCATACCGGCATAGGCCCCGATAAATACATTATTTGAACCGTAGGTATACTGGCCGGAAGCATTGCCGATAAAGGTGTTATCATTCCCATACTGGTTCACATATCCTGATGCTTCTCCGATGCAAGTATTCCTTGAACCGGTAATATTATCATGACCCGACAACGTCCCGGCAAAGGTATTGTGAGTGCCCTCTGTGTTGAGATGACCGGATTCATAACCCATGAACGTGTTGTCATGACCTGTCGTATTGTACCTTCCTGAAAACATTCCGACGAATGTATTTACACTGCCTGTCGTATTCCAGCGTCCGCTGAGCATGCCGATGAAGGTATTGAAGTTACCTGTTGTATTTTTGGAACCGCTGAGAAATCCCATGAACGTGTTGGAATTGCCTGTTGTATTGCTGGTTCCGCTCCAGGTACCCAGGAATGTATTGATGGAACCCTCTGTATTGCGTGCACCTGCTGAGTCACCAATGAAAATGTTACCCGAACCGGAGGTGATGGCCTCACCGCTTTTATCTCCGAAGAGAATGTTCCCCGAATTGTTGACTGTCTCCAGCCGTGTGCCCGTCAGCCGCAGCCGTTCCTGACCTCCGGTGAAAAACCGGATGTTGTCGTCACCGGGCGTCAGTTCGGTGGTGACCATGGTCTCGCCGTCGCTGTTGCGGATCAGGGGGGAAGCTTCTGCTCTGGTGGAAGTGGATGCGTGCAGCGCATAGGGCACGGCCAGCAGCTGCGTGGTGCCCAGTGCCACGAAATTGCTCCCTCCGGCTGTATCGGCCTCAATTTTAATGTAATAGCTTTTCGAACCCCACGACAGAGTATCCATGTTCCCACCGACTGCGGCTCCATTCCCGACCTCCAGATTCACCAGCCCGAAGAAGTTGGTGGTTTGCAGATGCGTTTCCTGATAGCTCACAGGTCCCACATCACTGCCCAGTAAGAGGCTAATACGGAAGTTGGTCAGCTGGTAGGCCAGCGGTTCACCATTGCTGCTGCGGACTACCGCCTGGTAGCTGAAGGAGTGAGGTACCTGGGCTGAAAGGAGAGAGGAGAAAGACATAGTAAAACTGACTAACAGATAGATGCTTTTCATGATTAATATGTCTAGATTTTGACAAGCGGAATGGCCCCGAAAGGTACGAAATGGTAAAAGCAATGTCAATAGGACTTATAATTAAAGTTGGAACCCTGCTGCCGTTTGTTTCAGACCGAATAATTGGATATCTTTGCAGCGATTTAGATTAAGAACAACGTATAGATCATGAATAAGACAATCATTATAAATAAACTGGATTACGCCCGGATCAGGAAGTGCATTGAGGATGCAAAACAATTCAAATCCATCACAAATTCCGAAGCGGAGAAATTGATGAGCGAACTGAACTCAGCAGAGATCCTTATGCCTGAGGCCATACCCTCCAATGTGGTGACCATGAATTCGGTCGTCAAGCTGAGTTTTTTGAACAATAATAAACAGGTCCAGTTTCAGATCGTGTATCCTCGACTGGCGAACGTCAAGGAAAACAAAATATCCATTTTTTCACCCATTGCCACTGCACTCATTGGATACAAGGTGGGGGATGAGATCGAATGGATCGTCCCTGCGGGCCTGACAAGGATAAGGATCGATGAGATCATATACCAGCCAGAGGCGGCGGGGGATTATCATCTTTAAAAATCTTTTCTTTCTTCATGTTTTTCCACACGTTTCACCGGCAGGGAAAATGATGATTTTTCAAAACTGCAGGGATTGGAACTGCACGCACCGGATGGATTAACTACCCTGTTCCAGTATCACGATCGAGTTCCGGCGGAAACTGGATAAGGAAAGGAAGCAAGTCCAGGAAGAGCTTCAAGGAGACCGTTGAGAGGGACTTTTACCGCTATCAGTCTAGATTACAGAGAGTTCTTTCATTAAAGGACTTGAAGGGTTCATGCAGAAATCTGCCCTTTTCATAAAATAAGTCTACTTATCTTAATCCTGTTTGTACAACTTATCGTATAATTGTTGGTTAATGCCCAAACAACCTTAATTCTTTCCCCAATGAAACGGTTATACACTATGATTATGCTGATATCAGTAATGTCATTTGCCTTCACAAGCAATGTACAGGCTTCTGTTCCAAGTGTGCCGGAGGATGACATCCTGTATGGCGATGCCAATAACGATGGGATTGATAATATCCTTGATATTATTACCATCATTAATTACATTATGGGCGGTAATCCTGATCCCTTTAACTTTGAAGCTGCTGACGTGAACAATGATGGTGTCATTAATATATTAGATGTCATCTTTGATGTCAATGTCGTTATGGAAGTGCCAGGCACACCCTGCGCAGGATTTCCTACCGTTCTCTATGAAGGACAGACATATAACACCGTACAAATCGGTGATCAGTGTTGGTTTAGAGAGAACCTGAATGTGGGGTCGAAAATCAACAGCACTCAGGGCGGATTTCAGCAACAGGACAACGGGACCATTGAGAAGTACTGTTACAATAACGATGAAGCGAACTGTGATGTTTACGGAGGTTTATACGAATGGCCGGAGGCGATGCAGTATGTGACCATAGAGGGAGCGCAGGGGATCTGTCCTGCGGGCTGGCATATACCTACGGATAATGAATGGAAGATACTGGAGGGTACGGTTGACAGCCAGTATGGAGTGGGTGATCCGGAATGGAATGATGAAGGTTTAAGGGGATTTGATGTAGGAGGTAATCTCAAGGAAGTAGGGACATCACATTGGACTTCACCGAACACAGGGGCGACCAATTCCAGCGGCTTCACAGGCCTTCCGGGAGGCTTACGCACCTACTACTTTGGAAACTTCGAATCCCTTGGCTTCTATGGTTGCTTCTGGTCTTCCTCGCAGTTCGACTTCGGCAGCGCCTGGTATAGGAGTCCGCACTACTACTACCCCGGCGTGTACCGGTACTACACCAATAAGGACTACGGGTATTCGGTCCGCTGCCTCAAGGATACGCCCTGAGCGCAACGAAGGGTCTGTTGCTTAATTGATTAATTGAATTCCGCCACAGGCGGAACCAGCGGGCTAAAATGGAACAGTACACGGAGTTACCGGTCAATAAAGCTTCCTATGATGTGGTGCTGCATACAGCGGAATGATAATACCCCACTTGCCGCTGCACTACAGCCAATCCACTAAAATATTTGCGATACGCTGATTATCGATTTCATCCGTACTGGTGTAATATCGAATGGTCAATATTGGGCTAGAATGTATCCAATATGTTTCCCATCATAAAAAGAAAAAGCCCATAATAGATTATATTATAGGCTCTTACATGTCAATGCTTGTAGCGAGGACGGGAATTGAACCCGTGACCTTCGGGTTATGAATCCGACGCTCTAACCACCTGAGCTACCTCGCCAGAAATAGGTGCGCAAAGATACAAAAATTCCCGGAGTAGAAGCTACCAGAAAAAATTCGTTGAACTAAGCTTTGACCCTCCGATCGCCTTACCATCCAGGATGACCTCTGCATAAAGATAAAGTGCATGCCCTGAATGGGATGAGGGCAGGTTAAGCGCATAATACGGTACGGTGATAATCAGTTCCTTCAGATAAAACTGCCTGCTGGCAATGCTCACATGTGGGGAGTAAGCGAAAACATTACCCGCCGGATCGCAGAAAACCGTATCTCCTTCAATGCCCGGCAGAGGCCTGCGATACTGATCCAGAAAATGAACGATGATCTGAACGCGATGGCCAACCGCCTGTTCCAGCAGGCCGGCCAACGAAATATTCATCACCGGCGCCCCACTGCTCCCGGTAACACTGTGCTCCACCATGAGTTTATCGAGTAACAAACGATGAGTTCCGGCCGGCGAAATATCTGACTCTTTTCCGTCAAAGAGGTATAGAATCCTGAAAGAAAATACTCCTTCTTTCCAGATTTCAAGGGTAAACGTGCCAAAGGCAATGCTGGCCCCGGAAGGATCCTGATCCAGGTCCCCAACGATGAAGGATCCCGAACCAGGTGACCGGTCACTGCCGGATGCGGCCTCTGCCACCTGATCCACCCTGAAAAGGTCCGGTGAAGATTGCTCCCAGTAAAAAGCCAGCTCACGCTGGCTGGCGAGTCCAGGTGAATTTCCCCCCATAAAGCGTATCTTCACTTCCTCATCATCATGCACAGCTTCTTTTGCGCTACGGTAACAGTCCAGCATCCCTTTCACTGTATCCATCATTGGGTAGCTGAACACAGTCACCCCCACCGTATTTTCCTCCTCCAGGTCCTGAACAGGTTGTCCAAACAGCCACCCGACCCGGAAAGCCTGCCTGCAATCACGGTTGACCTGCGGCGTCAGGTAAAAGTTCAGGATCCCCCCCAGGGAATCAAGCTGCTCGATAACAGGTCCTCCCGTTATATAAGCATCATAAATGGGCGCTTCCTCGTAATCACTCAAAATATGGGCGAGGGACCAGTGCGTGTACTCCGCTTTTGCCTGACTGCTGATCCTGTCTGAGACCAGCATCATCAGGGCAAATGTTAATAAGACGATTTTTCCCGGGGACATAAAAACATGTGATTTCTTCTGCAATTCATTCCCTCAATTCTCCCCAAAGATAAAGGGATAAACCTTAGTGATCGCTGTGGTCACGATGAAAAAAGTTTTCCTTTTTGTGGTTTTCTGAAATTTTGTTACATTTGAAAATCCGATAATCTGTTGAGAACGACAGGCTTCCGCGTGGATGAAATCAATCATAACATATTGTCCTTAAACTAATTATATTTAATTAAAAGAGAAAGGAAAACGATGATACTGCACGAGCCTTATAAAATCAAGTCGATCAGGAACATCCGGTTCAAAAGCCTGCCGGATAGGAAAAAGGCCCTGAGAAATGCCAGTTTCAATGTTGATTTGTTACCCTCCAGCCAGGTAGCCTTTGATATGGTAGCACAGGGCAGCTCAGCCATGAGCCAGGAACAGGTCGGGAATCTCTTCATAGGTGATGAAGCCTATGCAGGGGCAAGGAATTTTTATAAGCTCACCGAGGCTGTCCGGGATGTGTTTGCACTGGGCAATGTGTGCCCGGTACATAATACTTTCGGCGGTTTAAAACTGCTCAGCTATGTGCATCTTACCAACCGGAAGATAGTGGCAGGCAATACGGAAATTCCTTTTCCCACCTTTCAGGCATTCGGAGGAGAATGTCTGTTACTCAAAACGGATCCCGATCCCCGGTATACGGGTAATATTGATCTTCAGCACCTTGCGGGCATCCTGAGACAGAACAAAGGGAAAGTGGCCATGATCTATATTGACCTGGATGGGGAGGGATACCGTCCGATATCACTTTCAAACCTGGAAGGAATCAAAAAACTTGCTGATGAGCATCAGGTGAAGTTCATTCTCGATGGTTCCTGCATCGTTGAAGCTGCCCATTATATGATTCAAAATGATCCTGCTTTCAAGAACAGGAAAGTTAGCTCTTTCATCCAAACGTTGGCTGGAGCATGCCACACGCTCCTTTTCGATGGAGGACAGGATTCCATGAGCAACGTCGGGGGATTTCTTGCCAGCAATGATCCGAGAGATCATGAGCATTATCAGAATGTCGTTGTCATCTTTGAGGGGCTGCATACTTATGGCGGCATGGCCGGAAGGACCATGGAAGTAGTGGCCACCGGCCTCAGGGAAATGGCTGATCCTCTGCATGCTGAGTGGATGGACTACCAGGTGTCGGTTCTGGCTGGGGTGCTCGAAAAAGGGAAAGTACCCTTTATCCGGGGCTATAACGGAGTTTACCTGTGTGCCAGCAAGTTTTTACAGCAAGCCGGGCCGGTTGCGGCCCAGACCCTGGCTGCCGCTCTGTATCTGATCTCCGGTGTACGATGCCATCTGGAAGATATATACTGGAAAGACAACCTATTACCGGTGCTCATTCCGCGGAGAGCTTTCATGAACACTCAACTGGAACAGATCGGGGAAGTCATTGTGAAATTGTATGAGCAGCGGGATCTCATCACTCCTCTGGATCCCATCAACCAGCCCACCTTCACCTTTGAGGCATGCTTTGAATGGATCATCCCCGAACTGGAATCCTTCCGGTTTACCTGCGAACCCTACACGATCCATTCCATCGAACATGTAGGGATGGATACCCGGGAGCAACGGCTCAGGGCGATGCAGGAAGCCGGCTACAATACCTTCCTGCTGAAATCGGAGGATGTGACCATTGATCTTCTGACCGACTCCGGTACCAGCGCTATGAGCGTTGAACAATGGATGGCCTACCTGCGCGCAAAAGAAACCCCTGCCACACCGGATGCCTATCTGGAAGTGGTAGCTACCGCCCAGAAAATATACGGCCATAAATACATCATCCTGACCCACCAGGGACGGGCGGCAGAACATATCATGTCGCAGATGTTCATCCAGAAGGGCGACTACGTCCCCGGCAACATGTACTTCACCACCACCCGCGAACACCAGGAAATGGCCGGAGGAACCTTTGTGGATGTCATTGTGGATGAAGCGCACCAGACCACCTGCACGTTTCCATGGAAGGGGAATATCGACCTTTCCAAGATGGAAGCCCTTTACAAAAAAGCCAGTGCGGAAGGGAGAAAACTATCCTACCTTTCCTATGAATTTAATGTTAACCTGGCAGGAGGACTCCCTGTTTCCATGAATAATATTAAGGAAGTGTACACCTGGTGTAAGACCAGGAACATACCTGTATTCTTCGATGCCACCCGTTGTGCGGAGAATGCCTGTTTCATTCAGCGGAACGATCCGGTGTACCGGAATGTGCCGGTTGCCGATATTCTGCTGGAAATGTTCAGCTATGGCGACGGGGCAACTATCTCCAGCAAAAAGGACATGCTGACCAACCTTTCAGGCTGCCTGCTCTTCCGGGATAATGAACAATGGTACAGGAAGGGTCTTCAGATGCTTGGTATTTTTGAGGGGACCTACTGCAGCGGCGGTACCTCAGCCGGCGACATGGCGGCTCATGCACAGGGACTTCGCGAAATGGTCGACGATGCCTATATCAACTCCCGCATCGAACAGACGGCCTACCTGGGAGAGTTGCTTCATCAGACGGGAATCCCCATTGTGCTGCCGTATGGCGGTCATGCGATCTTTCTCGACGCACGTGCCTTTCTGTCGCACCTCGACCAGGATCAGTTCCCCTCGCAGATGCTGGCAGCACAACTTTTCATTGAAACGGGCGTGCGGGCCATGGAGCGTGGTAATGTCAGCAAGGGACGGAATCCCGTCACGGGGCAGAACTTTCGCCCCGCCCTGGAACTCGTCCGCCTGACCATCCCCCGCCGCGTCTATACCCGCGACCACATGAAAGCGGTCGCTGAAGGCATTATCAAGCTTTACGAAAAACGGCATACCATCCGGGGTCTGCAGTTTACGTACGAACCTGAACATCTGCGGTTCTTCCAGGGGAGGTTTGAGGAGATCTAAGATCACATAGCAAAAATTACTTTTGCTTTTTGCTATTTGATCTTAAAAAAAGACGAATTGAAATCATCAAAACTCTTAACCGATGAGAAGATATCCAGTGCTTTTCATTCTTTTTGGATTACTGTTCATTAATACGTTTGGTTTTTCCCAGCAGCTCGTCCGGAAAGAGATCCGTTTTCCGGATATTATGGGTTATCAGACCCTCAAATGCGACCTTCATGTCCACACCGATCTGCTGGTCAAAAACCTGATCCACGGCATCGAAGTGGGCAATTATGGCGAATGGTATCCCGAGGCCCTGACCTGGTGCATGGATAAGAACCTCACCGTGCTCTGCAATTCGGATATCCATGAGCCTGCCGATATCTACAGGGAATATGCAGGTGTCAGGCACCGGCTGGTGGCCCTGGTCTTTGCAAAGGAACGTACGGTTGAATCCATCCGGGAAGCGTTGCTGGCGCACCGTACTGTGGGATGGTTTGAGGATACGCTGATAGGACAGGAAACCTGGCTCAGGGAATTGTTACTGAAATCGGTCACCCTGAGCCAGCCGTTCCAACAGACCGATAAGCAACGGTCCTATTACCTGTCGAATGCATCGGACATCAACTTTACGCTTATGACGGTCAATGAAGCAGATGCGTCTGTGTCACCTGAACGGATCCACATCCCGGCGAACTCCACCATCCTGCTGACCGTTAAAGCACAGCAGGGCAGATCCTATCCTGTCACCTACAGTGTTGCGAATTGCTATATCCGCGGCTACGATCATCTCACGGTCAGCTGGGAACTGTGAAACCTTTAACCATCATGATGAGCAGACTATTATGCCTGGGCCTCTGTCTATCTTTCTGGATGCCCTTCTCTTCTGCTGAGGAATATTCCATTTCGCGTATTGAGCCTCCGTTCTGGTGGATCGGGATGAACGATCCGGGGCTCCAGCTGATGGTATACGGGGAACGAATCGCTGAACTGTCACCGGTAATTGAATTTCCCGGTGTCAGCATCCTGCGGACGGAGCGCACAGAAAATCCGAACTATCTGTTCATTTCATTGGAAATTAAACCAGATGCTAAACCGGGACATGTTGTCATCTCCTTTCAGCGTGATCATATAACGCTCGTCACTTATCTTTATCAACTTATGGAGAGGGAACCCGGTTCATCCCAGCGGGAGGGATTTGGGCCATCCGATGTCATCTACCTGATCACACCCGATCGCTTTGCCAATGGTGATCCTTCCAATGACAATGTGGCTGGTTATCCGGATACAGCTGACCGGACCAACAAAGACGGCCGCCACGGCGGCGACCTGCAGGGGATCATCGACCATTTGGATTACATCGCTGATATGGGATATACAGCCATCTGGCTGAATCCGGTCCTTGAAAACAATATGCCCCGGACATCGTACCATGGCTATGCGATCACGGATTTCTACAGGATCGATCCCAGGTTTGGAACCAATGAGCTTTATGCCCGGCTGGGAGAAATGGCATCAGGGATAGGGATAAGCCTCATCATGGATATGGTTGCCAACCACTGCGGATCCGCTCACTGGTGGATGCAGGACCTGCCTTCGGACGACTGGATCCATGGCAGCGGAAGGTACATCCGTACCAATCATCTGCGTTCCACGGTTCAGGATCCATACGTATCCCCCTCTGATAAACGAATGTTCCCGGATGGCTGGTTTGTTGAATCCATGCCCGATATGAACCAGCAAAACCCCTTTCTGGCAACTTACCTGATCCAGAATTCCATCTGGTGGATCGAGTACGCCCACCTTGCCGGTATTCGACAGGATACATACTCCTATCCGGACAAGGATTTTATGAGCCACTGGTCATGCAGGATCATGGCCGAGTATCCCCATTTCAACATTGTTGGTGAAGAATGGAGTGAGAATCCAGCGATCGTTTCCTACTGGCAAAAAGGAAAAACCAACCGCGACGGTTACACATCCTGTTTGTCAGGCCTCATGGACTTCCCGCTGCAGCTTGCCCTGGTGAGGGCACTCACGGAAAATGATGCTATATGGTCCGATGGCCTGATCCGGCTTTATGAGACCCTGGCCAATGATTTTTTATATGCTGATCCGTACAACCTGGTCATTTTCCCGGATAACCATGATATGAGCCGTTTTTTCACACAAGTCAATGAAGATATGGATCTGTTCAAAATGGGTTTGGCCTATATCATGACCATGCGGGGCATCCCCCAGATCTTTTACGGGACAGAGATCCTGATGGCAAATCCGGGAACTGCAGATCATGGAGCGATCCGGGGTGATTTTCCGGGAGGCTGGCTTCATGACAGCGTGAGTGGATTCACCGGAGCAGGGCTCTCACCTGAACAGATCCAGGTACAACAGTTCGTGAAAAAGTTGCTGGCATGGAGGAAGGGAACACCGTGTATCCACCATGGGAAGCTTGTTCATTATGCCCCGGTGGATGCCGTTTACGTTTATTTCAGATACGATGATACGGCGAAGATCATGGTGGTCCTGAATAAAAATCCAAACGACATCATGCTGGATACCAAACGTTTCGAAGAAGTGACCGGAGAGGTATCTGCAATAAAAGATATCTTCACCGGGACCATCCACTTCTGGGATCAGTTGCTCATCCCGGCAGGGTCAGCCATGATCCTGGAAATCCCGGTTTCTCAATAAATCCAATTCCACAGATCATTTCCGCTGAAAATTACTTATTTTTGCAGCTTCTCAGGTTCATTGGTGGGATGTCTATTTTCTCACCAATCGTTTGACAATCATTTAACTAATAACATCATGATGAAACATCTATTCTTTAAGTTTCTACTATTCTTGTCGGTGTACCTGGGTACATTTCTGGCAGGATATGCTCAGGGAGGCAATGTCACCGGCAGGGTGACCGATGCCTCGGATGGCTCGATGTTACCGGGTGTGACCGTTGTCATAAAGGGTACGACCATGGGCACGATCACCGACCTGAACGGATCGTACCGGATCCGGATCGAATCCGCCAGCACCACGCTGGTATTCTCGTTTATCGGTTTTGAAACCCAGGAGTTCATTGCGCAACCCGGCCAGGTTGTCGATGTTGCATTGATTACCAAATCCACCGTGCTCCAGGAGCTTGTGGTCATTGGCTACGGCGTCCAGAAAAAGGAAGACGCTACGGGATCGATTTCCGCTGTTTCCGCCAAGGATTTTAACAAAGGAGCCATCATCAATCCGACGGAACTGATGGCTGGTAAGATCGCCGGGGTACAGATCATCAACGGAGGAGGTGAACCCGGAGGAGGAACCACCATCCGCATCCGAAGCGGCTCATCCCTTAGAGCCAGCAATGACCCGTTGATTCTGATCGATGGAGTGCCTATGGACAACGAAGGGGTTTCCGGTGCGAGGAATCCGCTCAGCATGCTCAACCCCAACGACATTGAGACGTTCACGGTGCTCAAGGATGCGTCTGCTACCGCCATTTATGGTTCCAGGGCTTCTAATGGGGTAATCATGATCACGACCAAAAAAGGTGAAAAAGGTAGTAAGGTCAAACTGAATTATACAGGCACATTCTCCCTTTATACCGTACCTAAAATGCTGGATGTACTGGATGCCACGGAATATAAAACCCTGTTGAATCAACGTTATCCTGAAAATCAGACTGTTCTGTCGATGCTTGGGAATGACGAAACCGACTGGCAAAAGGAAATTTATAAAGATGCTTTTGGCATGGATCATTACATCAGCGCCTCCGGAACCGTTGATTTGTTGCCATACAGGATCTCATTGGGTTATTCTGATCAGGATGGCATCCTGCAAACCGATAACATGAAACGCACTACGGTTTCTGCCTCGCTGAATCCTTCCCTTTTTGACGATCACCTCAAGATCGACTTCAACATGTCGGCGATGTTCATTAAAAATCATTTTGCTGACCAGGGCGCCATTGGAGCTGCCATCCAGTACGATCCGACAAAACCCATTACCTCCGATTCGGTTTATACGGTACATTACAACGATAAGGATGGGAATCCCCAGACCATAACGACAGACTACGGCGGGTATTATGCATGGACCCAGACTGTTACCGGAGCCCCGGTATCACAGGGATCCTCCAATCCTGTCGCACTGCTGGAACTCAGGGATGACGAATCGTATGTGAACAGGCTGGTCGGAAGCATCCAGCTGGATTACAAGTTTCATTTCCTGCCAGACCTCAGGGCCAACTTGAACCTGGGATATGATCACTCCCTGAGCGATGGCAACGTGTATGTTCCGGATTATGCACCCTGGTCCTTTGATCCGGTCAATGGAGGCGGTATCAGTACAACCTACGACCAGGAAAAGAAGAATGAGGTGCTGGATTTCTATCTGAATTATGTCAAAGACGTTCCTTCGGCAAAGAGCACTTTCAATATCATGGCCGGTTACTCCTGGCAGCATTACTGGAGGAGAGGTTCCAATTATTCCACGAACCTGAAAGGAACGGTTGTCACCGACGATTCCGATTACGAGACGGAAGCCTACCTGGTATCCTTTTTCGGGAGATTCAACTATTCCCTGCTCGACAGGTATCTGCTCACCTTCACGTTAAGGGATGACGGCACTTCCCGTTTTTCCCAGGAAACACGCTGGGGCTTGTTTCCCTCGGTGGCACTGGCCTGGAAGATCGTCAACGAACCCTGGATGCAGAATGTAAACGTCCTGTCGCAGCTGAAACTCAGGGCCGGATGGGGTATCACCGGGCAGCAGAACCTGGGCACGGGTGACTATCCCTACCTTCCACGATATACGTACAGCCAGATGAATGCCGCTTATCTTTTCGGCAGCACCTACTGGCAAACACTCCGGCCGGAAGGATATGACATCAACCTGAAATGGGAGGAAACCACTACCTGGAACCTTGGACTTGATTATGGTTTTGCCAGGGACAAATTCTACGGCTCGTTAGACTTTTACTACCGGCTGACGGCTGACCTGATCAACTTTATCCCGGTACCCGCCGGATCCAACCTGACCAACTATATCCTGACCAATATCGGCGACATGGACAACAAGGGCGTTGAATTTTCCATCAACACCCGTCCCGTCGCAAAGAAGGATCTTTTCTGGGAGATCAACCTGAATGCCACATACCAGACAAGCGAGATCACAAAGCTTACGGCTACGGATGATCCGAACTATCTCGGGATACCTACCGGGGGGATATCCGGTGGTGTGGGCAATAACATCCAGATCCACAGTGTTGGTTACACCCCCAATACCTTCTATGTGCTGGAGCAAATCTATGATCCCAACGAGAATCCGCTCGAAGGTACATTTGTCGACCAGGATGGCGATGGCACGGGAAACAGTGACAAGGACTATATCCATTACAAGGACCCGGTTGCGGATTTTTATTTTGGCATTGGATCCAGCCTTCAGTACAGGAATCTGGGATTCTCATTCTCCGGAAGGGCCAACTTCGGGAACTGGGTCTACAATAACGTCAAATCTGAAAATGCCGTCTGGGAAAGAATGTACCGGCCGGAGGGACCCTATCTTGGCAATGTGACCTCAGAAGTCAGAGAAGTCAATTTTGACGTCCCATGGTACTGGTCCAGCTACTATATCGAAAACGGCTCGTTCTTTCGGATGGACAACATCACGCTCAATTACACCTTTGACCAGCTTTTCAAGGAAAAAGCGAGCCTTATGCTGTCAGCTACCGTCAATAATGCCTTCGTGATCACCAACTACTCAGGCCTGGACCCGGAGGTCAGCAACGGGATCGATAACAGGATCTATCCGCGTCCCCGCGTTTATGTACTCGGCGTAAGCCTTACTTTTTAAGAACTCTTAAAACAGGATTTACAATGAAAAAATCAATCAATATATTCCTTTTAATTGCAGCAGGTATTTTCGTTTTCACATCATGCGTCAAAGACTTGGATACTGTACCTCTTGACAAGGATGAAATCACTGCTGCGAGTGTGTATGAAGATACAGCTTCTTATAAACTGGTGCTGGCCAAGCTCTACGCCGGACTGGCGGTTTCAGGGCAGACTGGCCCTCATGGCGCCGGCGACATCAGCGGCATCGACGAAGGCTTCGGACAGTATCTGAGAGGCTACTGGTACCACCAGGAACTTACCACGGACGAAGCAGTCATGTCGTGGAGCGACCAGACCATCAAAGACCTGCACTGGCAGACCTGGGGAACCAGCGACGTGTTCATTGCCGCCATGTACTACAGGATCTTCTACCAGATCTCCATTTGCAACGAATATATCCGTGAAACTTCTGAAAGCAAGCTTTCGGAGCGTGGAGTCAGTGGAGACCTCCGGACCAAGGTGGGGTATTACCGCGCAGAAGCACGCTTTTTACGGGCCCTGAGCTACTGGCATGCACTCGACCTGTTTGGGAACGTTCCTTTCGTGACGGAAGACGACCAGGTTGGATCCTTCTTCCCAAGCCAGATCCAGCGGGCAGATCTATATCAATACATTGAGTCAGAGCTGCTTGCAATTGAAAACCTGATGGTGGAACCAAGGCAGAATGAATACGGGCGCGTCGACAGGGCAGCCGTATGGATGGTGCTGGCCAAACTGTACCTGAATGCTGAAGTATATACAGGTCAACCGAAATATACTGAGTGCGTCACGTATTGCAAAAACATCATCAACGCAGGATATACCCTTGAACCGGAATACAGTCACCTGTTCCTGGCCGACAATGCCTACCTGAACGAGGTTATTTTTGCCGTCCCCTTTGACGGAACCTACACACGGACCTGGGGAGGCACGACTTTCATTATCTGTGCTGCAGTCGGTGGTACGATGAATCCTACGGATTTCGGCATCGAAGGCGGCTGGGGAGGCACCCGGACCACAAAAGCATTTGTCCAGAAATTCGCCGACATCACCGGTCAGACCGACAAACGGGCTATGTTCTATACGGACGGACAATCGCTGGAGATCGAGGATGTGGGATTCTTTAATCAAGGGTATGCCATTACCAAATTCAAGAATGTGAAACGAGACGGTGCTCCCGGATCCAACCTGACGTATACCGATACCGATTTCCCGATGTTCCGGCTGGCGGACGCTTACCTGATGTACGCGGAGGCTGTGCTCAGAGGTGGTTCTGGAGGTGATAAGGGAACTGCCATCGGCTATGTGAACGAATTGAGGGAAAGGGCGTATGGGAACTTAACAGGCAATGTGAATGACATCGACCTGGATTTCATCCTGGACGAACGTGCACGTGAACTTTACTGGGAATGCCACCGCAGAACCGACTTGATACGGTATGGCCTGTTCACCGGAGGAGATTACCTCTGGCCATGGAAAGGAAAAATCATGGAAGGAATGGCTACCGACAGCAAGTACAACCTGTTTCCGATCCCATCTTCCGATCTGATGGCTAACCTGAGCCTTAAACAGAATCTGGGCTATTAATCTCAACTCTAAAAAGATATTTCCTATGAAAAAACTTGCATATTTCATCATCGCGCTTTCAGGACTGATTTTTTACACTGCCTGCGAAGAGGAACTCAGGGATCCGAAGCTGGATATGAGCAAAACGGTGAAGTCGTCCATTCTGACCCCTTCGAGCGGCTCATCACTGGTCCTGTTAAAGGAATACGCCGACAGCGTGCTCCAGTTCACATGGTCAGCTGCAAAATACGACCTCGGGAATTTGGAATCTACCAAGTATGCCCTGCAGATGGACTTTGCCGGGAATAATTTTGCAGAGCCTATTGATCTGGTAAGTACGACCGAACTGTCCTATGAAACGACCATGGGCCAGGTGAACAACCAGCTCCTGGCAGTTTTGGAACTGGAACCGGATATTGCCTATGATTTTGAATACAGGGTCAAAGCGTTCCTGAATACCTACAGTGAATACCCTGTGGTTTATTCCGACGTGATCACCCTGTCGATCACGCCCTATTCTGAGATCATCTATGTCAAACCCATTTATCTGATCGGCGATGCGACGAACATCGACTGGGACAACACCATTGCCATTCCGATGGAACACATCGGCAGCGGCAAGTTTGCCCGGGTGGAGTTTCTGGATTCGGCCGGCGACTGGTTCAAGTTCCTTTCGATGCTCGGTGCATGGGCTCCGCAGTGGGGAACAGATGCCACAGGCACTCTTGAATCCGGTCCGCTGGTCTACCGGCCCGATGAAGCCACACCCGACCCGCCCTCCGTCCCCATGGGAAGCACCTCGGGTAATTATTACATCGAGGCAGATACGTTACTGTTGGAGTACAAAACATTCCTCACCTCCGGTGAACTGTACCTGATCGGGGATGCAACTACCGCTGGATGGGACAACACTGCCGGCCTGAAACTGACCGAAGGGCCGGATCATGTGTTCACTATTACAACCACCCTGTCAGGATCAGGTTCACTCAAATTCCTGGAAGTTTCCGGACAATGGGCGCCGCAATGGGGTACGAATGAAAAGGGCAACTCCAAAAAAGGCCTGATGCTCTACCGGCCAACGGAAAGTGTGCCTGATCCGCCTGGCATACCCAGCCCTTCGGCAGGTCAGTACAAGATCACCGTTGATCTGACGAAAATGGCTTACACCATCGAAGCACAATAACGGGTATCTGATGAGCGATTAACCGATATTAGATATCAGATGTAAATTCCAAATCAAGTATCGATTAATCGCTCAGCAGTTATGTGTGCCTTTGGCAAACGAATACGATATGATGTAATTTTAACGTTTATATGTGCGAACATCACCTGATCAAGATTTAATTATTTAACTATCTAAAACAAGAAGCCATGAGTAAACGAGATGAGTATATCGAAAAACTTAAGAAACAGCTGGATAAGTGGGATGGTGAGATGGATGAGCTGGAAGTGAAAGCCGGTAAGGCAAAGGAAAGCGCAAAAGTCAAGTATGAGGAGAAGATGAAGGATCTGAAGGTGAAGAAGGAAAAGATGGCAAAGGAAATGAATAAGATCATTGATGCCGGAGAGGATAAATGGGAAGATCTCAAGGATAAGACAGGCGATGCATGGTCGGCGCTGAAGGGTGGCTTTACCAAAGCAGCAGAGGTCTTTAAAAAGGAAGAAAAGAAAAAACCGGCTCCGAAAAAGACCGCACAAGCCAAGGCAGCTCCGGTAAAGGCCGCTGCAAAACCAAAAGCTGCTGCGGTTAAAGCCCCAAAGGCAAAAGCCGCTCCCGCTAAAGCACCAAAAGCCAAGGCCCCGGCAGCAAAAACCCCGAAAACCAAGAAATAAACCCCTGGGTGGATCCCTGCATCCGCAGGATCTTTTGTCAGCGGTGTGTTATTCGGGTAGAAACCTTTGTGCTCCCTGAGGCGAGCTTTGTGTTTCCAGATGGTCCATTTAAATCATTGACCTTATTGGAACACGATGGTTCGCACCATGGAACGCAAAGGTTTTTTTATTAATTTATTTGGTGATTACTGATTAAAATTTTACCTTTCAGCGTCATTTATCAAATTTTATAAAACGCTCATATCCAGTTTATTATTATTTTACGATCATCAATTCAGGAAAGCAGAACATTTATGAATGCATCAAGTTCGGATATTCTGACCCAGGGCCTTACAGTCAAGCTGGAAGCCGACCTGGATAAAAATTTCGGAGAAACCATTGCCAGAGAAGCACACGGCGAAAAGCTCTTTGGCTGCATCCAGTGCGGTAACTGCAGTGCTGCCTGTCCGCTGAGTGTTTGGATGGATTATACTCCACGGAAAGTGATTGCGATGGTCAGGGCCGGTTTCAAACAGGAGGTTCTTTCAAACAGGACCGTCTGGCTCTGTGCTTCCTGCTATCAATGTACGGTTGAGTGCCCTAAAGGCATCAAAATAACAGATGTCATGTATGCTTTGAAACGGGAGGCCATTGAAAATAAAGTCTATCCGAAAAATTTCCCGGTACCTATCCTGGCCAGGACGTTCTTCAATGAAGTGAAGAGAACGGGCAGGATCAATGAAATATTCCTGCTGACCATTTATTACCTGCGCTACAATATTTTCAAGATGCTTGGCTATGCGTCACTTGGCATGAAACTATTCATGAAACGGAGATTATCGCTCTTCGAGAAAGGTATGAGTGATAAAAAGGAGTTCAAGGCGATGTTAAATCAGTAGACCAACGGAAAGGAGAAAAATCCATGAAATATCTGTATTATCCTGGCTGTTCCCTGAAATCCTCCGGGAAACTCTATGAGATCTCATTGCTTGCTGTGCTGAAGAGACTGGGTGTTGAGGTGGAGGAGCTCGAGAACTGGAACTGCTGCGGTGCCACGAACTATATGTCCATCAACGAGAGTTATGCCATTGAGATCACGGCCCGTAACCTGGCCATTGCCGAACGAATGGTAGGAATAGAAATGATCGTCCCTTGTGCTGCCTGCTTTATGGGCTTTCTCAAAACCCAGAAATACATGGAGTCAGATCCCGTGACCAGGGAGAAGGTGAATGATCTGTTAAACAAAGCAGGCCTTTCGTACACCGGAAAGGTCAAGATCCGTCATCCGCTCGACGTACTGGTCAATCACCTTGGAACGGATGCCCTGGCCAAGACCGCGGAGATGCCGCTCAAAGGCATCAAGGTGGCTTCCTATTACGGGTGCCAGCTGATCAGACCTTATGCGACTTTTGACGATCAGTGGAATCCACACACCATGGACGATATTGCCAGGGCCATGGGCGCCACTCCCGTCGACTGGCCGTTGAAGTCAAGGTGCTGCAGCGGAAGTATGACCAGCACCATGACCGGGATCGGGCTCAGAATGAACTATGTCATTTTAAAGGAGGCAAAGAGCAGGGGTGCTGATGTGATCATCACCGCATGCCCCCTCTGCCAATTCAACCTGGAATGCTTCCAGGGAAAGATCTCCCGGAAGCTGAAAGAAGACGTCAGGATACCTGTCATGTATTTTACCCAACTGATGGGACTGGCCATGGGAATACCCGCAAAGCAGCTGGGACTGAAACAAATGTTGTCACCGTCATTAGTGCTCACATAAACCGATACAGGAGGAATAAGTCATGCCGATAAACGACGAGGCAAGGGTAGGATTTTATATTTGCCATTGCGGACACAATATTGCCAACATGGTTGATGTGACCTCTGTGGCCGAGTATGCTGCGAAATTGCCCAATGTGGTGCTGTCGAGGGATTATAAATACATGTGTTCCGATCCGGGGCAGGAGATGATCCTGAAGGATGCGGAGGTCTTCAAACTGAACCGTATCGTTGTGGCCTCCTGCTCACCGCTGCTTCATGAGAATACCTTTCGGAATGCCACAGCCAAGGCGGGTATTAACCAGTTCTATTTCCAGATGGTCAATATCCGGGAGAATGCATCATGGGTCCATGAGGATAAGGAGTTGGCCACTGTGAAGGCCAAAGACCTGGTCAGGGCAGCCATCAGCCGGGTTGTGTTCCATAAAGCTCTGGAAAAGAAAAAAGTCCCGGTCAATCCGGATGTGCTGATCGTCGGGGGAGGTATCTCCGGTATTTCAGCAGCCCTGAATATCGCCAATGCAGGCAAAAAGGTGTACCTGGTCGAAAAAGATCCCACGATCGGCGGATATATGGCCAAATTCGACAAGACCTTCCCGACGCTGGATTGCGCTGCCTGCATCCTCACGCCAAAGATGTCGGCCGTCCTGAAACATCCCGGGATCACCCTGATGAGCTATTCTGAGGTAGCGGCCGTGGAAGGCTATGTCGGGAATTATCAGGTGAAGGTCACGCGCAAACCCCGCTATATCATTGAAGAGAAATGCGTCGGATGCTTTGCTTGCATTGATGCCTGCATCTTCAAGGAGGCTAAGTTCAGCGATGAGTTCAATGAGGGGCTCAGCAAGCGCAAGCCCGTATATATCCCTTTTCCTCAGGCCACGCCCCAGGTGGTGCTGATCGACGACAAGACCTGCATTCATTTCAAGACGGGGAAATGTCCTCAGAGCTGTGCCAAGGCCTGCGACCGGAACGCCTTTGATTTTGATCAGAAACCTGTGACGCAGGAACTGGAAGTTGGCACGATCCTTCTCTGTACGGGATTTCAGCCTTTCGATGCGGCACGGGCGCCCTATTATGGTTACGGACGCTATCCGAACGTGTATACCTCCCTGGAGGTCGAACGGCTGGTGAATGCGTCGGGCCCCACGGGAGGTAATGTTGTGCTGAGAGACAAGACGCGGCCGAAGAGCATCGGGATCATACACTGCGTGGGATCACGCGATGAAAAGACGAACAAATGGTGCTCCAGGGTATGCTGCATGTACTCGCTCAAACTGGCCCACCTGCTCAAAGAGCACACGGATGCCGAAATCTATAACTTCTACATTGACATGCGGACGCCGGGAAAAGGATACGAAGAATTCTACGACAAGCTGCTTAATGAGGGTGTGCATTTCATCCGGGGAAGGGTGGCAGAAGTGTCGGACTGGGCGATCAATGAACATGAAAAAGGTAAGCTGGTGATCCGGGCTGAAGATACCCTGATCGGTATGGTCAGGAGGATCCCTGTGGATATGGTGGTGCTGGCTGTGGGAATCGAGCCGGGAAAGGATGCGCAGGATATCCGCCGGGTATTCAACATCTCTTGCTCCAATGAAGGCTTCTTCCTGGAGCGCCATCCCAAACTGGCACCTGTGGAGACGTTCACGGATGGGATCTTCATTGCAGGCGCCTGCCAGGGACCCAAGGATATTCCCGACAGCGTTGCCCAGGCCGGCGCGGCCGCTGCTCAGGCACTGGCCCTGATCGATAGCGGATTTGTTGAGCTGGAACCCAACACGGCTTTCATTAATGAAGAGCTCTGCTGCGGATGCCAGGTCTGTATCAATTTGTGTCCTTACCATGCAATCACTTTCGATGAGACCAAGAGTGTTTCGCATATCAATGAAGCGATTTGCAAGGGATGCGGCACGTGCGTGGCTGCCTGCGGATCGGGTGCCATCACGCAGAACCTCTTCGAGGATCAGCAGATCCTGAGTGAAATTTACGGATTACTGGTAGAATAATCACAAGATATGTCAACGATAGAAAATTCGAACAAAGACTGGTCACCGCGCATCATCGCCTTTTTCTGCAACTGGTGCACCTATACGGCTTCCGACCTAGCAGGTGTTTCCAGGCTCAGGTATGCCCCCACTACACGCGTGATCCGGGTCATGTGCTCTGGCAGGATCGATCCGGAGTTTGTGATCGAGGCGTTCACCCAGGGGGCCGACGGAATCCTTATCGGTGGTTGCCATCCGGGCGACTGCCACTATTCAGAAGGCAATTACAAATGCCTGAGAAGGTATCATTTACTCCAAAGGGTCATTGGCCAGATGGGCATCGACCAGCGGAGGCTCAGGCTGGAATGGATCAGCGCCAGCGAAGGCAAACGCCTCCAGGAGGTGGTCAACGAAATGACGGAAACCCTGCGCCAGCTGGGACCTTCACCCATCAAAGAAGTTGTTCAAACTGTGATAAAATAGAGGAGAATGTACCATGGCTCAAGATAAACCCAAACTCAAACTGGCCGTTTACTGGGGAGCAGCCTGCGGCGGATGCTGCGTGTCGGTCCTGGATGTCCATGAAAAACTGCTGGACATTCTGGCTCATGCCGACCTTGTTTTCTGGCCCATCGCCCTGGATATCAAATATCAGGATGTAGAGCAGATGCCTGATCAGTCGATCGATATTACACTCTTCAATGGTGCTGTCAGGAACAGCGAAAATGAGCATATGGCCCACGTGCTTCGCCGGAAATCCAGGATCCTGGTTGCCTATGGCTCCTGTGCGTACCTGGGAGGTATTCCGGGGTTGGCCAACTTCTACACTAAAGAGGAGGTCTTCCGGCGTGTTTACGAAGAAAGCGAGTCGCTGGATAACCCGCAGAAGATACATCCCCTGCCCGAAAATGAGGTCACGGAAGGACATCTCCACATACCCTCTTTTTACAATGATGTGTTGACGCTGGCACAGGTCGTTGACGTAGATTATTTCATCCCGGGATGCCCCCCGCAGAGTGAACGGCTTGTGGAAGTTTTCATGGATATCGTCAACGGTAGCGACCTTCCTCTGAAAGGATCTGTTATCGGAGCTTCATCCAAAGTGCAGTGCGATGAGTGCAAGCGCAAAAAATCGGACAAGAAAGGGATCACCAGGTTCTACCGCCCGTGGGAGGTCACGGACGATGGGATGACTTGCCTGAACGAACAGGGTATCCTTTGCATGGGACCGGCCACCCGCGCCGGTTGCGGAGTCAGGTGCGTGGAAGGCAATGCCCCATGCAGGGGATGTTATGGCCCACTGGATGGGATCGGCGATGCCGGTACCCGGATCCTTTCAGCCATCGCCTCCATGCTCGATGGTAAAGAACCGGAAGAGATCAACAGGGCCATCGACTCAATAGTGGATCCCGCCGGTACGTTTTACCGTTTTAGTTTACCAGGTTCTAAACTCAGGAGGAAAGTTTCATGAAACAGTATACCATTGATCCGATCACCAGGCTGGAAGGACACGGGAAGATCGAAATATTTTGCTCCGATGACGGAGATGTGGAAAATGTCTATTTCCAGGTACCGGAACTGAGGGGATTTGAGAAATTCTGCGAAGGACGCCCCATTGAAGAGATCTCCCAGATCGTCACAAAGATCTGCGGGGTTTGTCCGGGCTGCCATCACATGGCCGCGGGTAAGGCTGCTGACGCTGTTTTCGGGGTACAGCCGACGCCTGCGGCAAAAAAGATCAGAGAACTCTTCTATATGGCTCATTTTGTCCATAGCCACATTGCTCATTTCTATGCCCTGGCAGCTCCTGATTTTGTGGTCGGGCCAGATTCTCCAAAGGCAGAACGGAACATTGTTGGGCTCATCGCCAAAGTGGGCGTCGCCACGGGAACAGAGGTGATCAGCCAGCGACGGAAGGCACAGGAGATCCAGGCATTGCTCGGCGGGCACCAAACCCACGTTATCCTCAATATCCCGGGTGGTGTCAGGAAAGGACTCAAGGAAGAAGAACGCAGGGATGTGGTCAAAAAAGCGGAGGGATTCGTGGAATTTGCGAAATTTTCACTGAAACTCTTCAACGATGTCGTTCTGTCAAACAAATCCTATCTCGACTTGATCCTCAACGGACCGTATTCACTGAAGATCCATTCCATGGGGCTGGTCGACGATAAGAACCATGTGAATTTCTATGACGGTAAGGTCAGGGTGGTCGATACCGGGGGAAAAGAACTCTGCAAATATTCGCCCGATGAATACCGGGAATATGTAGCTGAGCGGGTGGAGCCCTGGAGTTACCTCAAATTCCCCTATCTGAGGAAGATCGGGTGGACTGGCTTTACCGAGGGACAGGAATCAGGCGTCTACCAGGCTACTCCGCTGTCGAGGCTCAACGCGGCGGATGGAATGGCTACTCCGCTGGCACAGGAGGAATACGAACGAATGTACAGTACCCTGGGCGGCAAACCGGTTCATGCCACCCTGGTGATGCACTGGGCCAGGCTGGTGGAGCTGCTATACGCTTCGGAACGCTGTCTGGAGTTAGCCCGGGACCCTGAGATCACCAGCACGGATCTGCGGGCAAAGATCGAAAAAGTCCCTACTGAAGGTGTTGGAATTGTCGAAGCTCAACGCGGAACGCTGACGCATCATTACTGGACCGATGAGAACGGAATTGTCACCAAAGCCAACCTCATCGTCGGGACTACAAACAACAACGCTGCGATCTGCATGTCACTGAAAAAGGCAGCACAGGGCATCATCAAGCAGGGAGTGACCGTCACCGACGGCATCCTGAACATGGTAGAGATGGCCTTCCGTGCCTACGATCCCTGCTTCTCCTGCGCTACACATCACCTGCCTGGAACCATGCCTCTGGTGGTCAATTTCCGGGATAAGCAAGGTCAGATCATCCGGTCAGTAAGCCGGTAATTTCTGTCTGTCAGCGAATGACCTGCCCCGGCAAAACAGTCGTCGTCGGTTTTGGAAGCACCGCACTCAAGGATGACGGACTGCCGGTCCATCTCATACGGCATTTGGCCACCGATTCCCGTTTCAGAGACATAACCTTTCTGACCAGCCCGGTCGGAGGCCTGGAACTGATCGACCTGATCAGCGGTCATTCCTTTGCCGTGCTGCTGGATACTGTTAAAACCGGCAAACGGCTCCCCGGGGAAGTCTACCACTTTATTTATCCCGATTTTCATGAAACGCTGCACCTCTCCAGCCAGCATGACGCCTCTTTTGAGCAGGCTCTGGAACTGGGCGGGAAGCTCGGATTCAGCCTACCCGCACGCATCCACATCATAGCTATTGAAATTGAGGATAACCTGACACTGGGGGAGGAGATGTCGGCGGCCATAACGGCGCAGTTTAAAACTATACTAAGGGCGGTGGAGATCATAGTGCAACATGCAGCAGGGAGGCGGGAGGCAGGAAGTGGTAGCCAGTAGCCAGTCAGTAGTATTGGAATTTGGATATTGGAATTTATTTGGAATCTGTATCCTGGATTTTGGTATTTGCGCCGCTCATCAAATTCCCCTACACAAAAAGTATAATCAGCAGCTGTGCAACGAGGACCCTCAGAAACATAGTCATCGGATAGACGGTCGCATAGGTAATGGCTGGTGCGTCGGAACCTGCGATGGAATTAGCGTAGGCAAGCGCGGGGGGATCGGTGGTGCTGCCCGCCAGGAGGCCACAGATCTCGATGAAATTTTTCCTCAGGATCTTTCGGGAAAAAACTCCTACCAGCAGCAGCGGGATGATGGTGATGGCGGCGCCGTATCCCATCCAGATAAATCCCTCCCCAGAAGCCAGGGTCGGGATGAATTTATCACCAGCCTTGATCCCCACACTCGCGAGGAAGAGTACGATACCGATCTCCCGAAGCATCAGGTTAGCGCTTGGAGTGGTGTACGATACAAGAGAAATCTTATAACCAAAATTGCTGATCAGGATAGCCACGATCAGCGGTCCGCCGGCCATCCCCAGCCGGATGGGTGTGGGGATCCCCGGTATGAAAACAGGAATGCTCCCCAGCAGAATGCCCATCAGGATCCCGATAAAGATCGGGACGAGGTTGGGTTCGTTGAGCCGTTTGAGCGAGTTGCCGAGAATGCCGGCTACCTTGTCGACATTGTCCTCTTCACCCACCACCGTCAGTTTATCGCCCACCTGCAGACGTAAATTGGGATTGGCAACAAATTCGATCCCAGCCCGGTTGATGCGCGTGATGTTCACCCCGTAATTCGACCGCAGCCTCAGCGAGCCCAGTGTCTGACCCGCCAGTCTGGTCCTGGTCACAATGACCTGTTTCGACATGAGCTTGCAGGGAACGGTGCGTACATCAAGTGCGCTTTCTTTTCCTAACTTACCGACTAGCATTTCATGGTTCGACCGCTGAGAGATGATCAATACAATGTCACCTTCAAGCAGCAGGGTGCCCTTGTCCGGAAAAACGATCTCTCCTTTTCTGTAAAGCCTTGAGAATATGACTTCCGTACGGAGTTCCGGGACAATATCACTGATCTTCCTGCCGAAAAGGGCAGGCTGGGTGACTTCAATAAAGATCTGATCAGGAAGTTCTTCGATGGGGAATTTCTGCTGGTTGAAGGCCTGGATTTCAGTGGTAAGATGGATCCTGAAAATATTCCGAATCAGGATCATGCTGAGGATGATCCCGAAGACACCAAAAGGATAGGCCACGGCATAACCCAGTCCGATATCCGGGATCTCAGCGTAAGCACCGCCTGCGCTCAGCTGCCGGATGGCTTCCTGTGCTGCACCCAGACCAGGTGTATTGGTCACCGCACCCGACATGATGCACACGGCCACAGGCATGGAGATATTACCGATAAAATGGATAAGGATCGTCATCCCTGCATGCAGCAAGATGATCCCAAGAGCCAGCAGGTTCAGTGTCATTCCTCCGTGGCGGAGCGACGAAAAAAAACCGGCCCCAACCTGGAGGCCGATTGAAAAAACGAACAGGATCAACCCGAACTCTCTGGCAAATTCTAGAACCTGATGATTAATGGAAAGACCGATATGTCCGGCAAAGATGCCTACGAAAAGCACCAGTGTGATCCCGAGGGAAACACCGAACACTTTTATCTTTCCGAGCCCGATGCCCAGTGCGATCACGATGCTGTACACCATGACCGCATGGGCGATGGAATCATTCGTAAAAAGATCAGTCAGCCACTGCATTCAGTCGATTTTCGGGCAAATTTCCGGATTTTGTCGTCACTGTCTGCCTTGCGGGCGATAAGATTATTTTTTCAGTGCTTCCAGCACTTTTTCCTTCGATAGTTTTTTTGTGCAGAAGAACCAGTCGTAGCAGGTCATCTCTCCCTCTTTTCCTTCCATCCGGTTTTTGGCAGTGCCGCACGATCCGGCAGTGGGGACGATCACGTCGTCACCCGGACGCCAGTCGGCCGGAGTGGCAATGCCGAAATTATCGGCTGTCTGGAGAGCGATAAGGACACGGAGAAGCTCGTCGAAGTTGCGGCCCAGACTCAGCGGATAGTAAATAATGGTGCGGATGATCCCCTTCGGATCGATGAAGAACACCGCCCTGACCGCCTTGGTATTGCTTTCGCCAGGCTGGATCATGCCATATTTGTTGGCCACTTCCATGGTGATGTCCTCGATCAGCGGGAAGGTTACCTCAATGTCTTTCATTCCTTTATATGCGATCTTTTCCTTGATGGTCCTCAGCCATGCAATATGACTGTAAAGGCCGTCGACTGACAGTCCGACCAGCTTGCAGTTGGCGTCGTTGAACTGTTTTTCCATGTGCGCGAAGGTCATGAATTCTGAGGTGCATACAGGCGTGAAGTCGGCAGGATGGCTGAACAGGATCACCCAGCTGCCTTTGAAGTCTTCCGGGAAGTTGATGGGTCCCTGTGTGGTGACGGCTTTGAATGAAGGTGCCGGATCATTGATCCTGGGCAACGATACGAATTTTTGTTCTTGGTTTGTTTCCATGGTGATAAATTGTCAAATTGTCAAATTGTTTATTTTTAAATGATAACTGATGATTGTTAATTTATCGAGCTTTAAAGCGACTCCAATGAAATTTATGTAAGCTGGTCGACGAAATTTCCTATGATCTGAAGCTTGATGTCCTGGATCCGGAAATGCGGTATTTCTTTCTTTGTAAAATAGTCTTTCAGCAATCTGTCCAGTTCTTCATCAAAATAATCTTCAATCTTTTCAGAATCAGTATAATAAAGGTGATGGTGCTTATCCATGACGGCATCGTACTTCATAATATCCTTTTCTGTTTTGACTTTGCTGATGATGCCCTTCTCGATAAAGGTTTCGAGCGTATTGTAAACTGTGCCCAGGGCAATGTTGGGATTGGTGCGCTGAATGAACAGCCGGACATCATCTGAGGTTGGGTGGTAGTGAAGCTGTTTAACTGCTTTGAGAACAGCCAGTCGCTGTGGGGTAACCTTCAGGTTTTTGGAAACAAGGATACTCTTCAAATCCTCGATTTTCATATAGAAATATTATTAATTAATAATCATTATCAAATAATAATCAGCAAAAATAATATTTTTATGATCAGGATAAGCAGCGGAATAGGAATTTTTAACAAATCTTATGATATCCTATTATTATTCCTTATTAGCCAGGCAGATAAGTTATATTGACAGGTGATTGATTATTGTTACTTATAGTATATTTGCACAACTATTCATCTATTATCCCTGTATCCATGAGAAAATGGCAAATTGAAGATTCTGCTGAGTTGTACAATATCAACGGGTGGGGTGTGAACTACTTTTCGATCAATGAAAAGGGTCAAGTAGTCGTCACACCGAAGAGCAACGGGATTCATATCAATTTAAGGGAACTGGTGGATGAGTTGATCCTTCGTGATGTTTCCACTCCGATCCTGATGAGGTTCACCGACATTTTGGATACCCGCATCGAGGAGATGTCGAATTGTTTTCGGCTGGCATCGGAGGAGTATGGTTACAAGGGTCAGAATTTCATTATATATCCCATCAAGGTCAACCAGATGCGGCCGGTCGTGGAAGAGATCGTAGGTCATGGCAAGAGGTTCAACATTGGTCTGGAGGCCGGGTCCAAACCGGAGTTGCATGCCGTGATCGCCCTGAATACCGATTTTGACTCCCTGATCATCTGCAACGGTTACAAGGATGAGGATTACATCGAGTTGGCCTTGCTGGCGCAGAAGATGGGCCGTCGCATATTCCTGGTGGTCGAAAAACTGAACGAACTGAAGCTGATCGCACGCATATCGCGCAGGCTGAAGATCAAGCCTTCTCTTGGCATACGCATCAAGCTGGCAAGTTCAGGCAGCGGCAAATGGGAAGAATCTGGCGGAGACGTGAGCAAGTTTGGGCTGACATCCAGCGAGTTGCTGGAAGCGCTTGAATACCTTGAACGGAACAATATGAAGGAGTGTTTGCAGCTGATCCATTTTCACATCGGCAGCCAGGTCAACATGATCCGGAAGGTGAAGATTGCGCTCAGGGAGGCATCCCAGTTTTACGCCCAGATTTACCAGCAGGGCTTTCATGTGGTGTTTGTGGATATTGGAGGCGGACTGGGGGTTGATTATGATGGCACGCGTTCTTCAAAAAGTGAAAGTAGTGTCAATTACAGCATTCAGGAGTATGTGAATGATGCGGTGTCGACGATGGTCGAGATCAGCGATAAAAACAAGATCCCTCATCCCAACATCATCACCGAATCGGGCAGGAGCCTTACCGCCCATCATTCGGTGCTGGTGTTTGAGGTACTTGAGACCGCCACGCTGCCATCCTGGGATGATGAGGATGAGGTCACAGAGAGCGATCATGAGCTGGTGCGTGAGCTGTACAAGACCTGGGACCGGCTGAATCAGCCCCGATTGATGGAAACCTGGCACGATGCGCAGCAGATCCGTGAGGAAGCCCTTGACCTCTTCAGCCTAGGCATGCTCGACCTGAAGACACGGGCCCAGATCGAGCGGCTTTTCTGGTCCATAGCACGGGAAATCAACGAGATGGTCTCCAAGATCAAGCATATCCCGGAGGAGTTTCGCTATCTGCCAAAATTGCTTTCTGACAAATACTTCTGTAATTTTTCGGTGTTCCAATCGTTACCGGATTCATGGGCCATCGACCAGATCTTCCCGATCATGCCAATCCAGCGGCTGGATGAACGGCCTGACCGTACGGCAACACTGCAGGACATCACCTGCGATTCCGATGGCAAGATCGATAATTTTATTTCCACCAGGAATATATCCTTTAATCTGCCGGTGCATTCGATCAAATCATCCGAACCCTATTATATCGGAGTATTCCTGGTCGGAGCTTACCAGGAGATCCTGGGTGACCTGCACAATCTTTTCGGTGACACGAATGCGGTGCATGTCTCGGTGACCGACAAAGGGTATGAGATCGATCAGATCATCGATGGGGAGACGGTCGCAGAAGTGCTGGATTATGTTCAGTACGACGCCAAGAAAATGGTGCGTACGGTTGAAAAGTGGGTGACATCATCCGTTAAGTCAGGAATCATCTCCGCGGAAGAGGGGAAGGAATTTTTGTCCAACTACCGTTCCGGTCTGTATGGATATACGTACCTGGAGTGACACACCCGGGTGTCATTTTAGTTGTACCCTACCCCTGCACCCTTCCCCTGCCAGCAGGAGAGGGGACGGGGGAGGGGCAAATTTCTCCGGTTCCTGAATGGGAGAATAAAGCACGAACCACTAAAATCTCATAATACAATGAATTTCGATGAATTTGAAGATGAAGAATTAGCGCCCACTGGAAAGAGAAGCCGCCGGGGTCGTGAGGAATTCGATGATTTTGATGATTTTGAAGACCTTGATGAAGCCAGTCCGGGCAAAATCCGGAGAAGGAGGCCTGCCGGTGAGCCGGAAGTATTTTGCCCGAACTGCGGAGCAGATATTCCTGCATATACGAGGCGGTGTCCGGAATGTGGCGAACGGCTGGATCATGGATCCTTCTGCAATTATTGCGGTGCGGAAGTCAGTCCCAACGCCCGTTTTTGTCCTAACTGCGGCGCCAAGGTTTCCTGATTCCACTTCACAGCGGGTATTTCATTACCTTCCACTTTAAAGATAATTTTTCTTGAAAATGGAGACCGTGTTCATGGATATGGCAGGGCAGGGAGGAAGTATCACATGGGAATCGGGAGACCTGGCTTTATCCGTGATGGGTGGCGATGGCAGTGCCATTGTAGGCGTATCAAAGAAAAAAGCGCAGTAGGGGGCGTCAGAAGAAATACCTGAAGCCGATCACGCTTTCAAAGGAGAAGGCGGGTTCGGGGAGGAACTCCATACCTGGCACCACTTCAAAGAACAGATCGACAGGCTCATTCTGGAATATATATTCTATTCCCAGAGGTACCCTTGCTCCAAAATGGAAGTTATGCCCAAAGCCCAGACGGGCTCCCAGGCCGTAATAAAATGGGAGCTTACCCTTTGATACGTCAATGACATATGAATGCCGGAGATAATCTGCGTGGAACTGGAAGTATCCGTCGTGGTACAGCGACCAGGTCACTCCTCCGTCGAAAGCCTGCTTGTCGTCTATCCAGTATTTGAAACTGATCCCGGTCGGGCTGCCGAACATCAGGCCCAGACCAAAAGGCCGGTCCTGGGCCGATACCTTTGTAATACCAAGAATAACGATTAGCGAGAGAAGCCAGAGTCTGTTTTTCATAATCGAGTCGTATAAAATATCAGAGGTTACGAACCGTGTTATTTACCCAACGAAGGTAAGAATTAATTGAGTATGGGAGGAGGGATTTTCATCCGGTTGTAGCCCGTGACCATTTAGGTTCATTTTGCTAATTGATCATTTCATTCCACTCTATTTTTTGATAAAAATCTCAGATGCATTGAATATTGAGTAATTTTGCTCAATAAATTGAGTAAAATGAAAATGACTTTTCAACGTAAACATTTACAAACGCTTAGGAGTAGATTGAACGAACCGCGCCGGTTCATTCAGGTCATCACCGGCCCCCGCCAGATTGGGAAAACAACTCTAGTGAATCAATACCTGGAGGAATATAGACGGCCGTATCACTATTTTTCAGCTGATGCGGTCATGGCGGCAGGTGAAAACTGGCTTTTTCAGCAATGGGAAACAGCACGTTTGCAGTGGCAGCAGTCGGGGGCACCAGAATTTTTACTGCTCATTGATGAAATACAGAAGGCCGTGAACTGGGCGGAGGCTGTTAAAAAGCTGTGGGATGAGGATACATGGGAAGGGCGTCCTATCAAGGTTGTAATTTTGGGTTCGTCACGTTTACTGATCCAGCAGGGATTGACAGAATCGCTTGCCGGGCGTTTTGAGCTTATTCCCATGAGTCACTGGTCATTGTCTGAGATGCAGCAGGCTTTTGGCTGGAACGAAGATCAGTATGCCTGGTTCGGTGGTTATCCCGGTTCAGCTTCCCTGGTTGCGGATGAACCACGCTGGAAGTCCTATGTTCTCGATTCCCTTGTTGATACAAGTATATCGAGGGATATCCTGATGCTTACGCGAATTCACAAGCCAGCGCTGCTGCGGCGGCTTTTCGAGCTTGGCTGCCTTTATTCCGGACAGATCCTTTCCTACACCAAAATCCTGGGGCAGATAGCAGATGCGGGAAACACGACCACGCTGGCCCATTACCTTAAGTTATTGGATACCGCCGGTTTGCTGGCCGGTCTCGAAAAATACTCCCTGAATCCAATCCGGCAACGTTCCTCTTCTCCAAAGTTCCAGGTTTATAACAATGCCCTGCTTTCAGCCGGTCGTCAGGAAACCTTTAAACAGGCGATCTTGGATCCTGTTCTATGGGGCAGGATGGTTGAGTCGGCGGTGGGCAGTCACCTGCTGAACCATTCAAAGGAAGAAGGCTTTAATGTTTATTACTGGCGTCAGGGAAATGATGAGGTCGATTTTATCATTGTCAGCCAGGGCCGGGCCATTGCACTCGAAGTGAAAAGCGCTTTCTCATTGAAAGTTAGCGGTATGAAGGCCTTCACCGGATCTTTCCATCCCGAAAAATCATATCTCATTGGCAGCGAGGGTATCCGGTGGCAGGAGTTCTTGAGGATGCGGCCAGGGGAGTTGTTTTGAAGGTAGTTGTCGGTCAGCGACCTAAGTCAGCTTATTTGAAATGTCATAGAGTCAGGCAGGATTTTAAAGAGCGTGCCGGGCGATATGACACGAACCTTGAGTGAGTGGCGGAAAACCTTTTCGGGTATTCATGAAACCATTCATCACATTATTTCTTCTCGTTTTCGCCCATTTGCTCTGGGGGCAATCGTGTCGGGATGCGTCGGGCATTTTACTGGGATACGTGGATGAAAAAGGCACCATCCGCGACGCGTCCGGCACGATCACGGGCTGGTTCGACCGGGATGGCATCATCAGGGATAAGAGCGGTGTCAGGGTGGCTGAGATTGATCCGCCGGGAATCTTCCGGAATGCCTCGGGTGTGCGGATAGGAGAGGTCAGTACCGCCGGCCAGATCGCTGATCATCATGGCAGCATCCTGGGCCGGATCCAGGAAGACGGGATCGTCAGGAACAGATCAGGAGTGCTGATCGGGTATGCGAAGGGGATAGAGAGGGAGCGGGTAGCGTATCTGTATTTCTTCAGGTAGAAAGCTTCAAGCTTCAAGCTACAAGCTGCAAGTTGAGCGAAACGAAGCTGAGCGAAATCCCGACGAAGTCGGGAGTGAATATTTCATATAAATATTTCATATTTCATGCTTCATAATGGATGATCCGGCAATTATTCCGCTGCTGCTTCATCCACAAATTTTCATCTTGCCCAAAAACTTGTTGGGGACCCTAGAACGTAATAATAAGTTTTTCGGCAAATCGGACCTTCTCTTTTAAACAGGAAATTTCCTGATCCTTACCCCTCAAAAGGTGAGCAGGTCATCCCCGGCAGGGTTTCATAAAGATCCCTGATATTCACATGGATGGGATCATTGACTGCCATTTTACAGCACATTAACAAAAACGTCATGATTTTTATCAGTGGGTATGATGGTGCAGGAACATCATTTCTCATCTGCTCTCATGATCATGATGAATAAAGCGTTTATTCGCAAAAGCCCTTCCTGATCCTGATTTCAGGTATTTCTCAAAATTGAAGGCCATATATTTATCTTTAAATGCGATATAGGTTTCAAGTTCGACAGGCAAACGGGACTTTGTATATTCAACCTGACCTTTGTTATGACGCTGAAGGTGTTGGTCCAGATCGAATGTGCAGCCTGTATAATGGATTCCGTCACTGCATTTAAGGATATATGCGTACCACATGGGTAAGGGAGTATAAGTTTCTGAGTGGACAGCGTCCGCCGAAGCCCGCCGAAGTATTGCACCCTCTGTATTATCAGCCCGCCTTCGTATTGCTTGCGCAATACTTCGGCGGGCGAAGGTGGAGCTGGAGGGAATCGAACCCTCGTCCAAACAAGGAACAGACGTGCTTTCTACATGCTTATCCGGTCGTTGGTTTTCGTACAGGATTCGGGAGCCGGCACCCAAGGTCCTGTCTTATCCTCTGAAATCTCGCTGCGGCATCAAGGTGCTGCCACAGCCAGCCCGAAATTGCGAGCGCCCTGTGCTCCGGCCGGAATCAGGCGTCTCCACCGGCAGGACGTCCCGCTCCCGGACCTTGTCCGGGATTAAGCTTAATCTACTAACTTCGATTAGGCAGCGAGAGCGAAGTTATTTTCGCCAGTTATTGGTTCGCAGAAATTGGTAACGGGCGTGTCTGCATTGCCCGGCATGCTTACAGATCCACTCGGCTTGCTGTCAAAACCAGTGCAGCCCCTCTGTTCTAAAATTCCAAATTCCAAGCACCAAATTCCAAACAAATTCCAATCCTTGCAGCTTGCAGCTTGTAGCTTGTAGCTAATTCCGCTGCAAAGATACAACTTTTTATGCAATAGTTTACAATCCTAGTATCTCGTAATTGAACCTCCGCGGATTGATGCACATCACCGGGATCTGCGACGAATTGAGGATGATCTCCTCATCATAGGTTCCCAGCAGGAAATTGGTGAAGCTCTTATCGGGATTGGTCATGATCATGATCATATCCGCATTGAGGGAAGTGGCATAATCGATGACCTGAGCCGCGAAACCGGAACTTTTTTCTGCGATCTTCAGCGAAAAGGGTACATTGTTCTTTTCGAAATACTGACCGATGGTGTTGACTGTGTCTTTGATCTCTTCTCTGTCGGTGTCGGTCATGAACAGATGAATGGTGGCAAGGAAAGTTCTGGAAATAAATACCGCCCATTTGGTCTTCTCCCATGGCCCCGCCTCACTTGTGATGGGAAGAACGATGTTCTGGTACCTGTAGACTTTTCTTTTCTGTACGACGATCACAGGAACGGGAGAGCTGGTGACCACTTTAAGGGCAAAACTACCTGTAAGATGCTGCATTCCGATCTTCCCATGGGTACCCATAAAAACCATACTGGCATCGAGGTCCCTGGCAAATTCACCGATGGTTGTGAAAATGCTTCCCTCCGCGGTCCGGATCTCCACATCGATCCCATAACGGCTGCGAAGTTCTGTGGCATGCTCCTCCAGCATATGGTCAATCAGGGCCAGATCAGCAGATTCTCTCTTTAAAAATGCTTTTGTGTCCTGGTTGATGACGTGCAGCAGGACAAGCCGGTGGTTGAACAGGCGGGCTGCTTCTGCTGCCTGTTCCGCCGCATTTCGGCAGACTTCCGAGAAATCGGTGGGTACGAGGATCGTTTTACTCATAGATTAAAATTTAGAATCAAGAATTTCAATACCATCCCAGTCGCTTGGAACTCCACTACGTAGGATCTTTTCGCAGCGGTTCATGTATAGTAACGTCGCTTTGTCATGCATGTTCAACTCGCGGATAGCGCTGAACTCCTCCAGCGCCCTGCGGAAGTCTTTGTTCTTATAATAGTTGATGGCTTTGGTGAACTGAACCTTAGTTTGCATCTTCAAACGCTTGATATCTTCCGGTTCACCGTCGATGACCTCAAAGATATAGACCGCTTGCTTCTTCCCTTTTACTTTCACGATATCCAGAAAACGGTAATTATAAACACTGGGATCATCCAGCTTGATAAGGGTATCTTCGCTGATGATGATGGCACATCCATACACTTTTGTCAGGTTTTCAAGTCTTGAAGCCAGATTGACAGCGTCGGAGATGACCGTGCCATCCATACGGCCTTCTCCTCCGACGACTCCCAGCATCAGCTTCCCAATATGGATCCCGATGCCACTGTCAATCTCGGGCTTGCCGAACTGCCCCATCACCTGATTGAACTGGACCAGCTTGATGCGCATCTCAATGGAAGCATTGATGGCATCTCCCGGGTTCTCAGGGAACAGGGCCATGATGGAATCACCCATATATTTGTCAATGAAGCCGTTGTTATTTCGGATTACAGGCTCCATGTACCCAAGGTAATGGTTCAGGTAATCAAAATTTTCTTTTGGAGTCATCGATTCCGATATCTCTGTGAAGCGCCGGATATCCGTGAACAGGATCGTCATCTCCTGCTGTACCTGATCACCCAGCTTGATATCAACAAAACTCTCCTTCCCCAGAAAGTCGAGGAACTGCTGAGGGACAAACCGGGAATAGGCCTGATTCATCCGCGAGATGTTGTGGATATAGTCCTTGATCTTCTGCGACATTTCGTTGTATCCTTCGGTGAGCTGGCCGATCTCATCGTTGGTGCGGACAATGCTGAAATTATTCAGCTTGCCTTCTCCTGTCAGACGCATGTTGCTTAACAGCTCGCTCACGGGGCTTACAATATCCTGCGTCGTCCAGCGGACAAATAGGAAGATGTAAATGAACGACACAAAGATCCCTGCCCCAATCCCGATGAACATGGAAATATTATCAATTGCATTGACATAGTACAGGCTCCGGTAAGGACTGCCTTCGCCCAGGGTTTCGGGCAGACCGAATAGCTCCGTGTAATTGCCAAGCAGGACCTTCACCTGTTCTGCGGTAACATCCTGCAGCTCGGCAACAGGAGTGAGGCTGATGAACAGGTAGAGAATGACTATGGTCAATGGAAGGAAGGTAGTCATGATGCTTGATACCATGAACCGGTTGCGGATCTTGCCTACCTTGAAGTTGAAGATCCTTCGGCGGAGTTCTTCGGGTGTAAATACATGTTCGATGTATTTAATATGCACACGGTGTTTCTGCCAGAAATACACAAAAAGAAGAACCAGTACTGAGGCGACGATGGAAACGAAAAAGAACTGACGGAAGATCTGCTGTTGGGTCTCATCCTGGAAATGCCGGGCAGACGACAGGATAACGGTCATGTAGATGGTGGCGGCGAAATAGGCCAGCAACAGGATCCCGCTGTTGATCATAGGTGTATAGAGCAGGAACTTTTTAGTGAACAGGAACAGTTTCCGGGAGATCTTCCTGTTTTTTCGTTTGCGTGTGAAATATCGCTTGAAAGGCAGGTTGAACGCAAAACCGATAATGAAGCTCACCAGCAGCAGTCTAAGCTGCAGATTGAAAGAGGTCGTCAGTGGGCTTTTATCGCTTTTCAGGACAGTCGCCGGAGGTTCAGCACCTGCTTTGTCCTGAATTTCGGTTCCTGCCCGGGGTTTGATCAGGATATCGAAGTCTCCTTTGGAAGGATTGAAGTATATGCTTGTATCCAGCAACACACTGGTCAGCGAATCCATGTTCTCTGCGAGGCTGTCGGCCGATGTGATCATCAATCCGTCCCCGGTGCGCCGGTAGTTGATTTCCCCCTTTTCGATCAACTGGGGGGCGTATTTCAGGAAAAGTACACCAATGAAGGGAGTGACCAGCAGGTAATAGATCAGTGTCGAGATCAGGTAGATCCTTAGTCCGTAATATGGTGGTACCCTTGGTGGTTTCATCTTCCCATCATTGTTTCATTTGTTGCAGGGGCTGTGCATAAAGCCTGACATCCTCCAGGGTGATGACCTGGTCACAGAGGATAGCCAGCCTCTCCACCACATTCCTCAGCTCGCGCACATTGCCTGTCCATGGATATGTCTTTAACTCTTCCAGGGCGTCATTGCTGAATTGCATCGGAGGTTTGCCTTCATTTTCACAGATGACTTTGAGGAAGTGCTCTGCAATGAGCGGAATGTCGTCTTTCCTTTCTTTCAGCTCCGGGACATTGATCAGGATGACGCTGATGCGGTGGTACAGGTCTTCCCTAAATGTTCCCTTCCGAATCTCTTCCATAAGGTCTTTGTTGGTAGCGGCAATGATCCGCACATCCACCGCAATGTCCTTTTCTCCTCCCACCCGCATGATCCTGTTCTCCTGCAGCGCTCTAAGTACTTTTGCCTGGGCGGAGAGGCTCATGTCGCCAATTTCATCCAGGAACAATGTCCCGCCGCTTGCCTGTTCAAAATCACCCTTGCGCTGCTTAATGGCAGAGGTAAATGAACCTTTCTCATGGCCAAACAGGACACTTTCGATCAGCTCGGAGGGTATGGCGGCACAATTCACTTCGACAAACGGTCCGAACGCCCGCTTGCTTTTTTCATGCAACCATCTGGCTACTATCTCTTTACCTGTACCGTTCTTGCCTGTAATGAGCACCCTTGCGTCGGTGGGGGCCACCCGTTCGATCATATCTTTCACATGCCCGATGGCTGGTGATTCGCCGACCATGTCGTAGGCCTTGCTCACCTTTTTCTTGAGGGCTTTGGTTTCGGTGATGAGAGTGGATTTATCCAGTGCGTTGCGGACGGTGATCAGCAAACGGTTCAGATCCAGAGGTTTGGCTATATAATCATACGCTCCTTTCTTTATCGCGTCAACAGCTGTTTCGATCGTACCATGGCCTGAGATCATGACTACCGGTGTATCGGTTATCTGGAGGGTTTTTTCGAGGACTTCCATCCCGTCCATTTGCGGCATTTTGATATCGCACAGGATCACATCGTAATGGCTTTGCCGCACCATGTCAAGGGCTGTCATGCCGTCCACTGCGTCATCCACTTCATACTTTTCGTACTCGAGGATCTCTCTCAGTGTACTGCGTATGCTTTTTTCGTCATCAATGATCAGGATCTTGGCCATGATATGGAATGGAGTTTAACGTCAGATCGTATGAATTGAACCGCATTTCGGGCACTGTACCTCGTGTGTCGGAAATGCGGGCGGGATTTTCAGTTTAAGGCCGCAAGGACACTGGATGAATCGGTAATCGTCGACCGTTTTCATGATATCGCCCAGTTCCCTGTTATATTGCCTTTTATCGAATTTTATCTCCTCGTCGGTCAGTCCGGCACGCAGTCCGATTACCTCCTGGTCGGCCATGCCTGAGCCCGGGATGATGGGGGATTTGACTCCCCTGACGGAGGAGAAGGCTTCCTGGTAGTTCCTGTAATTGGCTCCCCCCGACATGTTGCGCAGGATGCGGATCCTCTCGCTGATGGGTGGGTGCGTGCTGGTCAGGTCCGACACCCTCTTGCCTCTGACTTTCAGTGGATTGACGATATACATGGGTGCTGTCACCTTATTGGCCACCTCCAGGTCCTGCGTCGAAGAGGCGATCTTTTCGAGTGCAGAGGCCAGCCCTTCCGGGTAACGTGTGAGCCTGGCTGCTGTGGCATCGGCCAGGTATTCCCGTTTGCGGGAGATGGCAAAATACAGTAACTGAGCAAAGATCGGTGCCAGGATGGCCAGCAGTATGGCGACGATCAGGATGATGGCCTGTCCCTGCCCTTTACCGGAATCCGACCTGCTTCTCCCGACGGAGGAATAGAACATGGTGCGGGTGAACATCTGCGACAGCAGGACGATGACTCCCAGCATGATCCCGGCATAGGTCAGAAAACGGATATCGCGGTTGATGATATGGCCGGTTTCATGGGCCACCACTCCCTGCAGCTCGTCGCGGTTCATCTGGGCCAGCAGGCCTGCGGTAACTGCGATCACGGCGTTCTCCGGGTCCTTGCCCGTGGCGAATGCATTAGGCGCTTCGCTGTTGATGATGTAGATCTTTGGCATGGCCGGCAGATGGGCAGCCAGCTTCATTTCCTCCACAACGTGGAACAGACGCGGATGAACATCAGGTGTGACCTCTTTTGCATTGCTCATGGTGAGCAGGATCTTGCTCCCCGAAAAATAACTTACCAGATTGAGAATCAGGGTTATCAGCAGAGCGATCACCACACCGATGATTCCTCCCTTCTGAGGATCAATGTAAAGGCCGATGAAGTATCCCAGCAGGACCAGGGTTACTCCCATGCCAATAAAGAGCAGGATCGATTTGCGCCTGTTCAGGCGGATAAGCTCCCACATAGCGGATCAGGTGTTTTTCTATTGTTTGGTGTCAAAGTCCACCTTGGGGACTTCACGTTCGGCAGGAACCTCCACTTCAAAGAATTCTTCCTGTTTGAAGTTGAACATGCCTGCGATGATGTTCGACGGGAACATCTGAATCTTGTTGTTGTACATGAGCACCTGGTCATTGTAGCTCTGGCGTGAGAACGAGATTTTATTCTCTGTGGAAGTCAGCTCTTCCTGAAGGGCCAGAAAATTCTGACTGGCTTTCAGGTCAGGGTATGCTTCCACGGCGATGCGCAACTGCCCGAGTGCACCTGTCAGTTGACTTTCTGCTTTGGCTTTTTCCCCGACAGTCCTTGCTCCCATGGCAGCTGTGCGTGCATTGGTCACACTCTCCAGTGTCTCACGCTCGTGCTTCATGTACCCTTTGACGGTTTCGATGAGGTTTGGAATCAGATCATGCCTTCTTTTCAGTTGCACTTCGATCTGAGCCCAGGCATTCTTTACCTGGTTTCTCAGCCGGATCAGTCCGTTATACAGACCCACCACATACAGTGCAATGACGACGATAATGGCAAGAACAATCAATGCGCTCATTACGATTTCATTTAAGTTTATACTCAAACATATTTTCAAGCAAATCCATAATTTCATGATTCATCGGCGAACTTCCCTGTTCAACGATCTGCCGGAGTTCGCCCTTGTCGAACCATAATCCGTGGCCTCTATGGCACTTATCGATCAGAATGGCGGAATCCAGTCCTGCCATTGCCTTTTGCATCTTCTTTCTGCAGATGGGGCACCTGAGTTTTTTTTCGGTTGAAAGTGGATCCAGCCGGAATGAAACCAGCAGCAGGTCTCTTTTTTCAAGGCTTTCCAGCAACAGCTCCATTTCACCCGTATCGAGCCAGATACCTTCGCACTGCGAACAATAGTCAATCTCCACCTGTTTCAGTTCCAGGACGATCATCTTTGATTTACAGTGCGGACATTTCATGCGCGGAGGGTTTATGGTGGCATAAAGATAGGTAAATCCCACATTCCAAGCACCAAATTCCAAACAAAATCCAAATCATAATATCTAATCACGGTGTCGTTGATCTAATCCCCGATTATTTGGAATTTGGGATTTGTTTTTTGTTTGGAATTTGGACTTTGGTATTGGGGATTTAGTCGATTTTCAGTGCTCCTGTTATTTCCCTGACGCTTTTGCATCCATGCCGGATCAGGTACTCATCAATACCTTCCACGATCTTTACGGGTGCCTGCGGGTCGATGAAAATGGCGGTACCCACCTGGATGGCAGAGGCGCCCGCGAGCATGAATTCGATGGCATCGGTGGCATTCATGATCCCGCCGATCCCGATGATAGGGAGGCGCGACACCTGGGCCACCTGCCAGACCATATGCAGGGCGATGGGCTTGACGGCAGGTCCGGAAAGTCCTCCGGTCACTGTTGACAGGAGAGGGCGTCGCTTCTCGGCATCGATGGCTATCCCGAGCAGCGTATTGATCAGTGAAAATGCATCCGCTCCGGCTTCTTCCACGGCCAGGGCGATGTCGCGAATGTCGGTCACGTTGGGCGACAGCTTGACGATCATCGTACGGTCCCACACCTCCCTGACTGCCTTTGTGACAGCGGCAGCCGAGGGGCAGGAGATCCCGAAGGCCATCCCGCCTTCTTTGACGTTGGGACACGATATATTCACCTCGATGGCAGGTATCTTCTCCAGGGGTTTCAACTTTTCCGTCAGGCTGGTATAATCTTCTATGGTGGAGCCATTTACGTTGGCGATGATGTGCGTGTTGAGGTCTTTGATCCGGGGATAGATCTGTTCGATGAAATAGTCGATCCCCTTATTCTGCAGGCCTACACTGTTAAGCATTCCCGAAGCGGTCTCGGCCATACGGGGATAAGGATTCCCTGCGCGGGGCCTCAGGGTCAGACCCTTGACGAAGATCCCCCCGATGCGGCCCGGGTCAAAAAAATCAGCAAGCTCTTCCCCGAATCCGCAAGTGCCCGAGGCGGTAGTCACCGGATTCCTCAGTTCCAGATCGCCAATATGTACCCTCAGATCTGCCATTTCAGCCGGTTGGTATTAAAAACAGGTCCCTCTGTGCAGACGCACAGGTTCCCATCCGTTGTTTCAACGATGCAGCACAGGCATACGCCGAATCCACATGCCATCAGGTTTTCCAGCGATACCTCACAGGATATCCCTTTCCGGGAGGACAGGGCGGCAACGGCTTTCATCATGGGTTCCGGGCCGCAGGCATAGATCATCGTGAACGGAAAGGGATCTTTTGTAAAAACCGGATGATCCGTGACCATCCCTTTTTCGCCCATGGAGCCATCTTCTGTCGTGACCAGAACCTCCCCAAACCGACTGAAACGCTCCGTCAGCAGGATATCCCTTCGTTCCCTCCCGCCCAGCAGAAAGGTCATGCTGACACTTTTTTTCTGAAGCTCTTTTCCCAGCAGGATAAAGGGTGCAATGCCTGAACCTCCTCCGACGATGAGCACATTGCCCGTTTCAGGAACGTAGAAATGATTGCCCAGCGGGTAGATGATGTTCACGGGAGCTTCCGGTTGCAGTCCCTCAAGATGCCTGGTCCCTTTCCCGATCCTTTTGATAAAAAAGACGAGCTTTCTTTTTTCATAATCTACATCGAGGAAAGAAAAGGGCCGGCGTAAAAACACATCCGGGCTGTTGTCAACGCGTATCTCGGCAAACTGCCCCGGTGCAAGAAGTGGGATTTCATCCGGTACGCTGAGCTCCAGGAGGTAACTGTTATCGTTCAGCCGGATGGTCTTACTGACCGTGCAGTCCTGGATCCGTTTCATGGATGAATTGTTCAATGTTTATACCGTCCGACAGGAACAGTCGGTTTTACTCAGCAGGATTCTCAGATTGCTCCGAAGGTGCTGAACCGGCAGGTTCCTCCTGTTCCTGATCAGTTACCTCTTCTGTGAAGTCGAGCATTTTCAGTTCGGACAGAGTATTGTACCAGGTGAGAAGCTTTTTGATATCGGATGCATAAACCCTTTCCTGGTCATACTCCGGCACCAGTCCTGCAAAATACTCCTTCAGGTCCGCATTTTCCGACCTGGGATCAATTGCCGGTCCTCCTTCCAGTTTGTCATAGATTTTTTTGAAAACATCCTTCAGCGGTATATCTTCACCAGTGGTGAACACACTGATCTCCTCCAGGGCGCTGATTCGTTCATGAGCAAAGGCTGTTGAACGTTTACCGTCGGTAAGGGACTCGACGACGACCCCGTTTTTAGTCTGGCTGATCATTTTAAACAGCCCGTGCCTTCCTGGGATCGCTAAAATCTTACTAAGGTCCATCATAAGGTATGATTTTTTGCAAAGATATGAATATACTCAGGAAATATGGCTTCAATATCAAACTGTCAAATTGTTAAATTGTTAAAAGCTGCAAGCTACAAGCTACAAGCTACAAGCTACAAGCTACAAACTACAAGCTACTGTCAATCGTAAGCTACCGACTTGAAGACCTGAAGACCTCAAATGACCCTGTAATTCCGGTACTCGCCGATGCGCCAGCCGGTGGTCCTTTCAATGCCGTGCAGAACACGATGCAGCAGGCCGAATTTCTTTTTGGTAGGGTCACATGCGAATTCCCAGTTCATGGAGCGGATCCTTTCCTTCATCACAGCCGGATGGGAGCCGTTGAAATGCTTCAGAGAGTCGATCGATGAATAGTCAAAGTCATTCACAACAGGGACTTTCTCGTTGATCCATTCGTCCGGGTGCCAGTAGCGGTTGAAGTTCCTCTGCTTCAGCTGCTGAATGGCCGGGGATTTAACCCAGCCGTAATGGTAGATGCTGGCGTTGATTTTTTTCACATTCAGTTTTCGCTGATTCAGCCTGAAACCCTGCGCATCCCTGTATGAACTTATTCCCGGCAGGTTCCTGAGGATACGGACCTCCCGGCGGTACCACCTGCGGGAATCGCCAATGTAGTCGTAAGAGCCAAAAAAATGAAAATAGTTGAACAGCAATCCTTCCACTTCCGTGGCGCCCTTGTACCGGATCATCTCTTTTTGGATTTCCGGCAGGTATTTTTCATGAACCACCTCATCTCCCTGAATATAAAAGGCCCAGGTTGAATCTTTTGCGATTTCCTTGAACGCTTTGTTCGTTTCAAGGGCAAAGACCCGCCCCCCTGTCCGAAGCGTGTCATCCCATACGGTGTTGATGATCCTGATCTTGTCTGAGGGTATCTTGCGGATGAGGTCGTAGGTAGTATCCCCGGAGGACCCTATGGCTACGATGAATTCATCGCACAGGGGCAGGATGGAGGTGATGGCCTCCACCACCGGGTAATCATACAGGACGGCATTTCGTATGAAAGTAAAACCACTGACTTTCATGGCTGTTTTACTCAAAGGACGGATTACCTGTGTAGTTCTCCGGTGTGATCCTGAGCAGTTCTTCCTTGACCCTGGCAGGAACTTTCAGAGAACGGATGAATTCGTGCAGGGTCTCTTTATCAATTTTTCCTCCGGTGCGAGTAAGTTCTTTCAATGCTTCATACGGATCCGGATAGCTCTCTCTTCTGAGGATAGTCTGAATAGCTTCGGCGATGACTGCCCAGTTGGCATGAAGGTCCTCATTCAGTTTCGCTTCATTGACCAGCACTTTGCCGATCCCTTTGATCAGCGATTTATAGGCGATGAGGCTGTGTGCAAAAGGAACCCCGATATTCCGCAGGACCGTTGAATCCGAAAGGTCGCGTTGCAGGCGCGATATCGGCAGTTTGGCTGCCATGTGCTCCAGGAGAGCGTTGGCCATTCCCAGGTTGCCTTCAGCATTCTCAAAATCAATGGGATTGACCTTATGGGGCATTGCAGATGAGCCTATTTCCTCTTTTCTTACCTGTTGCGTGAAATATTCCATGGAGATATAGATCCACATATCCCTGGAGAAATCCAGCAGGATGGTGTTGATTCGTTTGAGGTTGTCACAGAACGCGGCCAGGTAGTCGTAATGCTCTATTTGTGTGGTGGTTGCATAACGCTTCAGTCCGAGTTTTTCATTTACGAACCGGTTGGCGAATCCAATCCAGTCAACCTGGGGGTAAGCCACAAAATGTGCGTTGAGATTACCGGTGGCACCACCGAACTTTGCAGCATGGGGGATTGCCTCAAGCATCCTGATCTGATTCTCGAGCCTTTCGGTGAACACCCGGATCTCTTTTCCCAGAAGGGTAGGAGAGGCTGGCTGCCCGTGGGTATGGGCCAGCATCGGAATATCCTTCCATTCGTTGGATCTTTCTTTGAGCAGATGCAGGAGCTCGCTGAGGATGGGTAAGACGACATCTTCCAGTGCATCTTTGACGGAAAGGGGCGTGGCCGTGTTGTTGATATCCTGCGATGTCAGTCCAAAATGAATGAATTCCTTGTATTCACCCAGTCCCATCTTTCTGAACCGGTTCTTAAGGTAATATTCCACCGCCTTCACATCATGGTTGGTGGTACCTTCGATCTCTTTGACCTCCATGGCCTCTTCAGGCGTAAAGTCAATGTAGATCTTACGCAGCTCGGTGAATTTCAGATGATCGAATGTGGAAAGCTCCCCGAGTGGAAGTTCACAGAGCGCTATGAAATATTCCACTTCCACCAGCAGACGATAACCGATCAGTGCAGCTTCCGAGAAATAACTGGCGAGGCTTTCGGTTTTCTTGTGATAGCGGCCGTCGACCGGTGAAATGGCAGTGAGGGCTGATAGTTCCATGATCAGGGAATTTAGGGAACATCAAATTTAGCAAAATTAAAGGCTCGATGAGAGGCCCTGTTCATATATTTTACTTGTCAGTTAAACACTATAATAGGCCGGGAAGAATCCCATCATGTGGGTGGCGTCGTACACGGTGTCTGCATGGAGCATTGCAGGAAAACAACAAAATACCAGCAGGACTGGCTTGGTAAGGATAAAGACCTTTATGCCGGCAATGAATCCCTGGCAAATGATTTATCTGATTCCAAATCCACCGAACAGTAATGAAATCGTACCAACAGGACTGCTGTAATCACTGCTTTTATAATAATCCTGCATGTCGCCGTGAAGGTCCTGATATTGTTTGTCCATTCCCGACATCCATCGGTATCCTGCTCCCACGTTCAGCTTGAACCATGAGGTCAGGTTCATTTCCACCTCCAGCTGAGGTATCAACACGAAGATACCGTCGTTGGCGACGTAATTTTGCGGGTCATAATCGTAATAATCATCGTAAACCGATATCCTTCCCCACCCAAGCTTTAGGCTGGCAGCCGGGTGAATGGCTTTAAACGAATTATTGATGTATCCCAGCCAGAATCCGCCGTGTCCAAGCGAGATCTTAGGATCATCGATATGCGTGACTTCGCTCAGGTCGTAGCGGTAGTGACCCGTAGCCAATCCTTCTCCATAGCCCCCGATATAAAAAGTCTGTCCAATCAGGAGAGCTCCTCCTCCGCCTACAAAAACGGCAAAATCGCCTTCAACAGCCGAAAAATCCACGAAGGGACCCCCAAATCCGGAGAAGGAAGGCCGGTCGGGCCCGCTTAAAAGGTATTCCATCTCTTTTTCTTCCTGTGACAACAAGGTTGATGAGCACAGGAAAACAATGCTCGACAACAGGATAATTCGTTTTTTCATGATGAATTGATTTAAATGGTTGGATTTTTACCGGAATTTGAACTCCTTCTTCAGCCGGGTGCACCATTCTTTGATCCGCTTCTCCGTCATTTCCGGCTGGTTCGCATAGTCCAGGACCAATCCTTTAAAATGTTCTCCCTCGATTGCCCTGGACCGGATGAAATGATAGCTCTTAGCAGGATAATGACCAGCGATTGTGGCACCCCTGTTCCTTAGAAAATCAGCAAGGATTCCGATCCCATCGGCAAAATTTTGGGGGTAGCCCACCTGGTCGGATGGACCGAACAGTGCGATGGCCTTGCCCGTGAAGTCCATATGCTCCATGGCAGGAAGAAACTCATCCCAGTAGTTGGGCAGCTCGCCGTCGAACCAGGTGGAGACTCCCAGTATCATGTATGAATAAGACAGAAAAACCTTATCTTCAATGGTCTCGATATTGACCCTGTCGACGTTCTTTTCACCCAGTTCCCTGGCAATGCGGTCGGCGGCATCGGAGGTATGCCTGGTGTTGAAGCTGTAAAAGAGGCCGATTGGTTTCATTTGGTGTTAGGTTGCAGGTTGTGGCAATGATCTGAAAGCTTCAAGCCTCAAGCTTCAAGCTGCAAGATATTGATTTATTGAAATAGTTTATTAAATTTAATCTTTGCTATTTGCTTTTTGATCTTTATCAATATTCCAAAAGATCCTTCGCTGCGTTGTAGATCCGTTCCACATCGGGCAAGATGGCACGTTCCAGGATCCTGTTGAAGCCGACGGGTGTAAAGGTCGACCCGATCCGTTTTACCGGTCCGTCAAGGTATTCAAAGGCTTCCTGAGCGATCATGGCGGCCACCTCGGCACCGAATCCGGAAAAGACCTTATCTTCATGCACCACCAGCACCTTACCTGTTTTTCTGACCGAATTCAGGATCATATCCCTGTCGAGGGGGATGAGGGATCTAAGGTCGATCACCTCCGCACCTGCTTGCGTGTCGGCCTGCAGCCGGTCGGCTGCCGCAACGGCCAGGTGTACGGTATTGCCGTAGGTTATGATGGTCAGGTCGTTGCCAGGACGGCGGAGGCGCGCTTTACCAAAGGGTACTTCGAAGTCTTCAGGAACCAGGGTTTCCGCCGCGGGATCATTATAGAGCGCTTTGGGCTCCAGGAAAACGATGATCCCTTTCGAGCGGATGCTTGTCCTGAGCAGACCCGCCGCATCATCTGCATACGAAGGGTAAACGACACGGATGCCGGGCAGTGTGGTCAACGCTCCCTCGATATTCTGGGAATGGTACAGTCCCCCTCCGATATAACCTCCTGATGCCAGACGGATGGTGATGTTGGGAGAGAACTGACCGTTGGACCTCCAGTAGTCGTGGGAGGTGTCCACCAGTTGCTCCATGGCAGGCCAGAAATAGTCCGCAAATTCTGCTCCTTCGATCACGATGCGGATCTTCTGGTCGAAACGGCTCATGCCGTTGGCCGTGCCGACAATGTAATCCTCTGCGATGGGTGCGTTGAAGACTCTCTCCCGGCCGAACTCCTGCTGCATACCCTTGGTAACGTTGAAGATCCCTCCCTTTTCCTTACTGGCAATATCCTGTCCCCAGATGAAGGTGTCAGGATTGTGCCGGAACTCAGCCTTCATGGTTTCATTCAACGCCTCGATCAGGCGTAGTTTTCGGCCTGTGCCGTCAGGCAAACCTTCGGTGTATTTTTCAGGCTGATGCGCCTGGGGATAAACAAAATCAAAGATGCTGGCAGGATCAGGATCGGGAGAAGCCAGTACCTTCTTGTGTGCTTCCTTTACGATCTGCTTTGCCTCATTTTCAATGCCCGCGATCTCCTCTTCGGTCATCCTGTTATAACGCAGCAGAAGCCTTCGGAATTTGGCCAGGGGATCGTACTCCCTGACATAATTCATCTCAAAGTCGTCACGGTAAAGTTCATGGCGGTCGCTGTTGGAATGGGATCCGATACGGATGCAGTTGGCATGCACCATGACCGGCTCGCCACTCTCCAGCACGTGCCGTTTGGCTTCGACCATGGCATTTACCGAATCGAACACATCCTTGCCGTTACAATAGATGACCTTCAGGTTAAGGAATCCAGAGAAATTGTCTGCCACTTTACGGTTGGCTGTTTGTTCGGCTTTGGGTACCGAAATTCCATAACCATTGTCCTGGATCACGAAGATAACCGGAAGCTTTTCGTTGGAGGCGCCATTGATGGCTTCATAGACATATCCTTCCGATACGGAGGATTCTCCCTGGGAAGAAATGGCCACTCCCTTCTGCCGGTAGTATTTCATGGCGCGGGCGACCCCTGCTGCCTGAGAGGTGTGATTGCCCGTACAGGAGGATACATTGTGTATGTTCCATTCCGGTTTGGCAAAATGATTCGACATGTGCCGTCCTCCGCCGGCAATATCCATTTTTTTGGAAAGGCCGTTCAGAATGATCTCCTCAGCTGTCAGCCCGGCAGAGACGGCGGTTAGCATGTCGCGGTAATATGGAAACAGGTGGTCGGTCTTCCGGTCAAAGACCTGCCCTATGGCGAGCTGAATCCCGTCATGCCCTGCATAGGGAGCATGGTATGACCACCCCAGGGCCTGCTTGAGATAATTGGGTGCTCGGTCGTCAAGCATCCGGCTGATGGTCATCAAACGAAACCAGTTTTGAAGGACCTCCCTGTCTGTATTATTGATCGTAAACTTCCCTTTTCCCTCAGCTTCTAAGATATTCCAGCTTTCCACGTGTTTAAAGAGGTTTGTTATACTGATTTATGCAAATATACAAACAAATACCAGGAGGAAAATGTTTTAGCCGGTATACCCTGAATTCCTCCGGGGCTTTGCAGTTCAATATGGTTATTTCTTTTAACCTCTCCTTTGTGGTTAAGTAGTTATGCTACAGCCTCATGCGGAGGTAGGTTGCCGTTAAAGCTCTTTGGACGGATCCCAGAATCGTTCTTCAAAATTGATTATCTGATCACCGATGATTATAATTCCTTCATTTTCAAGCAGTTGTTGCATTACCTGAGGGCCTCCGAAATGGTGTTTACCGGTCAGCAGTCCGATCCGGTTCACCACGCGGTGTGCCGGGATGTCAACGGTTGCATTATGAGACTGATTCATGGCCCATCCCACCATCCTGGCGGATCCCTCGGAGCCCAGGTAGCGCGCTATGGCACGGTAGGATGTGACCCGCCCGTAGGGGATCTCCCTGACGACAGCATACACCTTCTCAAAAAAGGACAGGCCTTCCATTCCTTTCCCTGGATTTGTTTTCTGGTCATGTTTCATAATCGGAAACGCAGATAGCAAATCGGTTTACCCTTTTCCAGCCACATCTTTTCATAGAAGGTCTGGATTTCTGCGGCTGCCTCCTTCAGCCCTGCCCCGTACAGATCAAAGGTACGGTAAAGGAGCTGGTGATTCCCTGCGGCAATGACCTCCAGTGTATATTCAAACAGTCCGATATCATCTGTTTTCAGATGTATGAGATGATCTTCCTTCAGCAGGGGATGGTACCGTTGCAGGAAAGGAGGGGAGGTAAGCCTTTTTCTGGCTTTTGACGGTTTGGACTGGGGATCGGGGAAGGTGATCCAGAGCTCGTCGATCTCACCGGGACCAAAAAGTTGCCCGATCTGTTCGATATGCGACCGGATGAATGCAACATGCAGGAATCCGGCTTCATGGGCAGTTTTCAGCCCTTTCCACATCCTTGCCCCCTTGATGTCGATGCCGATATAGTTTTTCTCTGGCGTCTGTTCAGCAAGCCCGACGGTGTATTCTCCCTTGCCGCAACCCAGTTCGACAACGATCGGTGCGTCATTTCTGAAGAAGTCAGGATTCCATCTCCCTTTCAGGGGAAAACCATCGGTCATCAACATATGGAAGGGAGGTTGAAAAAGGTTCGGAAAAGTATCGTTCTCCGAGAAACGTATCCGCTTTTTCTTTGCCACGTTTACCTGGTCTGATTATTCGCGATCATTTCACGAACAGCCATGCATCTGGATTTACACTCTGCTGGATCTTTTCCAGGTTCTGAAGGGCCTGCTTTCTGTCCGAGTATTGTCCGTAACTCACGCGGAAAAGACCACCTTTTGTTTGCCCTGCCATCCGGGCATCGTATCCGCTGTTGCGAAGCTTCGCGATCAGGGAGGCAGCATTTTCCGGATCCTGAAAGGCACCGGCGATGATATAGTATGACACCGTTGCAACTGCCGGAGGCACAGGTTCTGCTGTTGTTACTTCAGCCACCTGTTCTTTTTTGGGTTCTTCAGGTACGGCACTGGGTTGCACCACAGGTGTGATTGTTTCTTCGGTGACTTGACTGACCGGCTCATTGACAACGACCACTGGCACCGGCGGACGGGTGGCCCTGATGAGCGGGATGATGCCGGAGTAGTTCGTGTAGATATCTTTCAGTAGCGGGGAGTGGTGATATCCCCACAGGGCTGTTGCCGCAAGAAAGATGGCTGCAAGGACAAGATACGGGACAGCGTTTTTTTTACCAGGTGACCTTCGCGTGACCTTCTTTTTTACATCCGCTGCCTGCCGTATTTTTCTGTGTTTTCCGTGAAGGGGAGGGGAGACTAGGCTGGTTAGCCCGTAAGCATCTTCCAGGTAATTGATTTCGGCAGAGGGAGTGAACTCGATCTTTCCTTCACGGTTGATAAGAAAAGAGCCGATATTGTGAAAAACCAATGTCTCTCTGCCCTGAAGGGATGACATGCACTGAGCGGTGAACTCCCTGAGGCGATTCATCGCTTCGGAATAGCTGATCTGTTCCTGTTCAGCGATATGGTTGGCCAGCAGGCCATCGTTCTTCAGCAGTCGTGCGTTAAAAAGGATATCCTTTGAGGGTGGATAGAGAGTATGCTTTGTAGGACTGAGAACGGCCGGTGCATAGCTTGCTACAAATCCGCCAAATTCAGGCAGGATGACACAATCATGCTTAAAGAGCAAATCACTGATATATCCGTCAATTGTTTTCATGGGAATGGATCTTACTGCATCGTTTATTCGGCTAAATTACATAAGGATGGTCATCCGGACCTTGTGTGTTGGAAAGTTTTGATAAATCCTCCGGTGTATCGATCGCCACACTTTCCGTGTCGGTAATGCCAATGTATATATTCCAGCCATTCTCCAACCAGCGAAGCTGCTCAAGTGATTCCGCCATTTCCAGCGGGGAGGCTACAAGTGCGGTGATCTGCTGGAGGGCAGTCAGGCGAAATCCATACAGGCCGATATGTTTGTAATAGGGATGACGATCCAGCCAGTTCCCGGAAGCTACATTTCGCTGATAGGGGATGACAGCCCTTGAGAAGACAAGCACTTTGAAGTTTTTGTCAAAAACGACCTTGACGATATTCGGATTTTCAAGATCTTCACTGCAGTGGATCCTGCATGCCAGCGTGGCGATATTCACTTCATGACGGTCAAAAAGCGACGCCACCCGGTCGATCTGACCAGGATCCAGAAACGGTTCATCACCCTGTATGTTGATCACGATCCCTGATCCGGGATCCATCATACCTGACTCCCGGAGTATCTTCACCGCCTCCTGGCAGCGGTCGGTACCGCTCTGGTGCAGCGGAGAGGTCATCAGCGCTCTCCCTCCGAAGCCGGTGACATGGTCGAATATCCGGCGGTCGTCCGTCGCCACCGCGACACATCCCAGGCTGCGCGCTTTTGCCGCCTGTTCATACACCCGTTGTATCATGGTCTTCCCGGAGATCATGGCAAGTGGTTTGCCCGGAAAGCGGGTGGACGCAAAACGGGCGGGAATGATCCCTATGGCACCGGAGGAAGACATGGGCTACTGTTTGAACAGTCCGTGAAGTTCAGCATTGATGGTTTCAATCACCATCCCCAGATCGTGGGCATTTTCGGCAAAGTTGATCGAATCTACATCGAAAATGAGGAATTTCCCGATGTCGTACTGCGAGATCCATGCCTCGTAGCGCTCATTCAGCCTTTTGAGGTAATCCAGCCGGATGGCAGCTTCATATTCCCTTCCTCTTTTCTGGATCTGCCTGACCAGTGTGGGCACCGAAGCACGGAGGTAGATAAGCAGATCGGGCGGCTGTATGAAGGAGCTCATCAGTTCAAACAGATCGCGGTAGTTCTGGTAATCGCGCGTTGTCATCAGATTCATCTCGTGAAGGTTAGGGGCAAAGATATGGGCATCCTCATAGATGGTGCGGTCCTGTATGACCGCTTTGCCGCTCTTCCGGATCCGGATGATTTGCCGGAACCGGCTGTTCAGAAAATAGATCTGCAGGTTGAACGACCAGCGCTGCATGTCCTCATAGAAACTATTCAGGTAGGGATTGGACTCAACGTCCTCATAATGAGCTTCCCATCCGAAATTCTTGGCTAAAAGACTGGTGAGGGTGGTCTTGCCTGACCCGATATTACCGGCGACTGCGATGTGCATAGGTGTTGTTTTATTTACTTGTCAAAGATAACCATTCAAAGAGAATAGGGGACTCAGGATACACTATTATTCCAGGATTTGCAGGATCTCTTCCACATACATGCGGTTATTCGCCAGACGGGGAACTTTATTCTGGCCGCCCAGTTTCCCTTTTTGTTTCATCCACCGGTAAAAAGTGCCCGAAGGCAATATCCGGATGATGGGCATGCGGAGTACCATATCCTGGTGGCGTTTAGCCTCATAGTCAGAGTTCAGGGATTTGAGTGCTTCATCGAACAGGATGCAGAATTCCCTTATATCGGCCGGAGGTTTTTCGAACTCGATGAGCCATTCATGGGCTGCATTTTCCGAATCGCTGAAAAACACCGGGGCGGCCGTATATTCATTAATGACAGCATGGCTTCGCTGGCAGGCGATTGAAATGGCCTTTTCGGCATTATCCACGATCAGTTCTTCGCCTACTACATTAATAAAGCTTTTTGTACGTCCGGAGATCTGGATGCGGTACGGATCCAGCGATGTGAAGATGATCGTGTCGCCGATCATATAGCGCCACAGCCCGGCGTTGGTGGAGATGATCATGGCATAATTTTCACCTTCCGATACCTCGTCAAGCGTTTTGACCCGCGGGTGATCCTTCCCCAGTTGGTCTGGCGGGCAGAACTCATAGAAGATTCCGTGATCGAGCATCAGCAGCATGGAGTTGTTTTCGGGAAGGTCCTGTATGCCAAAGAATCCCTCCGAGGCATTGTAGGTTTCAACGTAATTCATTCCCTCAGGAGGGATGATCTTGTTAAACTGGTCTTTATAGGGAAGGAAATTAACCCCACCGTGGAAGAATACTTCCAGGCTGGGCCAGACTTCCCTGATGGTAGGCTTGCCGGTCATCTCCAGGATGCGTTTGAGGAGCAGAAGGGTCCAGGAGGGAACTCCCGAGAGACTGGTCACGTTCTTATGGATGGTGCTTTCAGCGATCCTTTGAATTTTTGATTCCCATTCGCTCATCAGGGCAATGGAGCGGCCAGGCACGCGGAGGATATCAGCAATTAACGGCAGGTTCTCGATCAAAACGGCTGAAAGATCACCTTCATAATACGATTTGTGGTTCACTTTGCTGGCGTGATGGCTTCCGCCCATGATCAGTCCCTTGCCGGTAAAGAACCTGGTGGCGGGGTGATGGTGGCAGTAAAGGGAAATCAGGTCCTTGGCGCCATTGTAATGGCATTCCTGCAGGGATTCTCTGCTAATGGGGATGAACTTGCTTTTATCCCCCGTGGTGCCGGATGAACGGGCAAACCAGTTTATTCTGGAGGGCCAGAGGATATTTTGCTCGCCATTCCGGATCCTGGCAATGAGTGTCTTGAACGATTCATAATCGCTCACCGGGACCCTCTCCGCGAACTCCTTATGGTCCTTTATTGATGAATAACCATATTTTTTTCCCCACTCCGTCTTCTCCGCTGTGGCAAGCAGCCTGTGAAACCATTCCTGCTGCACCTGGTGGGGATGGTCCATGCAGAATTGGATCCGCCGGATCCTTTTGCTAACATACCCTTTGTAAATGGAAGATAAAAGTGTCATCAGCAAATGCCGCCATCAATTATAAACCAAAAGTACAATTTAATTTTAAAAAAATACTTCTACATTTACAGATAGAAATTGTATGACTGTTGATCCCCATGGTCACGTTCCCGAATGCCAAGATCAACCTGGGCCTGTCGGTGCTGGAGAAAAGACCGGACGGCTATCACCGGATTGAAACCATCTTCTATCCCATACCTCTGACTGACATGTTGGAGATCATTCCCTGGACGGGACCGGAAACCGTCATTCAAACAGCTGGTCTGGCTATGGAGGGATCGCCGGAAGACAACAGCTGCCTGAAGGCATACCGGATGATGTCGATGCATTTCAGCCTTCCTCCCGTCCGGATATTTCTCTATAAAACGATACCGTCTGGTGCCGGTCTGGGTGGAGGTTCTTCTGATGCAGCCTTTACGATCCAGACACTCAATGCTCTTTTTGATCTTAACGCTGGCAGGGATCTGTTGCTGCAGATTGCTGTCGGTGTCGGCAGCGATTGCGCTTTTTTTCTGGATGACCGGCCCATGCTGGGTACGGGAAGGGGCGAGTGCCTCGAACCGGTTGACCTTGATCTGTCGGGGCTCCGGATCATGCTGGTCAAACCTCCATGTTCGGTCAGTACAGCGGAAGCATATGCCGGCATCCTTCCGAAATCTAAATCCACACCGCTGAAGGAGATCATTGCACTGCCGTTATATCAGTGGCAGGCCCGGCTGGTGAATGATTTCGAGGAATCCATTTTCCGGAAACATGCACAGATACAAACGATCAAGGAGACTTTGCTTTCATCAGGCGCGGTGTATGCTTCCATGACCGGGAGCGGGTCTGCGGTCTACGGGCTGTTTGAATCCTCCACTCCCGATCCGTCCCTTTTCCCCGGATGCTTTGTCTGGACGGGGGTGTGTTGAGAATTTAATGTACCCTACCCCTGCACCCCTCCCCTGCTAGCAGGGGAGGGGATGGGGAGGGGTATTAGGGTAATTTCCTGGTACTTGCCCTGGAGTTCATGCAAGTGATTTATTTAGGCGCCACCCGTATCATGAACAGAGCCATCAGCCCGAAGATGATATTGGGGATCCAAGCCGCAATTATGGGCGAAAGGTTTCCCATGGTGGCAAACACGGTCGAGATCTGCAGGAAAAGGATGTAGGCGAAGGTTATGGTGATCCCTATTCCAAGGTGCATACCGATCCCTCCCCTGACCTTGCGGCTGGACACGGCCACGCCGATGAAGGTAAGGATGAGCGTGGCAAACGGATCAGCCACGCGTTTGTATTTCTCTATCAGAAACGTGTTCACGTTCTTCGATCCCTTCATTCTTTCCTCTTTTATGAACTCATTGAGCCGGATGAAATTCATGGTTTTCAGATCATCCTTCTTAATCGTGAAGTCTTCCGGCTTCAGGCCGATGGCAAGGTCGATTTCTTTTCCTTTTTCGATGATGTGGTCTTCCCCCTTGAATTCCCGGAGGTAATAGTTCTGGGCTTTCCATGCTCCGGATGTACTGTCCCACTGGACTTTTTCAGAGGTAAGCTTGTAGTAGAGCCCGCTGTCGCTGATCTTTTCCAGTGAGAATTTATAGCCGATGTTGTTGGCGGCATTAAAGCTTTCCACATAGGTGTACGTTTGCGGATCCAGCTTCATGTGGATATCGGTGTCACGGTTGGATCGGGGATTATGAAGGTACCGGTCTTCAAATGCCTGCAACTTCCGGTTGGTGATCGGGATCACAAAATTGGCCAGGACGAATGACATCAGGGCCAGGAACACTGCAGCTATGAAATAAGGCCTGAGCAGGCGTCCAAAGCTGATCCCGTTGCTCAGGATGGCAATGATCTCGGTGTTGGAGGCCATCTTGGAGGTGAAGAATATGACCGATATGAACGTGAAAAGATAGACGAACAGATTGACGAAGTAGGGAATGAAATTCAGGTAGTAAGAAAAAAAGATCTCGTATACGGAAGGCTTGGTCTTCAGGAAGTTATCAATCTTTTCTGAAAGGTCGAAAACGATGACGATCACGATCAGCAATGCGATGGCATAAAAGAATGTGCCGAGGAATTTCTTGATGATATAATAATCGATCGTTCTCATCCGGTGCCGAAATTTATTTTCCTACCCCTTCCCTCTGTCACAGTCGTTCCTGGAGCTTCGGGACAACCTGGTTCTTCCAGGCTGCAAAGGTACCATCCATGATCTTTACGCGCGCCTGCTCCATGAGGTTCATGTAAAAAGCAAGGTTGTGAAGGCTGGCGATCATGGCCGCCAGCATCTCGCCTGAGCTGAACAAGTGGCGCAGATAAGCTCTTGAGCAGGTCTGATCAATAAAAGAGGTGCCTTGCCCGTCCAGCGGTGAAAAATCATCTTTCCATTTTTCGTTTTTAATGTTGATGATGCCCTCATGGGTGAATAGCATGCCATTGCGCCCGTTGCGGGTGGGGATCACACAGTCGAACATGTCGATTCCCAGCGCGATGCTTTCAAGGATGTTGACAGGGGTCCCCACTCCCATCAGATAACGGGGTTTATCAGCGGGTAGTATGTGGCATACCTCTCCGGTAATTTCATACATGACCTCTGCGGGTTCACCCACCGACAGGCCTCCGATGGCGTTTCCGGGGGCATTCTTTGAAGTGACGTACTCTGCCGAACGTTTCCGGAGTTCCTTATAGACGCTGCCCTGCACAATCGGAAAGAGAGCCTGCGGGTATCCATACTTTTCACTGGTCGCACCGAAATGCTCCAGGCACCGGTCGAGCCAGTGATGGGTCAGATCGAGGGATTTCATTGCGTATACGAACTCGCAGGGGTAGGGGGTGCATTCATCCAGCGCCATCATGATATCAGCACCGATGGAACGCTGAATGTCAATGACTTTCTCGGGTGTGAACAGATGTTTGGAGCCGTCGATGTGCGAGCGGAAATGCACCCCGTCCTTCATCAGTTTACGCTGGGCGGAAAGGGAGTACACCTGGTACCCGCCGCTATCGGTCAGGATAGGGCGGTCCCAGCCGTTGAACCGGTGCAGCCCCCCTGCGGACTCAATGATCCCGGTTCCGGGCCTGAGATACAGGTGGTAGGTGTTCCCCAGAATGATCTGCGCACCCACTTCATCCCTGAGATCCCTGAAATGGACAGCCTTTACCGTCCCTGCCGTCCCTACAGGCATGAAAACCGGCGTCCGGATGGTTCCATGACCGGTCATGATCTCTCCGGCACGAGCCGCCGAATCCCTGTCCTTCTTCAATATCCTGAAATCCATAAAGCTGTGTGGGCCTCTTCTATTAACCGTTTTCTGTTATCAAATTTTTTTCAAAGTTAAATTTTCTTGTGCAAGAATAAATAATTTTGTGTCTTCTTGAATACAGATATGATTGCAGATGTACTTCGTGTGAATGAAGTTCCGCTTTGGATTTTCCTGGGATTTGTTCTGACCTTCATTATACAGATCATTTACTGGTGGGCTGTTTACGGAAAGCTTGGTTTTTACCGTAAGCGGCAGAGTGTCAGCACGAAAGAGCCCATTTCCATCGTCATGCTTTTCAATGATGAGTTTGAGAAACTGAAGGTACAGCTGCCTCAGTTGCTTGCCCAGGATTATCCTGATTATGAGGTGGTCCTTGTGATTCAGTCGATCAATGATGACCTGTCAGAATACCTTGAGAATGTATGCAAGGAGTATCCCAACATCAAGGTCGTCAGGATGCTTCAGGACCTGAATTTTTTCAAGGGAAACAAGTTTCCTCTTTCCATCGGCATCAAATCAGCAGAAAATGACCTGCTGATCTTTACGGAAGCCGGGTGTCTGCCTGTCTCTGAGCGCTGGCTGGAACAGGTTCAGTCGAATTTCACCGACGACAAAGAGATCGTTCTGGGTTATTTCCGTTCCACGCATCCCGGAAAATCCTCTCCATACAGCTTCCGCCGGTGGGTCAACCTGACCACGGCCATGAGCTATCTTTCATTTGCCCTCGCGGGCCGTCCGTATATGGGCATCGGAAAGAACATGGCCTACAGGAAATCCCTTTATTACAGGAACAAGGGATTTGTTTCGCATTACAGGATCCCGGTAGGAGAGGATGATCTTTTCATTAACCAGGTGGCCACCAAACGGAACGTGGCCATCGCCCCCAACCTCGAAAACCAGGTGGTTTCAGGTGAAACCCTGCGCTTTGCCGAGTGGTGGAGGTTCAGGAAAAGGTATTTCAAGTCGCGACGCTATTACAACCGCTGGGACAAGTTTTTCCTGGGCCTCTTCACCTTGTCCTATGTCCTTTTTCTCGCTGGATTTGTGTACCTGCTCATTGTGCAATACCTTTTCTATCCTGTCCTGGGACTGTTTATCCTTCGCTTGTTCAGCCAGTTGTTCATCTTCAAAAAATGCATGATTCGTCTGAGCGAAAAGAATTTATTATTACTTTCGCCCATAAACGAGGTGTTTCTCCTGGTCATCGATGGCCTGATACGGATCTCGCTGGTGTTCGACAAAAAGGATAAATGGAAGAGTTGACCTCACATCTGACAGAAAAGGCATTACGTGATTACCATCTTGTGCAGCAGGCCATCAAAACGGGTGACCAGCGGGCGTACGCGGAGTTGATGAACAATTACCGGGATTCATTGTATTTTTTGCTGCTGAAGATGACCAACGACGTGCACGATGCCGATGATCTGACCATCGAGGCTTTTGGCAAGGCGTTTCGGAACCTGCACCAGTACACGCCAGATTACGCTTTCAGCACCTGGCTCTTCAAGATCGCCACCAATAATTGCATCGACTTTATCCGCCGGAAGAAGATGGATATGCTTTCGTTGGACAAACCCTCCGACGATGAGGATGCCACCGAGATCGTCATCCCTTCCCAGACCCCTGATCCGGAGGAGCATCTGATCAGGAGCCAGAAGATCAAGCTGATGCGTGATGTGGTTGAGAAGCTCAAACCGCATTACCGTCAGCTGATCCAGCTCCGTTATTTTGAAGAATATTCCTACGAGGAGATCGCCGTTCAGCTGAACCTGCCGCTGGGAACGGTAAAAGCACAGCTTTTCAGGGCGAGGGAGTTCCTGTACAATATCCTGAAGGGGCAGGAGGAGACGCTGTGAACAGTTGACAATCAAGAATTGCCTCCTGGCACTTGGTAATTCTTGATTGGTAACTGCTAACTGCCAACTGCTAACTGCTAGCTGCCAACTGAGAAATCCGGTTATTTGTTCACATTGGCACAATCCATCATGACTTATCGCCGGCGCCATCGTAATGGAGAGGCTGGACCTTGCCACCGGTGTAGTTTTCCTGGAACCTGATGAAGTCGTAGCGGGTACAGTTGCCATCCCTGGTCTTAACCGCGATGGCTGCCCTGATGTATTCAGCTCAAGGTATTAGGTCCATTTTAATAAGGCCCGATCAGCACCGCGACCAGGAAGTGTTTTAACGTACCATCCACCGTCGCCAGGCAGTCAGAATAACTGGTGGAATTTCCCTGATAGATTTTTTGCTCTTTAATTGTAAGCAGGCAATCCGAATAGCTCGTTGAGTTCCCCTGGTAGATCTTATCGCCCTTTATGGTGTATAGGCAATCCGAGTAACTGGTGGAATTTCCCTGATAGACTTTATTATCTTCAACAGTACACGAACAGTCAGAATAACTTGTGGAATTACCCCGGTATATTTTATCTACAGCAATGGTGTACAGGCAGTCGGAGTAGGAAGTGGAATTGCCTTTGTATACCTTGATCTGGGCATTTAAGGTACAGGATATCAGAAGAAAGGAAGCGGTCAGAAGATGTAATTTCATATATAAGAAATCTACTGTTCTGTAAATAATTGAAGAATTACCAGACGACTAACTTTCCTGTCAAGGTGACCTGATTCTCCTTTTTCAGAAAAACAAGATAGATACCACGTGAAAACGATTCCAGGGATATAGAATGCAAGGATTCCTTGACAGGAAAAGAATCATGAAGTTGCACCCGACCTATAATATCTGTTATCTCGATTTGATAAATACCGGACTTATCATTCTGAGATGCATATTGGTCTTTTGAGATCAGGATAAATGCCTCCCCCCTCGCCGGATTCGGATAAACGAACAGCCGGGTATCCGGCGACGCGTTCTCCGGTATCCCCACACAATCAACGAACGTCACCACAACCGAATCCACCCCCGTGCAATTGTCCGGCGTTGTAGCATATACAGTGTACGTCGCGGAACCGAATCCTGTCCCGGCCGAATCCACCTCGATCACGGGCCCCGTCTGCCCACCGGGCAGCCAGTGGTACGCCACGCCGCCGGGTGTGCCGGCATCCAGACGAATGACCTCCCCACCACAGACGGTGTCGCCGGGAAAGGTTCCGATCTCCACGACGGGAACCGGAAAGACACCGATCGTGGTGTGACCGGAAACACTGCTGTACCCATCGGACACCAGCACAAAATAACCTGTCGTGCCGCCAGGTGCCACCACAGGATTAGTAAGATCCGAAAAGAATCCAGGCGGATCGGAAGTCCAGGCATAGGAATAGTTTCCTGAGCCGCCGGCTGCCTGCGCCCTCAGCTGCGAGGATTCCCCTGCGCACACCTCCTCCGGCACCGCGGTCACCTCTACCTGCAACAGTCCGCCCACCACAGCGACATTCACCGAATCCTGATCTGTGCACTGTGTTATCTGGTCGGTCACAGTAACTGCAAATTCCACCGACTGGGTCAGGTTGACGGTCACCGGATCCTCTGCCTGCGGATCAACCAGGTACTGTGCCGGTGACCACTGCCACGAAAATTCTCCCAAGCCTCCTGAAACGGAGCCCTGTAACACAGTGCAGGTCCCGTAGGGAATGGTTTGATCATCTCCGGCATGGGCTTCCGGAGGGGAGAAAACCTGCACTGTCACGGTGTCGGAAGTGCTGTTGAATCCATCGTTCACGACCACCGTGTAAAGGCTTGTCAGATCAGGGTAGATCCAGGGATCTTGCTCGCTGGAATAAAAACCCGGCGGCTCTGAGGCCCAGCTGTAAGCGTAATTGCCGGAGCCTCCTCCCGCAAGTGCCTCCAGACGCGACGCGGAGCCCGTGCAGATGATCGGCGGATAGGCCGATGCTGAAACGGAAAGGGGCCCTCCGGTGATGTAAACAATTGCCGTATCCGTGTCATGGCAGGTGAGGACCGCATCGGTCGCGGTCAGAATGAATGGCGTGGACTGGAACAGGTTCGTGGTGAACGGATCTTCCATCGACGGATCCACAAGAAATTCCGACGGCTCCCATGAATACAGATACTCTCCCGATCCACCGGAAACGGTGCCGTTCAGTTGCGTGCCGGTGCCGTAAGGGATCCAGTGGTCGTTACCGGCGTCCACGGTAGGCAGGGAGTAAATAGATAAAGTCATTGTGTCATTCGTGGTCATTGTGCATGGAGATTCGGAGTAACCTGAGAGGATCAGGTTGACTTCGTGGGTCTGCAGGTCCCCGGTCCCGGGGTAGTAGGTTGCTCCCAGGTAAAAGGGATTGTCAAAGGAACCGTCACCGGAGGTGGACCATTCCACTGAAGCTGAATGGGCAGCATAGCCTGAAAGGGTATAGGGATCATCCGCGCAGACATCACCATCATCCCCGGCATCGACTGTTGGTAAAGGACCAATGGTCATGTATAGAAAATCACTGGTAGAGTCCACGCACGGATCTTCTGCCAAGGCTTTCAGCGTTAGCTTGACCAGTCCGTCGTCGATATCGGATGATCCTGGAAAATAGTCAGTGGCCGGCTGCGATGGATCTGCGAACACACCATCGCCATCCGTGGACCACTCCAGACTGTTGAAGTTTGCCGCCATCCCCGCCAGGCTGGCCTGCCCGTCCTCACAGATCACTGTGTCATTGCCGGCCGACACCTCCGGCAATTGGACGACATGGACTGCGGCGGTGTCGGTGACATTGTGGTACCCATCGTATATGTGTACAACATAAGCTGTGGTCTGCAGGGGGACGACCACCGGATTTTGTTCTCCGGAAATGAATCCTTCAGGGATGGAGGTCCAGGAAAAGCTGTATGACTCACTGCCTCCCGATACGGATGAGGTCAGTTGGGAAGCAGTGCCAATGCAAAGGCTATCCGGGATAGCAGTCGCACCGGCTTCCAGTGTGGAGCCGTACCAGAGGGCTGTCAGAGCGGAGAGGCCTCCCGGGTGAAAGGTGCCGTCGTGATTGGGCTGGGAAGGATCATACGTCACCGTAGCGTTGAAAGCTTCTTCAAATTGCCATGAATAGATCTTCCAATACATAGTTTCATTCACGTAAAATCCATCTTTCAGGGGAGTCATGTTGTCATCGCCAAATGCCACCACCGCACTGTTTTCAACACCGTTCCACTCGGTAGCTCCCGCGCAGATCAACGAATCGTTCCGGGTGAAAAAGACGCCGATATAATCGCCAGGCAGTAGCGAAACACCGAAAAGGGAGGGATTGGCGATCAGAGGGACGGCAATGGGATGAAAGGAGGGTGTGACCCGGAACTCCCACCCCGGCGGGAGTCCTTGTCCTGTAAGAATTACCGGGAAGGTCAGGAGAAGGATCGAAAAGAGATATGATACACGCTGGACGCGCATCACTCCTTTTATGGTTTGGTGTATCCCTGAATAATTAATGTTGTAACAGGTTTTTTAGGATCATTCGCAATCACGGTGACTGACTTGTGCTGGTTGCCCGTCAGCCCCGAAGTATCGAAAACGATCCCGATCTTGCTGCTCTCTCCCGGCTTAAGCAATGTTTTTTCAGGATTGGTGGCTGTGCATCCGCATCCGGCCTTGACATTACGGATGATCAGGTCACTCTTGCCCACATTGCTGAAAATGAAGTCATAAACAACTTTTGATCCTGAGGTGACCGAATCGAACCGGTAGGTTTCTTTCTCAAACTGGATGTGCGGAGCATCGGCCAGTTGCTGCTCCGTCAGGGTGGAAAAGTCTTCCCGGATGTTTGGATTCAGGATCAGTCTCTTCTGAGCTTGATTGGTATCATTCGTCATAAGCCACAGGTTCTCATAAACAGGTCCATAGGTGCCTTTTTTGACCGGATCAAAGGTCAGGATGATCTTGCCCTCTTCTTTCGGTTGAAGGGAGGGGGGAATGATCCGTGCTGAAACATATTCAGGTAAATTATTGAAAGACAGTTCCATCGGTTGTTCCCAGGCATTGTATACGGGGATCGTATCGGTGGAGATGCGGGTATTGGTGATATCCGGAAAATCAAACCGCAGGGAATTGAACCACAGGTTGCCGGTCTTGATGAAATAGAATTTCTGGATCCACTCATCCTTATTCTCCTCCTCGCTCTGTGCATAACCCGGCATCCCTGAAAGAAATGAACCGAGAATCAGAAGTACAATGATTTTTTTCATGACGTATGGTTTTATAATTTCTTGAATGCTTCAAGATATCCTTTGGCTGGCAGCAAGGTCACGGCCGGACAGATGGCGGATTCCGATGCGGATACCGCAAGCTTGTATCCGATTTCAAGCGGTATGATCCTTACATGCATCGCCTCAAAAGTACCATTAATATCGATAACGTATTCTTCCTGTTCCCATCTGATGGTAAAACTGTTCAGCGGCAGGGTCAGCCCTCTGCCGACCGCTTTCAGGTAACTTTCCTTCAATGTCCAGAGGGTGTAGAAATAATCGGTGCGCTCTGGCTCGGGCCTGTCCATCAGGTTCTTATATTCTGGTTCCGTAAAAAACCGCCGGGCAACCTCAAGTCTGTTCCGTTTCATCTGTTCGATATCAATGCCGACCGGAGCAGAGGAGACCGCCGCAACAACCCACACGCCACTGTGAGACATATTGAAATGGATCGGGTAATCCTGTATAAAAGGCTTTCCTTTTTCTTCAAAACCGATCACAAGGTCGCCGTTGCGCATGCCCAGTTTTTCGCAGATCATCCGCCGGACCAGCAATTCACCGAAGAGGGAGCGCTGGGCATCCGAGGCGCGGTAGAAAGCGGTGACCTTTCGCCGTGACGACTCCGGTAGGATGGTCAGCAAAATATCTTTCATGGACTGAAAATCCTCTGCTGCCAGGATTTTTGTGGCATATATTTCAACCATAGTTTAAAGCCGGCATTTGCGTCAGGTGATTTCTGAAGCCGTCCGCCGGATCAAATCCCATGCCATCATCACATGTTTGTCCTGTACATACGTCTGGGATGTCACCATCCTGATTGTATATTTTCCGTTCAGCCGCGTATGTGACAGGAAGACTTTTCCCGATGCATTCAGGATGCTTAACAGCTTCTCATTCAATGCATCAAGTTCCCGATCCTGAGCTACCCTGGCGGGCCTGTAGCGGAAGCAGACTGAGTTCAGCTGAGGCTCGTTCATCAGCTCGAAGTCGGATTGCTTTCGGATCTCATCAGCAAGTTTCCGGGCAAGGGTGATATGCAGCCGGACCCTGTCCTGTATGCCCTGCACCCCGAAATTACGGATGACGAACCAGAGCTTCAGTGCCCTGAATCTTCTTCCCAGCGCAATGCCCCAGTCACGGTAATCGTTTACCATCCCCCTTGACTTTGTTTTCAGGTATTCCGGCAGGATCTCAAAGGTTCGTATCAATGCCTCCCTGTCCTTGACAAAATAGGCCGAGCAGTCGAAGTTGGTGAACATCCATTTGTGCGGATTGAACACAAAGCTGTCGGCGTTTTCAATGCCCCTGATCATCCAGCGGTATTCGGGCAGCACCAGTGCGGTGCCGGCCAGAGCGGCGTCGATGTGGAGCCAGATATCGTATTTTCGGCAGATCCGTGCAATTGGTTCCAGCGGGTCAACGGCTGTGGAGCTGGTGGTGCCGAGGGTGGCCACAACGGCCAGCGGTGCTTTTCTATTTTTCAGGTCGTTTTCGATGGCCTGCTCCAGATCCTCCGGCCTCATCCGTAATTGTTGGTCAACTTCCACCCTGATCAGGTTCTTCTTTCCCAGACCGGCAATTTTTACTGCCTTTTCGAGGGAGGAATGCGTTTCGGAGGTACAATACACCCGGAAGGACTTGTGATGGTGAATCCCCGTTTCATTGATCAGGAAATCTGAATATTTCTCGCGTGCCGACAGGATGGCGACCAGCGTCGCCGACGAAGCGGTATCCTGGATGACACCACTCCAGTTCCCGGGCAGGCCGGTCATTTGCCTGAGCCAGTTCATCATCTTCTCTTCCAGCTCGGCAGCAGCAGGCGAAGTGTCCCAGACCATGCACTGCGCTCCCAGCGCAGCCGTGAGCATCTCGGCCAGCACGGATGGATAGCTTGAATTGGCAGGAAAATAGGCAAAAAAGTTGGGACTCTGCCAGTGTGTCATTCCAGGTAGGATGATTTGCTGAAAATCCTGCATGATCTGGTCTATGGTTTCGCTATCAGCGGGAGGTAATTCAGGGATCTGCCGGAATATTTCACCTGGCCTGACCTGGGATTTAACAGGCAGGCACTCCACCTCTTTAAAATAATCGGCCATCCAGTCGACAAAGGAATGTCCGTACTGCCTGAATTCTTCAACTGTTATCATGAGAGTCTCGGTTTATAATGGCATAAAGGTACATAAATCATCCATAAGAGAATTCTGCCAATTTAATCGTAATTTTATGCTTTCTATAAGGGAAACGATGACCTATTTGTCTTTTTTCGCCGGATTGATCCTGTTGGCTGTTGGTGCTGAACTGCTGGTGCGGAGTGCCTCCCGACTGGCTTTTTATTAGGGATATCTCCATGATCGTTGTGGCTGCAGGACACTACCGTAAGATCAAAAATCAAGAAGCAAAGATCAAAAATCAAAATTAAATATTATTAATAAACTGATTATGAAATCATTAAGTCTATTTCTTATCGCTTTTTTCCTAAACATTGCCTTCGTCATGAGCCAGAAAACATTCCAAACGGACACGATCCGTACAGCTTCCAGCACATTGACCATGACCTTCATCGGGCATGGCACGCTGATGTTTTCCTGGAACGATATCGTCATCCATGTCGATCCAGTGGAGCAATACGCTGATTACGGATTCCTTCCCGATGCCGACCTGATCCTGATCACGCATCATCACGGGGATCACCTTGATCTGGCCGCTATTGATAAGATTACAAAACCAGGCACGATTGCTGTCTGTTCCGAATCATGCCTGGAAAAGCTACCCAAGGGCATGGTCATGAAAAACGGAGATACGAGGACGGTCCAGGGGATTACCATTCAGGCCGTTCCGGCCTATAACATAGTTCATAAGCGAAGCAACGGGGAGCCCTTTCATCCCAGGGGTATCGGCAATGGGTATGTGATCCGTTTTGGCGATAAAAAGATCTATGTGGGCGGTGATACCGAGGACATACCCGAAATGGCCGGTCTGAAAGACATCTATTGCGCCTTTCTGCCCATGAATCTGCCCTATACGATGTCACCGGAGATGGTCAGCCATGCGGTCCGCATGTTTCATCCTACCGTACTATATCCTTACCATTATGGGGATTCGGATGTCACGCAATTGCTGAACCTATTAAAGGATGTGCCTTCCTGTGAAGTGCGGATCCGCAACCTTAAATAAAGCATTTCCCTTTGTGCCTTTACCTAACCACCTGTTCCGTCGCAGGCACACTTTCCTTCTTGACGATCTCTTCCGGATGCCATCCGTACACCGCCAGAAGCACCATAAATCCGACGACATAAGCGATCGCGACGTGCCATCCGTTGGCCAGCCATTTGGCCACCGATTTTGCCTCATGGAACTTATTGGAAATGGCAACACCTGCCGATGATCCGAACCAGATCATGGATCCTCCGAATCCAACCGCGTACGCCAACATTCCCCAGTCATAGCCTCCCTGTTCGAGGGCAAGTTTAGTAAGAGGGATATTATCAAACACGGAAGAGACAAATCCCAGCGTAAAGGCCGATTGCCATGAGGCATGCGGCAGCTGGTCAACCGGCATCATCGATGCGCAGGTCACCAACGATAAAAGAAAAATGGAACCGGGTAAAGCATTCCGTAATTCGTGCCAGTCGGTTCTGACAAAGATTGCTCCCACAAGGATGGCGATCCAGACCCCCAAGGCAGGAAAATCAAATAAAATATTGGTAAGGATGGTGCCGATCAGGATACAAAGTACCAGTATCAGCTTGTTCCACCGGATTTTATATCCCCGGGTCGGATCTTCCTGGATGCGTTGCGTTTTGTGCTGCTGGAGTGATGCAATGACCGCAAAGCATGCAAATGCTGTGATCGCTGCAATGTAGCCATGCAAAACGTTGATGGCCGGTACGCCGGAAATCCACATCATGGTAGTGGTCGTGTCCCCGATGACGCTGCCCGACCCCCCGGCATTACTCGCTGCAACGATGCCGGCAAGATAACCGATATGCACTCTGCCTTTAAAGACCACTATGGCAATGGTGCCCCCAATCATGGCAGCGGCGATATTGTCCAGGAAAGAGGACAGGACGAATACCATGCAAAGGAGGATCAGCGGCCCCTTCCAGTTGTCCGGTAACAGTTTTGGCAGCCAATCGGGCACTTCTGATTCTTCAAAGTGTCGCGAAAGCAATGCAAATCCTAGCAATAATCCCAGTAAATTCAAAAGGATAGTCCATTCTCCCTGGCGCATATCCGAATGAAGGATCTGATCCTTAAAAGAGTTGTGTCCGAACAGATGCTCAAGTAGATTGAATCCCGGATCAAAAATGAATTTGAAGGCCAGGATAGCTGCCAGTCCGATCAGGGCAACCATGAGTGTATGTTTATGAAACAGCGCTACCCCGATCAGCGTCAGGCCAAACAGGATAAATTCCAAACGAATGTTGAATAATGCCGGGATCTGTACAGGATTCCCCGCAAATAACCATGCGGGAAGCAGGATCAGCACGCACGCAACCAGTATTTTTTTCATAATTCTTGGTAAAATGGATCGGTAAAAGTATACGGTGAAAAGGATAAATCAAAATAGTCGGTCAAGTTTTTTCCTGGTAGGGATCGATGCGGATGCTGGCAGTGAAGTGCCGTGCATCGATCATTTGAAAGAAATTTAGCTTTTTGAGGGTAACAAAAATATCAATTTCCGGACTAACTAGCAGGGATTGTAGTTTACAGATGCAGACTTGCATCCGGGTTTATTAGGATCTTCTTACGAAGAATGCCTGGCTTACGAACTATTATAGGGTGGACTGATAATAGAGAGACAAAAGCCATTGAAGTGCCCAATGATGTACACCTTTCACAGATACTGACTTATATGAAACTTTCTGGTGTCCGTGTTGGATTGTTAATCAATTTTAATGTGAAACATTTAAGGAGGGGATTAGAAGGGTGATTTTATAAACCTCCGTGTTCTCCGTGTACTCCTCTGTGTTCTTCGTGGTTAAATGAATTTTATTTATATACAATCCCCGCATATCCGACCCAGTGCCTCATGTTTGCCGGTGCCGTCACCCCCATCCTCAGATCATCCACTTTCAGGGATTCATGATCAATGCTTGTCTGATATCCGACCGGAACACCCACTAAAGATCCATACTCCGGCTCTTGTGCAAGATTAAGGTAATAGATGGTCAGCAATCCCACGGGAATCGAGTACCTCCCGCACCAGGTCCATTTATAGGCTTTGAAATCGTTATCCTGCAATGTATAACTCATGAACATCCTGACGCTTTCCGGTTTTAATTCACCGGAGATGGACCGGATGATCTCCCATTCGTGGGCTACCGCCTTCCGGTAACCTGATGAGTCGGTCCCATAAAAAGCATAGTTGCTGCCTCCCCAGTCTTCATCCCCGTAGTGCACTGCATCCGAGCTGATCACGATACCCATATTACCGCCCCATTGCCACTCTCTCTGTGTGTTCACTTTATCAATCGCTTTAGCCAAAGCTTGCGAAATCCTATCCATACGCTCAAATGACATGTACGGTACCAGGATAGGTATGATTTCAACTTCTTTGTTGAAATACTGTAAAAAGGGGATGAGGGCTTCCAGGGAATGCTCGACAGCCTGAATGGAATCGTTTACCTGATAAAGATCAGGGGGCAGTTCCTGCATGATTTCTTCACGTGCATGCGATACCTTCATGGGTCCATAGGGCCCCTGCCAGGAGTCATAACTATCAAAAATCAGCACATTCTCCAGCCCGAACTGTTTTGCTTTATGAGCCACACCAAACAGAACAATGGTTTTGGTCTTGATGCAGCTCAACACGGCAGGATACATCTTTCCGACATAAGAATAATCATCATGTGGGCAGATCACAGACCGTATCAGGCGGCTACTCAGCAAGCAAACACCCTCGTCGATACCATCCTTTTCATCATAACCCAGGTGAATGATACGAGCCATGATGCTGTCCATCTGCCAGTCCAGATGTGCAAAACCGACCGTGTCGACCGGTTGTCTGATTTTCGGTTCCTGAGAGCTGGCCGGATTATTGAAACTGGATGCTGCGACTAGTAAAAGTGTGAACAGAAGAATTGTGGTCTTTGATTCTGTCATGGTAATATAGTTTTAATCCTTTTTAATCCTCCTTCGCCTCTGTGCTTCCCTCTGTGCGCCTCTGTGGTAAAAGACAGGCTTCTTTCAAACAAAGGTAAACCACAACAACAAGAAATCGCCAAATATCTTAATTTTGTCCTGACACAGAAAGAGGAACACCATGACCATCACGGATTTTCAAAAAGCCATTCTTCAGGGTATTCCGGACCAGCTGCCGGAAAGCAAACCCTGGGATCCCACCATCAATCATGCGCCTGTACGAAAGGACATCCTCACCCCCGGGGAGAAGAAGCTGGCAGTCCGGAATGCGCTCAGGTATTTCGAACCGAAGCACCATGCTGAGCTTGCCCCTGAATTTGCAGAGGAGCTGCTAACCTTCGGCCGCATCTATATGTATCGGTTCCGTCCGGATTATCATATGCACGCGCGCCCGCTCGACGAGTACCCGCATCGTTCCCGCCAGGCAGCCTCCATCATGCTGATGATCCAGAACAACCTCGACGAGGCGGTGGCCCAGCATCCGCACGAACTGATCACCTATGGCGGCAACGGTGCCGTGTTCCAGAACTGGGCGCAATACCTGCTGACCATGAAGTACCTGGCCACAATGATGGATGAACAGACGCTGGCGATGTATTCAGGGCACCCGCTGGGCCTTTTCCCTTCGCACCGCGAAGCTCCCCGGGTGGTCGTGACCAATGGCATGATGATCCCCAATTATTCTTCGCGTGATGATTATGAACGGTACAATGCACTGGGCGTGACCCAGTACGGCCAGATGACGGCCGGATCGTACATGTACATCGGGCCGCAGGGTATTGTTCACGGGACTACGATCACCCTGATGAATGCAGCCCGGATGCTGAAGCGAGGGGATATAAAAGGAAAGATCTATGTTACTTCGGGTTTGGGCGGCATGTCGGGCGCACAAGCAAAAGCGGCCGTGATTGCAGGGTGTGTGGGCGTTATCGCAGAGATCAATCCCAAGGCGACACAGAAACGCCATCAGCAGGGATGGCTGGATGAGGTGTACTCCCACCCCGGCCGGCTGATCGAACGCATGATCAACGCCCAGTGTTCGCAGGAGGCTGTTTCCCTTGGATACCAGGGCAATGTGGTCGATCTTTGGGAAAAACTCGCCAAAGAGAAAATTGCCATCGACCTTGGTTCTGATCAGACATCCCTTCATAATCCCTATGCCGGTGGCTATTACCCGGCCGGACTTTCATTTGAAGAATCCAATGAACTGATGGTAAGGGATCCAGTGTCGTTCAAGTCGTATGTTTCCGAGTCGCTCCGCAGGCAGGTGGAGGCTATCAACAAAGTCTCGGCCATGGGTATGTATTTCTGGGATTACGGCAACGCATTCCTTTTGGAAGCCGGAAGGGCAGGTGCGGATATCTTCAGGGAGAATGGAGCTTACCGCTATCCCTCCTATGTGGAGAACATCATGGGGCCGCTTTTCTTCGACTATGGTTTTGGTCCTTTCCGCTGGGTATGCACTTCCTGCGATCCAAAGGACCTGGAGCTGACCGACACCATTGCCCTTGAAGTCATGGAGCATCTCGCCGGCAGGGCTTCTGAAGATATAAGGGAACAAATGGAAGATAATATCCATTGGATCAGGGAGGCGGGACGCAACAGGCTGGTGGTAGGCTCTCAGGCAAGGATCCTTTATGCCGATGCCATGGGAAGGATGGAGATTGCCTCGGCGTTCAACCAGGCCATCCGCACGGGAAATGTCAGTGCTCCGATCGTCCTTGGCCGCGATCATCATGATGTTTCGGGAACGGATTCCCCCTTCAGGGAGACAGCCAATATCTACGACGGTTCAAGGTTCACCGCCGATATGGCGGTACAGAACGTGATCGGGGATGCGTTCCGCGGGGCCACATGGGTGTCGCTGCATAATGGCGGCGGCGTCGGCTGGGGAGAGGTGATCAACGGCGGTTTCGGAATACTGCTGGATGGGAGCGATGAAGCGGAGGTCCGTCTTCGCAGGATGCTCCACTGGGATGTGAATAACGGCATCGCACGCCGCAGCTGGGCCAGGAACCAGGGTGCCATGACCGCCATTCAAAGGGCCATGACCTCGGAACCGCTGTTAAATGTAACCCTACCGTACAAAGTGGATGATGCCTTGCTGGGTAATCTTCCTTTTTAATTCAGGACAAACAATTGCTTGGTCCAGTTTGCTTCTCCCGCATTGATCTGAATGAAATATGCTCCCGGATCAACTCCCGACAGATTGATCCACATTTGATGTTCTCCGGGACTTAGCATCCCTTTTTCGATCAGTTTGACCATTTTACCTGTGAGAGTATAGATTTTTAAAGTCACCGGGGCTGATTCCATCAGCATGACTTCAATAGTTGTCCTATCACTCGCTGGATTGGGGTAGAGGGCAACCGATCCGTTGGCCTTGTTTTCAGGTAACCCGACTCCTCCCGCCACCTCAAAACTGATGACATCACTGTAACTAAAATCACCGCCCTGTACCAGGACCAGGCCATCCGAGTCCTTCAATAAATAGAATCCGACACCGGTTTCACAGCAGATCCCGTTGCCCTGGCTGTCATAAATGATGAAATCATAGCATTGGTTCCCTGCCAGCTGGAAGGTGTCCTTAGCATAGAGGCCTGCCTGTCCCGGGAAAGGGCCATCAGCATAAAGAACAGCTCCGGTCTGATCCCTCAGTTCCCAAGTAGTCTGGTCCGGGAAATTATCCAGCCTGTAGGTCAGGTAGACGGTGCTGGCCGCGATAAGGGCCTCTCCTGAAAATTCGGTGTTCGCATCATCGTTGTCTGGACATTCGTCGGGAACATTATTCGGGTTAGTACAATACGTCATAAGAGTATTCTGGTCGTTCAGCGGGAAATTGATCAGGGGCAGCGGTACATTTTCCTTCTCACCCATGGCCAGATCACCCGTCCAGTTCAGAACGCCTTCCTCGTTGTCGTTCACCTTGTAACGGATCTCCAGGTTGGTCAGGTTGTTCAGCCCGTTGTTCCTCAGGGTAACGATGGGAGATACCGCTCCGGAGCAATTGGCAGCTGAAATGTTGTAAACTTCGAGCAGGGAAGCATCCACCAGAGTGGTATTGGGAAAATCCGTCATGCTCTTTTTCATTCCCTGAAGGATCTCTTTAGTGGTCGCATTCTGGATGAATACAGTCACTTCGGAATTTTCCCTCACCCAGGAATCATCCACGGTAAACGAGAGATTGATCACCTGGGTATCGCCGCTGCTGAAATCCAGCAAGGTCCCGCTCTGACTGGGCACCATCATTCGTTCGACCCATTGCAGCTCCGACATTCCCTGCCAGCTTTCCTGGATATCCGACTCGGTCACGGCTACATGCAACCTGAGGGTTCCGGTCACCGCCTCCAGCCTGTTCACAGTGATCGTCAGGTTGTAGTTCACCAGGCAGGTGTTTTCACCCTGCACATCAATAGTGAAGGAAGAGGGGACGGCGATCCGCTGATTGTATTTGGGAAGGTACTGGGAGTACATGCTTTGTGTATGGTCTCCACCGACAACTTTCAGCAGACCGTCAAATACTGCGGTCGGATAGCCTGTGACACTGTAATAGCTGATCCTTGATAAACCAGAGGAATTCTCGTACTCATCACCTCCATGATACTCCACGATAGCTACTTCTTTACCGTTGGCCACCAGGTCTTCGGCACCCATGGCCGCACCCGGGCAAAACTGGCACCAGGTTCCGGTGACGATCTCCACTACCACCTTGTCGCGATCCACCTGCTGGGCGTTGACCATAACGATGGTAATAAACAGGGGAAATAAAAGGGTAAATCTTCTCATAAGAATTTTATTTTGTGAAATCAGATTATGAATGGGCAAAAGTAGCTCATTTTAGATATTGTATTAGTGGTCATAACAACTTAATCACTATGAATAACAAAAAAGAGAGGTTGCACTCGTGTGCAACCTCTCTTTTTCTTTAATGACTTGATTTATTTACTCCAGCACCAGTTTCTCCGTATACACCTTGTTACCGATGCTGATCTTCACGAAGTTGAGACCCCGGGAAACCTGTTCACTGGTTAGTGGCAGGAGATGTTCTCCGGCAGCAAGCTGTCCCATGTCAAGCGAAAAGACCTGTTTTCCAATGATATTGAATACCACAACTGACACATTATCAGTCTTTTGCAGGTTCAGGCGCAGTTCAGTGTACTTGCTGAACGGATTCGGATAGATGGTCACCGGTTCGGAGGCCAGGTGGTCATTCATCCCCACCCATTCGATCTGGAATTCCGTCATTTTCTTGCAGGTGAACGCATCCGCCACTGCATGGAAATAGATCATGTGCCCGCCTGACTTGGCTTCCTTGAGCGAGTAGTACCCGCCTCCTGTCAGCCCGTCGCAGCCTGCATCGAACATGACAAACTTGTAGCAGTCGGTGTTCATCAGTTCAAACGTATCCCTTACCATGCTGTTGGCTGCTTCGAACGGACCTCCGGAGTAGATCATCTCACCGAGGGAGTTGTACACTCCGTAGGTCGTTTCTCCCGGATTGTCATCGGTCTGGAGGGTGAGCGCCACTTTATATGTGGTGCATACCCAGCCTGCAGGGAAACTGGCGAAGAGGGTGTCGTTAAGGTAATTCTGGTCGGTGTTGCCATTGGGATCGGATCCATAAACCAGGAAGGTATTGTTGCTTCCGGGTGAAAACGTGATGGGATCCATCTGAATGGTTTCTGACCCGGTATAGGGAAGGTTACCCGTCCATTCGAAGGAGACCAGCGGATCATTGTTGATCTGGTAGTTGATCAACAGGCTGGTGAGGGCTTCAGCGCCGTTGTTGGAAAGGGTGAACGTGGGTTGCACAACGCCCGTACAGTTTGAAGTGGCGATATCTTCCATCTCGGCCAGCACAGCATCCCTGGAGAAGAGCGGGAACGGAGTGGTAAGCGCCTGCAGTACTTCCTTTCCGTTATCATTCTGCACGAACGATACCAGGTTCAGGTTTTCCTTATTCCAGGATGGATCCACCGTGAAATTCAGCGTGACGGTCACCTCGTTGCCGCTTGCGAAACTGATAGCGGTTCCCGTGGCATCGGGTATCATCAGCCGGTTGACCTGGCTGACTTCCTCCAGGCACTGCCACGACTGGGCGACATGTGATTCGGTGATGGCCGCCCGAAGGTACAGGTTAGGATTGGTGATATCGCCCACTTTTGTAATATGAGCCACCAGCTGGTAATCATTGACCCCCACCGGGAAAAATTCTGTGGACATGAGCACCGGGGAGGCGATGGCCAGCCGGTCGTTCACAAAAGGCAGGTAAATGCCATAATTGCCGTATGGTTCAGGACAGGGATACCCACCAAAACCATCGTCAACAACGCCATCAAACATAGCCGTAGGATAGGCGCTCAGGTTGTAATAGGCATTTCTTGCCGCGGAGTAAACATTTTCATAAGAGTCGCCGCCATGGTTGTTGATGACAGCCACTTTATGACCTGCGAGAATCAAACTGTCCACACCGACAGCTGATCCGGGACAAAAGCTTCACCACGTGCCTGTGCAAACTTCGATCAGCACATTGGCTCTCTCTGCTCTCTGGGAGAAAACAAAGAAGGGAAGCACCATGCATACAAAAAGAAGTAATTTTTTAATCATAGTATTAAGGATTTGGTTCGGTACAAAGATAAGGTATTTAAATGAAATTAATGAAAAAGAATCATTACCCTGTTTTGTTAAAAATAATTAAATAAAGCCATTCATTCCTTTATTTCTCTTTGATTTTACAGTAATTTTGCAGCGGATGTTGCATTCATTGTTTATTCGTGAAAACCTTTACCGTATGAAAAAAATAGTCCCTCTGATTCTTGTATGCAGCCTGTTCCTTTTCAAAGGATACTCACAATCCCTAGAACTCTATTACCAGGACCAACTTTTGGCCAACGGCCAGGACGCAGTCATTCTGGAAAATCCATCTGAGCCACTCATTACCATACATTTGGGATTCAAGAACATCAGCAGCGTCAGTGTCCCGGTAAAAGTAAAAATGCATGAAGTCAGTGTTATTGAAAACACGACGCATTATTTCTGTTTCGGAGGTTCCTGCTACCCTCCCGGAACCGTTGAATCGCCCGGTTCCTATACATTAGCTGCAGGCCAGCTGGTAGAAGATCAGTTATATGCGGATTACATGCCAAATGGGATCCAGGGAACATCCAAGGTCAAGTACACGCTTTTCATTGAAGGCAATGTCAATGACAGTGTTTGCGTTGTGGTGAACTTTATCTCTGGGTATCTTGGGCTGAACGGCGATCTACCCGGCCAGGTCCGGCTTTCACAGGCGTATCCAAATCCAGCCGGTAATACGGTTTCCTTTGATTATTCGTTGCCTGGCGGGATCCAGACAGCGAAGCTCGAGGTGCACAACCTGCTGGGATCAGTGGTCAAAGAAGCTGTACTCACGGAAGGCCAGGGGAAAGTGACACTGCCCACCTTCGATCTGCAGGAGGGAATGTATTTCTATACGCTAAGCGCCGGGGGTAAGTCGGTAGCTTCGGGCAAGCTGGTCGTCAGGCGTTAAAAGCCTCCTTTATCCGATCGATGTAGTCGAGTTTTTCCCAGGTGAAAAATTCCACCTCCTTTTTCACGATGGAATCGTTGTGGTAGAACTCCACTTTTTTCCTATAAGGATCTCTCCCAAAATGTCCGTAGGTGGCTGTGGGTAAAAAGATGGGATTCATCAGTCCAAAGCGTTCGATGATGGCGCGGGGCCTCAGATCGAAGATGTTTTCCACTTTTTGGGCGATCTCATGGTCTTTCCAGAGCTCTCCGTTTCTTTTGCGGATCCTGACAGTATTCATGGTATTGATGTTGACGCTCAGGGGTCTGGCTATACCAATGGCATAGGCGATCTGCACATGCACTTCATCGGCCACACCAGCGGCCACAAGGTTTTTGGCGATATGTCGCGCGGCATAGGCTGCCGAACGGTCAACCTTCGATGCATCCTTCCCTGAGAATGCTCCGCCACCGTGGTAACCTTTTCCGCCGTATGTGTCCACGATGATCTTCCGGCCTGTAACGCCTGAATCACCATGAGGGCCCCCAATGACGAACTTCCCGGTAGGATTCACATGCAGCTGGTACGAGTCGTCGAATAATTTAATGACTCTTTGCGGGACATCATTGGATTTTAATATTCTTGGTATCAGTATATTACGGATGTCGTCGCGAATCTTCCGGTTCATTTTCTCATCCGCTTCTCGCTGAGCTTCTTCTCCTGGCCCCTCGGGCTTGATCCAGTCATCATGCTGCGTGGAAACCAGGATGGTATGGATCCTTATGGGCTTGCCCTGGTCGTCGTATTCGATGGTCACCTGGGATTTGGAGTCGGGCCTGAGATAGGGCATCAGGTCAGTTTCCTTTCTTATTTTGGCCAGTTGCTGAACGAAGATATGGGCCAGTTCGATGGGCATCGGCATGTAGTTGTCCATCTCCCGCGAGGCCATACCGAACATCATCCCCTGGTCGCCGGCGCCCTGTTCGTATTTGTCCTTCCTGACCACACCGCGCGTAATGTCCTGCGACTGCTCATGGATGGCACTGAGAACCCCGCACGAATCGGCATCGAATTTATATTCCGCTTTCGTATATCCGATATTTCTGATCGTATCCCTGACCACCTTCTGAATGTCCACCCAGCAGCTGGTCAGAACTTCCCCGGCACATACAACCAAACCGGTCGTGACCAGGGTTTCGCAAGCCACTTTCGAATCGGGATCCCTTTTCAGGAATTCATCCAGCAGGGCGTCGGAAATCTGATCGGCTATTTTATCTGGATGTCCTTCCGATACGGACTCTGAAGTAAATAGAAATGACATATGTTGATCGGAGTTTTAGTTTTTCGTTGTTGAACGGGCTGCCACCGGAGAGGGAATGCGATTTCCTTATCAGGGATCCTCCCGTCGGGTCAGCAAAAGTAACAATTATTTTTTAGTCAGTTCCTGAAATACACTTTCCAAACTTTGTTCCTTCCTGCTCAGGGAAAGAACGGTAATGCCTGATTGTACGGCAAACTGGAAAACCAGAGGTCGGATATCTTCCCCTGCCCCGGACGTGATCTGATAGGTATTGCCTGAGATGTGGACCACTTCCAGTGCGCCCGGTATCTTTTGCAGGTCCCCAGCAGCCACCGGCTGACTGAACTCGGCCAGGATGAGCACCTTGCCATGTGCGGATGCGGAAAGCTTCAGGGGATCATCATCTGCAACGATCCGGCCATGGTCAAGAATGATAGCACGGCTGCACATGGCTTCTACTTCCTGCATGATGTGTGTGGAGAGGATGACTGTTTTTTCCCTGCCAATCCCCCTGATCAGTTCCCTGATGCCGATGATCTGGTTGGGATCCAGTCCGGATGTGGGCTCATCCATGATCAACACATCCGGGTCATGGATCAGGGCCTGTGCCAGCCCGACACGCTGCCTGTAACCCCTGGACAGCATCCGGATCTTCTTGTGCTGTTCTTCCTGCAGCCCTGTGATTTCGATGATCCTGGCAACACGGCTGCCGGTCTGTTTTCCCATGTGAAAGATGCCTGCCACAAATGTAAGATACTCCCTTACATACATTTCGGTGTAGAGCGGGTTGTTTTCGGGAAGATAGCCAAGGATCCGGCGCACCTTTACCGATTCTGTCATCACGTTGTGGCCATTGACTATAACTTCCCCTCCGGTAGGAGGTATGAAGCAGGCAATGATCTTCATCAGGGTGGATTTACCGGCACCATTGGGTCCGAGCAATCCAACCACTTCACCACGCTCCGCTGTGAAAGTGACATGGTCAAGGGCATACTGGTCGCCGTATCTCTTTGAAACCTGCTTTACTTCAACCGGCATATGCAGCTTATCATTAGACCGTGCGAAAATACAAAAAAGATCATTGGGATCACCCTGCAACAGGTAAGGTGTTTTGCCTGGTCTTCCCGACGTTGCGGATGCGGAGAATGTAATGGACGATAGCAATAAGGTGTGCAAGAAAACCGGTAAGAAAGAGCCACCAGTGGAAATGCGTGGGAATGAACTGAACGGAGAGTTGACTTGCCAGCTTCCGGTTTTCTTTTCCGAAAATACCGCCAGCAGGCAAATGATCCAGGAGGTACCGCGTGAATTCTTCCGTAAAGGAGCAATAAACCAGCATTGCTCCTCCGATCAGAAGGATCCATTCTGTCCTGGAAAGGCCGGGATTCAATCCACGGCAGGAAAAGTGAAGGATAAGCCACCCCAGACCGATCATGGTCACCGAGTTCAGAACAGGAGCGATCACCGGTCCAACCCACATCACTGGGATCAGAAATAAGATGTCCCATGTCAGCAGCGAGTAAGGCCATCCGAGCAGGCATTTAAGAAAAACGTAATAGCCGATATCCCATATCCCGAAAGCTATCAGGAAAACGGCAAACACGTTCACCGGTTTACGCTCCAGAAGCAATCCGATGCTGACCAGCATCACCATGGTCGCCGCCTCCCGCAGGAATTCGGTCAGGGCCAGGGTCGGATCCATTTCAACCAGCGGAAAGGCAAAGCCTCCGGGGTAATACAGTGCCCTTAGGTAGATGACTACTGCAGCCTCCAGGAAAGCCATCGAAACAGCAAACGCTGTGACTACAGCCAGTTTTGCGGTGAGAGTCCGGTTGTGCATGGGTAATACTGTCGAAAATACAAAAATATCCTTAAAAAATTGTCGCAGGCAAAATTTGTTAATTCAAAAATGTGTTCTATCTTTGCAGCCCTTTTTAAGAAGGTCAAAACAGCACAAAAAACTTTCATGGATACCTTAAGTTATAAAACAATAAGCGCTAACAAGCAGGGTGTTATCAAGGAGTGGTTCCTGGTGGATGCCGAAGGTCAGGTACTGGGTCGTCTGGCCACGCAGGTAGCCAACATGCTCAGGGGTAAAAACAAACCCTGTTTTACACCGCATGCCGATTGTGGTGATTATGTGATCATTATCAATGCGGAAAAGATCAAGTTGACCGGAAAGAAGTTGACCGACAAGCAGTATGTTCGATACACGGGTTACCCTGGTGGTCAGCGTTTCCGTTCCCCGCATGATTTGCTTGTGAAAAAGCCGGCTGCGGTCGTTGAGATGGCCATCAAAGGCATGCTGCCCAAGAACCGGCTTGGCAGCCAACTGTTCCGCAACCTGCATGTATATGCCGGCAGCGAACATCAGCATCAGGCACAGCAACCTACATTCATCAATATTAACACGGCCAAATAATTTATGGACATCACGAATACATCGGGCAGAAGAAAGAAAGCGATTGCACGGATCTATCTCAAGGAAGGTACCGGAGTGATCACCGTGAACGAGAGGGATTACAAGGATTATTTCACTACTCCCAATCTTCAGTACATTGTGCGCCAACCTTTTGAGATTACCGAAACACAGGATAAGTATGATGTGAATGTCAATCTGTCAGGAGGCGGGTACAACGGGCAGGCGGAAGCTCTCCGGCTGGCAATCACCAAAGCTTTGTGCGACCTGAATCCCGATTTTCGTTCTCCGCTCAAAGCGAAAGGCCTGTTACGAAGAGATCCGCGCATGGTGGAAAGAAAAAAACCAGGACGTCCGGGTGCACGGAAAAGATTCCAGTTCAGCAAACGATAGTCGTAAATCAAGTTTAGTATCTAAATTGCTGAGACTCACCGTGCTGTGGCTACTCAGTAATTGCCGAATCAGAAGGTAAACTTAATCCAAAGCAACATGTCAAGAACCAGTTTTAATGATCTGCTGGATGCCGGCGTACATTTCGGGCATCTGAAAAGAAAATGGAATCCCAATATGGCTCCCTATATCTTCATGGAGCGAAATGGCATTCACATCATCGACCTGTATAAAACCATGGCCAAGATCGATGAAGCGGCCGCTGCACTGAAACAGATTTCCAAATCGGGAAAGAAGGTATTGTTTGTCGCCACGAAAAAGCAGGCCAAGGAAATCGTGGCACAGCACGTCAGAAGAGTGAACATGCCGTACGTGACCGAACGATGGCCGGGAGGCATGCTGACCAACTTTGCCACCATACGCAAGGCAGTCCGTAAAATGACATCGCTCGACAAAATGATCAAGAGCCCGTCGTTTAAGAACATGTCGAAAAGGGAACGGCTGCAGATCAGCCGCGAGAAGGCCAAGCTTGAAAAGCAGCTGGGCAGCATCGTCGATCTGAACCGTCTTCCTTCTGCGCTTTTTATCGTTGATATCTGTAAGGAGAGGATTGCCGTTGCTGAAGCCCGCAAATTGAATATCCCCACCTTTGCCATCGTGGATACGAATTCCAATCCCAACGACGTGGATTTCCCGATCCCCTCCAACGATGATGCCTCTAAGGCCATCGACCTCATCGTCGGCGTGATGATCGATGCCATTGAGGAAGGACTGGGTGAACGCAAGATCGACAAGGAAAAGAGACTTATCGAAGAGGAGCACGAAGAGGAATTTGATGAAAAAGGTGCACTGGAGCCCGCTTTCGAAGAGTTTGATGAAGAGGAAGTCGTTGCACCTGGCCTGATCGCCAGAAAACCGCTCGAAGTTGTCCCTCAAAAAATGAAGGAAACCCTTGGTGAAGAGCCGGCAAGACCAAAACGACCGAGGAAGATCATCTCCAAGACTTCGAAGAAACCGTTACCACGGAAATAATCATTCATTTTCACTTTACTAAAACCCGATGAAATGGCAAATATTACTGCTGCCGATGTGCAGAAACTAAGACAGCTTACCGGATCCGGTATGATGGACTGCAAACAGGCACTCAATGAGAGCAATGGTGATTTTGAAAAAGCGATCGAATACCTCAGGAAAAAAGGACTCAAGGTCGCTGCAAAGCGTGCCGACCGCGATGCCAATGAGGGGATCGTCATGGCCGCCATCAATCCTGAACATACCTTCGCTGTTAACATCATGGTAAGCTGCGAAACGGATTTTGCCGCCAAGAACCAGGAATTCGGTGACTATGTCCGGCATATCGTAGAACTCTCACTGGTACAGAAACCCCGTTCCCTGGATGAATTTAAAAGTCTGGACCTCAACGGACGGTCGGTACAGGATAACCTGATGGACCTGGTCGGAAAGATCGGAGAGAAAATGGAAATCGCTCATTATGAGTTCATCGAGGCTCCCTTGGTAACAGCCTATAACCATTTTGGTAACCGTCTGGCTACGATCGTCGGATTCAACAAAAGGGGAGATGGTGCATTTGTGGAAGTGACCCACCAGGTGGCCATGCAGGTGGCAGCCATGAATCCTTTAGCGATCGACAAGGATGATGTGGATCAGAAAATCATCGACCAGGAGATCGAGATCGGGAAGGAACAGGCACGACAGGAAGGAAAACCCGAGAATATACTGGAGAAAATTGCATTTGGCAAGTTAAATAAGTTTTTTAAGGACAACACCCTGATGAACCAGGACTTTGTGCGCGATAACACGAAGACGATCAGGCAATTTCTTGAAGCTACAGATAAGGAACTGAAAGTGACCGCTTTCAAGCGTCTGATGCTGGGTGCTTAAGAAAGTAGATCTTCACCAGGCCGGATATCGCTCGATACTGATGAGCTTGCTGTTTATTGTGTGGGCCTGTCAATCAACGTTGTCGTGCAGGAACGCATTGTTTGTCTTTATCTCACCATTCTGTTCCTCATCTACCGATAAGCTGTATTTGGCCACATAGGTAGAGGTTGATGGCGGCACTTCGTTCAGTTTGACATTCCGGCGTAGATAGGCAGGTTCGGTTTCCAGTTCGGCAAGCCCGCTGGGAGTGCGTAATTTAAGGCTTAGATCCTTTAGTTTTCTGATCCTTTCCTTCGCTCTTGTTTCAATATCTTCGATCTCTTCATCACTCATGCTTCCCGGTTCGGGAGTGAAGGTTCTCAGGCTGATTGGCGCGGATTCCCCGACGTTAAGTTCTGGCTTGTCGGCACAGGCTGCCGGTGGCTGATCCAGGTCTTCATTCAGAATCGGTGAAATGAATCCAAGATCGATCGGAGCTATAACCTTTTCCTTCGGGGCTGGCTCGTAGGCTGAATTTTTTTTGGTGATCACTTCCTGTGACTTATTGATCAGCCTGATCTCATTGTGCAGCTCCTCTCTGTCGGTGGATGGTCTTTTTTCGTTGTTCAGTCCGCTTTCATCGAGATTATGGACGACGACGTTCTCCTTTTTCAGGATTGTCGCTTTCCTGTCGGCATGGGTGGGAGCAAAGCCGGTGGCGATGATGGTTATGCTGATCAGGTCTCCGAGGGATTCTTCCGTTCCGTTTCCCCAGATGATCTCAGCGCTGTTACCCGACTCTGTCTGAATGTATTCGGTGATCTCGCTCACTTCATCCATGGAGATCTCATCTGATCCGGAGGAGATATACAGTAGGATGTTGCTGGCGCCCTTGATATTGTTATCGTTAAGCAGGGGTGAGTTGAGGGCGGATTCTACGGCTGTCCGCGCCCTGTTCGGGCCTTCTGCCACTCCGGTGCCCATGATGGCCACACCGCTGTCCTTCATGACCGTTTTGACGTCTTCGAAGTCCACGTTGATATAACCGGGGACCGTGATGATCTCGGCGATGCCCTTGGCGGCCGTGGTCAGGATGTCGTCGGCTTTGCCAAAAGCTTCCGACAGCTTGAGATTCCCGTACTGCTCCCTGAGTTTGTCATTGGATATGATCAGCAGGGTATCCACGTATTTGCGCATCTCTTCCACGCCTAGGTCAGCTTGCTGGCGCCTTTTTCTGCCTTCAAATGAAAAAGGTAGTGTAATGATCCCCACGGTGAGGATGCCCAGATCCCTTGCCACCTGAGCAATGACCGGAGCTCCTCCCGTTCCGGTGCCGCCTCCCATCCCCGCCGTGACGAACAGCATCTGGGTATTGGTTTGCAACAGGGACTTGATCTGGTCAATGTTCTCCAGGGCAGCTTCGCGACCCACCGAGGGGATGGAGCCGGCTCCAAGCCCTTTGGAACCAAGCTGGACTTTACTGGGTACCATGCTGTTTTGAAGTGCCTGTGCGTCGGTATTGCAGATAATGAAGTCGACCCCTTTGATACCCTGGCTCAGCATGTGGTTGACGGCATTACTTCCTCCGCCGCCTACACCAAGGACTTTAATGATTGAAGACTGATTTTTGGGTGACTCGAATTTGATCATTTGGGCTTTCATAATTTGCAGGTTAAAATTATAGGTTTAGTATGCATTTTATCGTATAAACAGGGATTTTATTTATCCACAGTGTCATTGTTAATTACTTCTGCTGGATATCCTCTTCGTCAAACCAGGCCTTGATTTTGTCAAAGAAGCCGGGGCGGTCCCTGCGGTGATCCCTTTTGGCCTTCATCACGTGGTTTCCCGCGAACTTTAATCTTTCTTTCTCAGCTCTGTCCAGACCGATCAAGACCAGGCCAACCCCCGTAGCGTACATCGGGCTGGCGATCTCATCCGGCACATCCGTACCCAGATGTTCGTTGGGATAGCCAATCCGCGTGTCCATGCCAGTCATGAATTCGGTAAGCTGTGCGATATGCCGTAGCTGAGCCCCTCCTCCCGTCAGGACGATCCCGGCGATCATTTTTTTATCGTAACCGGAATTTTTTATCTCAAAGTAAATGTGCTCAATGATCTCCTCCATCCGCGCCTGGATGATACTTGCCAGGTTTTTCAGGGAGATCTCCTTGGGCGGCCTTCCCCGCAGTCCAGGGATGGAAACGATCTCCTCGTCTTTGTTCTCGCTGGCCAGCGCGCTCCCGAACTTGATCTTGAGTTCCTCAGCATGCCTTTTGATGATTGTGCATCCTTCTTTCACATCTTCGGTGACAATGTCTCCACCCAGTGGGATCACTGCCGTGTGGCGGATGATCCCGTCCTGGAAGATGGCTATGTCAGAAGTGCCGCCCCCAATATCCACCAGAACGACTCCCGCTTCTTTCTCTTCTTCGCTCAATACCGCGACAGCCGACGCCATGGGCTCCAGGATCAGTTCGTTCACCTCCAGGTTAGCCTTCTTGACACATTTGTAAATGTTCTTAGCCGCAGTGGTCTGCCCGGTGATGATGTGAAAGTCAGCCTCAATCGATATGCCCGACATACCTTTGGGTTCTTTGATATACTGCTCCCCGTCGATGGTGAATTCCTGAGGGATCACATCAATGATCTCCTCCCCGGGATTCATGGCCAGCTTGAACATGCTCTCCGTCAGGTTGTCAATGTCCTCCTGGTTGATCTCCTCGTCGATGTTGCTGCGGATCATTCCCCCGTGATGCTGAAGGCTTTTGATGTGCTGCCCTGCAATACCAACGCTCACCGTGGCAATGTTCACTCCCGAATGGATCTCTGCCTCTCGGATGGCCCTCTCGATGGACGCAACGGTTTGCTCAATGTTGGAAACAACTCCCCGGCGCACTCCGATGGATTCCGTCTGGCCCAGGCCCAGGATCTGTATCTTTCCAAATTCATCCTTTCTCCCGACGATCGCCGCTATTTTGGTTGTTCCAACGTCAAGTCCGACAATGATTTCTGATGGTTCCATAAAACTTTTATTTGGTACAGACTATTTGGTTCCTATATTTAAGGTTCACCGTATCATACACATCCCATCCCGAATACCGTATCCCCTCCTTGTAAAAAGCAGTGAGTTTATTGAATTTACCTTCCATGTGTTCCAGATCGCCAAACAGGATGAGGTGATCCCCCACCTTTGGGATCATTTCCACTTCACCCTTCTCATTGATATAGACCTGTTCGATCTGGGCGCTTAGAAATTTATCCTTCTGGATGGATAGCGCCAGGTTATAGATCATCTCGAGTGCGGATAGCCGGTTCCGTTCGTTTTCGGGGATGTAATCCAGCGTTCTGAGTGTAACGGCCGGATCCAGGCTGTCGGGGATCAAGCCCGTGGCAAGGATCGAGGGCATGATGACCGACGAATGCAGAGCCATCGTATGCCCGTCAGTGGATAGGTAGAATGGTTCATGGTTGCTGTTGATGACGCGGGCCAGGGGGGTACGCTGGGTGAGGTCAATATACAGATCGCCCTGGATCCTTGAGTGAATATTGACGTCTGCGACATAACCATTGCCTCTCAAACGGTTCTCCAGCTCCTCCAGACATATCTCTTCATAAGGCCGGCCAATCAATCGGTTCTCGTCGTTCCCGATGATGTTCATCACATCTTCTTCGGTGATCAGGACCACGTCGGTCGAACGCTGAATGGTGATCTCAATGGAGCTGACTTTCAGTTCGCCGTTCTTGCTATCGATGAAACCCATCAGGAAGACCATCGAACCTGCCAGAAGTAACCAGAACAGGATGATCAGTATTTTTTTAAACAGCTCCATAGCGTTTCTTCAGCATGAGTTCAATAGGTTTTACCAGTTGATCGATGTCACCTGCACCCAGGCTGAGCAGGATGTCGAGCGGTCTGCTGGCAAGTTTTTCCATTAAATCATCTTTTGTACAGGTGCATTTATGTTTTAGATCAATCATTTCCAGTAGTTTATGCGAGCTAATACCCTCGATGGGCTTTTCCCTGGCCGGATAGATGTCCAGGAGAATCAGCTCATCCAACAGGTTGAGGCTGAGTGCAAAGTCTGGCAGAAAATCGCGGGTACGTGAGAAAAGGTGCGGTTGAAAGATACCCGTGATCCTTCGGCCGGGATAGAGGTCGCGGGCAGCGTTGATGCAGGCTGTGATCTCGCGGGGGTGATGTGCGTAATCGTCGATGTAGACGACCTGATCCGTTACGACACGGAAGTCGAACCTTCGTTCCACACCTGCAAATGATCCCAGTGCCTGCCGAAATGCTTGTTCTCCGATACCTGCAAGGGATGATGCTGCGACGGCGGTGAGCGCATTTTCCACGTTGAACCTGCCTGGGACGCCCACATGCAGGGCACTGAGCCGTTTATCAGGAAACCGGATGTCAAGGTATTGTCTTCCCCCGACAAAGCGAGCGTTTGTGGCCCAAACGTCCGCTTCCGGGGCGCTAACTGATACCGTCCGGATTCTTTCACCTTGCGGGAAATAGTCCCGTATGGAATGGTTGATCACCAGGTGACCGCCTGACTTCACCCGTGAGGCAAATTCCTTGTACGAAGCTACCATGTTCTCATGGGATCCGTACACATCCAGGTGATCGGCGTCCATCGCACTGATGACTGCAATGTTGGGAGAAAGGTGCAGAAACGACCGGTCGAACTCATCGGCCTCCACGATCATCACGTCGGGGTCGTTGTCATCGACCAGATTGGAGCCATAATTTCTGCTGATCCCCCCAATGAATGCGTTCATTCTGAGGCTGGCCGTTTTCAGGATGTGCGTGATCATGGAAGTGATGGTTGTTTTCCCGTGCGTGCCGGCCACCGCGATGGTGAATTTACCTCTGGTCAGCTCGCCCAGCACCTCAGCTCGCTTCATCATCGGATAACCCTTTTCTTTAAGGAAAACGAACTCCCTGTGGTCAGGCGGGATCGCCGGAGTGTAAATGACCAGGTCGATATCAGATGGCAGCTGGCTGATGTCTTCCGTGTCATGGATCGGAATCCCCTCCTGCATCAGCTGTTGGATGAATGGCGTCCCGGCCCGGTCATAACCGGCCACACGGATGCCACGATGCCGGAAGTACCGCGCCTGGGCGCTCATCCCAATGCCTCCGATGCCGAGGAAATAGATGCTATGTAATGTGTTCAGATTCATTTGCTTTTCTTACATCTTCATCAGTCGGAGTGCCTCCCGGGCGATCCGGAGGGCTGCGTCCTCTATCCCAAGTTTACCTATCTGCTCACTGAGACGAAGCTGCCGGTCTTTGTTTTCCAGCAGCTCGGTGACTGTCACAGAAAGGGATTTATCGAGATCCTGGTCTTTGATCATGACAGCAGCCCCTTGTTCCACCAGTGCCATGGCATTCTTTGTCTGATGATCCTCGGCGGCAAAGGGGAGGGGTACCAGTATGGCCGGTTTCTTAACCAGGCAAAGCTCTGAGATAGCAATAGCTCCCGCCCGCGACACCACCACATCGGCCGCCGCGTAGGCAAAGTCCATCCGTTCGATGAACGAGAGCACATGGACATGAGCATAGTTGCGTCTTTTCACAAGCTCCTGCGCCTCCGCAAAAAAGTGTGCACCCGTCTGCCAGATGATCTGACAACTCGCTCCCTGAAGCTCATCGAGTTGCGAGCCCACTGCCTGGTTGATGGAAAGTGCTCCCTGGCTGCCGCCGATGATCAGAAGTGTGGACTTCTGATCACTCAGGCCAAAAAAGTCAAGGGCCGCCTGTTTTTTGCCTGCGGTCCGGACCATCTCCTGTCGTACGGGATTGCCTGTGACAATGATCTTGGAAGCGGGAAAGTAACGCTCCATACCGTGATGCGCCACACAGATGCAATCGGCTTTGCTGCCAAGCAGACGGTTGGTCACTCCCGGGTAGAAATTCTGTTCGCATATCAGCGTCGGCAACTTTCTTCGCGTTGCCACCTTTAAGGCAGGACCGCTGGCATATCCGCCCGTGCCGATGACCACATCGGGTTTAAAGCGACGGATGATCCGGTTTACCTTCCATAAACTCACGATCAGCTTCAATGGGAAAAGGAGGTTCCTGAAGGTCAGCCTGCGCTGAAATCCGCTGATCCAGATCCCTTCGATAGGATAGCCCGCCAGCGGAACCTTTTGCATCTCCATCCTTCCTTTGGCTCCGATGAAAAGGATCTCTGACCCGGGCAGCAGCTGCTTCAACGCGCCGGCAATGGCGATGGCCGGGAAGATATGGCCTCCCGTGCCTCCTCCGCTGAGTATGATGTGTTTATTAACCTGCGACATATTCATTTTGAATTTCCTCCTCATCTTCTTCCGGTTCTATCTCCAGATCACGGCTTACACTGACAATGACCCCCAGGGCAATGAATGTGAACCACATCGACGTGCCTCCCATGCTGACCAGGGGCAACGTCTGACCTGTGACGGGTAACAGGCTGACAGCCACTCCCATGTTGATCATGGCCTGGAACACGATACTGAATCCCAGTCCAAGGGCAAGGAACGAACCGAACGATCGCTGGCACCGTATGGCGATGCGGATCGTCCGGTAAAACAAGATCAGGTACAACAGCAGTACGACGATCCCTCCAACCAATCCAAAACTCTCAATGATGATGGCGAATATGAAATCAGAGTAGGGGTGGGGAAGGAAATTTTTCTGCATGCTGTTACCCGGACCCTTGCCCAGGATCCCTCCGTTGGCGATCGCGATCTTGGCCTGATCCGACTGGTAATGATCCTCCCCCTGGGGATTGATATAGCTTTCAATGCGTGCCTTCCATGTCCCGAAACGGCCCACTTCAGGATTTCTGAAAACGATGACAAAGAAAATGACCAGGACAGCACAACCTATTCCTATCAGAGCCAGGATGTATCGCATGTTGACTCTTCCCAGGAACATCAGCACGATGCATGTCACGAACAGAATGGCTGCTGTCGAGAAGTTCGCCGGCAGGATCAGGGCGCAAATAATGATCACAGGAAGGATAATGGGTACAAACGCTGACCGGAAATCCTTGATGGCGTCCTGCTTCTTGGTGAGCAGTCTGGCCAGGAACATGATCAGCGCCAGCTTGGCAAAATCCGAAGGCTGGAAGGAAACGTTCAGGATTTTATACCAGCGGTAGGCCTCATGGATGGAAGTGCCGAAAAAGAGGGCAAGGAAAAGCAAAGGAACGGCGATGATCAATGCGATCTGTGATATCCTGGAATAATAGGTGTACTTGACACGATGTGCAAAGAACATCAACCCCAGCGCAAGCAAAAGGATCACTACATGCTTGATCAAATAATACTCCGTGTTGCCACCCTGGTACTTATAAGCAAGCGTCCCCGTTGTACTGTATACTGCAACGATGGAGATGATCGAAAGGATGAACACTACCACCCAAATCACTTTATCTCCCTTAAAACTTTTCATTGACTGCTGATCATTATTTTTTAATGGTATTACATATTTCTCCTTTCTCCTCTCTCCTCTCCACCCTACAGCCTCCTAACCTCCTCCTTGAACTGCCTGCCCCTATCCTCATAGTTGTTGAACAGGTCGAAGCTTGCACAGGCTGGAGACAAGAGAACCACATCGCCGTGACTGGCCAGCTGGTAGGCTGCTTCCACCGCTTTCCTCGCCGAGCGGGTTTCGGCAATGGTTTTCACGATTCCACCAAACGCCTGGATGATTTTCTGGTTATCGAGGCCAAGGCACACAATGGCCTTCACTTTTTTCCTGACCAGTTCATACAGCATGGAATAGTCGTTCCCTTTGTCCGTCCCCCCCGCGATCCAGATGATCGGACGGTCGATCGATTCCAGCGCGTACCATACCGAGTTCACATTGGTCGCTTTCGAGTCATTGATGAATTCAACTCCGTGAACTTTTGCTACGAACTCGAGCCGGTGTTCGATTTGCTGAAAATCGGACAAACTTTCCTTGACAATCTCCTTCCGCAGGTCCAGTATCCTGCTTGCAATCCCTGCGGCAAGCGAATTGTAAATGTTGTGACGTCCTTGTAATGCCAGGCTTTCAAGTGTCATGGTAAATGGTTCATTATGTACGTTAATGACAATAGCATTGGATTTCTCGTTTCTTTCACCGGAGGATATGCCCAGTGGCCTTTCAAGCCAGCCTCCAGGGCCCTCTCCGCTGCGAAGAATGGTAAAGGAGTATTTATCTGCTGCAATCTCCCGTTTATCCATCTCTGCTCTGATCACTTGGTCATCAAGGCAGTAGATGAATGCATCGTTTGGCTTCTGGTTCCGGACGATCCTGAACTTTGAATCGACGTAGCGGCTGAACTGATGATCGTAACGGTCGAGGTGATCCGGTGTGATGTTCATCAGAATGGCGATGTCGGCTCTGAAATCGTACATGTTGTCCAACTGGAAGCTGCTGATCTCCAGCACCCAGAAAGCATGATCCCCCTGGGCCAACTCCATGGCGAAACTGGTCCCGACATTTCCCGCAACTGCCACATCCAATCCTGCTTTTTTCAGGATATGACCTGTGAGAAGGGTTGTCGTCGTTTTGCCGTTGCTTCCGGTGATGCATATCTTCCTCCCACTGCAGTACCTTGCTGCAAATTCGATCTCTCCCGTCACCGGAATATCTGTCTTGCGGAGCTCCTGGATCATGCCGGTGACATCAGGAATACCGGGACTTTTGATCAACTCATCGGCTTTTCGTATCCTTCCTGCATCATGCTTCCCTTCCTCGAATTCGATATCGTGTTGCAGAAGAAGGTTCCGGTAGTTTTCCCGGATGGTTCCCCTGTCGCTCACAAATACCCGATGGCCCATTTTTTTCGCCAGGACAGCAGCACCCACCCCGCTTTCTCCGGCTCCCAGTACAACTATGTTTTTCTCTGATGGCATGAATGGATCGTTCTGGTCTGATTATCTTAGCTTTAATGTTATAACTGAAAAAACGGCCAGCATGATCCCTACGATCAGGAATCGCTGTACGATCTTTGGTTCAGGATACCCCAGCATCTGGTAATGGTGATGAAGAGGTGCCATCCTGAAGATTCGTTTCCCCTGGCCGAACCGTATCCTCGTATATTTGAAATAGAGCACCTGGATCGCGACGGAAAGGCTTTCCACCAGGAAAATACCGCAAAGCAGGGGGATCAGCAACTCTTTCCTGATCAGGATGGCACAGACTGCAATCGTCCCACCCAGTGCGAGACTGCCAGTGTCGCCCATAAAGACCTGGGCAGGGTAGGAGTTGTACCACATGAATCCAATGCAGGCCCCTACGAAGGCACTGATGAAAATGGTCAACTCCCCGAGGTTGGGTATGTACATGATGTTCAGGTAATCGGCAAACACGATATTGCCTGACACCCAGGCAAGGATCCCCAGCGTAGCGCCCACAACGGCAGAGGTTCCTGTTGCCAACCCGTCGAGCCCATCGGTCAGGTTGGCTCCGTTCGACACACCGATAATGATCAGGATGACAATGGGAACGTATATGAGATACGCCCATTTCTGGTAGCCTTCCCCCAGGAATCTGAGTGCTTTGGCATAATCGAGCTCGTTATTCTTGAAAAACGGGATCGTCGTTTTGGTCGACTTAATGGTTTCCCGGCTGAAGTGATAGGTTGCATGGATATTGCTCGTGTTGCCGTTGATAATGGATGAAGTGGACTCCGTTCCGGGAATTTTTTCCCTGATGACGATATCCTCATTGAAAAAGATGGTCAGCCCGATCACAAGTCCCAGGATCACCTGACCGAGTACCTTGAACTTTGCTGCCAGACCTTTTTTGTTGTTTTTGAATACTTTGATATAATCGTCTATAAAACCAATGATTCCGAGCCATGCCGTGGAAACGAGGATCAGGATGATATAAATATTATCGAGCCGCGCAAAGAGCAGGGCAGGGATCAGGATGGCCCCCAGAATGATCAGTCCCCCCATGGTGGGAGTGCCTGCTTTCTCCATTTGACCGCTAAGGCCCAGGTCTCGCACGGATTCGCCGATCTGCTTTCGCTGCAGTAGCCTGATCAGGGATTTGCCGATGACCATGGTGATCAGTAGCGAAGTGATCACAGCCATGGCAGCTCGAAACGAGATGTATTGAAAAACACCGGCTCCCGGAAGGTCATAGGTCTGGTCAAGGTATCTGAAAAGGTGGTACAGCATATCATATGGGATTGAGGGTTCGGCTTGAAAAGATCTCTTCCATGATCTGCCGGTCGTCGAAGGGGTACCTGACTCCCTTGATTTCCTGGTACGTCTCATGCCCTTTGCCTGCGACTAGGATCACATCGCCGGACATGGCCAGCATGGACGCAGTTCGCAGGGCTTCCCTGCGGTCAGGGATCACGATGACTTTTATTTTATGGCTGGCTTCAACACCTTCGACCATTTGACGGATGATCTCTCCGGGATCTTCCGAACGGGGATTGTCGGAGGTAAAGATCACGTGGTCACTTGCGGCTGCAGCAATCCGTCCCATGACAGGCCGCTTGGAAACATCGCGGTCTCCTCCGGCGCCTACGACCGCGATCAGCTTCTGATTGCCGGTACGCATGTACTGCAGGCTTTCAAGCACATTCGTCAGTGCATCGGGTGAGTGGGCGTAATCGATCACGGCCGTAACGTGATCGGTACTCATGAGCGTATCGAAACGTCCGGTCACCGGCTCTGCAGTGCTCAGCGCTGTCAGCACTTCGGCTGGATCTTCCCCCAGAAGCACAGCCGCCGAATAAGCTGCCAGGAGGTTATAGGCATTGAATGTCCCTGCCAGCCGGAACCATACACGTTGACAGGTCATTTCCAGCTGCAGGCCTTCCATCCTGTTTTCGATGATCCTGGCGCGGAAATCGGCCAGGTGCTTTAGAGCATACGTGTATCTGCGTGCCCGCGAGTTCTGGATCATGACAGGTCCATTGCTGTCATCCAGGTTGATGAGGGCAAAAGCCTGGGCAGGAAGCTGATCGAAGAATTGTTTTTTAGCCTGAAGATACTCCATGAAGGTTTTATGGTAATCAAGATGGTCATGGGTCAGGTTGGTGAAGATCCCGCCGGTGAAGGTCAGACCTGCAATGCGGCCCTGGACTATGCCGTGCGAACTCACTTCCATGAAGCAATGTGTGCACCCTTCCCGAAGCATTTCGATCAGCAGCTGGTTCAGCCGTAGCGCGTCCGGGGTGGTGTGCGTAGCAGGGATGATGGTTTCGTTGATCCGGTTATGAATGCTGGAGAGAAGGCCCGCATTTTTACCCAGCGACCTGAACAGGCGGTGCAGCAGCGTAGCCGTCGTGGTCTTTCCGTTCGTGCCCGTTATTCCCACCAGCTGGAGTTTCTTTGAGGGATTGCCGTAATAATTGGAAGCGACGATGCCCAGTGCTTGGGAGGTGTCCTTCACCGCCAGGTAACCCACCTGGGGATGAAGCGTTCCTGGGATCTCCTCACAGAGGATGACTTTTGCTCCGTTCCGGATGGCAGGCTCGATAAAGGCATGGCCGTCGGCAACATTTCCCCTGATGGCGACAAACATGCTTCCGTCACTGACCGTGCGGGAGTCAAAATGGATGGCCGCAATCCCCTGTGGGAGGTTACCTGCCGTTCGCAGGACGGTTAATCCGGTGAGTACGTCATCCAATGGTGTCATTCGTTATAGGCAGGTTAAATGATGGTGACAACGTAAGGATGATCCATTCGCCTTTATGCAGGGGCGATCCTGGTGCGGGCGTCTGACTGAAGACCCTTCCTTTGCCCGCGATCCGGGGTTTCATTCCAAGGCATTCGGTCAGGTAAATGGCATCTCTGGCTCCCATTCCCCTCATGTCAGGAACCACCGTGTCATTTACCGCTATCCCGCGGTAGCGAATATGGTTTCTTTCACGGACCGAAACGGCCCATATGGTATCAAACCGCGAAGGGGTGGCCTTTTGGCCAAGCGCCTGATAAATAAAGTTCAGGTCTGGCTGATAACCCCTGGCCGTATCGGGAAGCATGACCGTATCTTTTGGCATCTCATCCCTAGTCTGAATATCCAGCCGGGTCGCATACACCTTGTCGGCGATCTCACGGAACACGGGAGCCGCGATCTGGCTGCCGTAATAGGTCCCTTTTGAGGGATTGGTTACCACGACAATACAGGAATATACCGGATCTTCGGCAGGGAAATAACCGACAAAGGTGGCCTTGTAGTTCTTTTTATTGTATCCGGAGTTATTGTCAGCAATCTGGGCCGTGCCGGTTTTGCCGGCGATCCTGTACTTTGCGTCGCTGAGGCTCTTTCCTGTCCCGTTCTCGACGACTCCTTCCAGGAGGGTCCTGAGCTCGCGAATGGTGGCCGGCGAACATATGGAGGGATTCAGTACGACCGGCTCGAACGACTGAATGGTCTGCCCCGATCGCCGGATCTCCTTGACAAAGGATGGCCTGACCATCTTTCCGTTATTGGCGACGGCATTGTACAGGGTCAGTATCTGCAATGTTGTCAGCTTCACTTCATATCCGACCGACATCCACGGTAAAGTGACCTTTGACCAGGTAGATGACTGCGGATTTTTAATGACTGGAGTCGCTTCTCCAGCTATCTCCAGTCCCAGCGTCCTATTCAGGCCGATGGCATACAGTCCGTCGGTAAACTCCCTGGGGTTGGTTTGATATGCGTTCCAGATAATCTTGGATATTCCCACATTGGATGAATGCTCAAAAGCCTCCTTGACCGTTATGTAGCCATCGCCGATAGCGTGTACGTCCCGCATGGTACGGTTGGCGAACTGGGCGGTGCCGTTTCCGGTGGAGATCCTGTCGGTCGTCTTGATTTTCTGATCGTCCAGTACGACCATCATGCTGGCCAGCTTGAAAACGGATCCGGGCTCGGCCCCCTCGCCGATTGCATAGTTGTAGTCCTCCTCATAGATGCCCTCCTTGTTCCTTCCAAGGTTTGCGATCGCTTTTACGTGGCCTGTCTTTACCTCCATCAGGACGGCACAGCCGTGTTCGGCTTCCTGTTCGGAAAGTTGCTTCAAAAGAGCGTGCTCGGCCACATCCTGCAGGACCACATCTATGGTAGTGACCAGGTCGTCACCGTGCTGGGGTTCCAGGTCGTACTCCTCGCTGACAGGTACCCACACGCCGGAGGCGATCTTCTTCACCAGACGCTGCCCGCTAACACCCTGTAATTGATTGTTGTAGGCGCCTTCCAATCCCACATATGCTTTGGCTTCCTCCGAATGGTAACCAATGGTCCGGGAAGCCAGCATATCGAAGGGCATCTCCCGGCGGGAGAACTCTTCGACGATGAGTCCGCCCGCATACCTGCCCAGCTTGAAGATGGGAAAGTGTCTTACCTTGTTGAGCTCTTCATAGGTGATCTTCCTTTTCACCAGGAAATACCGGTTCCCCGACTCCCGGGCCTGCTTCAGCTCCTTCAGGTACTCCAGTTTCGTCCGGTCCCCGAAAAGGTCCGATAGGTACCAGGCCAGCGAATCGATATGGGCGTAGAAGTAGTCGTCGCTGATCTCGATGGAAGCAGCATCCATACGTAGATCGAAGATCGGGATGGAGGATGCCAGCACATTCCCCTGGCAATCGTAAATATTTCCCCGCTGGGCCTCAACGGTCTCAAAATGGATCTTTTCCTCCGTGGCCTTCTCTTTCCATTGCTTTCCCTGTGGGAACTGGATGATGATCACTTTGGCGACGATGGCCATGGCCACCAGGAAAATGAAGGCATAAACCAGGATGACCCTCCAGAGGATATCTTTCTTCATATCACTCATGGCGCGGTGAGTTTTGGAGTGTAATATCCTTCATGGTCAGTTTTATCGGAGGCAGAGTCGCCTCCTTTAATCCAGTGTCCTTCAGCCGACGGGCCACCTCTGACTGCCTGCCGATGGACATCAATTCCGATTTGCTGGTGATATAGTGATACCTCAGTTCATCCATCTGGCCTTTTAAGCCGTTGATCTCGAACCATGTCTTTTCAGCCCTGTAAGAGTTGGCTATATGGATAATAGCCAGTAGCATAAGGTAAAGGATGAACGGTATGAGACGAATCACTTTCTCCCGGGTGAGAAAAGATCCATCCAGGATGGTATGGGCAGCCTGACTGAATCTGTTCCTTTTTCTTGCTTCTTTTACGGGGCTGTTCAGGTTCTGCGAGGATACCTGTCCCGATGGGTGATTGGTGTTCATATCAAATCTTTTCCGCAATTCTGAGTTTAGCGCTTCGTGACCGTGGATTATCCCTGAGTTCGTCCTCCCCGGGGGTGATCGGCTTTTTGTTGATCATCCGGAATGGGGCCGACGTTTTTCCGAAAAAGTCCTTTTGCAGCTCTCCTTCTGCGTTACCGGTCCTTATGAAATTCTTCACCATCCTATCCTCCAGTGAATGGTAGGTGATGACTGCCAGGCGGCCATCGGTCTTCAGGACGGCGAGGGATTGCATAAGGAATTCCCCGAGGGACTCCAGTTCCTGGTTTACCTCGATCCGGAGCGCCTGGTAAACCTGGGCCAGGTACCTGTTCTGGTTGCCTTTGGGAATGCATTCGGCGATGATCTGCTGAAACTGTTTGCTGTGAGTCACCGTGTGGGTGGCACGGCTCTGGACGATCAGGCCGGCCAGTCGTGTAGCGTTGGGCACTTCCCCGTACATTGAAAAGATCCTCCTGAGGCGTTCCTCCGGATATTCATTCAGGATATGCTGCGCTGTGAGTTCTTTTTTTTGGTCCATTCGAAGGTCAAGGGGACCGTCGAACCGGGTCGAGAACCCTCTTTCCGGCTGATCGAGCTGGTGCGATGAAACGCCCAGGTCAGCCAGTATCCCATCCACAGGAAGCAGCTGGTAGTACCTGAGAAAACGCTTCATGTAACGGAAGTTGTGGTTGAGCAACAGCAACCGGGGATCGTCGATCTGGTTCTTCATGGCATCTACATCCTGGTCAAAAGCAATCAGTTTTCCGTTGCGCAGCTTTTCGATGATCTTCCGGGCATGGCCACCGCCCCCATAGGTGGCATCCACATAGATACCGTCGGGATGAAGGGCCAGTCCTTCAATGCTTTCGCTCAATAGCACCGGTTCATGATAAACCATGTCATTGTTGCTGCTTGTCTTTGTTTCCCATTACTTTTTTTGCCCTTTCAGCGAATGCTTCAGGCGCCTCGTCCAGGAAGAGGTTGTTGTAGGTCTCCCTGTCCCAGATCTCAAACCGGTCGGCGTAGGCAAACAGTACGATGTCCTTCTCAATGCCTGCATAGCTCAGCAGCTGCCGGGGCAACAGAAGCCTGCTGGCACTGTCAAGCTGGATCTCGATGGCGCCCCGCTGGAATGACCTGACGAAATTCCGGTCATCCGGTTCAAAAAAATTCAGGCTGCTGAGGTTTTCTGTCAGTTTATTCCATACATTTAGCGGGTAAACCGTAAGGCAGCGCTCGAAGCCCCTGCAAATGATGAATTTGTCCTGAGCCTCGGGCGGTATCTGCCTCTTTAATGCAACGGGCATCAAAATGCGGCCTTTGGAATCCAGAAGACATTCATATTCACCGAGAAGATAAGGCATCGTGATGGGCTGATTTTGGATGTAAATATAGACAACAAACTACACGATTCTACACTTTTTTACACTTTTTCACACAAAAAGTTTCAACTTTTTGTTAATATCTTTTCATTTTCCTTATAATAGTTTTACGTTCAATAAGTTACTGTCATTATGCCGTTGTTGATAGCTCGCCTTTTTATAGGTCATGACGTTCTTTTTTGCCGGTTTTCTCTTAGAAGGCAAGCGGATTCTTATTATATTTGTACTATCACTGTCAACGATGGAATCTGTGGATGACATGGGGAAACTTCAGGAAAAGCCCACGCAGAAGGGCGAAGAGAAATTTCTGGACCTGGAGAAGATCATTGCCGGCAAAAATCCGATGCTGCTCAGGATCCTTCCGGGCTTTGTTCTTCGGTACATCAAAAAGATCGTACACGTGGACGAACTCAACGACGTCATTTCCCGCAATCGGCATCTGTACGGGCTCGATTTCGTGGAAGCGATCCTGAAGGAATTCCGGACGGAGCTGGTGTGCGAGGGACTGGAGAACCTCCGGGCCACCGAACGGTTCATCGTGGTCGGGAATCATCCGCTGGGCGGCCTCGACGGGATCGCACTGATGGGTATCGTGGGAAGAATAAGGAGGGATGTCGTATTCCCTGTAAATGATCTGTTGCTGAACATCCCCAATATGAAGGAGCTTTTCATTCCTGTCAATAAGCATGGGAAGAACACCGGTAATTTGCAGCTTTTTGAGGACACGTTCGCTTCGGATGCCACCCTGCTGTACTTCCCTGCCGGTTTATGTTCACGCAAGCAATCCGGCAGGATCATCGACCTGGAATGGAAAAAGACCTTTGTGACCAAATCGCGCAAATACCACCGGTTTGTCGTGCCGGTTCACATTGAAGGCAGAAATTCCAACTTCTTCTATAATCTCTCCAACTTCCGTAAGCGTCTGGGGATAAAAGCCAATCTGGAAATGTTCTACCTGGTGGATGAAATGGCAAAACAGCGCGACAAGACACTGAGGTTCCGTTTTGGTAAACCCATTTCCTGGGAAGTCTTCGACAGGCGGCATTCCGACAGGGAGTGGGCAGCATTGCTGAAGGAACATGTCTATGCCCTGGGAATCGGAGTCCCCGGACCGGCCGAATTCGATGCGGATCCTGCAGTACAGACCACACCGGACCATTGATAACAGTAGGATGAACTTTAGACAGAGAGGAAGAACATGAAAAAAATACTTGATCCTGTTGATCCTGCCCTGATTATGGCAGAACTTACGGAGGATAAATTTGTCCGTGATACGAATAATGGCCACAAGAAGATCTACATCATCACCCATCATGACTCGCCCAACACAATGCTCGAACTGGGCCGGCTCAGGGAAGTCAGCTTCCGGGACGCCGGTGGAGGTACCGGGAAAGAGGTGGACATAGACGAGTTCGATACCGATCCGCTGATCCCTTTCAAGCAGCTGATCGTATGGAGTCCTGTGGATAAAGCCATTATCGGAGGATACCGTTTTTTGGAAGGTGAAAAGATGAGACGAACGCCCGATGGCACTTTTTTTACCCCTACAGCCCAGCTTTTTCAGCTTTCGGATGTCTTTATCAGGGACTACCTGCCCTATACCATTGAGCTGGGAAGATCGTTTGTACAACCTGATTACCAACCGGCGTACAATGTGCGAAAAGGTATCTATTCGCTCGATAACCTCTGGGACGGACTGGGAGCACTGACCATCGACTATCCGGAGATCAGGTATTTTTTCGGAAAGATCACCATGTACCCGCGGTTCAACATCCGGGCGAGGGATATGATCCTTTTTTTCCTGCATAAGCATTTCCCCGATCCTGATGAACTGGCGAGACCTTATGAGCCACTGGCACTGGTCACTGACTCCGCCGAACTGGAGGCGATCTTCACAGGTATGAACTATGACGGGGATTACCGTGTCCTGATAAAAAATGTGCGGATACTGAACGAGACCATCCCTCCGCTGGTGAATGCCTATATGAACCTGTCGGCGACCATGCGCATGTTCGGAACGTGCATCAATCATCATTTCGGAGGAGTGGAGGAATCCGGCATCCTCATTACCATGGAGGATATCTACGATATCAAGAAGGACCGGCACGTTTCTTCCTATAAACGTAAGGATAAACCAGAAATCCGGGAATGATCATCCAAAGCGCCATCTATGTCTCCAGCAGCACCCATGTGTACTCATGTCCCGACACCACTCTGCCGGAATATGCCTTCATCGGCCGATCCAATGTGGGTAAATCATCCCTGATCAACATGATCACCGGCCGTAAGAATCTGGCCAGGATCTCTTCGAAACCTGGTAAAACACAGGCCATACAGCATTACCTTATCAACGATGAATGGTACCTGGTCGACCTGCCCGGTTTTGGCTATGCCCGGTCTTCACTGAAAGAAAGGATCCAATGGGAGAAAATGATTGCCACTTACCTTCTTGAACGTACTTCTTTGATGAATACATTCGTCCTGGTTGACAACCGCCTCCCGCCTCAGCCCATCGACATTGAACTGGTCAACTGGCTCGGCGAACATCAACTACCGTTTACCATCCTGTTTACCAAAACAGACAAGATTTCCCTTTTAAAAGGGGAAAAAAACATCGATGAATTCATGGATGCCTTGAAGTCAACCTGGGAGGAATTTCCTCCATCCATCATGACCTCAGCGCTCACCCGAAAGGGTAAAACGGAAATACTGGACCTTATCGCCGATACGAACAGGATCTTCAGTAAAAAATGAAAGGAGTGCCCTGCACACTCCTACCTGAACTCCATTAAGATAAAATCTTTCGGTACGGTGTCGCCCGGTTTGACGTTCACTTTCTTTATGGTCCCTTCCAGCGGTGATAGAATGTAATTGTTCATCTTCATCGCCTCAAGGATCATCAGCACATCATTGGGTTTCACTTTGGTCCCAACCTGCACATTGACTTTGCGGATCGAACCTGGAATGAACGAGAGAACTTTTTTTGGATCTGCGGGAACGAACTTCTTTCGGGCAAGGAATTTATCGGTGAAGCGTGTGCGGTATCTGATGTTGTCGATCGTTAAGGTTTTGAAGTTAGTCTCGGAATGGTTGATTTTGTTCATAGGCTTGCGTTAGGTTAAACCATCAGAAAGGAGGTATCCCATGTTTTTTCGCTGGCCGCTCTACCCACTTGTTGGCTGAAACTTCAAGGGAGTGGAGCAGAAGCTTACGTGTATCGCTTGGGTCAATAACCGCATCAATATATCCATAGGCTGCAGCCACATACGGATTGGCGAATTTTTCCTTGTATTCCTTGATCTTCTGCCTTCGCATCTCTTCCGGATTTTCAGCGCTCTTGATCTCATTCTTGAAAATGATGTTGGCAGCTCCTTCCGGTCCCATGACCGCGATCTCTGCCGTGGGCCACGCCAGCACGAAGTCAGAGCGCAGGTGATGGGAGCACATGGCGATGTAACCTCCGCCATAGGCTTTGCGCAAAATGACGGTTATTTTGGGTACGGTGGCTTCGGAATAGGCATACAGCACCTTGGCTCCATGGCGGATGACACCGGCATGCTCCTGATCCACGCCGGGCAGGTAGCCGGGCAGGTCGACCAGGGTGACCAGGGGGATGTTAAAGGCGTCGCAGAACCGGATAAAACGTGCCGCTTTGTCCGATGAGTCAACATCCAGAACGCCTGCCAGAACCAGTGGCTGGTTGGCCACGATGCCCACGGTCTCTCCTCCAAGCCGCGAAAAGCCGATGACAATGTTTTTTGCGAAATGTTCCTGGATCTCTAAAAACTCGGAATCATCTACAATCGCCTTGATGATGTCGCGAACGTCGTAGGGCTGCCGGGGATTTGTGGGGAAGATCTCTTCGATCTTGTAATTACGCGTCTTGGGTGGGTGTTTGGGGAATGGCTCCGCTTTCTTCTCGTTATTCCAGGGGATGTAGCCCACCAGTTGCTTGATCTGGTTGAAGCAGTCCTGTTCGCTCTCGGCATAAAAATGGGCATTCCCGGTAATCTCCGCATGGACTTTGGCTCCGCCCAGGTCTTCCATGGAGATCTCCTCCCCGATGGTTGCCTTGATGACCTCCGGACCCGTGATGAACATCTTGGAGATCTTATCCACGACAAATACGAAATCTGTCAGGGCCGGTGAATAGACAGCTCCGCCGGCACATGGGCCGAGGATCACCGAGATCTGTGGGATCACACCCGATGCCAGGGTATTGCGGTAAAAGATCTCACCGTATCCCGCCAGGGAGTTGACCCCTTCCTGGATACGGGCTCCGCCTGAATCATTGATCCCAACCAGGGGTACCTTCAGCTTCATGGCCTGATCCATGATCTTGGTGATCTTCTTGGCATGCATCCATCCCAGCGAGCCGCCAGCAACTGTGAAATCCTGCGCATAGATGCAGACTGGATAGCCGCTCAGCGTCCCTGTTCCCGTAATGACTCCGTCGCCGGGCAGGTATTTCTTGTCCATATCGAAATCCCGGCCTGCGTGTTCAACAAAAAGATCGTATTCGTGGAAGGATTTTGGATCAAGCAGGGCAATGATCCTTTCTCTGGCTGTCATCTTACCGGTCGCCTTCTGCTTTTCTATGGCTTTCGTGCCTCCTCCCTTCAGGGCAAACCGCATCCGCTTTTTCAGGTCTGATGTTTTCCTTCGTAATGAAGACATGAACCGAATTTAATAGTGAACGCCTTTGAATTGAGTGGGCAAAGATAAGTAATAATTCCCATTTGCCAATCAAAAAAAAGAACCTGCCCTCCCACAGGATAGGAATGAGTTGATAGTTAGTGCCGTAACGGAATATTTTTATTTTATGGAAACGGCCTGCTAAACGATGAACTAACGGAAGGTCACCACCGTGACACCGTGCCCCCCGCGCTCAATCTTCTCATCTTCAAAATGCTTCACCTCTGGAATCTCTTTCAGAAGGTCGCGGATCACCCTGAACAGGATGCCATCCCCTTTACCATGAATGATCGTCACCTGGGCAACGTTCAACAGGATCGCCTCATCGAGATATTTCCTGACCTCACCCAGCGCTTCCTCGGCCCGTTTGCCCCTGACATCAATCGTCAGCCTGAAATTGGCCATCCGCGAATGGATCTCGCTGGTCACCGATTGAAATGACCTGACAGGCCTCAGCCCGATCAGTTCTTCCAGCCGTTTTCCCAGGGTTTCAAGCCTGTCGGTGGCCACCTTGACCTTCATTGCGCCAAAAGCGATCAATGCTTCCTTTCCCTTTACCTCGAGCACCTCGCCCGGAGTTTGTTGCCCCCTGATCCGAACGGTGTCCCCTGCCTTAAGCTTTCCCTCCGCCATTTGCCATTCCTCTTCCGCCACCCGCTTCCCGCTTCCCGCCGCCCGCCGCCCACCGCCTGCCGACTGCTGACTGCCGACTTCTGACCGCTGACAGCCGCCTGCCGACTGCTGACTGCCTCCGTCCCCCGCCTCCAACTCTTCCCTGAACACCTCCATCTTCCTCCTCGCCTCCCGGGTCGCCTCCTTTTCCGCCTGCTGCTGCTTGATCTCACGGATGGTCTGTTCAATAATGCGGTTGGAGTCATCCAGGATCCTGCGGGCTTTTTCTTTGGCCTCGGCCAGAATTGATACCCTACTCCTCTCCAGCTCATCGTTCATCTTCTGATATTTCCCGATCATCTCCGCCAGAAACTCATCGGCTACCCTGAACTCAGTCTGCTTTTTGCTGACCACTTCCTTCTCCAACTCAAGCTGTTGCAGCTGCTGGTCAAAGTCAAGCTGTGTCTTGCCCGTCTTTGTTGCGGCACTTTCCAGTATCCTGTCAGGGAATCCGATCTTTCTGGCGATCTCAAAGGCGTATGAACTGCCGGGATTGCCGATCTTCAGGCGGTACAGGGGCTGCATGAGCTGCTGGTCGAACAGCATCGCTCCGTTGATGATTCCCGGTAGCCTGCCTGCCAGGAGTTTCAGGTTGGAATAGTGTGTCGTAACGATCCCATAAACCCCCATGCTGTCCAGCACTTCCAGGGTGGCTTCAGCAATGGCACCCCCCAGCTGGGGCTCCGTACCCGAACCGAACTCATCGATCAGGAAGAGGGTATGCTTATCTGCATGGCTGACAATGTATTTAATGTTTAAAAGATGAGAACTGTACGTGCTGAGATCATTATCGATGGACTGTTCGTCACCGATATCGATGAACAGGTGCTGAAATATTCCCATTTCAGAATATTCCGAAAGAGGCACCAACAGTCCGCACTGGAGCATATACTGCAAAAGCCCCGCTGTCTTCAGGCAGATCGATTTGCCACCTGCATTCGGTCCGGATATGATCAGGATACGGTGCTCTTCATCCAGCTCGAGAGACAGAGGGACAACGCTTCTGTTTTGCTTCTGATGAGCCAGGTAGAGCAAGGGATGGATGGCGTGGATCCATCGGATCAGGGGATAGGGCCTGACAGAAGGTTTCTCCCCTTTGATCTGCAGTGCAAGAAGGGCCTTTGCACGGATGAAATCGATCAGTCCGAGAAATTCATAAGCCTGTTCCAGGGAATCCAGATGGGGTCGGAGCCTGTCGGTGAACATCGTCAGAATGCGGATGATCTCCCGCCGCTCGGCATGCTCCAGTTCCCTGATCTCGTTGTTGATATCAAAGATCTCAGTGGGCTCAATGAAGACTGTCTGGCCGGAAGACGATTCATCATGGATGAAGCCATGGACCTTTCGTTTGTGGGTGACGGGAACCGGTATGACCGCCCGGCCGCTCCGGATGGTAACGGACGTGTCTTCGCTGATCCACCCTTCTTTCTTGGCTTTCTGCAGGGTGACCTGTATCTTCCTGTCGATCTGGTGCTGCCGTGCGACCAGGTCCGTTCTGATCTTTTTCAGGACAGGTGAAGCCGTGTCACGCAGAGTGCCCTTTTCGTCGATGATCCCATCGATCTGCTCCAACAGCGACGTATCCACACGGATGCCCTGTGCGCTATCGGAGAGGGCCGGAAAGCGTTCCCCGTTTTTTCCCCCGAGGAACCGAAGGCATTCGGTGATGGTAAACAACGAAGACCTCATATCGAACAAGGCCTCCGGTTCGATAAAGGTTCCCACTGTCCTCAAACGACCGATCTCCTCCGTCATGTCGAAATAATTCGCATTCGGGAACGTCAGCCCGCCCGACAGGATGGTCTTGAATTCCCACACCTGCTGCGTCCAGCGGATGACGTGGTCATAGTCCCCGGTAAAATGCATCTGGTCAACATGCCGTGCCCCCAAATGGCTCAGGCAATGGTCGCGGATCAGCTCCCTGACCCTGTCAAACCCAATTTTCGTCTCAAAATCAATAGGATAGAACACCTTAAACGATTTGAGTGCAAAGATACTTGTTATGAAGCAAGACCCGTCAGCAAATTCATACCTATTATAATTGTTATCGCGGTTTTTATATCTTTGCATCAGAATATCCCACCTCCTCAGTGACGTTGACGAACACATGTTGAATAATATTGAAAAATAGTTGGGGATATGCGTATTACCTTTTGATAAAAAACGGATTAAAGTACGTTATTGATGCTTCATTACGCTGACGGTGAAATTTTTGAGGGTTTGGTGCGGCAAGATGAAAAGATCATCCGTTTCATTTTTAATGAGCATTTTAACACGATCAGAAGCTTCATCCAAAGAAACAAAGGCACGGTTGAGGATGCGGAAGATGTTTTTCAGGATGCAATTGTGATCATCTATCAGAAGGCCAGGGATCGGGAATTGAGTCTTGAATGTTCTTTTAAAACGTTTTTATACTCTGTTTGCAGGCATGTCTGGCTCCAAAAACTTGAAAAAAACAGGATCAATCCTGCCAACATCGGAGATATAGAAAATTTCATCGAGCTGTCGAATGTGATGATGTATGATCTGTACGATGAGGAAAGGGAACGGGTGAAGATCTTTCAGCAGCATTTTCTGGCATTGGGGGAGGATTGCCAGAAGTTGCTGAGACTGTTCATGAGAAAGACCCCGCTGAGTGAAATAATGAAGATAATGGGTTATAAATCAGTAAAATATACGAAAACTAGGAAGTTTTTATGCAAAGAGAGGTTAAAGAAGAGGATAAAAAACGATCCGAGAAGTAAAAATTTTATGATCAATGAATGAAAAACTGAATTTCGCCCTATTGATCGAGCAATATGTCAATGACGAGATGGATGAGGAAACGGCCAGGAATTTCTTATTGAAGTTGAACGAGGATAAGGGCTTAGCCGCTGAATACAAATTTGACACGGAAGTGGCGGATGTGATCCGCGATGAGGATACACTGGAGCTTAGGCGTAAGCTCATGGAAATAGTTCAGGAGTCTAAAGGAAAGTCCGGTATCCTGCGTTTTTTGTACTCAAAGCCTTATCAGATAGCTGCTGCAGCGTCCTTCATTCTGCTTCTGGCCACGGTTGCCCTGGTTTTCCTTCTGCCACGCAAACCCTCCAACGATAGACTGTTCAGCAGCTATTACAATTCTGAACAACCCCTGCGCGTCACGCGCGGATCCGACGTTGACCTGATAGAAGCTCTGCGGCTTTTTCAGAAGAAGGATTTTCTTCCTGCCATTGAATATTTTGACCTTATCCTTCAGGGGAATCCCGATGACTACGCGGTCCGCTTCTATCAAAGTATCTGCTACATCGAGACCGGACAGTTCGGGCCGGCCATTACCAGCCTCTCGCAAATCGCCCGGAACAACAGCAGCCTGTACAGGAGATCGGCCGAATGGTACCTGGCGCTTTGCTACCTGAAGATCGGCGAGACAGAGAATGCCGTGGATCTGTTCCAGCACATTGCCGCCGACCAGGTACATGATTACCAGAAAGATGCAGATCAGATTCTCAAAGAGCTGCAGCGGATGTAAACGATCGGCAACATAGGATTGTTAGCAACAGACTGTCCCTTGCGGGTAACAGTCTTTTTTTTTTTACTTTTGTGGCCATTTGACTGGAAGGCTATTCATCTATATACTGTCATTCTGAGAATGAAAAGGAGAGCATTTATAAAGACTGGCGTTGGAGCGGGATTGGCTGCCGGGGCGACAACGATGCTTGGTGGTTTCGGCAGGCTGTCAGCCTGGCCGGGCCCTGCCGGAGAATTGCCATATGATCTTGTGGCCGTTAAAGGTGGCGAGCCGGATCGTATGTTCGACAAGGCCATTGATACCCTGGGCGGGATGCAGGCATTTGTGAAAAAAGGTCAGTCGGTGGTCGTCAAACCCAACATCGGGTGGGACGTTTCGCCCGAACGGGCTGGCAACACCAATCCCCTGCTGGTGAAACGGATCATCCAGCACTGTCTTGCCGCCGGAGCCTCGATGGTATACGTTTTCGACAATACCTGCGATAAATGGGATCAATGCTATGTCACCAGCGGAATCAAACAGGCTGTAAGCGATGCCGGCGGGAAAATGGTGCCGGGTAATCAGGAAAGCTATTATCAGCAGGTCGATATAAAGATGGGGAAGAAGCTTCGGAGTGCCAAAGTACACGAGCTGATCCTTCAGTCGGATGTATTCATCAATGTGCCTGTAATCAAGCATCATTCTTCAGCAGGGCTCACACTGTCCATGAAGAACCTGATGGGTGTGGTCTGGGACAGGATGTTCTGGCACCGCAATGACCTGCAGCAGTGTATAGCCGACTACGCAACGTTTACCCGTAAACCGGACCTGAACGTCGTGGACGCCTACAGAATCCTCACCCGTAATGGGCCAAGGGGAGTCTCCCCGGCAGATGTCTCCCTGCAGAAACAACTGCTCCTGTCAACGGATATGGTTGCCGTTGATGCCGCTGCTGCCAGGATCTTCGGCAAGGAACCGAACGACATCGGACATATCCGGATCGCCGAACAAATGGGCGTCGGCAGGTCGGATCTGAACAGCCTCAAAATAAACAAGATCATCCTGTAATTGAAATGAAACAGGCCTGGCTGAAAAATATCCGTAAGGTTCTGGCCATCGTTTTTTTTGTTTTTACACTCTTTATATTCCTGGATTTTACTGGCCTGATTCCTCAGCATGTTGATCACAGGATGACCTTCATTCAATTCACTCCCTCCCTGATTGAATTCATCCACCTGCTGAGAATCACTTCCCTCGGATTTCTCATCGTGATCGTCCTTACCCTGCTTTTTGGAAGGGTCTATTGCTCCGTCCTCTGTCCTGCAGGGATCTTTCAGGACGTGGTGATCTTTATCCACAGGAAGATCCGGAAAAAGAGGAGGTTCCGTCACCTGAAAACCAGGAACATGCTCAGGCTGACCATCCTTGCGGTTATTGTCATCTCTGTCGCAGCCGGCTCCATGGCGCTGGTGAACCTGCTCGATCCGTATTCCCTTTTCGGGCGGATCACGGTTGAACTGTTCCGGCCTGTGGCCATTGCAGTCAACAACCTTCTGGCGCTGATTTTTGAATCGTTCAACAATTACTCGTTCAAACCGGTCGAAATACGTTCCTTTACAGCAGGTCCTTTTATCATCGCTATGCTGTTCCTGGGGATACTGGTCATCTTTCCCCTTCTCAGTGGAAGGCAATACTGCAATACCATTTGCCCCGTGGGAACCATACTGGGTTATCTTTCGAAGTTCTCCCTTTACCGCTTCCGGCTGGATCAGGTTCAGTGCACTCAGTGCGGCGATTGCATGTTTACTTGCAAGGCAGGGTGCATCGACATCAAGAACCGCACGGTGGATCACTCCAGGTGCATTGCCTGCTTCAATTGCCTGACGGTGTGTTCGGCCAGGGGGGTCCATTATGCTCCATCGCTGAAAAAGACTACCGGTGATGTTTCAATGGGAAAAACGGATCTTTCCAAGAGGAATTTCTTGCTGACCATGGCTCTGCTCCTGGGATCGCTGGTCTCTGTCAGTGGCCAGCACCGGCATAGGCAGGGAGGGCAGGACAGAGGAAAGCGACTCCAAGGTGGAGGGCATGATGTACTGCCCGTTTCCCCTCCGGGTTCGGTCAGTCATCACCATTTCACCCGGGCGTGCACCGGCTGCTTTTTATGTGTCAGCGCCTGTCCTACACAGGTCCTGCAGCCTCGGCTGGCTGCTTACGGCTGGGAAGGTCTCTTCCAGCCTGTGATGGATTATAGGGTCAGCTTCTGCAACTATGACTGTGTGGTTTGCACGGAAGTCTGTCCTACCTCAGCACTGCTGTCCCTGACCGTTGACGAGAAAAAGCAGGTTCAGCTGGGCAAGGCTCGCTTCATCAGGCGGGAATGTATTGTCCATACGAAAAACACGGCATGCGGAGCCTGTTCGGAGCATTGTCCCACTAAAGCGGTCCAGATGGTACCGTACATCAGCGGACTGACAATTCCCGAGGTAACGCCGGATATCTGCATCGGTTGCGGGGCCTGTGAATATGCCTGCCCGACCGATCCCAAGGCCATCGTGGTAGACGCCAATCCGATCCACCTGACAGCCATGCTGCCCGATGAAACTAAGGAAGAAGAAGAGATTGATTACAAGGAGGAGTTTCCGTTTTGAGAGGAGAGAGGAGAGATGAGAAATAAAGTAACCAGAATCTCTTTCCTTTCTCCTCTCAACGCATCGGATATCTTTTGAAAATTTCCTCTGACTTCAGCAGGATGTCAACGTATTGAGCCCGTTTGTAAGCGAACGGATCTTTGATCCGTTTTTTGGATAGCTTACCGCGGAAATCATTCAGCTTCTGGTACTGCTTTTCATGCATCCACTCCTGGATGTCGGTAAGCATGGTGGATATGTATTCGATCTGGTTTTTGTACAGGGTGCTTACTACCTGAACACAATCCGCTCCCGCCAGGATCATGGTGATCACGTCCTCACCGGTGAGAATGCCGGTGTTGGCGCAGAGGCTGGCATTGATGTTACCGTAGAGCAATCCGGCATAACGGAGGGCAATGCGGCTGTCCTGCTGATGACTGAGATTGTATGGAAAATAATTTTCCTCCAGGTCAATGTCGATATCCGGCTGAAACAACCGGTTGAACAGCACCACACCGTTCACTCCCTCCTCATCCAGCTTTTTGATCAGGTACAGAGGATTTGTATAGAAAGGACTTATTTTGACGGCAACAGGAATCCTGACGGCTTTCTTTACTTGTCTGACGATGGTGATCTGTTCATCGGTAATGGAAGCTTCTGTCTTATTGAAGTCCTGCGGGACAGAGTAAAAGTTCAGCTCCAATCCATCCACGCCGGTTTCAGCAAGCTGTTCAGCATATTCAACCCACGTTTCCTTGTAGACCGCATTCAGGCTGGCGAACAACGGGATCGAGACCACTTTGCGGGCATTGCGCAGGTTCATCAGGAACTCCCTGGGTCCTGCATGCTCGATATCCGGGAACAGGGTGGTCATTTCCGCATGCCGTTCTGTATATTCTTCCATGGCTTCGGAAAGGGCCAGGTTCTCCAGCTGGACCTGCTCCTCAAACAACGATTTGTAAACGATGGCAGCGGCGCCGGCTTCCTCCATCTGCTTGAGATGGTTTTCATCCAGTACCAGGTTTGAGGCACCAACGATGATCGGGTTTTTAAGCTCGATACCCATATAATTTGTTTTCAGATCACTCATAGATATGGAATTTAATGTGCGTGGAATGTGATAATAATACTGATTTTATGATAATTAAGGAGGCGACAAAGGTTATTTCCTGCGTGACAAAAGTACATTTTTTTTTATTTTATACAGATCATCCTCCCAATCTAAAATGATTTTAAATAGTGTTACGTTGCATTTTATTCAAAGGGTTTTATTTACCCAATTCATTTTAATTGTATAATTTTGCACCTGCTTAAAATGCATCAAATCCTTTGTAAATAAGACATTTATAAATAACATCAATTCATATAGTCATGACTGCGAAAAAGAAATTCATTACCTGTGACGGGAACATGGCAGCATCACATATCGCTTACATGTTCAGTGAAGTAGCTTGTATCTATCCCATTACACCTTCGTCCACGATGGCAGAGTATATTGATGAGTGGGCTGCCCATGGCAGGAAGAATATATTCGGTGAGGTGGTCCGTGTCAAGGAGATGCAGTCGGAAGGCGGAGCATCCGGGGCAGTCCACGGCTCTCTCCAGGCCGGCGCCCTTACCTCCACGTTCACTGCTTCCCAGGGACTTTTGCTGATGATTCCCAATATGTACAAGATTGCGGGCGAACTACTGCCCGGCGTGTTTCATGTGAGCGCCCGTACAGTCGCCGCACACGCCCTGTCGATCTTTGGCGATCATAGCGACGTGTATGCCGTACGTCAGACCGGATTTGCCCTTCTGGCCAGCGGCAGCGTCCAGCAGATCATGGACCTGGCCGCCGTGGCCCATCTTACGGCAATACGCACACGCATCCCCTTCCTCCATTTTTTCGACGGTTTCCGTTCCTCGCATGAGCTGCAGAAAATAGAAGTGCTGGAAAAAGAAAGCCTGGCGCCGCTGATCGACCAGGAACAGCTCCGGGCCTTCCGCCTGCGCTCACTGAATCCTGAAAATCCCGTCATACGTGGCACCGCCCAGAATCCGGATATCTTCTTCCAGGCAAAGGAGGCCTCCAACGTCTACTACGAACCGGTAGCCGACGCGGTGGATGAATACATGCAAGAGATCTTCAAGCTGACTGGCCGGGAATATCATCCCTTCACCTACTACGGAGCACCGGATGCCGAGCATATCATCGTGGCCATGACCACGGTCACCGAAACGGCCCGCGAAGTGGTGGACTCCCTGATGGCAAAGGGCGAAAAGGTCGGACTGATCACCTGCCACCTCTACCGCCCCTTCTCACCAAAGTATTTCTTCAAGGTGTGCCCGCAAACGGTGAAGCGCATAGCGGTGCTTGACCGCACCAAAGAACCCGGCGCGACCGGAGAACCATTGTATTTGGATGTGAAGGATATCTTCTACGATAAGGAGAACCGCCCGCTGATCGTGGGCGGACGCTATGGCCTGAGCTCAAAAGACACTACCCCTGCCCACGTCATCGCGGTCTTCGACAACCTGAAGCAGCCAAAACCAAAGAATGGGTTCACGATCAGTATCGTGGATGATGTCACTCACCTGTCGCTTCCCTTGCTGCCGGAGATCAGCCTGGCACCGAAAGGTACCTTCGAGGCGAAGTTCTATGGCATCGGCGCCGATGGGACTGTGGGAGCCAACAAGAACTCCATCAAGATCATCGGCGATACCACCGACAAATACTGCCAGGCATATTTTGCCTACGATTCCAAGAAATCCGGCGGGATCACGACCTCACACCTTCGTTTCGGCGACCAGCCCATCCGGTCGACCTATCTGGTCAATACGCCCGATTTCGTCGCCTGCCATGTTCCTTCCTACCTCGATAGGTACGATATGCTGAAGGGACTTAAAAAGGGAGGGACCTTCCTGCTGAACAGCATATGGGATGCGGAAGAAACCAAGGAACGCCTACCCAACCATATGAAGAAATACCTGGCCGATCATGATATTCAGTTCTATATCATCAACGCCACGCAGATAGCCGAGGAAATCGGCCTCGGCTCACGCACCAACACCATCATGCAATCGGCATTCTTCAGGATCGCAGGTGTGATCCCCTACGAGAATGCGGTAAAGGAGATGAAGAAAGCGATCATCAAATCGTTCGGAAGCAAGGGCGAAGAGGTGGTGAAGATGAACAATTCCGCTGTCGACAGAGGAGGAGAAGTAATCAGGGTAGAAGTACCCAAGGAATGGTCAAAATTACCTGTCAACGGTGAAACTACCGGGGAAGACCTGCCTGAATTCATCCGCAAGGTGGTCAACCCGATCAACCTCATGAAAGGTGACGATCTCTCGGTGAGCGCCTTTGTCGGAAGGGAAGACGGTACGTTCCCCCCGGGCACGGCTGCCTTTGAGAAAAGAGGGATTGCCGTGAATGTTCCGGAATGGATCGCCAAAAACTGCATCCAGTGCAACCAGTGCGCCTACGTTTGCCCCCACGCCTGTATCCGTCCGTTCCTGCTCAATGAGGAAGAGATGAAAAATGCGCCGGAAGGAACGGTGACACTGAAAGCTATTCCAAAGACATACGAGGGATTGCAGTTCCGGATCCAGCTTTCACCGCTCGATTGTACCGGCTGTGCCAACTGCGCCGAAGTCTGCCCTGCCAAAGAACCCGCCCTGGTGATGAAACCCCTGGAAACACAGATGGGTGAAAAGGTACGCTGGGATTATATGGAAGCCAGCGTTTCCTATAAGGATCATCTCGCAGAAAAGGATAAAAGCGTAAAGAACAGCCAGTTTGCGCAGCCTTTGTTCGAATTTTCGGGAGCCTGCGCCGGTTGCGGGGAAACACCTTATGTGAAGCTCATCACCCAGCTGTTTGGCGAACGGATGATGGTCGCCAATGCGACAGGCTGCTCCTCCATCTGGGGAGGATCGGCCCCCTCGATGCCCTACACCACCCATAAGGTGTCAGGCTTTGGACCTGCATGGGCGAATTCCTTGTTTGAAGACAATGCGGAGTATGGCTTCGGTATGGTGACTGCCCTCGGCAAGATCCGTGAACGCATAGCCAGGTTGATGAAAAATAACCAGGATAACGTGTCCGCTGAGCTGAAAGACATTTTCCAGCAATGGATACAGGGCATGGACGATGCCCTGGTCTCCAGGGAGGTCGCCGGCCAGCTTCTGCCGATGCTTGAAAAAGAATCCCACCCTGTGGCAAAAGAGCTGCTCGACCTGAAGCAATATCTCGTCAAGAAATCCGTATGGGTCATCGGAGGCGACGGCTGGGCATATGATATTGGTTACGGCGGGCTCGACCATGTGCTGGCATCAGGAGATGACATCAACGTGCTGGTGCTGGATACGGAAGTCTATTCCAATACCGGTGGACAGGCTTCTAAAGCCACACCGGTGGCTGCAGTGGCCAAATTTGCAGCTTCCGGCAAAAAGATCCGTAAGAAGGACCTGGGCGCCATGGCCATAAGCTATGGCTACGTATATGTGGCCCAGATCGCTATGGGAGCGAACCAGTCACAGACACTGAAAGCCATCAGGGAAGCGGAAGCCTACCCCGGACCGTCACTGATCATCGCTTACGCACCCTGTATCAACCACGGACTGCGCGCTGGCATGAGCAAGACCCAGGAAGAGGAAAAACGTGCCGTGGAAGCAGGTTACTGGCAGCTGTACCGCTTTAATCCCCTGCTCGAAAAAGAGGGCAAGAACCCGTTCCAGCTCGATTCCAAAGAGCCCGACTGGTCTAAATTTCAGGATTTTCTTAACGGCGAAGTTAGGTATACCTCACTCCGCCTGGCTTTTCCTGAAGAAGCAACCATCCTTTTCAAGGAAGCAGAAAAGAATGCCCGCTGGCGCTATAACAGCTATGTCAGAATGGCTGCGATGGACTGGTCCAACGTTAACCAATAATCTGCAAATCAATGAAAAGGACATTCTTGCTGGGTGCCCTAGCCATTGGCCTCCTGATCGCCTATGTTTCGCTCACATCCCCTGAAGGCTCGGCCGGGAGCGTTACAGGGGATGAGACTGTTTTTCCGGAAAATGTAGCACAGGTATTTCAGCTCTCCTGCTATGACTGCCATACAACGGCATCCGGGAATACGAAGGCAAAGGAAAAGCTGAACTTCGATACGTGGAATACGTTGACGGTTGTCCGGAAGGCTGGTAAGATGGATGAGATTTGCTCTGAGATCACCGATGGCAGCATGCCCCCTGAAAAATATCTGTCGTACTATCCGGACCGTAAACTTACAAAGGAACAGATAAAGCTCATCTGCACCTGGGTGGACGAGGAATCCACCAGATTGATGGACGAATAGGCGTTACTGTCCCGGTCACAGTTTCAGCGAATACTGCAGGATCATGCTTCGCATTTCTTCTGCCTTCAGGGGCCGGAGCGAATACGTCCTGTTTGTCACATTATTCATGATCAGGGCAATCTTGTGCCTGTCGCTGAACAGGTAGCTGAGACGTCCATCCACCACGAAATTCACGTTATTATGATGGTAGAAATAATCCATGTAAAGGATGGGCTGCAAGGTTCCGCCCGAATTGATCGTGGCCTGTTCGAAATCAGCAATGGCCTTGTCCAGGTTCTCGATCTTACTGAAGTACTTGATGCTGATGCCTGCCGCCCATCCCAGGTACCTCCATTCCAGGTCACATTTCAGGGTATGCAGGAAACGGTATTTGAGAATATCTCGCGAAGGATCCACGCTGGTGGATATGTAACTGAACGCTGTATTGCCTCCGGGATTGTAGTCGTGTGCGAAAACATAGTCGGGCTCAAGAGCCATGGGGACGATGTAGTTATACCCGACGACGGTGTTCAGCTGCATGTTCCTGGAGATCTTCGCCATGCCGGTTTGGGATATGTCGATGCCTGTGATGCGTGATTTGCCCGTGTTCAGGAACCTGAATCCGGCGACTGCAAAGGTGAACTCCGGATCCCAGAATCCAAACAGGTACTCGATCGTATTCTTGTATTCCTGCTGAAATACGGCTATGTCAAGGAATCCATAGTATTTCCCGAACTTCAGCCCTTGCTTGATACCGAGCTCTGCGTTCCAGCTTGTTTCAGGAACCAGATCCGGGTTTTCGAAAACGGCGATAGCACCCATGGATGTCCGGATGAAACGTTCGGCAATGGTCGGATACCGGTAGCCCTGGCCGAAAGAAGCACGGAGGTAGGTTTCCTGCAGCAGTTTGATGGTGCCTCCCAGCCTGAAGATGCCCTTGGTGTCGGTTACCGTGTCATTCAGGCTGAAATATTCCAGTCGGGCTCCAAAGGACAGGTTGATGGTTTCCAGGATATTTTTGTCCAGTTGAATATACCCCGAAAGATTCATCAGTGTATTGTCAGGAGAGCCCGATCCTCCGTACATCTTCGCGTGTGAAGTGGTGTGTGAGCCTGTCAGTCCCCCGATGAATTCCAGCCCTTTCAGGAATTCATATTTTCTGCGGAACTGATAATCTCCGGTGATCACGGTCTGTCGGGTTGACTGATCATTCGACATGATGTTGTTCAAGTGGAATATGCGGGCCTTGAGCGAGTGCTTTATCCCGGTCTGCGTATAGTAATTGAAAAAGGGATCCAGGAAGAAACTGAACATATTCTGCAGGACGGCCGAGCCCGGATAGGCCCTGAAAAATCCCGACGTGTCGTCGAGCCAGGCCATGACCATGTTGGTGTTGTTCTGAATGATATTGCCATTCAGTCCATAGTTGAGTCCCTGGGTTTTTTTTGCGCGGTAACGCAGCATGAAGTTCATGCGGTACTGGCTGGCAGCCATCTGTTTATCGGAAAAGTTGCTCACGGTGTCGATCACCCATTGGTTCGGATGGGGTGCTCCGATGTACCCGTGGTCAAAATTCACCTGTCCCCCGACCACCACATCCAGGTTGCCGAACATGTGCGAGTGCAGGAAGTTCGCCCCGGCTATGTAAGGATAATCGGACCACCATTTATAGGATCTGTCTTTTGGGGGTGTATACAATCCCGAATAGACATTCACCCTGGTAAGGGGTTTCAGTTTGGGATACGCCGTCCGGATATAGATGGCCCCGCTCAGGGCGGAGGCGCCGGAGAGAACGGAGGAAGCACCTTTGATGATTTCCACCTGTTCGATGTTTTCTACGGGAATAAGGTCCCACAGCGACCGGCCCGCATCTCCGGTAAGCATGGGCATGTCGTCGACAAAAACGCCTACCTTGCTTCCCACTCCGAAGGTGAATCCGCTGCCGCCCCGGATCTGTGCCTCACCATCGAGGATATTCAGCCCGGGCGTCTGATCCAGCGCGGTTTCAATAGTGCGCGTATTTCTGTTCTCGATCGTGCTTGACTTGATCACTTCCATGGAAACGGTAAGGTCTTCATACCGTTTTTCGTACTTACCCACCTTGATCTCGATCCCCTGTAATTCACTGGCATAAGGCTGAAGGATGATCCTCCTCTCCACCGTCTGACCCGGCTTGAGCACGATGGTGAGCGTGTCGGATTTCATGCCCGTAAAATTGACCATAAACATATAGGTGCCGGGATCCAGTGCCATGCTGAATTTGCCCTGGAGGTCGGAAGCGGCCCCCACCGTGGGATCCGAACGCAGGATGATGTTTGCCCCGACCAGGGTCTCACCGGTTTGCCCGTCAAAAACTTTCCCGCTGAAAACACCTTTCTCCTGGGCAAGGGCAAGTGTCTGACATAACAGTATCAGCAGGGGCAGCAGCAGGGCAGTTTTGTTAACCTTGTAGAAGAACCCCATGAAAGAAACCAGTTAATTCATTATTCGAGGTACATTTTCTTTGAAACGACGCCATTCCGGTAAACGATGCTGCCGATATAAATCCCCGACGGTATGCTGGCCGCGATCGTCATGGCAGGTGCCAGGCCCTGTTTTTCGAAGACCATCTGCCCGGTGATGTCCACCAGCAGGAATATGGCTTCATCGAACATCCCGGGTGAACAATTTTGGAAGTGCACGATCCTGTTGAACTGGTAAAAGGTGATATTGTTCCGGTCTTCCGACGGGATACTCCCGGAGTTGTTATAGATCAGCTGCAGGTCATCCACCAGGGTATAGCTGTCTGCCACCGCATCGGTGCCATTCCCGGCTTTGATGACGACCAGGATGTACTCGGGAGTGTCATCGGAGAAATAGGTGAACGGGACCGTGAAACGTGTCCATGTATCCTTTGTCTCGGCGGGCATTGAAAAATTGGCTTCCGCAATCCAGTTGTCATGGGTTTGGCGTTCCGGAAGAGATGCCTCCCCGACGTGAAGGACAGCCCGGATGCCTCCGTGATCGTTACTTACAGAGTAGTACTTGTACCATCCGGTGAGGCTGTCGGGTCTGGATGTAAAAACTGTGTTCCATTGGGAACTGTCGGGTTGTGTGTAAACATAACCGCTGTCGGGATTGAAATCTGCATGAACCCTTCCGTTGGTGAGGGTACCCGTGGCTACAACCCCAAAGGTGGATATGTTCAGCAATTTGACAGAATAATTCCCCGAATGGGCATCAGTTGATTGATCCCAGACCATCGGGGCGGCGTTGTTCGTTATGGGATTATCTGATGTCTTTATTGAACTCCAGTCGGTAGGTTCATCCTTGGGAAGGTTTACAAATTCCCAGTTTTCGAAACCTGCATTCTCAAGCTGTTGCTGTGCAGCCATCCCGAAATGAAATGCCAGGCAAATCAGAATTAGTGATAACTTATTGTACATGAATGTCTTATGGTTTATTTGATCTGTAACTGACAGGGCATTCGCGCCTGAATACCTTTCATGGCATAGATCTCTTTCCAGATGCGGTAATAAGGATAGAACTCACCGATCTCTTTTTGGATCCTGGTCTCTGTATCTTTTCCCATCAGCTCATCCATTATTTGTTGGAAAGGATCTTTTTGTTTTGGAAGGGACACCACCTTGTAGTCGGTAATGTTGGCCATTTCGGAAGCCAGCTTGATGGCGTCATCCAGTCCCCCGAACTGGTCGATCAGGCCGATGCGTTTGGCATCCGTACCGCTCCAGACGCGTCCCTGGGCGATGCTGTCCACCTTTTCTACGGGAATCTTGCGGGCTTCCGCCACATAGGCCAGGAACGTAGCATAGATCTCGTCCACCTCATACTGAAGCACCTCTTGCTCCTTCCCGGTCATCGGCCGGTTGATGGCCATGAACTCTGCATTGGCATTGGTCTCGACCTGGTCGAAGGTCAGTCCCAGCTTGTTCTCGAGCAAGCCTTCCATGTTCGGGATGAATCCGAACACACCGATGGATCCGGTGATGGAGTTCTCGTGCGCAACGATCTTGTCGGCCATGCAGGAGATCCAGTAACCACCGGAGGCAGCCACGTCGCCATAGGATGCCACGACCGGTTTTTTGAATTTGGCCAGCATCAGTTCCCTGAGGATGACGTCAGAGGCCAGGGCGTCGCCACCAGGTGAATTGACGCGCAGCACGATCGCCCGTACGTTGGTGTCCAGTCGGGCTTCGCGGATAGTCTTCGACAGCTTTTCAGAGCCGATCGTGTAATCATCCCCCTCTCCGCCACCGATGCTCCCCAGCGCATAAATGACGGCGATCTTGTTTTTGGCCAGCATCCTGTCTTTCTTCAAAGGCTCGTATTCCATGTATTTTTTCAGGCTGATCGAGGGAATCTTCTTTTCTTCCTTGATCTCCAGCTTCTTTCGTATCTCCGCAAGGAATTCGTCCTTGTACAGCAACCCGTCCAGGAGATTTGCATCAACAGCCACATCCGATTCTTTGGTAGGCTCCAGCTCAGTAGCAAGGCGGTTGAGCTCTGCAACGGGTATGTTCCGCGCCAGCGAGATCTGTTCCACCATATGATCCCACATGGAGGTGATGAAACGGCTCGTCTGCTCCCGGTTGGCGTCGCTCATCCGGTCAGCGATGAAAGGCTCCATGGCGCTTTTGAAACGGTTGTTTTTCGGCCGGATGAGCTGAGCCTTCACATCGAGCTTTTCAAGGGTGTTCTTGAAGAATGTGACCTCGGCGTAAAGTCCCTTGAAAAGCATCATGCCCTTGGGATGCATGTATATCTTGTCACCGGCGGTGGCCAGGTAATAGGATCCCTGGGAGTACATATCCGCATAGCTGTAGATGAACTTGCCTGACTCTTTGAAACCGATCAGCCCGGTACGGATCTCATCGATGGTGGCTATGCCGGCCTGAAGGTTGGATAGGTCAAGGTAGATGCCCTTGATGTGTTCATCTTCCTTTGCCTTCTTCAGGCAGGCCAGAATGTCATCCAGCCCTGGCGTCTTTTCCATCGAAAAATTGGTGAAATTATACAGACTTGGTTTCTTGGTACCCCTGTCCTTCACCGGTTTATCAAGGGTAAGGTGCAAGATGGCATTGCCGGGAACCACAACAGTTTCCTTTTCTCCCAGGGATGCCACCGAAAACAGCAGGATCATGAAAAAGAATATCAGGATGAGGGATATCAGCAGATAACCAACCATCGATGCAAGCATGAATTTCAGAAAATCTTTCATTGGAGATGAGTTTATGGATTCAGGCCATTAAATTACAAAAAAATACCAATGGATAATATTCTTGTTGTAATTTTGAAACTACAAATTGATGAAATCACCTATGGCGATAGTGTTCCTGTCACTAGGCAGCAACCTGGGAGAAAGGGAAGCGATGCTGGGAGCTGCACTTGACCAGCTGGAGGGAAGAGCGGGTGAGATCGTCGCCAGGTCGGACATTTATGAGACAGAGCCGTGGGGCGATGCAGGGCAGCCCGTGTTCCTGAACCAGGTGATCTCGCTGAACGCACACCTGACTCCGCATGGTCTGCTGAATGCGATCCGCTCCATCGAACGACAGATGGGCAGGAGACGAAACGGGAAATTGTTCCAACCCAGACCCATTGACATCGATATCCTGTTCTATGAACAGCTGGTCCTGCATTCCAGGCGGTTGACCGTACCTCATCCCCTGTTGCACCAGCGAGCCTTTATCCTGGTTCCTCTGATGGAGATCGCTCCTGAATGGGTGCATCCATCCCTTAAACGATCCGTTAGGGATCTGTACGCTGAAAACCAGGACCCGCTGACTGTACGCAGGTATCATACAGAACTAAGACAGGGAGAAGGATGAGATACAGTTACATATCGATCGAAGGAAATATTGGTGCGGGGAAGACCTCCCTCGCACAACGGTTGGCTGGACAGTTCGACGCGCGGCTGATCCTGGAGCAGTTTGAGGATAATCCCTTCCTGCCTAAATTTTACCAGGACCCCGACAAATATGCTTTCCCGCTGGAGCTGTCTTTCCTGGCTTCCCGATTTCAGCAACTGAAGGACCAGCTACCCCAGCAGGAACTCTTCACCTCCCTGACGGTGTCGGACTATGTCATTTACAAATCCTTCATCTTTGCGCAGCGAACCATCCGCGACGATGAGCTCATGCTTTTCAAGCGGCTCTTTGACCTGATGGCCTCGTTTCTGCCCCGGCCTGAACTGCTCATCTACCTGCATGTGGAAGTGGAGAAACTGATTCAGAACATACGTCTGAGGGGCAGGGGATACGAACAGGATATTCAGCCTGCCTACCTGGCGGGCATCCAGGATAATTATTTCGAATTCTTCCGGCAGCATCCCGAGCTCCGCATTTTGATCCTGGATACGAATTTCATCGATTTTGTCGCTCTCAAAGAGGATTACGACCGTCTGCTGGAAGTGATATCACAGGAGTTTCCAAAAGGGATCACACGAATCGTTCTGTAAAAAAACACGGGAGCACCGAGTGGTTATCTCTGCGCTCCCGCGTTATCTTGCCTGATGGCTTCTTCAGGGATCAGCCCTGTTATTTGATCAATGCCTGGAAGTTTGGATCATCCCAGTACTTGATAAATTCACGGTCGAATCCGGCCATCTTCTTGCATTTATCACTGTCCTTCACCGCCTTGGTCAGGTTCTCGATTACCATCTGTGTGTTGTCGGTGCGGGCACCGATGATCGCCTTCATGTAATCGACCTTGGTGCTGGGTTCGGCACAGTTCAGTTCGGATTCTGCACCCTTGTAGTCGCCTTTCTGGAACTTGGCCACCGCGATGTTGTAAGTGCACTTGGAACCGGCAAAGGATGTCAGCGCCTGGTCGTATTTGCACTGTGCTGTCTGGATGATGCCCATGTTGTAACCAACCGGTGCGCCGTACTGCTTGGCTTTCGTGTAATAAGTTTCAGCCATGGTGTAATCACCAATTTTTGAATAATAGGCGCCGAAGTTGTTCAAAATAACAGGATTGTTGGGGCAAAGCTTTTCAGCTTTTTCGAGCATTTTCTTGGTATCGTCCAGCTTGTCCTGTTTCATGTACACCCACGCCAAGTTGTTGTATCCCTTGCAGTCGTCGGGGTAGAGTTCAATGTATTTCTTCAGGATCGCTTCTTTTTCCGCTAGGTCATCCGTAAGCGTGGCTGCATACAGAAGTTCTTTCTGAGTGAGCTTCGACGGGTCGGTCTTGGCCAGGTCCAGGATCTCAGCATCGGTCTTGAACGGGTCGTATACCCATGCTTTCATCTGGGTTCTGCGGAGCGGGGGAAGAATGTCTTCCGCGATTTCCTTGTAGACCAGCGACATGTTCTTGATCTCCTGTTCACGTCTTGCTACGTTGGGCTGTGATTTGACCACGTTGAGGATCACGTTCTTGTCTTTCAGGTCGGATGCTTCTACCGCTTTTACGAAACCGTCCCAGTCCTCACCATGGGCGCGGATGTCGAACTTGATGTCCTTGGTGGCATCCAACTTCACGGTCGATTTCTTGTCTTTTGCCATCTTCTTGTAGAAGTCAATCAGGTAATTGTGGCCGGTTTTTGCACGGTTCTGCGAGAGGTCTTCGTTATGGCTTTCTTCGCCTTCCGGTGATGCCCATGCATCAATTTCGATGTTCCTGATCTGTGGGCCGGAAGCAAGGAACTGCTTGAATTCATCCAGTTTTGCCTTGGCAGCGGCATTTTTGTTCAGGGGCATGTTCCAGTTCAGGTCCCATCTGTCGACGATGAAGTAGATCGTTGCTTCTTTGCTTGAATAGGTCTGGCCTTCGTAGAATTCCTTTGGATCGAGACCAAGTTTCATATAGGTGTCCTTGTCGGCATACAGCAGCTGTTCATCGTGGACGACCATCTTGGGCATGATCGTACCGTCGGCGATCTTGCGATCGGGCATGACCACATATTTATAGTCGGTCATGATGACTTCGCGGGTGGCCGGCTCATAGGTTGATTTCACTAGATACGCCACGGGATCCACCACCAGTTCGGATCCTTCCATGCCTTCTTTGTAGGGGATTGTAGTGTTGTAGGTAAAGGTGCCGCCCTCTTCATAGGGGATGACCTTACCGTCGCCCACCACATTTTCTCCCTGCAGGTAGATCGGGTCAAGCTGATAGGAGCCGCCGTCCCACTTGAGGACAGGTGCGAACTGCATGACTGCTCTCTTGTTGAAATATTTCTCCGGGAAGGTACCCTTGATCGTCACCGGGATGTCGGTGCAGGTGTTGACCAGTGGGTCGGGTATGACTTCGTATTTGACCAGGCCGTAATTGTCAGCCATCTTGTTCAGGTTACCGCCGGAGATCAGTTTGTAGGTCAGTCCGAGCGAAGTGTAGCTGAACATGTCGTTCTTTACTGGCATGGCATCGTCAACAAAGTTGTCGATCTCATCCGATCCGCTGAAGCTGAACGTGCTTTCCAGGTTGAGGTCCAGTTTTGGGGTCAGCCGGAAATCGATACCAACACCCACCGGGATGCTATACGTTGTCCTGTTGTCAGGTGTCTTCAGGTCGTCACCTACCCATGTGATCTCATTCTCGTCCAGTACGCTCTCAGCAAGGTATTCCTTCGTGATCTCCGGTTCATTTCCTTCTGTACTGTGAATTTCTCCCTTGGATAAAACGAGCCCTATACCGCCGATGAGGTTGAAGTTGATGAATCTGTCGGGGTTATATCCGCCAATGAGATTTGACAAATTCAAAACTCCCGTCAGTCTTGGGTTATGAAAGCTTTTCGTTTCAAAATGCCAGTTGTAGTAGTTGTCTGAAAACCTGATCACGTCATCATCAGCTTTGGTTCCTTCCAGCTTGCCGCCCAGATAGTGAAGGCGCAAACCAAACGCAGAGCCAATCTGATAACCCACCCCCAGGCCATATCCCAGATTCCAGTCGTCAGTATTCGGGAATACGGCACCTTTATCATCGGGTGAGGCAATGTCGCCATGATAAAGCAATAATCCGCCGTTGATGTTCAGGAACCAGTAAGGATCAAAGGAAACTGTTTTTTTCTCCTTCTCCTTCTTGGGTTCCTGTGTTTCCTGTGCAGAGATCAGGAAGGGGATGCTTAAAAACAAGAGAGTCAGCACCCCTACTTGCGACAAGAGTACAAATTTTTTCATAAGCTCATGATTTTAATGATATTTATTTGTTTTCCTGCAATAAAAAAAGCAAAGATAGAGAAATTAATGATTCTAGGCTAAAAATTTGGGTTAAAATTAGAGAATTAATAACCCAAATGCAAATTTTTAATATATTAATTCATTTAAACAGCTATCTGGATCATATATTTTAACAAAATAATCAACACCACCGCTAGAAATCAATGAGAGAGGATTTGCTGAAACCACGCTGAACCGTTATACGGGAGAAATTCATTTTCGTTTCTGATTATCTGTATCAAGCTGGCATCCAGCTGAATAGCTTTTTCCAGATGCTGCCTGAGGGCTGCTTCATTTCCTGTCCTTGCCTCACACCTGGCTGCCAGGTATAAGCTCGTGGCTGTCTGGGGAGAACAGATGAATTGCTGGGCTGCTTCCATGGATTGGCCCGACATCATGGCTGCCAGGCCCGAATTGGTCCGGCAGGGGTGGTTTTTCAGGACAGCCCAGGCCTCGTCGTAATTACCGGCAAGAAGGTGACCGATCCCCTGGTTATACATCACATCCACTCCCTCCTTTTCGGCCAGCTCCAGGTAATGAAGGGCCTTGTCGAAGCGCATCAGCTTGAGCGACGCGGCTGCCATGTTGTTCAAAATGGTACCGTTCTGCGGGAAAAGATTACTGGCCTGGTTCAGGTAAACCACCGCTTTCTCCGGCTGGTCCTTCGCCAGGTAAATGCAGGCAGCGTTGTTAAAGGCTTTCCATTCTTCCGGGTAATGAGTGCATGCACCCTGGTAGATCTTCAGCTGCTCCTCCTGGTTTCCGGCCAGCGTGGCGGCATGCATCAGCTGGCTGTACCGAAGCTTACCCGGTTGTGGTAGTGCCATCTCCACCAGCTCCCGGTCGGTTTTGACAGGTTCCCGGTAATGGATCCGGATGTTGATCCTGCGCAACAAAGGAAGGAAGTTCACTTTGATGGTTTCCGAAAGCTGCGGCTCCTTCAGGAGATCATTCAGCTCCTTATCTGTATTGTGTTGATCTTCAATGATCTTTAAGATCTCATCCTTCCCTTCCAGGTCAGAGGCCCTGAGGATCCTGACCAGGCCTGCCCAGTCTTCACCTGTGATCTCTGTCAGGACAATATAGGATTGCTTATCAATCCCAGCGCTTCGAAGGGCACCCTGTATGTATTTGATCCCTGCTCTGGCCCTTTTTTCAGCGAGGGTGCGGTTATAAAGACTGTCCCCCTCCGGTGAGGCATAGGCTGTGATCGCCACTGTGTCCACTTCCCAGCCGCTACCGGGAGGCCTGAAAAGTAGGTCAAGGTGTTCGTTTACCATCGGGATCCGGTTTGTGGACAGATCCGGCCGGATACGAAAGTCATCCTTACCGAAGAACAGGTTGGCAACTCTGTTTTCGTGCAGCCCTTCCTCATAGGGATGGACAGCCAGGATAGATCGTTCATCGTGAACAATGTACTTTTGAACAAATTCGTTATCGCCGGAGAGGGTACCGTCCTCCGTTCCCTGCTGGCCTGTGAGGGTCACAGGCAGGAGCAGCGAGGCGATAAGATAAGACAGGTTGAACCGCATAATGATCATCCGTTGGTTAGGAAACGGCGAAGATAGATTAATTTTTGGCAAGTTTCCGGTAAATGTCCCACAGAACGATCCCGGCACTGACCGAAATGTTCAGTGAATGTTTGGTCCCGGACTGCGGTATCTCGATGCATCCATCCACCAGGGGCAGGACCGCTTCCTGAACGCCGGAGACCTCATGGCCGAATATCAGGGCCAGCCTGGCTGCCGGGTCCGGGGTAAAATCTTCCAGGAAGATGTTTTCATCCGCCTGCTCCACCGCATAAACCTGGTATCCTGCTTTTTTCAGCTCCCTGACGGTCTCCACCGTGCTCTCCGCATAGCTCCACTCAACGCTTTCCGTTGCGCCCAGTGCTGTCTTGTAGATATCCCGGTGTGGCGGAACAGCGGTGATCCCGCACAGGATGATCTTTTCGATACGAAAAGCATCCGCTGTGCGAAAGACCGAGCCCACGTTGTGCGTGCTTCGGATGTTATCCAGCACGACGACGACGGGAAGCTTGGATGCTTTTTTGTACTCTCCGATTGATAAGCGTTCCAGCTCTTCATTCTTTGTTTTACGCAATGCTTGAAATTTTGATGTAAAGATACTGCTTGATGCGTCGCAAATATCAAATCCCAGGATCCAAAGGCCAAACAAATTCCAAATTCCAGGGTCCAAAAGCAAATAAATTCCAGGGTCCAAATTCCAAACCCTGGGTGTCAGAAATCAATTATAGTGTAATTTTGGAATTTGTATTTTGGAATTTTTTTGGACCCTGGATCCTGGAATTTGGGATTTCCGCATGGTTACTACCTCCGATAATACCGACCTGACGCCCCTAATGAGGCAATACAACGCCATCAAGGCCAAATACCCGGACGCGTTGCTGCTGTTCCGCGTGGGAGACTTTTATGAAACCTTCGGGCAGGATGCCATCCTGACCTCCAAGATTCTCGATATCGTCCTCACACGCAGGGCCAACGGCGCAGCGGCATACATAGAGCTTGCCGGATTTCCCTATCACGCCCTGGATACCTATCTTCCCAAACTGGTCAAGGCCGGTCAGCGGGTGGCCATCTGCGACCAGCTGGAGGATCCCAGGCTCACAAAAAAGATCGTGAAACGGGGCGTCACCGAACTGGTCACACCGGGAGTCTCCTATAATGATAAAGTGCTGGAAACCAGGGAAAACAACTTCCTGGCAGGCGTGCACCTGGGTGAAAAGATCACCGGCATCGCGTTCCTCGACGTATCCACCGGTGAATTTTACCTATCGCAGGGCTCCATTGACTATATCGACAAGCTCATCCAGACCTTCAAGCCCAGCGAGGTGCTGCTGCAGAAGAACATGCAGACCCATTTCCGGACGCTCTTCGGTGAGAAGTTCTTTATCAATACGTTCGACGACTGGGTCTTCACCATTGATTTCACCCGGGATCTTTTGCAGAAGCACTTTGGCACCACTTCGCTCAAGGGCTTCGGCGTGGATGACCTCCCCCAGGGGATCATCGCCGCGGGTGCGGTGCTGCATTACCTTGCCGAGACGCAGCACGACCGCGTGCAGCACATATGCAAAATATCCAGGCTGGAAGAAGATCGTTATGTGTGGCTGGATAAGTTCACCGTGCGCAACCTGGAGCTGATCAGCACACCCAACGAACATGCCGCCACGCTGCTTCAGGTGATGGATCATACGATCTCTCCCATGGGCTCACGGCTGCTGAAAAAGTGGATCCTGCTGCCGCTGAAAGACAGGGCTCCCATCACCGAGCGTCACCAGGTGGTTGATTATTTGATCAAACAAACAGATCTGGCCGATCTTTTCCATCAGCAGATCAAGCTGATGGGCGACATGGAGCGGTTGATCTCCAAGGTAGCCGTGGGGCGCATCAGCCCCCGTGAGATCCTGCAGATGAAAAGGGCGCTGGAAGCGATCGAGCCGGTCAGACAGGCCTGCCTTAAAGCCGGTCTGCCTTTTTTGCAGCGACTCGGGGAACAGTTGAATCCATGCCCTTTGATCACACGCCGTATCGGACAGGAACTCATGCCCGATCCCCCTGCGTTGGTCAGCAAGGGGAACGTGATCAGGGATGGTGTTTCCGAGCAGCTGGATGAACTCCGCAGGCTCATGCACAGCGGAAAGGACTACCTGGTTCAGATCCAGCAGCGTGAGATAGCCCGGACGGGCATATCCTCATTGAAAGTTGGATATAATAATGTATTTGGCTATTATCTTGAAGTAACCCACACACATAGAGATAAGGTACCAGCTGACTGGATGCGCAAACAAACGCTTGTCAATTCTGAAAGGTACATTACGGATGAACTGAAAGAATACGAAGAGAAGATCCTGGGCGCTGAAGAGAAGATCCTGGAACTGGAGTTACAGCTGTTTGAGGCGCTGGTGACCAGCCTCACGGATTACATTGAACCTGTGCAGCTCAATGCCAGGCTCATCGCGCGCCTCGACTGCCTGCTGATGTTTTCGGTGATTGCCCGCAAATACCATTATGTGATGCCGGAGATGGACGACAGCTACCAGCTGGATATCCGCGGCGGCCGGCATCCGGTCATTGAGTACCAGCTTCCCCCTGGTGAAAGGTATATCCCGAACGACGTACTGTTGGATCCCGAGACGCAGCAGATCATCATCCTTACCGGACCCAACATGTCGGGCAAGTCGGCCCTGTTGCGTCAGACCGCCCTGATCGTGCTGATGGCGCAGATGGGATCGTTCGTGCCGGCCGATAAGGCGCAGATCGGCGTGGTGGATAAGATTTTCACGCGGGTGGGAGCTTCGGATAATATCTCTTCGGGCGAATCGACGTTTATGGTCGAGATGAACGAGACGGCGAGCATCCTGAACAACATTTCCAACCGCAGCCTCATTTTACTGGATGAGATCGGCCGCGGCACAAGTACCTACGACGGCATATCCATTGCGTGGGCGATTGCCGAGTACCTGCACGAGCATCCGTTGTTCCATCCTAAGATCCTGTTTGCCACGCATTACCATGAGCTGAACGAGATGGCTGCGAGGTTCCCGCGGATTAAAAATTACCATATTTCGATAAAGGAGATCAATAACCGGATCATCTTCCTGCGCAAGCTGGAGGAGGGAGGCAGCGAGCACAGTTTCGGCATTCATGTGGCGAAGATGGCTGGGATGCCTGGTTCCGTACTTGAGAGAGCGGATGCGATGTTAAGGCTCTTGGAGCAGTCGGCGATCAGCGGGAGGCGGGAGGCGGGAGGCGGGAGGCGGGAAGCGGGAGGCGGGAGGCAGGAAGTAGGAGGCGGCCTGTCCCGAGGAGGCCCGACGAAAGGAGGGACGACGAGGGAGAAGCAGGAGGCGGGAGGGTATCAGCTGAGTTTCATACAATTGAATGATCCGTTGCTGGAGCAGATCCGAGATGAGATCCTGAATACCGACATCAACACCCTGACCCCGGTGGAGGCGTTAATGAAGCTGAATGAGATCAAGAAGATGATTGGCGGGAAGTAGGTTCAAGTTGCAAGCTACAAGCTGCCAGCTTCAAGCTGCAAGCTACAAGCTGCAAGCTGCAAGCTTCAAGCTACAAGATACAAGCTGCAAGCTGCAAGCTACAAGCTGCAAGTAGTGTGGGTTAGGGAGGAAGGGTGTGGAGGAAGGAGGTGAGCATTTTTTGTTCCTCAATAATCAAATTCATTAATTCTTCTGAAGCATTACTGTTAGTGATAATATTTGCACTAATGATTGCCAATAAGAGCGTTTCCAGTTCATAAGTGGATCCAAGGGCGTATTCAAGAAACCTTTTGTAATCATTTGTACTGCTTCGGCTGCTGCCTTCTGCAATATTTGTCGGGATTGAAACAGCTGCACGAGTAATTTGGCTTACGAGTCCATATTTTTCATTTTTTGGAAGGCAAATTGATAATTTGTACGTTTCAGTGACAATCTCCATTCCTTTCTGCCAGATCATCAGTTTTTTAAAATTCTTCATCACATCAATATCAAATTGTAAAATCAAATGTGCATTGCTTCTAATTAATCCTCCTTTAAAAAATTTGTGACCCTATTTTTGAAAATATTTTAAAAAACTTGAAGCTTGTAGCTTGCAGCTAATTGTTAAAAAATTCGTCCTAAAATTTCCAATTTTGTAAAAAAGATGTAACTTTGCCTCCCCAAAAAAGAATCCACGCGGAAATAGCTCAGTTGGTAGAGCATAACCTTGCCAAGGTTAGGGTCGCGGGTTCGAGTCCCGTTTTCCGCTCAAAAAATTCGATACGCAGTATCGAATTTTTTGTTATCTTCACACACTCACACCCACACTCACACTGGCTTCCGCTGACTTACGTCAGCTTCAGCCAGCAAAGCTCACACCCACCTCGCCCGGGTGGTGGAATGGTAGACACGAAGGACTTAAAATCCTTTGGCCAATGCGGCCGTGCGGGTTCAAGTCCCGCTCCGGGTACGGAAAACACTAATAAGCCACTGATATTCAGTGGTTTATTTTTTTTGAGTATCCTTTTAAGTATCCAGAAACCTCTTTTTTAAACCTGTTTAAGGCGATTTTAAACGAAATTAAACTGACCAGACAGCGACATTGCGAAAAATTCTGAATTGAACCTTATAAATTATCCCATTTCGTTTCCTGCCAGCCCAATATCCTTCCGTAGTCCCCACACTGATCACACTCCCATACAATTGAATCATCATCCAAATCAAGCGTGCTATGGATTATTCCTTTGCATCCCCGGGCATGACACCGTATCGGATCCGGAGGTGGCTGATCATCTTCAAGGATTGATCGTGTCAGATTGTCCACAATCATTGCCAGGAAATAGGCGAACTGCCTGTGTTTTTTAGGGATGACTTCCGGAATATTGCCGTTTTCATCCAGAAAGTGAGTCAGGTTTGAGATGTAGGTTTGGTTCATGGGATTTAGGTTTACTTTTGCAATATTCTAAAAAAGTAAGTTCCAAATCCCGGTATCGGATAAGAATTATAGAGTATGAAAAAAATTCTCTACATTGATATGGATGGTGTTCTTGACGATTTTCAATCTGGTATTGATAAACTGGATCTGGAAACCAAAATTGAATTTGAAGGACGTTATGACGATGTGGAAGGGATTTTTGGATTAATGGAACCAGTTGATGATGCGATTGATTCTTTTCATCAGTTAGGTGAATTATTTGAAGTTTATATCCTGTCGACCGCCCCTTGGAACAATCCCACTGCCTGGTCTGATAAACTGTTATGGGTAAAGAAGTACCTTGGCGACACTGCAAAGAAACGGCTCATTCTGAGTCATCATAAAGACCTGAATAAAGGCCATTTTTTGATCGATGATCAAATTGAAAATGGGGCAGCAGATTTTGAGGGAGAACTTATCCGGTTTAGATCGGAACAGTTCCCGGATTGGAAAACGGTAATCAATTATTTGATCAATAAAGCTTAATACCTCTCCAAAGCTCCTCTTAATTCTTTCTTGACAATCTCTACTAAATCAGCAGGTTCCAGTACTTTAACTGAATCTCCCCATCCCAGAATGAAGGAGATAAACTCGGATGTAATGCTTACATGAAATCCGAAGTCCATATGATCAGAGGTTTCTTCGATTAGTTGCTGACTTTCGTGAATCGACTGGGTAAGAAGGTACTTGCCGATGGTCCTGTCGAAACGCAGCACCACACTGACCGGTTCTTCCGGGGTGGTGAAGATGCCGATCGTGTGACGAAAGTAGTCCTCTGTCTGAAAAGGTTTGACAATGAATGTCTTCAGAGAATCTTCGGTGACAGACAGGATTCTGTCGAGCCCGAAAATCCGGATATCCTGCGTAAATTCGTCCCATCCGATCAGGTACCAGCGATTGCGGTACTCCTTCAGAAGATAGGGATGCACGGTGTGAAGATGGGGCTTATCCGCTTCGAACGACTGGTGATGAACAGAAAGAACGATTTTGTTCCGGATCGAATGAAGCAGGTATTCCAGGTATTCGCTTCCTTTTACATAAGGAACCTTTTCCAGTTCAATATATTCCATGGCTGAACTACCGTGCCACTTCTGGATCGTAACCAGATCGATCACTTTCTGCAGGACTCCTGAATATTTATTGAACACGGCCACGTGCTTGAACTGATTGAGAATGGCTGAGGCAAACTTCAGCGAATCCATCTCTTCGCTGTTGATCGGGAGTTGATCGATGGAGTAGTCCGGATCGTCATAATAATACGCTTTGCGCTGCTGATCAAACCGGATGGGAGCGAGATAGCCCAGATGTTGGTCAAACCGCATAGCATGGATATCGCCCGCAATGGTCCTTTCCCCCAGCGGCGCAATATCCAATGCCCGTTCACAGGCATCGATCAGCTGTGTTTTTGTAGCATAAGTATGGTCAATCAGGTACCGGTTGATCACCCGGTAACGGATCAGGGCTTCTTTATTTTTTGGCATGCGGTTTTTATTAAAAACCTTACAATTTACGTAAATATTTTGATCGTACCGCTGAAATGCAGATACACTGCAGCCTACCGTACTATTATTGCAGCATCCAAATCGAAATTACCTATGAACAATGTTATTAAAAGCGAAAATCCTTCATTTGCCGACTCCCTGGATAATGTTTTCCGACTGTCGAAGAACTCCAGGCTGAGCCAATCCTCCCTTCTGAAGATGAAACCTGATCTTGAGATTATCGCTGCTTTTATTAAAAGCACAGAAATACAGGCTTTGTTATTTTCGATCATTTTCGGAAAGAACTTCGAAAGCTATACAGTCAATATCCGTGATCTTGCAGATCATCTCAACTGCACCCCAACGAAATTTGCGAATTTGTATCCGGATCTCCTTTATCTTGAGAATAAGCGGTTGATCCGGCGTGAAAACGATCCTCGTTCTGTCGGCATTAATTACCTGCAGTATTATATTCCCCGCCAGTTAGGCGAGTCTTTATTGAATGGCTCCACTGAAATTGTGCCCGATAACTCTTCCCTTGACCTGATTTCCCTGCTTGAGCGTTTTAAGACCACTTTTGAAGAAAAGAAAGCGAAGACAATTTCCTATGAAGAAATGAATGATGACCTGGTTCATCTGATAGCAACAAATAGCGAACTGCCCTTCATTAAACGTCTAAATAAAATCCCTCTCAAGGAAACAGAACTCATTCTCCTTCTCTATGTCTGTAATGAAGCGTTGAAAGGCAACAATACCGTTGATATGACCTCCAATCTGAGTGATCTGTTCGACAGCACCAGTGTTTGTTATCATCTCAGAAAGGATCTCATACGAGGGACCAGCCAACTTATCCAAAAAGATCTTTTAAAGCTGGAGGATGGACCTTTCAGGGGAGACCGGTTCATCATATTGACTGATAAAGCTGCCAGTCTTCTTTTTGAAGAGGACCTTGACCTGGCTTGTCCCTTGAATACAAAAGGATTGACCCCCCCTGACACGATCATTCCTAAAAATCTTTATTTCAATCAGGAAAGTCAAAAGTATCTTGACGAACTGACAGAGTTGCTTGAGCAAACCACATTCAGTCAATTACAGGACCGTTTAACTGAAAATCACATGCCAAAAGGATTTTCGATCCTTTTTTATGGTGAACCAGGCACCGGCAAAACCGAGTCCGTTTACCAGATCGCCAGGCATACGGGACGTACGTTGATGATGATCGATATCAGCGAGTCAAAAAGCATGTGGTATGGCGAATCAGAGAAAATAATAAAGAGTATCTTTGATCAGTATGCAAGTCTTGTGAAGACCAGCCAAATAGCACCTATTCTGTTGTTCAACGAAGCAGACGGTATCTTTACGCGAAGGTTCGAGAATAGCCGTACATCTGCCGACCAGACCACTAATGCCATCCAGAACATCATCCTGAATGAAATGGAACGTATCAACGGCATTTTGATCGCCACCACTAACCTTGCCGGCAACCTTGACAGAGCCTTCGAACGCCGGTTTCTTTACAAAATACGATTTGATAGGCCATCCCCTGAAGTGATGGCGAAGATCTGGAAAGACAAGATCCCTTCACTGTCCGATGCAGATACCATGCATTTGGCCGTAAATTTCTGCCTGAGCGGAGGCCAGATCGAAAATGTTTCAAGAAAAGTCTTGATGAAGAAAGTATTGCACAATGAAGAATCATCATTGATTGAGATCATTGCAATGTGCAAAAATGAACATTTAGATGGCAAACGAAAGATCGGATACTGAAAGATTGAAAGAACGATTCTGCTATACATCGGCAGATGGATTACGGATCATTAAAAAAATCAATATGAATTACAGCATCAGTTATGATATTGACCTTTCCGACGAAACAAATATCCGGGGAAGGGTTGAAGTCGACGGCACATCCCTGGATTCATTATTGGATAACCTGTATAGTTATGTGATGGATACGGCCAGAGATGACCGTCCGGAGCTAACAGATGAACAGGTTAAGAATATTCATTTATGGATTCGAAAAAGCTAACATTATGAAACCAGGATACCTTACCAAATCATCCTTTAAAATCGGACGGGAATGTCCTACCAAAATTTATTACAAGATTCATGACTATCCGAACGACCTGGAAGAAGACGAATACCTCGAATTGCTGGCAGATGGTGGTTATATGATAGGTAAAATGGCTCAGCTTCTTTTTCCTGATGGTCATCTTATCGATGCCGGGAGGAGCAGGTATGCGATAGAAGAGACTGAAAAGCTGCTGGAGCAGGATCGCTTAATTCTGTTTGAAGCAGCCATTGCGATCAATAATAAACTGGTCAGGATCGATGTCCTGATTAAAAACGGCAACCATTTCCAATTGATCGAGGTCAAGTCCAAATCTTTCGATCGCCTGGAGTACCAGGAAGCAGAAAGAAAAGGGAAGAACTATTTCAGGGGCAAAGATTGGCGGCCTTACATTGAAGACGTGGCTTACCAAAAATTTGTTCTTCAGGAGAAATTTCCGGGGGCAACCATTGAATGTTTCCTGTTAATGCCTGATAAGAGTAAGATCAATCCCATCGAGGGACTGATCAGCTGGTTTGAGATTGACCGGAAGGTATTTGAAAAGTACACTTTCATCAAAGTAAATTTCAAAGGTGATCCAGAGGAGTTAAGGAAAAATCACATCCTGGAACAGATCAATATCGACCGGGAAGTGCAGTCTGTATTATCGAATCCTGACTTTCTTCCTGCTGTTGAATCATTCATACAGAGTATTTCCACTGATACACGAATTATAACTCCTGTCTCCACTCACTGTAGAGATTGCGAATACAGGATCAGGGATGACAGATCACCGGTTGGTTTCCGGGAATGCTGGGACGAAAGGGCTGAACCCCAGCCACATATCCTGGATCTGGGTCAGCTGGGTAATTTCAATAAAAATGAAGAGATCAACCGCCTGATCAGTATGGGGAAAGCCAGCCTGTATGACGTGCCTTCCTTTTTGGTCGAAGGAAAATACAGGAATCGTCCTTTTTATCAGCTTACGGAAAAGGAAGAGTTTGTTAAGCTAGAATTTTTCGAAGAGTTGAAATCCATACGTTATCCTTTATGGTTTATTGATTTCGAGACCTCGCAGATGGCAGTGCCTTATCATGCTGGAATGAGGCCATACGGCAAGGTGATCTTCCAGTGGAGCTGCCATTCCATTGCTCGAGAAAAAAGCGTTCCTGAGCACCATGAATGGATCAACGTTATTGATTCTTATCCGAATATTGAATTTGCCAGGAGACTTAAAGAATGCATCGGTGATGCGGGTACCATTTTCACCTGGAGCAAATACGAAAACACTCAGCTTAAGGACATTTATAATACCATGGCCCAATTGTATCCGGATGACGATGAACTCCTGGTCTGGCTGAAAAGACTACTTACGGGTATAGAAGAGGGAAATAATAGGTTTATTGATATGAACGACTGGGCGAAGAAATACTACTTCCATCCTTCCATGGGTGCCAGAACATCCATCAAGGTCACCTTACCTGCCGTTCTAAAGGCTACTCATTCGGAACAAATAAAAGACTATTTAAGGATGGAAGGCCTATTAAAAGAGGAAGATGGATCCATAGTGGATCCCTATAAGCTATTACCCCCAATCGAAATTGCGGACCAGTCCGAATCAGTTCAGGAAGGTACCGGTGTAATGCGTGCTTATCAGGATATGCTGTACGGTATTCATAAAGATGACCCTGCAATCAGGGATAAATACAAAAATGCCCTGCTGAAATATTGCAAGCTGGATACTCTGGCGATGGTGATCATCTGGGAGCATTGGGTTCATGGGGGAATCAAGGTGAAATGAGAGAGGAGAGAGGAGAAAGGAGAGATGAGAAATGAATAGACGAGTATTTTATTTTGGGTACGTGTTGATCTTATTATTATCGGTCAATGCGGTTATGGCGCAGAAATATTACGATACGTCGGGCAGTCTGATCGGATCGGTGGATGAGAGAGGGGCGATACGGGACAGGTCAGGAAGCATAACCGGGTGGTTTGAAGAGGATGGGGATGTCAGGGAAAAATGCGGAAAGTTAATTGCAGAGATTGAATCTTCTGGAATTATCCGGAACGCTTCTGGAACAATAATCGGAGAGGTAAACCAGTCAGGAAAGGTACTTGACCAGCATGGTAGCATCCTTGGCTGGATTGAGGAGGATGGAAAGGTGCTAGACTGGCAGGAATCGGTGATCGGATATGCGGAGGGAATGGATCAACGGAAAGCCACTTATTTGTACTTTTTTAGATAAAGGCTTCAATCTGCAAGCTTCATGCTTCAAGCTTCAAGCTATAAAAGAAATTTATGAAACTCGCGACAAAATATGGCATCGACACGATCCTTTCACCAGAGGATGATCCTGTTCTTTTAGAAATGGTTTTAGAGGCCACTCATCAGAAGTTCAGCAAGGACATTTCGTTTTATTTTCTGAAAATCCAGGGAATTAATTCAGCAGATTTATCCGGTGAAAATCCGTATTACATACCACGTAAAATAGCAGGATTGACGAAAAAACTGGCCGAATGTCAGTCGCTATACTCCAATTTTTCTTTGCTTAATGAAAAAGTAATTGCAAGTCCAGCCATTACGAAAGCCGATCTTAACGGTATCTTTTTTGAATTCTGGACGTTACGAAAACAGTTCAATCTTCTCAGTCGTGATCTGGATAACAGGTTCAGTGATCTGAAGGTATTCCTGAAAGGTATTTTAAAGGAACAGGTTGAAAAAGAGATTATCTCAGAGATCTATCAGGTAAAATTAAGGGAAGGTCAATATCAGCCTAAAAAACTGGCTATTCAGACCGGTAAGGAAACGCTGGATGATTTTTTATCGGATCATGAACGGATCAGCTATCTGTGTATAGATAATAATACTTCATCCCGGATAGTCTGTACGGTTGAGTACGGGTGCTTCCCCGGGAGATTGTGCGGTGAAGGATGGCGGCAGATATGGAGGAAAGCCAACGGTGAGTGGAGATTGGTTCATAAGCATTTTTTAAGGGCAAGGTAAAATCATTATTTTAAAAGGCTAAATAGAAAACAATAACTCTTTAAATTTATATCTCTGTTAATAAATATTTGACTGGCTCTATAAAATCATTAATCCCATGGAATCAACAAATCAACAAATCATTAATCTTTTCAATGAATCCTTTGCATCTGGTGATTATACGAAGAAGGCACCTGCTGGTGATTTATTATGCGAACACCGTGGTTATTGTGTGTATGAACCAGGTCAAACTCCTTGTTGGTCACCCTTTATTGGAGATGATAATCCTAAAATTATGGTTGTCGCAGAAGCCCCTTCGGCTTTAGGTGGTAATGATCTCTGGATTGGTGGATTAACAAAAGATATTTTTGAATCAGACGAAAAACAGAGTAAATCTTTAATGGCTTTTCTTAAGTTTATAAAAGAATACTACGGTGTTTATCCTTATTTTACTGATCTAATGAAGTGTGGCTTAAACAAACAAAGCAATTCTAAAAAAAGAGAACTCTTTCCAAAACGAAAAGAAAAATGTATGACGAAATTCCTCCATAAGGAGATAAAAATAATCAGACCCCAAGAAATAATTTGTGTTGGGAGAGAATCCTACGACACATTATTGAAAGATCCATTGATTAAAAAGCTCAATATCAAACTTACATACCTTATGCACTATACTCAAGCTAGCCTTCAAATGACATCTGAAGAGAAAGAGAAAATATTATGGCCATATCAAATAGGGAAATTATTACCGAAGGAAAAACTATTAGATCTAAAATGCTTTAAAACAATTAAAAATCAGTAAAAGGAACTACACTTTATTAATGGTGAATGCAGGTGGACAACATCGCGGGAAAAATTAAATAAATTTACTCTTAATCAAATAATTATGAAGAATCAGATTGATATAACCCAAGAAGTTATTAATGATTTCATCGTTAATGAATTTCGAAAATATCCAATGAATTTTTTTCAGGAGAGTGATCTGCACTGTTTACTTTATACTAGGCTCTTTGATAGATTTAAACTTGAAAATGTAATTGCAAGAATTCCTGCGGATATGCTCGGCTCGGAGAAAAATTATCCCGAGGGTGAAATTATAACTAATCCTGTTAAAACTGAATTTCGAAACTGTCCAGATATATTAATCATTAACGTAGATAAAATAATAAGCTATTCCGAAGAAGCTAAACTGTTAAATAAGCCTATGAATAGTGAAGTATTTGGAAGACAACCAATTATGATTGCAATTGAGCTTAAATTTTGTACTTATGGTTCTAATAATGCTTTTGCTTTAAAAAATGAAATGCTGGATGATTGGTCCAAAATGAGCAGGAAAAAAAATATCACTGATGATCGTGAATCTAAGGTACGTTGGCGGGATATTACTGGATTATGTTTACTTTTTATCCAAGAATATACAGAAGCGGAAAAGATCTCTAAACATTATAGAGACCAAGAGCGTGATCAAGTACTTTTAGAAAAGGGAAAAGTCAAGAAATATATCATTTGCCCTGAGGGTTTTGGCATTTTTGAAGATGCTTCGCAAATTTAGGTTTATTCGAAACGAATTTTCTGGATAATCCCCTTTACTCTTTTTTTATGTAATATATGTAGTTGTTGACCTACTAAGATTAATTACATTTTATTAAGTATGAATACCTTAAACATCAGAAATCTAGTTATAGCAGTCATTGTAATCCTGTTCATTCTCTTTTTTATCAAATTTTTTCGGTATCAATATTTGGGCGAAATGGGAGCGGGTGCATATAAAAGCAGCATTGTCCGTGACCGGATAACAGGGAAAATAAAATTGATAACGCCTCTGGGTGTGAATGAGACAGAAATGAGACTTTAATTGAGGGATGAATATTTTTATCAAAGTTCAAAAACCTCGTTGTCCTCTAGTTCCAGCACCTTTTGAGTGAATGTCTTTTGGAATTCCTGCTTAAAAAACGTATGGATTGGGATAATGATGTGTGGTTGAAGCACATCAACAAATTCCTTAAGCGTTTGGATATCAGCATGTCCGCTGGTATGGAGATTGAGCAGTTTCATGTTCCGGGCGGTCAGCTCATCGATAAATTTCTGAGTATCGATTTTTGATTTGTAGCCTTCCCACAGGGAGTAGATGAGATTGCCATGATCGATCCGCAATTTTTTCAGGTCGCTCAGCAAGGATGGCCTCACAATCAGCACATATCCTGAAGGATTTTTATTGATAAACTCCCTTTTTGCTTTATAAGGGGAAAATGGCATGACCAGGTCTTCATACCCGGCATTCAGCAACTTTCCTGTGAGGTAATAGGGAAAAAGTACCCTGATATTTTTATAGCCTTTTCTCGGACTGGGGATTCTGGCGGGACCCGAAAGTGCATCCAGTACGTTGGCCACATACACATCCACGACCATGGTCTTTCCCGTCCTTTTGCATGCCCTGTAGACAGAAACCAGCCTGTCGATATTCTGACCCGACGTGTATACGAAATTAATTCCTTCGGATCGTTTAAAAATATGTACCAGTGATTGCTCAATCCCGACTTCAGTAAGATGCTGAGGTTCTTTGCGGCCGATCTGTGTCCCCTCCAGGATCACGTAGTCGATATTTTTTGGAGGGTACTTCAGGAATTTCTGATAAAGTGAAGCCTTTCGTCCGTGCGATCTGAAATCGCCGGAATATAAAATCCTTTTGCCTTCGGCTTCAATGAGGAAATGATAGGAATCGAAAGCGGAATGATCATTCAGGAATGAAGTTATGGTAAAATGACCGATCCTAAAGGTAATCCCTTTTGTATAATAATGGGGGCGGGGAATGGTAATGCTTTGCGGAAGGAAGATATTATTTAGCCTGATGATCTTCCCGGTAGGTTCTCCCATGTAAACCGGAATGGATGGATCAACAAATTTCAGTAATCCAAAATGGTCGGCATGCGGATGAGAGATCAGGATCCCTTTAATTCGTCCTGTGTCCTTGTACAATCCTTCAACATCCGGAAGCAATCCTTCTTTTAACAGTTCTGTGAAGGTCTTTTTTTTGAACAACGTCTGATCAATTTCCTGCCGGTCCTTATCCACCAACGGCATACCGATGTCGAGGATCAGGCTCATGTTGTCAGCGATCAATTCGACGCAGCTGCCGCCGATCTCGTTGGTGCCGCGGTGGATGATCAATCGCATTCTTTGGGATTAAAAAGAGAATAACCTAGAATTATTGGTTTAAATTTAATGGGGATATCGACTTTATTTTTTTGATAATATTTGCAAATTTTATAGAATCTATCGTGGAATTTATTAGAGACGATATAACAAATAAAGTCCAGTGAATCTTTTTTATAACCAACTCCATCCGCAAAAAAGTTCTCCTTTAATTGTTTCCAATAAGCGGCTATAAAAAGTGCGTAATTAAGACTTTGCGAAATCACTTCCAGTTTCACATCGTTAATTTTTAATTCAATTATTGACAACTCCTTCCATTTGTTAAGTGTAACGATATCAATGTATTCCGTCGCAAGAATCCTATTATCCGAGTTTATTTTATTGTTGAATGCCCCAGTTGGGAATTCCCTCCATATTTTAATCCTCTTACCCTTGAGATCGAAAAAATCTTCTCCAAATATTGCCAGTCGTTCATTTGTATAATCCTCTATTTCTTTTTTATTGCCAAATAAAAATGACTGTAAATCCTTTTCAAGTTTATCATGATAAGGGTCGGATTTTCTCTTTTCATAGTCCTTTCTGATAATTTCGTTTGATGGTCTAATGAATAGCTCCGAGATAGTATATAACTGAACATAACTTCCATTTACTATCAATACCAAATTAAGATCATTATTATTTCTAAGAAAAGATAATCTTCTTTTAAGAGCTTCTATTTCTGTGTTAATTTCTGTTGTACAGTTAATACAAACTTCTAAAACATCTACCTTCAAGTTCAGTTCATTACTTAAAAACTCTCTTGCTGCCAAGGCCCATGAATCTATTTTCCGTAAATCATTTTTTTTACGAATGTCATTCAATGAATTTAATTCTAATCTTAAAGTTGCTGTATCTGAATCGTATAAGTATTCAAAATTCTTTGGCCATCCTTTAGATTTACCTTTATCTTTTTCAATTTCAGGAATTGTTTTCATCGATGTAGAATTTAATGGTTGTTTGCTGGCTGAAGATGTGGCAAAATTATTAAGACTAATATTTTCAGCTTCTAAAATTCTTTCATTCTGTAATTTAGAATTAATTACTATCGGTTTATAAATGAATTCAACATTATTTTTTATTTCATCAAGTTCAATAAAAAGAATTTGCTTCCTAAGATTGTAAGTAATCCTTTCAGCAAATTTTTCGCAAAAGAAAATCTCATCTATTTTACCTATAATGACTAATAAATCCTCACGGTCGATACGTGATTTGCCTTTATATGGATTTTGGGTACCTGGTTTGGGGTATAGTTCGGGAATGATGGCTGGTACAATCCGATTGGAACCGGATATCCTAGCCATGGTTTCTGCTACTTTATTGTCATTATACCAGTCATTGGCATAGCCAAAATCGAAATATTTACCATCATTCTGAAGATAGTCAGTTGTGCCGAAACCAAATACGACTAAGGGATAACGGCGTTTGCAACCTTCCTGGATTTGGAAAAGTGCGCGCGCAATATTTTTGAATAGGGGCAGATAGTCAGCCAATCCGTTTTGTATATAGATCAATACGGCTTTATAGCCACTGGCGCGTTCATCATAATCACCAAAGAATCCTCCTGGCCTGCCATAATTTTCACTTACATCATAGGTCGGTGCGTTATATTTAAGCTTGCTAATAATAGAAGCGGGTATTTTAAGTTTACCGTACCGCATAATTTTAGTAATTATCTAATCCCGACTTCTTGATATCCCATTCTGGCTTAAGAAAAGAAAGTACTCCTTTTTTTTAGAGTCATACTGAATATCTTCACCATAAGTCCTTAAAAGCTCGATATCTCTTTTAATCGTTTTTTCAGAAACATTAAATTCCTGGCACAGATCATTCAAATACACCATGCCTCCCTGGGGCGATAATTTTCTTAATATATAGAAGAGTCTGAATAGTTTTTTATCATAAGATCGATCATTTTTCTGGTGCCGCATCAAAGCGCGATGCCGGTTTAAAATATTCAGCTTTAACTGCTGGTAATCAAGTGGATCCGTGCATATAATAAAATATCGTTTCAGATTCTTCGGAATTTTATCGGTTGGTAGTTTGGTAAAGTGGATCGCAAATTCTCTGGGATTCATCGCATCCCATAATTCCTTAAAGACCTTAAAATACCCCTCTTCCAGTTTCTCAGGATCCAACACTCCAAAGAAATAGGGGATGGCATAGACGTCTGTCATGATCTCTGCCTCATAACATTTCAGCTTGAGTTCCCTTGTGACATCGTTTACCAATTTAATAATCTTTTCATCATCTGAATATACTAGGACCGTTTCATCCCACCCGTAAGTTTCCATTGGTTATAATTTTGAAGTAAAGGTACAGTGGGATTAGGACAACGTGTTGTCCTGGTTGGAAAATAATTTATAAACATTCCAACCTATGCTTGGTCTTAAAAAAATGGTATAATATCGCCGGATTATTCAAGATTTTATCATTTATAAATCAATGATATTATCGATCCTTTCTAAAAACATATTTTCCATTCTCTTAAAATACTTAGTAGATTCTTCTTGTGGGTTATTGTCAATCCGGAAGGATAGATCTATTCCATCGATAATGAATTTTATGGGAGTCAGATTCAGACCAAAGTAAGATTGACTTATTGATTTTGGATAATTCTCATTGGTAAATGAAACTGAAAATGGATATAGTAGTCCACCACATAAAACATTTCTATTTTGCTGGTAATAGCTTATATACGTATGAATTTGAAAAAAATCAGTTCTATCAAAATCAATTTCCCTTAAATACATTTGCTTATATTTTGCATCAAAAACTAATATATTGTCATTTTTCTGAAAAACCATATCAGGAATTAATTGTCGTTTAAAAATTTTACCTTCATAGGTTATCAGATTTTCTTTTATCAACACCCATCCTCGAGGTGACAAGTGGTTTTTTAGTATTGATTTTAAATATAATTCCCAAACCTCAGCTATATCAATAAAATAACAATAATTTGGTAGGTTTTTATCTTGTAGTTGATTTGCAATTCTTTTCCTTTGAATTAATTGCCATGAGAGATCAACTATGGGTTTAAAGTTTTTATAAATTTCACTATAATGAATATTCTGATATTCATTATCGTTGATATATCTTGGACGAAATTTATATGACTCTAATTGAATGATAGCATCCCTTGCATTTCCGGAATAAATGAATAAACTTAGTGAATAATCATTGAGCAAAATAAGATAGGCTTGATACAGAATCTGTGAAATTATCTCATATGCTTCTTTTATCCAAGATGTTGAAACTATCTTGCCAGAAGTAAAAAATGGATGAATAGATTGTGGGATATTTATTCTACCTCGAATTATGCTCCCTTTGTGAGTTTTTTTAACGGTATTACGAGGTAATCCATGCTTGTTCGAATTTGCTAATAAATTAAGCCAAATAAAAGCAATTAATTTTTTTATAAGAAGCTGAAAATCATGAGTTCTATTATAGATACCTCTAGTTTCTGAAAGCTTAATTTGATAAATTTCTTCAAGCATTCGGAATAGAAATATTTCACCAAATCTTGGTCTAATAAATATTTTATAATTTTTATCCTGGAATGAAAACGAAGCTTCACCTACGAATCGACCAGCAATCCAATTTCTTTTTATAAAATCGTATTCAATGACTTTAATATGTTCATCCTCTTTTTTTTCTGGAGATAGATATAAAATATTACCTCTTGAAAAACTATATATAAAGTGCTTTAAGACATCATCATGAATGTTCTGAGAATCCAAGTATGAACAATCTTTAGCCTCAATTAATATCTGGTCTGTATAGTTCATTTCGGAAAATAAAAAAATCTGGCCTCCATGTTTTTAATGATTTCATTTTGTGTTTGTTTTTCACAATTACCCAAAAAAGCTTTTAAAATTGGTTGTATTGATATTTCCCATAAAACCGTAATAGGTCCTGGTTTTGAGAATAACCTTAATCGTATCCTACCTTCCATCTTCTTGTAAGTATCGAAAATGTCTACTATTTCTGAGAAAAACGTTTGACCAATTTGATATTGTTCGCCCAATTCATCTAATGACTTAATATATTCATTGACATTTTGGGCATTATTTATATAATGTTCAACTTCTTCCTCTTTAATATTTGTACCTAATGTTTCTTGTTTTTGTTGAATAATTGCGCGAAGAATTTCTTTATTGAATCCATAGAAGAACCAAACGAACCTTCTTCGTAAAGCAAAGTCAATTCTTTCTAATGAAAAATCAATTTCATTCATTGTACCAATAATATATAAATTATTAGGCACTTTAATGCTGAATCCTTTCACAGAAAGTAAAATTTCTTTTTCTCGGTTCTCAATTCCTGAAAATAGTTCGCCAAATAGGCGTGATAAGTCTATTCGATTTATTTCATCCAAAATGATTACGTTAGGGTACTTATCTTCATAGACTTTCTCGCATAGATCTAAAAAATAACCTTTAACCGGTTTAGTTTCGCTATTGATAATATGGAAACCAAGAATAAAGTCTTCATAAGTATAGTTGGGATGTAGTTGTAAATGGTGTATTCTGTTACTTGTTATATCTGGATTTTCCTTAAAATATTCTCTTACGTTTGAATGTTCTTTAAAATAATTCTGATATATAAGAGTTCGTGCTAATGAGTTTGCAGAATAGGTTTTACTTGTTCCTGGGGGGCCATAGAGGATAATGGCTTTTTTGTATTGTAATGCCTGGAATTCATTATAATCAGATTCACCAAGTTTGAAGTTCCATATTTTAGATAAATCATCATCATAAAAGCTGAAATCTTGCCTTCCTTTATTTTCACTGATCTTTTTTCGAATATAAGATATCTTCTCATCCCGATTCGATTGTAATATAGTATCACTAGCGTCTTCAAGAAGACCAACGAATGTATTTAGAATCAGCTCCTTATGACGTTCTGAGATAATGGGTTCATATTTTTCAGGATTACAAAGATGTAGTAATACATTGTACATAGCCAATCGGCGTTCTGAAGTTAATTTTTTAAATGATTCAATTATTGAATATTCTTGATCAATTTCATCATATCGACAACAAAGGCAAATTTTTTCTATCCATTTGTTGATTTGTTGAAGATTTAAAATAGTTCCTTCATGGACCTTAAGTTTTAATTGTTTGAAAATGAGAATAATAAAGGCAATTTCATAGTATTTATTATATCTAAGAAACGGCCCTGCAGAACCAAAGCCTTCCTCCGGAAAGACATCATCTTTTATTGGAGTTTTGATATTTTCTCCAAGAATTTTTCTCGGGACACTTCTTTTAAATTCCAATTTCAGATCATGTGGTGACATACACCAAAACCAATTTGCATGGGCAAATACAAGTAGACTTTCATATGTTGCGCCCTCAAATTGCAATTTAATTTTATCTTCGAAACTATCACCGCCCTCAAGATAATTAGAAATGAATCGTTTAATATTATCATCTATATTTTCAATATTAAAGAAGCCAATATCATCGGTCAACAAGCTATTGTCTTGCAAAATACAGGTATTCATGAAATTCTCATAAAGCTGATAGACATGAGATGCTGATGCTACTTTCATATATTTATATTTTTCTAATTAGGTCTGTTTGTTTTGCTTTTTTGACATTTCCTCAAAAATGTTTCTTCTTTTTAAAAGTTGTTAGAAATATATTTCTGTAACTGACTTAATTGTAACTTTTCAGTAGTTGGACCACTACGAATATAGAATTCTTCTTTGTCAATATATTTGAGATAAACTGGTTCTTGACTTTTTGGGCAAGCTACTTCACAAATGGTTCCTTCATCAGTTTTATGGACCTTTGTCTTAATTGAAGAGGCAATAATTTGTCCGAATGATGATTTAAAGTGATTATAAAGATGAATAAGAAATTTATCAGAGCTTTCAAAATGGTCTTTTTCAATCCCAATTATTTGACCTTTATCCGAAACACCAATAAGTAAAGTGCCCCCCTCAGTATTTAAAAATGCTGCAATTGTTTTCAATGTAGAATAAGTTATTTCTTTGTCAATTTTTTTTGTAAAAAGATTATATCGTAGTGTTGACTTGAATTCCAATTTATCATTCTCTCCGTTATTAATAATATCCAAGGCTGAGGTTGTATCCTTTTCGGTACTATTTTGAGTCTTAATTTGAACTTTAGTTTTTTTAGGATTATTTTTTACTTTAACTTCCTCTTCATCTAATTCGCCGTCAGAATAATAGGATGGTTTGTAATGGTTAACCTGAAAGTCATCAGGAAAAAGAGATCGAATGCTTACAGGCGAATATTCCCGGTCCATTTTACATAGCTCATCTCTGACTCGCTGTCTAAGCTCAAGGGCAGGATTAACACAATATTTATAAAATTCTGCCTCGGTTGCCAATTTATGAGGAAAAATAATCTTTAATAATCCACTCGCTCCTGCTTCAATCGCCTTTGTATCTCTCATATCATCGCAATCAGTAAGTTCCATATTAGCTTTTATATAATCTCGATAAGCAATATCCTGTCGAAGCTTATGGAGTATTTCTCCGAAAATGTCTCCTTTTAAACCAAGGAATTTTGAGGGAGTGCTTTTTGTAACCCTGGGTAAATCCCAACCAGGTAAAAATCCTGAGAATCTATCTATAAAAGCAGTTTCCTGTAAAAAATTTGGAAATACTTTAAAAAGACCCTTAATTTCGTTCAGAGGCCGTTTATTTTCATCCATTTCGATATTAGCAAGGATAACAATACCTGCTTCTGCTGATATTGCCGTTGCCGTTCCTTTTCCAAATTTACCCGACTCCAGGTATGTTTTCAATAAAGCAGTCAACTCTCCAGAGGTGTCCCCTTTAACTTTTTGAGCCTCATCAATTACGACAGCATCGTACTTTGTGATCAATCCGGCTGTTTTTCTGGCATCATTAAAAAATAAAACGGCAGGTGTAATATTACCTGCTCTTACAGCAACATACCTGGACATATTATCATATACATACGATTTTCCCGTACCTTTTGGTGCCAGTTCTACTAAATTATATCTTGGCTCCACTAAAGGTATTAATCTGCTTATCAACAATATCTTCTGTCTTTCATTATAGATTTCAGGATTGAAACCCATAGATGATATTATAAAATCTATCCAGTCATCGGTATTAAATGTGACTCTAGCCTCACAATAATAATCTATATCCACATTAGCAATCTGAAAGGGTTTTAATTCTTTCATCCAGACTTGACCCTTGGGAGACTCATCAGTAGGGGGAATATAAAATAAGGTACCAACTCCCCATAATCCACTACTTAGTAACATTTCATTTTCTTCGACAATTTTTGCAGGTATGCCTCCATTATTAATATCTAAGAATGGTATCGATAAAAACCGGTCTCCTTTTGTAAGGTTTATAGAAACATTATAATTATCCAACATTCTAATCTCTTGCATTTCAAGAAGTTGATTATTAATACTCTCCTTTTCTCCTTTGGCTGGAACATATTTCTTCATAAAGGCAGCCATATTCTCTCTTGAATGCTCATCAATTGATTCTGCATCCCCAACAAAATAGCTTATTATCCACTCAGCAACATAAGTGGGTATTGATCGAGCACCAAATCCAGCTTTATGAACAAATGATTTATTGATGATGATTTCACCAAAAACATCTTTAGCTATCTTTTCAAAAGATTTCATGATTAATAGTCTAAATGATCAAAAACATCTTCTCCTTTTGTTTCTACCATGGATTTAAAGGTAATCGGACATTCAACATCAAATCTGTAATCCATGGATTTAATAGAGCATCTGATAGTTATTTCCAATACCTCGCGTTCCCTTTTTATATTGGTTTGCTTAAACTTCCCTTCAAACGATACTAGTGTTTTATTCTTTGGCCTTATTTTTTCAATCTTTTTTGTGGATTGTTCTGATTCGAAGTTTGTATTTAGAATTGTCACATAGATTTCTTCCATGACATAATCATTGGGATTTCCAATATCCATTTCAATGGATTGAATCGCGTATCTGAAAGAGTTGTATGCCAGGATTACCTCGGGAGCTGCTATGACTATATCCACTCTGCGAAATACCATATGTGGAATCACAACTTCTTCAGGCAGGATGCCCCCATGAGACCAAATAGTCTCTTTAACCTTCAAAAAACTGTAGTTTTTAATTGGAACTATATAATTACTGAGTGTACCAAATTTTGCTTCCTCCAGTACAAAACATTTATCTTTGACGTATGAAGGTAATTCTACCAAAGAATTAACATCTAATATCATATACCGATTTGATGCCTGAATGAATCCTATTCCTTTGAAGTAATCAAAGTCCATTTCATTCTTAAAGTTTGGCCTTAACAGTGTCGCGCCATGATCAGATATTACATGAATGTTTACATGATTTTCTAATCCATATTGTTTAAGAACCTTATATAGGATTTCAACAAGTTTAACCAGGTAATCTTTAATATACTCCTCATGAGACATACCTAAAACTTCTTCTGATTTATGAAATATTTCATCAATCTCAAGATAGTTGACAAAATATGCCCCCGGTGCTAAATCCTTAAACTTTTTTAAAGTTCCAATGTTTGGAAAATATTTGAAATGGCTGTCCTCAAAATAAGGGACCCAACCTTTTGATTCCAGGATCTCTTTATAAGTTTTTTCTTCAATTTTTGAATATCGGTCCTGGCCTGTCAGTAAACACTTTTTTGACACCTCAGTCAATGTTGGGAGCATCGAGAAATATGGCTCAAGATTATTGATCTGGAAACCATATTTATTAAAGGATTCTTGGACAGCTTTTACTAAGATCCAAGGTAAATTATCAATGATCAAAACAATATTTATTGCTCCTACCGTACTAAAGGTCTCATAATTATTCTGAAGAAATTTATAAAGAATGGACTTGTTGTTGGCTATGATGTTATGATATTCTTTATAGTACCAAGTAGAAAAAACATTTCCTAATTCTGTAATGATAGATAAGTCATCAGAATTTTTAATCGCCCATTTGAAGTATGGAAAGTATTCTTTAATGCACCAGGTAAGCATCTGATCAACATCCCAATCCAAAGCTGGTTCTTCAGGAACTTCAGGTGGAATACTGCTCTTTAATCGCTCAATATCCCCTTTGATCAGATTTGATAGTACATGAAACTTCGCCTCAAGAGCCTTAATAGTATCAATGGATAGTAGACTCGCTTTCTTTGTTAAAAGACCTTTTATCTTTTCGAATTCAAATAGCAGTAAACCACTCATTTTATCAATGAAGACTGTAAACTCCTCTTTACTATCAGGCTCTTCCCAAGAGTTGATCTCATATTCCAAGATTTGTATCAAATCCTTTAGTTCTCCTTCTATATATTTCAGCTTATTCGTATTGATCTTTAGTGCATCATACAAATAATAATCAGGGACATGATGATTTAACAAGTTTTTATAGCTCTTTAAAATATGATAATGGATTAGTTCTTTTCGAAAAGCCACAATATCATTACTGATCTTGTAAATTATTCTTTTTAAATCCCTGCTGGAAGTGTCATGCCAATGATTTAACTTTTGATCAAATAGTTTCTTAAGTAATGCATGTTTACCATTAATATCCCATTTCTCTTTATCAAAGTCATTCATTAATCCGGGTATCGTATCAATTTCAAATTTCACTCCTTGAAGTTCAGTACTGTAATACACTCCTAGCAAAAAATTCTCGAAGGAAACATCCTTTGATGGTTTTTTCGTCATCTCAAGTAGTAATAATCCCTCAATATCCCTATCTGTCACATACGATGGTACTGCAATATCCCAATTCTCTTCTAATAGGCTTCTAAGACTGATTTCATTAAAAATAAATACACCTGGATGCCGTTCGCTCAGTCTGTTAATCCAGACCTTATAGACGTTTTTTTTAATTATTACCTCGGCCGGATTTCCCTTACTTAAACAGTCTTGTATAGTCTTATAGGCGTTGATATAAGAAAGATTATCTTCTATGACCAAGGCAGTCTCATTTTTCTTAATATCTGATATGTCAATATTTATAGTGATCATGCTACTTAGAAAGGATTTCCTTTATTAATTCTTCAAGTTTTTCTTTGCTGACTATCTTCTCTTTCAATACCAGACTTAGATAAGATTGTAATGAAGCTCTGAGCTCTGCTTCGTTTTTTGGGAAAATGAACTGATCTATTAAAATATCTCCAACTATATCCTTTTCACCGCTTATTTTCACCTTCTCATTTTTATCTATAAATTTCAATTCCTGGATATATCCATAATTGCCATCCTTATCAGCAGAAACGATCTTTAACTTTTTATTCCCCCTGATCTCGATCACCTCCTCCGAAGAAATCATCTTTCGACCCGAATCTTCTTTTCTTGGATCAGAATTATTGTCAGTAATATAGATATAGGCATCTTCATTTGCAGGGATAATATGCAAATCCAATTTCTCATAGTACTCAATTTTATCACCTGCATAAGCAGTTTTACCTTCATACCTGATCGTTGGGGAGGGGACTTTAATCTTGTTTTTATCAATTAAATTCTTCGCAATAGAGATTTTCGCTAAATAATCCACTTGATGATCGATGGTCCAGTTCTTTAATGTTCCATACTTGAATTTCTCGGGTAAGGTTTCTAGAAAGAATTGGCTGATAGTTGAAAGGTCATTAATACCTTGAAGTAAGGCTTTCGTATTATCTGTTTGAAAATCACTGTACCTGTCCTTTTGCTTGTCGTCTAAACTCCCGGACCATTCTTTGATAACATCTTTCAAATGCTCATCAGTCTCTCCCTGAGAACCAAATATTTCATTGATGCCTTTTAAAATGCTTTTCTTCTTTTCCAACAGGAAGTCATCAACATATTCTTTGAACTTTTTAAGGCCTTCTTTGACCTTCTTTAATTTTGGTTCAGTTATTTTCTCATTTTCAAGAATATCGAAGATTTTCAAGAGTTCCGATTTGATGAAGCCATAAGCACCCAAAGTCACCATTTTATTGAATGCCTTCGTATAAGGCTTATATTCTTCACTTTGGAGTATATCTGATTTTGAAATAATGTCTATGCTGTTCCACCAAATTAGCATTGAACTATATGCTTCATTCAGACTGTATTCTTTTCCTGCTTCGATGTCATCTTTACTGAATATAGAATATAAAACCGTAAAGTAATTTTTATCTTCATCTGAGATATCACGGACTGAAATAATCGCGTTGGGATGCTGATTTTTAATCAATTCAAGAAGCGCTTCGCTTGAAGTTATATGAAGATCTGATATACTAGTCTCATCCCTCTTAAATGTCAAGCTGTCTCCATAGTATCTTTTCGCTAAAAGAAGGAATATAGATACAGCAATTTCTCCTAATCCATATTCCTCAAAAAGTGGATTAATGAAATCCTTATACCGCACTGGTTTACCCTTCTCAAGATTACCAATTTTCTCAAGGAGATGTGCTAAACCAGGGAAAAATTGCATGAAGCCAGAAACATTTTGCCTTAACTGATAATTGTATATATCTCCATCGGAGGATATTTTCTCGAGGATAGGTTTATCAACAAAGAGTAATTTGATATATTGAATGCCACCTCTATTATCAGCCCAGGTGTGGTCTATGGAAATAGGCTTGCTGATATCCCCTAAAATATTGCATGCCTCTTCCCAAATCCTTTGAACGGCGCCTCCACTTATGACTTGGTGAGCTTTATTAAATTCTTTATGCGGAACCTTATTTCGAATGCCCTCATAAATTTTCACTGAGCAATGATTGGCAATATCCTGGAATTTATTGGGTGTCAGGGCCACTGAAGTTCCATCTTCCTCAAACCAAACCAATTCACTATTTGATGAATATTTCTCCACATAACCCAACAACCGGTTTTCAGAACTTTCTTTTAAGCCGTTGAACTCTGCTTTTTCAAAAGTGGAGAAGTTTGCAAATTCATTTGAGTTCTCAATGCTTTTAATCGCTTCGTAAGTGAATATCTCATCTGAAACATCAATTGGCTTTTTGGGAATACCATAAAAAACACATACCTCTTTGTTCAATTTTGCAATGTGTTTTGCCCGATCTATTTGATCATCGCTGTCACAATAAACTATTATCGCAGTGCCTTCATAATAATCTTTTCCAAAGGGTTTGCTTTTCCTTTTTTTTTCAAACGAGGAGGAGATCCCTCTGGAACCCGATTCATCTACGTTGATCTTCTCAACTTCAGCTATTGAGAGTAGTTCCAGTTTCAGACGTTTATCTTCATTGCATTTTAAATTATAATCTTTGGCATCCAGAAATTCACCGATCTTCTCGGACCATATTTTTGACTTAAAGATATCAACTACATTTTTGGGTTTATTATCAGGATTGGCTTTGTAATCGTCTACCATTCTCCTGACATCTATGGCATCACTCCTTTTGAACTCATAAAAATCCCCTTCGGAATTCCTATACAGTATCCCAACCTTAGTTAAACTTTTTAATCGGTTCTCGATCAATCCCTTCTCGGAAGTACTGATGGCATTCAGTGAAAAGAATATATTTTTGAGATTGTTTGTTATTTGCACTTCATCATTCGTAATAAGCTCATGTACCAGCATGACTTTCAGTATCTTTTCAATAAGATCATCTATTTCCTCAAATTCAAGGTCACCCGATTCTCGTTGAATGTATCTTTTAAGTTCCCTATATGTTTTTCTATAATCCGCATAGATGGATTTTACTGCTTGTGGGATACTTTTGTTATCAATATCAAAGTCAGTATCGTGGATGAAATAATCCAGTACCAGATCAACAGTTAAAAAGTTTAGCCTTCCATTTGAATTCAATATTTCATTGTTGCAGGTAAACCATGGATATGAATATGGCTGCACACTTTCCCAAATATCTTCTCCGGTTGCAAATTCAGGTGAAAAGAACTTGAACACCGACCGATTGTCCGAGCCGATACTTTTTGCCAGCTCCAACAGGCCATATGTAGCCATCGGGTGCATGGGGAAGATATTTACGATGATGTTTTCTTTCAGGACTGGTGCCGGTAACCAATAGAAAATATTAACCTCTTTGCAATCAGATGGAAATGTTGAAAAAATCTGATCATTTGGTTTGACCTCACTTACCCATCCTGGCGATTCTTTCAATGGTTGAACAATAGCCCCAATAATATCCTCCATCCCTTCGGTTCTTAGAGGAACCTCCTCCACCCTGGCCCGTATGGTTTCATAATGGACACGATCGCCTACCTCCCCGTGATCAGCGAAAGATTTATGTCCAGTGCCAATAAAAACCACCGGCAAGGATTCCATTCCGCTTTTAGAGCAGAATTCGGCAAAAGCATGTAATTTTCTTAGATTAACTGTTTTGCCATCCAGCGCATAACCAAACTCATCATAAATAATGGCAATGCCTTTAAATGCCTTTTTGAACTTTTCATTTTTGATAATATCTTCAATGATCAACTGAAGGTTGGCTTTTTGAGGAACAAAATCATTTGTTGTCGCTTCTTTAAAACATTCTTTGAATACTTTTAAAGCCTCCTCATCAAAATTTTTAAGCCTGTCAATCAATTTGTTCTGCGTCCAATCCGGAAATTGATCAGCCATTGAGGCATGAAACTGCTCAAACAGATAAGGCTTTGTTTTAAGTTCATCGATCTTTCTTAGGGCTTCATTGTAATATGTATCAACATGTTCTGTAAAATTCTCATTGTCTAAAGCCTCGAATATTGCCCGTAAAATAGCTCCTTCAAAATCCAGGTTCCATGAGAAATCACATAGAGCTACCAGGTACCTTCCATCCTTTCTTTTTGCAACTAAACTTGAAACATTCATTTGCTCTCCCGTCACTTCCCTCAATGATTGATTAGGGAGCTTTTTGACATTCTTCTGAGCTTCCTCGTAGTTACTGAAAAAAGCAGTCATTTCGGGAAGGCCACTTTGATTTGCAAAATAGTTGCTCAGCATCAGGCATAAATGAGATTTTCCTGTCCCGTAAGATCCTGTCAGAAAGTAAAACCTCTTGTCCTTGGGGTTGACTGCATTGGAGATTCTTTCAAAAGCTAGGCGATGCGATGTAATGGGTTTATAGCGCTCCATGCGAACTCTTCTTTCTTCTTCATTAAAATATTCCCGCCTCAGAATAACATAAGAAGAATACCCTGAATTGATCTTTACTATTTCTTTAATCTTAGTCATAAGGCTATATTATTGCACTGAATTCATTAATGTCTTTGATCCTGCTTCTTCCCCTTGTATCCTTGATCGTATAATTCAATAAAATGTAATCTTCCGGTAAATTAAAAACTAACGTTGCCTTAGTTTCGATTTGGAAGCTGTTCCATTGTTTTTCCACCATTAACAGCAATTCTCTTCTCTCCTTTTCATCCCAGGTGTCCCAAAGAAAGGATATGTCATCAACAAAGAGAATATTCTCCCCCTTTGAGATAGTTTTTAACAGGTCAAATAGCTTGCTGGAGCTGAAAAAATCCAATGAGTCAGATAAGTCTGGATCCTCCTCAAAAAGTCTTAAGAGATTAATATATTTAGCGCTTAATTCATCTGAGGCTTTTTTGAGAAATTTGCTAGTTTTCAATTCATTTTTAGAATGAATAATAAAAGCACGGAATTTCTCACTCTTCAATTCTTCAATATAGGCGCGAATTGATTGTGGCATCTCAGCTATATATTGTTTGTAGAACTTTTTTCTTGGTCAGGCCCTGTGAAAAACGAATTTGATAAAGGTCACCCATGGATTCTAGACTAACCAGCCGGCTAACATCCAATTTTTCAAATAGATAACTTACTATTGCCCTATCCAGATGTAAAACCTTTCCTGGACTATTCGTCTTTTCCAACACGGTCGGAATTCCAACGGCAGTTGAAGGATCCTGGGTGATATCAAGAAAATGCAGGATCATATATAAAAAACACAGTGCATTTACTTGATTAGGGATTCCCGTCTTATAAACACCGGTTTTTATTTTGCGTAAGTAATTTAATCTTAAAAAGTGTGTTTCTGCATAGATAAAGAGGACTGCTTGAGCTTCCTTAGGGACCTTACGTTCCAGAGACCTCTGAGAATAGAACTCTTCTAAATCTTTAAAGTATGGAATAAAGGTCGGTGTGTCGATCACTTTATGGTTAGGGAATACCTCATTAATCAAACGGTACCAAATGATCCATTTTGGATTTGAGCTGACAATATAGTGCAGGAGCCAAAGTGTGTCTTCATGCTCAAAAAATAGATCATGGTTCGAGATTTCTTGCCCTAATTCGGTAAGAACAAATGTCGACGGTTTGATAAGGCCAATGGCCACCATGATTGAGCTCAAAGATTCATATTGCCTGATTGACATTCCAATATTCTCAATGATCTCTATTCTCGGTATAACGCTTCTTCCTTTCTGGTCTTTTAAATAGCTTAGAATTCTTGAGAATTCATCGAAATGGAGTCGATAGCCGTTGGTTAGTTCAAGTTTCATTTGTTTATCTATAGTTTACAATGTATTCTTTTTCAACTTCGTTTAGCTCATATATCTCAAAAAGTATTGAGTCTATCACATCTAAAATATGTTTACCTTTTCTAGCATATAGTTCAAAATATTTAATTGTGTTAGTACCTTTTTCATTTATTTTTTCTAAAGAGTTATCTAGTAAGTTTTCCATTAACTTCTCATTCAACAAAGTCAATTTTTCTAAAACTTGAGGATTGAAGTCCGAGATATCAATTTTTAAATAATTAAAATCATCTGGATTTAGATGCCAACAATCGGAATACACTTGATATATCCAGAAAAATAAAGTGCTGTTGAGAATTGCATTAATAGGCTGCAGATATTTTTTATCTTCGAGATATAATACTCCTTGAGTGGTTGATGAGCGTTCAACACCATTTACGGTTATACCATTAAAAAAGGTTGTAAATGGTTTAAAATAGCGCCCCCCAGCATTTTTATAATATATTCTGTGATTCAATTTATCCGTTTGATAAAAATTAAAATACGAAGAAATTGGAGAGGATTTTTGGTTTATTTTCTGTAATATTGATAAAGATATCTCATTTCCGATTTTTGGTAATTTACCAAGAATAATATATTGATTTGGAACTTCTTGTAACTCAAGATGTCTTAAAAGATTTGGTAATTCTCCAGTCTGGAATTTAATAAATTCTGTTGCAAAATACTTTAAACCAGTTGATGGTGTCGAACGTTCACATAGGAAAATGCAAACGGGTTGTTCTACCATTGGAAACACTCTTCCTGGTCTTTCAGAAAAGAATAATACCTTAAGAGAGTTAAAATCATTAGTAAGCTTACTATGAGTGCTTTCCATGGATTTGGTTGTTCCAAAAGATAAGGGTACTATATAACTTAATATTGAAGAAGACCAGTGTGTTAAATCAGCCCCTTTTTCAATAAAAATGCTAAAGGGATTTAAGCTTCCTTCTAAACCATCTTTAGCTTCTGCGGTTTTAAAATATCTTTTTATGAAATTCTTTTCACCTTGGCTTAAATTTGCTCCCCAAGGAGGATTACCAATGACGATATTAAAACCTTTTCTTTTCAGTAATATATCTGGAAATTCCAGCTCCCAATGAAAATATTTCATGATTGGCTTTTCATTAGGAATAATCCTATTTTTTATATAATCATTATATTCTTTTTCATCTAAAGTGAGATCAAAAAAAAGACCCGTATGCACATTGCATAAATCTTTAAAAGGTCTAATTAATTTATCAATTTCATCTAGATATTCCTTTTTTGATTCAATATTTTGCCTAGTTTCAGATGCCTCTTTCCTTATAAGGCTGTAATCATTTATCACTTTTTTGACCACGAATCGGAAATCTTCATTCTGGGTAAAAAGATCTCTTTGTTGTCTGAGGCCTGAAAAAGGATAATTGCCCAATTCACTAAGTTTTGTACCGATTAAAGAGTTGCCAATCTTTAAATGATGGTTCAAAAAGGATAATGGCTTATCTTTTGCCATGTTTAAAATCCATAAACTCAACTTAGCCAGTTCAGTCGCCAAGATGTTTAAGTCAACCCCATAGATGCAATTTTCAACCACAATCCTGCTCCAGTACTTTGAACCTGTTTCTATATCACCTTTTATGACATAGCTGTTTAAGAATTCTGTGATAAAATTGGCTATATGACTTGTCGCATTGACTAGAAAATGTCCACTGCCCATAGCAGGGTCGAGAACGCTTAATTCCAAAACCTCTTTGTTGACAAATACTATTAGTTGTTCCTTAATAAGACCCTCAATTCTTTTCCTTTCCACTTCATTGATAGCCAGCTTTAAATCTTGCAAGTATTCTGTAATTTGCTCATCGAACTTTACTCTGAACTCTTTTAGCTTCTCATCCACAGTGTTTGTGACAATATACTCTACAATGTATTCAGGAGTATAGTATGAACCTGTTGCTTTTCTTAATCCCTTGTCATTTCCGAAATATACCTCGCCTTTTGGAATGTATTTTCCTTTGATAATTTTTCCTCCTTCTGACTCAGGAATGAATTTCACCTCTTTTTTTGAAACCTGGATTTCAATATCTTCCTCCGCGATAAATAATTTATGTTCAAGCAATCCCTCATAAAGTGTCCCTAGATGCTTCACATTCATATCCCTGTAACTAATCGGCTTGATTTTCCCATCCTTTTCCTGGTAATGCGACAAATTGTAGATCACACCTGAGAGCAATTCATCACTGATCCATGCATCTTCAATGAATCGAGTATATAGGTTTTCTTCCCGGTTGAATAATCCACCATTGTATGTGTTGTCAATTACTCCAAAGAGATTTCTTAAATGGACCCACAACTCTTTACTGTCAGAAGTAGCAAATCCATTCAGATAGGATTTCTTAGCCTTGTCCAGCAAGCCTTGAAAATCCTCCGTATCATCCTGGGTCATTAGATCCCTAGCTTGGGCATAAAGAAGGAATAACAACCGAAACATGAAAAGAAGGGCACCTCCATAAATCTCATCACGAAGAGATTCACTTGAAAAATCTGTATTGCCCTGTCTTCTTAAATATTGAACATATCCATAGCAGATATTGGAAAGGATGTCTTCGCCTCCCTCATCTTTCTCTTTTAAAGCATTTTTCAGCTCATCTTCGATATATGCTATTTTATCAAGAGATTCCTTTTTAAATAGATCAAACTTGCAGTTGCCTTTCGCATCTCTGATAAAGTTCTCAGCCTTAAGGAAGAAGAAAATCAATTGGAAAGCTTGCTTTACCTGATTATCCAGGATCGCTTTCAGATCTATCTCCAAGTAGTTTTCATAAGGCGTGGATTCTTCAGTATGGTAAATCCTCCACTTCTCTCCATTGGTCAAAATGCCCCATTGTAGATCATTTTTTTTAAGTGCAGCTATTATCTCATAGGCATAATTGGATCCCATTAACGTATTGTCAAGATCTTTTTCAGGTAAAAGGCTATAACAAACGCTTAATGCTTTATCATCAGAACCATATTCCTTCAGTACAGACAGGTTTTCCGTGACCTTATCAACCTTAAACTTTAAGGACCTCAACAGCTCATGAACAAATGTGTCATTCCATACTTTTAGGTTAAAACGTTCAGCATAAAGTCTGTTTTCAGTAAAAGTTTGAAATGTAGCAAGTAAGGATCTATCTTCCACAAGCTGGGTGATCTCCTCCAAGTAAATCTCGGAAAACAAATACTGGTTAATAAAGTATTTTTCCACAGGCTATAATTTTATGATATGACGTGATTTTTTTGTAGAAATGTTAAAATCTTTATGAGTTAAACGATTGATAATATAGTAATTATTAACCATATATTTATAATAACTTATTGATTATCTATAACATATAAAAAGTGTTCTTCTTACCTTCCCGTGCACTAGATAACCACTATGCATTTAATCTTTACTCCCAATTTAATCACTTCAACCTGATACTGGTACAGATCGTAAACATCAAAGATTCTCTTCAATGACAGATCTATAACATTATCCAGAATCAACCTATCAATTGAATTATCTTTTTTGAAGGAGGGATTAAATTGGATCAAGGATTTTAGCCATAGCTTACCCGATTCTATTTTCTCATTCATCTTTGCATGGATACTCTGGCCTTTTGTATTAATGAAGCTTTCGATGTAGGACCGGTAGTCCTGCATGATTTCTTTATGGAGGGTAAAAACATGCATAAGTAAAGAAGATAGATAGTGTTAAAAATCAACAGGTAAATTTAGGATTTTTTATTGTAATGCGAAATTATTGCGGGGGAATGATTGTCAATCCATAGAAAGCATAGTTGTTAGTACTGAATATTTCAAAATGAGTCAGATACTATGTCCTATTGATTTATGCCCTTGGGGGAATAATTATATCTCAGATCAGATCCGAATTTCGTTTACATATAACACGCAAAATTGAAACAGGAAATTACCGTTTCCATTCAGGGCGGCGCGGGGGATCATGAGATAAAAAAGGACTTGCAGTCCTTTTAAACCAGCGGAAGCGTCTAAATTCGAACAATTTAGCCGCTTATTTTTTGGAATACCGGATATGAAATCCCGCCGGCTTCTTTTTCTATGTAGAAAACGAAGCAAAAAGAGCCTTAACTCTGGATTCTTGCCCGTTGCTATACGCTGATTATCAGCTTATTATAAACAGACATTGGTAATTTCCTTCCCATCCGGTTTTCCCTTGTTGCACTCCTGATCCAACCATTCTGCTGCTTGTTACTCATCAAAAACTTGCAAAGTTACTTCGCAGTCTAAAATTTCGTCAAGAATAACATTCACCGGATCCGGAAATCTTTTTTCCTGTTCTGTTACCCTCCGGGTCTCGTCATTTTCTAAAGAAATCTGACCGATCTCCTTGACCCAATGTTATCCTACTTGTGTTCATGGCGGCAATTTTTTTTTTACTAACCAGCAGCCTTCCCCGGCTGCACAAAACTCTTGTCCCATGAAAACACAATTGCCCTTATTCAAAACTTTTGTGCGCGAGCTTCGCGTGAACTACGGAGTAGTTTCCTACACCGACTGCAACAAAGTCTCCTCCAGTCTGGATGCCAGTAACATCCTGCGTGATGTCTGGGGCTCCGACCTCTCGCACCGTGAAGCCTTCTACATCCTCTGCCTGAACCGGGCAAACAAGGTCATCGGCTATGCCCTGATCTCCCTGGGGGGTGTATCCGGCACCGTGGCGGATCCTAAAGTGATCTTCTCCACCGCGCTGCTTGCTAATGCAAGTTCGATCATCCTGGCGCATAACCACCCATCCGGCAATACGGAACCTTCTGCTGCTGATCAGGCCCTCACCAAAAAGATGATCCAGGCCGGTAGCGTCCTGGATATCCAGGTGCTGGACCACCTGATCATCACTCCGGATACCTACCTGTCCTTCGCGGATGAAAACCTGATGTCCTAAAAAGCGGAGCCGAAAGGCTCCCTTTTTTTATTCGCATAACTTAGATATTCATTGTTATTTACCTATCATACCTGTCATGGATTGATATTGATGACGTCCATGCTTGACTTGGTCATCATCATATCATTATCGGTATTTTCTCTTCTTACAGCGACCAAAAAAAATATTGAATACCTATAATAGTATTCCCTAATACTCAGACGGCTTAGTTCAAATCGATTTTATCTGCAATTTTGTAATGAATGTTGCTCAATGTTTACTTTTTGAGTATCTTGCAGATAAAATCCTATAGTGATAGGCAACATGTGAAATTAAAACTATATAGTTATGTTAAAAGACAGAATTAACCTTTACAAAGAAATCGAAAAACAGAGGAATTCAAAACTGATTGTTTATGCAACCAGTGATAGAAAAGGACTTGAAACTCAGATAGCGTCTGATGTTATTCCTATTTTCACCGAACATTTAGATAATATTGGGGATACAGAAAAAATCTCTCTTTACCTTTACACAAGAGGTGGCGAGACATTAGCCGCATGGAGTTTAGTAAATCTGATCCGGAATTTTTGTAAGGAATTTGAAGTAATAATTCCTTTTAATTGTCATAGTGCTGGCACTTTGATTTGTCTTGGTGCAAATAAGATTATTATGACAAAACAAGCTACATTAGGACCAATTGATCCAAGTGTTAATGGCCCTTTAAATCCAATGATTCCAGGAATAAATAATCCAAATGCAAGAGTACCGGTAAGTGTAGAGTTTGTAAATGCCTATTTTGAAATGGCCAAAAATGAACTTGGGATTACTGATCAACTCGGACTTGCAAACATTCTTATTAATTTGAGCAATCAAATACATCCACTGACTCTTGGACAAGTTAATAAATCAAAGAGCCAGATTCAAATGTTAGCAAAAAAACTATTAGCAAATCAAGGTTTAGGTGAAGCCAAAGAAAATGAAATTATTAAATTTTTATGCAGTGAATCAGGAAGTCACGATTATACAATACACAGAAAAGAAGCAAGTGAAAGTTTGGGTCTTCAGATTGAAAAACCATCTATAGAGTTTTATAAGGTTATAAAAGGAGTCTATGACGATATTCAACGTGAGATGGAATTATTGTCCCCGTATGATCCAAAAATACTCGTTGCAAATAATCAAAGTCATTCATACTCTTTTAGGAGAGCATTGATTGAATCACTTAATTATGGCTGTAATGTATTTATCAGTGAAGGTACCCTAGTAAAACAAGCAATACAAGTTCCACAGCCAATTCCAACGACTCAGACAATAATCCAGGATAATAGGACGTTGGAAGGATGGAAACATGAAAAAATATAAATCTTTTTAAAAATATTTATATTTGCACTATGAAGAATACTATAATATACAAAACAGGCTTTAATCCAGATATAAAAGCACATATAGGCACTTCCGATGAGCATTATTATTATGAAACTACGTCAACCAAAGATTGTTTGTCATCCATGATTAAAAATGAGCAGCTTGTTATTGAGGAACCTTGCTTTTTATCTTCGGAAATAATTTTAATCGAAAACTTCATTAAATCTGACATAGAATAACGCACGTTGCCCAATAAATAAAGCTTCGTGCGGCGCAAGCCCAGCATGAAGCCCCATTGCACAGCCTGTCCCGCGATAGCGGGAAAATCCCGCCAGCGATTACTACTTCTTTATGGGGATTAATTGAAAAACGATCATAGATCATGGAATGAAATCACCTCTGTTCTTTGAAATCGTATCGGGATACGGACCCATTTCTTACCGAAATCCGGATGAATGGAAAACAGGAAAGACAGTTATAGCGCTTATTGGCAAAGGCATACCGGATCCGGAGCATGGATTTATTGGGATTCATGGATGGTGAGGTTGAAATGGCGGATGCGCACAAATCCTTTATTCAGGATATGCTGACTGAAACGGCGAAGAAACGCAACCCCTTTCAGCGTCATGACTTTCTGTTGGTTATCCCTGTAATCACGCCAGCGGAAAGTGACACCGTATGGATCAACCTTCAGGATACGGTGGTTAGAGATCGCTGTTTTGTGCGTGTATCGCCCCAGGTACTCAATCACGGATTCCGGCCCGGCATTCGGATCGGTTCAGAACTACCGGCAGGGTTTTCTCACGCTTTATCGATGGAAGCTTCACCGCTTTGTCATTCATCCCCAGCAACCGGTAACAATACCGAAGACTGTAAACCGTGAACTTAAAGTCACTCAATGAGGGCGTCTTTGATTTGCGCGTCAGCGAAACCAGGTACCGGTTGATCTCCAGCTCGCTGATATGCTGCGGAAACTTGCCGAAATGAAGGCTTAGATGAGCCAGCCTGCGTGCATAGTTGGTAAGGGTACTCACTGTCTGACCGCTGAGGGTAACTTTATCCTGAAGTTCCTGGTACAGCTTTGAGAATCCATGAATCTCATGGTAGGCTTGTTCTACAATAGTGAACGATTTTTTACGCAATTTAGGCGTAGCATTTTTCAAGTATAAGAGTTTTTTGGTTAATACCCCTTATACTATTTTTATTGAAAAATGGCTATCCCGGCCGCGGGCTCTGCCCGGGTCGGGATTTAGTGCAACAGGCGGTTGCTGTCAGTGGCGGGACATTGACTCGTTTGACAGAAACGAGGTTAATAAGTCCTTTTGTTCTTCGAGGATAGTTCAATATTAAAATCGCCACCGAACAGCAACCGCCAGAACGTTAAGCATGTTTATAAAGATACAATGGAATTTAAATACAAACCGAAACCAGTAGAAAAACTAAAAACTGACTTTTCAAGAAGAAAACAAAAGGGATTAAGTGACTTGTCGACTTTGAAAAATTCAAAAATTGGTAAGACTCTATGAATAAGATTTGGTATTTCTGTGGATTGACCAAAGAAGAATGCCAAAAGATAGTTGTAACAGGAACTTTAAAATCAAATAGATTTCCTCAAAACGGTGTACTTGGTCGTGGGCAAAGTCGTGGCATATGGTTAGAGATTGACAGATTAAAACCAAAAGAAAATTACTCACTTGAGAATTGTGTTCTATGCTGCTATTTTTGCAATAATGACAAAAGTGATGTCTTTCATGGAAATGACTATAAGGAATTCCAAAACGATCGAGTTGGTTATTTACGAAAACTTTTAAATGAAAAGAAATGATTAAGGACAGTCAGACAAATTTTGTGTTCGTAGCAGACACACTTTCAATGAAATATCCAGAGTTTTCAAAAGAGTTCATTTTCCATCTTGAACAGGCTAAAATTCCTTTTGGAGTTCTTCCAAACACCAAGGATGTTTGGGCTGTCGATTACATGCCAATCCAAGTTTCAGATAACAAGTTCGTTAGGTTTACTTATAAACCAGACTATTTGACCTCAACCAAAAAATGGTCAAAGACAATTTCAGAAGTCGATTCAATTTGTGATGCAATTGGCATCCAAACTATTAAATCAGATATTATTGTAGACGGTGGTAATATTTCAAGATGGGATGATAAAGTTTTAATGACCACCAAAGTTTTTACTGAAAACAAAGACATTTCAGAACTTGAACTTATTGAACGACTAAAAAATTTACTTGAAGTAAATGACTTGTTTTTTGTACCAGTCGAAAAAGGTGATTGGCTTGGACATATAGACGGAATGGCAAGATTCATATCAAATGACACCGTTCTGATTAATGACTATGGTAAAGAAGAACAGAAAAACTACATTGACTTTTTGGGTGCACTTCATAATTCAGGACTTAAATGGAAAGTTTTCCCTTTTGACCCATACGATAATGAAAATTTTGATGATGCCACGGGACTTTATCTGAACTACCTGGAAATAGAACGCCATGTTCTCTTGCCAATTTTCGAAAAAGACACAGACAAAGAAGCAATCGAGAAAGCGAAAAAAATTTTTGAAGGTAAGGAGATTATTACCGTAAAAAGCAATCAACCTGCAAAGGATAGCGGAATAATCAACTGCCTAACATGGAACATAAAAAAATGAAGAAACATACCCTCAACGCTCTACCCAAAGGATAACCTTCATTTTCCAGTACCTCCTTCAATTTTCTGTTCATCATTCAAAATTTCTACGCAAAGTTACTTCGCCGTCGAAAAATCGGTAAAGGACGGGGCGAATAGCGATTACCCATTACCCAGATAGAAGTAGAGGGGCAAGGCGAAGGAGATATACGAAAGGAAGGTTGAGATCAGAAATATTTCTGAAATCGAATATCCTTTCGACAATCTACTTCAACTTCTACTTGCACCTCTACTTGGGTAATCGTTAATGGCTATTCATTTGCATTTCCGCCCGTTGGGTCTCGTCATTTTCTCTCCAGGTTTCGAAAGCTGACCGATCTCCTTGACCTATTGTTCGGCCGGCTCGTGTGTGTTTTACAGCGTAAAATTTTTTATTGTTTCACTTTCAAAAATTTAAAGCCATGACACACATTGCCTTAACTCTCAGCCCGAATCGCCCGACAGATGCTCTGACGCTCTACGATCCTTACTATCTGTCTTTTCAGACCTACGATAAGCTCTGCAAGCTGATCGATTGCTCTGTAAGCGAAGCAATGAGCTATGGCCTCACGCGCCAGATGATTATTGATCTTCTTACAGAATCTAAATAATCTCCCAGGGGCTGCCGGATGGCCGGCAGCCCCTTTTTTTCTGCTCATGCTTCACCCCCCGGTAAAAAGAAGGCTATCCTTTGGGTCAATCCATTCAAAAAAAATTTAATTCAAATAAATGCATTTAATACAGTTTCTGCCCTACGCACGTTTATGCTTGTTCACCGCAGGAAGGGCTACTTTTTATTCAAATAAAAACTCCGCGAAGTTACTTCGCAGTCTAAAAATCCGTCAAGGACGGGACGAATAGCCATTACCGATTGCCGAGGGAGAAGTCCAGGTGGAAGGCGAAGGAGATTTACCAAAGGATCTGCGAAATAATTCTGATCTCATCTTTCCTTTCGCCCCTCTAAATCTACTTCCAGTTCCACCTCTACCTGGATAATCGGCAATGGATATTCTTTCTGCCCGTCGGGTCTCGTCATTTTCTTCGAAAGCTGACCGATCTCCTTGACCTATTGTTATCCTGCTCGTGGTGCTTACTGGCGTAATTTTTTTTTAATAACTCGTAGCCCTCACACGGCTGCACAAAACAAAATGCCATGAATGCAACAGAAAACACCACTACCATCGCAGCTCAAAGAGCATCATTGAAAGTCTTAACCCAGAGCTTAAGACCGAAAATCACCGCTGGTGAATTCAAACCCATCAATGATGCCCTGCTGGCGAGCTATGCCACGGCAAAGCACGTCACCTTTGACACCTATGAAGGCTGGGCCAAAGCCGGAAAGGTCGTTAAGAAGAACTCCAAACCTTTCCTCATCTGGGGTCGCCCGGTGGAGAGAAGGGATGAATACGGGAAGTCCTATTCTTACTTTCCAGTACGCTACCTGTACTCCAATGCCCAGGTGGTTGATCAGGTTCAATCCTGACAGAACGCCCTTTCGCGGTGCGGCCATAACGGCCGCACCTTTTTTTTGTTCACAAACCTGATTGGAATTAATGATGCCGATCCCAGTTGGATCCACTCAATTGTAATCCATGATGGGGAAGGTCCGGGTAAAAAGCTTTTACAGGACAGATTTCTCCTCTCCTGAAGAAATAGCGGAAGTAATCTTTATGGGAAGTTTGTTCCCAGAACTCGTTAAAATCTTTATGATCCGGATAGATATGTGATGAATGATCCACTGCATTGGGATGGCGTGCCTGAAAAAACCGGACAGTTTCTTTTCCTGCCGCATCATTATCCAGGTATAGGTTTACTTTGGAATAGCCGCCAATAATATCCACTGCTTTCTTTGCAAACGAGACGGAATTAAGAATAATGGATGTGTTATTTGGGAACGAATTGAAGTAACAGGCAGCAGTCAGAAAATCGAATACACCTTCAAAAATGTTGATTTGCTCCGGATCAGGTCCATGGACAGTGCTCAAATATTTCGGACTGGTGGATCCCTTGAAGTACCGGCTGCGCAGTTCATATCCGCCTTTGTCATTTCTGAAGGCCAGCGCATAATAGGTTTTATCGCTGGAAATGATCCTGTATCTGACTTCCGACAAAAAGAAAACGGCTATCCGGTAAGGGATCTGTCGTTTGAACAGGTATTCTTTCAACCGGGTATCTTCAATAATTTTATTTGAGATGATCTTCAGGTTTCCTTCATTCCCTGCATCATCAGCGGATAAACGTGGATCATTTTTCATAGCAAGGTTATTTGTGATTAAAGGTTGACAAGCGTTTCCTTCCAATATTTCAAGGGCTCCCCGCCAGTCTGTATGATGCAGGTGCATGACCAATTCAAGGATCGAGCCTCCGATGCCCAGCCCGTGGTCATACCAGAGGTTCTTGCGGTCATTGACATTGAAACTGGGATTCTTTTCGTTTCGAAGGGGTGAGAGGTAAAATAACTCCCGGTTACCTGTACATCTTACGGGACTGTGCCCAATGGAACTGAGATAATCCGAGATTTTAATACTTTTAGCTTCTTCTATCTGCATTTTATATTTGTGTATATCTGAAAATCATTACACTTTTTACACTTTTTGTCTTTATATAATTATATATCAACTATTTAAGCAGTGTAATTTCAGTGTAAATACCGTGTAAAAAGAGATAGTTGCAGGACTTTTCATTTCTTGGTCTTTGCCGACCGTGTAAAAAATTACACTGATTTTACACGGTTTTCTTACGTTTTTACACGGAATTGTCACTGCTATATAATTATATTTCAATAAGTTATCCCTAAAAGTATAAAAAGTGTAGATTTTTCAGGGATATATAGTATTATTTTTTATCCGGACGTTTTTAAAATGATTTCCTTTTTCCCCGCTGCGTGTATAAAGGATCCTGGGTGAGTAGTTCTTCTCGATTTCATTTCGGAAACTGGCTTTCTTGAAGGGCTTATTGCCGGATTGAGCACAATATTCCGTGTAGCTTTCATACAGGTCCTGGTACACTTCGTAGGTATTGCTTTCGATCGTGCACCGTTCATTGATGAATGCTACCACACTGTTGCATCCTTCCAGGTAATTGAAGATTTCTTCTTCAGAACTTGAAGGTAAGGTAAAGGCCTGATCATGGATCAGCTGCCCCAGGCCCTCCAGCAGCCAGTTAAAGATCCCGCTGATTCCTGAGTCCAGCTTTTTTAACAGGTCAGGATCGCAATAGTCGCCTTCAAAGCTTCGGTTGAATTTTAAAATGAAAATCCTTCTGAAGAATCCTTTCGTCGTATCAACGGTCTGGGGAAGATCGTTGGTGGCGAACAACAATTTGCAGTAAGGTTGAAACTTGATGGGGTTTTTGAATTTTGCATCCCCGGTCAATGTTTCACCGGTAATGATTCGTTTAAAAATCCCACTGGAAAAAGATCCTTTATGGTCAATTTCACTGCAAAAATTTACCAGCTTGTTTTGCAGTTCGACAATGTAATTCTTATTACTCAGCTGATTGAGTTCAATACTGGAATAGTTGTCCTCTCCCAGGATTTTTTCCATGACCTGTAGAATAATGCTTTTCCCATTGCTCCCTGTGCCAAGCAATATCAAAGCTTTCTGAAATGATACCATCGGTGTCAGGCAGTACCCCAGGAACTCCTGGAGCAGTTTGATCTTATCCCTGCGGTCGTGATCCGGTTCGAAGATTTCATTGACAAATTGAATCCACCGTTCGCACCTGGCTTCCGAATCAACCGTGACATTGATCCGGTTGGTGGAAAACATGCGCTTGGTCTCTTCAGAGTGAGGAACCAGTTTTCCTTCTTTCAGGTAGTAGATCCCATTCATGGTATTCAGTGCATATTCATGAAAATTGAGATTGATCTCATCTTCCGTCTTGTGTGTCATCAGTTTGAGAATATCCACGATATTGTTTACCCGGGACTGGCGGTACTTTTTATCAAGCAGCTCCAGTATCTTTTTCTTGATGATCTCCAGTTCAATCGGCCGCCAGTAATGATCGATATAGGAATAAAAGGACTGATTATAGAAGAAGATATCCATCGAATCTATGATCTGTCTAGCTGCTGCCAGATCGTTTTTAGGCATATCTGTGCTACTCATCTGCTAGTTTTCGATTAGATGATTATTCTTCCGGAGAGCCTGCAGTAATTCGGATTTCTTATACAGGATCCTCCTGCCATTCTGATAGTAAGGGATCCTGTTTTCTTTTTTCCATTTGATGATGGTCGGTTCGGTAATCTGCAGGTATTTTGCAGCCTGACGCTGGGTAAGAAATGATTCTTCCGAACGATTGTCTTTGGGCGACTGCTTTGCAAGAGTCATTTCAGATATACTTTCTTTAAGGATATCTTTGAATTCATCCAGCGTTAATGAAAATAGAATGGTGTTTTTCATAAGGCTCATTTAATTTGAATTAGCACCAGCAAAATGACAGCAAAGCCGAAGTAAAAAAAATACCCTCCCTGATAGGAGAGGGTATAGGTACTGATTATAAGAATTACAAAATCAGTTGCTTAGAAGAAAAAGATTTTTATTTTGAAGTATAATAGGTCAGCGAAATAACCAATGCATCCACCAAATTCTTTAACGGTTTTTCGTGAGGATTAATCCTGGGCCAGTAGCTCTTGATATTATCCTCGCTTAAACCTTCTGAACCGAATTCCCTGCGCAATAAATCAATGATTTTATTTTTCTGTCCCGGAGCAAAGTACCCCGCTTTATTGAGATAACTGAACAAGGCAATTAACGTTCCTTTGGATTCATTCCACCGGATCGTATAAGCATCGGTCAGGGGTGCTGAATTCTTTTTGGGGAATTTGAAGTTGGTATAGATAAAATCAGGGATGGTTCCGTTTTCTATTATAACGATCTTATCTGTCTTTCCTTGAAAGGATTTTTCTGTGAGGTTCTTAAACAAGGCTAAAATTCCACGTGCATTTTGTCTGCAGACTATATGTTGTGGTAAGGTCAGTGGTTTTTTCTCCGGCAGACCTTTAGCTATCCATTCTTCAATGAATGCTATCTTCTCCTGGCGGTACTCACTTTTGAAAAGGGTCAATCGGTGCTGCCGGATGCATAACCTGAGGAATTCCGCAAAATCTTCAAAATCTGAGTCAAAATTTTCCTTTAAATGGAAGCGTAAATAATAATCTATCTGGAAGAGATTGAAATCTTCTACAAGGTAGGCAGTGAAGTAAAAGTGATATTTCTGTGCGAATTCCTTTCCCTGGATTATGTACAATGGTTTTTCCCAATCACCCCGTTCAAAGAACTTGAATTTGGTCCCGATCACATTTGCATCATACTTCATGTCTCATCTTTTGAAGGTTCTTTTTGAATGAATTTGTCCCATGTATCGTGCATCTGCGTTTTTTTAAACTCTTCCGTTATTTTCAGGTATTTATTGAACGTGCTATCCTTTTTATGCCCGACAATTTCCTTGATCGCTTTCTGGTTCATGTTCAGGATAAGCGAGTTGGTAATGAATGTCTTACGCGCAACATGGGAGGTGATCAAGTTATATTTAAATTCAGTTGATTCGGAAGGTTTATTGCCCGAATATTTAACAATTTTTATCCGTTCATTGAATTCCGCCTCCTCGCAACATTCCTTGATGTACTTGTTCAGTTTCTGGGATGAGAGTCCGGGGAAAATGTTCATCGTATCCTCCGGATACCTGTCGAGTATTTCCTGTGCGAATTTATTAACCGGGACAGATTCTAACTGCCTGGTCTTTTGGATGGATTTAATGATCTGCCCATCCCTGATATGGTCCCTGGTCAGCTGCATAATATCTGAGATCCTGAGTCCGGTAAAACAGCCGAAGCAAAAAATGTCCCTGGCTTTTTTAAGGTAATTCGTTTTAAACTCGAAATCCTTGAGTTTCATCAATTCATCCATGGTGAGGAAGATCACTTCCTTATCCCTTTCCGTGGCTTTCAATCTTTCATATGTTCGATTGTTATGGTACTCGCGTTCTTCCGCCCATTTCAAGAAAGCTTTCAGTACATTGACCAGTTTAGCGAAATAGTTGTCATGAATTTTTTTCTTAGAAAACGAATAAGTTTTTAGTTTATCGAAGAAATCCAGGTCTATTGTGTTAAAATCAATCTTGTATTTTGTAAACGATTCAAAATCCTTAAGAAAATTTTTGGTCGTGGTGTAGCCTTTTATCGTGCGTTCTGCTTTCGTTGCCTTACCTGTTTCGATAAATTCATCCAGGGCAGAATAAAAGGTTTTATCTGCGTTCTTTAACTGTTCCGGATTTTTCAGGTGGTTTTTCAGATAAGCGTCTGAAAGGGTAATCCCTTTGATAATTGCATCGCTTATAGCATTCTCGGCAGCCGTTCTGTAAGCCCGTATTCTATCGTTGATTGTTTGATGGAAATTATCCGTTTCATGTTCAGGATTAGGTCTCACAAACTGATTTTTTGCCCAGTACTTTGGTTTCACCATGCAACCCAGATGGATAATGGATCGCTGGTTATTATAAGTGATTCGCATAATAATGGGTTTCTCGCCTTTCTTATTCGGCTTTCCTGGTTTAAGGTAAAAATGTATATTTGCTATCATTGGATGATAAAATTTGAACGTCTGCAAACATAATAAATCAAAATGAGTATCCAGATTGAGTATCCAGAAAGTTATGAAAATTTATTAAAACCGATTCAAGCTGGATTAAGGTAAGCTTTATAAATAATTGATATACAATAAATAATATGAATTTAATTTAAATTCATTTAACTAACGGAAAGTCCCGCTCCGGGTACGATCCACATGAATAGCCATAACCGATTGCCGAAGTAGATTTAGAGGTGGATGGAGAGGTAGATTTACCAAAGGATCGGTGAAATAATTCTGATCTCAAATTTCCTTTCGACCCTCGCCTTCGCCTTCTACTTCCACCTCTACCTGGGTAATCGTGAATGGTTATTCATCCACTTTTTGGTCCTAGCGAAGCATAGATATCTCCATCACAGATTATCCCATTTCGTTTTCTGCCAGCCTGATATCCTTCCGTAGTCCCCACACTGATCGCACTCCCATACAATGGAATCATCGTCCAGGTCAAGCGTGCTATGGATTACACCTTTGCATCCCCGGGCATGACACCGTATCGGATCCGGAGGTGGCTGATCATCTTCGGCGATTGATCTTGTCAGATTGTCCACAATCATGGCCAGGAAGTAAGCGAACTGCCTGTGTTTCTTGGGGATGACTTCCGGAATATTGCCGTTTTCATCCAGAAAATGAGTCAGGTTTGAGATGTAGGTTTGGATCATGGGATGAGTTTAGTGCTGCAATTTAGCAATAAATTGATGCGATAACTGGAATCAACTGGCCCGGAATTACTGGCGCTATTTCCTCCGGAATGGTGGCGCTGCTTGGACCGGAACATTCAAAATAAACCAGTTACTTAAACTGTGACTAAGCTTTTAACTTCCTTGGAAATCTCATTTCTGTATATTTGAAATTGATTTTTTGTCACTATTAACCGACTAAAATTAAAATTCGCCAATTTATCAATATAACATACTGATTATCAGTATAAGGTTTTTGATTTTCAGAACATACCCCCTCAAAATTGATCAATAATTGACCTCCTGGAGGTAATTCCAGTTTTTTATTATACCCTCTCGCTGTGCTTCTCAGAAGTTCAAACACGTCAAGCATGCTGATCAAATGGATTCTTACCAGTGCTGCCACCACTGAAAATGCTTTTTTGGCCTGGGATATCTTTTGAATCACTGTCAGCAAAAGCTGTGCGATTAGCGTACACCATACCTGCGTATAAATCGCATTTACGTTCTCTCCATAAAAGTAATGCAGCTGAAAGTTCTGTTTCATCTTTTTGAACAACAATTCAATACCCCAGCGCTTTTTGTAAAGGAAAGCAACCTCCTCGGCCGTGGTGTCAAAGTTATTGGTCAGAAACTCATAGTAACGGTTTTGTTCATCCTGATAACAAACCCTTCGTAACCGGATATACTGGATAACTTTCAAATCCCTTTTTCCTCCTTGGTTTTCCGGATGGTATTCAACCTCGATGATTTCATCCCGGAGCACCTTGGCTTTCCCTTTTTTACGGAAATGACGCTCCTTGAGCTCCACCACCCGGTATACGGTGTTCTTTCTCAAACGGGTCACAAAATATACCTGTTGCTGGGTCCACAGGGCAAACTGATGGTAATAGGTGTAGGCCTTGTCAAAGACCAGCATGCTGTGAGAGATCAACTCCAGGCTTTTGATAAAGTTTTTATCATGGGATCTTGCTTCCGTAATTCTGATAAACCGGCCAACCGACTGAACAGCATCGATCAGCATGTGTACTTTCAGTCCTCCCTTCTTCTTGCCGTCACCCCGGGGATTCCGTCCAACCCCTTTTAGTATATCACTGAACAATTTTATCGTCGTAGAATCTATCAATAACACTTCCTTAAAGGTTAACCCGAAGGTTCGGCTGTCCGACAAATTTTATTTCTGTATTTTTACCTATGTTGTTTTGTTTGTGGTTGCAATAACAAACTTACAACATGGGGCGAAACCTACAGGGGAGTAGCCCCTTTTAAAATTTTAGTCGGTCAGTATTGATAAAAAATAAATCAAGGAAAACGCTAACTTTGTGTCGGCAGACACCCCGTGTGGCGCTGCGGACAGACAAGGCAGTGGTTTTTAAAAGGCATAATATGTTAGGACATGAAACAACATTTTAATACGGGGCGACCTGCCACACCGATCCGTTAGCGTTCATGCAAAAGAAAGATAAACTTCTATCTTCATAAACAAACTGATTAACCCATAAAAATTAAATTATACGGAATATGAAAAATAAACATTTAATCCTGCTCTCCACAATTCTGTTCACATTATTCTCTATAATCTCATGCCAAAAAGAGCACACCACCGACCCCAACCAGCTACTTATTGACCAGATGAAAGCTGTGACTGATTCAATAATTAAAAACACCTCGGTTCCTGGCATAGTGGCATTGGTGGTAGATAAAAAAAGAGGGATTGATTGGTTGTATGCAGCAGGCGTAAGCGACAAGGTGACCAATGCGCCCATGGATGTCAATCATACCTTTAGGATTGCAAGCAACACCAAGACATTTACAGGGACTGTGCTTCTCCAGCTAGTAGGTGAAGGGAGAATCTCTCTGAACGATAAAGTAACGAAGTATTTTCCCCAGTACGCCGCTGCCAGCGACATTACACTGACCATGCTCGCCAACATGACCAGTGGCTTGTTTGACTATTTTGATGATGAGCGATGGGTTACCGGATTCAAAACCCAACCATTGCGGGTTTGGACTCCAGTAGAAATTGTAGATTTATCTTTCTCTCATCCTTTACTTTTTACGCCAGGTACTCAATACAAATATGCCAATACCAACACCATCCTCTTGGGAATGATTATTGAAAAGGTTACCGGCAATAAGCTGGAAACGGAGATTAATAACCGCATTGTCACACCCCTGAAGCTGAAAAATACTGGATTTCTGACCAGCGGAGCCACTTTACCCGGCAACCACGGAAGGGGATATGATTTTGGTGAACTTGGTATTACCGGTGATGTTACTGAATCCTACGATGTCTCCAATTCAGGAGCTGCAGGTGCAGTTTATACCACACCACGAGAGCTACAGCTATTTGTTGAACGCATGGTGGAAGGCGGGTTACTCCCTGATTCACTCCAGGACAGGAGGCTTAACAAAGATTTCAACCAGTTTGGTCCCGTTCAATCCTACGGATTATGCCTGACGAAGATGGGATCTTTTTATGGTCATAACGGAGTTATTTGGGGGTATGTGTCATCCATGTACCATAGTCCCGAAAAGCAGTGTACAGTAATTATCTATTACAACCTTTGTCAGCCGGCGGAATACTTCCCCGACAGTCTGTTTTTAAGATTTATGGAAATCCTTTACTCTAAGTATATCTTTTAACCGTAACTTTTCACCTCTTAGGCACAGTTATTCACGGAATATTGTTTAAAAGTTTTTAGATCAGATGGATAGATAGGGTAAACCGGTTGTATATTTGTGCCTAAATAGGCACTATATGAAATCATTTTATCGCAACAAAATCATCAACGGAATTCAGTACGTGTACGAAAACAGGGAACTGCCTCTGAGTTCATCCAGTATCAGCCGGTTGTTGTCCTCCATCGGGGAGAAACGACTCCAGGACAAACTCATCACGCATCTGATCCGACAGTTAAAAAGTAAACGGACGATCCTTTATGACATCACATCGGTTTCTTCCTACAGTGAATTGATCCGGTTGCTGGAATGGGGGTATAACAAGGATCAGAATGACCTGGAATTTTCCACACCTCATGCTCACAAGGATGAAACGCTCAAAGGATTGATGTTTGTAAGCCTGTTGGCGCTGATCATCCGCATGAACATCATGAATGTGTTGAAGCAGGCGGATAAGCTCAAGGATTATAACTTTGAGAAAATGATGCTGCAACTGGAAAAGATCAAAGTGGTGGTTACCGAGGATGGCAAGGTGTTTTACCCGGAAATAACCAAAAAGCAAAGGGAGCTCCTGGAACTCTTCCATGCTGTGCCTAAAGAATGAAAAGTTTCGGATATCAAAGATTTCAATGAATATTAATCTATAACATCAAAACAGTAGTGACAAAAAATAAAAACTTATTATACAATTGTTTACCGTTAATATCGTAATGAGTCTTCAGCCATTTTTGTTACAACTTCTCCTTCATAGTTATAAAGTTTTACCATGGTTTGAGAAGAAGCACCGGCATTTTGCGGGGTAATTACTACAAAATTCATTTTTGTTGGAGCAACATTATTATGGTCAATCCAGGTTCCGGAGTTAGCATAGATTGATTTTTGTCCATTATGGTTTTCAGAAGAAATAATTTTGGGATCGTGCGTATGTCCAAAGATGACAATTCTTTTATTTGAATTCGGATTTAAAAAATATTGATTCTTTGCCTGATCATCCGATTCACCCGGTTTGGCAGAATTTGCAATTGCCTGATTAGTAGGTATGTTAACAGCCACATGATTTAGTGTTTGTCTTTGATTCCATGTATCCTGAATTCCCTTATAAAGATTAACATCTATAAATCCGCCTGGAGTTGTTTGATAAGGCAATAAATCGTTTACCGAATAGGTTCCTGTGAATCCATCAACATTCGTTACAATCATATTCTCATCAAATTTATTTTCTATTGGCAGATAAGTTATTGACCATTTCCAGAGATTCCAATATACGAATAGTGAATATTGGCTTGCATCGCCAGATGTATTCTGAGTAACAACCGACATGGTATCGCCTGGAGTTTGGCAATCTTGTATATGGTGAAGAGCAGCTATCCTTGTGAAAAAATATCCTGGAGGCGTTATGGTGCCAGGGGCAATATCCTGATTTGAAAGCGGGTCAGGTGCACAGAAAAAATTGTAACGGTGCCCATGTTCAATTGCCAGTACCGGCATACCCGATGGCGAATAGGTACCCAAGCCCTGTTCATTGTCACGCGCCTGATTTATTCCCGGAAGAATAAGGTTAACATTTTCAGCAGTTATGGTTAAATCATGATTTCCCGGCAAATAGGTAACTGTAATTTTTCTTTCTTGAATTATTTTGTTAAATACATCTATTACGCCTTTATTGGCTGTCGCGATGTGTTGAACAAAATCCGCCTGATCATTTCCTTGATACGTATTTATTGTGGCTGGAACATACCATTCATCAAGTAAATCCCCGGCAATAACAAGTTCCTTAACATTTGGAGCTACTCTAACTTTTTCAAGAAATTTTTCAAGAGCCTTAAGGTTGACATTAATTTCCGCGTAAGCCAGATCGGCACCAAGATGGATATCGCTGATAACAACGATCATATTTCGTTCATTCCCGCCATTGCTAAATGGGTCTATTTCAGTATCTGTCGGACCTGTCACATCCCATGAAAAAAATGCACTTGATACCAACATCACAAAAAATGCACTTAATAATCTCATCATAATTTTCATTTCACACCTTTTTATTTCTTTCTAATCGTAAAGCTTTTCGGAATCCGCTCTGATTGCAATTAATTTTTGGTCTTCAAATTTTCTGATTTATAATGGTTCTGTTTATCGTTTTAAGGGATTGTCCATGTTTTTAATCGCGTCCTTTTATTATGTTGGGTAACGCTCAGCGCAGCGCCCGGCCTGGGCGCTGCGCATTCGTTATGGGTAGGCAATTTCATTTTTCTCTTTTTGCGAAGTAGTACTTAAGACCAATTTGCATTAAAAAAGAATTGACATTTACATCTGTGGCACTAACTGTTTCAATATTTGAATAATGAGTTATTGTTTCGTAGTACAATGGACTGAAATTAGCAAGATAACTTCCTTTAATAAAAAGATCTACCTTTTGTCTGAATCGGTAACCGATTGATAAACTTGTTTCAATCCCAAAATTCATTTTTGAAGAGATATAGCCATATGCTCTAGTTGAATCTGATGTAGTTGGAATAAAATTAGGATCTCCAGGAAATGCAGATACGTTTTCACCCCAACCCATAGTAGGTTGGCTTTCTGAGTAATCACGTGAAATGAAAATATCAAAGGCAATTTCAGGTTTAATAAATAATTTTCGTTTGGCAGTTAAAAATTCCATTCCCAGGCGAATTGGTATAACCCAATTTTCTGCACCACTACCTGAAGAATTGGATTTATTAACCTCGGATGTAGTATAATCATATTCAATCATAGGATGATAGGAGTAATAACCGTAAAATCCTGTTTCTATACTATAACTTTTGTACTTATAACCCCCAATTCCACCTAACACACCACCTATTGAAGTCTGGGTTAACTCAAATCCTTTACTATTCACGTAATGAAACCTGTCAAATAATCCTCCATTTTCATAGCCAATGTAAAATCCATTTTGACTCAAACATATTCCAGAAATGAATAAGGAAAATAAAATTAAAAAAGGCTTTTTCATTTTATTACTTTTTTGGTTTGGATATATTGACGAAACGAATACATTTAAAAGAAATTGCTTACCCATAACGTTTTGCTGTAATACCCAGTGTGTTGGATAAAAGGAGGCTGTCTCGAATTATGAGACAGCCTCCTTTTTTTTATTCACAAATACTTAAGCATGTCCTTTTCTTTGTCATGATACAAAGAAAAGGACGAAAAGAACCGAGCGAATCGAGCTCACGAATACCTTGAATAATATACAATTATATGAGTAAAAATCTAGACTGGACTTCTCGGCAACCCACATACGGCTCAATGGTTTAGGGGGAAAGGGCACGCCATTTTTGCCGTGTGGGTACCCCGCCTGCGAAGTCCTAGGTCATTAATAAAACATAAAAAGAAAGGACCGGCCTCTTGAAAATTGCCGCCCGGAAATTCAGTGAGTGGAGCGTTAAAAAATTCAGGCTGTTTGAACGAGCGTAGCGAGTGAGTTCCTGAATTTTAGTGACACGAACTGGATTTCAGGCAATTTTCAAGCAGCCTTGAATTTTCTTTTGGTATCTTTTCTTTGTTTCAAGACAAAGAAAAGTACAAGATCAACGCGGCCATGCGGCCGGGGAGCAGAATGAATATCCAACATACGAACATGCGAGGTAGAATGCGAATTGGAAGTTGAAGGCGATTTAAGATTAGATTGCAGAAGTCAGATATCGTAGTTTCATTCCCCGATCTCCTTCGACTTCCAATTCGCCTTCACCTTCGTATGTTCGTCTGTTAGTAATTCATTCGGGTCTAGTGGTGAAGACCAGATGGGGTACAACCTAAAATCGTAATGTAACAACCGTCCCCCTCCCGGCTTCAGACTGAATCCCGATGCTCCCCTTGTGCATCCGCATGATCTGCCTGGAAAGACTAAGCCCAATTCCGGATCCGCCTTCACGGGTGGTGAAAAAAGGAGTGAAAACATGATCAATGATATCTTCCGCAATACCCCTGCCGTTGTCCCTGACATATATCCGTGCGGTATCATCATCCTTTAATGCCGATAACCTGATAACCGGTTCTTCGGTCTCTTTCAGTGCATGGATCGAGTTCTTTACAAGATTGATCATAACCTGTTCAATTAACTTCTCATCCGCAAACAGGATCATGTTCTCAGGAGTTACATTATGAGTTAATCTAATATGTTGATATTCAATTTCTTCCCGCATCAATGTGTGGACCTGCTCAAATAGTTTCAAGACCTGGAACTCTGCAAATTTTGGCGCCGGGATCCGAGTGGCACTGCGGTAGGATTCTATAAAATTGGTCAGCCCTTTGCTTCGTTTCCTGATCACTTCAAGCCCTTCCAGCGATTTCAGGATTGCCTTGTCATCCATATCTTCAGGCTTTTTTGGTTGACCGTCTTTTTCCCAGAGCCCGATCAGACTGCTTGTCAATAAATTGATCGGGCTTACCGAATTCATGATTTCATGGTTCAGCACCCTGATCAGTTTTTGCCAGGCATCAATTTCACCCTGTTCAATTTCTGTTTTAATGTCCTGGAAGGAGTAGATCCTGATCCGTTGCTCCAGGCTTTTCATATCAGCCATTTTAACGGCAAGCTGCCGGATCTCGTCCGGGTAATGGATCCGTACCATTTCCTGCCTGCCCGGTTTCATGTGTATCAATTGGTTCGATATCCCCTTTTTGATCCTGTCAAGAGAAAAAATATCTCTTACTTGTCTGATCCTGAAAAGTTCAAGAAAAGCCCTATTGTACAGCAGTATTTTTCCTTCATGGTTGGTTGCGACCACTCCTGTAGCAGCATGCTGGATCACCTGGTCATAAAAGATAAACTCTTTCTCTCGTTCGGTTCTAATCTCACTGAAATGACGGATAATAGCATCAAATTCGCTGTACAGATCGGGAAATGTACCGGCTTTTCTATTCCTTTGAAAACGAAGCATCCCATCCTCAAACCTGAATGACTGCAGGAATTGTACTACCTGCCTGTTATTTTTGTGGAGGTACCAGATCAGAGCTATGATCTCAATGATCCATAAAATACACAGGGTGATGCTTGTGACCAGAACATATTCTCTTGAAAGTGTCCAGATAAATGCTGCAGATGTCAGAGCTATCAAAACAACCTGAACCAGGATCCAAATGGTATACCGGCTAAATTTCATATTTTTTCATTTTTTCATAAAGGGTCGACCGGTTGATGCCTAGCTTTTTAGCCGTCATGCTGATATTCCCATTATATTTCTCAAGAGTCCTGATGATCAGGTATTTTTCATTTTCTGCCAGGTTATCGGATCCCGGACCGGGAGCTACTGTTTTTGATCGCCTATCCGTAAAAAAATCTTCTGCCCTCAGGTATGCTCCTTCACTCATAATGACCGTCTTTTCAATGGTATGCCGCAGCTCCCTGATATTTCCATACCAGGGATGCTTCTTCAGGCTTTCATAGGCGTTCTTTGTTACTTCAAATGGACCTTTACCATATTTATCGCTGTATTCCTTTAAAAAATATTCAACCAGTAAAGGAATGTCCTCGATTCTTTCCCTTAAGGGTGGGAGGTCAATCCGAATCGTATTGATCCTGTACAGAAGGTCCTGCCGAAAGCTGCCCTCTTCTGCCATGGTGTATAGTGATCTGTTGGTGGCTGATATCAGGCGTATATCCACCGGGACAGGTATATCCGAACCTATCCTGGTAATTTCCCTGTTCTGGATTGCTGACAGTAATTTTGTCTGCAGGTGGATGGGAAGATTACCGATCTCATCCAGGAATAGGGTTCCGCCGGAAGCAATTTCAAAACGTCCTGCGCGATCCGTTTTTGCATCGGTAAAGGCTCCTTTTACATGCCCGAACAGCTCGCTTTCGAAGAGGGTTTCGCTGAGGGCAGAGATATCAACATTTACGAAGATCTCACCCGAACGGTTCGATTTCCTGTGAATTTCACGGGCTACCACCTCTTTGCCTGTTCCGTTTTCTCCCAGTATCAGTATACTGGCCTCTGTTTTTGCAACCTTATGTATGGTTTCACTAATGTGTTGCATCACAGGTGAACGACCGATCATTACCGGCTGTCCTTTCCCGATATTTTCGCTGAGGTGTCTTTGTTTGTTCTTTAAATTGTTGATCTCCAGTTTAGACAGCCTCAATTTATAGGCAGCCAGGATGGTGGATAAAATTTTGCTCTCCTCCCATGATTTCTGTATGAAATCGGCAGCTCCTTCCTTAATGGCTTTTACAGCCAGTTCAACATCACCATATGCTGTGATGAAGACAATGGTTGCCGATGGATCATATTCCAGGATCTTTTTCATCCAGAAAAGCCCTTCATTGCCTGAATGCACGCCAGCATTGAAATTCATGTCCAGGAGAACCACATCATAGGCTTCCCTTCGGATCAGATCAGGGATGAGGTTAGGATTCTTTTCGGTTTGGATCCGTTTGAAATACGGTGAAAGGAAAAGCTTAAGTGCTATCAGAAGCTCCTGATTATCATCAACGATCAATACTTTTCCTGCAGGTTTCATGAGATTCAGTAAAAAATCCTATTTTTAAATAATCATGGATAGCAAATTTAATGCACCGTGTTGGATATTCCTACATATGCGTCGGAAAATCCGACAGTTTATAACAGGATGTCACACTAAGATACTATTGATCAGATAGATAGAAGTCTGGCATACAAGTTGACCGTCATTTTGAAACAGCTATTCCAATGCTCACATGGCAGGAATGTTCGAAATGTACATATATCATCAATTTTAAGGATCCGGAGTCGTGATTAGAAATTACCTGATCATAGCATACAGGAACCTCGTCAGAAACAAATTGTTTTCTCTGATCAATATTCTGGGGCTGGCCATTGGAACTGCGGCCGTCATGCTGATCCTCCTCTGGGTGAAATATGAAGTATCATACGACAAATTTTACAGGAACGCTGATCAATTATTCAGGATTAATTCAAAAGATACGGTAGAAACCGACTGGGAGGAGGTACTTACAACCTCACCCTTCCCGCTGGCACCTGCTCTATGTGACAAGTATCCTGAAATTATCAATTACACAAGATTCTGGCATTTTGAGGTACTGGCAGAATATGGGGATAAAAGTATTTACATTGATAACGGATATATGGTGGACACAGGATTTTTCAGGATGTTTGATGTGGATTTCATCTATGGGTCGCCTGAAACGGCCCTTCAGGATCCTTATTCAGCGGTTCTGACCGAATCAACAGCTGCCATGTACTTTGGCGACCAGAATCCGGTGGGGGAAATACTGCGGGTGGATACAGTTAACATTAAAGTAACGGCGGTCATAAAAGATTTTCCCGGGATTTCACATATGCAGTTTGACCTCCTGACCCATATTCTGCATGTTCCGCCGGAACGATTGAGCAGCTGGGCATTTGCCGGTCCTTCCTATGTGATGATCAGCGATAAAGTTACACCCGAAGAAGTGAATGAGAAGATCTTTGGATTTTATCACACGCTGGACCCTAAGACTACCATGTATCCTTATTTACAGAGCGTCAAAAAAATTCATCTGTATGAACACGGTGTTCCAGGAAGGATACGCTATGTGATAATTTTTACCACGGTTGCCATCTTACTTTTATGCATAGCATGTATCAATTTCATAAACCTGTCAACTGCAAGGTTTTCCGAGAGGGCAAAAGAGATAGGCATCCGAAAGATAGTAGGATCGACAAAATATCAAATTGCCTGGCAATTCTTTCTTGAATCTTTCATTACCGCATTGATAACCGGATTGATCGGATTTTTACTTATTGAATTGATCAGGCCGGGGTTTAACGCGCTGGTCAATCGGGAAATCCGGATCGATTACCTCAAAGACCTGATCTTCGGATTATTGCCGGTTGTCATTTTTGCAGGGATCTTGTCCGGTATCTATCCGGCCCTGTTCTTATCGTCATTCTCACCAATGACAATATTCCGGGGAAACCTTGAAAGAAAGGTCAAACATAAACTTTTAAAACCTGCCATGATTGTGCTGCAGTTCACAATCTCCATAGGGCTGATCATATCTTCAATGGTAATTTACAAGCAATTAAGATATATGCAACATAAGGATCTGGGCTATGACAGGCAAAACGTTCTGGTCGTGCCATGCAATGAATCCATAAAAGCACATTTTGATAGTTTTACATACGATCTGCGAAAGAGCCCCGGGATTGAACAGGTAAGTGCCTCTTCTCTGCTTCCCATCAATGTAAACTGGTATGTGGGGTTAAACTGGGATGAAAACAAGGATAACGAGCCGATAGGTGTATATTACATTATGGTAGAATACGATTATTTTGAAACCCTGAATATGGAAATTCTATATGGTCGCTCGTTCTCAAGGGATCATTCACAGGATGACTCCGTTTCATATATCATCAATGAGGCAGCATTAAAAGCCATGGGGATTCAGGAGCCGGTCGGTACAACGGTTCATTTTGATCATCCGGAGTTTCCCGAGCGGTTTCGCGACGGGAAGATCATAGGAGTGGTGAAGGACTTTCATTTCAGGTCCCTTACGGATGAGATAACTCCTCTTATTATTCGTATGTACAGGCCCTGGCTGAACCATGTTCTGGTGAAGCTGGTACACGGAAAGGCTGAAGAAACGCTACCTTTCATCGAAAGTGTCTACCAATACTATGCACCGCAGTACCCATGGGAATATTCTTTCATGGATGATGAATTTACAGGATCGTATGATTCCGAGCGTAAAATGGCAAAGATCATTCTCTGCTTTACCCTGCTTTCCATTTTTGTTTCTGCACTGGGATTATTCGGTCTGGCAGCTTTTATGGCACAAAAAAGAACAAAAGAGATCGGTATCCGGAAGGTCAACTGTGCATCCATCCCGGACATTATTATGCTTCTGACGAAAGACTTCACAAAATATGTAATCATAGGATTTATCCCGGCAGCCATTATCGCCGGTATTCTCATGACCAGATGGCTTCAGAATTTTGCATATCACACAGCCCTTTCCTGGTGGATTTTCGCTTCTGCAGGGATGGTGGCACTAATAATCTCAATTCTGACCGTTGCATACCAGGCATACAGAGCTGCTTCCCGAAATCCGGTGGAGAGCCTGAGGTATGAGTAGTAATAGCTCTGGCCTGTAAGGCAGGGAGAAGGAGAGATACCGGGAAAAACGTGAGATTTTAAGGTACCCTAATGAATTCACTCGTTGATGTAATATCGGCAGAACTTTCTATGATAAAAGACAAAGAAAAGTACTGGATCAACGTGGCCAGCGGCCGGGGAGCAAAATAATTCCATTGAGAAGTGAGGAATCGGCATAGTATCAATAATAGAGGGTATCTCATTGGTTTACGCCAGTCTTTTTAATGTACCCCACCCCTGCACCCCCTCCCCTGCTCGCAGGGGAGGGGACGGGGGAGGGGTAAAAGGGTTAGTTCCCCGGTGCTTGCGCCGGAATTAGGGTCCAGGGCTTGCCCTGGGGTTCATACCAGTGATTCGTACATGTGATCGATCAATTTTTTACTTAGTTTTGTTTGTCATCACTGGCATTTTGGCACACATTGTGCATCCTGCCCCGACAAATTTTAAAAAAACTCAGTGCCAACACAACAAGAAGAAAAAATTTTACGCTCTTATTGGAAATTGCTGCTCCTAAATGGATGAATGAGCTGGACATGGAGAGAGTGTGGCTACAGGTAATCGGATGAAGAATTTTTAAACCCGAATATTAACTAAACGTAATGATGAATTTAATGAAAAGCAATGTTTATTTTGTATTACTGGCAATAATCATGTCAGTGCCGGTTTCCCTGCATTCGCAGAATGAGGATGCCGAAGGTTGTAAGGATCATCCGTTATTCAATAGAATGACGAATTTTTTTATTAACTCCTGTGAGTTTCGGGAATTTGATGCCTACAGTTTTCCATTGGAAAACAGCACCGATGAATATATTAAAACCGAAACAGTTGAAGGAAAGTATTCTTATTACGAATATGTTCTTCAAGAGGAATCTGCTCAGCCTTCTGCATTACAGATTTATAGAAATTACGAAAATGCATTAAGGAGTATCAATGCTACGATCATAGCAAAAGTTTATGAACCCGGCAATTCTTACAATTTTTTATGTGCAAAAATTGCAGGAGGAACCAGGGAAACATGGGTTAGAATTGATGCAGGAGATGGCGCCCGGACAGAATACTACATGACCATCGTTGAAAAAGACATTATGGAACAGGTGATTCAAGCGGACGAAATGCTGAATGCCCTGAATGCCGATGGATATATTGCGCTGAACATACTTTTTGATACAGGAAAATCAGCAGTTAAAACGGAATCAGAGCCCATCATTGAACAGATTTATATATTGCTGAGCTCAAATCCAGCATTACATGTTTCCATTGAAGGTCATACGGATAATGTTGGCAATGCTGAATCAAACAAAGCACTATCTGAGGCGCGTGCAAAAGCTGTAAAGGATGCCATAATTGCCAAAGGAATAGGGAGCGAAAGATTAACTTCCGTTGGCTGGGGACAGGAAAAACCCGTCGCCGACAACCGCACAGAGGAAGGTCGGGCAAAGAACAGGCGGGTTGAAATAGTGAAGAAATAGAAGCTAAGCATTCCAAGTGGAAGGCGAGGTTAACCAGAAGGCAATCGCTGTATTAAAAGAAGAAACCGGATTTCGTAATTCCGTTCGCCGCTCTACGCGAGCCTTACCGTTCTACTTCCACTTTGTACGATGGTGTTAATTACAGATATATTGTCTAACCATGATTTGCAATAGATTTAAGCAATACCTGAATAGCAGCCTTGAGAGAGTCAATTCAATCGAATCTCAGGTGTTCAGTTCGGATGAAGGCGATGTTGAATACATACTGGATGGAAATGGACCAACAATACTGATTTCACACGGTGTCACCGGAGGTGTTGATCAGGGGATGGGGCTTGCCAACCGATATCTTGGGAAAGGATACAGATTCCTCTACGTCTCACGGTTTGGCTACCTGAAGTCCTCATTTCCAACCCACCCATCTCCAAAACTTCAGGCAAAAGCATATAACGACCTTCTGGATTTCCTGAAGATAGATAGCGTTTTTATCCTCACGCACGAAAGGAATTTTGTTTGATACATATATATCAAATCCTTCCATAAATGATGACCATGCCTATGGTAAAATAAGTTCGCCAACGCTAATCCTTCATGCTGTGGATGATCCCGCCCCGCCTATTGAAGGTGCACGTTTTATTTCAGGAAAAATATCAAATTGTGAATTCAAATCCTTTGCGACAGGAGGTCATTTAATATTGGACCATGAAACAGAGATAAAGAACCTGGTCCATGGTTTCATATTCCAGGAATGAGTTTGGTTTATTACGGGGAAACGATCCCAGGAGCATTGATGGAATCGTAATCAGACGGCTTCGATCGTCGAAGGAGGCTTTGTACCAATATGATAGGTGACGCTGACAATGCCTGGTACATTTCCGGTGATCTCTGTTGCCAGTTCTTCCAGCAGATCCCATGAAAGCCGAGTGGGAGCAGCTGTCCTGGCATCGGTGCTGTCCCAGCATCGGATCTCGATCTGCTGACCGAAGTCCCGTTTTCCTTCCCGTATGCCCGTCACGCGGTCCTCGTGCAGTATCGCCATGTATTGAAAGGCATTTCCGCCTTTCAGAATACGTTCGACGATGGTGGTCGCTTTGCGTACCGTTTCGATCCGTTCGGGCGTGACCTCTCCGATGACACGGGCCGCCAGCGCCGGGCCGGGAAAGGGGATCCGCTCGAAAAGCCACGACGGCAGGCCCAGCGCTTTCCCCACCGACCGCACCCCATCTTTACGAAGCTGGATCAACGGTTCAAGTATTTTGTAGCCGAAGGTTTTCTGCGGATCAATGCCCAGCTGCTCAAAGACATTATGCTGCCGTTTTATTCCGGCAACGGTCTCGTCGATGTCGGTAAGAATGGTTCCCTGAAGCAGGAATGAGGCTCCGCTTTCTCTGACCTTACGGCCGAAAACATCCCGGTAAAAGGTCCGTGTGATGGCCTCACGCTTCTTTTCCGGATCACTGATGCCACGCAACGCCTGAAAGAACTCCTCTCTGGCCTCCATGATTTCCACCGGTACCCCGAATTCGCAGAAGCTTTCTGCCACCTTCTCCACTTCCCCTTCCCGCATGAGCCCATTCTCGACGATCACTGTTTTCAACTGGTTCCCCAGCGCCTTATGCCCCAGCAGGGTGACAACGGAGGAATCAACACCACCGGAAAGCGCATTGATGGCAATCCCTTCTCCGACTGTATGTCTGATCTCCCTGACCTTCTCATCAATGAACCGGACAGGGTCAAGTTCCTGTAATGTGATTTCTTTGACCATAGGGCATTCTTTTAAGTTAAAAATAATAAGAGTATGATGGCAAATGTAGAATATTTTAGTAAGATGAGGACGTTCAACAAAAAGGTGACGCTGCAGCCAGACTCCTAAGCAGTGTGGTTATCTGCGCGTCCCTTTGGTAACAGCTTTTTCGTTTGCAGATTTCGATACCGAGGATGCATTGCGCTTGTATTCCTGGTACTGCTGACTGCGTTTATTCCCCTCTGTCCGTTCCTGGTACGCCCTGTTCAGTGTGTTGTAATCCGTTTTTTTTGCTCCGCTTTTGACTTCAGTGCCCTGTCGCGGCTGAGGCTGAGGCTGAGGTTGAGGTTGAGGTTGAGGCTGTACTCTCGGCTGAGGCTGTGGTTTCGATTCCGTTTTCTTCGGGGCAGGAGATGGAACACGCTCGGAAGTCTTGTTCCACTTATCATTTTCGCGATACTGCCATGTCTCCCGTTTTGCCCGGTAAACATTACCATTTTTATCCGTATATACATTGTTGGCAGAGCCCGATCTTTTGCTTGACTTATCCTGCAGATCAGGAGTCCTGGCTTTGGATAGTTGCCGCATGTTCTGCGGATCGTAATTGTATCCACCGGTTTGCCTTACCCCGTCTGACCGGTTTTTATAGACATTGTTGGAAGCATAATGGGAATCTCTGGGCTGGTAAAGAACTTCTTTCTCCTCATGACCATATCCGGCATTGCTTCCCGCCCAGTAACCGTGATGGTATCCATGGTAATAACCGGCTTCCCACCCCTCATGATACCCGTGGTAATAGCCATGCTGGTAACCGGCAGGTCCCCACCAGCTATGGTAGGGATTGTACCACCCCCATCCAAACCATGCATAGGGATTTCCGAAACTGACACCAAAGGAATATACCCATCCCCAATAGGGATGCCAGTACGCATTATAGCCATAGCAGTGATATCGGGGATAGAAATGAACACGGTACCAGGGCTGGTAGTACCACCCGGTCCCGTAAACGATGCAGCCATGGTAAGCATACGAATAACAATAACCCGGGGTGTATCCCACATACACAATATCCGGAGTGTAATCATAAATATAGACGTATTTCACGTTGTAAACCGGTGATTCAGGTGGAATGTCCTCAACGCTTTCAGGTACCGCGACGCATACCTCCCAGGGTCCGAATGGATCATTTGAGATGAACCAGACTGCATTATCCACGCAATAATAGCGCTTGTCAATATATAGGACTGATTTGTCGCAGTTCACAGCGTATTGGATAGTGGTGCCCGGAATGGCTTCAAATTCAGGACGTCCATCATAATCCACCTTCACGGTTGCTTTTTTACGGTCAATGGTAGCGGTTTGGGGGACCTCATTTTCCAGCAATGCATCTTTGGATTCCGGTGTGCCGGGAATGCTGGTGCGCAATCCACCCATATCGGAATCGGCAGGTATGCTGGCAAAATCAGCAGGCAGATCCCCGGGTTCGATGAAATACCATGGGGCCCCTCCGGTCAGACTTTTTGTCTGGAACCACCTGCCGGATATCAGGGTGTAATATTCCTGTGTGGGAATATACAATAAAATGAAATTATCGGTATTGGTCATATATAGGAGCGATGTGCCCTGGATAGGAGCGAAGTTTGCCTCCCCGTTCGACTGAATGAGCTCGGCAGGCTTTTTCCTGACGATGATCATGGGAATTACCTGATTGTCCGTTTCGGTGACGCCCGACGGTACCGATTCATTTTTTCCGGATTTTTCCGTATACTGTTCCGCTATCTTTATGACTTCAGCCGGGGGATTCTGGATGTTTGACCACGACCCTTCCGGCTCTTGGGCAGCGTACCACCAGTCATCTCCTTTCAGGTAACAGACGGACCTTTGTCTGTCCTTTACAATGAAAAACGGAGTGTTGACCACGTACTGGTAGTTTGTGTTCTCGATATCCCTGAGAATGGGATCACCGTCAATACTGACCAGGATGGAAGGACCGGTGGCATAGATGATCTCAGGGGGTATGTTGTTGAACGCATCTTCATCTGCAGCCTGCTGCTGTGAGGATTCGATACTGGCCAGCAGCCTGTCGAGTGATCCGACGGGTTGCCATTTTTCAATCTCCGGTTCCACGAATTCCCGGAGGTCCTTGATCCTGTCTTCCTCCAGGTCAGGGAACCTGATCGTGGTAACATCGATATTGAGCAGGGTAAACGTGCGCTCTTCCTTATCAGCAGCCACCTTGCATGCGAACCACATCGCCCCGAAGACCGGCTCTTTGATCTCACGGGTGGTGACCGATATGGCGGCCATCGCTTCCAGTTTATCATCGGCATAGGATTCTACCTGGGGCTGATAAATGACGATCTTCCCGTCACCGGTTTCAATGCGCCAGGGCCATTCGGAGTTGATATCCCTGGTTCCGGCGCTCCAGGCTGTAAACGCATAGATCATAAAGATTGTGAAAGATCCAAAAAAGCGAAGGATCCCGGATGTACGTGCTTGTGCTTTCATTGGAGTTACGTTAATGGATTAAATGATACAATGTCCCAGCATTTTGTCTAAAGAACACTGTCTGTTTCTGTTGAATGCTGAGCTTCGAACCCTTTCACCACATGAAAGGCAGCCCTGTCGAAGAACAGGACCATGCGGTTCTCAAGTTCCAGGCTCATGTAGATATCGATCGTCCTGTTCCACATGTGATGTAAAAGTGCAAATTCCCAGATATGCTTTCTCAGGAGACTCAGGGCGCTGATGACCTCACTGAGCATGAATCCTTCCTTTTTACGTTCTTTACCGAGATCCTTATAGAAATTCCTCACATGCTGATCGGTATATTCCCCCCCCAGCCACTTCTGAAACTGGCTGATGATTGTAAGACTGCGCTGGAATGTCCGTTCCCGATTGGCCAATGCATAACTGGGAGTGGATTTACTGGTGCGTACATCCTCCAGCCAGTTCCTGGCAATAGTGTCGGCATTGTTTTCAATGATCCTGACCAGTTTATCCGACAGGAAACTTCGTCCTGTCTTCCCGGCAGGGACCTCTCCGATCGACAGGGCAAACGAATCCATCATGTCCCAGTAATCCTGTTTATCCCTTAGGTAGGCTTTTACGGCCCGTATATTGGAATCAAATGCCAGCGGAGGCATCTTGTCGATGTCGAAGAAGTTTACACTCTCCGCATCGTCACCGGGTTTAAGGGTACCGCTGATCCATTCGGCCTCAAAGGTCGTAAAGAGAAGATCCCCATAATGAGAGCTGTACCCCGAATCAAGATCAATGAAATCAACGATCTTCCCATCAATCCCCGTCTCTTCTTTGAGCTCGCGAAGAGCAGCTGCTTCAATGCTTTCACCGGATTCCGCAAAACCGGAAGGCAGGCACCATTTTCCCTTCTGAGGTTCAAATTTTCGCTGCACCAGCAAAAACTGACGGTTAACCACGATAATGACCGAAACCACAGGCAATGGATTGTCATAAAAGAACCTGTCACAGACGGGACAGTAATCGCGGATGACATTCCCTTCGGATTTCTTTATCAGGCCATTGCCGCAATGGGTACAGTACGTTCTGTTGTTCATGGCTGACTGACTAAGGGATCGTTGCAGATGAAAATCATATCATCTATTGTTATGCTGATCTCTCCATGGGTCATGATATAGTGCTGAAGATCATCCAGGATCAACGCCATCACCTTTTCATCATCACATAGATGACGTGGAATAAAAAAAGAGACCTTGAACATGAAATATTTTTTAAAGCTATCGTAGTCTTTCGTGGTAAAGATCAATTTTCCCCGGAAAGGACGGCAACGGACCTTCCCGAATACGTTCGAAAGAAGTACAAATCCATTTTCATCCGTAAAGTTGCTGACCAGATCCTCGTAAGGGCAAGGGTCCTGAAAAGGGATATTATTCTTTTTCAAAATGCTTTTTACGAGCAGGATAAAATCTTTCAAATGAGAACAGGAGTGTGTAATGGTGATAAAAGTTCCATCCGGCTGAAGTATCCTGGCAATCTGGTTGATATATTCTGGGAAAAAATACATCGCATAGCTGCAGATTACCAGATCGACAGAATCCGGCTGAATGGATTTGATGGATTGAACACCTCCCGGATCAAAATATCCTTTTATCCCAGCCTGCTCACTGGCATCCAGGAACATGTCACGGTACCTTTTATGGCAATCGATACCGGTAATACGGGCATCAGGAGCAACCCGTTTGTGTAATCCTGACGTAAAAAAACCAAAACCACATCCCAGGTCATAAAGGGTGTGACATCCTAAAAGGTCAAGTTCATCGAGTGCTTCAGCCCTGACATCACGCTTATTGGACAAATGTTTTGCAATGATATCTGCCACTGTCCTGTGGGTGACCGCATCATTGAAAACCTTCGCGAGTCCATTGTTGATTTTAACCATCTGAACAATAAATTATGCTGTACCGTTGATTTTTCATTGAATCCTGCTATTGACAGTACATGTCCATCACCTCGCTGATGGAACGCTGGCATACGTCACAGAAAACCATGTGGCGCGTGAACATGATGCAGTCGATCTGCGACCGGTAAAGGCCTTTGGCCACATATCCCGCTCCTTCGAATGCCCCGGCCTTGTCACGGTATTTTTCCTGCATGAAGAAGCTGTCCTCCGCCATATGCTGCCGGTGAAAGAGGGCTTCCATCATTTCCTCCGGCACGTTGGCGGCGCGGAGGCTGTCGCGCTCCTTCTGCACCCGGTAGCTGTAAACATCGAATGCTTCTTTGTTCCAGGGTGTCGGGATAGGCGTCCCGGGTTCCAGCCGGTCCTTCCATTTCAGGTTATCCTTGTCGAACAGGGCGGTGATGTTGGGTTCCCAGGGCTCGGCAGTGATCTCCGGGATTTCATAGGCAACCGCGGAAGAATAGTATTCATCCGCAAGAGCTGCCATGTGATGCCCCATTTCATGCACCATGATGTAGCCGGAGTAATTGTTGTCGGACGACACCGTCGTGTACAGGTTGTAAATGCCTCCGCCGCCATACGTCCGTTCATTCATCAGGATGACCATGAAATCATAAGGGACGGCCGAGGCCGCGTTCCGGATGGTGCGGTTGTCAAAGCTCAGCGCATACCGTTCTGAATCGAATGCGCCGTACTGTACCGACAGCGGCGTACGCCTGAACACACCCGGATGCGGCTTGGTCACGCCGGATTCCGGCGACGGGGTCTCCACGGTCCGGATATTGATATCCCTGTTCTGCGATTTGAACGGTTCGACGCCCAGCAGCACTGCTGAAAGCCGCCTGGCATCGCTGTTGAACTTTTGCATCTCCTCCTGCGTGTACCCGTCGCCGAGGATGACAATGTCCAGTTTTTCCTTTGCGGGACCGTTATCCGCAATCACATTCACCTTCCCGGTGTGGACCATGTCGGCCGGGTTGACCTGACGCGAGGAAGGATCGATATCCGTATGCCAGATCTGCCGGAAAGCATTTTGTGCATCCCTTTTTGAGATGATGAGGTTCACCGCTTTTAGTGGCCACGGGAACCGGACCGACTCATGAAACGTCCCCCACATACTGGCTTCGGGAGTGGTCTGCCACTCCCCGAAAATACTGGCAAATCCGCGTGAATAAAGCAAAATACCGGAGGCTTTATCGATCACTTCGAAAAAATAGGGACCCCGTTGCAGCAGGTCGATCAGGATTGTCCAACTGCCGGGCCATGGCCCGTCGGACACAATGCGGTCAACGGCGAACTGTTCTTCTGCAGCGGTGCCGCTGTGGAAATAGTCCACCCGCATGGTCTTGCCGGTGAACCAGGTGTCAAAACCGACATTGCCGTTATCCACGACGGTAATGTCAGGGTTGGTTGCCAGTTCTCCGCTGGCTGCCGGCTGTCGGGTTTCCTTGCAGGAAAGCAGCATCACGGCCATCGCAATAAAGATTGCTCGTATCATCGTCTGAAGGTTTAAACTTTCAGGTAAAGATAAGAAATCTCACCACAGTTTTCAGTTGGCAATTGGCAATTGGCAGTAGACGGTAGTTTAAAGTTGAAGCAGAAGTGAAAGTAGAAGGCGATATGCCAAAGGATTTATGAAAACAGAAGGATTTCGGAAAGCTGAACTGGAAATGAATTCAATGAATATACCCAACGTTGTGGGACATAGTTAAAATATCTTGGAGTTCTCCAGCATAGTATATACTTTTAAAGTGAAAAGCAATCTGAAAAGAATGTTTGATCTGGAATGAACTACGTCCCATACCATGACGCATACCCAATGTCTATGTAAAAACGCTGATTTCGCGATCCTTTTGTCCAACGACAGGAGTTAAAAAGGGATGACATCCCGTGCCGTAGGATGTCATCCCTTTTATCCCTTTTACTGCTACAATTTCCTCTCTGCGGAGCGGGTAATTTCATCATCTCTGCCCCCACAGATCCCAACAGCGAATTCCAGGGCACAGAGGGGAATGTCTATATCCTGGCCTGGACGATTACTACCTCCTGTGGCAGCTCGACCGACCGGGTCATCATCTATTTCAGTCCGTGTCAAAATCAAAACAATGACTACTCCTTCGCTGATCTTACCGATCCCCTTTCCTACCAGGGCAATTCCTGGACGGATGCTGGCTGGGCTGACGTCAACGCCCCCGCAGCGGAAAACCAGATTATTAGCTGTCTGGTTGTGACAGCTTCCAAGCTTTGTACGGATGGTTATCCGGAAGAAGTCACCCTGTATCTGAAATCACCTTCCGGGACCGTCATCCAGATATGGGAGGGCGCTGAGGAGAACGGCTGCACCGATGACTTCGTTTTCATGACGGAAACCAGGGCATCAGGTACTTATGTGTCAACTTAAATAGCTATCTTTGCCTTTTAGCTGAAAAAGAGATCATTGTATAAACCCTGATCCATCAGCCGGAAGGCATAAGGAGATAATAATCCATTAAAGCAACCATGCTATCAGAAGTTCATAAAAAGGACATTGACGAGCTGTACAGGACTTCCATCGTTCAACAAACGGCATTCTGGTCTCTGGTAAAAAAGAAAATCGGACAGGAATCCCTTGCGCTGAATTTTAAATCCCCCAAAAGCAGCCTATTCACGAACGCTAACTCTGATGATAATATCCATTCAGACGTTCTGGTAATCATTCAGCAACTGAACAACAACGATAGCATTGCGTATGTGCCTTATGGACCGGAATTAGAGCCCGGGAATGAGTTTCAGGGTGTTTTTCTGGAAGAATTATCGGAATGCCTGCGCTCCTTTCTTCCTAAGAATTGTTTTATGATCCGGTACGATCTGTGCTGGGAAGTTTTTTGGGCGGAAGACAGGACATTTTTTGATCCGCAGGGCAACCTGATAGGAGAGCCCTCAGTGAGATCACAGGAAATGAGGTTGAACTTCAATACCATCCGCTGGAATCTTCGCAAAGCCCAATCGAATATCTTACCCACGAATACTTTATATCTTGATTTACAGCCGGATCTTGATACGATCATGGGAAGGATTAAACCCAAAACAAGGTATAATATTAGACTCTCGCAGAGGAAAGGTGTTGTTGTACGAATTGCGGACCTGGCCGATTTAGGCATCTGGCATGATTTATATAAGGAAACGGCGATCAGAAACGGGATCTATTTAAATGACATCAAATATTTTGAAGCCATTCTAACCACAAAAGCAGATAAAACGAAATCCCCGGCCGAGGTTTTTTACCTGATTGCTGAGTCCAATCATAAACCACTGGCTGCCATGTTCTTAATCATTTCAGGCAACCGGGGTTCTTATTTATATGGCGCATCTTCCAGCAGTAACAGGAATTATATGGCTACCTACGCCCTGCAATGGGAAGCCATAAAAATATCAAAGGAAAAAGGGTGCAGGGAATACGATATGTTCGGAATATCTCCCAATAAAAACATCACCCATCCTCTCTATGGTTTATATAAATTTAAAATGGGTTTTGGCGGAGAGATATTTCATAGTCTGGGTTGCTGGGATTATCCATTTGATGCAGCTAAGTACAACATTTTCAAAAGTCTTGAACTACGAACCCAGGGTTTTCATATTAATTGAATCGTCAAGCCTGTCGCCGTGGATCAGTTCTCTCAGGGGAAGTAGATTTGTCATAGGATCTGCGAAAATTCTGATCTCGCATTTTCTTTCGACCCTCTATTTCTACTTCTACTTCCACCTCTACCTGGGTAATCGTTAATGGAAATTCATATCCTTCCACCTCTACCTGGGTAATCGTTTATGGCTATTCTTTATCCCAGATCCCGAAGAAAAGGCACGACAGGATCTTCAGGCACGTTTCCCCTTCTTCTCGCGAAACATTTTCAGGTAAGTAAACAGGATACCATTCTGTTTTTTCAGCATTGTCGAGGGATGGTTTTCCAATGGATGTACTGGCGCCATAGGATACCTTTTTGCTTTTCGACATCCCGGAACTGCCAAAGGTGCGGTTGTCGGGATTGCAATTCTGCACCACCATCATAGCCTGCAGGGACGTATCGGCACTCACGGCCGTGATGCCGTGATATTCATTGAACTCTGCAAACACGGGCGTTTCACCCATATAACCGTCGACGCGGTAGACCTGCTCCGTCCCGAACGTATTGGTGGACCGAAAACCGGTCAGCAGGCTGAATTTTTCCCTGGTCCGGTCCGAAGCGTGCACCAGAGACCGTTGCGTGCAGACGAATTTTCCTGTCAGCTGGCCCTTTTCAACGATCTCAGCCACCATGGGTGCTGTCACCCGGACGCTGTTCACTCCCTCCATAACCGTACACTCCTTGATTTCTAACCATTTAAACCGGGTCCTGATTTTCCGTCCGTCCGACAAAAGCATGCTTCCTCTGACTTCCCTGACCACTTTCTGTTCATAGGCGATGTCAAGACCTGTCATCGTTGTGAACAGGGTGGCAAAAAGAGCCGAAAAGGTTGGTATGCTATACTCACTCTCCCATCCCTGCCGGTAATTCATCCTCACCAGGGTATCTGTCCCCAACTCGATGAGGGCGGAGAAGTTACCTGCATTCCTCCATGCACCGCGGATTTTAAGCAGGGCACGTTGTGAATCAGGAAAAAGGGAACGGACTAGCTCTTCCTTCTTTTCCGGTGAGCCCAGCAGGATCTTTTCGTCCGAGGCAGGCTGCGTTCCCAGTGTTTCCCTGACCAGCTGGCTGAAAATGGAACGGAACTCCACGTCGGAAAGCCAGCACCTGGGCGAAAAATATCCGGAAGCGTCATAATATTCCAGCTCATGGGAAGCATTTTTTGTCACAATACGCTTCCCGCTCTCATTTATCAGGATGTTCAGGTGCCAGTACATGGCAAAATTGGAAGTTCCGCGGGTGATGAAGGAGAAGATGGCGATTTGCGGGTCCGCACCAGGATCCGTAGCAGGCATCTCCACCTTCTGTTTCCCGAAGCCGTCAATGATCCTGTATTCGATATCTTCCGGGAATGCAACTTCATTTAAGTTCAGGTAATTCATCAGCTCCACCCGCGTATCGTCGAAAATGGAGTCACGGACCTCAGGGTCAAGAAAATAGTTTGGGAACCTTGTTTCGTCGGTCCAGCGCAGTTCATGTTTTACCAGAACCACGGTGGCATTTTGCCCGAAGCCGGCGTGAAATGATAGCACGGTAAGAACGATGATCATGAATGTTTTCATGGTGCTGATAGTTGAAAAACATCAGCAAGTTACGATAAATAATCCCGTTCTTATCCAAAAATTCATCCGGCTAATTCAAAAAATAATACATCAGGAACAAAGCTCTTATTTTAAACTTGCCCTGTGACATAGCGGTTGACGTTCATCTGCTTTGGGTAGGTAGCAATGCCGACTGCCTGATCCTTTCCGTACCGGCTATGAAATCCGGGGAGGTAATCATGACGGTGTTATTACCTGCCAGGTGCTGCCAGTAAGCGATCGTATTTTCCTGTGAACGATTGCATGACCAGAGGCTGAACCGCCCGGTCATCGGTACAGTTGTCCCCGGCAGGTGCGGATACAAGCAATATCCGTACAGGGTGACAGGGACGCGGTCGAATGGCGGGAGCACAATCGCAGTGGAACAATACGGAGTATAAGTAATGGGATTGATTTGGAAATAAATCGCTAGCTTTGATATAGAATCGCATTATATATAATCCAATACCCTGAACTATGCACAAATACATCCTCATCGTTTTCGTCGGATGCCTGCCGGCAGCCTTCCCGTGTCAGCTGTACTCCCAGAAAGGCCAGTGGGCAAAGGGACATCTGATCACTTCAACCAATGATACACTTTATGGAATGATGCGGGAAGATTCGGATATGAGCTCGCCAGGGAATTGACATTTCATACGGAAGACGATGCTGCTTCCATATCCGTGTATTCACCCAACGACCTGAAGAAGTTTGCATTTTACTACGGACGGACGTTTGAGAAGTTCTCCTTCACTTCCTTCATCCCCCCGGATTCTGCTTTGCCTGACTTCTTTGCAAAAACGATCCTGACCGGAAAAATCGACATGTTCGTTCTGCGACTGAAAGGATACAAGAACGATATCATCCTGCGCAATAACAGCACCGGGAAATTGGTACATCTTGAACCACCTCAGAAAAACACTACGGAAAATGAAAAGGGGGAACAGGTGATCATCAGGGACTGACGTTCAATTATCTTTCCGAAAGTGTTTCGACCACCCCTTATCCGGATGTATCCTATAATAAAACCCACATCATCTTCAATCTCATTCCTGTCGGGGTGAAGCTTCAGACGAGGACTTCATGGATAACTGGCTATGCCTATCTTGGCTTTGGAGTGGGCATGTTTATCGATGTTTGCCAGAATTATGAAGAGGATGTTCTTTCCAGCACCGACAGGGATTTTATACCCGCGCCCCTTGCCGTGGCCGGACTGGGTACAAGGATCAAAGCAGGACTGCTGGGAATCCTTACGGAAGTCGTACCGGCTTACAATGGCATCTTTTTTAACCTGGGCCTGAATTTCCTGGAGCATGTCAAACAATAGGTCACTCCCCCTTAATAATAAGCAGTCGTAACCGATTTCTTATCCCGAAGGAAAAGGATAATTTCCTATTTTTACAGCGATTTTATCTATTCATCACTTACTCTGCGTAATGATCATACCTGACAACAAGATTATACCCACGCTTCTTCTTACCGTGGTCTTTTTTATCCTATTCCCCGGATGTTACCCGGATGAGGCTGACAATCCGGAAGATATGGAACTGGTGACCGCAGAGCATGACGTGAATTACAGCTTTGCAGCCAGCAGGACCTACATCATGCCTGATACCGTCATGCACATAATCGACCTGAACGATCCCGGCAACTACCAGCAGATCAACACCGGTTCGGACGAGCTGATACTTGATGAAGTGGCAAGACATCTGGATGCGCTGGGCTATAAACGGGTGATCAGTTCACAGGGTGAGAGACCGGATGTCTACGTCACCATCTCCGCCATTTCAGCACTTTATCTGTTGAATGACGACGATGACTGGTGGTACTACTGGAAGTATTACCGTTACTGGCCCATTCCGTGGGTTGACGAATATTATCCGTGGTATCCCTGGGGTAAGCCTGTTTATTACGCTTACACCATCGGTACGGTGATCATCCGGATGATGGATGGACATAGTGCAGCCGACGATAAGATCCCGGTAGTATGGAACGCCACACTGAACGGCCTGCTGCAGGACTCCGACCAGAACCTTGATCAGCGGGTGGAAAGAGACATTGACCAGGCCTTTAAACTGTCAGCCTATCTGAAAGATTAACCATTGATTACCGCTGCCATGAAGAAATTCACCAGATACAGTCTCCTTGCCCTTTCTTTGCTCTTCGCAGGTTTTGTTTCGGGGCAGAGTTATTTTTTAATTACGTACGATATGGCAGTGCCTCTGGGAAACACAAAAGATTTCATCCCGAAATTCAACGCCAGGGGCTTTGGCGTGGAGGCCGGAGGCCGCTTTACCGACCATGTCTCTGCTGGAGTGGGCTTTGCCTGGAACGGATTTTATCAGGAGCTGGATTACGATGTCTATGGTCCTGAGGATGGCTTACCCGATGAACTGACCATGTGGACGCAAGCCTGGAAATACATCACAGTATATCCTTTCTATGGATCGTTCAAGTATTACTTCTACTCCCGTTCCGGCATGGAGCTCTATGCCGGGGCCATCCTTGGCACTTCCCTTATCAGCCAGGTGACCGACTATGGCGTATACTCCCGGGTCAGTAAAAACTGGCACCTTACCCTTGCTCCGGAAGCTGGTATTAATTACTGGCTTTCTAAGAACATCGGAATCACTTTCAACAGCCGGTTCATGTGGTCGCCGGCAGCGGGAGAAACCGATACCCAGACATATCTTGGATTCAATATGGGGTTAATTGCCACCGCTCATCGATAGGCGATCCTGATGACTTATGACGCTGACTACGGAAAATATACTGCTAATAGGCTCCATTCTCCTGTTTATATCCCTTCTTGCAGGGAAAACCTCATACAGGCTGGGTGTGCCGGTGCTGATCTTTTTCCTTGCCATAGGGATGCTTGCCGGTTCGGAAGGGATCGGAGGAGTGTATTTCAATAATCCGAAAACCGCCCAGTTCATCGGTATCGTTGCCCTGAATTTCATCCTGTTCTCAGGCGGACTCGACACAGACTGGCAATCGGTAAAGAGTTCCCTCTGGCAGGGCATCACCCTTTCCACCGTGGGGGTGATGCTGACAGCCATTCTTGTGGGACTGTTTGTCTGGACTGTCACGGATTTCTCTCTCCTTGAAGGGCTTTTACTTGGATCCATAGTATCCTCAACCGATTCGGCCGCGGTGTTTTCCATCCTCCGTTCAAAAAAGCTCGCCCTGAAAGGGAACCTCCGGCCGCTTCTTGAGCTGGAGAGCGGTAGCAATGATCCGATGGCATATGTCCTGACAATCATGTTCACTGGCCTGGTCGTCAGCCAGCAAAGCAATCCTGCATCGATCATTTTTGTTTTTCTGATGCAGCTTCTGGCAGGCGGGATGCTTGGCCTGATCTTCGGTAAGGTCAGCGCCTTTGTGATCAATCGAATAAAACTCGATTACGAGGGCCTTTACATCGTTTTGGTCATCGCAATCATGTTTTTTACGTTCTCCGCAACGGATTTCGTCGGTGGCAATGGCTTTCTTGCTGTTTATCTGGCGGCAGTCTATCTTGGCAGCAGGGAATTGATCCACAAAAATAAAATATTGAGGTCGTTCGACAGTTTTGCATGGCTGATGCAGATCGTTTTGTTCCTAACCCTCGGACTTCTGGTCTTCCCCAGTCAGGTCTTTCCCGTGATCGTGATCGGCCTGTTGATTTCACTGTTCCTTATGTTTATCGCCAGACCCGTGAGTGTTTTCCTCTGCCTGACCCCCTTTCATGTACAGAACCGGAGCAGGTGGTTCATCTCGTGGGTAGGGCTCCGGGGGGCCGTACCGATCGTGTTTGCAACTTATCCTCTGCTGGCCGGGGCAGAGAAAGCGAACATGATCTTCAATATCGTCTTTTTCATATCCCTCACCTCTGTGCTGATCCAGGGCACTACGCTGCCAGTCGTGGCCAAATGGTTGCACCTGACGCTGCCTGAAAAGCTTAAACCACGCACGCATTCCGACATTGAATTGTACGACAGCATTAAATCAGCCATGACGGAGATCCTCATACCGGAGAAGTGCCCGGCCGTGGGTAAAAAGATCGTTGAGCTGGGATTGCCCAAGACATCCTACATCTCTTTCATCGTCAGGGAAAGTAAATACTTAACACCCTCAGGCTCAACCAAATTGGCGGGCAATGACAGGCTCTTTGTGCTTTCAGAGAACAAGGACTCATTGAATAAGGTATTTGAGTGCCTGGAAGTGGATAATGAATATCCATCATTGATTGACGAGGTAGAAGGAGAGGGAGATTTTAGAAAGGAAGGATGAGATAGGTAGATTCGTTTTTCCGGGGGAAGGCAATTGATAAATGGAGTGTCGATCACTCTTCCCTGCTCTCTCTCATTTTCTGCCTATATTTCCATGGAGGTACAGGGTCAGGATCAGCCCAGAGGCCTCTTTTTGCCAACCGGGCTTCCTTTTCAAAGTCTGACAGGACCTTATCAGAGTCGTATCTTTTAAAATGCCATGCGTACCCGGCCCGGACCACTTCCTGGCACAGCTCGCGTCCGTCCTAAAGGTAGGTGAATCCAAGTATCCGTCCGCCGCTGTCACTTCCGGTGACCTCCAGCGTCACGTTTTTGCCGAAGCACAGCCCGGATAAATAATTCCTTGAAGCGCGGTAAAAGGGCATCTCCCTTTCCGGCGCATCGATGCCCTGCATCCGTACCCGTACCGTACCATTCCCCTTGACCAGTAGATCATACGTATCACCGTCGATGACTGAAACGATTCTTCCCGTCAGCCGATTTCCTTTCTGCGGATCAATGCCTGCCTGCTCCATGCATGAAACCAGAAACAGCATCAGGAATCCAATGCAGAAAACGATCGTGATGACCCTCTCCCTTTCCCTGGCCTGATTACGAACTCCGTAATGACGTTTGCCGGTCAGCAATGCATCTCTCATCTCATCCTTCCTTTCTAAAATCTCCCTCTCCTTCCACCTCTCCCTCAATTCGTTAATCGTTAATGGTTATTCCTTCGGGTACCCGACGCTCTGCGCCAGGATGATCATCTGCCCCGGACGAAGCTTCATGGTGGAGGATAACGACTCCTTCCTGACCGATCCCCTGGCCACCGTGGCCAGATTGGCCGAAGCACAGTAGAGATACACATTCTGGGAAATATATCCCACGTTGATCCGGGAAGAACATTCCTGGTCGCCGGCATCTCCACCCAGCTTTTCAAGATCCGATACAAAGATCAGATTGACCGGTGCAGTGGCTACATAGTCCTGCACACCGGCCTGGGCGCGGAAGTCTCCTGCGGCAATGGGAATCAGAAGGCTTTTCACCGCATCGTACAGGTAAATGCCTGAACGAAGTACAACATACACGTCCAGCTCCTGCCTGTTCCTGGCTGTGGGGGCCGTGCGCTTGCCCTCCTCCGTGCGGTTGATGCCATTAGCAGCCCAGACAAGATTGGACAGTTCGGCCAGCGTGAGATCCCTGTCAGCAAATGCCCTGGAACTCTTCCGTTCCTGTAGTGCCTGCATCAGCAGCTTGCCGCTGCTGAGATCCGGCGGATAAAGGCGAATGGTGTCGATCTCCTGTGCAAAAAGGTGTGATGAAAGGAGGATTAGTGTAAACATGATGATTCTGTTCATGGCTGTCAATTTTTTATTTCACAAAATTACAAATAATGTTGGAAATCATGAGGGTAAGAATACACGGAAAATAAGAAATGCATGATTGAATTTAAAAAAATGATCCAAATTAATCTGATATTCTGATTATATGTAAATTGCCAGATATTATTGTCCGGGGACTTACTGTATCTTTGTAGAATGAGTTGTTTACTCATAATATATTGATAATCATTATCGTGTTGAATTATTATATAAACTAAATCAAATCATGAATTTATGAGAGCAAAAATTTACAATGTGTTCAAACTGGACGCCGTGATCAACAGGTTCCTGCTGATCACGGGGATGTTCCTGCTGGGCATCTGGTTTACAGCGTCGGCTCAGCAGGCGTACAAGTACTCGGGTACGGTTCTGAATGAGTTCAATGAGTCGTTGCCCGGCGTGAATGTGATCGAAAAAGGGACGACCAATGGGACAGTGACCGACATTGACGGTCGTTTCACCCTTTATCTGGCCGAACCATCGGCTGATCTCGTTTTTTCGATGGTGGGTTACATCACGTTCGAAAAGACAATGAGGTCAGGGGAGGTGGCCGAGATCACGCTGATCGAGAGTATGGTTGAACTGGAGGAGGTCATGGTGATTGGATATGGTACCCAGAAACGGGCCAATGTCACCGGGGCCATTTCCAAGATCAATGGCGAACAGATCACGGAGATCCCGACCGGAACGATCAACCAGGCTCTACAGGGACGTATCGCCGGTGTAAACATCAGCAACAGCTCGGGTTCACCAGGGTCCGGGATGAAAGTCGTCATCCGTGGGGTGGGAACCAATGGAAGCGCCCAGCCCTTGTATGTCGTCGACGGGATCAGGACCGGGTATATTGACAACCTGGAGCCCTACGACATTGAATCCGTGGAGGTCCTTAAGGATGCGGCCTCAGCTGCCATCTATGGTGCCGATGCAGCCAACGGCGTGGTCCTGATCACTACCAGGAAAGGCAGCAAGAGAACGGGTACGGTCACGGGTACGGGACTGATCACCTACAACATGCAACTGGGCACGCAGAGCATTGAACGATACACGCAGCCCATGGACGATAAAAGCTATACCCAATGGATGAAGGAAGCCGGCGTGAAAATAAACCCTTCGGCCGACAACGTCAACACCGACTGGATGGATGAGATCACTAAAGGTGCATTCATGCAAAGACACCATATTGCCTTCAACAGTGCCACCGATAAATCCAGCTACTTTATATCCGGATCGTACCTGAACCAGGATGGCGTCATCGGTGGCGACAAATCCAACTTCGAGCGCATCACCCTGCGCACCAACATCGCTCAACAGGTGAAACCCTGGCTGCAGGTGGGAACGAACATTACCTTTTCCCATTTTGACAGGAGCGCACTGGGCGAAGATGACGAATTTGGGGGAATCGTCTCGTCGGGCCTGATGATGGACCCGATGACCCCCACCCTGTTTGAGGGAGAACTTCCCGGCTTCGCTCAGGATGTACTCGATGCGGGATATACACTGGTGCAAAATGAAGATGGAGAATATTACGGGGTTTCCAATAATGTCCTTGGTGAGATCGCCAACCCCCTTGCCAAAATGGAAATCAATAAAGGTTATACGAAAGAGGACAAGATCATGGGCAACATCTTTGCTACTTTTGGAGGAGATGTGTGGAAAGGATTTTCGTTCACCACACGGCTTAGCAACGACGTAGCCAACCAGCTGTACCACACCTGGTATCCCACCTACTGGTTTTCCTCGGAAAATATGAACACCCAGACCGCCGTCAGGGACAACTACAACAACTGGTCAACCTGGCTGTGGGAGAATTTTGCCACCTACGACAACACCTTCGGTGAGAAGCACCATGTCAATGTCATTGCCGGTACCTCGGCACAACAGTACCAGCATAAATACCTCACCACCGTTTCGGGACCGATGTTTGCCGAAGACGACGACTTTGCCGAACATGGGGATGTGGTGGTTGATGGACAGCTCAGCGGCAACCATGAACTCAACAGGCTGGTGTCGTATTACGGCAGGTTATCCTACGAATATGGCAGCCGCTACCTGCTGAATTTCATTCTCCGTCGCGACGGCACCTCTCTGCTGGGCGCCGACACACGCTGGGGCAATTTCCCGTCGGTATCCGCAGGCTGGATCGTCAGCGGGGAGAACTTCTGGAACGTGGATCTTATTAACTTCCTGAAGATCAGGGCTTCCTGGGGACAGAATGGGATGCTCTCCGGCCTTGGCCCGGATCAGTTCAGGGCGTTGATCACCACCTCGGGTATCAAATATCCAAAACCCAGCGGTGGTTACTATACCGGTGCCGAACCTGACCTGCTGGCCAATCCTGAATTGAAATGGGCGACCAGCGAACAGTTCGACATTGGCTTGGATATGTACATGTGGGACAACCGTGTGACGTTCGGTTTCGACTACTTTAACAAGAAAACACGCGACCTGCTGACTCCGGGTACGCCTCCTCCCTCCGTGGGTAACGATGCTCCCTTTGTCAATGCGGGGGATGTATTGAACAAAGGGATTGAACTGGAAGCGGGCCTGAGAAATTATGAGTCTGATTTTCAGTACGATGTAAACCTGAACTTTACCTACATGACCAACAAGGTCACCTACCTGAACCCGCTGCTCGACCGTGTGTCGGGCGCCTCTCTGGGAACAGGATGGACGGTAACCTGGTTCGAGCTGGACCAGCCGGTGTGGTACTTCCGTGGATACCAGACCGACGGTATCTTCCAGAACCAGCAGGAGATCAATGCCTATAAGGAAGCCAATGGAGGTCTGTCAGGCTACAACCCCAAACCGGGCGATCCCATCGTGGTGAACACCAACGGGGATGAACTGATCAACTCCGAAGACCAGGTCTACATAGGCGATCCCCATCCCAACATCCTCTGGGGCGCCATGGTCAACCTGAAATATTTCGGTTTCGACCTGAACGTCTTTTTCCAGGGTGTCCATGGTCATGACGTGCTTCTCGGGTGGAACCGTTACGACAGGTCCACATCCAACAGGCCCCAGTTCTGGTATGATGACAGGTGGACCGGGGAGGGCAGTACCAATGAAAGGCCACGTCCGGAAATGTCGAGCCCATACCTTTACAACAGTGACCTGCTGATTTACAAAGGGGATTACATGAGGGTCAAGCAGATCCAGCTGGGCTATACACTTCCGAAAAGTCTGCTCGGTAAAATGAAGTTCCAGGACCTCCGGCTCTATGTGTCGCTGGAGGATTATTTTACCATCACCAGCTACCCGGGCATGGATCCCAGCGCCGGAACAGGACGCGACAACAGCCAGGGCATCGACCGGGGGATGTACCCTCCTGCACGCAAGCTGCTGTTCGGACTGACATTTGCTCTTTAACCGGTGTTTCGCTATAGATGCCAAAATCAATTAAAGATCATTAATCATTAATTATTAATCATATTATGAAATACTTACATAAATCAAGTGTCATCCTTGTGATCCTTTTGGCGATCACTTCGTGCTCAAAGGACTTTCTGGATGTTGATCCCATCGGCAAGTTGACGGAAGACCAGTTCTACAAGACTGATGAAGACGCCACCAAAGCCATCATGGCAGCCTACGACATCCTTCAGTGGATGCATGCGCGCGACTGGAATAGTGCTTACCTTGTAAAGACGTTCCCGTCGGACGAATCCAATGTGGGCGGTGAAAATTCCGGCGACCAGCCACCGCTGCAGGAACTGGATTTCTTTAACTACGGCTCAAGCAACGCAACCATCACGGCCACCTGGCAGTCGAATTATTTCGGGATCTACCGGGCGAACAAGGTGATCCAGCGTGTTCAGCCCGAAACCGATGTCCGGAAACAGATCATCGCTGAAGCCAAGTTTCTTCGTGCCTGGTATTATTTTGAAATCGTGAGCATGTTCGGAACGGGACCATTGATCCTCAACGAATTGGCTCCCAGTGAGTACGGGCAGCCCTTTGCCTCTGCTGATGCGATCTATCAGCAGATCGAGACCGATCTGAATGAAGCCATCGCCGTTCTTCCCCTGAAAAGTGAATACGCCCCTGAAGATGTGTTCAGGGCATCCCGCGGAGCTGCCCAGACATTGCTTGGCAAAGCCCTTCTTTACCAGGAAAAATGGCAGGACGCAGCAACGGTCTTTGAAGAGGTGATCACTTCCGGTGAGTACGATCTCCAGGAGAACTTTGCGACTCTATTTCTCAAAGAGTCAGAATATGGTATCGAATCCATTTTCGAGGTAGACTATGTCAGCTCGGAGGGATATGTCGAAACTACGTTCCAGTGGGGCGGTAACCGGGCGATGGAGAACAACATCACCTGGCAGCTGACCGGTCCCCGGGCCGACTGGTTTGTTCCCGGCTCCAGTGGCATCATTGGAGGGTGGGGATTCAACTGTCCCAGGGAAAGCTCTTACCAGGTGTTCATCGAGGAAGGAGATGTCACGCGCAGACCCTACTCTGTCATTTCCCTCGCTGAGCTCAAGTCGATGGGCGGCAACTGGAAGAAGGATGATGCATGGGGATGGGACGGATACATCCGGATCAAGTACACCACCTGGGCGTCGGAGACGAACGAACTGGAAGGCGCCACCGCCCGGTTCAACTATGGCAGCAACCTGCGCCTTCTGAGGTTTGCCGATGTACTGCTGATGGCTGCAGAAGCGCAATACCGTGCCGGCAACGACGAAAAGGCGGCTCAGTACCTGAACCGGGTACGGAACAGGGCCAACCTGGACCCCTTTCAGGGAGACATCTTTCAGGCGATCGTAAAAGAACGCCAGATGGAGCTGTGCTTTGAAGGGGTCAGGTTCCTTGACCTGATCCGGTGGGGAATGGCAGACGAGGTGCTGGGTGAGTTTGGATTTGTGGCAGGGAAACATGAACTGTATCCCATTCCAGACAGCGAGATGCGGAATAACTCCAACGCGGTCCAGAATCCGGGATATTGATATCAGGATTCAGACTGAATAATTTGCTTTATCAGTAACGACCACTTCAAATTCAGGATTAACCACGGAGAACACGGAGAATAATGATGTATCTTTACATCTCCGTGCTCTCCGTGAATCCTCCGTGCACTCCGTGGTTTTTAATAAAATAGTTCTATCTTTGGTATGACGTACTTTTTTCGTTTGCAATAAGGTTAATCGTTAATGCCATTACACCATGAAGCAATTTGTATTACTTTCCGGTATTCTTTTCTTAGTTGCTTCTGCTTTCGCCACTCATGTTGACGAAAACACCGCCAGAAAAGCAGGACAAAATTTTCTGACCAGCACCGCCGGTCCTTCCTTGCTCCAGCCTGCCACCGACCTGAAACTGGTCTACCGATCCACTTCTTATTCTGTCACTTCGACAGACTTCCGCCAGCAGAATGTCCTTTTCTACGTCTTCAACGCCGAACCACAGGGATTCGTTATCGTTGTAGGCGATGATGCCGTCACACCCATCCTCGGCTATTCGGGGGAGAGCAGTTTCGATCCGGGCCATATTCCGGCCAATGTCAGGAAATGGCTGGAGGGCTATACGGATCAGATAAGATATATTATTGATAATCTGATTGTTACAACAGATGCGATTCAACAGGAGTGGAACCGGTACACCAGTGGTTCCACAGCACTGGTTTTGAGGAGCCCAGCGGCCGTCAATCCGCTGGTGCAGACCAAATGGAACCAGGTTCCGTATTACAATGCCCTTTGCCCGGGCAGTTCGGTCTCGGGATGCGTGGCTACCGCCATGGTACAGATCATGAAATACTGGGATTTTCCTGAAATGGGAACCGGGTTTCACTCGTATAATCACTCCAACTACGGGACAATATCTGCGAATTTTGCCAGCACCACGTATGAATGGAGCTCGATGCCCAACCAGGTAAGCGGCCCCAACAATGCTGTAGCGACCCTGATGTTTCACTGCGGCGTGGGGGTGGACATGGATTACAGCCCCAACTCCAGCGGAGCGTACGTCATCTCGGCCCAGAGCCCCGTAGAGCATTGTGCGGAATATGCCCTGAAGACCTACTTCGGGTACAAAACATCGCTGCAGGGCGTTCAGCGTGCGAATTACAGCGAATCCAACTGGGTGAACCTCCTGAAAGGGGAGCTGGATGCCGGCAGGCCGATCCTGTATGCCGGCTTTGGGTCGGGAGGCGGACATGCATTCGTCTGTGACGGATATGACAATAATGGTTATTTTCATTTTAACTGGGGTTGGGGCGGCGCATATGACGGATATTTCCATATCAACTCATTGGACCCGGATGGCATAGGCATCGGCGGCGGTAACGGGGGATTCAACAGCGGGCACCAGGCGGTCATCGGCATCGAAGCACCGGATAATGGCGGCGGTGGTGGCGGCGGTGGAGCTGAATTTTATGACCTCGCACTCTATGCGAACCTTGTCCCATCAGAAAGTTCTATCAGCTATGGGTCGGCCTTCACGATCTCCACTGCCATCGGAAACTACGATACACAGACCTTCACCGGGGATTTTTGCGCGGCCGCTTTCGACAGCGATTATGCGTTTGTCGACTTCGTGGAGATCAAAGAGGGATATACTCTGGACGCAGGCTACTATTGGGATCTGGAGTTTGCCAGCGACGGCTTGCTCAGCATGCTGCCAGGTACCTATTACATCGCGACTTTCTATCGGCCCACAGACGGGAACTGGGTACAGGTTGCTGATAATGAAAGCATTGGATACTATAATCTAATAGAAATGGTTGTGGTCAATCCCAACGATATCGAACTGTATTCCGCCATGGTGGTTTCGCCCGGCACGACCCTGATCCGGGGTCAGTCCGCCACAGTCAACCTGGATATCGTCAACAACAGCTCCTATACGTTCATCGGCAAATACGCCGTGGACCTTTACGGTCTCGACGGGTACTGGGTGGAAACCATCTACGAGATCAGCGAGAACAAGGGCCTGCCGCCCGGTTACCATTATGAATCCTATCTGACCTTCACGACCTACGCCATCGGAGTGGAACCCGGGACATACCTTTTAGCCGTCACCCATAAATGGTCGGGCTATGATTGGGAGCTGACCGGTTCCTCCTATTACCAGAATCCGGTCTATGTGACAGTTCAGGCCGAAGCGATCCCTCCAGATCCATATGAGAATAACAATGATGTTGCACAGGCGTATGCATTGCCTTTGTCATTTTCAGGAAACACTGCCGCCCAGAATACACAGGGAGCCAATCTTCACATCGAAACCGACTTTGATTATTACAGGATCAACCTGCCCACGGAGTACAATTATACGATCACCTCGCGGCTTCATGATTCCTACAACAGCGGAAACGGGAATGTGTACACGGTGGATGGTCTTTTCTCCTATTCACTGGATGGTTCCACCTGGTCGGATGCCTACGATGATGTGATGCCGGGCACCATCAAGGTGAATGGGGGAGGAGTGATGTATTTCATCGTGTCACCTTACTTCTCGGGTGAAACAGGAACCTACCTGCTGGATATGTCCATCACCCGGGTTGCCGCCGGAGGGATCGGGGAGAGCGACCTGGCCGGGCTGATCAGGGTTTACCCCAATCCGGCCGCTGATCTTGTCAATATTGACCTGAGCGCCCTTGAAGAGGAATTGGAATGCGTCGAAGTCTTCAACGTCTTCGGACAAAAGGTTATGTCACGGTCAATGAACGACAGGCTGAATTTTTATACGTTACCTTTAAATCAGTTCCCCGAAGGTATTTACTATCTGTACCTGCAATTTCCTGAAAGAGTTATCACAAAAAAAATATCCGTCAGCAGATGAGAGCAATACTGATCATACTTGTCATTGGTCTGATGGGCTGTTGTACCAGCAAGAAAGCGCCACAGTCCCAGCTGGCCGAACAACCCGATTCGGTGGCACAGTTCATTCCGGGTCCGCCGGCACTGGTTTACAAAACCAGGGGAGATTATTACCAGCTGGTTCCCGTACTGTTATCAGAGGACAAAAAGGAGATCATCACTTACCCACACCCGAAGGATCTGATAAGAGGCGATGGCTATGCGCTTCCGGACTCTCTAAGCAATGGTTACCTGCTGGATAACAGGGGGATCGGTGCAAATGTGGCCTTTTTAAGCCTTACGTATGAAGAATATGCTAGCCTTCAGGAGGTACCGACCGCTGATCAGCTGTATGACAGGATATTAGACAGGGATCCGCTGACTGAGCTTTACAATTGCGGGCTCCGTACATCATTTTCTGATCCTGTGAGGCAGATCAATGAGCTGATCGGGAGCGGGGAGCTGCAGGCGAAGTGCAGGCGCGTTAAATGAAGCTGATTGGGTTGATAGAGTCCTTATTGTTTTAACCACAGAGGCACAGAAGGAAACACGGAGGAAAAAATGTTTAAAGAATATCTACATATTTTTGGTCTATGTTTAAGGAGTTGATCAAATCGGTGACGGGATCATTGGACCAGAAAGGGATTCGGTATATGATATCCGGTAGCCTGGCATTCAATGAGATACACGGATCGGCTCGAATTACTGATTCCGAACCGGTGAAGTACTGGCAAATCCCTTCTATCATAGCTCAAAATAGTTGATCTTAAACATGTTAAATATAATCAGAATGAAAATTCAAATTAAATTACTGTATCGAATGCTCACAGGAAGATTCCTTCCATTTGTTATCTGTCTCTTCTGGTCGGCGGCTACGTTTTCCCAGGATGCCGCATCACCTCTTGAGACAGAGATCTACAAGCTTGACAACGGGCTGACCGTTTACCTGAATGAAGATCATGCGCTGCCAAGCATTTTCGGGGCTGTCGCCGTCAGGGGCGGGAGCAAACGCGATCCGGCCGATGCTACAGGCATTGCCCATTACTTTGAGCATATCATGTTCAAGGGAACCGACAGTATAGGAACCCTTGATTATCAGGCTGAAAAGGTCTACCTCGACAGCATTACAACGCTTTACGACGAGTTGGCCCTGACAGGCAACGAGGCACAAAAAGCGGATATTCAGGCTCAGATAAACAGGCTCTCGGTCAGGGCTGCTACATATGCCATTCCGAATGAATTCGGCAAGATCCTGAGCGAAATGGGCGGAACGATGGTGAATGCCGGGACTGGCAACGATGAGATCGTTTACTTCAATATCTTTCCTTCAAACCAGGTCGAAAAATGGCTCAAGCTATACAGCCATCGGTTCATCCATCCTGTTTACCGGTTGTTCCAGTCGGAACTGGAAACGGTCTACGAAGAATATAATATGTATAAGGACAACCGGTTTGCCAATGCATTTGAAGAATTCATCAAAGAATTCTACCCGAATTATCCTTACGGTGTTCCGATCGTTGGGTACCCTGATGATCTGAAAAATCCATCAATGAGGAAAATGGACGAGTACTTTCAGACCTATTATGTGGCAAACAATATGGCGTTGACCTTAAGCGGTAATTTCAACACGGATGAAGTTAAACCGTTGATCAGTAAATACTTTGGAGTATGGAGAAGTGGAGAGATCCCGCCTATGCCATCGGATTACACGATCCAGCCCTTCAAAGGCAGGTATCTATTTCAGAAAAAACTTACCCCGGTTAAATTCGGAATCATCGCCTACCGATCCGTGCCTGTCGGACATGAGGACGAACCTTCTCTGGACGTGATCACCGGATTGTTGTCCAATGAATCTTTGACAGGACTTCTGGATAAATTAAGTGTGGATCATAAGTTAATGCAGGCTGCGGCCTCCGGAATGCATTTTACCGAAGCAGGAGGAGAAATGATCATTTTTCTGCCGAAGATCGTCGGTCAGTCACTGAGCAAGGCCGAGGAACTTGTTTCAGGTCAGTTAGACAGCCTTAAAGCAGGCAGGTTCAGCGATGAACTGCTGGAGGCCGTCAAAACACAGATCATCGTGGATTATAAGCACAACTTCGAGGACCAGTACCAGCGGGGCTATATGATGATCACTTCTTTTGTGATTGACATGGATTGGCAGGAAATACTGGATTATCCTGAAAGAATAAAAAATATCACCCGTGAGGATGTCATCACAATAGCCAGTAAATACTTCGGGAATGATTACCTTGTGTGTTACTCTAAAACTGGATTTCCAAAGAAACCGGAAACGCTGAAACAACCGTTTGAACACATACCTTCGGTCAATACCGGAATGAAGTCAGTCTTTGCGCAGGAAATTGAAAACATGCCAACACAGGCGACCGAACCCGATTTTATCGAATTCGGCCCACCGGGTACGGAGAACAACGAGGTCACTGTCCATGATCTTACTGCCCTGACTCATGTGTATTTTACGGAGAACAAGGTCAACGACCTATTCAGCCTTACCATCCGATTTGGAACAGGTACCTACGAGAGACCTGTCCTGGACCAGCTATCCGAATACATGTCGCTGATCGGCAGTGAAGCCATGCCACTGGCTGAACTTTCCGTAAGCCTTCAGGGGCTGGGGGCTGCCTATTATTTCAATGCCGGACGCGACAATTTCAGCATTACCATTTCCGGTCCTGATGCGAACCTGGATACGATCGTTGCACTAGTTTCCGGCCTTCTTTACCATCCGCAAAAGGATGACGATAAGATCAGAAAACTGTATGAATCTGCCAAGACTGTGGTTAAAGTGGAAAAGGATGATCCTGAAACGATCGGTTCCGCATTGTACAATTACGCCGTTTTTGGCGACCGTTCGCCCTATCTTCATCGTCTAACACCGGCAGAAGTCAGGGAATTGAAGGCTGACACCCTTCTCCGTCTTTTGCAGGAAGTGATGTGCTATGAAGCGGATATTCATTATTCCGGGACAGTCGGACTACCTCAGCTGGAAAAGATTCTAACATCCAGGCTATCAATTGACAACATCAGCATCAGGAGCAAATCACCTATCAGAAATGAATTTAAGGAATATGATGAGCCGGTTGTTTTCTTCCTGGATGACAAAGAAGCCATCCAGAGCAAGGATTATTTCTTTTTACCAGGCGAAATTGTCAAAGACGAAGATATGCCTTACCTGAATGCCTACGCCGATTATCTTGACGGGGGCATGCAGAGCGTTATTTTCCAGGAGATCAGGGAATTAAGGTCATTTGCCTATGCCAGCGGTGCCTCCGTATTCCGTCCGTTCTATACGTATGAGCGATCAAGCCTGACGGCCTATGTGGGTACCCAGGCCGATAAGACCCGGGAGGCGGTGGAAGTGATGCATCGTATTCTGACCACACAGCCGGATAAGAGCGACCGGATGGAGATGGTGCGGAAATCGCTGATCCAGTCCATCAACAGCGATAAGCCCACTTTCAGGGGAATTTCCTTACCGGTTGCAAATTACTGCAAACAAAACTACACGGAAGATCCCCGAAAGCGCTGGGTCGAAAGTTATAAGGAGATGAGCTTTGATGATATTGCCGGTATCTATGAACGGCAGTATTTCCACAAGCCCACCATCATCACCATCGTCGGCGACGAAAGCAGGATCGGCACCGAGTGGATGAAAGCGTACGGGAAGATCATCAGGGTGGGGAAGGAGGTTATTTTCAGGTAGCTGCCAGCGCATTCTTCGCTGCTACGGCTCCCTCTTCAATGATCTCGTTCGCTTTATAAAAGTCATAGGCGCCGAAGAGGTCCCGCGAAATACTGATCAACAGGTCAGACGGATAAGTCTCAATGGTCAGTTTTGAGATCTGATGAACCATTAGGCCGAGGCTTTTATTGGTTAACGCGAACAATCCGATGTGATTTGCTTTATTCCTGGGAACCGATTCCCCGAACCGGTTGTGGAACAGCTTGAAATACTTGTAATATTGGTGTTCTTTATGAATAGGAACAGGCTTTTTAATTTTTTCCAGGGGCAGGACGGCGTTCACATCCACGATCACCAGCATATCACCTTTAATCCGTTGAATATGATGAACGGGTACCGGATTCAACAATCCGCCGTCCACATAAAAGCTGTCACCCAACCTGTACGGCTGAAAGAACGTGGGGATAGAAATGGACGCCCGTATGGCATCGTACATGCTGCCGGAGGTGAAAATCCTTTCCGTTCCTTTGACAATGTCAGTCGCCACGGCACAATAGGGGATAAGCAGGTCCTCAATGTTCCGGTCCGGGATCATTTCCTTTAGTTTCCTGATGATCCTGTTGCCCTTGACCAGCCCGTTCTTGCTGAAGGCCAGATCGGTGAGATGCCAGACCTCTTTCAGGTTCAGCGATCTGGCCCATTCCTCGAAGACCCTCAGCTGTCCTGCGGCATAGATGCCACCAACCAGGGATCCCATGGAGGTGCCGGCAATGGAAGTGATCTTGTATCCAGCCTGCTCCAGGGTGTTGATCACCCCGATATGGGCGAAGCCTCTGGCTCCACCGCTGGAGAGCACTAACGCAACATTTTTTTTCATTCTCTGCCCAGTTGAAAAAGCCTTCGGGCCACCAGGATATCCCAGATCTCCAGCGGGATCAGCGAACCCAGGGCGAAGATCATCCCGATGGTGCCGGCCGTTGGAGGCAGCAAAGCCATGATTCCCACAATAATTCCCACCCAGGCTGTGAATTTTCCAAAGATCCCGCTTTTTAACATGACGAGTGCCGTCAGCAAAAGTCCGATCCCTTCCATCACATACCCGAAATTGAACGCCGTACCCTGCCACCCGGACAGCACCGCCTGACCCGCCGACTCGTACATGGATTTTTCGATCAGCGTTCGTGCTGCATTGAATTTATTGCTGATGGATAACATCTTAAAAGCAGCTGTAGAGGCAAAATAGGCTGCAATACCCAGTATCGCCATCAGCAATGCAATAGTCATGAGCGATGGATTGGTCTTCTTTAACAGGATGTACAGGGCCACCATCATGATCCCTACCAGTACCTGATCAATGATCAGCAGCAGGTCCAGATCCAGCAGTCCGACAAACGGATTGGTCTTGAACAGCTCAAACCAGCCAAGGGTGGTCTCCGGCGGCGGCCACAGGATGAAGATGATGATCTGGATGGGGATGAAGACCGCCATTAAAAGGGCGGCTGCTCCTGCTAATTTATAAAGTAATCTACATGGGGAATCAACAGCTGCCAAATTAGTATTCTCTGCCATATTTTCCATTACCATGTTTAATTAAAATTGTAATACTTCATTTTTCATACTCCATTCTTGAGTCTCCTCCGAAAAGGGATTAATGAACCTTAATTTAGGGCTAAAGCACTATAAACCAGTACTTTGCATTACCCCGGCCTTAAGGCCGGGGTAACTGATAATCAACCAGTTAATGGACTTTAGTCCAAAATTATATCTTTTCGGAGCGGGCTCATTCTTCACGCTTCATAAGAAAGCATTTTACTGTTATTGTTTTATAATTCTATGTATTTCAATATCTTCAGAAGAAATAAGTTTTAGAATATAGATTCCTGGTGCGAGACCGGAAAGATCCAGGCTTGTTTCTTTTTCTTTTAAAAGAACTCTTTGCAGCCGTATTCCGTTAATGCTTAACAGATCCAGTGTCGGATTGTCCTTTTCCGAAGAAGGATAATTTTTTATCGTCAGCAGGTCAGCGCAGGGATTCGGATAAACAACAAAAGTGTAAGGTTCATAGACTGTGATGGTTTCAGGTTGGAGAATTTCACGTTTCCAGATCCCGCCTCCACCTGTGCCCGTAAAAAGAAAATATTGCGTTCCCACTCCTCCATCCTTCAGGGACAGGATTTTAGTGGTCGTTAAATTTTCGGTAATCTCGTCCCAGCTTTGACCAACCGATTCAAAAATTCCATCAGCTGTCCCAGCATAGATACGACCCCAGCCATCCCAGGCAAGAGAAGAAACCTCCAGGTTGGTCAGGTGAAGGTTCATCTCAGCCCAGCTATCCCCGTTATCGGCTGAGCGAAAAACCCCTCCACCTTCTCCCCAGATGGGGACGGTACCGGCATGTACAATTCCATCCCACATGATCGTAAGGGCAGAGATATCGGTGGTTGTCAGGCCATTATTCACCAGCTCCCAGCTTTCTCCATTATCTGTTGAACGATATACACCGGTTCCGCAGCCTGCTGTCCCTGCAAAAACGTACCCATCCGGATGGCTGGCCAGACTCCATACCTGGGTACAGGTCAGTCCGTTGTTGACCTGAATCCATGTGTCTCTATTGTCCGTTGAACGGAAAATGCCATCTCCATAAGTACCGGCGAAGATGATATCATCGTCGCTGATTGTCAGTGCACGGGTATCAAAAGGCGTTATCCCTTTTAAGACTTCCACCCAGGTATCCCCGTTATCCATGGACCGGAAGACTCCCCCTTCGCCGTTGATCCAGTCGGTGGCGGCAAAAATATGCCCGCTGGAGTTCACTGTTAGCGAGGTGACATATTTCCCGGTCAGTCCATTGTTGACCTGAGTCCAGTTATCTCCGAAGTCAGGTGAGCGGTAGATACCCGTACCGTATGTTCCGGCAAACAGCAGGCCGTAGGATCTGGCTGCCAGCGTTTTCACTTCCGTGGCTGCAATGCCGTTGATCATTTTTGTCCAGTTCTCACCGTTATCGGATGACCGGAAAAGGCCACCTCCCAGGTACGCTCCGGCAAAGATCTGACCTGTCGAATTGATGGTAAATGAAATAATGAAATTGGACGATAATCCATTATTCACCGGTGTCCAAAAGTCGCCGTTATCCACTGACCGGAATATGCCATCCCCGTAGGTTCCGGCGAAAAGGGTGCCTGCTGAGCTGACCAACAATGCGTTCACCCCGTTTGAGCTGTTGAATCCATTGTTGATGGCTGTCCAGCTTTCCCCATTGTTGACCGACCGGAACACACCCTCTCCGAAATCCATCCCTGCAAAGATGTGTCCTTTGTCATTGATGGCCAGTGACAACACTTCGGGAATCGGCAGTCCGTTGCTCATCTGGGTCCAGGAATCGCCATTGTCGATTGACCGGAAGACACCGCCATAGGTGCCGGCAAAGAGTGTGTCACCTGGATTGACTGCCAGGGCCGGAATGTAGGGATGTGTCAGCCCGTTTGTCAGCAGGGTCCAGCTGTCGCCGTTGTCTGTTGACCGGAACACGCCGCCTTCTTCGAACCCGGCGGTTCCGGCAAAGATATGCCCGCTGGAGTTGATGGCCAGGGAGATCACCCAGGGAATGGTCAGCCCATTATCCTGCAGGGTCCATGTCTCACCATCATCCAGTGACCGGAAAATGCCTCCCCCCAGGGTTGCGGCGAACAGATGACCATTCTCATTAGTGGCCAGGGCCCACACGTCGGTGTTCGTCAGACCGTTGTTTACCTGTGTCCATTGTTCTCCATTGTCGGTCGACCGGAAGATGCCCCCATTCTTTGTACCGGCAAACACATGGTCCTGCACGGTGCAGGCCAGGGAGCGGACATCACCACCATAGGGTCCGGAAGTGGGAATCCACTGGCCATTTGCCAGAAAGGCGATACACAGGAGTACGGCAGAAAGCAAAATTGAACGTTTCATATCGATCGTTTTGAATCTATTGCAGGACATGAAGAATTGAATCTGAAATATATGGCTTATTTCAATATCTTCGACCACTTTTTATATTCTTTTTGAACCAGCTCCTTTTTGTTGACTGAACCATGTGAGGGCATGAAAAGATAACAGTTTGTCTGCAGGAGCTTTCCCCAGCTCTGGATCATCTGCCTGACATCCAGTGCGAACGGTGGGAAAATGGATCCTTTAAAAACCCCGAACATTGCGTCGCCGACAAGTGCAATCTCATCATCCACGATGATGCTCATAGAACCCGGAGTATGTCCCGGTGTATGGAGCAAGTGCAGATTTATGCTATCCATTTTCAAATCCAGGCGCGTATCAACCACAATATCATATGGACATGGAGGATATGTAATGAAGGGATTGAGCTGTTTCAGCAAATTAACCAATGAGCGTGTAAACAGATTGGTGCCCCTTATCATAATATTTTTACCTGAAGCCAGATACCCGGCTTCTTCTCTTTGAACGATGATCCTGGCACCGAAGGTTTTTTTGAGCTGGTCTGCGTTGGAAGCGTGGTCAATATGGGTATGAGTCAGGATTAGATAATCCAGCTGGTTGATCCCCAGGCGTTTTAATCGTTTATTCAGGACCCTCCGATAGTTTTTGGAGCTTGTATCGACCAGGATGTTCACGTTGTCTTTGGTCACAAGAAATACATTGCTGCGGCCGGAGAGTATCCGTGTCACCTTAAAGCCGTTTTTAGTGGACCAGGTTCTCATTCGCCATCAGTGTCTCTTCCCATGATCCGGGAAGGGGTTAGTCCAAGGATTCTGTTATCTTTTTGATATTCAGGCTACTAGCCATCGCATTGAAAATGGAGAAATAGGTTCCTTTCAGGTCGTACAGGTAATCGTGATCGCCGTCTTCCACCACTTTCCCTTTTTCCAGGACGACAATATGGGATGCATCAATGATCTGGGGAAGGCTGTGCGATATAATGATCACGGTCCTGTCCTTTTTGATGGCATCCAGACTGTTTTTAATCTGCTCCGCTGCTATGGCATCCAGGTTCGCAGTCGGCTCATCCAGAAAGATAATGGGTGGATCTTTCAGAAACAGCCTGGCGATGGCAATACGCTGTTGCTGGCCTCCGGAAAGCAGATGCGCTTCGCTGTCGTACCCCCTGGGCAATTCCATGATCTGATCGTGTATAGACGCTTTTTTGGCTGCTTCAATCACTTCCGCATTGCTGGCTTCCGGATTGCCATACATGATGTTTTCGGTGATCGTTCCTTTGAAAATATGATTTTTTTGAAGAACAAGCCCGATATGGTTTCTCAGGAACTCCGTATCATAATCCTGCAGATCAATCCCATCCAGGAAAATGCGGCCTTCGGTAGGCTCGTAAAATTTGTCGAGCAGGTTGATAACGGTGCTTTTACCGGCACCGCTGAGTCCCACGAGAGCAGATATCTGGTTGGGCCTGATCGTGAAGCTGATATTGTGCAGCGCTTTGGTGCCGTTCGGATAAGCAAAGCTTACCTGTCTGACCTCGATCAACCCCTTGATATCCGTGGGCTTATGGGTACCTGTCCGTTCGATCTCGTGGTTCGAATCCAGGATGTCGAAAAAGCCTTCCGAGTAGATCATCGCATCGCTCACCTCATCGTAGATCCGGTGCAGCTGCCTTATAGGAGCCGAAACGTTGTTGAAAAGCAGGATGTGGAACATGATGGCACCGATGGTCATCTGGTTGTTCAGCACAAAATAGGCAGTCAGGATGATGACGGCCACGACGCCGATCTGCTCCAGCAGGCTTTTAATGCTGTCGAATAAAAATCCGGTCTTGCGGGTGGCCATCTGGTTCTCGGTCATGTCATACTGGATCTTCCGGTTTCTTTCGGCTTCAATGGGCTCCCTGACAAAGGATTTGATCACGTTGATCGATTCGATCAGGTTGATGATCTGATTGCTCCTTGTCTCCCGGAACGTACGCATCCTTCTGCGGAAACCGCTCAGTTTCCTGGCCTGTAACTGGCTGACATAGAAGTATATAGGGATCATCAACAATCCGACAAGTCCCACGAAGAAATTGGCGCTGAACATCACCACCAGGGCGACGATGGCCGTGGTGAACAGGGGAAGGATGTCGATAAAGAAGTTCTGCACCAGGCGTGTCAGACTGGTGACCCCCAGGTCGATCCTGGTCTGAAGCTTTCCGCTCTCATTGGGAGGTGAAGTGTAAAAAGCCATCCGGTAGGTAAGGATCTTCTCAACGATCGTTTGCGACAGGTCCCTGGAAATGAGGATCCGGAGTTTTTCACCAAAGAACTTCTGACCAAACTGGACCAGCGAGTAAATGACCTCCTTACCCAGCAGGATGATGCTGATGATGGTCAACAGATAAAATCCTTCGCGCAAGGGCTGTTTTGCCACCATCAGATCGCTGATGGAATCTACCGTGTACTTCAGAATGAACGCATTGACCTGGGCGGCAAAAGAGCCGACGAAAGTCAGCAGGAGCGTATATACTATAATGTTCGTGTATGGTCGTGTGAAAGGAAAAAGTTTTGTAAAAAGCTTTCGAAAGGTCATGCTGATGAGAATGGTTTATCGTTGTGTAAGTGTGTGTTCCAATTGCTTTATGTTCCTATGTGAATCCTTCGGGTACCTTCGTGTCTACCCACTTTGGATCGTTATAAATCTTTACTGTTTTTCATTTCCGACAACATCTCTTTTATATCGCCAAGCTCTTTCAGCAAGTTCTTGATAGCCACCGAATTTTTATAATTCATCATGATGATCTTGACGGAAACCAGCAATACACCGGCTTCCAGAAGCAGATTATGGGTGAACCCTTTCAGAAAGAGGGCAATAGCAAATAATGCAACGGTAATGACAATGATGATCAGATCGGCGGTGGATATGTGTTTTTTCATTGAGTATGAATATTAATCATATCACTTATTTTTTAAATCACGAAAGGAAACGTCCATCAGATGATACTTCTCCCATCCCTGGAAGTCATAATGCCACCACTCTTCTTCGAGTGGGATAAATCCGTTCTTCATCATTACATCTTTTAAGATCTGCCTGTTCTGTAAAACATGTTCCGGCAATGCCATATAAGATTGGGATGCTTTCTCTGAGAAGTCATCGAATTTTGTGGGCATCTCCAGCTCTTTCCCGGATTTCAGATCCATAAGGCTCACATCCACAGCGCATCCTCTGTTATGCCTCGATCCTTTCCATGGGGCTGCGACAAACAGGGTATCGGAGTAGAGCTCCCAGAACCTCAATGTCACCGTGTATGGCCGGTAGGCGTCATAGATTTTCAGTCCCAGTGCTTTGGAACCCAGTTCATCCTGTATCGCGGTCAGCGCTTCCCCGACCGGTTTCCTTACATATGCCTCCGGTGCTTCATACATCTTCCTGTGTATAAAATTGTCTCTGGTGGCATACTTTAAATCCACGACAATACCCGGGATCAGGATGTTGATATTGACCATAGCGTTGCTGGAATCCATGGCTACCAGCCTGTTATAAGACTCGATATCTGATATGATGTCCAGACCATACGGATTGGTTTTGCTGATGGGATGATAACAGGAAAATGCTGAGAATAACAGAATCCATAAAAAAGGCAGGAAGAAAGCTCTTCTTTGAGATATTCTCTTAACTTTCTGCGGATCTTCTTTCATTGGCTGAGTTCTTTTCTTACCGTAGAATATCAAAATGATCATAATGAATCTGTCAAGTCTTAATGTCGATGAAGTCATCGGTTAAAGCCTTCGGCTTTTCCAGTTCCACCATTTTAAAAGTTCGGGATTGTGTTTCTCGTTCTCAGCATAATACACTGCACACCGGAACGTGTACAGTACGCAAGGGTCGATCCGTTTCTTGTACTCATTACACAACGCATGGTACAATACTTCCGGATCCTGGCCTTTTAAATTTTGAACGTGATGAATGCCAAGAATATGCAGGTCCTGAGCAATGCTTTTGCCAACTCCTGGGATGGAAAGTAGATTATCCGTGTCTTTATTTTTCTTATCTATTTTCATGTTATACCTTTTCGTGACATCTTTGACAAAAATACGCTACTCTCAATGAACTCATCCTTATTTATTTAATAAATTTGAAAACATTTGATGATCATCGTTCTCTTGGATGAAAATATTTTCCGGATAGCATCACTGATCTTTGTTCTTTTTGCATGTTCAACAGGGATGGAACCAGACTACTGTCGTGCGGTGACGACGGCCGGGTGATCACCTGGAATTTGGATGATCCTGCAAAAAGCTACCTTCAGTATAAGACCAGGATCTCCTCAACATGGCTCATCGCATTGGATGTGAGATGATCACATACCTGATCTTCCGTTCGATATGGGTTCCGGCCTTGCATATCAATACCAATGGATAGGTGATGTTTAGATCTGTCCCGGTATGCTTCAGAAAAACTAAGCGAACAATTCCCCAATCCTCCTCAGCACCTCTTCTTCGTCAGGGTGGATATCAAAAACCAGCGAAGGCTTCAGGTAATACAGCGTATTCTCTCTTTTGAAGCGTTCTTCGCCTCCTCCGGTGATGTTCAGCATGATCACCGCATGCGGATCAATGTGCCTGTCATTCACTGCCTGTATCAGAGAGGCAGTCGCCACCGACGCTGCTGGATGCAGATCAATGCCTTCCGTTTCTTCAAACAGGCGACCGGCAGCCAGCGCTTCCTCGTTGGTTGCCACCAGCACATCCCCCTGGCTGTCCACCAGCGCATCATACAATCCGCCGGCAAGGGAGTAGGGCGGCTTGCGGTTCGACAGGACCTTGGCAAGGATGATCTCCACCTGCCTGCGGGCAACATCCTCATCCATGGGGAAGATATCCCTTGACCCAGCCCTCCAGGCTTCCGCTATAGGGGCAAAGGGAGCGTTCTGCGAGACCATCAGCTTCATCTTGTGCTGGCCATACCTGCCGTCTTTTATCAGCCGCAGATTCGATTCCCAGGCAGCAATGGCGCCCGTACCGCTTCCCACCGCCTGGAAATAATAATCGGGAATACGCCCTATGCTTCCGACAGCCGATAATACGGTGGTTCCCATCCCATCCCTTCTGGCCACATTCCTGGCTCCGCCTTCAGCAATGAAGCGGGGATGTTTGCATACGATGTTCGACAGGTGGATCGCGTCATAATAGTCACTCCCGGTACGTGAGACGATGAGACGCACATGCTGCTTTACCGGTTCGCCGAACCAGAGTGCATCGATGTTGTCTTCAGGCACGCACAACAGCAAAGGAATGTCGTTATCGGAGCATACCCGCGCAAATGAACGGGCGGTGTTACCGGCGGAGGCAACCACCAGCACCTTTCCGGAATCCGGATCCAGCCGTGCACATACCGAATAAGCTTCGGTCTCCTTGAAGGAACAGGTGCGCATCATGGCTCCCCGCTCCGGCCAGTACCCACTGAAAGTTATGAATAGATTCTCAAGTCCTAGTTCCCTGGCCAGCCCCTCGCTCCTGTAAGTCACGGGTGCTGAAGATCCCTCTAAGAAACGACAGACAGGAATCCAGTCGGAGTATTTATACAATCCATAGCCGTCATCTTTCACCTTCAGCTGCTTCTTTTCATAGATGGCACGGATTAGCCCGGGTGCAGCCACCCCGGGTGCTTCCAGCATCCAGCCCGGATCCTGAAATGTTTGACCAGTCACTAACGACTGGAGGACATAGGAGGTTTTTTCACTCATCTTTACGTGGTGTAAATTTGCTGCAAAGATAGAGAACTAATGGTTGAATCTGCCCTCCCCGCCATGGCTCGAAATGGCTCCTGCATCGGAGTGCGGATCAGGCATTCGCGTTATTTATTTCTTTTCCGGTTCCCAGGTGGTCGGTCAAGTAATCCAGGAACCTGACCATAGGAGCCCCATCCATTACATCATGGTCAAGCAGGATTGTTATGTTCAATATCTCTCTGATTCTTAATTTGTTATCTAAAATTACAGGTTTTTTAAGGATCGATCCTTCACCAAATGAAACAGCTTTCTCATTTTCCTCTGCTCTCTGAGTTTTGCCCTGCTTTCCGTGACATCGAATTCGAGCATTGCCTGGACGTGATGTTTACGTAAACCAACATCAAAGATGTCGAAGGTTGCTATCCTCGAGCGGACAATCTTTGGAAACCGGTAGTTTTTTATCATCGGTGAAGTTGTTTGAATCGTACAATATTTCCTTCTCCTAGCATGCGCGTTTCATTGGTCATATCATAACCCTGCGGGATTGACACGGATATAGATCCTTTTCATTACACTGCCAAAAAGAAGCGCATCATACCACATATAATAAAACCGCTGGGCGTTAAACCAGGTAATGCCATCCTGATGGTCATCGTGATGATCGTAAGGATCTGCAAAAATGATCACATCATCCATCACATCTTTTGGATCACGGATATCGTACCCGATCACCAGTACCCAATGGCCTCCCCAATCGCTCCATTCTATAAGTGTCGGAATATTATTGGCCAGATTCTCCTGCAACATCTCCAATGACCCTTCCTGATGCCAGGAAGCTGTAAAACCGTTTTTATTAAGCCAGGCAGATATTTGTTCTGGAGTGGTTCCGACTGTAGAACTTGTTCCCATTTCTTCGGCAAGCGTCATTTCATCCCCTTGTTTGTCATAGTATTTTAAGAATGAAACGACTGCGGCGGGTCCACAGGTATATTCTGTGGTTTGCTGATAGGAGTCAACATTCAGGAATACAAGTCCTTCTATGGTATGGGAAGACTTGATATTCAGCACATAATATTGAATCGCGGCAGACGTATCCGGTGGTATTTCGCAGTCGTTTTTCTCACATGAGGTTGACATCAGTATCAGAATGATGGCAATGAGAATTCTGTTTGATCGTATCATAGGTTAAATTCTTTTATGTGTCATGAGGAAATTGTTACAGTCCGTTCCAACGTTATGTACAATGCTTCTGACCCGGGAACATATTGATCCTGTAAAGATATGGATTTGTAATTGGATTTTGCGGGCAAGAGGCTTTCTCACGCACGAAGCCTTACTCATTGTCTGTAGTATTCTTTAATTTATGAATTTCAATCCCTTTTCCTTTAAAGGTTAATTCACTGGAAATTTCATCTATTGATAAAAATTCAGAATCATCCGATACAAGTAAAAGATAATCAGCGCCTAAATCTCTGTAATAATCTATTTTACCAACAGTAATATCTTCTTTCTTCCCAATATTCCAACCCATTCTGTCCAAGAAAAACAGACCTCCATTCGGACATGGATCAGGAGCAATAATGAATTTTGATTGCTGTGGGAAGTTCAATTTTTCAATGGCTTCCTTATTTTCTCGAATCAATTGACTGATTTTTGAAAAATCATCATCTGTGTTTTCATATCGGCTATGCAATTTCATTCTTGAATAATTGATACCCACTATGATGATTACAGACAATATCAATTTTGTTGCAACATGCAGGTATTTGTTTTTTGAAATATTTTGCAATGTTTTTAGCCCATTTATTATTACAAAAATGGCCAAAGGAAAAAATGCCAGGAAATAGTAATCATGATCCTTAAACTGCGAATAGAAAAGGATAAAATAGGATAGAGATCCCAAAAATAAAATTAATGTAAGAAGGGATAATTTATAATTCGATTTCTTGATAAAAATGATTTGAAACAGGAGAATGATATACAAGAACTGAAATGAAGAATAGGCAAAATATTTAGCATGCCAATGATTTCTCATATAGTCCCAGACTTCTGTAATCCGATCTTTTGATAGATTCCAAATTGGTAAAGGTTTAGTATAGAAGTAGTTTGAGTCGTGTATGCTATTATAATAGAGTATATAGATATTCCATAATAAAACAATGGACAAGCCTAAAGCACCCCAAAAGAGAATTTTCTTCGCTATGGTTCTAGGAATAATTGCATCTCTTTTAGAAAAGACAGTAAACAAAGCAAGGATCAGGATGGTAAGAGGATTAATCAGATAGGTTACTTTTAGAAGGCTGCCTAAAGTAAAGAAAACGAAACTTGCCACCAGTGTTTTCTTTTTTTTATCATTCAGATATTCAGAGATGAAAAACCACCCTAAAAAAGTAAATCCCAGAGCTGGGGCATCTGGAAGATAGTTAAAAGAATAATAGTTGAAAACAGTCGAGGTAAACAGGAAGAGACATATAGCTATGGCATAGAAGTAATCTTTAATTAAGAGGTAGCTTAGTCTGAAAATAAAAAATACTCCAGTGCTCAGGATGATAAAGTGCAGTAATTTCAATATGAGTACATTCTTTCCAAAAATTGCATATAGTAGAGCGGTGAAATAGTAAGTGATTGGAAATTCACAGGCGGCCTTACCTTCTATATTGTTGAGATTAAATAACTTAGGTTCAAAAAAGTGATAACCACAGTTAAAATATTGTGATGCAAATGACAGGCTGTCTGTCTGCCTAATGAAATGTATTCCTTGAGGACCTGAAAAAAATATTTCCCACATTCCCAAAAAGAAGAACAACCCTATCAGGATAATTAAGAACAGAACATACTGAATCCATAATGTATTTAATCTTGTCATCATACTCATTATTACAGACCATGTTTGGAGGTATGGATCTGTTGCCGCAGCCTTGCCGCAGCGAAGGCAATAAACTATACCGACCAGTTAGGGGTTGGACGTTTATAGTTTTTCCATTTCACAAAATAAACTTGAGTTGTCCACTTCATGGATTTTTGAAATAACATCAAAATTGGAAGCTAATTCAAGAAATTCATTTTTTGAAAATGTTAATGCTTTAAATCCGTCTTTACAGACAATAACTCCATCTTTTGTATGATCAAAATCAATTTCACCAATCAGACCATGATTTGACTGGATTTTGAACCAATCAAGCCTTTCATCCCAGATTTTATTTGAATAGCTGGAGAAAAGAACTTTACCGCCGGTTTTAGTGACACGAAGAGATTCCTTTATCAGACTAAGAGGATCAACATGGAATGCGGAAATACCATTTTGAATGCAAATAGTTACATGAAAGCAATTATCAGGGAATTTCATATCAATAGCATTCATTTCAAGGAATTCAAGCGCTTCAATTTTTCCGTAAAGTTCCTGGGCCAGGTTTATGTTTTTTCTTGAAATATCAATTCCAACTACATGGTTTGCTTTTTCAGTCAGTCTGATAGCTACTCTACCGTAGCCACATCCAAGGTCTAAGACGTGGTCATTATTGGAAATTCTAGAAAGCACAAATTCAATTTCAGCTTCGAGAAATTGTTTGATTCTTAGAGGAGCAATTTCATAGCATAATTGAAGTTTATTGGCATTAAGCTTTTCAGAGTAATAACTTGACATAAACATTGGCAATAAAATTCATAATGTCGCGTCTTCCCCCTTACGTTTGTGCGCAGCGCTTCGGCACGGGCTGGTAAAATTGTCGCTTGCCAATTGCCGATTTTCGATGGTATATCCTATTGAAAATTGTCCATTGTTATTTACCGATCACATCCATCCAGGGTTCTTAATTTACAGCATATGCCAGTTGAAGTTTAATATTTGTCACAACACCATTTGAGCCGGTTGTAACAATAAAAGCTGTGAAATCATCAAAAAACTTATCTCTGAGAAATATCCATTGTGAATCTTTGTGCAGGTGTCTCACATATTGGATCTCGTCTTCATCAACAGGATAAAGGACATTGAGAGCGGCCTCAAAAAGTAGTGCAGAACTTTCGTCTTTTAAAAAAAAGTCCTTTTTGATCACCGACATAAGAACCGGGCAATCAAGATCGATATGGATTGGTTCGATCATATTAACCGCTGAGCCGTTGACATTGATGTAATTATCGCTTCCACACGAAGAGGCTCCTGATCCGGTTTCGATAAAACCAACATCGATTTTATAAAACGTACCCGAAAATACCTTACTAACTGCACCCTGATCAACCTCTTCCAATTGGATTTCAATATTGCTTTTTACGAATGATTCAATAAGTTTTTGACTGTCAGGGTTAATTGTCTGGGCGAAAAGGTCAACGATAAACATGAAAGCGATGAAGGAGCTAATGAGAATTTTCATTTCGTTTTTGATTTTAGTGACACGTGAAGATAATTCAATTTTGAGATCCAGAAGACAAATGTTGTGGAAAAATATCCATCCCCCCAGCCCACACCCTCTTTTAACATACACACTGATAATTATTTATAATATGGTCCGGAGAGATTAGAGCACTAAAATTGTCAATTTTCTATGTCAATAATTGGTATTGAGATTTTTATGTTTTCTTTAATTGTTTTAGCTAAACATGCAACCAACCATGCCTTGATTAAATCATTTTTATTCTGCCTGCTCTTGTTCTTTAGAGATAAAAGAGTGTCATTTAACTCTAAAAACTCTTTCTCAAGATATGTTTTTATGTCAGTATTATATGAACCGCAACCTTCAAATTCTCTTTCTTCTACCGCTTTCATTTGCCCTATTCCTTTTATTAATAAGTTAAGGTTTTCGGGGAAAGCATAATGGCAAATATCCATTCTGCCTGCCTGAAGTTCAATATCTGTGAATTTTCCACCATGCTGCAATTCTCCGTAAGATTTCCAATCCCAGGTTAGTCTGGCAAGTAATAATCTGACCAATTCCGTTTTATCAGAGTTTTTATCACCAAGCCATTCATGAATTTGTCGACCAAACTTTTTATCGTAATCATTAGAAGGCTCAATTGGGAAATTTTCATTTAACCATACCTTCATTGCCCAGACATATTGCTGTCCGATAAGACTTCTCCCTGTCATGTCATTATTCAATACACTTTCTCCGTGATGAATATGATTTATTCCAATTCTATGAATATCTACATTGGGTTCCAGCGCATTGATTGATTCCTTGATGTTTCTTAAATGCTGGTGGTATTTGAAATGACAGACTTCAAATCTTGTGATTAGCTCACGAATTTCGTTTACCTTATCGGACAGTTCCCCTAAGTTTTTTTGCAAATTGTTTATTCTAGTTATTTCTGGATCTTGAGGAGAAATTTGAATATTTGACCAAGCTTTCATTGTCAATGATTATGATAATAAATCATATCTCCTGAGTTGATTTGTAATTTCGCACAATGTTTGGGTAAATTCATTGGATTTGCTTCGAGTTTGTCAAATGATTCGTTTAATATACACAACCGACAAATCACGCGAGGCGCCTATGGAGCCGGGCTAATGATACGAATGACTTTCAACGATCCGCACCCCGGTATTACTTGCCGTCGTCTTTATCACGCCGAAAAACAGGGGGTTATTCCTGAAGCCCTCTTCCATGATGTTTGCGATCTCATCCATTTTTGAGCCCGGACAAACGGCAAAGACGGAAGAGCCTCCACCGCTGACATTGAAACCGAACGCCCCGGCATCCAGCACTTTGGCCTTGATCTCCTGGTATCCGGGAATGACGGCGCTGCGGACCGGCTCGGCAATGTAATCCACGCTGATGGCCCGGCCGAACTCCTTAATATCGCGTGTATGGATAGCGTGAATGACGCGGGAACAGCGGGCCATCTGCTCTTTAAGCTTTTCCTGGCCGATCTCATAGGTGATGAAGCCCCGCGTGGTTCGCTGGCTCTTTCGTATCACCGCCAGTACGATTGGAATTTCCGGCACCTCCAGTTTCAGCACATCAATCGGGTGATAACTTTTCACCAGCACAAAGCCGCCCAGGATCCCTGCTGCAACATTATCCGCATGCGGCGATCCGCCGGAGGCGATCTCTCCCATGCGTGCGATATCGATCATTTCGTTGGAGGAGAGGTTCAAGCCCAGTAACTCATTCAATCCAAAAATGCAGGCTGACGCCGAAGCGCCGGTAGTTCCCAGTCCACCGCCGGAGGTCATCTTCTTGTGCAGGATGACGTGCATCCCCTGCTGAATGTTCTTGCGCTTGAGCAATTCCAGGACGGCAAGCGTGGCTACATTGTCCTGGATCGAAGTGGGAATTCCCTGCTGGTCACCGGTAATATCGAAGGTCAGCTGACCCGAGTCGTTCAGGGTGATGGTGACCTCATCGTGCGGCTCTTTCAGCGTGAGGGCAAAAATATCATACCCCGGCCCCACATTGGCGCTGGTGGCAGGGGCAAACAACCTCACCGATCTCATAGCAGTCCCCTCTCTTTCAGCAACGCGGCCAGGACACCGGTCTTGGCTTCGCTGAGGGGTGTCAGCGGCGGGCGCAGGGTTCCGTCAATGACTCCCATCAGTTCCAGTGCTTTCTTGGCGCCCATAGGATTGGTCTCAAACCGGCAGGCCTCAAACAGGGGGTAATAGGAGTTATGAAGCTCCCGTGCCTTTTGATGGTTGCCTTCCAGGGCGAAATGGATCATTTTTCCCATCACATCCGGGATCACGTTACCGGAAACGGTAAAGCTTCCCGCACCGCCAAAAGCCACGAGCGGGTAAGCAGTGGTATCCTTGCCGGTAAAGACAAGAAAATCGTCGTTTCTGGTCAGATAAATGATCTTGGCCAGATGGTCAAGCTGTTTGTTGCCATCCTTGGTGGCGACAATATTGGGATGCTTGGCCAGCTGTGCTGTCATATCCGGTGTCAGCTCCACCCCCGTGCGTTCCTTGGAGCTGTGCAAAATGATAGGGATGGGCGAAGCATCGGCAAGCTGTTCATAGTAATTGATCAATCCCGCAGGCGTCGGCAGTACAAGAAATGGAGTGTAGGAAACGGCATAATCCGCTCCAAGGTCTGCGTACATCTTTGCCCGTTCAATAGATTCCCGGGTTCCCGTCAGGCAGATATCCGGCATGACCAGCTTTTTGCCCCCGGCTTCCTCAACCACGATCTGGACAAGCCGTTTCACCTCGTCGTTCGTCATCAGGGAATTTTCACCGGTGACGCCCAGGGGAGCGATCCCGTCGATTTCAGATTCCACCTGTCGCCGCACAAGTCGGCGAAGAGCCTGTTCATCCAGTGAATAATCCTTTTTAAAAGGAGTGATCAGTAGCGTATAAGCACCTTTTTTCATAAAATAGGTTTTGTATTGCATTAAATGAATAAATAGCGGAGGAACCCCAATCAGGCCAGGTTGTATTTTTCCAGAACCGCAGGTGTGGGTTCTCCCTGTTCGGACCAGTTTCTCACCTTATAATATTTTCGGATCAGGTCATTAAAGAACTCTTTCTCCACCTTTTTACCCCTCATGAATCCGGCCAGCATTTCTTCCTGGAAGAAGCGTTCGGGCATCCGGTCATCGGTATACCTTCTACCATTCCTGATATTGAATCGCCGGGCCAGGTGTGTCAGTTTTGCACCCAGATCGCGGAGGGATTCTTCAGTATGGTTTAAACCGGTGGCGGCATTCAGCAAAGGGGCGAGGCGGCTAAGTCCGAGTGGAAGAAAATCACACACCACCAGGCAGTTACGGGCATTGATCTCATCCAGGCCCGATGCCACTGACTCCGGGATATCCTCGATCGTATAGTCGGGTCCCATCTCCTGTTCGGTCATCCACAATCGGGTATGGCTGGCAAAATCGGCAACGCTCAGTACTACTCCCATCGTCAGACACCCTTTTGGATTGACCCCTGACATCTCCATGCCATAGATATTGATGGCTAAATCCGAACTGTTTTTTCCAATGCGTTCAGCGGCCACCCGGGAACCGTCAGAGAACAGTTCTCCTATTCCCTCTTTTGCTGCCATTTTTAGGATCATCTCACGCTGAGCCTCCGCGTTGCCCCATTCCAGTTTCAATCCATCCCAGCTACTGACCAGGCCCTTTTCATAGCATTCCATCGCAAACGACATGGTAACCCCCGTGCTGATGGTATCCAGTCCCAGATCATTGCAGAGTTCGTTTGCCCAGGCGATATCCTTGATGTTGAAAATCAAACATCCGGAACCCAGAAATGCCGTGGTCTCATACTCAGGCCCTTCGATTTCGTGACCATCCCACCGTGCAAATTTTGAACAACGGATCGAACAGCCAAAACAGGCAGTATCTTTCCAGTTGAGAACCTCTCTCGTCGTTTCGGAACTGATCTCCTCAAATCTGTCAGAAACCACTTCCTGGAAATTTTTGACCGGAAGGAACTCATAACCCTGACCGCTTCGGATGCATTTCATGGTTCCTTTGATCCGCCTGAACTTCACGCCCGCATGATTCAGGACATCTTTGGTAGCTGCCCTGTTAAGTTCCTCAAACGCTTCCGGATCAGCATATCTGATCGGTATGCTCCCATCGGTCACAATAGCTTTGAGGTTCTTGGAACCCATGACCGCCCCAGCTCCTCCCCTTCCGTACTGCCGGTGTTTGTCTACGCTGATACAAGCCATCTTAGAAAGATTCTCACCTGCCTGGCCGATGGCTGCCACCCTTGGTTCAATGCCCGGATGACGCTTCTGCAACTCATCATTGGTGAAAAAGGCACCCTTTCCCCAGAGGTCGGAGGCGTTGAGGATTTTTGCTTTTTCGTCTTTAATATACAGATAAACAGGTACTTGAGATTTTCCTGTGATGACGACATAATCGAATCCCGCAGCTTTCAGGCGGGGCCCAAAATACCCGCCGCAATGAGTATCCAGTATGGATCCCGTGAGTGGGGATTTGGTCACCAGGGCCGTTCTTGCGCTGGTTTGGACCTTGGATCCCGTAAAGGGGCCGTTGGAAAAGATCAGTGGGTTTTCCGGCCCAAACGGATCGGGATTTGGGGCAAGTTTTTCCAGCAGGGCGAAACCTACTCCCTTGCCCCCGATGTAATCTTTTAAAAGCTGACGGTCAGAATCCTTTGTTTCGCATGTGCAGGCGGAAAGATCAACGTAAAGGCATTTATACGTATACGACATAAGTAGAGGTTAATGTGATTAATACGCTGAATCGATCGTCAGTACGTCGTTCAAAATCGCAAAACCTGTTTGCCACCTGCCTGCTCCGGGTCCCACCATGGTCACATCTCCCAGAAGATCGGTGGTGAATGTCAGGGCGTTGGTAGCGCCCATCACACCGGCCAGCGGATGCGTCAGGTCGATCATCTCAGGTGCGACGGATCCGGTCACTTTTCCATCCTTCATTTCAACGGTTCCGATCAGTTTCCAGCGTTTGCCATGCTCTTTAGCAGTGTGGATATCCGATGAGGTTATGCCCGTGATTCCACGACAGGGGATATTGTCAATATCCAGTTGGCCATCCATTACTACGTTGGCAAGGATCGTCACCTTGCCACGAGCATCGTATCCTTCCACATCGCCTGTGGGATCGGCTTCGGCATATCCCAGCTCCTGGGCGACCTTGAGAACCTCGGCGTACGACATACCCTTTTCCATTTCGGTCAGCATGTAATTCGTCGTCCCGTTAAGGATGCCCCTTATCCTGGTGATCTCGCAACCAGCCAGCGGACCGGCCGCCAGGTTCAGGATCGGTGTTCCCGCCACGACGGTGCCTTCAATCCTGAAATGCAATCCATACTTATCAGCCAGCTTGATCAGTTTCCGGTAATGCAGTGCCGCAGGACCTTTGTTGCTCGTCACCACATGCTTGCCCGATTTCAAGGCTTCTTTGCAGTGCGTGTAGGCAGGCTCTCCTGTCTTCAGGTCGGTATAGGTCAGCTCGCAGACAATGTCTGCTTTGCTCTTTTTAATCAGTGTAAGGGTATCCCACTTAGATGCATCCTTCGAGAATTGTTTCTTTGCTTTGGCCTCCTCCAGAAGGAACGGGACATCAATTCCTTTGGCATTGTAAACGTTGCCATAAGCCTTGTCGGCAATGCCGACGATTTCCCATTTGAGACCGTACTGTTTTTTCAGGAATTCCTTTTTGTTCAACAGGATCTCGCAGAATCCCTGGCCTACGGTTCCGAAACCGATGATGACGATGCGTTGTTTCATATGAATATATTGTTAAATTGTAAAATTGTCAAATTGTTACCCCTCCACGAATGGAGAGGGGCCAGGGGTGTGGCTACCCCAGCTTTGCCGACGAAGCGCCTCCTGCGGAGTACTCCGGAGAGGTGAAATGTACCTTTTTGCCATCCAGCACCGAGAGGGCCTGGTCGAGATCGGCGATCACGTCGTCCGGGTGTTCTGCTCCCACGCACAACCGGATAAGGTTTAGCGGAATGCCGGCCAGTTTTCTACCTTCTTCCCCCTGCTGGGAGTGAGTGGAAATGGCAGGTATGGTGGCCACTGATTTGATCCTTCCCAGATCGGTGGCTCTCCATATCCTTTCAAACGCATCAAAAACGTCTCGTGTGGCCTGTGCTCCTTCCTTGACCCGGAAAGACATCAGGTGGCCGTACCGGTTCACCTTTTTGCCGTAAAGCTCATCGTACTCTGAATCCACAAGCACCAGGTATTTCCGGGCAAGCTCATGCAGGGGATGGGATTCCAGTCCAAGGTAATCAACCTGTTCAATATGTTTGTGTCCCTGGAGGAATCGGGCTATTTTCATTGTATTACGGCTCATCAGGTCCATTTTCGATCGCAGGGTCCGGATGTCATTCAGGGTTAAGATGCAATTCACCGGTGACAGGTTTGGGCCGTTGTCACGGTTGGGTAGTTGCTTCAGGTAGCCGCAGAAATCCGCTTTCATGGCAGGATTGTCAATGTTGGAAGTCAGGTTCTTGCGGGCGATGACAGCTCCCGAGATTCCGAATCCGCTGCTTGTCAGTGTCTTGGTGGTGGATTGGACGACAATATCCGCCCCCCAGGCAAGGGGCCTGAGCAAGGCAGGGCTTGCAACGGTGGAATCCACAATCATCGGGATGCCGTGGCTGTGCGCCAGTTCGACCACCTTTTCCAGATCAAAGAACGCCTGTCCCGGGTTGCTGGGCATCTCTCCATACAAAAAGCGCGTATTGTTATCAATCAGGGAAGCCCACTCGTTGATGTCATTGGAATTGACCACCTTGCGCCATTCGATGTGACGTTCTTTATCCTTGCGTATGGAAAACTGCTGGAAGGTTCCGCCATACACCTGGCAGGTGGCGACAAAATTCATGGGTGCGCCCGGATTACGCGGATCAACACAGAGGAATTGCTCTACTGCACTGTGTATAGCTGCCATGCCGGATGATGTCGCAACACAGGAGGTTTCGACATCGGATCCGTACCCTTCGAGGAGAGCAAGGACACCCTCAAGGTAATACATGCTTGGATTGGCAATACGGGAATAGCACCAGGTGGGTATCTCATAGCCCAGTGCGAGTTCCATTTCGTCCGCATCACGATAAGCCTGTGAGGAGGACATGTAGATGGGTTCAATGATGCTCCCCTGGTTGAAATCCAACGATTCCTGCATGGAATATACACCGTGCACGGCAATGGTATCAAACCGGAGCTGTTTCATCCTTTTCTGGTAGGCGGCATGCCATTGTGCCGACCGTCTGGCTGCTTCCCTGTAATACGCTAATCCTCTTGAATTCATCGATCGTTCTGTTTTTTGTTAATTTGTTAACAAAAGTATATAAATAATGAATTCATAAGCCAGGTCAGGCGCCAACCTTTTATTGAATATTCTCAGATATGTGGGTAACAATTGACGGCTTGTCCGTATTAACAGTTATACTGGATTTTTCAATTTCTGAGTCTGACATAATACCTTCACGGAGAAAAATTTGCTAATTTTGCATCTCCAAAAAACTGAAGTTTATGAATTATGATCTCATCGTTATAGGCAGCGGTCCGGGCGGATACGTTGCAGCCATTAGGGCATCCCAGCTGGGGATGAAAACAGCGGTTATCGAAAAAGCGGAACTGGGTGGTATATGCCTGAACTGGGGCTGCATCCCGGCGAAAGCGCTGCTGAAGAGTGCGCAGGTCTTCGACTATGCAGTGCACGCCGCCGACTACGGCATCAGCATCAAAGAGAAACCGGAAATTGATTTTGAAGCCATCATTAAACGCAGCAGATCCGTCGCCGAAGGGATGAGCAAGGGCATTCAGTTTTTATTCAAAAAAAATAAAATTGATCATATTAAGGGTACGGGTGTCATCCGTCCGGGCAAAAAGGTGGAAGTGACCGATGAATCGGGCCAGGCGACGGACTATGAAGCCCAGCATATCATCCTTGCCACGGGCGCCCGCTCCAGAGAACTTCCCGGCCTGAAGATCGACGGCAAGAAGATCATCGGCTACCGTGAGGCCATGACCCTGCCGAAACAACCTGCCTCCATGATCGTCGTTGGCTCAGGAGCCATCGGATCGGAGTTCGCCCATTTCTACAACACCCTGGGAACACGCATGACACTGATTGAATTGTTGCCCGAGATTGTTCCGCTGGAAGATGAAGAAGTATCCAAACAGCTCGCCCGTTCGTTCAAAAAAGCCGGGATGAACATCCTGACATCCTCGTCTGTAGAATCCGTCGAGACCGGAGGAAAGCTCTGCAAGGTAAAGGTGAAGACTCCCAAAGGCGAAGAGGTCATCGAAGCGGAGATCGTCCTGTCGGCTGTCGGGATCAAATCGAACATCGAAGGCATTGGGCTGGAAGAGGTCGGCATACAGGTGGAAAGAGACAAGATCAAGGTGGATCCCTTCTACCGTACCAATATGGAAGGTTATTATGCCATCGGCGATATCGTGCCGGGCCCTGCGCTGGCTCATGTGGCCTCCCATGAAGGGATCACATGCGTCGAGAAGATTGCAGGTCATCATACCGAGCCCGTGGATTATAAAAACATTCCCGGATGCACCTATACCCATCCTGAGATTGCATCGGTCGGATATACGGAAAAAGCAGCCAAAGAGGCTGGTTATGAGGTAAAAGTGGGGAAATTTCCTTTCACGGCTTCCGGAAAAGCCAGTGCTTCAGGCGCCAGGGATGGATTTATTAAGGTCATCTTTGATACAAAATACGGAGAATGGCTCGGCGCCCATATGATCGGCGAACATGTCACCGAAATGATCGCAGAGGTGGTGGTGGCCCGCAAGCTGGAAACGACGGGTTATGAGATCCTGAAATCCGTCCACCCCCATCCCACCATGTCCGAAGCGATCATGGAGGCGGTAGCGGCGGCATATGGGGAGGTGATACATATATGATGTTCATTGTTAAATTGTTAAATTGTTAAATTGTTAAATTGTTAAATTGTTAAATTGTTAAATTGTTAATTGCAAACTACTAACTGCCGACTGATCATTCATGCAAATAATAAAAGCAGATATACCGGATGTGCTGATCATTAAGCCTGATTTCTACCGGGATGGCAGGGGGTACTTTTTTGAATCGTACAATAAAGAAACCTTTTCCCGTAACGGATTGTTCATGGAGTTTGTACAGGATAATGAGAGCAAATCGAAAAAAGGGGTGGCCAGGGGGCTTCATTTCCAGTACCCTCCCTTTGAACAGGGAAAGCTGGTCAGAGTGGTCAGGGGTGCCGTGCTGGATGTCGCCGTAGATATACGAAAGAATTCCCCGTGGTATGGTAAGTACACCACCGTCGTACTCACTTCAGTGAACAAATGGATGTACTGGATCCCTGCCGGTTTTGCCCATGGTTTCATGACGTTGAAGGACGGCACGCTGTTTTCGTATAAATGCACGCAGGTATATAATAAAGAGCATGAGGGATGCATCCGGTGGAACGACCCGGATCTGGACATCCGATGGGGAATCTCCGATCCCGTTGTTTCTGCCAGGGATGATCAGGCTCCCCTTTTCCGGGACTTCATCAGCCCGTTTTTATATTGACGAGTACCACGCGCGGTGGATCCCATCGGCGCGCAATGAGAATGAATAAGGAGCAGACCAGCATCATGGAAAATCCCCGAAAGGACTACCTGGAAATTTACGGTGCACGGGTGCATAATCTGCAGAACATCGACCTGCGTATCCCCCGCAACCAGCTGACGGTCATTACTGGTCTGAGCGGGAGCGGCAAATCATCCCTGGCCTTCGACACGATCTATGCAGAGGGCCAAAGACGTTACATGGAGACGTTCTCAGCATACGCCAGGCAGTTCATCGGCGATTTCGAGCGCCCGGACGTGGACGAGATCACCGGCCTGAGCCCTGTCATTGCCATCGAACAGAAATCCACCGGCAGGAATCCGAGGTCTACAGTGGGAACCATCACCGAGATCTATGATTTTCTCCGCCTGCTTTATGCCCGTATCGGGGAAGCATACTCTTACGTGACGGGCGAAAAAATGGTCAGGTACACTCCCGAAAAGATCCTAGCCCTGATCATGAAGGAATATGCAGGCAAGCGCATTGCCGTGCTCAGCCCCATAGTAAAAGGTCGTAAGGGCCACTACCGGGAATTGTTCGAGCAGGTCAGGAGACAGGGATTTTTGAAGGTTCGGGTTGACGGCATCATTCAGGAAATAACCTTTGGCATGCAGCTCGACCGGTACAAGATACACGATATTGAAATCGTGATCGACCATATTGCCGTAAGTGAAAATTCATCAAAGCGCATCCAGGAAGCTCTTCAGGTGGCGATGAAACACAGCAAGGGACTGATCCAGATCCTGGACGTGGATAGTTCAGTCATACAGTATTATAGCAAGCTACTGATGTGTCCCACCTCCGGGGTATCCTATCCGGAACCGGAGCCCAATACATTCTCGTTCAACTCACCCTATGGCGCCTGCCCGCAATGCAGTGGGCTGGGGATCATTTCCGAGATCGACATCCGCAAGATCATCCCTGACGATTCAAAAAGCATAAAAAAAGGAGGATTGGCTCCGCTTGGCGAATACAAGCAAAACTGGATCTTCCGCCAGATGGAGGCCATCGGCCAGAAGTACGGTTTTACGCTCGACACACCCATCCGGGATATTTCCGAGAAGGCAGTCAATACCATTCTCTACGGATCCGATGAAGTCTTCAAGGTAAAGAACGATTACCTTGGGATATCCTCGACCTACTCGCTGACCTTCGACGGGATCGTTAATTTCATACAGAACCAGGACACGGAAAACAGTTCCCAGAGCCTGAGAAACTGGGTGAGCGGATTCATGAACAGGGTGGACTGTCCCGAATGCAGCGGAACCCGTTTGAAGAAAGAGTCCCTTCATTTCCGTATCCTGGAAAAAAACATTGCCGAACTGGCATCCCTGGATATCATACAGCTGGACCAGTGGTTCGGGGAGCTCCCCGACCGGCTGGATTCCCGTCAGCGTACGATCGGTTATGAACTGATCCGGGAGATACGTTCACGGATCAGGTTCCTGCTGGATGTGGGGCTCGATTACCTTACCCTGAACAGGCCTGCAAGAAGCCTTTCGGGTGGTGAATCGCAGCGGATAAGACTCGCTACCCAGATCGGTTCCCAGCTGGTCGGAGTGCTTTATATTCTTGACGAACCGAGCATCGGCCTGCATCACCGTGACAACCAGCGCCTGATCCGATCATTGAAGGATCTTCGCGACATCGGTAACTCGGTCATTGTGGTAGAGCATGACAAGGACACGATCCTGTCGGCTGATTATGTGGTGGACATAGGGCCAGGGGCCGGCCGCCACGGCGGGAGAATCGTGGCAACGGGCAGCCCGGATGAGATGAAACGCTGCGACACGATCACCTGCCAGTACCTCAATGGGAAAAAAGAGATCCGCATCCCAGAGAAAAGAAGGAAAAAGAACGGACAATATCTGGTGCTGACCGGCGCCAGCGGACACAACCTGAAAAATGTGACCCTTCATCTGCCTGTTGGAAACCTGATCTGCATCACCGGGGTCTCAGGGAGCGGGAAATCCTCCCTGATCAATGAAACCCTTTACCCGATCCTGAGCAGGCATTTTTATCGCTCCAGCATCCGGCCCCTGCCCTACCAATCGCTTCAGGGACTGGAATGGATCGACAAAGTCATCGAGATCAACCAGTCGCCCATCGGACGTACTCCACGTTCCAACCCTGCAACCTACACCGGAGTCTTCGACGATATACGAAACCTTTTTCATCAACTGCCTGAATCCAAAGTCAGAGGATACAAACCCGGAAGGTTCTCATTCAACGTAAAGGGAGGACGATGCGAAACCTGTAAGGGAGCAGGCGTCAGGATCATTGAGATGAATTTCCTGCCCGATGTCCAGGTCGAATGCGAAACCTGCAACGGGAAACGTTATAACCGGGAAACACTCGAAGTGAGGTATAAAGGCAAATCCATCTGCGATGTCCTGGATATGACGATCAGCCAGGCTGTGGAATTCTTTGAAAACATCCCTTCTATCATTCAAAAGATCAAGACGCTGAATGATGTCGGGCTTGGATACATCACGCTTGGACAGCAATCGACAACGCTCTCCGGCGGAGAGGCCCAGCGGGTCAAACTGGCTGCGGAACTCTCCAAGAAAGATACGGGCAAAACGCTGTACATACTGGATGAGCCCACCACCGGACTTCATTTTGAAGATGTCAACGTGCTGATGCACGTCCTCAATAAACTCACCGACAAGGGAAACACCGTCCTCGTTATCGAACACAACATGGAAGTCATCAAGATGGCGGATTATATCGTTGACCTCGGACCCGAAGGCGGAGAACGTGGTGGTTACATCATCGCCGAAGGTTCACCGGAGGAACTGGTCAGGATGAAGGGAAGCTATACGGCGGAGTATTTGAGGGAGTACCTTTAAAAAGGCACAAAGGCACAAAGGCACAAAGGCACAAAGGCACAGAGGCACAAAGTAATTTTGTAATGGATCATTTTAAAAATATAGTGATATGATGAAAGAAGAGGACATGGAACGGATGGAAATAGGTGAGGAGCAGAAGATCAGGATGGCGTTTGAGCCAAAGAGCTGGAATGAGATCAAGACACAGGATTCGTGGGCCGTCTTCAAGATCATGGCGGAAATGGTCGACGGATTCGAGTCCCTGGCCAGGATCGGTCCGTGCGTAAGCATTTTCGGTTCTGCACGCGCCAAACCTTCCGATAAGTATTACCGGTTGGCGGAGGAGATCGCTTACCTGCTGACCAAACACGGATTTGGGATCATAACAGGCGGTGGGCCCGGCATCATGGAAGCTGCCAACAAAGGAGCTCACTTTGCCGGTGGAAAATCTGTCGGCCTGAACATCGAACTTCCTTTCGAGCAGATCCCCAACCAGTTCATTGATCCTGACAAGTTCCTGTCGTTCAACCATTTCTTCGTCAGGAAGGTGATGTTTGTCAAGTATGCCCAGGGTTACATCGTGATGCCTGGCGGTCTGGGCACCATGGATGAGCTTTTTGAAGCCGTAACCCTTATCCAGACCCACAAAATGGTCCGTTTCCCCGTGGTGCTTGTGGGTAAAGAATACTGGGATGGCTTGATCGGGTGGCTGCGTGACAAACCCCTGTCTGAAACAAAGATCGGTCCGCAGGACATGGAGTTATTCAGGCTGGTTGACACAGCGGAAGATGCCGTCAAAGAAATTGTTGATTTTTACCAGAAATACGCATTAAAGCCCAATTTCTAATAAGTTTCAGTATTTCAACAACTTACAGGTTTCAAAAAAACCATTCCGGCTTCTGACCGTCACCAGGTAGATCCCTGCCGGCAAATAGCCGACAGATAGGGAAACCGTTTTCTCTGAGAGCTTCTGTCCGATGTATACCTGCCGTCCCAGCAGATCGGTCAGTCCAACATCATATTTATCGTTCAGGAAGGATCCGGATACCTCAACTGTAATCCTTTCGCAGGAGGGATTAGGGTAGACCTTGAAGCCGTGGAGGGCGCCATCTGCCTCTTCCATGCTCAGTTCATGCGGAGTCACTCCCCTGTATAGGGCCAGGCCGCCGGAATAATTTCCGGCGATGAGATCAGGGTACGTGTCGTTGTTGAAATTCCAGACGGCAAAGCCGGTTCGCGATCCTTCATCGATGTACAGGTAATGATCGCTCACCTGTGTAAAGGCTCCGTCCAGGTTTTCCTCCACGTCCTTATAATAATAGATCAGGCCAAATTCGGATCCGGCAAAGAGCCTGTACCCGCCTTCAGCCTCAAAGAAACAGGGGGTGCTATATCCATCCAGCGAGACATCATCATCGGTGACATCCACATCTCCAAAGTGTTCAGTGATCAGGGTAAAAACAGGCGCTTCTGCTGAGCCCGTGTTCCGGTAATAGCTCAAGGTGCCATTCCTTTTCCCGGCGACAAGATCTGTCAGGCCGTCCCTGTCAAGGTCGATCAGCTGGGGTGTGCTGAATTCACCGACATCGATCTCCTGATAATTCGGGACAGGCAGAGCGAACGAAGGTATCTGGCCAGGGCCGGCCAGGTTTTCCAGGAAAAGGATCGTTCCGTCGCTGTGGCCGGCAAGCATGTCCATATCCCCGTCATTATCCAGATCCGCCAGCGCAGGATAGGCTCCCCGGATTATCAGCGACGACAGGTTGCCGAAATCGGAATCCGTCAGACGAAATTCCGGATCACGGTCAGTTCCTGTGTTGAGAAAAAGGGCTACCTGCGAGCGGTAGATCAGGTAAAGATATCCGAGTGAATAATAGGCTGTATCGAGGTAGCCAAAATTACCCACCAACAGATCCATCAATCCGTCACCGTTGACGTCGGCGATCACCGGATAGGCTCCAGCACCAAGGTCGATCATCCATTCCTGCATAAAATCTTTCTGCTCAAACTGAAAAACCGGTGCAATGCTGCTTCCAAGGTTCCTGTACAGCCAGACACTCTCAACATTATCGGTCCGGTCCAGGCCCGGATCAAAAGGAGAAACCAGCAGATCCCTGGCACCGTCATTATTAATGTCCACATAGGTGCAGAGGGGCATCGACATCAGGTTAACGGGTTGCGTTCCAGACGGGAAAAGGGTATCCTGGCTGACCATGAACGCTGAATCCGTAGAGCCGCCATTGACCAGCCCGACGATCGTTGCATAATCAATGTCACCCACCAGAAGATCCTTGTCCAGGTCGTTGTCCAGATCCAGGGCCAGCAGGGTCGATCCGGCGTGCCGGTCGGAAACGTCATTCATGGAACGGCCTCCGCAGTCAATTCCCAGGTAAAGAACATTGGAGAGCTCATTTTCTTCAAAATGGCCCCAGCATAATTCAGCCAGTCGAAAATCAAGGCTATCCGGGATACTATATTTCTCGACCGACAGGTTCCTGTGAAAATTCAGATACTTGCCCAGTGAAAAGAAATTCAAGATGTCCATATCCCCATCCAGGTCCACATCCGTAAAAACAGGATAATCATCGGGGAGGGCGAACAGGTTCACAAACCCGGAATAATAGTATGAATAGAGCAGGGATTCCTCTAGGGCAAAGGTGAGGACGGTATCGGAAACATTCCTGTAGACGCGGATCCCTCCGGTGGTATAGGTAAACAGATCATTTTTGCCATCCATGTCATAATCCACAAGATTCATCCATTCCCTGATCGCCGGGAATCTTGTGTGGTATTCAGGTGCGTATGTGTATCCGGTCCGGTTCTTTTTTCCCTCGTTGATGAATGGCAGGATCCTGTTTCCATGCCGGTCAAATACGACCAGGTCCAGGGTCCCATCCATGTCAAGATCAACCTCGGTAAACTGGCATGCATTGAGGCCTCCCACCCAGGGTTGCTCATATAACATCCCCTTGCTGTCGTTCACCGGAATGGAGAAATCTTTCCGAAAGCCATAATCCTCCTTTTCCCTGACTATTTCCTGCCCCAGGGTGATCACATCCTGAGCATGCATCCGCAAGCCAAGGAAGATAGTCAGGATAAGAATCCCTGTCATGCAGACTACAAAATATCCTTTCACAGGTCCGGTTTTTTAACTCCTCCGCAACAAATATAATCAATATACCCCTCAACCACGAACGCCAACAGATAACTATGAGTAACAACAAATAACCATGAATAGCAACGAATAACCATATATAGCAACGAATGACCATGAATGACCATACCGTTATCCCCCCTCATTTCCAGCGGTAATCAATCCTTTTCCCCCTGAATTTTCTTCAAATTATTTTATTGTTTAATTGCATCAGGTTTACTAATTTTGCAGGCTCAAAAAAATAACCTGTTTCGAATTAATAATTAATCAACATCACATGCAGAATAGAGGTGCGATTGCGACATTTGCTATCATTCTCGCCCTGGCAAGTTTATTTCAGCTTTCCTTTACATTTTTTACGAAGAAAGTGGAGCGGAACTCGAAAAAGTACTCAACCAGCGAACAGGCAGTTTCGATAGCCCGGAAACTGGCAAAAGGAGATTTTTTGCGGGAGAATTATGTAATGGATTCGATCTCGAAGGCCAGGGAAAGGCACTACCTGGATTCGATGTCGAATAAAGTGGTATACAACATATTACTGAAAAAATATACCTATCAGGACTGCAAGGAAAGAGAGGTGAACCTGGGATTGGACCTGAAGGGGGGGATGAATGTCATGATGGAGGTATCTGTAGAGGACATCATCAGGGGTTTGTCGGGTAAGAGTCAGGATCCCACCTTCCAGAGGGCCATGGATCTGGCGAAGCAGAAGCAGCGGAACAGCCAGCGGGATTTTGTGGATCTATTCCAGGAGTCGTTTGAGAAGACGGATCCCAATGCGCGTCTGGCAGCCATTTTTGCTTATGAGTTCAAGAATCAGGGGATCACTACCACCTCTACCAATGATGAGGTGATCAAAGTGATCCGGGATGAAGCCGAGCGGTATATTGATCAATCCTACCAGATCCTCCGTACCCGTATCGACCGGTTTGGCGTGTCGCAGCCGAACATTCAGCGCATGGCCCAGCAAAGCCGCATCCTGATCGAGCTACCCGGCATTAAGGAACCCGAACGTATCCGCAAGCTGCTGCAGGGGACGGCAAGCCTTGAGTTCTGGGAAACCTACAGTTTTACGGAGCTTGCCCCTTACTTCAGCGAAGCCAACCAGCGGCTGAGGGACATTGAAACGGGCCAATCCGGCGAAACCGCGGTGAATGATTCCACAAACATGGCCGATACCACATTGTCGGTGGAGAACAAGCCCGTCACTCCCACTCCTTCCGACACCAATCAGCTGGCGTCGGACACCACCGCACTGGAAGACCTGATCGCGGCCGATTCAGCGAAAGAAGCTGCAAACCAGGAGGATCAGACACGGGAGGAATGGGCCAAAGAAAATCCGCTGTTCAATTACCTTTCTCCTGCTTTTTACCAGCAGGACGGCAAAATGTATGCTTCAGAGGGAGCAAGCGTCGGTTATGCCCCCATCAAGGACACGGCCACGGTGAATCATATGCTGCGGCTGGCAGAGGATGTCTTCCCACGCGATCTGAAGCTTGCCTGGTCGGCAAAACCCGAACGCTGGCAGACTGAAGACATATTGACCCTGTATGCACTGAAAATAACCACCCGCGATGGTTCAGCTCCTCTTGGCGGGGGCGCCATCACCAACGCCTTCCAGGATTATGACCAGAACGGGCAGGTGGAAGTGAGTATGTCGATGGATGCAGAAGGCGGACGCGTCTGGAAGAGACTTACCGGAGAAAATATCGGTAGGCAGATCGCGATCGTGCTGGATGATTACGTACGGTCGGCCCCCAATGTGAAATCTGAAATTCCAAACGGGCAATCCTCTATCAGTGGTGGAGGAATGGAGGTGGAAGAGGCACAGGACATAGCCAATATCCTGAAAGCCGGCAAGATGCCGGCACCCGCCCGCATCGTCCAGGAAGAAGTAGTAGGGCCAACTCTGGGACGTGAAGCCATCAATGCCGGGGTTCTCTCATTCTGCATTTCAATTGTTATCGTATTATTATATATGATCTTTTACTACGGTAAGGCCGGAACGGTTGCTGACCTGGCATTGTTAGTTAACATATTCTTTATTTTCGGGATTCTTGCTTCCCTTGGTGCAACCCTGACCTTACCTGGTATCGCTGGTATCGTCCTGACTTTCGGTATGGCCCTGGATGCGAATGTGATCATTTATGAGCGCGTAAGGGAGGAAGTGCGAGCCGGAAAGGGCATGCGACTGGCTATCAGCGATGGTTACAAACATGCCTATTCAGCCATCATCGACGGGAACGTAACCACCCTGCTTACCGGTGTGATCCTGTACATTTTTGGATCTGGTCCTATCAAGGGCTTTGCAACTACATTGATCATCGGCATCGTCGCATCCTTGTTCACCGCAATCTTCATTTCCAGGATTATCTTCACGATTATGCTCGACAGAAACAAGGTGATTACATTCGCTAACAAATACACACTGAACCTTTTTACAAAAGTGAACTATGATTTTATCGGTAACAGAAAAAAATTCTACCTTATTTCTGCAGTGATCATAATCATTGGCGTAACCTCGTTGATTATCCGGGGAATGGATCCAGGTGTAGATTTTACCGGAGGCAGAACATATATCGTCAGATTCGACCAGGTTGTGAGGACTGACGAGGTTCGAAACTCACTGGAAAATGTTTTGGGTTCAGCCCCTGAAGTAAAAACCTTTGGGCCCTCAACTCAGGTTAAAATCACCACTAAGTACATGGTTGATGATGTTTCAACCACTGGTGATTCCCTGGTAGAAAGAAAAATTTACGAAGGTGTGATGGGATTCTTTCAGAATCCAATTGATTATCAAACCTTTTCAGCGGAATCCGGCAAAAAGCTGGTAGGTAAACTCAGTTCACAAATGGTCGGACCGACGGTTGCCGACGATTTAAAAGTAAAAGCTGTGTGGGCAGTCTTCTTTTCTTTGTTAGGTATATTTTTATATATGGCTGTCCGCTTTAAAAAATGGAGTTTTGGGCTTGGCGGGGTTGCTGCCCTTGCACATGATACTTTCATCCTGGTGGCACTCTATTCGATATTCTATAATATCGTGCCTTTTGCACTTGAACTTGATCAGAACTTCATTGCCGCGGTTTTGACCATCATCGGTTATTCGATCAACGACTCTGTGGTCATTTATGACCGGGTAAGAGAATACAGAACTTTATATCCTAAGCGTAACCTCGCCGAAACAATGAATGCAGCTGTGAACAGCACTATTGGCCGAACGATTAACACAGGGGGTACAACCCTGTTAACCCTTTTGGCGATGTTCATCTTCGGAGGCGAAGTGATCCGAGGACTTTGTTTTGCTCTTTTTGTTGGGATTGTTGTAGGTACTTATTCATCTGTATTCATTTCAGTGCCTGTTGCCTATGAATTTGCCATGATGAATATAAAAAGGAAGAAAAAAGCTGTAGAATTAAAGACAGTTAAAGCATAATCTTCAAGCTAGCTATAAAAGCCCTGGAATTTGATCTTTATCGAATTTCAGGGCTTTTTTATTACCTTTGCGCATTCAAGTAACCAAAACTTAAATGCTCCTTTTTCTGGACATTGGTGGCGGGGAGATTCTGCTGATCCTGGTGGTCGCCTTCCTGATCTTCGGACCCAACAAACTGCCCGAGATGAGCAGGAAACTGGGAAAGACCATGAATGACTTAAAAAGGGCTTCCAACGATATCAGACGTGAAATACAGCAGGGGGCCGGCGAGATCACACAGGATTTCAAAGAAGCAAAAAAATCCCTCAGCCAGGAACCTGATAAAAAAGCAACGGGATCCGATTCAAAAGGAAAGGATCAGCAAAAGGAAGAACAGAAAGATGATGCAGCGGACGTATAGATTTCCGTGATCATATTTTTCACTTTACGTATATTTTTAAAATTCATTTAACGTTAACTAAATTAGGAGTTTGTTATTACCCGGGATTGCCAAATACAATCCGTCTGAACTCATAAACCACAGAATGAGAATCGTAAAAATCATATATTTCATCTTCATTGCAGGTTTGTTCATTTCACCTGAGGCTTATGGCCAGAAAAAACGCACCGAGGCGGCGGATAAGGCTTACGCTGACCAGCAGTACCACGTGGCGATCGACCGCTATAAAAAAGTGTATTCAAAGATAAAGAACAACAAGGCTGAAAAGGGAAGAGTAGCTTATCTCATCGCAGACTGCTACCGGTTGGTGAACGACATGAAAAAGGCAGCGCCTGCTTACAAGCGGGTCATCCGGATGGATTACCAGCGAAAGGAACCCATTGTCCTGCTGTACTATGCAGATGCACAGAAAGTCCTTGGCGATTACGAAGAAGCCATCGTTTATTATGAACAATACGCTGAACGTGTACCCGAGGATCAAAGGGGCAGGGATGGAGCAGAATCGTGCCGCCTGGCCTTGGAGTGGCTTGAAGCAAGTTCTAAATACAATGTAGAAAATCTCAAAAAGATCAACTCCAAAACGGATGATTTTGCGCCCACATTTTCCGATAAATTCTATAGCTCGGTCATCTTCACCTCCACGCGCGACGGAGTGACAGGAAAAGGCATGGACGAATGGACCGGTCAGAACTTCAGTGATCTTTTCGCCGCCAAGCTGGACCGGAAAGGCACATGGAGCACACCCACGCTCATCGAAAAGGAGCAAAAGATAAACAGTGAGGCAAACGATGGAGTTGCGACCTTTGACACCGATTTTAAAAACATTTATTTTACCCGCTGCGGAAACCTGAAAGGCGAAAAAAAAGGATGCCAGATATACAAAGCCTCTGCTTCCGGGAAATCGTTCGGCAGTCCTCAACTGGTTAGCCTCTTCAGCGATACGTCCATCACTGTGGGACATCCGACCTTGAGTGAAGATGAGCTGATCATGATCTTTTCGTCAGATAAAGAGGGCGGTTTCGGTGGCAAAGACCTCTGGATCGCCAAACGCAAAGCGAAAGATGGTGATTTTGGGGTCCCTGTGAATATTGGATCCGTTTTGAACACCGTGGGAAATGAGATGTTTCCTTTCCTCAGGCACGACACGATCCTGTATTTTGCCTCTGACCGCCATCTGGGCATGGGGGGACTCGACATCTTCAAATCCACCCTGATCAATGAAGAATGGTCGACACCTGTAAATCTGAGACCACCCATCAACTCAAGCGGGGATGACTTCGGCATCATCTTCCGACCGGAGGAAGAAAGCGGATTTCTGACCTCCAACCGTTCGGGCGGAAGGGGAGGCGACGACCTTTACTCCTTCATTGAGCCACCTCTGGAATATACGCTGAAAGGAGTGGTCAAGGACGACCTTACCCTACTCTACATCGAAGGAGCAAAGGTGAAACTCATCGGTTCCAACGGTACATCTATTGAGGCCAAAACCGATCCGAAAGGTTATTATAATTTCGGGAAAACACAGATTGCGCCCAATACGTCCTATGAGATCATCGTCGACAAAGATAATTACTTCACGGTCAGTGGCAAGATCACCACGGTAGGGGAAGAAGGCAGTAAGGATTTCGTGCGGGACTTTATGCTGGAACCCATCCCTGCCGAGCCCATCGTTCTGCCGGATATCCTGTACGAGCTCGACCGGTGGGAGCTGCTGCCCCAGTACCAGGATTCGTTGCAGGGGCTGATTAAGACACTCGACGAGAATCCGACGATCATCATTGAACTGGCCTCCCATACCGATAACCGCGCCTCGGAGGAATACAATGACATCCTATCTCAGCGAAGGGCTGAATCCGTTGTTAACTACCTGATCGAACGTGGCATCGACCCGGAACGACTGGTCGCTAAAGGCTATGGAGAAAGAGTCCCGCGCACGCTGAAAAAAGACTACCAAAAGGATAACTATTTCTTCCCCGCCGGAACGATACTTACAGAATTGTATATTGACTCGCTGAAAACGCTGGAATATAAAGAAACGGCTCATCAGCTCAACCGCCGCACCGAATTCAGGGTCCTGAGCAAGGATTTCATTCCAAAATCCAGAATCGAAGAGATCCCTGCCACTGCGCAGATCGATATCGTGACCGACCTGCAAAAAGAAGACAGGATCGCCTTTACAGCAGGCAAAGGTGAATCCATCCTCGCTCCCTGCGTCGTCAACGGATCCACGATCACGTTCACGTACCTTAAAAGCGCCAGGGGATTCAGCATCTCGGGAGAGGCTGCCTTAGGACTGCTCAAGGGAGGATTTATCAGTAAGAATGACTTTGAAGGAGATCCGAATGCCATCCTAGTGGAAGGGACCATCCTCGACCGGTCCGTAATCAACATCAAGGAGATGCGGATTGGCAACAAAATCGTTAACGACCTGAAGATCACTGTTATACAGGACCTCGAAATGCCTATGCTTTTCGGTGAATCCATCCTCCAGCAATTCGGGAAATTCACCATCAGCAAGGAAACATCGGAGATTATCTTCGAGTAGGGTACGGTCAGTGGCCTGCAATTAAACATTTTAGCAATTTGACAATTTAATCAAACGTGTCCGACTCCTCACGCTATAACCTCCGCGGAGTGTCCTCATCCAAAACGGATGTGCACGGTGCCGTCCAAGATCTGGACAAGGGACTTTACCCGGGATCTTTCTGCAAGATCATCCCTGATATCCTGGGGGCAGATCCGGACTTCTGCAACATCATGCATGCCGACGGAGCAGGGACCAAATCGTCTCTTGCTTACCTGTACTGGAAAGAGACTGGCGATCTGTCGGTATGGAAAGGGATCGCCCGGGACGCCATCGTCATGAACCTTGACGACATGCTCTGCGTAGGATGTACCGATGGTATACTGATCTCTTCCACCATCGGACGAAACAAAAAAATGGTTCCGGGTGAGGTTATTACGGCCATAATACAGGGTACCGAAGAATTTCTGACCAAGCTTCGTGAGTTGGGGATTGGGATCCATCTTACCGGAGGGGAAACCGCCGATGTGGGTGACCTTGTGCGGACGGTCATCGTAGATGCTTCGGCCACAGCCCGCATGAAGAGAAAGGACGTGATCACCACCGAAACGATCCGGGAGGGAGACCTTATCGTAGGACTTGCATCTTCCGGAAAGGCTCTCTATGAAGAAGCCTATAACAGTGGCATGGGCAGCAACGGCCTGACATCCGCCCGTCACGATGTATTTCACCGGAAGTACGCAGAAAACTACCCCGAAAGCTACGATCCCTCGCTGCCTTCCGATCTGGTGTATTCGGGCACGTATGATCTCACTTCCCCCTCCACTGTTCCCGGTGTGGATATGGGCAAAATGGTGCTGTCACCTGCCCGGACCTATGCACCCGTGGTTAAAGAGATCCTGAATCATTTCCGGAAAGACATTCACGGTATGATCCACTGCACAGGCGGCGGACAGACTAAAGTGCTTCATTTCATCGGGAAACTTCATGTCATCAAGGACAATCTATTCCCCGTACCTCCTCTGTTCCAAATCATTCGCGAACAATCCGGGGCTTCCTGGCGGGAAATGTACGAGGTTTTCAACATGGGGCACCGCATGGAGTTCTATGTCCCCGCCTGGATTGCCGATGACATTATCCGGATCTCAATGTCGTTTGGTGTGGACGCAAGGCTGATTGGCCGCTGCAAGCAATCAGATTCCCGTAATTTGACGATCCTTACCCCTGAAGGGGAAGTCACTTTCTAAATTCATTATCCTTTGCCCACTGTCAACTTATCGCATCCTTTGCTGACTGCTGACCCCTGACCGCCAACCCTCTACCGCTCCATCATCCCGTACAGCCTTCGTATCTCCTCCTCCCAGCGCTCCTCTTCAGGGGTTTCAAGGATAAGCGGGATGTCATCAAAACGGGGATCGTTCATGATGCGGCGGAAGACCTCTTCCCCTAAAAACCCTCCGTCTATCACCTCATGGCGGTCGACGCGGCTGGCAAAATCCTTCTTGGCATCGTTCAGGTGCATCCCTTTCAGGTAAGAAAATCCGACGACCTGTTCAAACATCTGGAAGGTAGCTGCATACCCTTCAGGAGTTTTAATGTCGTAACCTGCTGCAAAGGAATGGCAGGTGTCAAGGCACACTCCCACTCTGCTCTTGTCGCGGACACGATCAATGATGAAACGAAGATGTTCAAATTTATACCCGACGTTGGTTCCCTGCCCTGCTGTATTTTCTATTACGGCCGTCACACCCGACGTTTGCTCTAATGCCCAGTTGACCGATTCGGCGATGATCAGCAGGCATTCCTCTTCACTGATCTTTCCCAGGTGGCTCCCCGGGTGAAAATTCAGCCTGTCGAGCCCTAACTGTCCGCAACGCTGCATCTCATCCAGAAACGCATCCCTTGACTGCTTAAGACCTGCTTTATCCGGATGACCAAGGTTGATCAGGTAACCGTCGTGTGGCAATATATGGGAGGGAGGAAAGCCATATTGTTCACAGTTCTTTTTGAAATTGTCAATATTCTCAGGTGTATAGGGTTTGGCCCACCATTGCCGCTGATTTTTTGTGAACATGGCAAACGCCTTTGCCCCGATCGCATGGGCATTAACCGGGGCATTCTCCACTCCTCCCGAGGTGCTGACATGAGCTCCAATGTATTTCATAATTGTCAAATTGTTAAATTGTTAAATTACTAACTGGCGGCTGTCAACTGGCTACTGCTTGCCGGTAAAATTCTATCTCCCGCAAATATAGCCCCTCTAATGATATTTTCCGTAAATTTGCACCCACTTTTGAAAGGAACTATGCTGGAAAAACTTGAAGCCATACACAACCGCTGGTTACAGATAGCCGAGGAGATGAACAATCCGGAGGTGCTTTCAGACATGAAGCGGTACATCAAGCTGAACAAGGACTATAAAGACCTTCAGCCTGTGGTGGATGCCTATAAACGGTATAAGACCATCCTGAACAACATTGTCTCTGTCAGGGACGTATTGTACACGGAAAAGGACGAGGAATTCAGGATCATGGCCAAGGAGGAGCTGGAGGTGCTCACCGAGCGGAAAGAGGAGATGGAAGAGGAAATCAGGATTCTGCTGGTACCTAAAGATCCGGAAGACAGCCGCAACGCGATCGTGGAGATCAGGGCAGGGACGGGTGGCGATGAGGCCGGCCTTTTTGCGGGAGACCTTTACCGGATGTACGCCAAATATTGTGAGGACAGAAACTGGAAAGTGGAGGTGCTTGACTTTACAGAGGGAACAGTGGGAGGATTCAAGGAAATGATCTTCAAGGTACAGGGTGATAATGTCTTCGGTCAGCTGAAATATGAGTCGGGTGTTCACCGTGTGCAGCGTGTGCCCATCACTGAAGCGCAGGGACGAATTCATACCTCTGCTGCCACCGTCGCGATCTTGCCGGAAGCGGAGGAGTTCGACGTGGAGATCAATCCCGAGGATGTCCGAAAAGATACGTACTGCTCCTCCGGTCCAGGCGGACAGTCGGTGAACACAACCTACTCCGCCGTCAGGCTCACCCATATCCCTACCGGTATCGTGGTGACCTGCCAGGACCAGAAATCGCAGATCAAGAACCTGGAGCGGGCAATGGTGGTCCTCCGAAGCCGTATCTACGAGCTGGAATATGAAAAACGGATGGAGGAGATCTCCTCCCGGCGCAAAACCATGGTCAGCACCGGAGACCGTTCTGCCAAGATACGAACCTATAACTACCCGCAGGGACGGGTCACCGACCACCGTATCAATTTAACACTGTATAACCTTCCCTCCATTCTCAACGGCAATATTCAGGAGTTCATCGACGCCCTGCAGGTCGCCGAAAACGCAGAACGTCTCAAAGAAGCTGTCAGCAGCGAATAAACCTTCTCGTATGACCTATCAGGAACTAACCGAACAAATCCAAAAGAGAAAATCCTTTCTGTGCATCGGGCTGGATACCGATCCCTGCAATATCCCTCCGCATCTTTTGGCAGAAGATGATCCGGTGTATGCATTCAACAAGGCCATCGTCGAGGCCACCCACGACCTAGTGATCGCTTACAAGCCCAATCTGGCCTTTTATGAGAGCCAGGGAGCAAAGGGTTGGCAAAGCTTTGAAAAGACTGTTCGTTACATCCGTTCCTGCGATCCTTCGGTGCTGATCATCGCAGATGCGAAACGTGGGGACATTGGCAATACCTCAAGGCACTATGCAAAAGCCTTCTTCGAGACAATGGACTGCGATGCAGTGACGGTCGCACCTTACATGGGAGAGGACAGCATCACTCCATTCCTTTCTTACCCGGGTAAATGGATCATCGTACTGGCCGTCACCTCCAACAAGGGGGCGAATGACTTTCAATTCTTTGCCGATCCTGCGGATAAAAGGCTTTTTGAACTGGTGCTGGAGCGCACAAAGGCTTGGGCGACAAAAGAGAACCTTATGTTCGTCGCCGGTGCCACACGCCCTGCGATGCTTGCCGACATACGCAGGATCGTTCCTGACCACTTTTTGCTCGTTCCTGGCGTCGGAGCCCAGGGTGGCAGTCTTGAAGAGGTAGTGCGGTATGGCATGAATGCCCACTGCGGACTGATCATCAATTCGTCAAGAGGGATCATCTACGCCTCCAAAGGGGAAGACTTTGCTCTGAAAGCACGTGAGGCAGCATCGCAAATCCAGCAGGAAATGGCACGGATGCTACAAAACGAATAGCCATCTATCAATTTCTACCTCCACCTCTCCCTCTACCTCGTCAATCGGTGATGGATATTGACTCACGCTCCTTCCACCACCTCTGTCCATCCGTAGGGATCGGGCTCTTCGCCGTACTGGATGGCGGTCAGCTTGCGGTATAACCGCTCAGATACACTGCCCGCCTTACCATTTTTGCAGTATTCATAAACCTTCCCGGTTTTCCTGTCGTGTATCTTTCCAATGGGAGAAATGACAGCTGCAGTACCACAGGCACCGACCTCATCAAACTCTTCCAGTTCCTGTACGGGGACATGCCGCTGTTCGACTTTCATTCCCATGTCCTTTGCCAGCTGGCGCAGGCACATGTTGGTGATGGAAGGGAGAATGGTGTTCGAATCAGGCGTTACATACGTATTTCCTTTTATCCCAAAGAAATTGGCCGGCCCCGCTTCGTCGATGTACTTGTTTTCTTTGGAATCCAGGAACAGGACCGAAGAAAATCCTTCCTTGTGTGCCCGGTCGGCAGGCCGAAGACTTGCTGCATAGTTTCCTCCAACCTTGATGTGTCCGGTGCCCTGTGGAGCCGCCCGGTCATAATCCCGGACCAGCTGAATGAGTACCGGCTTGAAGCCTTCTTTGAAGTAGGGTCCGACCGGTGTGACAAAAATGATCAGCATATACTCCCTGGCAGGCTTTACGCCCACCTGGGCCCCGCTGCCGAAAAGGACCGGGCGCAGGTACAGCGAAGCACCGGTGCCATATGGAGGTATGTATTTTTTATTCAGCTGGGTGACCGTCGTGATGGCTTTATGAAACAGGTCAAGGGGAACAGGCGCCATCATGATGCCATCGGCTGATCGCTGCAGCCGCTTACCGTTCTCCTCCCACCTGAAAAGACGGGCTTTCCCGTCTACACCCCGAAAGACTTTCATGCCCTCAAACGCCCCCTGGCCATAGTGAAGCGTTGTTGCTGCAATATGAAGGTTCACATACTCCGAGGAACTGATCTCCAGTTCCCCCCACTCTCCATCCCGGCAAACAGATCGCACATTGTAATCCGTCTTGAAGTACCCAAATGGCAAATTTCCCCAATCGATGTTCATAACTTTTCGCTTTTAGATTCAACAATATAGTGCCTCACAAAGTTAATAAAAAGGGATGAATCCATCATGCATCTCGTTATTAATACTTATTTTTATCCAGTTTAAATTAGCTAAACACATGGGTATGCTACTGGCTGTTGATCTTGGCATAAGGACCGGATTTGCACTTTACAACACTGAAGGGGAACTGTTATGGTACCGTTCGCGAAATTATGGTAACAAGCAGCGGTTGAGGAGGGATATTCAGAACATGTTCAGCCAGATCCCTTCCCTTTCACATGTCATCCTGGAGGGTGGAGGAGATATTGCACGCATCTGGCTGAAAGAATGCCGGCAAAGAAACATCTCGTTCAGACAGATCTATGCCGAGGAGTGGCGCAGGGATCTTTTTGATCCTAAAGAAATCAGAACAGGGCAACAGGCCAAGCTGAAAGCCATTCATCTGGCCAGGGAGATCATCAGCAAGTGCAACGGGCCCAATGCCACCTCGATGCTGGATGATGCCGCCGAGGCAGTACTTATTGGGTATTGGAGTCTAATTAAGGAGGTGGATTGATGGGGCACTGTGATACAGTTGCAAGTTACTGGTTGCATGTTACAGGTTTTAATGTACCCCACCCCTGCACCCCTCCCCTGCTCGCAGGGGAGGGGACGGGGGAGGGGTAAAAGGGTTAATTCCCCGGTGCTTGCGCCGGAATTAGGGTCCAGGGCTTGCCCTGGGGTTCATACCAGTGATTTAATAATGAAACCTGAAACTTGAAACCTTCTCCCGCCATTTTGTCAGCCCCCACCGCATGGCATATCCTTTGCTGAATTTGACTCTCAAAAAATTAAAACCCACCGATATGGAAAAAGGAACGATACAGGTCAAAACTGAAAACATCTTTCCCATTATTAAGAAATTCCTCTACTCTGACCATGAAATCTTTCTCAGAGAGCTGATATCCAATGCGGTAGATGCTACGCAAAAGCTGAAGACACTGGTTTCCCTTGGTAAATACAAAGAAGAGCTGGGCGATACCACCATCGTGGTGGAAATGGATCAAAAAGCCAGGACGATTACCGTTAAAGACCGGGGCATTGGCATGACCGCCGACGAAGTGGACAGGTATATCAACCAGATCGCGTTCTCCAGTGCTGAAGAATTTCTGAAAAAGTTCAAAGGCAAAAGCGAGGATGAAGCCCGATCGCTGATCGGTCATTTCGGACTTGGATTCTATTCCACCTTTATGGTTTCCGACAAGGTGGAGATCCTCACCAAAACCTATAAAAAAGGGGCAGGAAGCAGAGCCGTGAGATGGGAATGCGACGGATCCCCTGAATACACCATTGATTTTACCGACAAGGAAGACCGGGGAACCATCGTCACACTCCATATCGCAAAAGATTCGGATGAATTCCTCAATGAATACCGGATCCTTGATCTGCTGAAAAAATACTGCAAGTTCCTGCCGGTGCCGATCATCTTCGGAACTGAAAAGACCTACGAACCCGTTGAGGGTGAAAAAGATGAGCATGGTCACGAGAAAACAAAAGAGGTCGAGAAACCACGCATCATCAATAACACGAACCCGGCATGGCGCCGCAAGCCTTCTGAGCTTAAGGAGGAGGACTATCGGGTATTTTACCGCGAACTCTACCCGGCAACCTTTGATGAACCTCTTTTCAACATCCACCTGAATGTGGATTATCCTTTTAACCTGACCGGAATTCTTTACTTTCCAAAAATAACGAACTATTTGGATGTCAGAAAGGATAAGATCCAGCTCTACTGCAACCAGGTCTATGTGACCGACTCGGTGGAAGGGATCGTACCAGATTTTCTTGCGCTGCTTCATGGCGTAATCGACTCACCCGATATCCCCCTGAACGTTTCAAGAAGCTACCTTCAAAGTGATGCAAGCGTGAAGAAGATATCCAGCCATATCACCAAAAAAGTATCGGACCGGCTGGAAGAAATCTTTAAAAACAACCGGGAAGATTTTGAGAAAAAATGGGAGGACATCAAGCTTTTCATTGAGTATGGAATGATATCCGATGAAAAATTCTATGAACGGGCCCGTACGTTCACCCTGCTTAAAAACACCGAGGGCAGATACTTCACTCTGGATGATTATGCGGCACATATCAAAGATACCCAGACAGATAAGGATAAAAAACTCATTTACCTTTATGCTTCCAATGTCAGTGAGCAACATGGTTATATTGGAAACGCTAAGGAAAGAGGTTTTGATGTGCTGGTCATGGATGGACCGCTGGATCCCCACTTCATCAACGCGCTGGAGATGAAGCTGGAGAACAGCCACTTTACGAGGGTTGATGCAGATGTGATCGATAAGTTGATAAAAAAAGAGGAGGAGATGCCTTCCAAACTAAGCGATAACGAAAAAGAAACCCTCAAGACCATCTTTGAAAAAACCCTGGATAAGGATAAATTCATGGTCATCCTGGAAAGCCTGAGTGAAAAGGATCCGCCCGTCAGCATCACCCAGCCTGAGTTCATGCGAAGAATGAAAGACATGTCGAAACTTGGCGGCGGAATGCCTTTTATGAAAGATATGCCGGAACATTATAACTTTGTGATCAATACAAACCATCCTGTGATAACCAAACTGATGAACACAAACGAGAATGAGGAGAAGGACAGGATGACCAAACAGCTGAAAGATCTTGCACTTCTTTCACAACAAATGCTGACAGGTGAAGATTTAACTAATTTTGTAAAAAGAAGCGTGGAGATTTTGTTGTAAGTAGTCAGCAGTCAGCGGTCTAACAATTTGACAATTTGACAATTTGACATTTTTAAGAATTTAAACCTTACTTCCATGACAAACAAGTACACAAAATGGGTCGTCATCGTAGTGATCATTCTGGTGGCCATTATGCTGATTTCCTGGGGAACAAGGATCTACAACAGCCTGGTTACCCTTGAAGAAAAAGTATCGGCGCAGTGGGCCCAGGTGGAGAACGTCTATCAGCGCAGGGCCGACCTGATCCCCAACCTGGTGGCTACGGTAAAGGGATATGCCGAACATGAGCAGGAGACCTTTACCCGGGTCATTGAAGCCAGGGCAAAAGCCTCATCCATCACCGTGGATCCGAAAAACCTTACCCCTGAAACGCTCCAGCAGTTTGAGCAGGCCCAGGGCGAACTCAGTTCAGCTCTTTCCCGGCTGCTGGTCACCGTGGAACAGTATCCTGATCTGAAAGCAAATCAGAACTTTCTTGAGCTTCAGGCACAGCTGGAAGGCACAGAGAACAGGATCACGGTCGAACGGCAAAAATTCAACGATACCGCACGGGAGTACAACACCAGCGTTCGCAGCTTCCCGCGCAACCTGTTTGCCGCCCTGTTCGGTTTTGAAAGAAAACCCTATTTTGAATCAAAGCCCGGAGCCGACGAAGCTCCTAAAGTGGAATTCTGATCATGAAGCTGAATGCATCTTCTTTCTTCTCTCCGATTGAAAAAGAAGATATCACAATGGCTATCCGGCAGGCAGAACTGGATACCTCCGGAGAGATCAGGGTACACGTGGAAACCTCCTGCACGGGCGATGTCATGGATCGTGCCTCGCGGTTGTTTGAGAAGCTGAACATGCACAAAACCAAGCTCCGCAACGGCGTACTGATCTATCTGGCCGTACGGAACCGGAAATTTGCCATCATCGGCGATATGGGGATCAACAGCGTTGTGCCGGATCACTTCTGGGAAAACGTGGAATCTGAAATGCTCAATTATTTCCGGGAGAACCATTTTACCGACGGCCTGATGAAAGCCATCGAGATGGCCGGATCTCAGCTGAAGAAGCATTTTCCTTATGTCACCAACGACATCAATGAACTGCCGGACGATATTTCCTTCAGCGACGAATAACCCAGGGAGTCACGATGAAATCAACTGTCCATTTTAAACCATTTGCTACCCTTCTCCTCCTTTTGCTGATCTTAAGTCAGATAAGCGGTGCCGCACAGACGATCCCTCCAAAGCCCTATCCACCGCATCTGGTGAATGATCTGGCCAACCTCCTTACACCGCAGCAGGTTGATCAGTTGGAAAACAAGCTGGTCCGTTTCAATGATACCACTTCAACCCAGATAGCGATCGTGATTGTCAATTCATTCGGGGGTTATGATAAAGCGAGCTTTGCGTATGAAATCGGTGAACAATGGGGCGTGGGGCAGCAGGGATTCAACAACGGGATCGTTGTCCTGCTAAAACCGAAGACAGCCGACGAATCCGGAGAGGTATTCATCGCGACGGGATATGGGCTGGAAGGGGCCATACCCGACGCGGTCGCCAAAAGGATCATCGAGAACGAGATGAAGCCCCTGTTCATGAAGGACGACTATTTCACAGGCCTCGATCAAGGCACCAATACCCTGATCGCCCTGGCTTCCGGTGAATATACGGCCAACCAGCAAGGCACAGACACTCCGGCATGGGCCTTCCTTATCCTTTTGATCATTTTCATCCTGATCATGTTGTTCTTCAGAAGCAAGGGAAACAGGTACTACTCCGCCGGAAAGAAAAGCATTCCATGGTGGACCACCCTGTGGATACTGAACAGCATGGGGAAGAGGAGCAGTGGCAGCTGGGGTGACTTTAAAGGAGGTCGTGGAGGTTTCGGAGGCGGTTTCGGAGGCGGAGGTGGCTTCGGAGGTGGGGGCGGTTTTGGTGGCTTCGGCGGCGGAAGCTTTGGCGGTGGCGGCGCGGGAGGCTCCTGGTAAAGGGAGGCAGAGGCAGGAGGCAGGAAGCAGGAGGCAGGAAGCTGGAGGCAGGAGGATTATGAAAAAAATTTTCGGATTTTTCTTTTCCATCCAGTTTGCAATGGCCGTAATGCTGGTCGTTGCTTTTTCTATCGCTATTGCCACATTCATCGAAAATGATTATGGAACGGATTCAGCCAGAGCCTTTGTCTACAGTGCAACCTGGTTCGAGATCCTGCTGGCGGTGGCCGGGATCAGCATGCTGGGCAATATCCTTCGGGATAAGCTAATCCAACGGAAAAAATACCCTACCCTGATCTTTCACTCTGGTTTCACCGTCATCCTGATGGGTGCTGCCATCACCCGGTTCACGGGGTATGAAGGAACCATGCACATCAGGGAAAATGAAAAATCCAACGTGATCATTCTGGACCAAACCAACCAGCAGATCATCATCCCATTCTCGCTGGAACTCCGTGATTTTCAGCTGGAACGGTATCCCGGTTCCATGAGTCCATCCTCCTTTGCAAGTGAGGTCACCCTGGTGGATGAACGCCACGGCATAAATGAACCACGGCGGATTTTCATGAACAACGTGCTGAGCTACGGTGGATACCGCTTCTACCAGTCGTCGTACGACGCGGATGAACTTGGTACGGTATTATCGGTCAACCACGATTTCTGGGGAACATTCGTAACGTATACAGGTTATTTTCTTCTGGCTGCCGGACTGATTATGAACCTCTTCCGCCGAAAAAGCCGTTTCCGGTTCCTGATCAGCGAGTTGAAACGGACCAGCCAGGAAAGAAATAATGCACCCCTGCTGATCATCGGTTTTCTTTTTATTATCCTGCAGGCGGCCGGACAATCATCTCCCCCGGTCCAAAATCCGTCGAATGAGCTGAAAACAATTGATAAAAACCATGCCAGGCGGTTTGGAGAGCTCATGGTTCAGGACAACGGAGGCCGGATCAAGCCTATCAATACCCTGTCGTCGGAGCTCCTACGGAAGGTATACAGAAAAGACAGATTCATGGGATTGAATTCCGACCAGGTTTTGCTGGGTATGATCGCTGATCCCGTGGCGTGGCAAAAAATACCCATGATCAGGCTTTCCGACGAATCGTTGAAGAAGGTCATCGGAACCAGGGGAAATTATGCTTCCTACGAAGACTTCATCAACCTGGATAACGGGATCTACAAGATAGGCCCGTATGTGGAGGAAGCATACAGTAAAAAACCGGCTCAACGCAGTGCCTTTGATAAGGATGTCATCAAGGTGGATGAGAGGATGAATATCTGTTACCTGATATACTCGGGCGCTGTCCTGAGGATCTTTCCCATACCCGAGGATTACACCCATACCTGGCATTCTCCGGCACAGGAATCGGGGCAGCCACCCGACAGCGCCAACGCCGAATTTATGTACAATATCCTCTCCATTTACCTCGGGGCGGTGAAGGATGCAACTGAAAACGGAACCTGGGATCTGGCCGGCAAGTCGGTCAACATGATCAGGATCTACCAGGAAAGGTACGGAAAAGAAGTATATCCCTCCGACTTAAAAAGGAAGGCGGAGATCACCTATAACCGGATGAATCTATTCAAACGGTTGTTTCCGGCCTATGGATTGGTCGGTTTCCTTTTCCTGTTTCTGCTCATAGCAGAGATCGTGTCAGGAAAACAAACCGCAAAATGGATGAAGCGGACATTCATCGTCCTGATCAGTGTGCTTTTCATCCTGCACACAGCCGGGCTTGCCGTCCGCTGGTACATATCCGGACACGCTCCCTGGAGCAACGGGTACGAAACGATGATTTACATCGCCTGGGCGATCGTTCTATCGGGCTTGATCTTTTCCAGGCGATCCCTCATCGCCCTGGCAATCACCACCGTACTGGCTTCCCTGGCACTGATGGTGAGCAATATGGCCTGGTTGGATCCCCAGATCACGAATCTTGTACCGGTATTGAAATCGTTCTGGCTGATCATCCATGTGGCTGTGATCACTGCCAGCTACAGTTTTCTGGCCATCGGCGCCCTGCTGGGATTTCTGGTACTGGTGCTGATCATTTTCAGGACAGACCGGAACCGGTTAAAACTGACGCTGAGACTGGCTGAGCTGACCCTCATCAACGAGATCAACCTTACGATCGGGTTGGTCCTGCTCACCATGGGCACTTTCCTGGGGGCTGTCTGGGCCAACGAATCCTGGGGACGGTACTGGGGCTGGGATCCCAAGGAGACCTGGGCACTAATCACCGTGCTGATATATGCTTTTATCACGCACATGCGGATGATCCCCGGCCTGCGGGGCATCTTTGCCTTTAACTTCGCCGCGCTGATTGGATTCAGTTCGGTACTGATGACCTATTTTGGGGTCAATTATTACCTTTCGGGGATGCATTCCTATGCGGGCGGGGATCCGGTACCCATACCCATGTTTGTTTATTACACCCTGGCTGCTGTGGCCGTAGTATCCTTTTTTGCATGGTGGAAGGAGCGAAAAACCACGACGCCTGTCACCTCCCGGCAAGACGTATAATCTTTTATTTCATTTGCCTGTACAGCGCCGTCATGCGACAAGCGGGTGACGGTTCACACCCTGCGGCACAGTTTCGCAACGCATTTACTGGAAAGGGGAACGGATCTACGGTATATACAGGCGTTGTTGGGTCATCAGAATCCCAAGACAACGGAGATTTACACGCATATTACTGCACAAAAAAGACATGCAAGCAAGATAGATTTATTGATTAATTCTTTGAATTTCGTTCAAGAGTAAGTAATTTTAACGTCTGAGAATTACGGATTTATGTTCATGTATTCACGAAACGAGATTGATTATGAAAGGTTGGGAGGATTTGTTGTACGATCATTCAGGGAAGGTTGGGGGCCCTTGTCATGGTTTGTTAAGCCACCCATTTTGGCTGTATAACACAACCCCTTCCTCTGCCCAGATATGACATAACACCACCAAAAGTGTTACAGATACGTTATGGCGTATTAATTTACTAGGATGGTAATTCATAACTTCAAAATACTCTTGGTTTTTTGTTTAATGGTTACAGCTTGTGTTTCACATTATCAGATAAAAATGGGTACATATAAATCAGTCCCTTTCGGAAAATTTGAGATGAAATATAAATATTTCTTTTCTGGAGTAATCGGATTTCATTGTGGGAGTAAATTAATTATTAGCAGTGACTCTTCATTTATTTATGAAAGGTATCCTTTTATATCATCCGGAACTTGGCACTGTAACCAGGATTCATTAACATTAGTTTTCAATGAATACAAGTGGATGAATGATAGCTTAAAAATAAAGTTCTCTCATGATAAAATGCCTGTTTTTCATGATGAACCAAGAAACTATCAAGTAAGGGAAAATTATTTGATTAGGTATATTCCTACAAATAATAATAAAAAAATTGTTGAAAAATTAGAATTTAACACGCCATAACAAAAGGCTAAACGCAATGCGGGTGTGTAATACAGCCGCAACAGTAGATCTTCGCGCAGACTTCTCTGTCTGTCGTCAGGAAAGTCGCTCGAAGCCCCGCACTGCGCTTAGCCATGACCGTAAGCATTCATTGTAAAGAAAAAACTTGTTTTGATCTAAAATAAAGTAAAATGAAAAACAAAACAACACTTCATTTTTTAGTGTTAGGGTTATTGCTTGGTGTTCCTGCACTAACTCATGGACAGGTTAAAGATATCGATGGCAACTGCTATAAAACGGTAAAAATTGGAAAACAAGAATGGTTGGCCGAGAATTTAAATGTAAGTCACTTCAGAAATGGAGACCTTATACCAGAAGCAAAAACAAAAAAAGAGTGGGAAAATGCCGGAGAGGAAGGTAAACCTGTTTGGTGTTATTACAACAATGCCCTAAAAAACGGACAAAAATATAGTAAACTATACAATTATTATGTAGTTAATGACCCTAGGGGTTTGGCACCAGCAGGCTGGCATGTGCCTAGTGATGCGGAATGGACACAACTAACAGACTACTTGGGAGGCGAAGATGTAGCCGGTTCCAAGATGAGAAGTAAAAATGGCCGGTTAAAAAATGGTAACGGGAAGGACATAATTGGTTTTTCTGGACTTCCTAGCGGTGATCGTGATCACTATGGTGAATTCTACGACATTGGTTCTCATAGTTACTGGTGGAGTACAAGTCTATGGGAAAATCGCATCGTTTGGGGCCGTGGCCTAAAATATGACATTGATAAAATTGCTAGGGTTGGATTCGATATTGATGGAGGACGGTCTGTACGGTGCATCAAAGATTAGCATATTTACCTTTCCTCTTTATATATTGTTACGTTATTATTAAATTAAATTTTGCAAATGAAAAATTAACACAACGAATGCTAACGAGCTTGCAACCGCAACAAAATCAGCCTTAACAGTGCTCAGCAAAGGCTGGTCGTTGCTGCGGCTGCAAGCAGCACGTTAGCGTTCATGCAAAAGAAATCTGGAGGAAGCCAAAAATCCTTTCATAAGAGTAGGCAAAACTAAATTCAATGTCCAATGAAAATAATAATTTCTTTAATTTTTTCAATAGTAATAGCTTCAACCGGATATTGTCAAATAGCCGAGAAGTATGTAGATCTTGGATTAGCAAAAGCAGATCGTCAAGACTATTATGGAGCAATTGACGAATATACTAAAGCCATAAAGATTAACCCCAAATATGTAGCTGCTTTTAATAATCGAGGAAATGCAAAACATGCCATCCATGACTATTCTGGAGCAATTGCCGACTTTACTGAGGCCATAAAAATTGATCCAGAAACTGCAGAGCCATATTACAATAGAGGAAAAGCAAAGAGAGACATCAAAGACTATGGGGGAGCAATTGCCGACTTAAATGATGCATTAAGGATTAATCCTAAGTTAGCAGATGCGTATATCGTTAGAGGAGTAATAATGAGTGAACTCCAAAATCATATGGAAGCAATTAGCGACTTAACTGAGGCTATAAAAATTAATCCAAAAAATGCAGAGGCATTTTACAACAGAGGAATGGTCAAGGATGAAATTAAAGACTATTTAGGTGCTATTACCGACTTTTCGCAGGCCATCGAAATAAACCCAAAATTTGAACTAGCTTTTACTGACAGAGGAAATGCAAAATATGCTTTACATGATAATTCAGGGGCAATTGCCGATTTTACTGAGGGCATAAAGATTAACCCAACCAACCTAACAGCATTTAACAACCGAGGTAATGTCAAATTTGATGTTCAAGATTACAAGGGTGCAATTGCTGACTATACCGAGGCCATTAGGATTGACCAAAATAATGCCTCGGCTTACTTTAATAGAGGAAATGCAAAATATGCCCTTCATGATTACTATGGGGCTATTACGGATTTAAATGAGGCTTTAAATATTAATTCTAAATTTTCAGAGGCATACTATGGTAGGGGATTGGCGAAGAGTTACCTCCAAGATTACACTGGAGCGATTACTGACTACAACCATGCGATAGAGATTAATCAACAATTTGCAGAGGCTTATTACATGCGAGGACTAATTAAATTTGAATTAAATCAAAATGAAAGTGGTTGTTTAGATTTAAAAGAATCTAAAGAATTAGGATTTGATGCCGACGAGGCGATAAAGGAATACTGCGATAAGTAAACCTAATGCTTGAAGCATTGCATTAGCCTATGATAAATAATTGTAATTAAATCTTTCAATTTGTGTTAACGATAATGCACGAACGCTAACATGCCGCTAAATCGCAACAAAACCTTCGTCTGTGGTACTTTTTAGAGGTTCTTCCGTTGCTGCGTTTAGCGGCCAAGCGTTATGCGCCATAATAATTAATATTTTATCTAAATCTTCAAATATGAAAACATTTATTTTAATCCTCATTGTAATTGTTGGTATTTCATTTCAGTCTAATGCCCAGTGGGAAAGAACAAAAGGTCCAATTGGAGGAAATATCCAGAAAATTCTTGAAATGGATGAAATTTTATTTGCTTCATCAGATAAAAATATTTACATATCCAGAAACTACGGACAAACCTGGGAATTATCTAATTTAAAATTAGGTTATACTGATGAAGTTATTACTGAATTAATTACAGCATTTAATATAATTGATAGAATCTTATTTGTAGGAACCAATCAAGGAAACATTTTTATATCTACGGATATGGGTTTGTCTGGCCATCACTAGAAACAGATTTTAAAATAAGTGAAAGAAATGGAGTTGAATATATAGTCAAAAGTGGCCAAAACCTTATCGTAAGTTTAAATGGATCAAAAGTATTTTATTCAAATAATTTCGGAAAGAAATGGACTCTTGCTGATATTCAAACAAATAGAATTGGTGCAGTGCATTTATTGAAGTTCAATAAAAAAGTATTTGCAGCTGCCCTTGGTGGTGACGGGCTTTTTTACTCGGTAAATAATGGTTCTACCTGGAATAGAATAGGATCAGGATTACCTTTTCCAGATCCAAATATATATGGAATTTATTCTGTAGGAAATGATATTATTTTAAAAACTGATATTGATATTTATATTTCTAAAGATGAAGGCTATCATTGGGAAAAATATCTTGATAAAAATAAAATTAATAATAAATTTTACATGTCTGATATCGATCATATTGATAGTACTATTTTAGTTGCTACATCAAGCAATGGAATTTTTATTTCAACGGATGGAGGAAATTCTTGTTATGAATCAAATAATGGATTGCCAACTCATTATGTAAGAGATATTCTTGTTTGTAAAAATACTATTTATATTGGATCTGAAGCAGGTGTTTATTTATCAAAGGATATGGGGAAAACATGGGTGGAATCAAATTCTGGTATAGCTTCTTCACAAGTAATTGCATTATTTAATAATGAAAAAAGGATTTTTGCCGGCACTAGGTATCATGGATTGCAATATACAGATGATAAGGGTATTACTTGGCATAAATCAAAAATAGCCTATATAGAAAATAATTATTGTGGTTCTTTTATATCAAAAGGTAACTACATATTTTATGGAACAAAAAGAGGTATATACAGATCTGAGGATAATGGTGAAAATTGGTCACTAATTGGACTTGATTCTTTTAGCATTAATCAGCTATTAATTGATGGAGCAAACATTATTGCTTGTACTTTCAATGGTCTTTATATCTCTGATAATGATGGGTTAACGTGGATTGAATCGAATTCAGGACTAACAGATAAACATATTGAATGCGTTGCAAGATATGATAATATCTTACTTCTAGGTTCTGCACAAAAAGGACTTTTTATTTCTAATGATCAGGGAAAAAATTGGCTCCAAAAAAATGATGGATTAATAATTAATGATTTTGGAGTAAATAATATAATCGTTTTGGGATCAGAAATTTTTTTAAAAACATTTAAAGGGGGCGTTTATAGGACAAGAAATTTGAATGGCACTTGGAACTCATTAAATGAAGGGTTGCCCGAATTTAAATCATTAAGAGAATTCAATATAATTCATAATATTTTATTCTTGACTACTGCATATGGCGTATATTATTTAATTCCATCTCAGAAATCTTGGAAATCGTTTAATGAGGGTTTAATTGATGATGTATCTGAAATAATACATTTCCAAGATTACTTATTTTCATCAACTCCCTTTTCGGGTATCTGGAAACGAAACATTAAAGATCTAAATTTTTAAAAGATTATAAAATTTTTAAGTAAGGACTTGAATTTCTATACGGCGCATAACATGCCGCTAAAACCAATGCTACCACACTTGTGATCGCGTGGTCGTTCCTAATAGCCATGCACTGGTTTTAGCGGCGGGGCGTTATAAGCCATGCAAATTATGAAGAAAACTATGAAACCGACTTTAACTATTTTAAGCTTATTCATTTCAATTCTAGCTTTCTCACAAACAGGAGAAAAGAATTTTATTGATCAAAATTATATTGAAGTCACCGGTACAGCTGAAATGGAGATAGTTCCAGATCAAATTTATCTGAATATAATTCTGAATGAAAGTGATATAAAAGGTAAAATCACCCTTGATAATCTTGAGAAATCAATGATTAAGGGATTAGATACCTTGGGAATTGATTTAAATAAAGATTTAGCAATCATCGACCTGACAAGTAACTTTAAATATTATTTTATTAAGGAAAATAAAATATACCAATCAAAAGAATATGAACTTAAAGTCATAGACGCTATAACTGCTGGAGAAGTGATCCAAGAATTAGCTGAACTTGGCATTTCGAATGTATCTATTTCCAGAGTTGATCACTCAAATATCAAGGAATTCCAGCAACAAGTTAAATTAAATGCCATTAAAATTGCTAAAGAAAAGGCGAATGAATTAGTAATGGCTATCGATCAATCCTTGGGTAGGGCTTTATATATTCAAGAATTAGATAATTTGCAGATAATAAATAGATTATCGGGGAAAGTTGCAGGAGTATCAGCTAATATGATTGTTCGAAGTGCAGATGGGGTTGAATCAAGTCTACCGACAATAGAATTTGAAAAAATCAAACTTCAGTACTCTGTTCTTGCAAGGTTTGAAATAAAATAAATATTTGCCCGGCTTATAACGAACGCGCATCGCCCAGCCCGGGATTATTTAACAAGTTGCTCCATGTGGGCGGGTGCTCTTCGAAATACTAACTTGAATATGAACACATTGAGTGCCGCACCCGCCCGTATGGAGCAATCATACCCCGGGCCAGGGCGCTGCGCACAACGTTAGCGTTCATGCAAAGAAAATAATGCTTTTGACCGAAAATCCTTACAGATTAAGTAAAATAAAACATTATGAAAAAATATATTTTGATTACAATGATTGCTTTATTCCTATTACCATGTGTAACAGAAATTCATGCTCAAACTTACAAATCTCAAGCTGAAAAGTTAATCAACGTATTGAAAGCAGAAGATTGTACTAACGCCATACTATTAGCACCTTCCGTTGACTCTATTGATTATACGGAAAACGATGGTAGCAGTCTGTTGATGTACAGCTCATTTTTCAATTGTACAGATGTTGTAAAAATGCTGCTTGATAAAGGGGCAAAGGTAGATTTACTGACATCTGATGGAATAACCGCCTTGATGTTTGCTTCACAAGCAGGGCATACGGAAGTGGTCAAACTTCTATTAGATGGAGGAGCAAAGGTTGATTTACATAGTCATGATGGAACTACCGCCTTGATTGTGGCTTCACTATACGGACATACGGACGTGGTAAAACTTTTATTGGATAAAGGGGCAATGGTAGATTTGCAATCATCTAAATATGGAGCTACCGCCTTGTTCTTTGCTTCAGAAAACGGACATACAGAAGTGGTAAAGCTTCTATTGGATAAAGGGGCAAATGTTGATTTACAGATAGATGATGAATCTACCGCCCTGATTATGGCATCACTAAACGGACATACAGAAGTGGTAAAACTTTTAATGGATAAAGGGGCAAAGATAGATTTACAGAGATATGATGGAACTACCGCCTTGATTACGGCTACAGTTAACGAACAAACTGAAGTGGTAAAGCTTCTAATGAATAAAGGGGCAAATCTGGATGTACAGAATCTTGATGGAACTACCGCCTTGATGTTTGCTTCACAAGCAGGGCATACGGATGTGGTCAGACTTCTATTAGATGGAGGAGCAAAGGTAGATTTACTGACATCTGATGGAATAACCGCCTTGATGTATGCTTCACAAGAGGGATATGCAGAAGTGGTAAAGCTTCTATTGGATAAAGGGGCAAAGGTAGATTTGCAATCATCTAAAAATGAAGTTACCGCCTTGATTATGGCTTCACAAAACGGACATACAGAAGTGGTAAAACTTTTAATGGATAGAGGGGCAAAGGTAGATTTACTGACATCTGATGGAATGACCGCCTTAATAAGTTCTTCACATGCAGGGCATACTGAAGTGGTCAAACTTCTATTAGATGGAGGAGCAAAGGTTGATTTACATAGTCATGATGGAACTACCGCCTTGATTGTGGCTTCACTATACGGACATACGGACGTGGTAAAACTTTTATTGGATAAAGGGGCAATGGTAGATTTATTAAACTCTTCTGGAGCTACCGCCTTAATTATGGCTACAGTTAACGAACAAACTGAAGTGGTAAAGCTTCTAATGAATAAAGGGGCAAATCTGGATGTACAGAATCTTGATGGAACTACCGCCTTGATGTTTGCTTCACAAGCAGGGCATACGGAAGTGGTCAAACTTTTATTGGATAAAGGGGCAAAGGTAGATTTGCAGAGATATGATGGAGCTACCGCCTTGATGTTTGCTTCACAAGCAGGGCATACGGAAGTGGTCAAACTTTTATTGGATAAAGGGGCAAAGGTAGATTTGCAGAGATATGATGGAGCTACCGCCTTAATTATGGCTACAGTTAACGAACAAACTGAAGTGGTAAAGCTTCTAATGAATAAAGGGGCAAATCCAGATTTAAAAGATAATAGTGGCAAAACAGCTTTGGATTATGCAGCAAATTCAGTAATAAAAAATTTGCTAACTAGTTATATGAATAAAAAATAATGCACGAAACGCTAACAAAGTGTAGCATTAATAAGGGTTTCAGCGGTAAATCGCGAATTAAACCCCGCTCAAACTTTAGTGTTGGCGGCCAGGTTTGTCGCCCGCAATCCCTTACTACTGCTACACTCGACCGTTAGCGGGCATTAAAAAACACAGCATGAGAAAGGTTTCATTGATTTTCATTATTTTTTTATTCCACTTGATATTAAATGCTCAGGTGCTCATGCCTTTGGATACTTTATATAGTCAATTTGAAAGAGTTAAAGAAATTTGTGATAAAGATGATGGGAAGCTTTGGGGTATAAATTTATATGGGCCCATACTCGTTATTGATAAAAAATCAAAAATGATTGTGGCTAATCAGCCGGATTTAGAAGGCCAATTAAAGCAACAAGGAAAGGTTTACGTTGGGAATTATCCTAAAAACAACATTGTTGCATGTACCTCCACGAAATTTGCAGGTAAATCATGGGTAATGGTATCCTATCCTTTTGACGAAAAAGATACATTTGATTTATATCGTACTTACATTCACGAGTCGTTTCATCGAATACAGGGAGATTTGGGATTCCATTGTGATGGTTATAATAATGGTCACATGGATAAAATGGAAGCCCGAATATATCTTAATTTAGAATGGCAAGCTTTGTTGAAAGCTGCAAACACATCTGGAATAGACCGAAATAGGGCAATAAAGGATGCACTGTTATTCAGGCAATACAGACGGCAACTTTTTCCAGGTGCAGATTCAATGGAAAGTAGATTTGAATTGCACGAAGGATTAGCTGACTATACAGCATTTAAGTTATGTTGTAATTCAGAATCGGAGTCAAAAGAAAAAATACTTCAGCGTAAATCTAAATTTCTAGATAATGAAGGTTCTTGCGTTAGAACGTTTGGCTATTTTTCAGGACTTTTGTACGGATACTTATTAGATGAGACTGATATTTCATGGCAAAAAAAACTTAAATGCGGAGACGATTTAGGGTTATTGTTGCAACATTTATCAAATATTGACATATCTACTGATACTGTTCATTGGTTAAATCAATCAAAAGCCCGTTATTCTTATGAGAAAATATACAATCAGGAAATGGAGATAAATAACAAGAAAGAAAAGATATTATCGGACTATAAAATTAGATTTACGAAAAATCCAGTATTGATAATTGATTTGGTAAAGCCAACTTATGGCATTTATATGAGTCCTCGTCCTTTAGATACCCTTGGAACTGTTTATCCTATAATTGATATATCAGATAAATGGGGATTTTTAAAAGTAACTGATAAAGGGTGCTTAATTGCATCAAAAAGAGCAATTATCACAGCTGATAAAATTAATATAAAAGAACAAACTATATCAGGAGATGGTTGGATTTTGGAACTTAATACCAACTGGACTATCGTAAAACAAAATGACAACTACATGATTAAAGAAAAAATTAACGCCCGCTAACACGGCATATAAGTAATGGCGGGGTTTTTGGGTTGCCAAGCACAGTATTTCTATTGTATTTTCTACCTCGGTTGACAATAAGCCGCTTCGAACACCGCCAATACTCATATGCCAAACGTTGGGCAAAATTTTAAGAGAACAATGCGAAAACTAACAGCTATATTGATTTTTTTGATTTTTGGAACTGTAACATTTGGACAAATAAATTTTTTACCGAATGACATTTCAAAAGCTAAGAAACTCCTACCCGATAAGATTAAAACTATTAGACAATACAAGGGAGATTTCTTACTCAATGTACGAGAATATGACACATTAAAGAATTTGACCTTTAGTCATTATAAGCAATATGTTCGTGAGAATTGGAATGGAAAATACATAACAATGATAACTGGAAATCTTTATGACGAATCTGGCATAAAAATAAAATCTTATCATTTACACTCAAATGCAGGATTGTCGATTTGGTATTACGAATATGACAGTCATGGCAATAATACTGAACTATTAATGAGAAATAATGATTACGAAGATCATGATAGTTTGATAAATACAAATCCATATCGTTACATCGAAGAAATTACAAACATTAATGAACTTGTATCTCATCTAAAGATTAAGGAGATTGAACAGGTAGCTCAAAAGTATTTACAAAGGAAACGTACTTATGATTCTCTTGGGAATATGCTGACCGAGTTATCATTTGAAGAAAATGGTGATACATCAGGATACCAACGATATGAATACGATGAAAACAACAATAACATTTACTTTTATTATGAATGGTCAAAAGAAGATCATTGGGAATATTATTATGAATATGAAAAGGAATTCTCAATTTTTGAGGAGGAAGTAGAAGCTGAATCAAAACCAACAAACTTACTGCAAAGTGTTCGTGTTGATTTTGATTGGAGGGAAAACAGAAAAAGAATATCTGATATTACCTTTTACAAATATGACAGGAATGATAGACTTATTGAAAAATTTAATTATGACAAAGGAGTATTTCAGGATAAATATGTCTATGAATACAATGAATTAGGTCAAGTAACAAAGCGAACTTCTTACGTTTATGACCTTACTCAGATTGCAATCATTGAAATATATTCATACAACAAAGAAGGAGATGTCATTAAAAAGACTGATGAAGACTTTCGTTCAGGAGAGAAAACAGAAAGTGAATATCGCTATGTATATGAATACTATAAATAAAAACTTTGCCCAACACACAATATAGCCAATAAGGGTTTTAATGGTATTCGAAGGGTTGTAGCCCGCTTCAACTTTTCGTGTAACCTGATAGGATATCGCCCGCAATCCCTTACTGGCCATATTGTCAACGTTAGGCCGCATCATAGGAGAAGATTTCAAGTGTAACATGGGGTAGACGGTTACGTCCACGTGCCCCCATGAAGTAATAAACGAGAGAAGGGCATTGAAATGAAGAATATCGCAATAACAGTTTCGCTCGCACTCCTGCTATTCACGCTGGGCGCCTGCGTTGGGAACGGATCCTGGGACAGGAAACCCTCTTCGGACCTGGAGCGGTTTCCCCTCAATCATCAGCAGGTCCTCAAACATCTGAGGACTGCCAATGAGACCGGCAAGGAAGGGCTGGAATCTGGTCACCCGCCCTTTGGCGCAGTGCTTGTGGCACCGGATGGCGAAACGGTGCTGATGAAACAGGGAAACGTGAGTTTAATGGACCATGCCGAAACAGTGATCGCTCGACAGGCATTTGTTAAGTACGACCCCGACTACTTATGGAAATGTACTCTTCTGACGACGGTCGAACCATGCGCCATGTGCTCCGGAAACATCTATTGGGCCAACATCGGAAACGTAGTCTATGGCGTTGAGGAAATCACAGTGAGGGAACTGACCAGCGCCGACAAGAGGAACCCCACGATGAACTTGCCGTCTCGCACAGTCTTCGCGGCAGGGCAGAAACCCATCAGGGTATTGGGCCCCGTTCCGGAACTTAAAGACGAACTGCTCGCGCCCCACAGGGTATACTGGAAATGAAGCAGTCCCATAGCAAACTCCCCAGCTTATACCGCTCCTGGAGCAGTGTCTCCCGGGAAAAAAGGCGGAAGGGGGACTAGGGGGACACGCTCTTGAAATTTGACGAAAGGGGGATCATTGCCATCCAGTACGCACCCCCTTGCCCAGGGCGCGGCCTAACCAGGCGCTAAAGCTGACCAGATGAGCGTATGGACGTTAAGCATGGCGTGTGGTGGATTTAGATTATTTTAATTAGTTGATCCTTAATAATTATTAACATATTGATTGTTAATAAATTAT